>Ga0080064_1000128_pt1 | contig 226943 bp, 223 predicted proteins | sample Subgrocontami54m_FD_69260 | JGI IMG/M metagenome (GOLD analysis project Ga0080064, IMG submission 69260) | Subsurface groundwater microbial communities from S. Glens Falls, New York, USA - GMW46 contaminated, 5.4 m (SPADES assembly) (version 2) ...
CTTTGCCGCCATGGGCCTTTGCATCCAAATGCATCAACTTCAAGCTTATCGCAAAAAACAATCAACCTGGAATATCAAATCTGAGGTGTTGGGACATGGCTAAAAACTCCGCGACCCCTCAAGTAAATTGAACATAAGATATATTCGAAAATGGCTTTCTGAATTTGAGCAGATTCCCGGCTTGAACGGCGTTTTGAAAAGATTTGGTAAGATTAAGAACGGTTGTAGTTAAATGACCCACCTCGCCGTTGCCCGCGCTGCTTGATCTTGCACAATTTTGTTGCGAATTCAATTTAAAAAAAGTATAAAAGTACCCATGCGTGATCCTTTCAAACGATTTCTGCTTGATATGAACCGTGCCGGCCGCGCCGGTATTAAGCTGCCGAACGCAATGGCGCTTGCGACGGCCGGCAAAAATGGAATGCCGTCCGTTCGTACGATGCTATTAAAGGGCGTTCAGAATGGAAATTTTATTTTCTATACGAACCTTGTCAGCCGGAAGGCGGGGGAATTGCGTTCTTCTCGCCGCGCATCAATTTGTTTCTGGTGGCCTGCGCTCGGCGAGCAGGTTCGCGTAGAAGGCCGTATAAGTCCTGTCGCATTAAAGGAAGCCGATGAATATTTTGCAAGCCGTCCGCGGGGAAGTCAGATTGCCGCATGGGCCTCACAGCAAAGTCACGTTCTTCCTTCTCGTACCACACTTCTCACCGCTGTAAAGCGTCTCGAGAAAAAATTCAAGCGCCATCCCGTTCCGCGCCCGTCTTTTTGGAGCGGTTTCAGATTGAAAGCCGCTAAGATCGAATTTTGGTTCGACGAACCGAGCCGTCTCCATCGCCGCACGCTTTACACCCTTCGCAGTCGCCGCTGGCGCACCGCCGAACTTTATCCTTAGTTTTTAGCTTAATTTAAAATAGGGCAGTTTTAAAAACGCCGGATGTAAATGCGCAGAAAGGCCTCTTTGCTAGAGGCCTTTATTTTTACGACGGCATTACGGCTATTTGGTACAAGCCGGGCAGGTTTTAATGACCGAAACAATCAGCCCTATTCCGGAAAGACCGACAAGTGTGTAGACAATCTTTGCCGGCATGGTCATATCGCCGAGGATTTTCGTGACGAGGTTGATATTCAAAAGGGCAACCAATCCCCAGTTCAGCGCTCCGATTCCTGCGAGGAGTGTCGCAATCTTACAAACGCCGCATTTTTTCATATTGAGCCCCCTTGGTTTATGGGCTTTTCGCCCATGTCTAATTATCGACACGGAAGCGAATTGGCTGGATGTCGCCCCCGCGAAGGCGGGGGTCTAATTAAATTGGATTCCCGCTTTCGCGGGAATGACAAAATTAAGTTTGAGATGCGCCATAATTTACGCTAATATAACGACTTATGAAACAGTACCTCGATCTCCTTAAGCATATTCTGAATGCCGGCGAACAAAAAAGCGATCGGACCGGCACCGGCACCATAAGCACCTTCGGCTATCAAATGCGGTTCGATTTAAGCCAAGGCTTTCCTTTGCTTACCACCAAAAAAGTTCATCTAAAATCGGTTATCTATGAACTTCTGTGGTTCCTCGCTGGCGATACCAACACAAAATTTCTAAACGATCACGGCGTTACAATCTGGAACGAATGGGCCGATGAACGGGGAGAATTAGGCCCGGTTTATGGAAAACAATGGCGATCCTGGCCTAGCGCGGATGGTAAAACCGTAGATCAGATGAGCGAAGCGCTTCGTATGATCAAAACAAATCCCGACAGCCGCCGTCTGATCGTTAGCGCCTGGAATGTGGGTGAGATTGAAAAAATGGCATTGCCGCCATGTCATTTACTTTTTCAATTCTATGTTTGTAGCGGCCGCTTGAGTTGCCAGCTTTATCAGCGGAGCGCCGATGTCTTTCTTGGCGTTCCTTTTAATATCGCTTCTTACGCGCTTCTGACGATGATGGTTGCGCAGGTGTCGGGACTGAAGCCTGGTGAATTTGTCCACACCTTCGGCGATGTTCATATTTACATAAATCATTTGGAGCAGGTGAATCAACAGCTGGCGCGCGAGCCTAAGCCACCCCCGACTCTCGTTATCAATCCGGATGTAAAGGATCTCTTCCATTTTAAATTCGAAGATTTTCGAGTTGAGAATTACGATCCCCATCCTGCCATCAAAGCTCCCGTAGCAGTGTAGGCTTCCATGCTTTATCACGTCGTCGCGATGGCGAAAAATCGCGTCATCGGAAAAGAAAATAAACTTCCCTGGCATTTTTCATCGGACTTAAAACATTTCCGCCAGCTTACAACCGGCCAGACCGTTATTATGGGCAGAAAAACATTCGAAAGCATCGGTAAACCTTTGCCTAACCGCGAAAATTTTGTCGTCTCGCGTTCGCGCGGCGTCGGTGCTCCGGGCCTTACGTTCTTTAATGCCCTGGAAAAGGCCTTGACCGCTGTTAAAACCGAGCGCGCTTTTATCATCGGAGGTGCGGATATATTTCGCCAAACGATTGAAGGGGTGAACGGGATTTACCTCACATTGATTGAAGAGGATTTCGAGGGCGATGCGTTTTATCCGCCTATCCCGAAATATTTTATCGAACAATCGAGCCACACGCTGCAGGAAAACCCTACGCTTCGGCTTATTTTCTACGAAAACACAGGACACAATTTCCTCCCTTCCGAGGAAATCGGAAAGGCAGGAAAAAATGATTAGGCGTAAAGCGGCTTTTCTTTTTATTTTTCTCGCTATCGCTTCTTCGGCATTGGCTAAAGCCCCGAAGGATGAGGCGTGGGAAAAATACGTTTCTTCGTATAAGAAACTTCAGGTGGCGTTTCATGATCTGGTAAGACTGCACGGGCCGGAGCTCGGTGAGGTTGTAAATCAAAGCCTCGAGCTCGGACTTCTCATCATGGATGAGAAGACGAAGCAATTTTATTATTTGCTTGAGCATGAGCCGGAGAGAATTGTTCGGAATGCCGGATTCCGCTCGTTCATTAATTTTGCCTGGTTTGAAGAAGACAACAAGAAACTTCGTAAGAAAGATAAGGAATACCGAAAATTTCAAGAGCACGTAAAGGATCTTAAAGAGAAAACCGAAAAGAATCCGGATTTCCCGAAAATTCAGGAAGAACTTCGCCGAATGGAAACTGATCAACGTTATATGGATGTCGTAGCGCGCTTCCGCTTCGTCTCGGAAGAGGTTGAGAAGCTGCTTGCTGAACAGCCGGTTTCTTAAACCTATGGCTAAAGATTAATATTTTGTTAAAATTGGGGCAAATAAAGGAGCTACTTTGAGCGGCAATAAAGAACACGAACAAGAATTACGCGTGGAACTCCAAAGAATCCTTTCGATTCTAAAAGAGCAAGTGAAGCCTGAAAAAGTTATTCTTTTCGGCTCTCTTGCCACAGGAAATGTGAGCTCAAGTAGTGATATCGATCTGCTTATCATACAGCGTTCTAAAGATTCCATATTTGAGCGAGTGAGGAATATTGAAGGGTTGCTTAGAAGGCGATGCGCTGCGGATTTGATTGTGCTAACGCCGGAGGAAGTTAAGTCGATGCTTCAATCGGGCAATCGATATTTAGAAGATATTCTCAAGCGGGGCAGAGTATTGTATGAACGGGCTGCCTAAGGAATGGTTGAGGCTTGCTCAGGAAGATCTGGACGTAGCCCGACTGTTGTTTGAAGAAAAGCGATGGTCGCATGTATGTTTCCACGCACAACAAGCGGCAGAGAAAGGTTTGAAGGCTCTTATAGAGAATAAAAAATTGGTGCCCAAGCTTCATGACCTTGTAAAGCTAGCGCAAGAAGTTATTCAATGTGGTTACAAAGTAGAACAGTTTCAACCCCAATTTTATTTTCTCAATCAATTTTATACTTCTACCCGCTATCCTTTTCTAACAACGGTTATGCCTCAGGGCATTCCTGGCAAGAAGGAAGCTAAACAAGCTTTAGAAGGTCTCGGTGATTTTCTGGAGTTTGTAGCGGATTCGATTTGATCAAGGAACTAATACATGTCATTCCTGCGCCGCTTGGCCGGGCGCCGGTCGGGCGCTTGGTTCTGCGGTGCCGTACGGTCGGTACGGCGAAAGCGGGAATCTGGAAGGGTTGAAACAAATACCTTGTTCGCCTGCTTCAATTTGGGCAAATCTAAAGATGCGAGCTGTTCATCCTGAACAGCTTCTTCCGATCTGCCCAAATTGAAGCTGCCCATCCATGGGCCTGTAGCTCAGCTGGGAGAGCGCTACATTCGCATTGTAGAGGTCGTCGGTTCGATCCCGATCAGGTCCATGGATGGCCCAGTCCCAAATATAGTTATCGAGTCGCTGCCTAGGATAGGCAGCAACATCCAAGAGGTAACTAAATATTTGGGACAGGTCAACAAGTAGATTCTGGATTCCCGCTTTTGCGCCGTTTGGCCAAGCGCCGGTCGGGCGCTCGGTTCGACGGTGCCGCGCGGTCGGCGCGGCGGGAATGACAAGACGGTCTCAGGACGAGGCAGCAGAGTCAAGAGGCAGTAAACATTTGAGGCGGACAGTGCTAAATAATAATTAAGAAAAAGCGAGATCCTTCGGCGCGGCAGGCGTGCCTCAGGATGACATTGAGGAATGTCATTCTGGGCGAAGCGAAGAATCTCTCACATTGATTTAATTTTTCGAAAGGTAAACGAATGAACGTGATTGACAAGAAAGCCGTATTCAAAAATCAATTTTTCTCACTCGAATTCAAAGAATGCGATATAGCGCTTCGGTTGAAGATAAAAGAACTCGAAGCCAAAGATTTCGCCAAGAAACTTTGGAGTAAAGATACCAATATTTGGGCCGAAGACAAATCGGTTCAGCTTACGATTCGAAATCGCCTCGGCTGGCTGGATGCGCCGCTCATTGCAAAAAGTTTGGTACCTGAAATTAAAGAATTTGCCAAAGACATTCTCCGCGAGAAATTCAGCTACGTCGTGCTTCTCGGTATGGGTGGAAGTAGTCTCGCGCCGGATCTGTTCAGCAAAATTTTCTCCCGGCCAAAGGGATATCCCGAGCTTATTGTGCTAGACAGCACCGATCCGGCAGCCGTGAAACAGGTTTTGGATTCCATTAATTTATCCAAATCGCTTTTCATTATTTCAAGTAAATCCGGCTCCACCATTGAAACCGAATCCTTTTATCTTTATTTTTACGATCTTCTGAAACGAAAGTACGGCGCCGAGGCGGCGGGAGAACATTTCGTTGCTATCACCGATCCCAGCTCGTCTCTTGGGAAATTGGCGGGTGAAAACGGATTTCGAAAAGTATTTCTCGCACCCGAAGATGTGGGCGGAAGATATTCGGCGCTTACGTATTTCGGTTTGGTGCCGGCCGCGCTTATGGGTATCGATATCGAGAAATTAGTGGAGCGTGCGCTCAAATCTGTAGAAGAAACAGGAAGCGACGTGCTCTTTGCAGAAAATCCCGCATTTATTTTTGGAGTGGCCATGGCCCAAGCAGAGAAAATCGGGCGAAATAAACTTACGCTTGTGAGCCCGCCAATGCTAGAGCCGCTCAGCGATTGGGTAGAGCAGCTTGTAGCTGAAAGTACCGGAAAACGGAATAAAGGAGTTGTGCCCATTGTCTCCGAACCCGAGGTCCCTTTGGCGTTTTACGATAAGGACCGATTCTTTGTGTTTACCAAAATGCGCGGAGCAAAAGGAAACCCTGACCGCAAAAGACAGAAGGAGCTTCTTGAAAAAGGCGGTTACCCTTCAGCGGACATAGAAATGAACGACCCTTATGATATCGGCGCGCTTTTTTTCTTTTGGGAGATGGCTACGGCCGTAGCGGGAATTTGCCTTGCGATTGATCCTTTCGATGAGCCGAATGTTTCGGAAAGTAAGCTTGCCACCAAATCCATTCTTGATGGGTACACCGAAAAAGGGAAATTAAAAGAAGATACCTATGCGTGTGAATTATCCAACGTTTCAAATGTAAAAAGCGAATTAGGGAAACTTTTGGAAACCGTGGAGCCGGGTGATTATTTAGCATTTATGCTTTTTGTCGAGCCTTCCGAGCGCGTAAAAAAAGAACTGAACCGAGCGCGTATGGCACTTCTTAAAAATAAGAAAACCGCTTCCACGATTGGATTCGGACCGCGGTTTCTTCATTCTACCGGGCAACTTCACAAGGGCGGGCCCGCGAGCGGCGTTTTTATTCAGCTCGATCACTATTCGCCGAAGGATTTGGCTATTCCGGGAAAACCCTATTCGTTTGAAATTCTAAAGCGCGCCCAGGCACTTGGCGATTATGAATCGCTCAAGAATAAAGGGCGGCGGGTTATTCGTATCGTTCTAAAGGGAAATCTCCAAACCGCACTCGCCCAATTCACCAAGATTTTTATTCAAGCCTTAGGATGAAAGAAAAAGGGATACTACGCATATCCGTAATTCTTTTAGCTACAACACTGATGAATGTCTCTTGCGGTACTAAGCTATCCGACTCAGATAACGATATGCACACAAACCGTTTAATTAACGAAAAAAGCCCTTACCTTTTGCAACACGCGCACAATCCCGTGGATTGGTACGCGTGGGGCACGGAAGCATTCGGAAAAGCGAAACGCGAAGATAAGCCGGTTTTTCTTTCGATCGGTTATTCCACCTGCCATTGGTGCCACGTCATGGAACGCGAATCGTTTGAAAACGAGTCGATCGCCAAAATTTTAAACGAACATTTCATTTCTATTAAAGTTGATCGGGAGGAACGGCCGGATATCGATCATATTTATATGCAGGCGGTAATGGCCATGACCGGTCAGGGCGGTTGGCCGCTTTCGGTTTTTATGACGCCGGATCAGGAGCCTTTTTACGGCGGCACGTATTTTCCGCCGGACGATATGTGGGGCCGGCCGGGATTTAGAGTGCTGCTTATCTCGATTGCGGATAGCTGGAAATCAAGGCGTAGTGAAATTCAATCCTCGGCGACATCGATGGTTGAGGCTCTCGGGAGTATGCGGAAAGGAAGCGGAGCGGGAAAGGGAAGGCTGGATGAGCTTGTTTTAAAAAAAGGATTCGAACAGCTCCAGCTCAATTTTGATGCGCACTACGGCGGGTTTGGCCCGGCGCCCAAATTTCCGAGAAGTCATCTGCTCTCATTTCTTTTCCGTTATTGGAAAAGAAAAGGCGAGCCGGAAGCGCTTCGCATGGCCGGACAAACGCTTAGTGAAATGGCAAAAGGCGGCATGTACGATCAGATTGGCGGGGGATTTCATCGTTATTCAACCGACGGCTATTGGCATATCCCGCATTTTGAGAAAATGCTCTACGACCAAGCGCTTCTAGTGCGGACGTATTTGGAAGCGTATCAAATTACCAAAAGCGAAACATACGCCGATATCGCACGTGAAATTTTTGAATACGTTCTTCGTGATTTAATCTCTACCGAAGGCGGATTTTTTTCCGCCGAAGATGCCGATAGCCTTCCGCCCGATGCACCAAGCGGCCAACCGCCGCTCGGCCAACCGGCGGAGGGTACGAAGGAAAAAAAGGAAGGTGCTTTTTATATCTGGAAAGAATCTGAAATAAGGAGCCTCTTGGATGAGGATACGGCGAAAGCGTTTATGTATAGATTCGGCGTCCAGCCCAACGGAAACGCGCGGACCGATCCGCAGGGCGAATTCAAAGGTTTGAACACGCTTTACGCGGCGCATTCCATCGAAGAGACGGCGAAGTATATGGATTGGCCGGATGAGAAGGCCAAATCGGTGCTCGAAAAAGCGCGGCAAAAATTATTTGATGTCCGATCGAAAAGGCCCCGTCCCCATCTTGACGATAAAATTTTAGTAGATTGGAACGGACTTATGATCGGAAGCTTAGCTTTCGGTTCTCGCGTTTTAAAAGAACCCCGTTATTTGCGGGCTGCCGAACGTGCGGCTAATTTTATTTTAGACAAATTGGTTACTCCGGATGGCCGGCTGCTACACCGTTATCGGGAAGGTGATGCCGGGATCGAAGCGAAGCACGAAGATTATGCTTTTTTTATCCACGGGCTACTTGATTTATACGAAGCTTCGTTTTCGCCAGGTTATTTAGTACAAGCAAAGAAGCTGGCCGATCAAATGATGGACCGGTATTGGGACCAGGAAACCGGCGGATTTTTTATTACGTCGAAGGACGGAGAAAAATTAATTGCCAGGCCGAAGGAAATCTATGACGGAGCGATTCCTTCCGGAAATTCTTTTGCTTTGCTTGATTTGGTTCGCCTCAGCCGGTTTACGGCTAATAAAACGTACGGGGAATACGCCGAAAAAATGATCAAAGCCTTTGCCGAGGAAATTTCCGAAACGCCTACGGCTTATCCGCAATTTTTAATCGGTTTTGATTTTGCGCTAGGTCCTTCAAAGGAAATCGTTATCGCAGGCGATGCCAACTCGCCCGGAGTGGCACGAATGACAGCGGAGGTGTTCAGCCGGTTTCTTCCGAATAAAATTGTTGTGCTAAGGCCTACCCAGGAAGACGCCGTTAAAGAAATCGTAGATGTAGTTCCTTTTATTCGTGACGAGAAACCTTTGGACGGGCAGACGACGGCTTATGTCTGTGAAAATTTTGTCTGCAAACTTCCCACGACGGATATGCAACAATTCGAAGCAATGTTGGATGGAAAATAATTGTAGGGGCGCCATAAATGGCGCCCGCTTAATCGGGCGCGATGAATCGCGCCCCTACCGGCACGAGCCATAATTTATGAAACAGTTAAAGATTGCGATAGCTCAAATTAATCCCACCGTTGGCGATTTCGAAGGAAATTTGAATTTGATTTATGCCCGGGCTTCTGAAGCCGATCGAAAGGGCGCCGATATGGTTATTTTTAGCGAACTCGCGCTTTCCGGTTATCCGGTTTGGGATTTGGCCAATAAGCCTAGTTTTGTTTCGGCGGGTTTGCGCGCGCTTGGACGTCTTCAGAAAATGAGCGCTCGTCTGAAACCCTTGATTGTGGCCGGGTTCATCGATCCAAAGAAGGGCGAAAAGAAATCGTTTAACGCATTGGCAGGAATTTACCGGGGTAAAATTATTCATAAGCAATATAAGATGCTGCTGCCCACCTACGATGTTTTTCTTGAACATATTTTCTTCCAACCGGGCGAGGATTTCCGGCTGTTTGAATTCAAAGGTTGGAAAATCGGCACGAGTATTTGCGAGGATCTGTGGGACGATGAGTATAAAGAAAAGCCGACGCATAGACTTTCCGAACTAGGCGCTGAATTGATCATTAATATTTCGGCTTCGCCGTTTCATCGTCGTGTCGGGCCGATTCGCGAATCGCTGGTTTGCCGTCAGTCGAAAAAGTGCGGTGTACCGCTTGTCTATGTTAACCAGGCCGGCGCCCAGGATGATTTAATTTTTGACGGGCGGAGTTTGGTGGCGACTCCGGACGGAAAAATTCGTTTTCGCGCACCGGCCTTTATTGAAGGGCTTTTCCTCTTTAAACTGGGCGGCTCAAATCCGCAACCGGCCAAAGCAGAAGCGGATGCTGTTCGTTTAATGTACGGCGCGCTGACACTGGGCGTCCGCGATTATTGCCGGAAAAATGGATTTAAGCGCGCTGTATTGGGATTAAGTGGAGGAATCGATTCGGCTCTTACGGCTGCGCTCGCTGCCGATGCGCTAGGGTTTGAAAATGTGTTGGGTGTGACCATGCCGGGACCGTATTCTTCAGAAGGAAGCGTTGATGATTCCGAGGAATTGGCGAAGCGGCTCGAGATTGAGTTCAGGCAAATTCCTATTACCGAGGCTTATCACAATGCCTGTAGCCGTAGGCACGTTAATGGGGTACCAAATGAAATTTCGCTCGCCGATGAAAATTTTCAAGCCAGATTAAGAGCGCTCGAACTGATGTACATATCCAATAGCGAAGGACGGCTTTTACTTTCGACGGGAAATAAGTCCGAGCTTGCCGTCGGTTATTGCACCTTGTATGGCGATATGTGCGGGGGGCTTAGCGTACTCGGTGACGTGTTTAAGACTGATGTTTATAAGCTTGCGCGCTACCGGAATAAAATTTCCCCCGTTATTCCCGAAGCGACGTTGACCAAGCCGCCGTCGGCCGAGCTCCGTCCGGATCAAACGGATCAGGATTCGCTTCCGCCGTACGATGAGCTGGATGCGATCCTCCGTTCCTATATTGAGGAAAATGCTTCCCGTATTGAAATTGAGAAAAAACAAAAAGGCCGGATTTCTTCCGCAGTTATTCGAAAAATTCTAGGCTTGGTTGACCACAACGAATATAAAAGAAGGCAAGCGGCGCCGACTCTTCGCGTAAGCCAAAAGGCCTGGTTTGGCCGCCGCATGCCGATTACAAATCGATTCAGAGATTAATCATACTGTCATTCCCGCGTAAGCGGGAATCTAGGCCCCCGCTTACGCGGGGGCGACAATAATTCTTCAGAGATTAAATTGGAAGTTATTGGAATTCCGAAAGAAATTAAGCCGAACGAAAAAAGAGTCGGCTTGACGCCCTCCGGCGTTGAAGCGCTTACCAAGATCGGCGCGTGTGTTCTTGTCGAAACTAACGCGGGAAGCGCAGCCGGCTTTACCGACGGTATGTATGCACAAGCGGGCGCAACCGTTGTCCAGAATGCCGCGGAAATTTGGCGCGAGGCCGGCGTCATTCAAAAAGTAAAAGAACCGACCGCCGCCGAATTTAATTTCTTCCGGCCTGAGCAAGTTTTATTTTGCTACCTCCATTTAGCCTCCCAAGAGCAATGCGAACTCGTCCGCGCTCTCGTTAAATCCGGAATTACCGCCATCGGTTACGAAACCGTCGAAGTGGACGGAACAACCCCCCTCTTAAAACCGATGAGTCAGGTAGCCGGCACACTCGCGGCTTATTACACGGGAATTCTTAGAAATCTAGCCGAAGTTTCAGGCGGGAAGGCATTCCTTTCGGAACGGGGGAAAAATTTGTTACATCAAGCCGCCGAAAAATATCCGGACACTCCCAAAGGAATCCTGCCGGGAAGAGTAGTCGTGCTTGGTGGCGGGCAGGCGGGATTAGCCGCAGCGGAAATGGCGGTGCGGATGAAGGGTCAAGTTTATCTAACCGAATTAGATCCCAAACGCCGCCAGTTTCTATTGGCGTATTGCCGCGAACAAAATCTTCCCATTATTATCCGTGATCCGAACGATCACATGCTTCCTGTTTTAGAGGACGCCGATGTCATTATTGCTTCGGTTCACCGCGCGGGCAACCGAGCGCCCATTATTGTTTCAAAGGAATTGCTGGCTCTCGTCAGTAAAAGAAAATATAAAGCCATTATTGATATTTCCATCGATCAGGGCGGAAATGTTTTTGAATCGCGATCCACAACTTACGACGATCCCGTATATTTGGATTCGTTCGGCAATATTCGTTTTGCTGTCTCTAATATGCCCAGTATCTGCCCAAAGCCGGCATCGCTTTCACTCGAACAAGCCACAAAAAAATACACGCTTGCCTTAGCCGAAGGGCTGGATAAGGCCATTCAGAAATATCCCGAAATTTCAGGGGGAATTAACGTCCAGAGCGGTGAAATCACAAACGATTCCGTTCGCCTTGCCCATCAGAAAAAATAATTCACGCGACGGCGTTCGTTCGGCGCCGTTTCGTTTAGCGCCGGTTGGGCGCCGCTTGGTCGAGCGGCGGTCGGCCGCTTGGTTTTGCGGTGCCGAACGGTCGGTTCGGCGCTTTGTTCAAAACAGCGTGGCGGTTTTCCAGCAAACGTTTGCAAAGTTTTACCGTGAAAATTCCTATAAACTCCGATATAATCACGCCAGTAAAGTAGCGCATAATCGAGGTAATTCATGCCCTTGGTAAGAGATATAGCAAAAGAACGCTTCCGAAGCGCAGCTCTTCTTCCAGATCCTGCACTTTCATTTGCAGAGCCCTATGATTTTCAAAAATTAGCTTCTTTTATTCCCGGCGAAGTTCTCGAAGTTTCTCAAGGGAGCGGGCTTCCGCTTGGTCTTAAGGATGTGAGGGCGGGTGAGGCTGTTCTTGAAATTGGCTGCGGCGCGGGGATTAATTGTTTTGAAGCAGCCATGCAAGTGGGCGCTGAAGGAAAAGTGGTTGGCGTGGAACTGATTGATGACTTGGTTTCGATCGCACGAAGAAACGGTCCACAAGTCACGAATCATTTAGGATTGCCGGCTTCTTCTGTTGAATTTAAAAAAGGCGTTGCCGAAGATTTACCGCTAGAGCATGAGCAATTCGATTCGGTTATTGCCAATTATCAGCTTGGCGCCTGCCAGGATAAGTCCGCGATTTTCGAAGAAATATTTAGAGTGCTCAGGCCGGGCGGGCGTTTTACGGTTTCGGATATTGTGAGCGATGTTTCCGTGCCTCGCTATATCAAGACGAACGAAGAGCGGTGGGGATATTGTTTGGCCGGAGCGCTCGGCGTCGAAGAATATTTAAAGATTGTTCGAAAAGCGGGTTTCTTCGGTGTTGAGCAATTAAAATTTAACGTCTGGAAACAGATCGACGGCATTCACTTTTACTCGGTCACCATTCGCGGGCATAAACTGAAAAAACCGGATATTCAAAAATCGCCGTCTTCAAGCTACGCTGTATTCCGAGGGCCTTTCACGAAGGTAAAAGACGAATACGGAAATACCTATCAGCGCGGCCAATGCAAAAAAATTTCGAAGGAGATTTTCGAGATTCTCAATTTACCGGGTTATCGCCCCTATTTTATTTTAAGCACCGAGGCTGTCGATACCGTTGCGATTGAAAGCCAGCTCATTATCTATAAGTCCGAACAAGAGCGGGAAATTTGGACGGGTGATTATGCCGTTCTGGCCAGCCTTTTCCTTATGGGTGAGGACGATGAGCATCATACATTTTATGCCGGTGAGCCCTTGGAAATTTCACAGGAAACAAAGAATGTTTTATCCGGTGAATACTATGCTAAATTTTTCACTTTGCTAAATCGTGTTTCTCATAAACAGGATTAAAAAAGGACTACGCGCTTCTGATTTCTCCTATTTTTAAATTTTCGCAGATATTTGGTTTAGGCGACCCCATCTTCTCAAGTTCCCTTTTTATTTCCTGCTGTCTTCACGCGACATTTATCTTTGGCGTGCCAAATACCTCCTTTACGTGGTTGTCCAACCAAACTATGCCGCTTCCTTTTCCTTCGCCGACCATCATTTATGCGGGAGAAGATTTTCCTGAAATCCAAACAGAGCTGTCCGCCCAAGAATCTTCTACGGCATCTGCTGTTTCCTCAAGCGTAAGTAGTGCCGGCGATGACCAAGTTTCTTCCGGTGCGGCTCTGGACAAACCGGGCGTTTACCTTCCTGATAAGATTGAGCAAAAAGGAGAAGGGAAAGGGCCGGTTGCGTCAGCCGGTAAGGTAGCATCGTCTGCAAAAGCCACCGCTCCCGCCGGTAAGAACGCGCAGTCGATTCCTCGCAGATCAAACCGTACCGCTCGGGTGGAGGAGATTGATTTAAGCGATATCCTGGTTTTTAAGGTATTTACCTCTTATTACCACCATCTCTCGATTCGAATAAAGGGATATATGCACTATCCACCGGAGCTTGTAAACGAGCGCAAAAAGGGCTCGGTTTATGTATCGTTTATTTTACATCGGAGCGGAAATATTACCGATTTAAAAGTGGTGGAAAGCTCAGGCGATCCGAGGTTTGACAAAGCCGCGCTTCAAGCGATTCGCATGAGCGCTCCGTTTCCGGGGTTTCCCGCCGAGATTGTGGAAAATCGAATGACCCTTTTTCTGCCTGTAACGTTTTCGGTGGATTAAGCAATCTGTTCCTAACTTTGACATTTAAAGCGGCTTTCTGTAGAATCCATCCTGTTCCTGCCTGCCGGCAGGCAGGCCCAGAACCCGGGAGGTGCTTTCTTGGAAGCTTACTGCGTTAAGTGCAAGAAAAAGGTTCAAATACAAGATCCCAAAGAGGAAACGCTCAAGAACGGCCGGCGTGCGATGAAAGGGAAATGTCCAGCATGCTCGACTTCGCTATGCCGCATTCTCGGAATGAAATAATTTATTTTTTTGAAATTAACAAGGCATAAGGACAAAGCAAGGGGCGCACGGTCGTGCGCCCCTGCTGTTTCTAGAAAAAATGCAGCCCAGAAGAATTGCGCAAGCGGTTAAGGAAGCCTGCGAAGATAAGAAAGCCGAAGGCGTCGTTATTCTGGACGTTCGGAAGCTTTCCAACTTCACCCGGTATTTTGTCATCGCCTCGGGCACGTCCGACAGGCACGTGCAAGGTATATCCAGGCATATCGCCGGTGAGCTTAAGAAAAAGGGCGAACGCGTGTGGCATACGGAAGGCGAACGCGAAGGACAATGGGTGCTCCTCGATTACGCCGATGTTATCGTGCACATTTTCCATTATCAAGTCCGCCAATATTATGGCCTCGAACGCCTGTGGGGCGATGCGGCGAGCGTCAAATAGTACCGCCTCTCTATCCTTTTCATGAAAACAGCCATTAAAGAATTTGTAGACTCAGTCCTTCCGAAAATCGTTCGCGAACTTTCGATTACCAAAAAAGACGATGCCGTTTTAACCTACGACATCGAGGCTTCGAAGAGTCCCGATCACGGCGATATTTCCATTAATCTGGCTTTTCGTCTTGCGGCCCTCGCCAAACGGCCGCCTCAAGCCGTTGCCGAAGTGATCAAGAAAACATTGGAAAATGAAAAGAACGCACGTATTTCCGGATTGATTCAGAAAATCGAAGTAGCCAAGCCCGGGTTTGTTAATTTCTTTTTGGCGCGCGGCGCGGGAAATGAAATATTATTCTTGATTCGCAGGCAAGGCGATCTGTTCGGCAAATCCGATATCGGCGCGGACAAAAAAGTTCTCATCGAATTTGTCAGCGCAAACCCTACCGGTCCGCTCACGATTGCGCACGGAAGGCAGGCGGTGGTTGGAGATGTTCTGGCGCGACTACTTACGCTTTCCGGATACAAAGTCACGCGTGAATATTATTTGAACGACGCGGGGCGCCAGATCAGGCTTCTCGGTGCCAGCGTTCTTTCGCGTTATGCCGATCTTACCCGCGAAAAATTTGTGTTTCCCGAAGATGGTTACAAAGGTTCTTATATTGGCTCACTTGCTGAAGAGCTTCGAAAAGAGAAAGGATCTAAGATTCCTCTCAATGATGAAGGTGCTGCTACGGCAGGAAAATTTGCTGTGGGAAAAATGATGGAGAGCATTCACAGCGATTTGGATTTGCTCGGCGTTAAATTCGACAATTACTTCAGCGAAAGAACTCTTTACGAAAAGAAGATCGAGGAAGCGTTCGATATTCTCCGTAAAAAAGGTGCGCTTTACGAATCCGAAGGAGCGCGCTGGTTTAAAGCAACCGATTACGGAGATGAAAAGGACCGCGTTGTCCAGAAATCGACGGGGGAATTTACTTACCTGGCGCCGGATATCGCTTACCACCGCGATAAATTTATGCGCGGCAACGATCGTTTGATTAATTTGGTCGGACCGGATCATCACGGCTATGTCGCACGGCTTAAAGGTGCTTGCCAGGCGCTGGGTTTTGACGCGAACAATGTAAATGTGCTCATTGTTCAGCTCGTCACGCTTTACCGGGGCGGTGAGCCGTTTCGCATGTCTACACGCGCCGGAGAATTTGTCACGCTCAAAGAACTTATGGACGAAGTCGGTGTGGATACGACGCGGATATTTTTTATTCAGCGAAAAGTGGACACGCATCTTGATTTCGATGTGGAATTGGCGAAAAAACAGTCCGATGATAATCCTGTATTTTATCTGCAGTACGCGCACGCGCGCATCTCAAGTGTAGTCGCTTTTTCCGGAAGAGCAATTCCGGATAAAGCTGATATGACTTTGCTTAGCGAACCGGAAACGACAGCGCTTATAAAAAAACTTGCCGAATTTCCTGAGCAGGTTGAAGACGCCACCCGTTTACTTGAGCCGTTCCGTATTTTCGATTATCTTCGAGAACTCGCGCAGGTATTTCATAAGTTTTATACAATTCATCGCGTTGTCACGAATGACGCTGCGTTAACCGATGCTCGCTTAATTTTGGTGGATGCCGTGCGAATTGTTTTAAGAAACGGTTTGGCTGTGCTCGGTGTTCATGCGCCGGAGAAGATGTAATTTTAATGAAGCCTTTGATCTTGGTTTTGGTAGGCCCGACCGGAACGGGTAAGACAGAGCTGGCGATACGGCTTGCAAAGAAATTCCCCATCGAAGTGATTTCGGCGGATTCGATGCAACTTTACCAAGGTTTGGATATCGGAACCGCCAAACCTACACGCACCGAACAACGCCGCGTAAAACATCACTTAATCGATCTCGTTCCTCCGTCTAAAAACTTCTCCGTTTATCTCTTTCGGAAAAAAGCACTCGTTGCCATTCAAAATATTCTAAAGCGAGGTCGCACTCCCGTAGTGGTGGGTGGATCGGGGCTTTATGTCCGAGCTTTATTGAACGGCCTTACGCAATATCCCAAGTCGGTTCGTGGCCTCCGTGCTAAGCTAGAGAAAGATTTTAAACGGGAAGGCGTCTCGGCTTTGTACAGGCGTTTGAAATCGCTGAACGGTTCGTACGCTGAGGGAATTGATCCACAAAATCCGCGCCGGGTTATCCGCGCGCTTGAAATTGCGCTTTCCGCAAAGTCCACCGCTTCCGGAAAAACAACCGAACTTTCTTCGCTTAAGGAGTTGGGCTACGAAGTGAAAGTACTTGGAATCTCGATGGAACGAAATAAATTATACGAACAAGTAGAGAAGCGTATTGATCAAATGTTTCGAAAAGGCTGGTTAGCGGAGGCAAAACGGCTTTCCAAAAAACGGCTGAGCCGCACGGTGAAACAAGCCGTCGGCTACCGGCAAATTTGGGAAAGCGGTTTGCTTGCACGCGGCACCACAAAACGCGAGGAATTTAAAAGCGTTTCGGATTCGGTAAAATTAGCGACTCGTCATTTGGTGAAAAAACAGTTTACGTGGTATCGCCGTGAACCGTGGATAGAATGGTTTGACGTGACTTCGCCGGAAGGCTTCCGGCACGCCGAAATTAAGATTGGCGAAGAATTGAACAGAATAAACCTAGGACGGACAGGATAAATCCTCGGTACGAGTTTTTGCGTAGCATGGACGCGGAGCAATGTCCTTGCGGATGCAAGGTTGGTACCTGTTTTCATAGGACAATGAAAACAGGTACCAATGAGTACCGAGGATTTATCCTGGCCGGCTTATTGTTCCCGCGGCTCATACCGCGCAGCTTTTACTTCGTGTAAAAGCTTTGCGCGGTACCTGCTAGCAGGGCAGTTTTAGCCATCCCTGGCTAAAAAACTCGCCTCGGAAACAATAAGCCGTCCAGAATATATTCTTTATTTAGCGGGAAGATGGGTTTACGTGAAAGAAGAAAAGAAAGGTATGAATGAGAATTAATCCGGATAAAGAGAAAATCTTATTTACTCATGTGTACGATAAGGGAACGCTCAAGGCGGAGGTTGAAGAGCAGCGCCTTGAAATGCGGGAGCTTATCCGTTCTTCTACGGGAGTCCTGGCCGCCGAACTGGATGCACCTCTTGTAGCAAAGAATGCGAAGTTCTATATTGGCACGGGAAAAGTTGATCAACTTCGCCGCGAGGCCGATCGTGTGGGCGCGGTGACATTTGTTTTTAGCGTGGACCTCAGTCCTTCACAGACGCGCAATCTCGAGCAAGAATTCTTAAGAACCGTTATTGACCGGACCGGGCTCATACTGGATATTTTCGCGCGGCGCGCCAAAACGCGGGAAGGAAAGCTGCAGGTTGAGCTTGCACAAAATATGTATTTGCTGCCACGGCTTGACGGACGCGGCGTCTTTCTTTCGCGGCTCGGAGGTGGTGTGGGAACGAGAGGACCCGGTGAACAAAAGCTGGAAGTGGACCGCCGTAAAATTCGGCAGAGAATTAGCCGATTAAAGGAAGAGCTGGAAGGCTTAAGGGAGCACCGTTCGAGAATCCGCCAGCAAAGAGATAGAAAACAATTTACACGCGCTGCATTGGTGGGCTATACAAACGCCGGCAAATCTACGCTTTTGAATTCGCTTACTAAAAGCGAGGTCTGGACGAAAGACCTTATGTTTGCCACGCTTGATCCGACAACCAGAAATCTTTATTTGGCGAACGGAAACCAGGTGCTTTTAACAGACACGGTAGGAATGCTTGCTGATTTACCGCACGATCTTATCGAAGCTTTTCAGGCAACGCTTGAAGAAATTCAGGAAGCGGATTTGATCGTTCATGTAATTGACAGCTCCCATTCTGGATATGAGAGGCAAATACACGCCGTGGAGCTTGAAATGGACCGGATGGGCCTTAGACATAGACGCCAGATTATGGTTTTTAATAAGATAGATCTTCTTTCGGAGGCCACAAAAAAAGGTTTGGAAATAAGCTACCCGGATGCCGTTTTTATTTCTGCGACAACCAGAGAAAGGCTCGAAGATCTTCGCGAAAAAATTCGCGACGTAGTAAAGACATGAAACTTCGTATCATAACGCTCCGCCAATCCACCATTCGTGAGGTCGGCGCGCTTGAGAAAATATATCTGGAACGGCTAAAGCATGTCGCCAAGGTTGAGCTCATAGACATCAAACCCGAAAGCGGACGGGCGAAATCAGGCCTTGCGGTATTAAAACAAGACGGCAAACGGATCTTGGAGAAAGTTGAGGAAAAAGAACCGGTGGTCGTTCTCGATTCGCTCGGCCGGAGTTTTACTTCCGAAGCCTTAGCCGATTGGCTTAAGGCAATTTTGAACGCGCGTTCAAAATCGGTTAGTTTTATCATCGGCAGCGCGGAAGGATTGGATGAGGAAGTAAAGAAAAGAGCGAATTTGAAGCTGAAGATTTCGGATTTGACCCTGCCGCATCAGCTGGTGCGTTTGATATTACTCGAAGCGCTTTACCGTTCGTTCGACATATTGGGACCCAAGAAATACCACAAATAATCGGAGGAAAATATGGCGCCGGTGGTTTTGCTGACGGATTTTGGTTTGCATGATTCCTATGTGGGTCAAGTAAAGGGTGCCATTCTGGGCGTTAATGATCGGCTTCAAATTGTAGATCTTGTGCATGAACTGCCGGCATATGGAATCGAAATTGCCGCGTATATTTTGGCGTATACGTATCCGGTTTTTCCCAAAGCCAGCGTTTTTGTTTGCGTTGTTGATCCGGGCGTAGGAACTAAACGAAGAGCGATTGCCGTGAAAGCCGACGGATATTATTTTGTGGGACCTGATAACGGAATTTTTTCGGTGGTCATTTCAAAAAATAAGGAATATTTCGTCCGCGAATTGAAAGATTCTTCGTTTTGGAGAAAAAATATCAGTTCTACCTTCCACGGCCGTGATGTCTTCGGTCCTACCGGCGCACATATCGCGACTGATCCTAACATTTTTGAAAAAGCCGGGCCGACGCTCGATAAAATTTCTCAGTTAGAGCATCCGCTGCCGCAAGTTAAAGAGGGATCGATTGATGGCCGAATAATACACGTTGACCGGTTTGGAAATGTATTGACCAATATAGAATCCAGGTATATACCTAACGCCTCCGCCGTCATCCATTTAGGTAAAAAACGTATCGAAAAAATCGCCTCTACCTACGGCGAAATTCCGACCGGAAAAGCCGCCGGGGTGCGAAACAGCTTTGGACTTCTTGAAATCGCCATGCGTGAGCGGCACTTTGCAAAAACAGCGGGTGTCCGGTGTGGTGAAAAGGTTCGTGTGATATGGAAAAAATGAGTTTAGAGATGATCAAAAGCGAGGTCATCTACAAAGGCCGTTTGGTTAGCTTTCAGGTAGATACGCTCCGGACTGCTAAAGGTAAGGAAACCAAACGCGAAGTTCTTGTTCATCCGGGCGCTGCTGTAATTATTCCAAAGCTCGATTCCGATCGCGTTCTGCTTGTGAGGCAGTACAGGCACGCCGCGGAGCGGGTGCTTTGGGAATTTCCCGCAGGAACGCTGGAGCCGAACGAAACCACCGAACATTGCGCGCGACGCGAATTACGCGAGGAAGCCGGTTATGAAGCGAAAACGTTTAAGCCCATTCTCGCTTTTTATCCAAGCCCCGGCGTAAGTCAGGAGAAGATGTTTTTATTTATAGCGGAAGGATTGAAATTGGTGGATGAAGTTCCGATGGAAGCCGATGAGATTCGCGCGGAGACAAGAAAGATAACGGAATTAAAACAAATGGTGGACCGGGGAGAAATTGTAGATGCGAAGACGATCATCAGCGTTTATTATTTGATGCTCGAGGAGAGAGGATAGGGAAGTATGAAAAAGAGCGAACATTTTGAAGATGAGCTATTAACGACCAAAGCCAAGAATACCTGGTTTTTATTCCGCCTTATGTCGGAATTTGTGGACGGATTCGAAACCCTTCCGCAGTACGAGCCGGCCGTGACGGTGTTTGGTTCGTCGCGATGTAAAAGCGGCACGAAATATTATAATTTGGCACGCCAAATTACCAAGCGTCTGGCTGAAGAGGGGTTTAGCATTATCACGGGCGGTGGTCCGTCTATTATGGAAGCCGCCAATCGCGGCGCCCGAGACGGAAATGGTGCTTCGATCGGGTTGAATATCGAATTACCCACAGTTCAGAAGCCTAATCGTTTCGTTGAAGTACTCCTTAATTTTCGATTTTTCTTCTGCCGCAAAGTCATGTTTGTAAAACATGCCGTTGCGTTCATTATTATGCCGGGTGGTTACGGGACGCTGGACGAACTTTTCGAAGCGCTTACGTTATTCCAGACGCAACGCACCGAAAGGTTTCCCATTATTCTGGTAGGGTCCGAATACTGGAAGGGTTTGGTGGATTGGCTTCAATATACGGCGTTAAAGAAAGACATGATTACTCAGCAGGATTTCAAGTTGTTTAGAGTTACCGATGATGTGGAAGAAGTCGTCCGCGAAATTACCACGTTTTATAATGCCCGAGTAAAAATAAATGGCAAGACCGTGAAATCCGCAAAATCCGTTACCAAAATCCGTAAAATCAACAAGTTTTAATTTATTTGTGAAAAAAGAAAATCTGCCGTCTAAAAAACATATTTTTGTCTGTGTGAACGAGCGTGACGAAGGCTCTTGCTGCGGTCCGGCCGGCGGCGCTCAGATCAGGGAGCAGTTAAAGCAGTTGATCAAAGACAAAGGCTTGAAAGGTACGGTCCGTGTCAGCCAATCGGGTTGTATGGATCAATGCGTTAAAGGGCCGAACATTATGGTTTTTCCGGATAACGTCTGGTATTCGGGAGTAACTTCTGCGGATATTCCGAGGATTTTGGAAGAAATTTTAGCCGGCCTGCCGAACGCGCGCTAAGTGGAGCTGGCGATCGGACTTGAACCGATAACCTACGCATTACGAATGCGTTGCTCTACCAATTGAGCTACGCCAGCACTTAATCATTTCCCCAAAATAAGAAAATGGAAGCCGTATTCTAGATACGCTGCCATGCACTGTCAACTCTAGAAACCCTCTATTGGAATTCTATTTTAGCGGGAGTTCCCCGCCTGTACAAGGCGTGGGTGAGAGCAAGGTTCAGCAACGAAGTTGCTGGACGAGCAAAGCTCGAAACCGAAAGTACCACGCCTGTAAAGGCGTGGGTATCTATAGCCCAGTAGCTGAGCGCTCCCGGCAATTAGAGATGGTTTAGGATTAAGCGGCGGATTCGCGGCGTCTGAAATGCGAGGGAAGAATCTTTAACATGTCTCGGTATTTAGCTACCGTTCGGCGGGCTACGCGGATTCCTTCTTCCTTAAGAAGGGCCATGATTTGCTGATCGCTGAGCGGCTTGGCGGGATTTTCTTTTTCAATGAGACCTCGAATTCTTTCCACAACGCTCGTTTGCGATTCTGCGCCGCCATCGTCCGTGGCTATGGAAGAGGTGAAGAAACTTTTTAGCGAGGTTGTGTTATGCGGAGTTTCCATATATTTACCTTGGATGGCGCGCGAAACCGTAGATTCGTGAATACCGACTCGGTTGGCGACATCTTTCATGCGAAGCGGTCTTAGATGGCTGGGTCCGTGTTCCATATATCCGGCTTGGAATTCTGTAATGGCCTCGGCGATCTTTTTTAATGTGGATTTGCGCTGTTCCATGGCGTTCATGAACCATAAGCCGGAATGAATACGTTCTCTCAAATATTCTTTCGCTTTTTTATCAATGGTTTTGTCGCGAAGCATTTTCCGGTAGCCCGGGCTTATTCTGAGGCGCGGGAAATCGTCATCAAATAATTCTGCTCGAAATTTTCCAGTCACTTCGTCTTGAACAATGCGTACATCGGGAATAACGGCAATAGATTCTTCTTTGTAAAAACTCCGCCCGGGTTTTGGTTCTAGGGAACCGATCACTTTTATTGCTGCTTGAACGCTTTGTTCGTTTACGCCGAGCTGACGCGCAATTTGAAGATATTTTCTTCTTTCGAGAAGGGAGAGGCATTCGGATACGATACGGATAGCGAGTCCGGCATCTTTATCGAGTCTTTTAAGCTGGAGAATCAAACATTCGGCAAGGGAAGTCGCCGCTACGCCTGGCGGCTCGAATTGTTGAATCATACGAAATACTTTTTCTGCATCAGACAACGAGCTTTGAGTTTCCTTGGCGATTTCATCCAAGCTGACGGTCAGATAACCGTCTTCGTTTATGTTTCCTATGATGAATGTGGCGATTTGGTCTTCTTTTTCGCTTAGGTGAAGATGATGTTTCTGCCAGGTAAGATGATCGAGCAGAGTGGTTGGTTTGGTAATAAGCGTTTGCCGATACGATTGTTTACGTTCACGGTCTTCGTGATTTTCAGATTCCGTATCATTAAAGCGATAATTATGATCACCGTAATCTTCTTCGATTTTTAGAAGATGTTCGAGTTTTTCTTGAAGGCGCGTGTCTTGAGAAGCAATTCGGGCGTCCTCAACTTCTTTAGCGGTCATATCCGATTCGCCGGGGAGGCTCTCGTCGCTGGTCTCGTTTCCGTTCTCTTCGAGGGCAGGATTGGAAGATAACTCCTGATCCATGGCTTCTCTTAGCTCCATGACCGGCATCTGCAGAAGTCTAAGGAACTGCCTAATTTGCGGAGAAAGGATCAGCCGCTGGGTTTGGATTTGACTTGTTTCTATCTTCATATTCATTTGAGTTACCGTAAGTTAGCGAGTTTTCTACTGGCCAAATATAGCACCTTGCTTATCGAATGTCAAAGAGTGCTAAAGTTGGCTCGCTGCTTGCTTTCACTACTATTTATCTTATGCATCCTGTTAAGTGACTTGCCAATGTTGACTTAGGCCCCGCTGTCCAATATAATTCTAAATTTCCATAACCTTAATTAAACCACACAGTTACTGCACCCTTAATTCAGCACTCTTTTCACACGCATGAAGCGAGCTTCTTAATTGCCTTGTGGGCACAGCATTGGAAAAACCAGAAGTAAGTTTAAATAAATCTCCGGCAGTTCCTCAAGTGAACGGACGCAAGAAGTCCGTGCCTGCGGGCTTGTGGGTCAAATGCCCCGAATGCCCGAATATGATTTTCAAGAAATCTTTAGAAAAGAGCCATTCGGTATGCCCGAAGTGTTCGTATCATTTTGTCATTGGTGCGTGGGAGCGGGTGGAACTGCTCATGGATGACGGCACGTTTGAAGAGATGGATTCGAGTTTAAAAAGCCTCGATCCTCTTCGTTTTAAAGCAGCCAAAAGTTATGTAGATAAATTAGCCGAGGATAGTAAAAAGTCGGGACTGCGTGATGCTTGTATTTCAGGCACCGGTATTTTAAATGGCCGCCGGATCGCTTTGGTTGTAACAGATACGCGTTTTATTATGGGTTCGATGGGTTCTGTTGTTGGTGAGAGATTTACAAGAGCTGCCGAAAAGGCGCATGAAGAAAAAATGCCTCTTATTGCTGTTTGCGGTTCGGGTGGCGGCGCTCGAATGTACGAGGGTATGTATAGCTTGATGCAAATGGCAAAGACTTCTGCGGTAATCGCGCGGTTGCATAGTGCCCGGTTACCCTATATCTCGGTACTGACACATCCAACCATGGGCGGGGTTATGGCGAGTTTTGCGTCTCTGGGCGACGTAATCATGGCCGAGCCAAAGGCGCTGATCGGTTTCGCAGGCCCGCGCGTTATTGAACAAACCATCCATCAAAAGCTTCCGGAAGGGTTTCAAACATCAGAGTTCTTGCTTGAACACGGATTAATTGATATGGTAGTGGACCGCCGGGAAATGAAAAATAAACTCAGTAATATTTTAAGTTACTTTACTAGATAAGGATTTTTTAAAAGCATGGCGCAAGTAGATCTTATAGACGTATCGAAGGTTTACACCGGTAATATCGATGCCGTAAAAAGCATAACTATGCATGTCCACGACAAGGAATTTGTTGTGCTTGTAGGGCCGTCCGGTTGCGGCAAATCAACTACACTTAGAATGGTGGCTGGCCTCGAAGAAGTAAGCTCGGGTGAGATCCGGATTGATGGCAAAGTCGTGAATCATGTGCCCCCAAAAAACAGGGATATTGCCATGGTTTTCCAAAATTATGCACTCTATCCGCACATGACGGTATATCAAAATTTGGAGTTTGGCTTAAAACTCCGCGGTTATCCGAAAAAAGAAATTGATCGAAGAGTACGCGATGCCGCTGAAATTTTGGATATATCCGGTCTTCTTCAAAGAAAACCCCGTGCTTTGTCCGGCGGTCAACGCCAGCGCGTAGCGGTGGGCCGTGCGATTGTGCGTAAACCCAAGGTTTTTTTATTTGACGAACCGCTGAGCAATTTGGATGCAAAACTCCGTGTACAAATGCGAACGGAGCTGTCTAAGTTGCATACCCGTCTTCAGGCCACGATTATTTACGTAACGCACGATCAAACCGAAGCGCTTACGATGGGCGACCGGATTGTTGTTATGAAAGACGGCGTGTTGCAGCAAGAAGCCGATCCGATTGAGATTTACCAGAACCCGGTCAATAAATTTGTGGGAGGATTTATCGGATCGCCGCCGATGAATTTTATCGAAGGTCAAATTCAAGCGGACAATGGAAAATGTTATTTTGTGCGCGAATCTATGAAATTAAGATTGCTCGAAGCAACGCACGAAAAAATACAACCCTATCATAATAAGAAAGTGATTTTGGGAGTACGGCCTGAAAATATTTACGATCGTTTATTTGCTCAAGACGCTTCCGACGATTTTACGGTTAAGGCGCAGGTGGAAGTGGTAGAACCCACCGGATCGGAAGTTTATCTTTACCTTAAGTCGGGAGGATCGCAATTCATCGCGCGAGTCCCCCCCAATGATACGGTTAGAGAGAATCAGGATCTTCAGGTCGTCTTTGATATGTCCCGTGTGCATCTGTTTGATGCCGATACGGAAAAGTCCATTCTATAAATGACTCAAAGTTTTAAACGCCTCTGGCTGGCGTTTCCTGCCTTTATATGGGCAGGAATATGCTTTTATCTCACCCTTATGGTTCTCCGACGCCCTCATTCCACGGAGACCGTTATCCTCATTTCGTTTGTTGGCTGTGCTTTTACCGTCAGTCTTTCCCTGGCTTGGATCAGTTTAGGCCGTTGGGTTGCTATCGGCCTGAGTTCGGTGGGCCTCATAGCCGTTGGGTTAGCTATTGCTTCGATTCCGTTTGGTTGGCTTGGGCTCTATTTTATATGGTTTGGCGTCCTTCTTTTTTTACTGGACCGGGCGCAAAAATTTTTTGAAAGCGAAGAATCGACCGAACGAGTGCTGGCTGAAAAAGGGATAGAAGAGCAGAATCGGCTTCAGGAAAAATTAGTTAGGCGGAAGCTAAGCGTTCAAACGCTCCGGGAAAAATATCAAGCTCACGTTAGCCTTAAAGAGGTGGCCGATGATTTTGCGAGTACGCTTTCGCTTACTCAACTTCTTGATTTGGTGGTGAAAAGAACAGCGCACGTTATCAATAAAGGAGAGTTGGTGTTGGTGTATCGAGTGGATTTGGAATCGGGCCAGCCCCAGCTTATCGCTTCGCACGGCGTTAAACAGGAGATTAAAGCCTGGAGCAAATTAGGCGATCTTTTTGATCATTGGGTTTTAAAACACCGCCAACCGCTTCTCGTTGCGGATGCCCAAAGCGATTTCCGTTTTGATGTAATGAATAAGCATGCAGACATTCCGTTTCGTTGTCTTATTTCTTCCCCCATGATTAACGAAGGCCGCATGATCGGGGTGCTCCGCATGAATAGCGCAAAAGTGGGCGAATTTTCCACCGATGACCTTCGCGTTCTCTCCATCTTAGCCGTTTTGGCTTCTTCGGCCCTTACGAATGCCGTGCTCTATCAAAAAACAGAAGAGATGGCGATTTCGGATTCTCTCACCGGTTTATATGTTCATCGCTATTTCCGCGAGCGATTGGAAGAAGAGCATAAGCGGGCGTTAATATCCAACAGTCCCTTTTCTATTCTGATGTGCGATATTGATCATTTCAAAGAATGTAACGATCGCTTCGGTCACGCGTCGGGCGATCTGCTCATTAAAGCGGTATCTCAAAAATTGCGTGAAGGTGTGGGCGACAACGGTTTGGTCGCTCGATACGGCGGGGAAGAGTTTGCGATTATTTTACCCGGAGTAGAAAAGAACAAAGCCATTTTATTGGCCGAAACGCTACGGAAGCTCATTGAATCTTTACATGTGCGAACACGCGGCGAAGAATTGAAAGCGACCGTATCAATCGGCGTCGCATCCTTTCCGGTAGATACGCTCGATCCGGAAGGTCTATTGGAATTGGCCGATAAAGCGCTTTACAAAGCAAAAAACCAGGGGCGCAACAGCGTATGTTACAACGAGTAATTTTGCTTTTGATATTTTTTATGACCCTTGCCGGCATGTTTCTTTTAAGCGGCATCGGCGAACATTTTGCCATACTCGTTTCGCCGATGGTGACTTTTCTTTTGATTCTATTTACGTTCCTCCGATATCGATCCTCTTTTTTTCTCGCCGTTAGCCTGTTGTTTGTTTATTTGCTGATCAAGATTGTCGCGAGCGAAATGAATACCTATTGGTTTTTGCTGCAAGGGTTGGTGATTTTGCTTCCGGCCGGTGGATTTTATATTGTTTGCAAAATATGGGAGAAGAATCTCGATAACATTCGCGCAGAATCACGATTGGTCAAAAAGGCGACCGATGAACTCAGGCAGGATGAACAAAAAAGTTTACGCGAGCAGGATGGGCTTGAACGTGAGGTAAGTGGAATTGTCGGCCTTTTTGAATTGGCGCGTGAATTTAACGAATGTATTGATTTTAACGAAATTGTGCGGGTACTCTCCAAGCAAGTTTTTAGTAGAATTCCTTTCGAGCGCGGGAAGCTTGTTTTTTTGGATGATGATTTTCTTCCCGGCGAATTGGCCGCGAGTGAAATGCTGTGGCAAAATCAAGCGCAGGGGGCAGATGCCGTCAAAATGCAGGAATTTACGCTCGAGCGTGAAGTCGCCGGCCGTCTCGCGAAAAAACAAACGGTGAGCCGTTTTGACACGCCTACGGAGGATACGGAAGGCTTGCTTGAGGGACATTCCATTCACTTTCCTTTATGGGTTTTTCCCTTGATGGTGGGTGGAGAAGTAACGGCCGCATTTTGGGTGGAAGGAGCGCGGCATGAAGATTTTGGGAAATTTGAAATCATTGCGTCGCAATTGGCGCTGCACGTAAAAAAAGTAAAGTTGTATAATAAAGTTAAAGAACTTTCCATCGTTGACGGATTGACGCAACTTTTTGTAAGAAGACATTTTCTGGAGCGATTTAGAGACGAACTTATTCGATCGATGAAATATCGTCTGTCCATGGTTGTAATGATGCTCGATATAGATCAGTTTAAAAAGTATAATGACACGTACGGGCATTTGGTCGGAGATGTGGCCCTCAGACAAGTGGCTCAGACTATTCGAGAGGTGATCCGCCGGGTTGATATCGCATCGCGTTACGGTGGGGAGGAGTTTGCGATTGTTCTACCCGAAACCGATCGTCAGGGCGGACTCGATGCGGCCGAGAGAATCCGTTCCAGAATTGCGAAACGTCTTTTTCGCGCCTATGATGAAGATACGCGATTGACCATTAGTGTCGGTCTTACTTTTTTTCCTGATGATTTGGGACAAGGTTTTGAAGAAAATTCTTCCGATGACATCGTCTCGACTTTACTTAAACAAGCCGACGAGGCTTTATACCGGGCGAAAGAAGAAGGAAGAAATCATGTTGTGTCGTACGGCGATAACCGTTTGCAATCATAAACAAATGTAAGGAGGTAGTGATTATGAAATTTTTTATCGATACCGCTGATTTGGGTGAAATACGCGAAGCCGCCAGCATGGGATTGATCGATGGCGTTACCACCAATCCGTCGCTTATCTCGAAAGCAGGGCATTCTGATTTGCACGAAGTTCTAAGAGAAATTTGCAGATTGGTGGACGGTCCGGTAAGCGGAGAAGTCGTTTCTGTCGAATCTGAAAATATGGTGAAAGAAGGCCGAGTACTCGCCAAAATTGCAACGAATATGGTAGTGAAGATTCCTTTGATTGCGGAAGGGCTTAAGGCGGTTAAAATTCTGACGCAAGAGGGAATTAAGACAAACGTGACGCTTTGTTTTTCGGCTACTCAAGCTTTGCTTGCCGCTAAAGCCGGCGGCACGTATATCAGTCCTTTTGTCGGAAGAATTGATGATACATCGCATGATGGTATGGAATTGATACGGCAAATTCGAAAAATTTACGACAATTATGGTTTCAAGACAAAAATTCTTGCAGCAAGCCTTCGCCATCCCATCCATGTTTTAGAATCTGCGTTGGCGGGTGCCGACGTTGCTACATGCCCATTTTCGGTTATCAAGCAAATTATTAAACATCCTCTAACCGACATTGGCTTGGCTACGTTTCTAAAAGATTGGGAAAAAATGAAAACCAAGCAACCTGCGTATTAAACCTCTACCCAGTTGTCCGCGCACCGCTCCGGAATTACCATCCGAAGGTAATTCCGTCACTCGGCTCAGCCCATCAATTTTGCAGTCCATGCAAAATTGAGGGCAGTGCCAACTTCGGTCTGTCGTGACCGAAGTTGGTGCAGCGCTGCTCCGTTCATCCTTGAACTACGCGACGCGCTTCGACGTGCGCTTAACAACTGGGTAGAGGTTTAAACATACTCATCGGACCGACTGTTTTAGGGCACGTTTGAGACGTTGTGAAGCCAGGGACGGTGGAACAGTGCCGAAACAAGTGAATAAATTATCATGATGATAATTTATGAACGGTGCGCGGACAATCGGTTCGATGCGTACGTTCTAACATATAGATATCTTGCCTATTTATATAATTTATGTTACGATCGCGCCAAATTCGTTTAAGTTCCTATGAATTAAGCACTTACTAACTAAATGGCGAATAGGGAAAGTCTCTGAAATTTCTTTTTGCCTTAGTCGTTATCGTTTCGGTTTTATATTCAGCGCCCTCCGTCTCTGCGGATCAGGATGTTCTCCCTCCCGCGAAAAAAAATCCCGATACTTCCGTTGCTCAAAATACAACTAATCCGGACGAAAAAGTTCCTGTCGAGGTAGCCGGCGATAAGCTTGAGTATTTACGGGATGCCAAAAAAGTTGTTGCCGAAGGCAACGTCATCGTTTCATACGGGGATGTGAGCCTAACCTGCGACCGTGTCGAAGTGCTCTCCGATGAGAAGAAAGCCTATGCCGAAGGCCATGTTGTGCTTTACCGGGGCGAGGATGTATTTCGCGGCGACAAGGTCTATTACGATTTTCAGAATGATATAGCATCGTTTCCAGCCGGCTATATCGCCGATCCGCCCTGGTACAGCACGGGTGAGCAGATTGAACAAGTCAATAAAGATAAAATCGAAGTGTATAACGGTTCGATTACTTCCTGCGATCTTGATCGGCCGCATTACGCGCTTACGTCTAAAAGAATGACGATTTACCCCGGCGACAAAGTCATTGCCCGAAATGTCATTTTTCGTGTTCTGAATCGACCGATTTTTTGGTGGCCCTATTATATTTTAAGCCTTGAGAACCGTGAGCCGCCCATCGAAATTAATCCAGGACATTCGAGGCGCTATGGTTTGTATGTATTGACCACCAAAGGTTTCGCCATCAACAAATATATTTCCGGTAAACTTCATCTGGATTGGATGAATAAGCGCGGTTACGGGGCCGGCGTGGAGTTTCAATATGATTTTGCAGGACTCTTCGGAGAAACTAAGAATAATTTAGAGGCGAAAGGCGACGATCTAGGAACTAAAATTAACTTACTTGGCCGCGGCGATATCAAAACCTACGCCATAAAAGATCATCACTCGCCGAATCCGCTTGCGTCCTCTCCTTATGCAGAAAAAAATCTCATGACCGAAGACCGGGGAAGGTTTTCGTGGCGGCATCTTTCCCAGCTAGACCGGCATACCAATCTGAGAGTTCAGTGGCACGAGGTTTCCGACGAATTTTTCTTACGCGATTTTTTTCATCGCGAATATCGTCAAGAAGTGAGCCCCCAATCGTTCATTAATATCACGAGGAATACACAGCGATACGGTCTGCTCTTTGATTTTGTGAAGCGTTCTAACCGTTTCGAATCAACTCTGGAAAAACTTCCCGAAATCCGGTTCAACTGGAAGACCTCAGAGCTGGGCGATACGGGGCTTTTCTATCAAAACGAGGAGATCTTTTCCGTTTTAAACAAAAAGAACAGCAGAAGTGGAGAAGATACCGATGTCATCCGCGGACACACCTTTCATCAAGTCAATTACCCTCGACGTTTTTTCCGTTTTGATTTCAATCCCTTTTTAAATTGGGACGGCACCTACTGGACAAAAGGCACATCAAAGGGATTTGAGGACAGAAAAAACATCGTAAGGCGTACCTGGGGTGGCGGAAACGAAGTTACCACGAGATTCTACCGCATATATAATGTTGGCAGTTCAATTCTCGGAATTAAGGCGGATGAAATTCGCCATGTCGTGCAGCCGAGTTTCAACTACACGTTTAAACGGCAGGTTACACTCGAGGACTACAAAATTCTTCAGCTCGACTCCGTAGATGCTAGAAGTATATCCGATGTACTCGTATTTGGTTTAGAAAATAGGATTCAAACCAAACGCATGGTTAAAGGAGTTAAACAACGAGTGGATATTGTGAGTGCGGGCACTTTTTTTACTTACGATATGGCATATCACAGTCCCGGCGGCGCGAAGTGGACTACATGGCGCAGCAATGTTCAATTGCGGCCGTATCAATGGATTGCATTCGAGTGGAATGGTAGCGTCGACATGATCAGGGATCGTTTCACGACTTCAAACGAAGATGTTTTGCTCAATTATAGAAACCTGTATGTTGTTTTTGGTCATCGGTATCTTCAGGAATCTAGCAGCTTGGTCACGATGGATGTGAATTATTGGTTAAACGAAAGATGGGCGCTGGGTTATTATTGGCGCCATGAGTTCGATGAAAATCAAACCCAAGAGTTTGAAATTCGTCTTACGCGCGATTTACACGACTGGCTTTTGGATTTCGGATTCAATTCAAAAAGAAACGATTCCGAAGATACCCGCGACTACGAGGCTTTTATAGAATTAACGCTAAAGGCCTATCCGTTACGCAGTTTGAAATCGGGCAGCCGTCGTACCATTTCTCGGCCCAGGATAGGTAATACCGTTTCGGGTTCTACATCCAATTATACGACAGAACAATTCTTACGAGGCGGTTACCAGCCCGAGGGAGACTCGCCGGCGTACACCATTCAACCCAACACTTAAAACATTCCATGGACATTTGCGTAGTAGGTACGGGTTATGTGGGTTTGGTTCAGGCGGCTTGCCTAGCCGATCTGGGCCACCGTGTGATTGGTATTGATCATGATCCGGAAAAACTAAAAAGTTTTGAGAGAGGTGAAATTCCGATTTACGAGCCGGGATTGGAAGTTATCGTAAAAAGAAATAGAAAAGCAGGTCGTTTGAGTTTCTCGGGTGACTTGAGGGAAGGGGTAGAACGCTCCAAAATTATCTTTATCTGCGTAAATACACCGCCGCTTGATACGGGTGAGACCGATTTATCGTATGTCGGCAATGTCTCTAAAAATATTGCTAGATATATGAGGGGCTACAAACTCATTGTAAGTAAAAGTACCGTGCCGGTGGAAACGGGTAGGTGGATTGAGAAAACGGTGAAGCGCTACTATAAAGGGAAGGAAGCCTTCGATGTCGCCTCCAACCCGGAATTTTTGCGCGAAGGCACGGCGGTGCATGACTTTTTTCATCCGGAACGGGTAGTTTTGGGTGTGCAATCGAAACGCGCAGAAAAAATACTCAGGCAGCTTTATTCCAAAATTAAAACTCGATTTGTCGTTACCGATATTGAGAGCGCGGAGCTTATTAAACATGCTTCGAACAGTTTTTTAGCAACGAAAATTTCGTTTATCAACTCGCTTGCTCGTGTATGCGATAACGTAGGCGCCGATATTACGCAGGTAGCTCATGGGATGGGTCTCGATTCGCGCATCGGACACAAATTCTTACAAGCCGGTATTGGATTCGGAGGATTTTGTTTTCCGAAAGATTTATCCGCATTTATCCATATCGGAGACAAGAACAACGTAGACTTAAAAATCCTGCGCGCGTCGCGCGCGGTAAACGATGAACAGGTATTTTATTTTGTGGACCGGATCCGGCAAAGATTAAAAACAGTCAGAGGAAAAAATTTAGCGGTGCTTGGCTTAACCTTTAAGCCGCATACAGACGATCTTCGTTATTCGCCTGCATTAAAATTGGTGCATGCCCTTGTTGATCGCGGAGCAAGCGTAAATGTATACGATCCCATCGCCCTCGAGAAAGCAAAGCCCTTGCTGCCGGATCAAATCCACTCTTTTTCCGATCCGTATGCCGCCGTTCGAAAGACAGATGCTATTATTGTGTGCACCGAATGGCCGCAAATCGTAAAGATGAATTTCAAAAAAGTAAAAAAACTTGTGCGTAAACCCATTGTTTTTGACGGCAGAAACGCTTTGCCTGGAAAAGTTCTGACACAGCTTGGCTTTTTTTATACCGGCGTAGGCGTTCGCGGATGGCAAGAAAACCGCAAGAACGACCATCTGTTTTATTAATCTCTGAAATCTCACCAATCCTGTTAAATCGAAAGGTACCGTAAAGTTCCCATGAAAGGCGTTGTTTTAGCAGGGGGTTTAGGTTCCCGCCTTGAGCCTCTTACACGTGTGACCAATAAGCATCTCTTGCCCATTTACAACAAACCGATGATTTTCTACCCCATTGAAACGCTTGTTCGTGCGGGAATACGCGAAGTAATGCTGGTTACGGGTGGGCGGAATGCGGGCGATTTTTTGCGTTTGCTAGGAAACGGCGAAGATTTTGGCCTGAAGGCTATCCATTATGCGTATCAAAAAGGAGAAGGCGGTATTGCCGAGGCGCTCGGGCTTGCCCGCCATTTTGTTGAAAACGAACGTCATGTGGTAATTCTCGGCGATAATATTATCGAAGACGATATCGGCGAATTTATAAAAGCATTTGCGAAGCAAAAAAACGGCGCAAAGATTTTGCTTAAGGAAGTGGAAGACGCCGGGCGTTTCGGTGTGGCCGAAATTGAAAAAGGCCGCGTTGTGCGAATTGTTGAAAAGCCCAAGAGGCCAAAATCCAAATTAGCCGTGACGGGAATTTATATGTTTGACGAGCAGGTTTTTGGAATCATCGATTCACTCAAACGGTCGGAACGGGGAGAGCTTGAAATTACCGATGTTAACAATGCCTATATCGAGCGCGGCCAGCTAACCTATGAGTTGCTTTCCGGTTTCTGGTCCGACGCGGGAACTTTTGAATCGCTTCTTCGCGCCAATTTGCTGGTGGCGGAAAAATTAGGGAATTTAAAAGGTGTCCACACGTAAATTGCTTGTTACCGGCGGATGCGGTTTTATAGGGTCTAACTTTATTCGCTATGTTTTAAATAAGCGAACCGATATTTCGGTTCTCAATCTGGATAAGCTCACCTACAGCGGCAATATTTCTAATCTGAGCGATATCAAGTCCCATCCGCGTTACCGGTTCATTAAGGGAGATATTTGCGATCGCCTGAAAGTTAAACGCCTGATGAAAGGCGTGTGGGGCGTCATTAATTTTGCCGCAGAAACGCATGTAGACCGCTCGATTCAAAATGCGGATGCGTTTTTGAAAACAAATATTCTCGGCGTTCATTCGCTTCTTGAGGCAGCGCGGGCAAATCGTATAGCACGATTTTTACATATATCGACCGATGAAGTATACGGCTCGTTAGCTAAAGGAGATGCTCGGGAAGACGCAGCGTTACAACCGAACAATCCTTATTCTGCTTCCAAAGCGGCAGCCGATGCGCTGGTGCGCTCGTATCATGTGACGTACGGTTTGCCCGCACTCATAACCAGGAGTTCAAACAATTTTGGTCCGAGTCAATTTCCGGAGAAAGTTGTTCCGTTATTTATTACAAACCTCATGGAAGGTAAAAAAGTTCCTCTATACGGTAAGGGAAAAAATGAGCGGGACTGGTTTTTTGTGCTTGATAATGTGCGTGCGCAAGATTTGGTTTTACACCGGGGAAAAGCCGGTGAAATTTATAATATTGGCGGAGGGCGTCCCATTTCCAATTTAAGACTAACGAAAAATATTCTTAAAGCTTGCGGCAAACCGGATTCGTTTATTCGTTTCGTCAGGGATCGTCCGGGCCATGATTTTCGCTACAGTTTAAATGTAGAGAAAGTCAGAAAACTCGGATTTCAGCCGCAGTTTAGTTTCGAAGAAGCGCTCTATTTGACAGTCGCGTGGTACCGGCAAAACGTACACTGGTGGAAGCCGCTTAAAAACGATGCATTTACGGTGAAATAAGTCATGCGTGTTTTGGTGACCGGCTCGAACGGTATGCTAGGTTCAGATCTGATACGTATGGTCGGCGCCGAAGAAGAAATAATCGGAATAGGCAGAAGCGCAAATCAAAACACGGGCCTGCGTTACTACGAATGCGATATCTGCGACCGGGAACGGGTTTTTAAGCTAATCGAAGAACTGGCCTGCGATTGGGTCATTCATACGGCTGCGTTTTCGAATGTGGACGGTTGCGAAAAAGATCCGAAAACCGCCGAAGCCGTCAATGTAGGCGGCTCCGAGAATATTGCCGACGCTTGCAGTAAGCACAAAATTCGCGCTATATTAATCAGCACCGATTATGTTTTTGACGGCAAAAAAAAGTCGCCGTACGATGAATCGGATGAACCAAAGCCATTAAGTGTATACGGCAGAACGAAGCTTGAAGCCGAACGAATTTGGCAGAATAAACTTCGTAGAGGTATTGTACTTCGAACCTCATGGCTTTTTGGCCGCCTGGGGCGAAATTTTGTAGATACGATCACTCGGCAGGCAGAGCAAAAGCAATCCTTACGCGTGGTCTGCGATCAATGGGGAGCGCCAACCCATACGGTGGATTTGGCGAAAGCGCTCCATCGCTTAATGAAAGGCGTCGAATCCGGGACAGTGCAGGCGCCTTCCATTTTGCATTTCACGAACTCGGGGGCGACGTCGAGATACGAATGGGCCCGATATATCGTTCGTGAGCTGGGCCTTAATCCCGATGAAGTTAAACCGATTAGGACCGAAGAGACCGGCCGTCCAGCGCGTCGGCCCGCATACGGCGTTTTGGGTATCGGGCTTTGGAAAAAAATATTTAAGGAAATGCCGAAAGATATGTGGCAAGCAACATCGGAATATTTACAGAAAGTATCGGTTTTATGAAAAGATCATCTTATTTGGTGGCGGGTGGCGCCGGTTTTGTGGGTTCTCATTTATGCGGGGCGTTACTCAAAAAAGGCCATCGCGTGGTTTGTATGGACAGCTTTTTAACGAGCACGCCCAACAATATTGAACATCTACGGAAAAGTAAAAATTTTCGCTTAATTGAACACAATATCGTCGATACCGTTCGTGTGAATGAGCCGCTTAATTATATTTTAAATTTTGCTTCGCCGGCGAGTCCTGTTGATTACGCCAGGCACGGAATACATACGATGAAAGTGGGAAGTATCGGGACGCTCAATCTTCTCGGACTGGCTAGAGCTAAAAAAGCCAAATTTCTTTTGGCTTCCACCTCGGAAGTTTACGGAGACCCCGAAGTTCATCCGCAGCGCGAGGATTATTGGGGCCATGTAAATTCCGTAGGGCCCCGGGCGGTATACGATGAAGCCAAAAGATTTGCTGAAGCGCTTACGGTGGTGTACGCCAAAACGCACGGCGTAAACACCAAAATCATTAGAATTTTCAATACCTACGGGCCGCGTATGCGTACGGAAGACGGCCGCGCCATTCCGGCTTTCATAAGTCAGGCGCTTTTGGGTGAAGACGTCACGATATTCGGAGACGGAAGTCAGACGCGAAGTTTTTGTTACGTTGACGATTTGGTAAACGGAATCTTGAAGCTCTCAGAAACCAATTTTCACGAACCGGTTAATTTGGGTAATCCCAACGAAATGACGTTGAAGCAATTGGCAAAATACATCATTAAATTAACGAAAAGCAAAAGCAAGATCGTTTACCGCCCGCTTCCAAAAGATGACCCCAGAAAAAGGAAGCCCGATATCAGTCGGGCAAAGAAAATTTTAGGTTGGGAACCCAAAGTCCCGCTTGAGCAAGGTTTGACAAGGACCATCGACTGGTTTCGATCGGTTGTCACGCCGAAATAATTTTTCTCGCAACCTCCCTCATGATTGGTTATGAAATGACCCAATATAAACGCATCCTCTTTTTTCGTACCGATATGCTGGGCGATACGCTCCTCAATCTGCCCGTACTCGATGCCCTCAAGCATGCCTATCCGGAAAGTCACATTACCTTCGTCTGTCATCCTTCTCTTGCCGAATTTCTGGAAGGCTATCCGGCCATCGACCGGTTCCTGCCTTTTGAAGCCGGACGGCGTAAAGCCGGTTTTTCGGAATGCCGAATGCTCCTTTCGCAAATTAAACGCGGAAATTTTGACCTGGCAATCGTTTCCAATTCAAGAAAAGATTTTCATCTCGTTACAAGACTTGCGAATATTCCGCGCCGGATTGGATACGGAAGAAAATGGGGAATTCTTTTAACCGATCGCCTGGACGATAAAAAATTCATGAGTCAAAAACACGAAATCGAGTCCAATCTGGAATTACTCACACCGCTTGGTATTCAAGTGCGCGATCCTTCGTTTGAACTGCCCGGTTCTGTTCAAGATCTGCATGAAGCCGAGTGCCTTCTAGCGAGTGAAAAACTATCGACCGGAAACCCACTTGTACTGCTTCACCCGTTTTCGAGCGACCTGAGAAAATGCTGGCCGATCGAAAACTTCGTTAACTTAATTAAGAAGATCAAAGAGAACGTAAAAGTAGATATGGCGGTTATCGGCTCGGAAGGGGAGAGAAACAGCGCTCATGAATTGATTTCGAAAACCAAACTCAATATTGTCAATCTTTCCGGTAAAACAAATTTAAGAACGCTTTGTGCTGTGATTCGGAAATCCGTCCTCTTGATCGGGCACGACAGCGGTCCCATGCATATGGCTGCCGGCGTAGGCACGCCGACCGTAAGTATATTTGCTAAATTTTCCGGCGGTCCCAATCCGGTTCGTTGGCGGCCCTGGGGCACAGGGCATGTTGTGATTCACAAAGACTTGAAAGATTTAACGGTAGATGAACTGTGGCGCTCGGTTGAATCTAAATTAAAAACCTGAGTTTAAGTTATACATCCGTGTCATTCTGGGGCGAAGCCCGAAGAATCTCGTTTGAGATACTTCGCCGCCTGCGGCGGTTCAGCATGACAGGCTTTTCGCTTCTGGACGCATGCGGCGATCTATCGAGGCGAAGGCAAAGTTTGGGAAGCTCAGCCAACGGGCGTTACGGAAAGAGATTTGAGTGAGTGGGGGGAAGAAGCGCCGGATAAGGTGATCCGGTTCTGTAAAACCCGGCTTGAAGCGGCTTAGAAAACCGCTTGTATCCGAGCCAAGCCGAGGGTATAATCTCAATAAACAGAAAGTCTCAATATATATTGATAGATATATAAAATTGAGATATGCCCATGCAGAATCAACGTGTACAAAACATCTTTAGTGATCGGTCCTCTCTAGTCCTACGAAAGATCCTGGAGGAACCCGAGAAAAAATGGACGACTCTGGATTTTGTCCCCTTGGGTGTTTCAACAGGACTTGCCAGTGAAGTGCTGGCACGGGCCGAAGCTTTGGGATATGTCGAGCGGATTCGCAGGGGCCCCGAAAGCTACAGCCGGCTTATTCGAAAAGACAAGCTTCTCAAAGACTGGATGAATGCTTATTCCTTCGAGAAGAATCTGCAGAGCGATTACTACTATCCCAAGGCAGATTTTCTTAAAGTTTGCACCCGCTACTTGAAAGAAAAAAAAGTTTCCTACGCGCTCACTCTTTTTAGCGCCAGCCGTTTGATCGAAATCTATGTCAAAGATGACCGGCATTTCCTTTATCTCGATTTGGAACGCGACCGGTTTTTACCTTTCCTTAAGGAAATGCAACTCCAAACAGGTCTCATGAAGCTCGTGCAGGGGGGCAACGTTTGCTTTGCCATGCCTTTTTATCGGAGTTCTGTTTTCAGGCATTCAAACAAATTAAAGGGATATCGCGTTGCCTCGGATTTGCAGCTTTATTTAGATCTCATGGGATTTCCGCCATCCGGTCCCGAAGAAGCCGATCATCTTGTTCCGTATTTTAAAAAGAAAGGGGCCTTTCTTGCCTGATTTCGAGAAACTTGAGACAGGATTTCTGGACACGCTGGTGGTTTTGAAAGACGCGCTGCCCGAGATCGTCGTAGTAGGCGGCTGGTGCCCTTATCTCTATGCGCATCATTTATGGAAAAAACCGATTCCCAAAATACCTACAACCACAGACATCGATTTTGGTGTGCTTGAAACAGGATCCAAGAGATTTGAAACGACCATTTATGAAAAACTTAAGTCCGCTGGGTACGCTTTGGAACGGATTTATGCCGATGAAGAAACGCCGGTTGAATTTATTTACAATAAAAAAGCGGTGAAGTTGAAGATCGAGTTTATCACTTCCTTTGAAACGTCGGACGATACTTTAAACCGCTTCCTGGGAAGCCGGCTTGCCTGTAATAGAATTGAGGCCTTTGAGATCCTGTTGAAGCAAACGGTCAGTATTTCTATTCCGCTTAAGACCAAAGCGGAATCATTGACGGTAAAGATGCCTGCTCCCGAGATTTTCTTTTATCATAAAGCCATTACCTTTGTGATGCGGTCCGCAAAATTCAAGCGGGACAAAGACCTTTTTTACGCATACTTCATCCTGAAGTTCCATCCCGACAAGGAATCTCTTGTTGTCTCCTTAGCGGGACTGAAGAAAGACGAATATTTCAAGGCCTTCAGGGAGAATATCCGGGAATACCTCTCCGACTTTTCTTCGCCTGGGTATCTTATTCTGCGACCTTTCCTGCGTGGCTGGATTAAGGAGGGAAACATCAACGCCGAAATACAAAATACTTTCTCGGAAATCTTCAAGTTTCTTTAAGGACAAGTGGTACCTATTTTGTTACCCCAAAAATTGAGATGCTTCGCTTCGCTTAGCATGACATGATGTGAGATGCTTCGCCGCCTGCGGCGGCTCAGCATGACATATATCTTGAAAATAATGTCTAATACCATTTGCGATATTATTATTTTAACGTTAAATCAGCCGGATGTTTTACGCCCATGCGTAGAATCCGTTTTGAAACATACGAAGATTCCGTCCCACCTTATTATTGTTAATAACGGTGGCGGCGAAAACATCCGTGATTACTGCGCTGCGCTCACGCCGACCGAATATGTGACGTTTAAATTCTACGATTTTCCCGAAAACATCGGATTCGTGCGCGGAAATAATAAAGCCGCCGAAGACGGTGATTCGCACTATGTTTGCCTCTTGAACAACGATTGTATTGTAACGCCCGGATGGCTTGAGCGGATGATCGATCTGGCCGAAAAAAATCCGCGCTTTGCGGCCGTTAACCCGCAGTGTAATACCTTAATTACGCAAAAAGCAGCCGAATCTTTTTCTTTAGAAGAGCGCTCCCGGTATTTTGAGCAGTTTAAAGGAAATTATTATGTTTTAGGATCGGCTATCGGTTTTTGTATGCTCGTGCCGCGGCGCATTATTAAAGAAATAGGATTGTTTAACGAAGAAATCGATACCGCTTATTTCGAAGATTCCGATTTTTCCTATCGTGCTCGCGAGGCCGGATACGAATGTGTTGTAGCGGCCGATGCGTATGTTTACCACCAGCCGTTTGGGAAAGCCTCCAGCATTTCGATGACGCGCAGGCAGGCCTTAATTGCGAAAAATCGGAAGTGGTTTGAAAATAAATGGGGCAAAGCCGTACGCTTAGCCATCGTCTACGATCACAGGAACGGTAATGACGAAGAATTAAAATCCATCCTCGATCAAGCGCAGAAAATAGGGCTCTACGATAATCATCCGCACCTGATTTTAAAAGTGGACAAAAAAAGGTTTCCGAATTTCGAGGACCTTTTACGCGCTTTCCAAATCGATCGTACGAAAAGCCCCAATTTGAAAGCGACACTGATAGACAATCCTTTTTTCTATCTTTATGCCGCGCTGCGTGTTGGATTTAAATGGAGAAAACGCTACGATGCCGTCGTTTGTGATAAAATCTCATTCTTAACGCTCTTGGTACCGTTCACATGGTTTCTTAGATTTTCGCTGATTCATGTGAAATGGGGTGAAGGGAAATGGAGTACGTTTGCTTCTAAACAGGTTCGGAGCTTCGGCGAATTGAGCAATATCAGGAAAGAGATGCGGGATGGCAGGATATAAAACGGCCTTTCTGGATAGGGACGGGGTTTTAAACGAAGATCCGATTGGAAACTATATAATGTCCCCATCGGATTTGAAATTACTGCCCGGCGTGATGGAAGGCGTTAAGCTTCTACAAAAAGCAGGGTACCGGCTCATTGTTATTTCCAATCAAGCGGGCATCGGCGACGGTCTCTTCACAGAGAAAGATTTGAAAAAAGTCACCGATAAACTCGTCTCTCTTTTTGCGGAAGAGGGGATACGGTTTGGCGGAATTTATTACTGCCTTCATGGAAAAGAGGAGGGCTGCGAATGCCGTAAGCCCGAACCCGGTTTGTTCCTGCGCGCCGCAAAGGATTTTTCGGTTGATCGCGATAAAAGTTTTTTTATCGGCGATAAAATTTCGGATGTCGAGGCCGGGCAGAAATTTGGAATCAAAGTAATTATGCTTCGCACAGGGCATGGCGCTATGGAAGAAAAGCTGATTACGACCGTCCGTCCGGACGCTGTCGTCGATGGTTTCCTGGATGCGGTCCGTATTGTTTTATCGGGGGATAAGGCATGGCAAAAATAGGTGTTTTTTATGTGAATGCGGGTGAAGGTCATCGGAAAGTGGCCGAAGCTATCCGGGATGAATTAGCCGCGACATTTGATAAGAACACACAAATCGTGTGTAAGGATTCTCTGGATTTTACCTATTCTTTTTTCAAATCCAGCTATCCATCTTGTTATAAATTTCTGGTAACGAAAGCGCCTGGTCTGTGGGGATGGATCTATGATTTCTTTGACCAGCAGGAAGTCTTTTGGTTCTGGCGCCCCTTTCGAAGAATGTTTAATCATATTAAATTGCGCGGACTCGAGAAGTATTTCATAAAAGAGCAGTTCGATATCATCATTTCGACTCATTTTCAGAGCGCCGAAATCGCGGCGGCATTAAAAAGGAAAAAGAAAATCGAGTCCATTGTTTTTACGGTGATTACCGACTTTTCCGCGCATACGCTCTGGGTCAATCCCGGGACAGATTACTATGCCGTTATGCATCCCGATTCGGCTGAAACCGTTGTAGCACGGGGCGCCAACGAGAAAAGCGTTTTCGTGACGGGCATACCCGTGAACCGGGAATTTCTTGAGCTTTACAACAGGCCGGAAGTTTTGGGCTCGCTCGGTCTTGATACCAGCAGAAAAACCATTTTGCTCACAAGCGGTGGATTTGGAATGGGTCCCATGGTGCCTATGATCCGTTCGCTTGAAAGGTATGCGGACCGGATTCAATTGATTGCTGTCTGCGGCAGAAACGTTGAATTAAAAGAACAGCTGGAGCGTCTGGAAACTTCTTTATCTCTGAAAATTCTCGGGTTTGTGGATTACATGCCAAAACTCATGTCGGTAAGCGATTTGATTATTGCCAAAGCCGGTGGATCAACGGTGTGCGAATCTTTAGCGGTGGGACTGCCGATGGCCATTTTTTCCTACATTCCCGGGCAGGAAGAAAGAAACGTCAATTTGCTTTTAAAGTATAACGCGGCGCGTAAGATCGAAAAGCCCCAGGAAATTGAAAAAGTCGTTAACGATCTCCTGCATCAACCCGAAGCCATGCGGGTATGGCGTGAAGGCATCCGGTCCGTGGCAAGGCCTTTCGCAGCTAAGGAAGTCGTGGTATTTGTAAAATCATTTTTGGAAATGAAAAAAGGTTAGATCGATGGAAAATCGTTTAGCGCAGTTGGTTGATCAAACCAGGCAGCATCTCGAAAAATTAGCAGCTTTTGGTTTTGATGTGGTGCCGACAAAGCAATCTGACATGGATGTCACCCCCGCGCAGGCGGGGGTCCAATTAGATTCCCGCTTTCGCGCCGCTTGGCCGAGCGGCGGTCGGCCGCTTGGTGTTGCGGTGCTGCGCGGTCGGCGCAGCGGGAATGACAAAAGTTTTACTGGACCGTCGTCTCGCGACGACAGCGAAGAATTCGCTAACTTAAGGGCCGAAGTTCTTGCATGTACCCGCTGTTCAGAGCTAACGCGGACACGGCATACGATTGTTTTTGGGAGCGGGAATCCGAATGCCGACTTGGTATTCGTCGGCGAAGCGCCGGGCTATTACGAAGACCAGCAGGGCCTTCCTTTTGTGGGAAAAGCAGGCGAGCTTTTGACGCGTATGATCGAAGCCATGGGGCTTAAGCGCAGCGATGTGTTCATTTGCAATGTTTTAAAATGCCGCCCGCCAAACAATCGAAACCCCGCGCCCGAGGAGATTATTAATTGCCAGCCCTACCTCGAACGTCAATTGGCTTTGATTAAACCCAAAGTTATTTGTGCGATGGGAAATTTTGCGGCGCAGACCCTTCTGAAGTCAGCGAGATCGATCACGCAGCTTCGCGGAGAAACCTATGATTTAAAGGGTATTCCCTGTGTTCCAACATTTCATCCGGCTTATTTACTCAGAAATCCTGCCGACAAGAAAAAAGCCTGGGAAGATTTAAAACGTGTCCGTGAAATTTTAGGGATGAAGCCTATTAAATGAAAGATTCCTCGACTGCTCTTATCGATGTTGCCATTCCTTTACCCGTAGACGATCCCTTTTCCTACCACGTACCTCTCGACAAGATGTCCATTCCCGGGCGCGGCACGCGCGTGCTTGTTCCCTTTAAAAACCGCGAAATTCTGGGCTATGTCGTAGGCACTTCCACGGAAAATTCTTCCCTTAAGACGAAAGCAGTATCTCAACTTTTCGATGATGGATTCATTTTAGATGACGCTATGCTCGCCCTGACAAAACGTATTTCCGAATATTATTGCTGCTCGTGGGGCGAGGCCATATCGAATGCGCTTCCGCAGCTGGTAAAGAAAAAAAGTGTCATTGCGAGGAGACGCAAAGGGCCGGCGCTGCAATCTACGTCTGTAGGGGCGCCATTTATGGCGCCCGCTGAATCGGGCGCGATGAATCGCGCCCTTACAACCGCGTTGCCTCGCAGTGACGACATTTCATTATTAAAACTTAGTTCAGAGCAGCAGAGTGCGGTTAATAAAATTACTCAAGCGTTAGATACGTTTCAAAATAAAATTTTTTTGCTGTACGGTGTAACGGCCAGCGGGAAGACGGAGGTTTACGCTCGCGCCATCGAGGCGTGTTTTAAACAAGATCGCACGGCCATTGTGCTGGTGCCGGAAATTGCGCTGACGGTGCACGTCAAAAATTATTTTAAGGAACGGTTTTGCGATGAAATTATCGTTCTTCATTCGCAGATGACGCCAAGAGAGCGCTATGACGGATGGCTAAAAATTCGCGAAGGGAAATGCAGAATTGTTTTAGGACCGCGTTCGGCCGTGTTTGCGCCGTTAAAGCGCCTGGGTCTTATTATTATCGATGAGGAACAGGAAGACACGTATAAGCAGGAAGAATCGCCGAGATACCACGCCGGACAAGTGGCCCGGTGGAGGGCGGAAGCCGAAGGCGCCGTTTTGGTTTTGGGAAGTGCAACGCCGGCGTTACGAACCATGTTTGAAGCAGACGAGCAGAAGATCGAAAAGATCTTGCTTAAAGAACGTGTTACCACGCACAGCCTTCCTCGGGTCGAGGTTGTTGATTTACGCGGCGAAAGAAATCCGATTTGCTCGCGCGTGCTCGAGCGCGCTATCGAAGAAACACTTCGTAAAAAAGAAGGGATTTTAATTTTTCTGAACCGGCGTGGTTTCTCAACGCAGCTTCGGTGCTCTTCATGCCAGGAAATTGCGAGATGCCGGTTTTGTTTTGTTTCGCTTACCTTTCATCAGGAAGTGAACGCGGCCGTTTGCCATTATTGCAATTATCGCTGGACTAAATTGACCGAGTGTCCCACATGTAAAAGCCATGGTCTTCAATACCTCGGCATGGGTTCTGAGAAAATTGAAAGCGAGTTTGCCCGCCGGTTTCCGCAAGCCCGAATTGCGAGGCTGGACAGCGACGTAGCCCGGAAAAAGGGGAAAGCCGAAGAAATTTTAAAGGCCTTTTCCGAAAATGAAATCGATATTTTAGTGGGAACACAAATGATCGCGAAAGGTCATGATTTTCCGCGTATCACGCTGGTTGGGGTTCTCATGGCCGATTTGGCATTGGCTCTGCCGGACTATCGCTCGAGTGAAAGAAATTTTCAGATATTGGTTCAGGTGGCCGGCCGCGCGGGCCGGGGAGAAAAGCAGGGGCGCGTAATTATCCAAACGTATTCTCCCGACCATTACAGTATTAAAGCCGCCGCCAAACAGGATTATGAGGCTTTTTACGCGTCCGAGATTGAATCACGAAAGCGTATGGGTTATCCGCCGTTTTCGCATCTTATTAATGTGATTGTCCGCGGGCCGAACAATGCGCATGTAGAAAACTACATTTTGAGTTTACGAATGATACTGGAGCAAAAGGCCGCGAATGCGAATATTTTCTCCATCATCGGACCGGCGCCTTGCCCGATTCCCAAGCTGCGCGGTCATTACCGCTGGCATATTATGTTAAAGGGAAACGATATGAAGATGATGAATCAATCTTTAAAAGCGGCGGTGGCCGGCGTACGTAAAATGAATTCCGTGATGATGGCCACGGATGTGGATCCGGTAAATATTCTTTAAGTTTTTCCCCAATCTCCCCGCCGCATGGTTCTTTCCGCTTCGATTTCTTTAAGCCGTCTCGTTAATTGTGGTTCGGCGGGAAGATTAAAAAGGCCTTTCTGAATGACGGACTTGGCATTATCCGCAACGCCTTTTTTCAAATATAGATTTGAAAGTAAAAGATAGTTTTCTACTTGTTTGGCGCTGACTTCACAAAGCGCTTCGGCCGCAATGATGGCGATATCCAGCCAACCTTCTTTCATGGCGAGTTGAAGCCAGCCTTTGAGGAGTTGCCGGTCGTTTGGTTGCTCCATTAAACCCTGAACATAATTCCATTGAGCCTGATCGGTGTTCTTAGTGATCGAATGAAGGAAGGAAGAAAGTTTATAATAAAAAACTTTCAGGTGGCTTAAAAAAGACGAAAAAATATTTCTGGTTTTTGCTTTCCTCAAATTTTGGGCGGATTGATACAGCAATTTGTAGGCAGGAGAATAGGTGGGGATTTGCTTAATAACCGCCTTAGACATTTCTATGGCGTAGACAAAATGCCCGTGTTGGAAAGATTCTAAGCTCTTGTCGTAGTAATACTTAAGTTGGGGCGGTAATTCGATCATGTCGGCTCCGATTGGTTCAACATTCTAATAGAGGCCTCTTTTTTATCAAGATATAACTAAATATTAGGATTGAATCTAAGGCGTGATTTGCTATGATATCGCTAATATTTATAGGAATGCAATGGTCAAAAACAAGCTAAGTCAATATAAGGTCGCCATTTACCCTAATCCGATTTTATCCAAAGAAGCCGAACCTGTCCCGACCGTTAATTCGGAGACTGAACAGTTTATTAAGGACATGTTTGCGATTATGTATCGTGAGAAAGGTGTGGGTTTGGCGGCGCCGCAAATCGGTGTATCCAGCAGGATTTTTGTTGCCAATCCCGAAGGTAAAAAAGACGGAACGGAGTTTGTTTTTATCAATCCCGTTTTAAGCGAATACGTAGGCGAAGTTTTAGGCCAGGAAGGGTGTCTGAGTTTGCCCGGTATCTCGGGCGATGTCATTCGAGCCGAACACGTTACGGTTGAGGCGTCTAATGAAAAAGGTGAAACCTTTCGGCTAAAAGCAGATGATTTCCTGGCACGCATTATTCAGCATGAGAACGATCATTTAAACGGCAAACTTTTTATCGACCGCGTCGGTTTCGCGGAACGTCAAAAATTGTTAGCCCAGTATGAATCCGGTTTAACCACAGATAGCGATTCGACCTCGGATGAAGGTCGTATTTTTCGGATCCTCTGATTTTTCGCTGGAACCGGTAAAGGCGTTGGCCGGTTTAAAGCATGATTTGGTTGGGGTGGTGACCGTACCACCGGCCCAAAAAGGCCGGGGTCAGGTACTTCAAAAGACCGAAGTGCACGAATGGGCTGAAGGCAGAAAAATACGCGTTTGGTGTCCCGAAAAATTACGTTCCGAAGAATTTCTTAATGCCATTCGCGCGCTTCAGCCGGACGTGTTTGTGGTTTGTTCGTACGGAAAAATTTTACCGCAAGTAGTTTTGGATATTCCAAGCCGGTTAGCGCTGAATGTTCATCCGTCGCTTCTCCCAAAATACCGGGGAGCCGCGCCGCTTAATTGGCAGCTTATTAACGGCGAGGAATACGGCGGGCTCACGTTGTTCCGGATGGATGCCGAAATGGATTCGGGCGATATTGTTTGGCAGGAACGCTTTCCTATTGATCTGAATGAGACGGCAGAAACGCTTAGCGGCAAGTTTTCGAAAATGGCCGCCGAAAAACTTTCTGAAATTCTTGATCGAGTTGAAAAAAATGCTCTTACGTTTACTCCGCAGGATCACACGAAGATGACGCTGGCGCCAAAATTGAGTAAAGCCGATGCAAAGCTCGATTGGGGCGCATCGGCGAAGGAACTCCATAACCGAGTGCGCGGCCTCCTGCCTTGGCCCTGCGCATACACGTATTTCAGAGGAGAAACAGTTCGGATTCTGAAAACCGTCATTGCGAGGAGGCCCGAAGGGCCGACGAAGCAATCTGACATGGATGTCACCCCCGCGCAGGCGGGGGTCCAATTAGATTCCCGCTTTCGCGGGAATGACAAAGAGACTTCTCGTAATGACAGCAGGACCGTTCCCGGCCAAATTTTAACCGTTCGTGCGGACGGCGCGTTATCTGTCGCTTCCGGTAAAGACGAGCTCCTCGTTTATCAAGTTCAAAGAGAAAATCGAAAGCCCATGTCAGCCAAAGAATTCGCCAACGGCGTTCGTCTTACCCAAAACGATCGATTCGAATAAACCTATGCAACAAAAAGAAATCATTGAAAAATTAAAAGCTTATTTTCAAAAGTTTGACGAAGTGTTGTGTGTTTACGTGTTCGGATCCCTTGCTTCGAGTAAAGCAAATCCGACGAGCGATATCAATATAGCCGCCTTGCTGGCTCCAAGTTTTTCAAAAGAAAAGTTTTTTGATTTCCGTTTGACAAGGATAAGCGAATTATCCAGCCTGCTTCGTAGAGAGGTCGATCTCGTTATTTTTAACGAAGCTCCAACTGTTCTGGCATACCAAATCTTAAAGCATGGAATTAGGATTTACGAAAAGGACGACCGGGCTGATCGTAGCTTTGAAGCGAAGGCATTAATGGAGTATTTTGATTTTCTGCCTTATCGAAAGCGATGCGAAGACGCCATGGTAAAGCATCTAAAAGAGTCTTCGGAAATATGAACATTCTCCAGCTTACATCTCGGTTTAGAATCGGCGGTATCGCTTCGTATATTCATGTTTTGTCTTCTGGGTTGAAGCAGCGGGGTCATCACGTAACGATTGCGGCAGGCTCCGACACGGCCGTTTCACTTTTAACCGAAGAAAATATACCTTTTATCTCGCTTCCTATTGAAACAAAGTTTGAATGGCATCCTAAATTATGGTCTACGGGCAAAGCGTTATCCGAGATCGTTCAAAATAGAAAAATAGATATCGTTCATGCGCATACGCGCGTCACGCAAGTTCTGGCCGAACGTGTTTGCAAAAAACTGAATAAGCCTGTAGTTACTACGTGTCATGGTTTTTATCCCCCTCGTTGGGGAAGACGAATGTTTCCTTGCTGGGGCGATCGCGTAGTGGCTATAAGTTACGAGGTTAAAGAGCATCTTGAGAAAGTATTGCGTGTAAATCCAGGTGATATTACCGTGGTTTTGAATGCCGTTCCCGTTTCTCATTTATTGTCTTCGTTTGCCATACATGACCGGGATGAAGTCAGAAAAAAATTTGGTTTCGATCGTTCCGATTTTATTCTCGGTTGCGTTGCGCGGCTTGAAAAGGTCAAAGGCCAAAGTTTTTTACTGGATGCGCTGGAAATTTTAAAAAATAAGATTCCTTCTTTAAAAATTATTTTGGTCGGCGGCGGCAAGGAAAAGGTATCGCTTGAGAAAAGGGTACGGGAAAAAGGACTTTCGGAGCGTGTTGTTTTTGCAGGCGAATTGATCGATATCGTTCCCGCACTCCGCGCGATGGATGCGTTCGTCTCGGCGCATACCTGGCAGGAAGGTTTTGGTCTTTCTATTGCCGAAGCCATGGTTTGCGGATTGCCCGTGATTGTGTCAGATACGGGCGCTCTCCGGCATTTGATTCATGACCAGGAAACGGGAATGCTGGTTCCAGCCTCAGATTCTCACGCTCTTTCCGAAGTGATTTCTGCTCTTGTAAACGATGAAACGCTTCGAACGAGAATAGCCGGAAGAGGGCATCAATTCGCACTGCGGTCCTTTTCGCCCGAACGAATGGCCGAGGGAATCGAGTCGGTTTATGAAAAAGTAAGTAAGCAATACACGAATCCCATCGCATCATCCTCGTTACAGCGATTACCCAAGGCGGCTATATGCTAAGAAAAGTTTTTTCCATATTGTGGAAAGGGTGGATGATATTTGCGAAAGCGCTTGGGTATGTACAGACCCGGATTATTCTTTTTTTATTTTATACGTTTATTTTGGGACCCATTTCTATTGTAATCCGAATTTTTCGTGTGAATATTATGTCCGTTCATCAAGGGAAAAAAGATTCCTTCTGGCAGACAAAAGTAGCTATGGATGAAAGTCCGGAAGGGTTGCAGAGGCAATTTTAATGATAGGTAAAACATCACCTTCTTTTTTAAGCCGTTTATTTTGGGATGTGGATACTTCCAAATTTCAACCGCTCGACAACCCTCCCTTTACGATCGCCAGAATACTTGAATACGGCGACGAAAAAGCCGCGGCGTGGATGAGAAAGAATTTTGACGAAGCGGCTATTGTTGCGATATTAAAAAAAAGCCGTATATTGACGCGCAGAAGCGCTAATTTCTGGGCGCTGTTTTTTAAAGTTAACAAAAGCGAGATTCGATGTTTGAACAAGGAATTTCAAAGGAAGCAAGGAAGCATCTGGCCCTACTAAAAGTCGCGCCGCTTCCCGTGAAGTTCTATCTCGCGGGAGGGACGGCCTGCGCACTTCATTTGGGCCATCGGCTATCATACGATTTGGATTTTTTTTCCGATAAATCGTTTGATACGAAAAAAGTTCTGAATGCACTTAAACCGCATGGTAAATTTACCTTGACTCAAGAAGCGGAAAATACCCTGGGCGGAGAATGGGACGGTGTACGTGTAAGCTTTTTTGCGTATACCTATCCGCGGCTTGACCGATTTTCCGAATTTGAGGGGGTGGAAGTGGCCGGGTTGCGGGATTTGGGCTGCATGAAGCTGAGCGCCATCATGTCCCGCGGGACCAAAAGAGATTTTGTCGATCTTTTTTTTATTTTGCGGGAGATTACGCTGAACGAATTAGTCGAGTTGTTTAAAAGGAAATATGCCGGCGTGGACTACAGCCTAAGCCATCTTTGCAAAAGCATATCCTATTTTGACGATGCGGAAGACGATGAAATGCCGAAAATGATCACCGATAGCGCCTGGCCCGAAATGAAGCGGTTTTTGGAAAAAAAGGCGGCCGGGCTTTTATGAGGCAATTTTAAATGAATATTCTAGGTATTTCGGCATTTTATCATGATTCGGCAGCGTGCTTAATTCAGGATGGAAAATTGGTAGCCGCAGCTTCCGAAGAGCGTTTTACCCGGAAAAAACACGATCATAATTTTCCAAAAAATGCCATCGAATATTGCCTGAAGGCCGGAAATATTACAAAAAAAGATTTGGATTATGTAGGTTTTTACGAGAAGCCTTTCGTGAAATTTGAACGTATCCTTTGCTCTTATCTAGCCACGTTTCCGCGTTCTTTTCCTTCGTTTATTAAAGCTATTCCGCTCTGGCTTCATGAAAAACTCTGGATTCCGCAAACCATTCGTAAAGAATTGGATTTTGCCGGGAAAATTATTTTTATCGATCATCACCTTTCCCATGCCGCCAGTTCATTTCTCATGTCTCCTTACGATGAAGCGGCTATTCTTACTACCGATGGCGTTGGCGAATGGTCGACAACAACTATGGGGGTGGGGAATGGAACAGACATAAAAATTACCAAAGAGCTCAGGTTTCCGCATTCGCTCGGGCTTTTGTATACGGCGTTTACGTCGTATCTGGGATTTAAAGTAAATAGCGCGGAATACAAAGTCATGGGTCTAGCGCCCTACGGCGAGCCGCGATACGAAAAATTGATTTTTGACCGGTTGGTGCAATTAAAGGAAGACGGCAGCTTCCAAATCAACACAAAATATTTTCCTTATGTCTATGGTCTGCGCATGATTAATAGGCATTTTGAAGATTTGTTCGGCCAGCCCGAGCGGGAGCCCGAAACGAAGCTGGAGGCTTTTCATAAGGATATTGCTGCCAGTATTCAATCGGCGACCGAACAAATCGTCCTGCATATGTGCCGGGCACTGTATAATGAAACGAAATTAACCAAACTTTGTATGGCCGGGGGCGTCGCCCTTAATTGTGTGGCAAATGGCCGTATTGTTAAAGAAACTCCATTTCGTGAATTGTTTGTACAGCCCGCAGCAGGGGATGCGGGCGGAGCGGTGGGTGTTGCGGCTTATATTCATTTTAAAGTTCTCGGGAATAAGCGGCATCCCATTTGGCCAGGTCCGTTTTTAGGGCCGGAATATTCCGAAAATGAAATTAGACAGCTTTTAAATTCGGAAAGCGTACCTTACCGCGAATTGGACGAAGAATCGCTTGCTCATGAAGTGGCGAAATTGATTGATGAACAAAATGTTATCGGGTGGTTTCAGGGGAGAATGGAATTTGGTCCGCGGGCGCTTGGAAATCGAAGTATTTTAGCCGATGCTCGCCATCCGGAAAATCGCGATCGCGTGAATTTAAAGATTAAATTTCGCGAAAGCTTTCGGCCGTTTGCGCCTTCGGTTTTAGCGGAACAAGCGACGGAATATTTTGATCTGAATCAGCCGAGTCCTTATATGCTTTTGGTAGCGCAAGTGCATTCGGATAAACAAACTATTCCTGCTGTCACACACGTCGACGGCTCAGCGCGCGTTCAAACGGTTGCCGAAAATGAAAATCCGAAATTTTATCGTTTGATCAAAGCATTTTATAAGCTCACGGGCTGTCCGGTTATTATCAACACATCGTTTAATGTTCGCGGCGAGCCGATTGTGTGTACTCCGCAAGATGCTTTTCGCTGTTTTCTTCATACGAATATGGATTACCTTGTCTTGGGCAATTTCTTATTGGATAAAAAAGCAATGCCGGAATCGCTGAGAAAAGTTCTTACGCAATCGGCATTTGCGCCGGATTGATCACATAGAACCTAAACAGGAGAGTAATCATGGGAATGTGGGCCAACATTAAATCAAAGTTTTCAATTTTCGGCGAATTTTGGGCATTTATGAAAATGCGTAAGCGTTGGTGGCTGGCGCCGATTATCGTTATGCTCTTGCTTTTGGGGATTTTGATTATTTTTACTGAAGGTTCGGCTTTAGCGCCGTTTATTTATACACTTTTCTAAAAAATATGAGTCATACCTTGAGCGAAAAGTTAGACCTCACCAAAGAACGAATTTTAGTCACCGGTGGCGCCGGTTTTCTTGGCAAGGAACTTGTCCGCCAGCTTCGTGAAAAAGGTTGCCAGAAAATTTTTGTTCCTCGCAGCGCCGAGTACGATTTAACGCAAATCGAAGCTATTAAGCGCTGCTTCAACGATTTTAATCCTACCGTTGTTTTCCATCTCGCCGCGCGTGTCGGCGGCATTGGCGCAAACCAGGCCAATCCGGGGAAATTTTTTTACGACAATGCCATTATGGGTATTCAGTTGATCGAAGAATCACACCTTCGAGGTGTTAAAAAATTTATTTGCATAGGAACCATTTGCGCCTATCCGAAGTTCACTCCCGTTCCATTTAAAGAAGAAGATTTATGGAATGGTTATCCTGAAGAAACTAACGCTGCCTATGGATTGGCGAAAAAAATGTTATTGGTTCAGCTGCAAGCGTATCGCCAGCAATACGGATTTAATGGGATTTATTTATTGCCCGTAAATATGTATGGTCCTGAAGATAACTTTGATCTGGAAACTTCCCACGTTATTCCTGCGATGATTAGAAAATTTATCGAAGCCAAAGAGGCCGGGCATCGAGAAGTGCTTCTTTGGGGCGACGGCACCCCGACCCGCGAATTTTTATATCGCGACGATGCTGCCAGAGCAATTATTATGGCAGCAGAAAGATTTGATAGAGGATATCCGGTAAACATTGGTTCAGGACAAGAAATCAATATCAGTGATTTAGCTTTGCTTATAAAGGAATTAACCGGTTACTGCGGACAAATAGCTTGGAATGATTCCTACCCCAACGGCCAGCCTCGGCGTCTTTTGGATGTGACGCGTGCATATGACTCTTTCAGTTTTAAATCAAAGATATCCATTCGAGAAGGGCTAAAAAACGTAATCGAATGGTACGCAAAATTTCTCGCCGAAATTAAAGTATATTGAAAGTACTCAATTGGCTATTAAAAAAATAATTTCGATAACAAGATCTTTTGATTTTCTTTCTTCAACCCACCTTGATCAGATTACGTATGGATCCTTAATCGCTATGCTTTTCGTACTCCCTTTCACGAGAGCGGGGGTAGAGATATGCCTGACTATAGGTGTTTCAGCGTGGTTAATACGAAAAATCATCGATCGCGATCTGTTTCTTCGGCGAGTGCCGTTTAAAGGAATATATATTTTGTACATTCTCGCCTGCGTAGTATCCATCTTTAATTCCGAGTATTTAGCCACCTCATTAAAAGGAATTCAGAAAGTGACTAAGTATTTCTTATTATATTGTGCGACTTCGGAAACCTTTACAACCAGAGAGCGGGTTAATTACGCCATAAAGATCGTGCTCATGGGGGCGGTTCTAAGTTGTTTGGACGGTTTCTACCAATATTGGACAGGTTGGAATTTTAGACACAGCAGAGATTTTCTCATGGATCAGAATGTTCGACGCATCTCTGCCACATTTAACCATCCGAATAATTTTGGCGCTTATTTACTTACTGTAATTACTATAGCGCTCTTTTCAGAACAGACTGGAATAAAAAGATTTTTTAAGATTTCAATTGCTGTTTGTGCCTTTGTTGCTTTAATGCTGACAGAATCACGATCGGCGCTTATTGTTTTAATATCGATTTTATTTTTTGGATCTTTTTTTAGGAACTCTAACAGGTCATTTGTCTTATGTTTTCTTTCATTAATATGTATTTTGGTAGCGGTCCGAATGGGTTTTGATGCTCAGTTTGGTCAGCGGCTTATCGCCGTTAGTAGTGGAAATGAAAGATTATTTTTTTGGCGAATAGCGATCGAAATGTTTATGCGGCATCCATTATTCGGCGTAGGCATCAACTCCTATATGAGTAATTTCCCACACCAAGTTGGCGAACTCCGCTATGTGAGTTTACAAAGCGGTGCATATGCGCACAGCGTTATTTTTCAAGTTCTAGCCGAAACAGGGTTAGCCGGACTAGCTACATTTCTGGTTCTGTTGAAAAATATTTTTCAAAAGGCTTGGTTAACTATTTTCCGAAACTCTCCCGAAGGACAGTCTTTAATTTGGGGTGCATTAGCGTTATTTTTGCATTCCTGCGTTGAGACTGATTTACAGTCTCTGCAACTCAGCACATTTTTTTGGTTTCTATTAGGAACATTGGTGAGTTATCCCAAGAGCGACTAAGATTGTTTGTGGCATGAAATGGTATTTTTCTTTAGTTTAATCTTGACAGTTTAGTTGGCCTATCTATAATGTGTTCACTAATTGAACATAGCTCATCAACTTTTTATATGATACTGCCACGGAATGACTAAAGAAATTCTAGACGAGCGCGAATTTGAGCTAGTCAATATTATTGGCGCCAAACTAGGCGCCAATCAACGACGTTTATCCCGCCTAATGAATCTCTCTCTCGGTATGACCAATATGCTTATACGCCGGTTGGTTACCAAAGGTTATATAAGAACAAAACAACTTAATAACCGCAAGGTAGAATACATTCTCACTCCCCAGGGATTTGCTGAAAAAATGCGCAAATCCGTTAATTACACTCTAAAAACTATTAATTCCATTGGATTGATCAAATCCCGTGTTCGGGAAATAATGCTTGATTTGTATAAAGAAGGCGCCCGAGACTTTTTCATTGTGGGAAAATCTGATTTGAGCATACTGATTGAAATGGTTGCTAAAGAGGTACCGCTGAAAGATTGCTCTTTTAGCAAGTTGGATGAGGTCCCTAAGACGGCGATTAAGGGTACGCTTTTGGTCTGTAGGGAAAATATTCCTGAGGATGATCTTGTTTTACATAACCATGTGGATCTAATTCGAGAATTAGCCAAGGAAGATCAGTATTCCATGAAACCCGGCCATGCCGAGTTAGCATAGCGTCAAGGATAATAAGGTATTTTGACTTTGATCGGTCAAAACCAATAAGCAGGAGGTTGTTACGGACACTTTAGAGGCGATCGTTGAGAAGGGCAGTTTACAGACGGATTATTTCAGAAAGTATTGTGATTATGTACGGAAGCTTATTTCCGAGGTTGATCTCAAATCTGTACAAAGGGTCGTTGATTGCTTCTTGGAAGCTAGAGATCATGATAAGACCATTTATTTCGTAGGCAACGGCGGAAGTGCGGCAACGGCCTCTCATTTTTCCCAGGATATGGGTGAGGTTGGCCGGAAGATTAAAGCGCGAGGCTTTAGAACCCAAAGCCTCAATGATAACGTTTCCGCGTTGACGGCTATTAGTAATGATTATGGTTATGAGCAAGTGTTTGCATTGCAAATTCAAAATAATTTCGATTCTGGGGATGTGCTTGTTGTTATTTCGGCGAGCGGCAACAGTCCCAATGTTGTCAAGGCGGTAGAACTGGCCAAGCAAATTGGCGGTACAACGGTTGGCCTGGTTGGCTTCGATGGCGGCCGGTTAGCGCAAATTTGCGATCACGTAGTCCATGTTCAGAGTAATAAAGGAGAATACGGACCTGTTGAAGATATCCATTTGGTACTAAATCATATGATTGTGTCTTACCTCATCGTGGAGTTAAAAAAGGGAAGCCAAAGTAGTAAGGAGTTGCACAGTGTTAAATAATAAATGCATTCTGATTACGGGCGGTACAGGGTCGTTCGGAAAGAAGATGGTTCAAATTGTTTTGGCCCAGTTTAAGCCGAGAAAGTTGATAGTTTTTAGCCGCGATGAATTGAAGCAATTTGAAATGTCCCAGAAATTTAATATAAAGAAGTATCCTTGCATTCGTTACATGCTGGGAGATGTTCGTGATAAGGAAAGGTTATATCAGGCGTTCAGTGGAGTTGATTACGTTATTCATGCGGCGGCATTAAAACAGGTTCCGACCGCGGAGTATAACCCCGAAGAATTTATTAAGACGAATGTTTTAGGCGGGATGAATGTTATCGATGCGTGCCTTTATAACAATGTTAAGAATGTGATCGCGCTATCCACCGATAAAGCGTGTAACCCGATTAATCTTTACGGAGCGACAAAACTTTGTTCTGACAAGCTATTCACATCAGCCAATGTATATGCAGGATCGAATAAAGATACTCGGTTTGCTGTTGTGCGGTATGGAAATGTACTGGGTTCTCGAGGATCTGTTATTCCATTTTTTAAAGAGCGTGCACAGACGGGTGTTTTGCCCGTTACGGATGCAGGCATGACACGTTTCTGGATCACACTCGATCAAGCCGTTCATTTTGTTTTGGCGTCGTTAAAGAAAATGAAAGGCGGGGAAATATTTATTCCCCGAATTCCGTCGATGAAGATTATTGATTTGGCCAAAGCAATAGCTCCGGAGTGTAAGCTTGAAATTATTGGAATACGCCCCGGAGAAAAAGTTCATGAAATACTTCTAAGCGAAGATGAGGCAAGAAACGCTGTCCAGTTTAAGGAATGTTTTATTGTGAAGCCTAACAATCATGAAAGACAGGGTTTGTCTGAATTTACGCGTTTAGGCAATAATAGCGGTCAGCTGTGCCGAGAGGGTTTTACATATACATCTAACAATAATATAGAATGGTTGGGCGTCGATGATTTGAGACAGTTGGTTGAAAAAATATCAGATGATTATTCCATTGAGAATTCACGTTGGTCCATGGAGGATGTACCGGAGAGTAGTGAATTGCTCGCTTTAATGGGAAGTAGTGATGAGTAAGAAAAGTGTTTTAGTCACAGGAGGAGCGGGTTTTATCGGGAGTCATTTGGTTGACCAGCTTGTGGAACGCGGTCACTCGGTAACTGTCATTGATAATTTTTCAACTGGAAGACCTGAAAACCTAGATCATCGCAGAGGCGATGTCCGGATTATTGAAGCCGATATTACGAACTTCGAGAGCATTTCGCCGCATTTTCGAGGGCAGGACATCGTATTTCATATCGCTGCGTTAGCAGATATTATTCCCTCAATCGTCAACCCGCGTGCATATTATGCATCGAATGTCCTGGGAACGATGAATGTTGTCGAGGCCGCGCGTTTGGCGCAAGTCAAAAAGCTCGTTTATGCCGCTTCATCCTCCTGCTACGGTATTCCCCCAAAGAAATTTTACCCCACACCTGAAGTAGCCCCTATCGCTCTCCAATATCCATATGCATTGACGAAGTATCTAGGAGAACAAACCGCTCTGCATTGGGGTCAGGTGTACAATTTTCCGGTTATTTCCCTACGGTTATTTAATGTTTATGGACCGCGTTCACGGACATCCGGAACCTACGGAGCGGTTTTTGGTGTCTTTTTAGCCCAAAAACTTGCCGGCAAACCTTTTACCGTTGTAGGTGACGGGGACCAAACAAGAGACTTCGTTTATGTCACCGATGTGGCTAACGCGATGGTTACCGCTGGTTTTTCGCCGGTAAAAAATGAGATTTTTAATGTAGGGACAGGAATTCCACAAAGTGTCAATACGCTGGTTTCGCTTTTGGGAGGGGAGAGAATTCATATTCCCAAGCGTCCCGGAGAACCGGACTGTACTTGGGCGGATATTAGTAAAATTAAATCCATGTTGTATTGGGAGCCGAAGGTGTCTTTTGCGGACGGTGTTCACGAAGTTCTTAAGCATATCAATTATTGGAAGGCCGCGCCGGTTTGGACGCCGGAAACTATCGAAAAGGTTACCGAGGACTGGTTTAAATATCTCGTAAAGGTTTAAGATGGACCAAAAAACTTTGAAAAAAATACTGCCGTCGGCTACGCTGGCAAAGATCGTTAGCGATCTGAAAAAGAAAGGGAAGAAAGTTGTTTTGTGCCACGGCGTGTTTGATATCGTGCATCTTGGGCATATACGGCACTTTAATCAGGCCAAAGAGCAGGGGGATGTTTTGATTACGTCGCTTACCCAGGATAAATATGTCAAACGCGGGCCCGGGCGCCCATTTTTCAATGACCGCTTGCGCGCCGAGACGCTGGCTTCGTTAGCTATGACGGACTATGTGTCCATCGTGGACGCGCCCACCGCTACTGAGTTTATTCGAAAAATACGACCTGATGTTTATGCCAAAGGTCCAGATTACAAAGCGAAGGATAAAGATATAACCGGAAAAATCCTTGAAGAGGAAGAAGCTATTAAGGCGGTAGGAGGGCGCTTGTTTTTTACGGATGATATTACCTTCAGTTCTTCCAAGCTGATCAATGATTATTTTGATGCGCACCCCCCGCGCACGATGAAGTATTTAAAGGCGATGAACAAGCGCTATTCCATCGATTTTATCATCGAGTCTATTGAGACTTTGAAGAAACTGAAAGCGCTTGTGATCGGGGATGCGATTATCGATGAGTATCATTATTGTTTTCCATTGGGCAAATCATCCAAGGAGCATTTGGTTGTCAACCGTTATGATTCCAAGGAAATGTTCGCGGGAGGCGGCCTCGCGACAGCCAACAACGCGGCAAGCGTCTGCGGACAGGTTGATTTGATGACTGTTCTTGGAGAGAAAAAGTCTTATCAGAGTTTCATTGAAAGCAAATTAAGTCCTAACACTCGCCCCGTCTTTTTTTATCGCCCTGATACGGGGACTATTGTCAAGCGAAGATATGTCAGCAAAACGCAAAATAGAAAATTGTTTGAAATATGTTTTATCGAAGACAAGGACATCGCTCCCAGAGAGGAGCAAAAGGTTATCGCCCATCTCAAAAAGGTCATTAAGAATTATGATCTGGTCATCGTCTCGGATTACGGCCACGGATTTTTGACCAAGAAGATCCGCGACTTGATCTGCGCAAAGGCCAAATATCTCGCTTTAAATGTTCAGACCAACAGTGCCAATATCGGCTTTAATCTGGTGACTAAATATCCTAAGGCAAATTGCGTCTGCATCGATGAGCTGGAACTTCGTTATGCTACTCATGAAAGGTTTAGCGATCTGCGTGCGCACGTTAAAAAGGTATATAAACAGCTTGGCTGCGAACATATTATTGCCACGCGCGGAGAATCCGGATCTTTGTGTTATTCTGCGAAAAACGGTTTCCATGAAACGCCGGCTTTTTCCAGCCGTGTGATCGATGCCATCGGCGCTGGAGACGCCTTTTTTGCCTTTATCGCGCCGTGTTTTGCCACCGGGCTGCCGCAGGAAGTGGTATCCCTGATCGGCAACGCCGTGGGTTCCTTGGCGGTGCAGATTGTTTGCAATAGAGAGCCTGTACAGTCTGTCGATTTAATTAAATTTATCACGAGGTTATTAAAATAGAAAGGGTCTTAATGGACAAGAATTCAACAATTTTAGTAACGGGTGGAGCCGGGTATGTCGGCGCAGTTTTGGTTCCAAAATTATTGAATAAAGGATATAAGGTTAAGGTTCTAGATTTGTATACTTATGGGACAGATATCTTTAATGGAGTTAAAGACAAGTCTGGGCTTGAAGAAATCAAAGGCGACATTTGCGACACGGATTTACTTAAAAGAAGTTTTCGTGGCTGCGATGTGGTGATTCATCTGGCTTGTATTTCCAACGACCCAACGTTTGAGCTTGATCCCGCTTTGAGCCGTAAAGTGAATTATGACGCCTTTGAACCGCTGGTGCGCATCAGTAAAGAAAGCGGCGTGCGCCGGTTCATTTACGCCTCGACCTGTAGCGTATATGGCGTTAGCGACGTTGAGAATGTTACCGAAGACCATCCACTTCTTCCCATCACCGATTACAATAAATACAAAGGATTGTGCGAACCTATTCTTTGGAAATATCAGTCGCCGGTATTTACGGCGGTTACAATTCGTCCGGCCACGGTGTGCGGATATTCTCCGCGGCAAAGGTTTGATCTCACGGTAAATATTTTGACTAACCATGCATATAACAATAACCATATTTTGGTCTTTGGCGGAAAACAGGAGCGTCCAAATATACATATAGAAGATATGGCAAACCTTTATTGTCTGCTACTTGAATTACCCAACGAAAAAATTGCAGGCAAAACATTCAATGCCGGTTATCAGAACCGGTCGGTTGCCGACATTGCTGACATAGTGTGCAAGGTGATGGCTGAAGAATTTCCCGAGAGACCTGCGGTTACCATTGAAACACGACCTTCTGATGATATTCGTTCCTACCGCATTTCATCAGAAAAAATTAAACGGGAATTGGGATTTATTCCTTCCCATACCCTTGAAGATGCTGTACGGGATCTCATTAAGGCGTTTAAGGCGGGCAAATTTAATGACTCGATGAATAATGTCCGGTATTTTAATATCAAAATGTTGAAATCATCAGGGTCTCCATGCGCTGTTTAATGAACATTCCTTATGTTGACTTGGCCAAGCAGCATGCTCCGATGAAGGAGAAGTTGCTTGAAGCCATCGGCAAAGTTTTGGATGATGGAAAGTTTATTTTAGGCGAAGAGGTTGCTGAATTTGAACAGCGTTTTGCCCAGCTGTGTGGCGCACAGTGGGCTGTAGCGGTTAATTCGGGGACAGATGCGTTGATTCTAGCCTTGAAAGCGCTTGGTATTGGAGCCGCGAGCGAAGTAATTACGGTTGCCAATTCGTTTGTTTCGTCAACGAGCTGCATTGTTCTCGCCGGTGCGAAACCGGTTTTTGTGGATGTCGGCGAAGATTATCTAATCGATCCTTCTTTGATTGAGAAAGCCATTACATCCAAGACAAAGGCGCTATTACCTGTGCATTTGACAGGCCGTCCGGCGGATATGAATGCCATTATGGCCATTGCCAAAAAACATAAACTAGCTGTTATTGAAGATTGTGCGCAGGCGGTCAGCGCTGAATACCGTGGACAAAAAGTCGGCACCTTCGGCGATGTGGGATGTTTTAGTTTGCATCCGCTAAAGACGCTTAATGCTTGCGGCGACGGTGGGGTTTTGACGACGAACGATAAAGATCTGTACGAAAAAATATTAACGCTCCATGATAATGGATTATACCGGCGAAATGAATGTATTTACTGGAGCAACAATTCCAGACTCGATACGATCCAAGCTGCCATGCTTTTGGTGAAGCTAAACTATCTGGAAGCCTGGACCGAAGCCCGGCGAAGTAACGGGTATTTTTATCGACAGCATTTAAAGGATTTACCTCAAGTTCAGGTGCCGGCCGAAGAAAACAGCATGCGAGCTGTTTATCATACATTTATCATTAATGTAGACCGACGCGACGAACTGCAAGAATTTTTGTCGGAAAAAGGCATTGGGACCAAAGTGCATTGTGGGGTGCCGATTCATCTGCAACCTGTCGCTAAAGAATTAGGATATAAGAAAGGCTCTTTGCCCGTCACCGAATGGCAGGCGCAGAGAGTTTTAAGCCTACCGGTTGCCCAGTCGTTAGAGCGGGAGATGCTCGACTATGTCGTCAATGCTATACGAGATTTCTATCAAAAATAAAAGGCCATGAACGTACCGTATTCTTATCTTGATGAGCAGTTTTCCCAAATCAACGGTTACCTAGAAGACGTCCGTAAGCTTGTGCAAAGCGGTGATTTCACTCTCGGCAAAGCGGTGACCGAATTTGAAGAGCGTTTTGCCAAGTTGTGCGGCTTGCCCTATGCCATTGGAGTTGGCTCCGGCACGGATGCGCTCATTCTTTCATTAAAGATTTTGGACATCGGACCCGGTGATGATGTGATCACAACACCGAATACTTTTATCTCAACAGTTGGCGCCATTGCCATGGCCGGCGCACGTCCGGTATTTGTCGATAATAATGAGGAATATACCATTGACGCTGATAAAATTGAACAAGCTATTACACCAAAAACAAAGGCCATTTTGCCTGTGCATCTGACCGGCTGTCCGGCGAACATGCTGCGGATCATGGATATCGCTGAGCGGCATAAGCTGTTGATCATAGAAGATGCCGCACAGGCCATTCTTGCGAAGATTGATGGTAAACATGTGGGTTCGTGGGGAGAAACAGCTTGTTTTAGTCTGCATCCTTTAAAAAATTTGAACGTCTGGGGCGACGGCGGCGTTATTGTCACGCGTTCGGCGGAATTATGCCGTAAATTGAAGCTGTTCCGTAATCACGGGATGAGTACACGCGATGAAATTGAAATGTTCTCTCACAATTCTCGCCTCGATTCACTTCAGGCAGTCATCGGTAACCGGCTCATCAGTGAAGTAGAAGATATTACTCAAAAGCGTATCGCCAACGCCCGGCTATATGATGAGGCGTTTAAGGATCTGAAAGGGTATATTGATATTCCTCCGCGGCGACCAAATATCCAGCAGGTTTATCACACGTACGTGTTGCGTGTAAAGAATCGCGATGCGCTTTTGAATTATCTTATTGAACGTCGCATTAAAGCCAAAATTCATTATCCGATTCCGGTTCATTTACAAAAAGCGGCTGCGTATCTGGGATACAAGGCGGGGGACTTTCCCATCTGCGAGGAAGACTGCCGCAGAATCATCAGTCTGCCAGTTCACCAGCATTTAAAGTCCGAACAGACGGCTTATGTGATCGATTGCGTGCGCGAATTTTATCGCACTGCCGGCCGGGGGAGTATGAAAGAAGATGCGTTGCATACTGGGCATTGATTTTGATAATACACTCGTCAATTACGACGATGTCTTTCAGAAAACTGCCAAGCGGTTGGGGTTCATTACCGGTAGTGCTACTTTGTATAAAAAAAATATTCGCGATGCTATCCGCCGATTGCCTGAAGGAGAAAAGAAATGGCAAGAATTACAGGCATATGTGTACGGCAGGGCAATGGATGAGGCTGTATTGATTGATGGTGTCCAGGAATTTCTCCAGACCTGCCGACGCCTTGGCATACCGGTGTATGTTGTGAGTCACAAAACAAGATTTGCAGTACAAGATACAAATAATATTGATTTGCGGCAAGTCGCGTTGGATTGGATGGTACAAAAAGGTTTTTTTGAGCCAGAAGGATTAGGACTTTCAATTGAGCAAGTTTTTTTTGAGTCGACACGCCAGGATAAGGTTGAGCGGGTCGAAAAACTGAGTTGTACCCATTTTATTGATGATTTGGAAGAAACCTTCTTAGAAGAATCCTTTCCACGAAGCGTAAATAGAATACTTTACAGCCCTCACTCCGAAAATTCTTTAGTGCGGGATGCGAAAATCGTCAGAACTTGGGCAGAAATACAAGAGTATTTTATGAATGAACAATATAAATATCTGGAGATCGATTAGTGAAAGTTGCGGATTATACAATTGAGACGTCGGATAAGGTCATTTCTGATGTCTGCCGCATAGCCGAGAATCTTTTGGATATTCCTATTATTTCGGCTCAAAGGATCGGCGGCAGCGGAAATAATCGCGTGTATTCTTTACAGGGCGATCATTCTAATAGATATGTTGCCAAGTTTTATTTTTCTCATTCTTCGGATAAGCGGGACCGTTTGCAAGTCGAATTCACAAGCCTTTCTTTTTTATGGAGACAGGGGGTTGCCGACATTCCGCGCCCAATTGCGATAAGTCGGGAAAAATCCTGTGCCATTTATGAATTTATCGAAGGCAAAAAAATTGTGTCTGAAAATATCAAGGATGGCGATATTCAATGCGCCGTCAATTTTCTGGGTCGCTTAAAAAATTTGAACAGCATTGCGTATTCACAAAATCTGTTACCGGCCTCTGACGCGTGTTTTTCAATTAAGGCCATCATCTCAAATATAGAAGGTCGTTTAAGCCGGTTCACGCCCCTTAAGGAAGAAGGGCAAGAGTATACAGAATTAAAATCTTTTCTTAGAGATGATTTCAAGCCTTTTTTGACTATTTTAACACAATGGGTTTGGCAGCGATGTAAGGTTCAGGATATTTCTTTTGATGCAGAAATCCCCCGAGAAGAAACCACGCTGAGTCCTTCGGATTTCGGATTTCATAACGCCATCCGCGCTAATGATGGCCGTATTGTGTTTCTGGATTTTGAATATTTTGGCTGGGATGACCCTGCTAAGACGATCGCAGATTTCCTGTTTCATCCAGCCATGATGTTGAGTGAGGCCATGAAAAATGTATTTGTCCAAGGGATACTCGCTATGTTTAAAGAAAATAACGGCTTAGTGAATCGGGTCGAGCTGGTATATCCTCTTTTTGGCTTGAAGTGGTGCATGATATTTCTAAACGAATTTATCCCGAATGATTTTACCCGTCGCGCTTACGCCTCAGGAAATCCGTTGGATAAAGATCAAGTGCGCAAAGAACAATTGCGGAAAGCCAGGAATTTGTGTCGCAAGATTAAAGAAACATATTTAAGATTTCCCTATGCTAATGGATAAAGTAACAGCTTTGAGATTGGATCAACGATCGAAATATTTGCGTCGCAGAATCATTCAGATACTTGATGCAACCCGCCGCGGGCATGTCGGAGCGGCCTTGTCTTTGGTAGAGATCCTAAGAGTGCTTTACGATGATGTGCTCCATTACGATGTTCGTAATCCAAGATGGGATCAGCGGGACCGTTGCATTTTAAGCAAGGGGCACGGATGCCTCGCGCTATACGCGGTTCTTCAAGACAAGGGTTTTTTCCCCGAAGAGGAATTGTGGAAGTTTTGCCAGGCTGACGGGATCTTGGGTGGGCATCCCGAAATAAAGGTTCCAGGCGTAGAGGCTTCCACAGGAAGTCTGGGACACGGACTGCCTATAGGTGTCGGGTTTGCCTTAAACGCAAAGCATGAGGGATCGGGCCATCGCGTTTTTGTCATTATTGGTGACGGGGAATGCAACGAAGGGTCCGTTTGGGAGGCGGCGCTTTGCGCAGGCAAACATAAATTAAGTAATTTAACCGTTATCGTTGATTACAACCAATATCAGTCGTACGGTCCAACGCGTGATGTCCAGAATCTGGAGCCGTTTGCGGACAAATGGAAAGCCTTTGGCTTTGCTATCAGGGAAGTGAACGGTCATGACGTTGAGGCGTTGCGTACCGCGTTTTCCGCGGTTCCGCTAGAAGACAAAAGACCGTCTGCAATCATATGCCATACACTCAAAGGCAAGGGTATGAATTGTACGGAAGGTAATATGCAATGGCATCATAAAAGTGGAATTAAAGATGAAGAAATTCGCCAGCTTTTTGAGGAATCGGAGACTTATTGATGCGCAAAATGTGCCTTGATATGGTCTATGAACTTGCGCGCAAGGACAAACGTGTTTTTTTTATCGGTTCGGATCTCGGGATCGGCACGTTGCAAAAATTTAAAGAAGAAATGCCGGATCGGTTCTTTATGGAAGGCATCAGCGAGGCCAATATGATCGGCATGGCTGCTGGGCTGGCCATGGAGGGAAAAATCCCTTATCTCAATACGATCGCGACTTTTTTGACGAGGCGATGCTTTGAGCAGGTGGTCGTTGATTTGGGCTTGCATAATCTCAACGTTCGCTTGTTAGGAAGCGGCGGTGGCCTGGTCTATGCGCCGTTGGGGCCGACGCATGAGGCAATAGAGGATATCGCCGTTATGCGCGCTATTCCCAATATGACTATCATTGCGCCGGCAGATTCAGATGAAATGCGCCGGGCCATGGCGCAGTCTCTTGATTATGAAGGGCCGATTTATATTCGTATCGCCAAGGGCGGTGATCCAATCGTGACCGACGATAATATCCCTTTTCAAATCGGCAAAGTCTTGCCAATGAGGGAAGGGTCGGACGCTCTGATTATCACAACAGGGATTACTTTACGAAATGGTCTCGAAGCATCCGATCAGTTGAGAGAACAGGGAGTACGGGTCGCCGTTGTGCATGTCCCAACCATTAAGCCGATTGACCGGAAGGCTATCGTTGCTTACGCGATGGAAGTTCCCGTGATAGTCACTGTCGAGGAGCATAGCATTATTGGAGGACTGGGTGGGGCGGTGGCTGAGATCATCAGCGAAGCAAACTTCTCTTCCCCAAAACGGTTTAAACGTATCGGCATCCCCGATGTTTTCGCGGGCCAATACGGTTCACAGGCAAGCCTTATGCGGGGCTTTGGAATTACAACGGAAAACGTTATTGCAACCATAAAGAATTTGGCAAGGCTGGAATTGTATCAGACAAGTCAATCAAGCGAAAATTGATAAAGGAGTAAAGATGGGAAACTCAGTTGAGGTATTCACACCGCTTCATAAACAAACTAAAAGAAAATACATCGACCGCATGATGGATGACAAAGTCCATTGCATGCTCAAAGCCAAGGAATATGAAGCTGATTATTGGGATGGGGATCGCCGATACGGCTATGGTGGCTACAAGTATGACGGGCGATGGAAACCTGTCGCCGAAAGGCTCACTAGACAATACAACCTTAAGAGTAATGCCAAAATCCTGGACGTTGGTTGTGGCAAGGCGCATCTTCTCTACGAATTAAAACAGCTTTTACCGAACGCGGAATTGCAAGGGTTTGACATTTCCGAACATGGTCTGGCCGATGCGCCGGAGCCGATCCGTAAGTGCCTGGCCCGCCGCAAGGCGCAGGATGTGCCCTATCCATGGCCGGATCAGTATTTCGATTTAGTCATCTCTTTGGGGTGCCTGCACAACTTACGCGTACCTGATCTGGAAAAGGCTGTCAAGGAAATCGAACGGGTCGGCAAGAATAAATTCATTATGGTTGAAAGCTACCGCAACGAACAGGAACAATTTAATTTGCAATGCTGGGCTTTAACTGCGGAAGCTTTTTTCGACAATGAAGCATGGGTTTGGCTGCTGAAGCATTTTGGTTATACCGGGGACCACGAATTTATTTATTTCGAATAGAGTAGAAGGGAATCGAAATGAATCCAACGGATATTGTAAGAGAACAAGCAGCATCCAGGGTTAATACAAATTCTTTGCAAATTCCCCGAACAACCAAGGCCGCCGTTCTGGTTGAACTAAACAAGCCTTTAGTGGTGGCTGAACTGGAATTGCCGGAAAAATTAAGCTTCGGCCAGGTGTTGGTGAAGATTTTTTACAGCGGCATCTGTGGTGCTCAATTTAACGAAATTGAGGGTGCGAAGGGTCCCGATAAATTTTTACCTCATTTGCTCGGACATGAAGGTTCCGGCGTTGTGCTTGATGTGGGAGCCGGTGTTAAAACCGTTAAAAAAGGGGATCACGTGGTCCTCCATTGGCGTCCTTCCAACGGGTTACAATCGGAAACTCCCACCTATATGTGGAACGGCCGCAAGGTGAATGCCGGATGGGTGACGACGTTTAATAATTACGCCGTTGTTTCGGAGAATCGCTTAACGCTGATCCCGGCGGATTTTGACATGAAATTAGCGCCGCTTTTTGGTTGCTCGGTGACAACAGCGATGGGTGTTGTCAATAACGATGCTCACCTGAAAATCGGCCAGTCGGTTGTTATTTTTGGCGTGGGGGGCGTGGGTCTAAATTTAGTCCAGGCGGCCAGTATGGTTTCGGCAAATCCGATTATTGCCATCGATCTTTATGATTCCAAATTAGAGTCAGCAAGAAAGTTTGGAGCGACGAATTGTTTCAATTCAAAAACTTCAGGTTCCTGGAAAGACGAAATTTACAGAATTATCGGTGAAAAAGGCGCCGATGTGGTTATTGAAACCACTGGAAACTCTCGCATCATTGAAACCGCTTATGAAATGACGCATCCCGATGGTAAAACAATTCTCGTCGGCGTACCTCGCAAGGAAGATAATATTTCGATTTACTCTTTGCCACTGCACTTTAAGAAAATCTTGAAAGGTTCTCATGGCGGCAGTGCTGAACCGCATTTGGAAGTTCCCCGTTATATCCGGCTTTACAACTTGGGGAAATTAAAGCTCAAAGGCTTGATAACCCACGAATTCGCATTGGAACAGATCAATGAGGCCTTGGATACCATTCGCAGGGGAGAAGCGGGGCGCGTCATTATTTCCATGGATTAAGCAAGGGAAGATTTTATGAATAACAATCTCAATATCAAAATGGAAAGCGACGCGGTCTTCTTTGCAAGAGATTCCATTGTGGAGATCGGAAATCAAGAAGTGAGATTTTTAAAAGAACGAATTGGGTATAACAGCCGCCAAAACGTCAGATTATGCACGCACAGGAATATGGCCGACTTGCTTCATGAAATGGTTATTTTGCATTCAAAAACGACCTACGTACGGCCGCACAAATATTTAGAGAAAAGCGTGTCTTACCACATTATTGAGGGAATCGTAGATTTGGTTTTATTTGATGACCAGGGAGGCTTTCAAAATGTTATTCCGATGGGCGAATATAGGACAGGACGCAGATTCTACTGTCGCCTCAACAAAGGCTATTACTACGCGCCGATTGTGCGCTCGGATTTTTTCTTGTTTCATGAAGTTACCAACGGGCCCTTTAAGCCCTCGGATACTCTTTATCCTCCGTGGGCTCCGGATGGAAGCGATACCGCTGCTATGACCAGATTTCAGCAAGAGTTAACTTCGAAAGCCGATGCATTTCTGCGCAGAAAGAAGTGAAATTGAGTTGCTGATTTTTTTTGAGAATCCAAATGGCAAAAATTAAAAATTGCAGTGTCTGCAGGAAAAAACAAATCGCTGAATTAATCGATTTTGGCGAACAGGTTGTTTGTCATCATTTTTTAAAGAGTCCTCAGGATAAAGATTATCGCCACAACTTGGCGCTTGGACAGTGCAGGGCTTGCGGAACAGTTCAGTTAACGGATCGAATGCCTGTTAAAGAACTTAAACCCCGCTATGATTGGCTGAAGTGTAGTGAACCAGAAGCCCATCTTGACCGTTTGGTTGAAAAAATTAGCCAGTTGCCCGGGATAACAAAAGATTCCAAAATTTGCGGGATCAGTTTTAAAGACGATTCGACTTTGGATCGATTCAATAAATTAGGATTCAAAAATACTTGGCGGGCAGACCCTCGCAATGAGCTTGAGGTTTCCGATCCTATTATTGGGTTTCAGTCTATCCAGGAAAATTTCAATTCAAAAAGCGCGCAGCGTCTTATAGATAATCATGGAAAAGTAGATATATTGATTGCTCGGCACATTATTGAACATGCTTATGATTTCCGCCAATTCGTAGAATCAAGTAAACAAATGGTTTCCTCCGATGGGTATATCATATTTGAAATTCCTGATTGTCAACGGGCTTTTGACAAGTGTGATTATATGACGCTCTGGGAAGAACATACAATTTACTTCACCGGGGAGACTTTTCGAAACTGTTTTGGATTTACCGGCCTTTCCCTCATACATTTTGAGAATGTCGCGTATTCCGTAGAGGATTCTTACGTTGGAATAGCAAAAGTAAATATATCAGTAAATGATCCTGTATTAAGGGAAGATAATTTAAATCGGGAGATTTTTCGGGCTGAGAAATTTGCTGATGAATATGATAATAAAAAAAATAGGATTAAACAATTTCTTGCAGATTATGGACAAAAGAAGGGAAAAGTAGTTTTATTCGGCGGTGGGCATATGAGCTGCACCTTTCTCAATCTTTTTGAATTGAAAGATTGTGTTGATTTTGTCGTTGATGATAATCCAAATATGCGCGGGTTGTTTATGCCCGGCTCCGGACTTCCGATCTTAGAATCAAAGGCGATTTATGAGCAGGATGCCAAGCTGTGTATTTTAACCTTGAGTTTGGCGAGTGAGGAAAAAGTCATCCAAAACAATAAAAGGTTTCTTGAAAAGGGAGGGACATTTGTCTCTGTTTTCCCGGGCAGTAAATGGGCTATGAATATCTAATAGAGGAATATAATGTGAAAGAAATTTCAGAAGAAATACTCTATGCGGAAGAAGAAATCGTTACGTTAGATTCTCAAACGATAGAATTTTTAAAAGAAAAAGCTAAAAAGAATAAACGTAAACGGGTTCGTTTGTGTACGCATAAAGATACAGATGCTCTTGTTCATGAGATGATTATTGTTCACTCCAAAGGCACTTATGTTGAACCGCATATGCATATTAATAAATCGGAGTCATTTCATGTTATTGAAGGATTGGTAGATTTGTTTTTTTTTGATGAAAATGGCAAGGTCATTAAAATTATCTCAATGGGAGACCGGTCTTCGGGAAAAATATTCTATCATCGAATATCCGAACCTATTTATCATACTTTGATTGTTAAATCGGATATGGTGGTTTTTCAGGAGACGACAAAAGGCCCCTTTAATCGGTCTGACACAATCTGGGCTTCGTGGGCGCCTGATGAAGGAAATGAAGAAGCGGTAAAAGTATTTATGAATCAGCTAATGAACACGAATGAGTTGACCGTGAAAAAATAGAGTATTTTGTATTCACAAACTTTTTTAGATGCTGGCAGTCTTGAAAAAATAATTTTTTTGGAAAGCGGAGGTAGAATGAAGGTTCCGATTTTTGAATTAAGGGTTCAGGATGATGGCTACCGTTCAGAGTTGTTGGACGCGGTGGACCAAGTTTTAAAGCATGGGCAGCTTATCCTTGGGCCTGAGGTTGAGGAGTTTGAGAAAGCCGTTGCAAACTCCGTCGGGGTGCGTTATGCCATAGGTGTTGCATCGGGCAGCAGCGCTCTTTATCTCGCTTTGAAAAGTATCGGCATCGGTTCCGGCGATGAAGTGATTACGACCCCTTTAACCTGGATTTTAACGTTGAATGCCATTGCGGAATGCGGGGCCATACCTGTCTGTGTTGATACGTGCGATGATTTCAATATTGATCCTGATGCAATCGAGCCAGCCATAACAAAAAAGACGAAGGCCATCGTTCCCGTGCATTTTACAGGTTATATGTGCAAGATGGATAAAATTTGCAAGATAGCCAAAAAACACAATCTTTTTATCGTGGAAGATGCTGCTCAGGCCTATGGAGCAAGATATAAATCGAAGATGGCGGGAGGGTTTTCCAAGGTAGCTGCCTTTAGTATGAATACCATGAAAGTTTTAGCCAGTTACGGTGAGGCGGGAGCCGTTACAACCGATGACCCCGAAATTTATGAAAAGGTTCGTATGCTGAGATATTCCGGTACTAAGTCAGATCCCAAAAAAATTATTACCAATGAATGTTACTATACGGCATTAAACCATAAAATTGATACACTACAAGCCGCGATGTTGCTGGTTGCCATTCGGCATTTACCCCGGAAGATGGCACGAAGAAAGGAAATTGCTGAAAGATATTCCAATGCTCTCTCCGATTTAGTGAAGTGTCCCCAAACGCCGAAAGGCGATATTCATGCCTACTATACGTATGCCATCCAGACGGAGAAGCGCGATGAATTAAAGAATTACTTAGGCCAACACCAGATAGAAACAAAAATTTACCACATCCCACTGGCCTCAAATGCGCCTGTGTATTCGCATCTGAAGAAGGTCCAAACTCCCATGGCCCAAAAGGTCTTAGACAGATTTTTAAGTTTACCAGCTCATGAAAAACTAAGTGATGAGCAGGTAGATTACGTTATCCGTACAATTCAAAATTTTTTTAAATAACAGGAGGTTGACTGTGAGTGATAAATTTATAATTCGGACGAATTGCAGGATGTGTGATTCCACTGATCTTGAATTGGCGTTGCCGTTAGTTTCTTTGCCTATCGGAGATCGGTATGTACCCGCTGCGCAGAAAGAAGAAACAACAGAAACCTTCCCCATGCAAGTAAAAATCTGCAGGAAATGCGGACATCTGCAGAATAGCGGTTTTATTAAACCGGAATTTATTTATAAGCATTATCTTTCCAGGCCGGCGACAACCAATCCGGTTTTGTCGAATGCCTACAAGGATTATGCGGATTACTTGTTGGCTCATTTCAGGGATTTAGATCACCCCTTTGCTGTCGAATCAGGCAGTAACGATGGAGCATTTTCTAAATATTTTCAAGATTTAGGGTTGCGCGTGCTTGGCATTGAGCCGTCGCCCAATCTTTCCAAGCAAGCGAATGATTGCGGGATTCCTACCTTACAAAATTATTTTACATGCGATTTGGCTAAAACAATCAAGGGAGAATATGGGGAAGCAAACTTTTTTGTGGCAAATCACATGTTTGCTAATGTTGATGACTCCGCTGATTTTATAAAGGGCGTTAAACATCTGCTTTCTCCCAAAGGTATTTTTGCAATGCAGACGTTTTATCAAGTTGACGTTTTACAAAAAAATCTTATTGAGAATTTTACACACGAACACTTATCCTATTTTAATATTAAACCTTACAAAAATTTTCTTGCCCGCCATGGAATGGAATTATTCGATGTACAGCGTGTGCCGGCCAAGGGCGGCTCCATACGGTGTTTTGCTCAGCATGCAGGCGGACCGTATGAAGTTAAACCTTCCGTTCAAGAGTTAGTTGATCTTGAAGAAAAATTGAGCGCACAAAAGGCAGAGACATATCAGAAAACACTTGATTTTATTGCAGATACAAAATCGAAGTTTCATGCTCTACTTGATCCAATAAGCGAGCAGGGTAAATTGATTGCCGGGTTCGGCACATCTATCGGCGCTACAACATTTGTTTATCAGTATAATTTGGGCAATTTAATCAACTTTTTTGTCGATGACGATCCTTACCGGCATAATCTTGTCAGCCCTGGATATCATATACCTGTTTTGCCGTCGAAGGAAATTTATGAGAAAAAACCGGATTATGTCATTATTTTGGCTCCGTTATATGCCGATATTATTATGAAAAAGAACCAAGAATATTTAAAACAGGGTGGCAAGTTTTTGCTCTTCTGGCCGGAGTTTAAGGTTATTGAAGAAGCGGCAGCTTTTATCCGATAAAAACCATCATTTAAAGCAGGAGTTAGTTTCATGCCAGCAGTTTTTAAAAATACAGAAAATTTTATAAAGATTGATAAGGAATGGCTAGCTCGATTAAAGCAGGAGGCAGATAATTCACCAAAACATCTTTCTCGATTGTGTATGCATAGAGATGTCCGAGATGTTGTGCAGGAGATGGTCCTCGCTTTTACGCGAAATTGTCTTATTTCGCCTAACAGCGCTCCCGGAAAATCGGAGTCCCTGACTGTTGTTGAGGGAGAGATGCTTTTAGTTTTATTCGACGACAACGGCCAAGTGTTAAATCGCATCGAAATGGGGCCCGTTGGGGGCAATAAAGTTTTTATGTATCGACTCTGTTCTGCTTCTTGGCATACCATGATTCCTTTAACTGATCATGTGATTGTTCACGAATGTAGCGAGGGACCTTTTGTTAAATCAATAGTCTCTTTGCCGGGATGGATCCCTGCAAAACCTGAGGAGTTAAATATTTTTTTAAATCAAATTGCTTTAAGAAATGTCCATGCCTGATCAAAAACCTTGTGCAGCGGAAACGACCTTACTGCCTTTAAAGTTAGAACATCAAGGAATTGTTTATGAAGACAATTTCAAGAAAATTGAAAAAATTCATGCGCAATTCGATGGCTTTAGTAAAGAATATTTTGTTTCAGATTATGGTGAAAAGGCGGCGGTTGTTGTTATCAAAGATGGTAATATTTTATTAGCAAGACAATATCGCCTGTTGATTAATAATCTTTCTTATGAAGTTCCGGCCGGAAAAATAAATGAAAATGAATCGCCTCAGGATGCTGCTACTCGAGAATGCCTTGAGGAAACAGGAATTAAATGCCAAGATCTTCATCCCCTGATAAATTATGATCCTGATTTAGAATATTCTAAGAATCATACTCATGTATTTCATGCAAGGTATCTGGAAGATATATCCAGTAAAGATTTTCAATGTGCTTGGAAACCGCTGGACGAATGTCTGAGTATGATCTTTAGTGGGAAGATTGCAGATAGTCTTTCAATCATTTCTATTTTTGCTTATGCAAACACAATCGAAAAAATCCATTAATATGACAAGCGAAGATACGATTTCGTGGTGGCGAACTTCTTTTGGGGAAGAGGTGGTTCAAAGTGTGGCTGAGGCGATACGTAGTGAATATATTAATTTAGGGCCGAAAACGCAAGAATTTGAAAGCTGCATCGCAAAAGCTTTGGGTGTTCCCTATGTTGTTGCCACAACGAGTGGAAGTGTGGCGATATTGATGGCCTTGATGGCTTTAGGCATTAAAGAAGGAGACGAAGTTATTGTTCCTAATCGAACATGGATTGCGACAGCTCATGCTCCGATAATGCTCGGCGCTAAAGTTGTTCTTGTTGATGTTTTGCCGGATATTCCTATTATGGATGTTTCGCAAATAAGAGAGAAAATCTCTCCTCGAACAAAAGCTATTATTCCTGTTCCTTTAAATGGTCGTGCAGTCAACATGGATGAAGTATGGAAAATTGCTAAAGAATATGGGTTGCATGTTGTGGAAGATGCCGCTCAAGGTTTGTTTTCGAAATATTCAGGGAAATTTATGGGAACAGAGTCGGATGCCGGATGTTTTTCATTATCTAACGCGAAGCTAATCCCAACAGGACAGGGCGGTTTTGTTGTTACCAAGAGTAAAGAGATTTATGAAAAAATGAAACGGATTCGTATGCATGGGGTTGATGATGTCATTAATTGTACGTTTCATCAAATGGGGTTCAATTTTAGGTTTACGGATATTCAAGCGTCCATTGGGCTGGTCCAGTTTGATCGTGTATTAGGGCGGATTCAATACCACAAAGAGGTTTATTTAAAGTATGAAAAAGGTATCAAAGACTTTCCTTTCTTAAAATTAATTCCTGTTGATATTTCACGCGGCGAAATTCCTATCTATGTGGAAGTATTGTGTCAGGAACGTAAAAAATTAATTGATTTTCTCGCATCTCACAATATTCAGACCCGCCCCTTTTACCCATGTCTCAATACCGCAAAACATTTGGGAATTTCAGGTCAATTTCCCAATGCAGAGGTGTTCGGGGATAGGGGATTGGTTTTGCCTTGTGGGCCGGAACAGCCTTTAGAGAATATTGATCGTGTTATTAAGGTGTTGCACTTTTTTAAATAAACGAAAAAAGCGAAAGAAAAGATATGAATAGCAAATTAAAACACAAAAAGATACTGTGTACACTTGGGCCCGCTTCAATGAATGACCGTGTTATTGCACGATTGACTGATCTTGGCGTTAGTATTTTCCGGATTAATCTTTCACACACAAGCTTAAGTGAACTTCCTGATGTGATTGATTTTATACAAAAGCGAACACTGGTTCCTGTTTGTCTTGATACAGAGGGCGCGCAGATCAGAACTGGTGGATTTGCTCACGGCGAGGTTGTTCTTAAAGAAAACGGGTTAGTCCGTATCCCTAAGGCGCATGTCATCGGGGGTAGTGACTCTTTCAATTTTTATCCAAAAGGCACAACGGACAAACTTGATATCGGAGATATTATCAGCATTGATTTCAATTCTGTTTTGGTTAAGGTTGTTGATAAAAGTGATGATGGCTTAGTGGTCAGGGTATTAATTGGTGGTTTGGTTGGGAAAAACAAAGCTGTTAGCGTGGATCGGAAAATCGATTTACCGGCTTTGACGGATAAAGATGTGAGATCGTTAGCTATTGGGATGAAAAAAGGCATTAAGCACGTAGCCTTATCTTTTGCGAATAAGGTCGAAGATGTTGACGAAATAAAATCGCATGTTCAAAGGGGCACGTACATTATTTCTAAAATTGAATCAATCAATGGAATTAAGAATTTAGGAGAAATTGTCAGCCGATCTAATGGGATTTTGCTTGATAGGGGGGATATGTCAAGAGAGGTTCCGATCGAGCAGATTCCGAGAGCACAAAAAGAAATTATTAAAAGAGCTAAGCAGGCCCATGTTGACGTGTTTGTTGCTACTAATTTATTGGAATCAATGATAACAAGGGTTGCTCCGACTCGTGCAGAAGTAAACGATGTTTTTAATACTTTGGTCGATGGGGCCGATGGCTTAGTTTTAGCTGCGGAGACGGCCATTGGTTCGCATCCGGTTCAGTGCGCTATGATGATTTCAAAGATCATTCAGCAATTTAATGAATTTCAACATGGATCAAATTTCTTTTTGGAGAATTTAAATAAAGAAGAATCGTTTTACCTTATTGAGCCGCATGGAGGGGTGCTCATCAATCGCTGTAATTTTAATCCTGATTATCAACAGATTGAAAAGTACAAACGCTTGATTGCTGAGGAAAAAGATATTATTAATGCCGAACAAATCGCTATTGGTTCATTTTCGCCCTTAGAAGGATTTATGACTGAGAAAGAAGTCCTTTCAGTGATAAAAAAGTATCAGTTGCCTAATGGAATTTGCTGGCCATTGCCCGTAACTTTACAGGTTGAGAAGGAAAATATAGAACAATTAGATGTTGGACAAAAGGTTGCTTTGTGCTTGAAAAATGATGAATCGATTTACGCTATTTTGAATATCGAGGATATATATTCGTATGATTTAAAGGAATTAGCAAAGGGGATTTTTGGCACAAGCAATAAAGATCACCCGGGGGTTGAGGATCTATTGAAACGTCCCAATCATTTTCTTGCCGGAAAGATAACTTTAATTCGAAGATTACCATCAAAAAATAAACATTTTGAAATAACCCCCAAACAGGCCAGGAAAATATTTGAGCATAAGGGTTGGGCTCGAGTTGTAGGGTTCCATACGCGTAATGTGTCTCATCGGGCCCATGAATATATACTGAAGATTGCTATGGAAAGATATCATTGTGATGGCATTTTAATTCATCCTTTAACAGGCCCGAAGAAAAAGGGGGATTATCATGCTGATATCATCATGAAGAGCTATGAAATAGTGCTTAGTGAGAATTATTCTTCCCGGAATGTCTTGTTAGCCGCATGCCAAAATTATCCTCGGTATGCTGGCCCAAGAGAGGCCGTATTTACTGCGTTGTGTCGTAAAAATTATGGCTGCAGTCATTTTATCATCGGGAGGGATCATTCAGGGGTCAAAAATTATTACGAGAAGGATGGAGCTCAAAAGTTGTTTCAAGCCCTTGGGGATATCGGAATAGAGCCAATTTTTTTTAATGAGGTCCACTATTGTCGGAAATGTAAAAGCTATGTTGAGGAATGCGAACATAAAGAGAAAAATATTCTTGAGATAAGCGGGGCACGCGGCAGAGAGATGTTGAAGGATAAAATTCTCCCGCCTGATTGGTTTATGCGCGAGGATTTATCAAAGCTAATCATCAGCGAAATTTCTGAAGGCAAGGAAGTATTTCATGAATGATAAAAAACAACAATTTATTGAATTCAGGGTGAGCTAATATTTATGCGCGATACTTTGAGAAAATGGGCTTTTAGGATACTTCATCCTGCTCTTATTCAGCTGATTAGAAAAGAGATCCTGCCTTGCCAGCGAAAATTAATGAAGTTCATATACACGCTGAAAAAGTCCTATCTGTTAAGAAAAGTTTCTTCTAATCCCAGTTCAGCGATGGCTCATATGGAAATGGGAGATTTGTTGTACCATTTAGGCCAATTAGAGGAAGGAATTCGGCATTATGAGAAGGCCATTGAAATTAAGCCGGATTTGTTTAAGGCCTATGTTCAACTTGAATTGTTGATTCGATTAAGCGGGGGAGAGAAGAAGGAAGACAGCAAGGGGAACACGCTGTTTGATTACGTCACTTATGATTTAAAACCACCATCTCTGGATAAGCTTGTTGCATGCTGTCGCAGGATGGTTGAGATATTTCCTGACTCAGAAGAGGCAAATTTTAAATTGGGCAATGCTCTTTTGGCAGCTCATGGCAGCTACGATAAGGCCATGTATTTCTTTCATCAAGCGAATAAGCTGAAATTTAAGCAAACACGATTAAAGGGAAATTTTGGGCTTATATTTATACCGTCCTTGCACAGGTCCGCAAGCGGTTATGTGGAGCATTCGTTAAGGAATGGGCTAGGGTTGCACAATGGATGTGCGATTCCTGCTAATGTGGGCTGGTACCCCGATGTTATTATCTCTTTGCCGTCATTCGCATTATCTTCGTGGCCCGTTCAGGATGCCGTCATAAGCTACCACATCCCCGCTACCCGGGCAAATTTAATGGCCCTTAATTTATCTGTTGATAAATTAGTTGTCCATGTGAGAGACCCTCGCCAAGGGTTGGTCTCGTATGCTCACTATCTGCGGTATCTTAAGCGCACGAACAATATTTATGCCTTGCTGGAAGCTCGTCTTCCTGAAGATTATTTTTTGCTTTCCTTCGAGGATCAAATCAGTTGGCAAATAAAGAATTCTTATTTGCCCGTAGCGATTAACTGGATTAATAGCTGGGTGGAGGCGCAAAATGATCCCACATTTTATCCAAAAATATTATTTACAACGCAGGAACATCTGGTTGCCGATAATAGAAGTTTTTTTGAATCTATTCTTGAGTTTTATGAAATTGATAAGTCGCGCTTTCAATTCCCCGATAAACCGGTATTCAAGCCAAATACACATATGCGTAAGGGTAGAGTTGATGAGTGGAAAGAGGTTTTTACTTCTGAGCAATGTGAAAGAGCATCAAACATGATGCCTGAACGATTAAAAAAAATGTTTGATCGGCCAGAGCATTAATTCCATTGTATGCGCAAAAATTTAAAGAGTAAAATGACGATGGATATTAAAGTGCAGAAGAATTCTGTTGCCATTGTCGGCTGGCATGATGGTGCGGCTGGTCAAATTCATACTTGGCTGGAAAAAGCCCACGACTATCATATTGCCTGTTTTGTTAATCCCACAGACAAACCTCTTAAAATTGACGCAAGTCAAATACAAAGGGATGCTAGGCAATTTTCTTATCCCGCGGAGAATCGTTTTAAAGATAAACCTCTTATTAATTCTTTCGATTGGCCTGAAATTTTAGCTGCTCAAGGTATAAAGAATGTTCTTGTCACAACAGATGACCCTCACCAGCGTTTTGAACAAATCAATCTGGCAAGAAAAAAAGGATTGACATTAATCAATGCTATTCATCCGACGGCACTGATCATGGAAGAAGCCATCCTTCGCGATAATGTTATTCTGTATCCCAGGACTTTTATAGGTTACAGAACAGAATTATTTCCTGGGGTTATTGTGACAAGCGCTCATTTGGATCACCATAATGTTGTTAAAGAATGTGCGACCATAGATCCCGGCGTGGTTTTTGCCGGAAATGTTACGATTGGAGCTTTTGCGAGAATTCACACCGGTACGGTCATTAAAAATCGGATAAAAATTGGCGAGAATTCTATTTTAGGCGCAGGAACAGTTATTATCAACGATATCCCTGGCAATGTCACCGTGGTAGGAGTGCCTGGAAAAATTATAAAGTATCACCAAGTATCCATTTTATAAATTTTCCAATGGTTTCCAGCAGAAGATACGAAGCAATGGCAATAAAAGAATTTTGTTCTCAATTAGCCAAATGGTTTCTCGTGGCGGCAGCTATCCCTTTCGTGATAGGAATGCGGGTATTGCGGCCGATTGTTGTCATACGCCTGGGGCCATTGGATATCGGAAGGATCGGCGCGATGTGTTCTGCGGATTGGTACTTGGCTGAATGTGGTGGGGGTATGTACAATAAAAAATATTTTGATGTTTTCTACTTTACCAAATCGACAGGTGTAATCAGTAACCACCAATGGTTAAAGATGTGGAAACGGGTTTTGCGTGTTTCTCCTTTTTGGAAGTTTACTCATATTCTGGATAAGGTTAATAGGCGGCTACCCGGATTTGGGACTCATATCATCCCTAGGAATGATGCGGTCCCAAGGTATGGCCAAGAGTATAAGGGCCTTGAAACCGCTCGATGTGTTTTAAATTATAAAAAATCGTCGATTGCGTTTACATCGGCGGAAGAAACATTTGGACAGGAAGCACTTCTTCAATTGGGTATTCCAGAAGGGAAGCCTTTTATTTGTTTTCATGCGCGCGATTCAGCTTATTTAAAGACCACCTTTTCTAAAAGAGATTGGAGTTATCACGATTTCAGGGATTCTGACATTGAAAATTATCTGCTCGCTGTCGGAAACTTGGCACAGCAAGGTTATTATGCTCTGAGAATGGGATCTGTTGTGGGAAAAAAAATAGAATGTGATCATTACCATGCCATTGATTATGCTCTGAATGGAAAAAGGACAGAATTTTTAGATATATATTTAGGAGCTAAATGTCAATTTTTCTTATGCTCGGATACGGGGATGTCGACCATCCCCGAGGTGTTCAGGCGGCCGGTTGTCTATGTTAATTGGGTACCGTTGTTACGATTGCCTTCTTTTTATGCTTTAAATGGTTTAATTATTCCCAAAAAATTTTACCTACGTAAAGAGCAACGTTTTTTAACATTTAAGGAGATACTGGAGTCAGAAATGGGAAGCGCTTCTTTGGGAGAGATTTTTGAAAAATCAGGTGTGGAATTAATAGAGAATACTCCCGAAGAAATAGCGTCAGTCGCGCTGGAAATGGACAAACGTCTTAAGGGAAAATGGGTTGAATCAGAGGAGGATCGTTTGCTTCAAGAAAGTTTCTGGGATCTTTTCGACAGCAGTTGTTATAACTCAACGGGACTCTATCCTATTCGGAGTGCAATAAGGATCGGGGCAGATTTTTTACGTCAAAATAAATTTCTAGTAATTCAAGAAAGGCAAAGTGTTGTCTGTTGATTGTTTTGGGCCCTCAAGGACAAAAAAGAATTTTTTAAATTGGGAGAGGTCACTGACCTTCTTTTTATCAAGAAACATCAAACCTATTCAGAACAAGGGAGAAATTTTGTGATTCCTTTACCCGAAAATGAAAGCAATCGAAGGAAGGGATAAAGCGCATGGCTAAAAGAAAAGTATATTTCGCTGATTTAACGCATACGGCCCAAGGAATCAGTTCCTCCAGTTTCCCCTTGGGGTGCAGTTTTGTTGTCAGTTACGCCCAGAAACAGTTAAATGACGAATTTGACTTTCAACTGTTTAAATTTCCTGAGGATCTTGATGGGGCATTACGGCAGGAGATCCCCGACATGCTTTGTTTCTCCAATTATAGTTGGAATTTACAGCTGGCTTATAAATTTGCCACTTTAGCAAAAGCGCGAAAACCAGGATTGATCACTGTTTTTGGCGGCCCGAATTTTCCAACGGATGCATTAGAAAAGATCGAATTTTTGAAGAAAAAATCCGCTATAGATTTTTATGTCGTTCTGGAGGGAGAAGTGGGCTTTGTGGATCTCGCCCGCAAACTTATAGCCTATGGATTTGATGCGAAGAAGTTAAAGGCACAACGGGAAATGATCCAGAACACGGAATATGCCCATGAGGATCATCTGGTATCTGGTCCCGTTGAGCGCATTAAAGATATTAATATTATCCCGTCTCCCTACTTAACGGGCATTCTGGATAAGTTCTTTGAGGCGGATCTTATCCCCATGCTTGAAACCACGCGAGGCTGTCCTTTTTCCTGTACTTTTTGTGCCGATGGGCTTCCTACAAAAAATAAGATATATCGCTTTGAACAGCAACGCACCCGAGAAGAGTTGCAATATATCGCACGCCATGTAAAAAATGTGGATGAACTTATTATTACCGACCTTAATTTCGCCATGTATCAGGAAGACCTGGATACGGCACGGGCAATCGCCGAGATCCAGAAAGACTTTAAATACCCAATCCTCATATCCGCTTCCGCCGGGAAAAATAAACCCAAGAAGGTTATTGATGTGGCCGGGATATTAAGTGGTTCCTGGACCTTGGGCGCCTCGATCCAATCTACTGACCCCGAAGTTCTTCAGGCCATTAAGCGTAACAATATTTCCAGTGAGGCTTATCAGGAACTTATCGAGTTTGGGAATAGCCTTCCCAATAGTAAGACGCATACGGAGATTATTTTGGGGTTGCCGGGTGATACTAAACAAAAACATTTTGAATGCTTACGGTTCGGTGTCGATAACAACGTCAATAATGTACGCATGTATCAGGCCATGCTTTTAAGCGGTACCGAAATGGCCAGCCGCGCGACCCGTCAAAGGTATGGGCTGATCACCAAGTTTCGTGTTATCCCGGGATGTATCGGTAATTATCAGCTCTTCGGAGAAAAGCAGTCGGTCGCGGAAATAGAAGAAATCATAATTGGAAATAAAACAATGCCGGTTGAAGATTATATCGATTGCCGCATCATGAATTTGATCGTGGAGACTTTCCACGGGAATGCGGTGTTCGAGGAAGTTTTTAGGATGGTGTGCATCTTGGGAGCATCCGTTTTCGACTGTTTGCTTTATGTCAAACAGCATCCCGAATTTTATTCGAAAAAAGTACAGGAAATCATAGAAGAGTTCATCAAGGAAACGCGCGATGATCTGTATGATAGTTTTGATCAGGCTAATGGCTACGTCCTCGAGGATGAGATTATCGATAAATATATCGGGGGCGAGTTAGGCATCAATGAATTGTTGGTTCACCGGGCACTTTTATTTAAGGAGTTTGAAGATATCAGTGGTTTGCTCTTTAAGGCTGTTTGCGCTGTTTTAAAGCAAAAAGACCTTTGTACCGGAAAGGTCGCCGATTATCTGGATGACTTGAGACGTTTTACGATATTGCGCAAAAAGGACATTTTCGACAATCCTGATTCGGTGACTATGGAAAGATTTCATTACGATTTTGAGTCGATACGCGACGCGGACTTTAAAATTGATCCGAATCATTTCCCCAAGTTGGATACTCCGGAAGACTTTCGGTTTTTCCACGATGATCAGCAAAAAAAGCACATCGTGAATCAGGTCAAACTATATGCGAATACGCCTTCGGGTTTTGGGAGGCTTATTCAACGTTCCAATTTAAAACTAATGTATCGAATATTTACGAAAGTTTAATTGGTAGTAAGAATATAGCAAGCTGTATGTAAAATTTGATCTTCGTTAGCCACATTAGAAATGGAAGCAAGGTTAAGGGGATTTGGAAGATGGCGCCGGAAGATGAAAAATTGCAACAAGACTTTTGGGCGTTTTTCGGGCCGTGTCAATTAAAATCTCTTGATATGCGTATCGGCGCCGAATTTTTGCGCCAAAACAAAGAACTTTTAAAATCATCGGAAACGTTAATGGCCGTACGGCAATGATTCGAGAAAACAAAAAAAAGGTCTTGATTCTCGGTGCTTCGGGCTTGGTGGGCAGGCCACTCTTTCGCAAGTTAGGGGAGCGTGCGATAGGCACATACTGCAACAAGCCGGTCGAACATGGAATCTATTTTGATGCGCTGCGGATGGGATTGGAAGAAATTTTAGAGCGCCCGCAAGATATTTCGCATGCCGTGATTACTCTCGGCGAATCCGATCCTCAAAAGTGCCCGGTCAATCCGGCCGAAACCCAAGAGCTAAATGTGCACAGCGTAGAGCGGATGGTTCGCGTCCTTAAGCGCCATACAATCAAGCCTATTTTTTGCTCAAGTGAATATGTTTTTGACGGTAAGGATGGACTGTATAAGGAGGAGGCGAGGCCTAATCCAATTATTTTATACGGACACCAGAAATTTACTGTCGAGAAATTTTTGAAGAAGACCTGCAAAGATTTCGTGATTTTAAGATTATCAAAAGTGGTCACTTCCTCATTGGAAGACGGAAGATTGTTTGGCCGATGGCTCGAGATACTTGATCAAACTCCGGTGATACGCTGCGCTGGCGACCAGGTCTTCTCGCCTATCTTTATCGATGACTTGGTGGAAGCCATTATCCGGGTGATTGACCGGGATGCCAGCGGTATTCTTCATATGAGCGGGCCCAAGCTTTATGTGCGGATTGATTTACTTGAAATCCTGATCCGGGCTGTCCAAAAGATCGAAAGGATAGATATCAGAATTGATCCTTGCAGCATCAATGATTTTGGTTTAACAGAAACAATGCCTTTAAATGTGTCAATGAGTCCGGAAAAATCAATCCGTCTTCTGGGCCTGAAGCTGACAAACATGGATACGGTTTGCGATCAGATTGTTCGCAAAAAATTCCTCCTTCAGAATCAACGCGAGGAAGTCAAAGGATAAATATGAAAACTCTAAAAGTGAAACCGGAAGCTTCGACGAGGGTCTCCTTATACGACGAGCAAACTGTCTTGATTGATGACGGGCCGAAGTCGGTCGCCTATTTTTGCAAGAAGATGCCCACCAAAGTTAACCGCAAAATCATTAATGAATTGAAAGAGGTCGCAGGGAAGTTTTGCGGTCGCGATGTCCGTTTATGTTTGCATCATGGGCCGCGGGCGCCGCTTCATGAAATGATTGTTTTGGGCCGGGCGAGTAAATACTATCGCGCTCATAAACACGCAAAAAAGGAGGAAAGCTTTCATATGCTAGAAGGAAAAATGGGCGTCGTTTGTTTTACTGATGAAGGCAAGATTTTAGATTCCTGCGTTCTGGACCACGAGGAAGATTTTATTTATAGGGTAAGCGCAAATACTTACCACACGGTCATACCGCTCACGGAAATGGTCGTGTATAAGGAAAGCAAATTGGGGCCGTTTATTCCGAATACCAATGACAGCATTTATCCGGCCTGGGCCCCCGAGGACCATTCTCCGGACGTGAAAGAGTACCTCCAGGAGCTGATTGAAGGATTGAATGGTAAGCCAAAATAAAATTTTTAAGACCATGAATAAGATAGGTTCATTTTTTGGGCGTCAGCTTTCGCAGATCCAAGAAGGCGGCCAGGTCATTTTATTTCAAAAAATGAGAAAACTATTCAAGCTTTTATGGTTTAGCCTCTTTGCGCCGCTGGCCGTTTATCAGAAAGCGGACTGGCCTGCGGCATATTATTTTGTTTTGGATCGGCTCCTTAAGCAGCAGGAAAAAATTTGTTCAAACCCTAGTTTTGTTGAGCAATTAGCTAAGGTTGAGAAAATAGAAAGCAAAATCATTTATTGTATCGAAAAATACATCGCTCAGAAACCAGATTTAACCAATATCCAGCTTCTCATATCAGCAAGTTCCATTCTATTTAATATGTGTTACAGCAAAGAAAGTTTTGAAAGAGCTATAAGTATTTTGCGGAAGATTGAGAAAATCAGGGATCAGCTAATGAAAAATCACCAATTGGATGAGATAGATATGGAATTTATTCCTGGGACTATTCCTATAGGGAGTTTCGGGGTCTGGGAAAATCTTGAAGTCCATATAAAAGCCGGTATGCTTGGGCTGAGAACTCCCAAGAAATTGGTTTTATTGCTTGATCCCAAAAGCCGTGTCAATAACGCCTGCTATTTAAACTATTGGCGCAAATACATTACGATCATTTCCGACCCGGCATTAATCAAGATTCTTAGTAAACTCCAACAAGCCATGACAATTCCGTTTACCTTTTATATGTCATTTCATGGAAAGACATTGTTAAGCCCAGGTGCCCTTGGAGCGGTACGGAAACAATGGAGCGCTGAAAGGCACCCTCCACTTCTGGCGCTCTCCCATGAGGATAGTGATCGGGGTTGGCGTTGTTTAAATTCTTTTGGAGTTCCCAAAGACGCGTGGTTTGTTTGTCTTCATGTCAGGGAAGCGGGATGGAATGACAACAATTACTCAGCCGCATTTCGTAATGCAGATATTCATACCTATTTTTCGGCCATAAAGGCCGTTGTGGATGCGGGGGGATGGGTTATTCGTATGGGGGACCCGGGAATGACACCCTTGCCTCCTCAAATGGATCGTGTCATTGACTATGCCCACAGCGATATGAAAAGCGACTGGATGGATGTCTTTTTGTGCGCGAACTGCCGTTTTGTCATAGGAACAGCTTCTGGATTATATACGATAGCATTTGCTTTTGGCGTTCCGGTAGTTATGACAAACTGTTTACCTGCCGAGGTGATGTATCAGTTGGCTCCTAATGACATATTTATTTCAAGGATTTGTCTCTCTAAGGAAAAAAACCTTTATTTGAGTTTTCGTGACTTTATGTCCGCGCCTGTTCTCATAGCTTCCGAACAGCATGTCTATGACAGGCTAGGCCTTAAGGTGATAGAGAATACCCCTGAAGAGATTAGAGATGTGGTGGTAGAAATGTTGGAGCGGCTTAATGGGGTTATCCAATATAGCAAAGAAGACGAGTGGCTGCAGGAACAGTTTAAATCGTTGGCCGCGGATTGTGGAGAATTGTACGCAGATAAAGATCTTAATGTCACTGTTCATACCCGTATAGGACGGGATTTTTTGCGAAAATATGCTTCTCTTTTGCCATCGAGCACATTGAAAAATACTCCTAGCGAGGTTGACAATGCTTCACTTTGATCTCTTGCATAAACTGCACAGCATCGTAACGCTCAATGAACGGAAAAAGTTATATTGGCTGACGCTAGCGCTGGTTTTTATAGCTCTTCTCGATATGGTTGGCATGGCATCCATTTTTCCTTTTTTAAAAGTTGTTTCAACGCCGGATCTCATTCAAACAAATGAGAAATTGAAATGGTGTTACAGTGTTTTAGGTTTCCGGGACAATAACAGCTTTATTATTGCCTTGGGTGGAGTTACGTTTACTATTTTAGTCTTTAGCAATGTTTTCCGTGCCCTTGTAATGAGCATGGTTACGCGAATTACGTGGGCGCAACATGGCGCAATCTCCGCCCGGCTGTTAACCCAGTATCTTTATGAACCATACGTCTTTTTTCTTAATCGCAATAGTGCGGGATTGACAAATCATTTAATGGCAGAGGTGGGGCGGGTTGTTGGTTACGTCCTGATGCCGTCGGTGGAGATGTTTGCTAAAACAGTATTTATTTTAGCGGTATTTATCTTATTGGTTGTTGTCAATCCTCTTGTGACTTTATGTGTGTCAACCGTGATGGGGGGCGGTTACGCCCTTGTTTATTTTTGTTTTAGAAACAAGCTTGCGTCAACCGGCGCGGCCAATCGTGCACATGCCGAGTCCATGTATCAAGTACTGAATGAAGCCTTTGGCGGAGTTAAAGATATCAAGCTCTTAGGAAAAGAAGACGTGTTTATCGAAAGATTTTCTCAACCGGTAAAAAAGATTGTTGACAATTATTGCTCTCAATCGCTGATTGCGACAATTCCGAAGTATGCGTTTGAGTCTTTATCCTTTGGCGGCCTTTTATTGATAACGATTTACAGTGTTGTCATAAATAAAAATTACCAAGAAGCGGTCCCCATGATTGGATTATATACCTTAGCTGCTTACCGCATCATACCTGCTTTACAGCAAATTTTTCAGTCTATTAGTTCCATACGTTTTGGTCAATCAGCATTAATTTCTGTTTGTGATGACATGGTTAACTATAGTGATTATAGAAAAGAGAAGCAAGGGACGCTTGGTCAGGTGTTGCCGTTCACCCGAAGTATTGAATTTCGTAACATCACATTTCAGTACCCAAAAGTGCAGAAGTCCATTGTTAAAGATTTTAGCCTCCTTATCAAAGCAAACACAACTATTGGATTTGTTGGCGGTACCGGGGCGGGAAAAACCACGGTGATTGATATTTTGCTCGGATTATTATCACCCCAAGAGGGGGAGCTTCTCGTAGATGGCGTAAAGTTAAACGGCGATAATCTACGTATGTGGCAGAGGAATATTGGATACGTTCCCCAGCATATTTATCTTTGTGATGATACGGTGACCCGCAACATAGCCTTTGGTGTCCCGGACCATGAAGTTGACCGACAGGCCGTAGAGCGCGCTACGCAGTTAGCCAATATTCATGAATTTATAATAAACGAACTTCCGAATAGTTATGAAACTGAAGTTGGGGAGCGAGGAATTCGCCTCAGCGGCGGGCAAAGACAACGCATAGGCATTGCCAGAGCACTATATCATAATCCTTCGGTGGTAGTTTTTGATGAGGCGACAAGTGCACTTGATGGAATCACGGAAGATACGATCATGGAAGCTATTCATAATTTAGCGCACAAAAAAACTATCATTATCATTGCTCATAGGCTTAGTACGGTAAAGGAGTGCGACAGCATTTATTTGTTAGAACAAGGTAGAATTGTCGATCAGGGCACTTATCAGGAACTTTTAACGAACAATCAACAATTTCGCAAAATGGCTAAGGCATACGAAAAAGACAGTAACCTTTTGCAATCTTTGGCAGATGTGACGGAGTGAAAGATGTTAAAGAGACGAATGTTGATCACCGGCGTTAGCGGTCTTTTGGGCAATAATTTGGCTTTTTGCCTAAGAGAGACCTATGACATATTAGGTGTATATCATACCCACAAGGTGGAGATAGACGGGATACGAACCGATCGCACAGACCTTATTTCCAGCCAAGAAGTTTGCGCCCTTATGAAGGATTTTGAACCCGAAATTATAGTCCATTGCGCGGCCCAGGCGGATGTGGATATGTGTGAAAAGAATCCGCCAGAGGCAGAACGTATGAATGTATTATGTACACAGAATTTAATGAGAAATTTAAATGGCTCTAAGACTAAGCTAATTTTTATTTCTACAGATCTAGTATATGATGGCATAAAGGGGAATTTTTCTGAAGATGATCCGGTTAATCCGCTAAATTGTTATGGCGTAACTAAATGTAAAGCGGAAAGGGAAGTCTTAGGGAGAAAGGGTTCGCTCATCCTAAGAACAAATTTCTTCGGATGGAATATCCAGGACAAATATAGCCTTGGAGAATGGGTGATTCATGAGCTGACTCAAAAAAAAATGATACAGGGTTTTACGGACTGCATTTTTTCAACAATTTATACATTCGAATTAGCAAAGATTCTAGATTCGGCCATTAAAAAAGATCTGTCCGGAATATATAATTGCGCAAGTAGTACTTCTATGTCCAAATATGAATTCCTTCTGGAAATTGCCAAACGATTGGGTCTTGATAAAAGTTTGATTAATCCTATTCCCGTCGATGGTTTTGGCTTTAAGGCTAAACGAAGCAGAAATTTAAATTTGAATACAAGCAAATTGACCGGCGATCTCTCCACTAACATCCCTCCCATCTCTTATTCCATTGAACGTTTCGTAGAGGATTTTAAAAGCGGGCTTCCGCAGATAATAAAATCAAATCGCCCCCTAAAAAATAATTATCCGGTTTCATCGGATATTATCCCTTATGGACGGCAGAGTATCGATGATGACGATATCGCCGCGGTTGTCGAAGTCTTGAAATCGGGGTCTATCACACAGGGACCCAAAATTCAAGAATTTGAATTTGCTTTATGCCAGGTGACCGAGGCCTCTTTTGCCATCGCTGTCAACTCCGGGACATCAGCTTTACACATTGCTTGTTTAGCGGCGGGGGTTGGCCATGGAGATGAGGTAATCACTTCCCCCAATACATTTGTCGCCTCTGCTAATTGTGTTGTCTATTGTGGTGGAACCCCCGTTTTTGCTGATATTGATCCCCGTACATACAATATATCGCCCCAAGAAATTGAAAAAAAGATCAACGAACGAACCAAGGCGGTTATTCCTGTTCATTTTTCCGGACAGAGCTGTGATATGGCAACCATTCAAAATATTGTTAGGGCAGGTGAAAGAAAGTACGGACATAAAATATATATTATTGAAGATGCCTGCCATGCCCTTGGCTCCCGCTATAAAGAAACGAAAGTGGGTTCGTGTGTTTATTCAGACATGGCGGTTATGAGCTTTCATCCGGTTAAGCACATTACAACGGGTGAAGGAGGGGCTGTTTTAACCAATAATAAGGAATTGCGAAGGAAATTATGCTATTTCCGTTCGCATGGAATCACCAGTGCTCCTGATGAATTTCTTTATAAGGAGAATGCCTTTGAAGGAAGTGAGGAAGCAGGGGGCGTTGCCGTAAGAAAGCCCTGGCATTATGAGCAGAATTATTTGGGATACAACTATCGAATTACAGAAATTCAGTGCGCTTTGGGTATTTCTCAATTAAAAAAACTGGACAGGTTCCGTCGAAGAAGACGGGAGCTTATCTGTCAATACAATAATGCGTTCAAAGGCGTTGAGCAGCTTAGAATTCCATATGAAGATAATTTCTGCGATAGCAATTTTCACCTCTATGTCCTTCAATTTGATTTTGAGAAAATGGGTATTACCCGGGCACAAGTTATGATTGAATTGAAAAAGAGGGGAATTCAGACGCAGGTTCATTATATCCCTGTATACACGCAGCCTTTTTATAGAAAAAATTTTGGGACCCAATGGGGAGACTGTCCGGCAGTGGAACAATATTATCAAAAATGCCTTTCTATCCCACTTTATCCTACGATGACTCAAGATGATGTTGAAAGAGTTATCTTTGGGATTAAAGAACTGATGAGCTAACTTTATGATATCCAAGATCAGTTTGGGAACGGTCCAATTTGGGCAAGATTATGGTATTACGAATACAAGGGGCAAAGTATCAAAACGCGAAGTGGTTGAAATTCTTGATTATGCCAGGCTCGTCGGCATTGATTGGATAGATACAGCTTTTGCCTATGGAGTTAGTGAGTCCGTTATCGGCGAATATCTGAGAAAAAATCCCGGCCATTTCAAGATTGTTTCCAAATTGCCGCCTCTTGAACAATATAGCTCAGGAAAAGTTGAGGAATTTCTGGAACAAAGCCTGCAACGCCTGGGGATAAAACAACTTTATGGATATTTGCTTCATAGATTTAGCGATATTTTAATACACGACAATATATGGAATGATCTGGTTCGTTTTAAAGAAGACGGTAAAGTTGAAAAAATAGGATTTTCTTTATATTCTCCGGATGAATTAGTTTCCCTATTAGATAAGGAAATAGATTTTGACATGATCCAGGTTCCTTACAGTATTTTTGACCGGAGATTTGAAAAATATTTCGATCTTTTAAACAGAAAAGGGATAGAGATTCAAGCAAGGTCAGTCTTTTTGCAAGGATTGGCTTTTTTATGTCCAGATAATTTGCCGGTATCACTTCAAGAGGCAAGACCGCAATTGGGAAAATTACGGCAGATCGCTGAGGATCGAAAGATTTCCATTGAGGCACTTTGTTTGAATTTTGTGCTATTTAACTCCCATATCGAAAAAGTTATAATCGGAGTGGATAGTTTAACGCATCTCAAAAATAATGTTGCGAGTATAGATTTAATGGATAGCGTCAGGAAAGTTTACGATCAATTGAGCGGGATAAAGATTGAACATGAGGACATCCTTTTGCCGTATAAATGGGGTATCGCATCATAGGATATTTGATGAAAGATTTTGTTAAAATTATGGGAGAAAGGATTTTTTTAGAACTATTAAGCGATGAAGGAATCTCTGAGGATTATGTCACCTGGATGCAGGATAAGGATGTCCTTCAGTATTTAACCGGTAGGGACGGAGGTTATAGCGTACAAGAGCTTAAAGAATACGTTACTCAGATGAAAAAGAGTCCTCACGATTATTTATTTGGTATTTTTCTTAAAGAAGAGAATGTACATATCGGCAATATAAAAATAGGAAATGTGAACTCGCTGCATAGGTTTGGTGATGTGGGTTTAATTATTGGGAATAAGGACAGGTGGGGGAAAGGATACGCGACGGAGGCGGTAGCTCTCGCCACTCAATATGCGTTTAATGGATTGAATTTAAATAAGCTCACGGCGGGTATGGTTGTTGACAATGTCGGGTCGTACAAGGCTTTTATCAAGGCTGGTTATAGAGAAGTCGGGCGATTAACGGGACACGTTTTATTAAAGGGAAGGTATGTGGACACGGTACTGGTCGAGAAGTGCAGAGACTGGCATTGTGAGGACAAAAAAGCGTATGGAAGATAGAGAAGATTATTATATTGAGAAGCTGACTGTCGGTTCTTGGATATTTTGTCTATTCCCGTATTTTTTAAGGAAATCACGGAAGACATCTTTATTGTCATTGCATTATGTTGATGCTTCTCATCTGGGGTTGCTATTGTCCCGTTTTATGGCCAGAAGTATCAAAGCTGAAATTAAGCGTTTGGATTTTAGCATGTTTGATGCCAGAGACCAAAATGGTGATCTCTTGTGGTGGAAAGTGGCTTTTGAAGATTTAGTAGATGTGCAAAAGCGTATGAGAGAGCATCCTGAATTTCGGAAGGCCATAAGAAATTATGAGACAGAAGATAAAATGTTACTTTTTTTAATGCGGCGTGTTTTGTACTTCGACTTAAGTCCATTCGGGTTAACGAGAATTCTTCTTCTTATTCGTGTTGCTTCTTCAAAACAGGAGCCTGCGAAACAGAAGCCGATTACTATGTTTTTCCTTTCTTCTCAGAGGCCATGGTTAACCGAGATCGGGAAATGGGCTCAAAAGACCAATGTCCATATCGTCCCCATGGGGGGAGGGACCAGTTTTAGTATTCCCAAAATTATCTTACAATTTGGTTATATAAAATATCTCCTGAAACGGCTGATGTATTATTGGATGGCTATAAAACATAAAACACGAGGGATAATCTCTTCTGGAGGATCCCTTCATAATGCTCCACCAGCAGACAGCCCATTAGAAAGTTCCTCCCCTAAAATAGCGGTTGAATTCTACGGCCACCTTAATCTTTTTTCCCCCAACTTGCATTCAGATTTATTTTTTATCCAACAATCGAATATTTCAAAACAGGATGTTTTAATTTATTTCCAGCACCCAGATTTTCTTGCATCAGATAAGGAGTGGAATGAAATAAAAAAATACGGAATGTCAGCTGTCGTTATTAATTCCAGGGCTGCGGCGACACCTCATGTTCCCGTTTTTAATTATCGTGGCCAAAGGGTCAAAATAGACTGTCCCAAAAATATTACAGATAAACACAATGATCTTGTCATTAGAAAATATCTATATGAGCAGATCACCGACTTTCATCAGCAGCGTGATTATTGGATCAATTTTATTGCACGGCATAATATTAAAATGCACGTGTCTTGGTATAAGTATGAATCCGGTTATCTTCCCCTGGCGGACGCTTTACGCGTGACAGGCGGGGTAGGGGTTGTTTATCAGCGTTCTTTTGAGCATGCGTCAAATTCTTGGACGGTTAGCGCGGCGGAGGTGGTTTTTGGTTTTTCCAAGCTGGGGGCGCATCTGGGAAAGGATGCGGATTCTATTATTCCTTATTATGTCGTAACGGGATATTTAGGCGATCACCGCTTTCCTCTTGTCCAAAAAGAGGCCAATGGTATCAGGGGCCGTTTGCGAAGCTCTGGCGCGAAGAGAATTATAACCTATTTTGATGAAAGTTCCGTGGATGATGACCGGTGGAATATTGGGCACAAAGTGACACAAGAAAATTACGCCTATTTGCTTAATAAGGTTTTAGAGACACCCTGGTTGGGCCTAATTTTCAAACCCAAGAAATCTTCAAGCTTACGAAAGAGATTAGGGAATGTTGCTGATCTCCTTGACCGTGCCCAGGAAACTGGCCGGTGTTTTATGTTCGAAGAAAATAATATTTTTGGGTCGTACCCTCCCGCAGCAGCTGCTTTGGCGGCGGATATTGCTATTCATGGCCATTTTTTTGCCGCCACGGCAGGCGTTGAGTCGGCTTTAACGGGGACGCCAACACTCATGCTGGACAGGGAAGGATTTTCTGCAAGTCCGTTATATAAATTAAGTTTGGGACGTGTGATCTTTAAGAACTGGGATGATCTTTGGAGGGCATGTCAAGACCACTGGAATGTCCCGCAAGGAATGCCTGGATTTGGAGATTGGTCGTTGGTTATAAATGATATTGATCCCTTTAGAGATGGCCGGGCCGCTGAGAGAATGGGCACGTATCTGGAATGGATTATGGAAGGATTTAAAGCTAAACTGCCGCGCGAAACAATTTTAGCCGATGCTGCCGAACGCTATAGCGAAATGTGGGGAAAAGATAAGGTCTTTTCAATTAATTGTGATTCAAAGCAGTATGCTTCGGTAAATTAAAGGTTGATCCATGGGAAAATCGCAAGAGTTATATAAAGAAGCCAAGCAAATTATCCCCGGAGGAACACAGCTTTTATCAAAACGGTCGGAGATGTTTTTGCCGGAGAAGTGGCCTTCTTATTATAAGAAAGCTAAAGGGGTACAGATCTGGGACCTGGATGATAAGCATTATTATGATATGAGTATTATGGGGGTCGGAGCCTGCGTGCTTGGGTACGCGAATGATGAGATCAATAAAGCGGTCATTGCCGCAATTTCCGATGGGAATATGGCCACACTTAATTGCTATGAGGAAATTCAACTTGCCCAGAAATTGATTGAATTACACCCCTGGGCCCAGATGGTCAGATATGCCAAGACTGGGGGCGAGGCCTGTATGATCGCGGTCCGTATCGCGAGGGCTTTTTCCAAAAAAGATAAGGTTGTTTTTTGTGGTTACCATGGATGGGGGGATTGGTATCTGGCTTCTAATTTGGCCGATGATAAAAATTTAGACGGGCAACTGCTTCCCGGGTTAGAGCCGCGCGGAGTCCCGGCGGGATTGACTAATTCGGCGATCCCTTTTATGTATGGTGACATGGAAGGGTTTAAACATTTGGTAGAGAAAAATAAAGGTGAAATTGGTGTGGTTATTATGGAAGTGGGCAGGCACCAGAAGGTTAGTTTAAATTTTCTAAAGGAAGTAAGAAAAATCAGCCAAACGATCGGGGCTGTCCTTATTTTTGATGAAGTGTCTTCCGGCTTCAGGGTAAGAACAGGCGGAATGCATATGCTTTATGGCATTAACCCGGATATCCTGGTCCTCGGTAAGGCGTTGGGGAATGGATATCCCATTTCCTGCGTTATGGGAACCCGGGATGTTATGCAGGCAGCTCAAACAACTTTTATCAGCAGCACATATTGGACTGAGCGGACAGGTTTTGTGGCCGCGCTAGAGACGATAAAGATATTTGAGAGGGATAATGTCGCAAAGAAAATAGTTGAGACCGGAGAGTATTTATCAGATGGATTAAGAAATATTTTTAAGAAGTATTCTTTAAAGATCGATATGGTCGGCATTCCTTCAATGCCAACTATGGCAATCAAAGAAGAGCAGCCATTGGTGATTAAAACGATCTTTACTCAAGAGATGTTAAAGGAAGGTTTTTTAGCAACGACCGCCATTTATGTGTCGTACGCGCATACACGAGAGATCGTCGATCAATATTTGGCTGTGGCGAACAAGGTTTTTGGGAGAATCTCCGAAGCTTTAAAAGCAGGGGTCTTAGAAAAAATGCTGGAAGGCCCTGTTTGTCACGCTGGATTCAAAAGACTGGCTTAAAATTATGATTTTAGCAATTGTTCAAGCGAGAATGTCTTCGAACCGCTTGCCCGGCAAAGTAATGAAAAAGATCCAGGGTAAGCCGATGATCGGGCACCTGCTTGAAAGATTATCGTTATCTGAAAGCATCGATAAGATCATATTAGCTACGTCTGTTTTGCCAGAGAATGACCAGATGTGCGAATATGTGCAAAAGATAGGAGTCGATGTCTACAGAGGCAGCGAAGAGGATGTCCTGGATAGATTTTATCAAGTGGCCAAACAATATCATCCGGAGATGATCGTAAGGATCACTGGGGATTGTCCCTTGGTAGATCCCAAAGTATGTGATGAAGTTATAAAGGTTTTTAAGGATGGAAAATTTGATTATGGGAAAACCGGGCCCACTTTCGCCGAAGGACTGGATTGCGAAGTTTTTACGTTGAACGCTTTAAAGAAAGCCTGGAAAGAGGCAAAGCTTAAATCAGAGCGGGAGCATGTCACGCTTTATTTTTACAATCATCCGGACATATTCAGAATTTTAGTATTAGCTAATAAAACCGACGATAGTCGTTACAGATTTTCAGTTGATGAAGAGCGTGATTTTCAGGTTGTAACAGCAGTTTTTAAACATTTTAAGCAAGAAAGGAAGACGCATTTTTTTATAAATGAGGTCAAATCTTTCCTGGATGCGGACACCAAGATTTCTCAGTTTAATGCGGACATTGTCAGGAATGAGGGTCTCAAGAAGTCTTTAAAGGATGATCAAAGGGTTTCCCAATAGTTCGTTCAATAAGTGGAGCTCGTCAGGATTGAAGGTAATAATTGTAACAGAGGGTGGAGAGATCGGTGGTTTAGGGCATGTCCAAAGATGTCTTGCCATTTCTCAAGCCTTTGAGGAAAAGGGGATAAAATCAAAATTTATAGTCAACGGGGATGACAGCATTAAGAAAGTGCTCAAAGAAAAGAATTGTCAGATATGCAACTGGCTTAAAAAAAGAAATGAATTTTTTGGATTAGCAAAGAAAGTCGATATTGTCATTATTGATTCTTACTTGGGTGATATTAGTTTTTACAAAAAATTGTCGGAACTGGCAAGGGTCCCTGTTTATATTGATGACAACAAACGGTTAGATTATCCACGAGGTATCGTCGTCAATGGCGGTATTCATGCAAGAGAACTAAAGTACCTTAAAAAGGATAGCATTAGATATTTGTTGGGAAATCAATACGCGCCCTTGCGAAAACTGTTTTGGGAAGTAAGGGGAAGAGAAACAAGGGATGAAATAGAAAGCATTATGGTTACAACCGGGGGACATGACCCCCAAAATGTTATGCCCAAGATTGTGAAATTTCTGAAAGTTAATTATCCGGTTTTGAGAAAAGATATCATAATCGGCAATGCGTTTGGAAATATAGATGCAATAAAGAGAGAAATCGATCAAAATACAAGCCTGATCTATTTCCCTGATACAAAAAAGATGAAAGACATTATGCTGCGGTCAGATATAGCTATTTCCTCAGGAGGACAAACCTTGTATGAGTTCGCAAGAGTGGGGGTACCAACAATAGCGTTCCTTCAGGCAGAGAACCAGAGGCTAAATTTAGAGGCATGGGATAAAGAAGGTTTTATTGAATATGTTGGAGGGTACAATAATCTGGACAAGAAAATATCTCAAGGTTTAGATAGACTTCTTTTAAGAAAAGAAAGAGTCAAGCGTAGCGGTATTGGGATGAGGTCAGTTGATGGTCAAGGCGCGCGGAGGATAAGAGAGGCTTTATTAACTTATGAAAATCAGGCCGTATAACCCGGGTGACGAAGAGCAGATTCTAGAAATGGATTGGCTGTTGTTCCCGGACCCCTGGAATAAGAGAAATATCGACAATTGGCGCTGGAAATATGCCGGGAATAATCCCGCCGGCAAGGCGATCATTTATGTGATGGAGCATGAGGGCAGGGTCATCGTACATTTCGCGGTCGTTCCTTACCGGTTGAGGGTGTTTGGCGAAGATGTATTAGGGTCTCATTCCATCGGATCGATGGTCCTGCCGGAATATCAGGGGAAAGGCCTTATAAAATTTGTCGCCGACAAACAATTTGAGGAAGTCCAAAAAAGAGGGATCGCGTTTTCCTATGGGTTCCCGAATGTATTGGCTTATGATCTGCACAAAAAACTTATGGGGTACAGTGATGTCGTCGAGATCAGCACTATGGAGAAGCAAGTGAACTCCCGTGGGCGAATAGCAGAAAAGAGCGCCCCTGCGAAATTTAAGTTCTTACCGATAAATAGATTTGACCATTCCGTTGATATGTTGTGGGATTGCGTGAGGGATGATCACAGAATATCTGTTATTAGAGATGCGGCTTTCTTGAATTGGAGATACTTGGAAAGGCCGGATCAGAAATATTACGCGTTTGGTATATACGAAGATAACGCATTGGCGGGTTATGTAATATTGAAATTATATAAGGATGGAGAGATATTGAAAGGGCACATAATTGATATCCTTTCTTTGTCGGGAAGAGAAGACATCGCTTTATTTTTAATAGAAGAAAGCGAGAATTTTTTTATTGAGAATAAAACTGACATTGAAAGCGCCTGGGTAACCGGGTCTGGTTTATATAATGATATTTTATTAGCAAAAGGGTTTAATTCATTAAGACCGAGGCCTTTAATATGCAGGCTTAATCTTGACAAAGAAAAATATAAACCCGTACTTAATGGCAAGAATTGGTATTTCACGATGGGAGACACAACCGAAATATTTTAAATGAGGCGCTTGTGAAGATTGTCAGAGAGATAGAAGAATACAGCAATTTTTCCGAAATATTGGCGGATGCGGCAAAGGTATTTTCGGAAAGAATTTTCCTTGTGGAAGGAGAAAGGGAATATTCCTTTGATGAATTTAACCGGCTGGTCAACCGCTGTAGCCGCATGCTCTCTGGCGAAGGAGTCAAGCCGGGAGATATTGTCTCCATTGTATTAAAGAACTCCGTTGATTACTTAATGCTCTACTTTGCAACCCTGAAGGTCGGTTGCAAAATAAATCCATTTCCGTTCCATTTAGGCAGTGAAGAAATCAAGGAAAAGATTCAATTTATCCGGCCGAAAGTTGTTTATGCGCATGCCTTGCACGCGGATAAAATAGCGGCTGCGGCCTTGAATATCAGAATGGTACAGTCGGATAAGGAGATGATCCTGGAAAAACGGCTTCAAGAGTTCTCCGATAGTGATTATCCCGGTCCGGATATCGATCCCGATGAGGCGGCATTCATGTATTATTCATCCGGCACAACAGGTTCTCCGAAGATCATCGAATATTCAACCAGGAGCGAGATCTTATCCATGGCATCTTTATTGAGAAGCTCATTTATAGAGCCTCAATCTTGCCATCTTTGTGTTTTACCTTTAGGGCATACCGCTGCCATAAGATATTCCATCTGGCCATGCCTGCTCACGGGGTCAAAGGTTGTTTTATTTGAATCGTTCTGGAAAGCAAGGGCTGATCTTTGGAAAATTGTCGAGGAACATAAAGTCACATTTTTCGAGATCGTCCCATCCATTTTGATCGCGATCTTAAATACGGATTATAAAGATTTTAACAAATGTGATATCTCCAGTTTGAAATTCGTGGGCTGTGGTTCCGCGTATCTATCCAAAAGTTTGCAGGAGAAATTTGAGGAAAAGTTTAAGATTCCTTTGGCCAATATGTACGGCCTTTCCGAAACCGGGGCGACGCATTTTGATAATCCGTTTATGGCTGGCCGAAAAACAGGTTCTATCGGAAAGCCCCTGGATATCATGGATGTCAAAGTCCTGGATGAGGAGGGGCGCGAGGTCAAGGCAGGGCAGCCCGGCGAGTTTGCCATCAAAGGTCCAAGCCTGCTTAAGGGATATTATAAGAGCCCTGATCAATTTGAAGCGTGTTTTAAAAACAGTTATTTCTTAACCGGTGACATCGGGTATGCGGATGAGAATGGCATTTTTTATTATGCCGACCGGAAAAAAGATCTCATCATCAAAGGCGGGGTCAATATTGTTCCGGCCCAAATAGACGATTGTTTATTGACGCATGAATGCGTGCAGGATGTCGCCACGGTGGGGAAACCGGATATGTTCCTGGGAGAGGTCATAAAAAGTTATGTTGTTCTAAAGGATTCGCAGGTCGTTGAAGCCAAAGAACTGAAATTGCATTGCCAAAAATTTCTAGGGGACTTTAAAACGCCAGCGGAGATTGAATTCGTACAGGAATTGCCAAAGGGTCCTTCCGGAAAGATCCTCAGGCGAAAGCTCCGGGAAAAAGAATTTTCTAAATTATAAAGTGAAGAAGCTGGGCTTAGAAGGAATTAACTGACATGCCATTAAAAATATTAATATACGGGGCGGGCGCTATAGGAAGAGGGTTTTTGGGCCCGCTCTTTTCAAGGTATGATGTGGAGTTGAGTTTTGTGGATATTGATCCGTCGATCATTGATAAAATGTGCCAGCAGCGGCAATATAAAGCGGCCGTTACCACCGACGCCGGCTATGAGATCATTGGTGTTCCGGTCAAGGAAGCTTTTTTGCTGGGCGAAGAGAAAGACATTGAAGATTACGATATTATTTTTTCTTGTGTCGGCCCCAATAACTGTTACGATTTGGCTGAAAAATTCAAAAAGGCCAGGGCCGTGATATCCTGTGAGAATGATGCTTCAACCGCGCTCAAGCTGCGGGAATTATCGGGGAACCCGCAGATTTATTTTGGCATCCCGGATGTTATAACATCTAATACGGCCTCAACCGTCTTAAAAAAAGCGGATTCTTTAACAACGATAACGGAAAAAGGAATTTTAGTGATTGAAAAGGGCAATTATGTTCTTCCCGGAGAGATATTGCAGGTGGGTTCAGATGAATTACATATGCATTGGATGTGTAAATTATTTATTCATAACACCCCGCATGCCATTGTTGCTTATTTAGGCTGGCTCAAAGGATACGCCTATATTCATGAAGCTATGGCTGATCCTGATATTGAGGATGTTGTGATCGGTTCGATACATGAGATGACCCAAGGGGTCATTGCCGCCAAATATGTCCCGGAGGAATTTGCCTGCATGTATAGAGAAAAAGAATTGAAGCGTTTCAGGAACAAATTTCTTTATGACACGGTAGCGAGGGTCGCCAGAGAACCTCTTCGTAAAATGCGTAACGATAATCGTATCATTCTGGGACTGCGTATAGCCCTTTTTAGCGGAATTCTGCCCGAATATACCGCTATCGGAGCAAAAGCGGCCTTAGCTTATGATGACGCCAGAGATAAAGAAGCGGTTTATTTGCAGAGTTTACGCGCAAGCCTTGATGACAGCGAAGTGCTGCGGAGGTATTCGGGTATAGAGGCCTTTGATCCTTTGGGGAAATATATTATCAGCCAGGATTTATCGAAATTCAGAAAAAGGAGTTTAGAGTGTATCAAGAGTATTTAGCCGTCGCCATTAAAGCAGTGCAAACCAGCGGCGATATCTTGGTGGATTATTTTGGAAAACTGCATGATTTCAGGCAGAAGAATCAAAATATCCGCGATCTTGTCACGGAAGTGGATATTTTATCCGAAAAAAATATCACGGAAAGAATTAAAGAAGTTTTTCCACATCATGCAATCATTGGCGAGGAAGCCAAGGTAGAGAAAATAGAGTCTGAATTCATATGGCATATTGATCCTCTCGACGGTACCGTAAATTACAGCCAGGGGATATCTTTCTGCGCTGTTTCCGTAGGCGTTGAAAAGGGCGGGGAGATCATCACGGGCGCGATTTATAATCCTTTTTCGCAGGAGCTTTTTTATGCATCCAAGGGCCAAGGAGCTTTTTTGAATGGGAAACAGATCTTTGTTTCCCAGAAAAAGGATGTCAAAGACGGCCTTTATGCGGCGGCTTTTTCATCGGCCCGGTCCGAGCAGAAAAAAGGGGAATATGAGATATTCGGTCGCATGAATGATACTACCAGGGGCGTATTAAGGACCGGTTCGGCGGCTTTAAATCTTGCCTATGTAGCTTGTGCCCGAATTGACGGCTTTTGGGCAAAGGAGTTGTTCCCTTGGGATTTAGCTGCCGGGATTGTGTTAGTTAAAGAAGCGAAAGGTGTGGTGATATCCGGCAAAGGCAGTGAATATAAAATTCAAGATAGAGTGCTGATAGCCTCAAATAAATTGATTTATGAAAGTCTTTCTAAGAAGTTAGCTGGATTATAAAACAATGGAAGAGCGCGTACAGAAAGTATTAAGATCGGTATTTACTTCTCATGAGGGACATTTTGATGTTTCCTCTGGCCCCAACGAAATTTTAGGCTGGGATTCTCTTAACCATTTGAATCTTATTATGGCCATGCAGGACGAATTTAATATTGAATTAGGTTTCGAGGAAATGCTGGAGATAAAAGTGGTAGCGGATATCCATAATTTAGTAACCCGAAAAATGAAATGACCACATGAATATTATTGACCAGTGTCCTATTTGCAATTCAAAAGAGCACTCTGCAGTCTTAACCGCGGAGAAATTTCCTTATTTTACAACGCCGGTCAAGAAACGGGATAAAGTAAAAATACTTAAGAAGTATGGCTCCCAAAGACTGCATGGGAAATTACAGCCAGTGATCTGTGGAGAGTGTTTCCATATTTATTTGCGTAATTGCGCACCGGTAAAAGTGATTTCGGAACTATACCGTAATTATTACAGCTACCCATCAGCCATGGAGGGCAGTTTTTTCCCCGAGAGGGACGAGGCATTTATACGAATTTTTAAGGACAAAATTCGGAAAATGATGACCAAAAAACAAAACCGGGTGTTGGAAATCGGCTGCTATGACGGATATGTTTTACATCATTTAAAGAAAATGGGATTTTCTGTGACCGGTTGTGATCCAAGCAAGGGGGCCAGCATAGGAAAAAAGTTTGGCTTGGACATCAAAAAACGGTTTTTTAAAGTAGATGATTTCTTGAAAGAAGGGCTTAAGTACGAAGTTATTATTTTTAGGCATTTTCTGGAGCATATACCAAAACCGGTATATTTTTTGAAGGCACTAAAGAAGGTATTGACGCCGGAGGGGATGCTTATTTTTGAAGTGCCTAATGTTGAGTCCTATTTAAAGAACGGTGGTACCGGCATTTTCAGCTTTCAGCATTTACAATATTTCTCCAAAGCCTCCATATACCGGCTTATTAAAAACTCGGGCCTACAACTTATGAGTTGTATAGAGACCGCGGAAAATTTGATAGTCGTGACTTCCAGGGGTAGGTCGCAAAAAAACCTTACCAACAATAATATTCCGGCTTTGTGCCATTCTTTCAGATCTAATTTTGAAATGAAAAAGACCCGGCTTGGGAAAATGATGAAGAAAGTTTTAGACCAAGGTATCATTTTATGGGGCGCGGGCGGTTTTAGCTCGAATGTTTTGGAGTTGTATGGAGTTCCAAGCAATAGAGTTAAGTACATTGTGGACTCTGATAAAAAAAAGTGGGGAATGGAATATCTGAAACATCGTATTCAGATCACTTCTCCCAAAACATTAAAGCGAAATGATCATGACTGCCTTATGGTGTGCTCCATGTATGCCAATGAGATTATTAGTAAATTAAGAGATCTTCGTTACGATAAGCCGGTGATCAGTCTCTCGCCTGAAATTAAACTCTTAAAAGGAAGATTGAAATGAGAACATATGACGCGCCAAAGAAGATAAAGATTGAAAATGGAGTCGTTGGTGAAGGCGAAAAGTGTTTTATTATCGGAGAAATAGGATCTAACCATAATCGTAATAAAAATGTCGTGCGTAAATTGATCGCCGCCGCCGCCAAAGCAAAGTTCGATGCTGTAAAGTTCCAGGTTTATGACCCGGAAGAAGCTTTCAGTAAGAAGGTCACCACCGCGGATGTCGGGCTGGAGTATATGTACGGGAAGAGAGTTTGGTGGAAAATAGCGCGCGATCATATACTAATGCCAAGAGAATGGTTTCGGGAGATGTTTGATTATGCCAGGGAAAAGAAACTTATAGCTTTTTCGACCGTGCATAGAGTAGAAGATATTGAATTTTTGTTAAAGCTGGGAGTAGGCGTATTTAAGATAGCCTCTATTGATTGCAATCACTTGCTATTACTCAAAGAGGTGGCCAAATTCAATAAGCCGCTCATTATTTCCACGGGTATGGCGACCATTGAAGAGATAGATGAGACCGTCGAAACCCTTGTGGAAGCAGGCAACAAAAAACTGATCATTTTGCATTGTATTTCATGTTATCCGCCTAGTCTGAAGGTCATTAATCTTAAGAATGTTACAATGCTAAGCAAAAGATACGGCTTTCCAGTTGGATATTCCGATCATTCCATCAGTAATGCCTTTGCGGTAGCATCCGTGGCTTTGGGATCCTGCGTTATCGAGAAGCATATTACTCTGGATAGAAAAATGGAAGGCCCGGATCACCACTTCGCTCTTGAACCCAAAGACATGGAAGAGCTTGTCCAATCCGTAAGGGATGTGGAATGTGCCTTAGGAAAAGAAGAAAGAATTTTATCTAAAGACGAGTTAGCGGCCCGAAAAATGATCCGAAGAAGTATTGTTGCCAAGAAAGATATTAAAAAGGACGAGCTGCTTACGATGGATATGGTGAAGTTTGCCCGTCCTGGCAAAGGGATATCTCCGAATCTTTTTAAAAAACTTGAGGGCCGTAAAGCCCGTAAGGATATTTCTGCAGAGGAGATCATTTCTTGGGGTATGGTAAGGTGATGTTATGAAATTAGATCATATTGGTATGGTTGTAAAGGATTTAGAAGAGTCTAGAAAGTATTATGAGACCCTGTTTGGTTTTACTGAATTCTCTCCAGTTATTGATGAGCCCGCACAAAAAGTTAAGCTTATTTTTGTGAAGACTGGGCAATCGGAATCCAGCGCCATAGAATTGATTCAGCCGGTTAGCGAGGATTCAGCGGTATATAACTTTTTAAAAAAGACGGGAGGCGGGCTTCACCATTTAGCATATGAAGTTCAGGATTTAGATAAGTCGATTGAACATTTTAAACAAGAGAAGGCGCTGGTCATTGGCAATATTTATCCGGGTGCCGGGCATAAGGGACGAAGAGTGGTCTGGTTCTACACGCGCCTTAAGGAGTTAATCGAATTAATCGAAAGGTAAAAGAAAAATGTCCAAGGGGAAGAAGATTCTGGTCGTTGCCTCTCATCCCGATGATGAAATTATGGGATGCGGCGCAACAATCGTCAAGTTGATTAAATACGGCTATGAGGCACACGTGTTGATATTGGGAGAAGGCATAACCTCGCGAGACGAAAAAAGAAATCCACATGAGAGAAGATCAGAGCTGGAAGATTTGAAACAACATGTTCGTAAAGCGAATAAAATTATAGGCGTAAAAGATGTTATTTTAACGGACTTGCCAGATAACAGATTTGATTCACTCCCATTATTAGATGTCGTAAAGATCGTGGAAAAGGTCAAGAAGGACAAAAAGCCGGATATTATTTTTACCCATTATCAAAATGATTTGAATATAGATCATCAGGTAACGTATCGGGCAGTCATTACTGCCGCGAGGCCAATTTGGGGTGAGACCGTTAAAGAAATTTATTCCTTTGAGGTCGCATCTTCTACTGAATGGAATTATCCGCTGACTTTCTCTCCAGATGTTTTTTTCGATGTGTCAGAAACACTGGCTGTAAAGTTAAAGGCGCTTAAAGAATATAAAGTCGAAATGAAAGACGCAAGCCATCCACGGTCAATAGAGGGAGTGGAGTTGCAAGCCAAGTTATGGGGAGTTAGGGCGGGCACCTGTTACGTAGAAGCCTTTAAATGCGTAAGGGTGATGCGGTGAATGATCTTAGATTTGTAAATATTTTAGAAACGGACAGAGTTATCAGGGAAAAAGTAAGGTGGTGGCGAAATAAGCAAGATGTACGCTCATGCATGCTGAGTCAGAGTATTATTTCGCAGGAGGAGCATGCTCAGTGGCTGGCTGGTTTAAGCAAGGGATCTGTTAATAAATTCTGGGTTATTTTTTGGCGGGATGTCCCAATTGGCGCAGCGTATTTGCAGAATATAGACTATGACCGATCGACTTCGGAATGGGGCTTTTATATAGGTGAAGAAGCATATAAAGGAAGAGGCGTTGGAAAGAAGATCCTTTTTAATTTATTAGAAAAAGTATTTGATAAGATGGCCATTGAGTTTCTGTTTACTAAGGTTTTATCAACCAATGGTAGCGCAATACATCTCTATAAAAAGTTTTATTTTAGTGAAAAAAGCAGGCTTCTTTTAGAAGATGGACGTGAGGTGATTATTTTTGAGTTTGCGAGGAGCGCATGGTTAGAAGTAAAGGATGAATTAGAAAAAATATGTGGAGAAATGGTCAATAAAAGTGTCGAACAATAAGTGCTTAATTTGTGGGAGCAGTTCTTTTAAAGAGTTGTTGCATATCGATCAATTCCCGATTCTCTTTGGAGCTGTTCCATTAGAGCGCAAGGGAAAGGTGAAGAAGTATCCTTTGACGGTTGCGGTTTGTAACGAATGTTCGTTGACCCAGCAGATCAATCCCTTGCCTGGTAGTGTCCTGGATGACGTGTATACCGCAGATTATTATAGTTGCCCTGCTCCATCTGGGAATCAGGTTGGCATGAGGGTGATTAATGAATTTTATTCTTTTTTCGGTAAGAATATTCCAAATAATAGGAAAGATGCTCATGCGAAAAATACAAGGGGTAAATTATTGGAAATAGGGTGTTTTGATGGCTATTTATTAACGCGGTTGAGGAAGGACCACTGGGATGTTTACGGTTGTGATCCGGCAGGTCAAACCAGCATTGCGATAGAAAATCTCGGAAGCGATAGGATAGTTAATGATTTCTTTTCCCGGGACACCTATCCATCTAATCATTTTGAAGTGATTATCTTTCGGCATTTACTGGAGCATCTTTATGATTTGCATTCATTTCTTGAAGCCGTCTCTTATGCATTAAAAGAGGAAGGGTGTATTTTTATAGAAGTTCCCAATATATATGCCACTTTTAATTTCGGAGGATTCGGTTCTTTCTTTCATCAGCACATTTCGCATTTTTCCATCGAAACTTTACAAGCCTTGTTAAGGCAGCATAATTTTATCATTGAAGAATATGATGAGACCAGCGTTCTTCACGTAAAAGCCAAGAAAGGTAAGGATGCTGGCTTGGCCAATGAAAATAAAGTTTTGGGGGATATTGAATCGAGAAAAAAAGAGTTTTTAGAGAAATACCATCGAATTGAGAAAGAAATAGAGCGTATATTCGCACACCCTCATAATAAGAAAATCGCCATTTTCGGAGCCAGTGCGGTTGCGACAACGATGGTCAATATGATCGATCAAGAGAAACGGATGAAAGTAAGTTGCATTTTTGATAATGATTCTTCAAAGCATGGGAAATTTATTGAAGGAGTAGATGTTCCGATTGCCTCCCCCGAGAAGGTAAAAACAGAGAGTTTTGATGTTGTAATTATCGGTAGTTATATTTTTTCTGATGAAATTTACGCGCAACTCACTGAGCTTGGCGTCGATAAGAATAAAATCATTTCACTAACCGATCACGTCTTCTCTATTAATGAAAGGTGATCTTGAATGCCTATTCATGTGTTAAGCCTTAAAATGTGCCGAAGGCCAGATGAAAACGAATACGCTTAAAAAAGCATTATTCCGACATGAAGTAACTTATGGCTGCTGGGTCACGCTGGCCCATCCGCTTATTCCTGAGATTTTATCGCAGGCAGGCTTTGACTGGTTAGCTATAGATATGGAACATAGTTCGATCGAGCTGGGAGATTTGGTTCCACTGATTATTTCGACCGAAGCAAATGGGATGGTTCCTCTGGTGCGCGTTGGCGAAAATAACCCGAATTTGATCAAGCGGGTTATGGATGCCGGGGCCCATGGAGTGATTGTTCCTAATGTTAATAGCGCTGAAGAAGCCCAAAGAGCGGTTGATTCGGTCAAATATCCGCCTTACGGGAAAAGAGGTATCGGACTTTACCGCGCCCAACGCTACGGCCAGGAATTTGAGGCTTATAAAAAGTGGCTGGCCAAAGAGAGTGTGGTCATCATTCAAATTGAACATATTGATGCCGTGAGGGATGTTGATAACATCTTCGCAGTGGAAGGCATTGATGCGTTTGTCATCGGGCCGTATGATCTTTCGGGGTCTATGGGTAAGCCGGGTCGATTTCATGACAAAGACTTTGAAACCGCCATTGCCAAAGTTCTAGCGGCAGCCAAGCGTCATAAGATCCCTGCCGGTTTTCATTCTGTTGCTTTTAGCACAGAACAGGTTATTCGCCGCCGAAAGCAGGGCTTTAAATTTCTCGGCTTTAGTTTGGATTCTATTATTCTGGGAGAATCGGCCACTCAGGCATTAAAAACCATTAAAGGGAGAGCATGAACGTTAGCATTAACACTTCAACTTTTGCCGAACATAACCGTGAGCCTTTAAGTAAATTAGAAAAGGCGAAAATGGCCTATTCTCTGAATCCGTTTAAGCGTACCTTAAAAGAGGACGAGATCATCCAAGCCGCTCACGATGCCATCGGTATGATCGCGGGAACGGAGTCGCTTACCCGGCGGGTTTTGAGTCAATTACCGCAACTGAAAGTGATCTCGCGCTGCGGTGTCGGCATAGATAATGTGGATCTGGACTATGCGAAAAAGCAGGGCATTAAAGTTTTCGCGACCCCGGGGGCTCCTACCGATGCTGTTGCTGAACTGACAATGGGATTGATCCTGAATCTTTTGCGCCAAGTTCTGCCCATGCACCAAAATCTTAGAAGTGGAATATGGAAAAAGCAGCTGGGGTCTCTTTTGAAAGGCAAGACGGTCGGGATCGTGGGTATGGGGCGCATCGGACAAAGGCTTGCGCAATTGCTGCAACCTTTTAAAGTCGAGGTCCTGTACTACGATATCAAGAAAGTTCGGCCTCCGCGCGGCTGCCAGGCCGTTACCTTACCGCTCCTTTTAAAAAGATCGGATATTGTGACCCTGCATATCGCGGCGGATAGTCAAAGAAAGCCATTCATAGGCGCATCGGAGCTCCAACAAATGAAAAAAGCAAGCTGGCTTATTAATATGGCCCGGGGTGGCGTGGTGGATGAACAAGCGCTTTATGAGGCCTTGGCAAAGGGGCATCTTTCCGGGGCAGCCTTAGATGTATTTTCCCAAGAACCGTATCGGGGGCCTTTAAAAGATTTACCGCAGGTTATTCTCACGCCGCATATTGGTTCCTATGCCCTAGAAGCTAGGGCTCAAATGGAATTAGAGGCCGTTGATAATCTTTTAAGAGGATTAAAAAAATGAAAATGAAAGCCATTGTTTTTGGAGGTTCCGGGTTTTTAGGAAGTCATGTGGCCGACGCTTTAAGTGAAAAGGGATATGAGGTGATTATTTACGACCAGGTTCACTCCGCTTATATTACTGATACGCAGAGAATGATCATCGGTGATATTCTCGATTTTAAGAAGGTCAACGAAGCTGTCAGGGGTTGCGATTATGTGTACAACTTTGCCGGTCTTGCCAGCATTGAAGATGCCCCCCGCGACCCTCTAGTCACGATTCAACAGAATGTGTTAGGAAATACCAATATTTTGGAGGTTTGTCGGCAGAATAGTGTCAAGCGATTTGTGTTCGCTTCCTCTATTTATGTGTATAGCAATCTCGCGCCTTTTTACCGAAGTAGTAAACAGGCCAGCGAATTAATTATCGATGACTATAGTAGGGTCTTTGATCTGAAATATACAATTCTTCGTTACGGTTCTCTTTATGGAAAACGCGCGAATCAATCAAATTTCATTCATCACATACTCGAGCAGGCCATTAGGGAGGGCAAAATAACGCGGATAGGAGATGGAGAAGAGATCCGTGATTATATTCATGTTCTCGATGCGGCAAAATGCAGTGTGGATATTCTTAATGATGAATATATCAATCAGCATGTTATCCTGACCGGGACACAATCCACCAAGGTTAAAGACCTTCTTATGATGATCCGCGAAATACTGGATGGGAAAGTGGAAATCCAATATCTCCCGGGGACTAATAACGATCATTATGAGATCACGCCATATTCTTTCCGTCCTCAATTAGCCAAAAAACTTATTTCGCACACTTACCATGATTTAGGGCAAGGCCTTTTAGATGTTATTTATGATATTTATGAGAAATTAAATAAAGACACTGTTGAAACGTCCGAAGTAGTGAAATCTTTAAAAGCAGGATTTCAAGAGTGAAAGCTATCCGAGCGGCATTTTTGGATTTTGATGGGGTCATACTGGAATCGATGGAAGTTAAGACATGGGCATTTAGAAGGCTCTTTGAAGATCATCCTAAACAAGTTAACCAAATAGTTTCCTACCATATGAAGAATGGCGGTATCTCGCGGTTTGTTAAAATCAGATATATATACGAGAGAATTCTCAAACAGCCGTTACCCGATGAGCACTTTAAATACCTTTGTCAGCGATATTCTGATTTAGTTTTTGAACGTGTATTACAGTGTGAATTTGTCAAAGGGGCAAAAGAGTTTCTCGATAAATATTACCGACAGATTTCCCTTTTTATTATTTCGGGCACACCCCAAGAGGAAATGCGGGAGATTGTTGAGCAGAGAAATCTAGGCCAATATTTCCAGGGGGTTTTTGGTTCCCCGAACAGCAAAGATTATTGGGTAAGAAAAATCATGAGTGAGAGTCAATTCCCGGGGCGACAAACGATATTTGTTGGTGATGCTAAGAGTGATTATGAGGCGGCCAAGCGAGGTGGTTGTATTTTTTTTGCCCGTATTCCACCAGGGGGAGAAGATATTTTTGAGGAGAAGGTCCTTGACTACCGGATCAAGGACTTAAACGAGTTAGATTCCATTTTGGAAAGAGATTATTAATTCTAAATGAATGATCTAAGCAAGAAACATTATTTTCTGGATTCCCTTGGATTGTTTCTTGTTGGAATATTCTCTCTGGGGTATGTGATATTCGATCGGCCGTTCGCTGAATTGAACGTTCAATTGCCTTTTCTGGACTTCCCCATATTTATTGGCGAAATATTATTTTTGTTATGTTTGTGCATATTTCTGTACAAAGGTGACCTGCAGTTCAATAAAAAATATTTTTGGATTATTGGCTATTTCGGTTTCGTTATAATCAAGGCTTTATATGGTTATTTAAAATTTGGCCCGCTGGCCTTTCGAGATGCGGCATTGTTTTATTACCCCGCTTTTATTATTTTTGCTAATTCATTCTATCGAAGGGAATTTTTTGATGCCAAGAAAAGTATCTTTTTCTTGGTAATAATAATATTTTTGCTCACTTGTCAGGGATTTAACGAGTATTGGATATTGACCTGTTTTACTTTGGCTTTTATCCTCAGCTATACGTATCCCCAGAAAATAGTTAAATATTTATTGTTAGCGGTACTTTTTCTAATCACCCCGTACAAGCTTTTCTTTAGTACGTCAAGGATGATGATGGTTGCCAATTTTGTCGCTGGAGTTTATCTGACCGTTGGGCTTTATCTTGTTTTGAAAATTGAATGGAGAACCAAGATAGCCATAGTTCTTTTTGGTATATATTTTATTGGTTGGGCATTTTTCTCATATTCGGATAGAAATGCTCTCTTGGGAATTGTTAATGGAGTTAAAATATTAGAAATATTCAAAACCTATGATACCCAGATCGGGGAGACAAGGCAAAAAAGTATTTTGGAAGATAAAAGGGAATTCAATAAAATAAGTTTGGTTCCTATTTACAATCCTGATCCGCCGTTGAATGTTAGTCGTTTGGGTAAGAATAATCTGATGGATACAAAAACAGTCAACACGATGGATCAGAAAACAGAAACTCAAGAATTACTGAAGCTTCAAAATCAAATGGATACGCTTTCTCAGAGGGAAAACACGTATCCATTAATTCCCGAAATGTCAGTAAGTGATGCTCGATTATATAATCCTGATCCGCCGTTGAATGTTAGTCGTTTGGGTAAGAATAATCTGATGGATACAAAAACAGTCAACACGATGGATCAGAAAACAGAAACTCAAGAATTACTGAAGCTTCAAAATCAAATGGATACGCTTTCTCAGAGGGAAAACACGTATCCATTAATTCCCGAAATGTCAGTAAGTGATGCTCGATTATATAATCCTGATCCGCCGTTGAATGTTAGTCGTTTGGGATGGCTAAAGGAATGGCTAGAGGATGCCCCGGAAGCAGGAGTAAAAGGAGAAACCGTAGGAAGAAACTTGGAAGGAGCCTATTCGAACGCGGTCTTTCGACTTTTCATTTGGCGGGATATGTTGACCGAACTGATTAGGGAAAAGCCCATTTTAGGTTTTCACTTCGGTAAACCTCTGCGGTCTATTAGTCTGGAGATCCTTCGATGGGGAGAAAGTGAATGGTCACGAGACAGATGGATCGCGGCCCATAACTCCTATTTAAATATCATTTACAGAGCAGGTATCATTGGACTGTTTGCCATATTGGGCGTCTTTGTGATCTTATTTGAGATGATCAAAAAATCTATACGATGCAGGTCTTTAATAGGCGTTTTACTCTGCGGAATCATTATTAATTGGCTTGTCGCCGCAAATTTTCTACAAATACTTGAATTGCCATATACGGCGATACCTTTTTGGGCTTTGTTTGGATTGACGTATGCCTACGGGAGCGGGTTAAAGCCGGCAAAATCCTAGGTTGCGCAACCCAATCTTGCGATGGTGTCTTAAAAACATAAAAGAGGCAAGTTTGATTAAAAAAATTTTAAAATCCATCTTACCGCCCCAGCAATACCAAATGCTCAAAAAGGCTTGGAGTAAAATTTCTTATACCGGTGACCGTTTTGCGGGTGCTTTGATCAATGCATTACCGAGCCGGACGCGGCTTTTTTTAAAATCCAAGATCTGCCTTACGCGACGAATGGATTTCCCGAAAAAGGATATTTATTTATATGTAGACTCGGATATTGAATACGATACGAGGCTTCGTTCCTGCGCCAAAGAGCCCGAAATGGAAGAATGGTTTCAAAATTTCTTTAAAAAAGACGAAGTTTTTTTTGATATCGGTGCCAATGTGGGCGCCTATTCTTTGATGGCAGCTAAATTATTCGACGGGCGAATCAAGGTGTATGCCTTTGAACCAGGATTTCTCAACTATTCCCAGCTGAATCGTAATATTTATCTCAACCAATGCCAGGATTGCGTGACCGCCTTGCCCGTCGCTTTGTCCGATGATACGGCATTGAGCCATTTTAATTACAGCAACCTTACTTGTGGCGGGGCGAATCATGCCTTGGGCGATCCGATGGACTATAAAGGTGAGGCTTTCTGTCCCGTTTTTCGTCAATTGCTTTTGTCCTATCGCTTGGACGATTTGGTTGAATTATTTCACCTTCCTTATCCCCAGCATATCAAGATCGATGTTGACGGCATCGAATTTTCCGTCCTCAAAGGAGCTGAGAAAGTTTTAGGGAATTCCGCTTGCCGAAGTCTGATGTTGGAGGTGAATGAAGGGGGGCCATTTTTCAGGGATGCCGTGGCATTTTTATCAAGTCGGGGATTAATGGTCCATGCCAAGTATAAATATAGGGAGGGAGGCGACGGAGGGCCAGCTTCTCTATTGTTCAATTATCTTTTTTTAAAAAAATAATGACCTTAGATATCCAGAATGAAGCTTCGAGAAGGAAAATTTAATATTATTGGAATTATTCCCGCCCGGATGGGTTCCTCACGTTTTCCCGGAAAACCTTTGGCTAAAATTCAAGGATTGAGCATGGTCGAGCACGTCTATAAACGTTCCGCTATGTCCCAAAACCTTAAAGCGGTTTATGTGGCCACCTGTGATAAAGAAATCAAGGAAGCGGTTGAGCGCTTTGGTGGCAAGGCCATTATGACCAGCGACCGGCATGAGCGGGCTTCGGACCGTGTGGCGGAAGCCATGCTGACCGTGGAAAAGCAGTTGGGCCAAAAGTTGGATGCGGTTGTGATGATTCAGGGTGATGAACCAATGGTTTTTCCCGAGATGATCGATGAATCCATTGAGCCTATCTTAAAGGAGCCGGAAGTTCTGGTCACTAATTTAATGGCTTCACTTAAAAAAGGGGAAGAGACTGATATTAATGCTATTAAGATCGTCGTGAATCATAAAAATGATGCCTTGTATTTTTCACGCGTGCCTATTCCTTATGACCGAACAAATAATGCAGTGGTGCGTTTTAAACAGGTTTGTATTATCCCTTTCCGAAGGGATTTTTTGATTCAATACACCCAATTGGTTCCTACCCCACTTGAGAAAAGCGAGTCCGTGGATATGCTGCGCATTCTCGAGCATGGAGTGAACGTCCGCATGGTTTTGACCAAATACGATACTTATAGTGTTGATACGCCGGATGATCTAAAAAGGGTAGAAGAATTGATGCGTCAGGATCGACTGTTAAAATTGTATAAAAAATGAAAAAATACCTCGTCACAGGAGCAGCGGGTTTTATCGGATCGGCAATTGCGGCCAGTCTTTTAAATGATGGCCATCAAGTCTGGACCATCGATAATTTAAGCACAGGGTTCAGGAAGAACCTTCCCAAAGGGATTAAGTTTATCGAAGGCGATTGCCAATCACCGGCAGGTATCACGCATTTAAAGAAAACGCGTTTTGATGCGATCCTTCACATCGCCGGCCAATCCTCGGGAGAGGCGAGCTTTGATGATCCTATCTATGACCTTAGGACAAATACCGAATCGACCTTGCGTTTGATCCAATACGGTCTGGCTAACGGTTGCGCGCGGTTTATTTATGCCAGTTCGATGTCCGTATACGGGGAGGTTCCTGACCGTCCCATTGCCGAAGATTTCCCCTGTACACCTTTGTCTTTTTATGGGGTAGGGAAATTAGCCAGCGAAAATTATATGCGTATTTACCAGTCCAAAGGATTGAAGCCCACTTCATTACGTTACTTTAATGTCTATGGGCCAAATCAAAACATGGCCAATCTGCGCCAGGGCATGGTCAGTATTTATCTGGCACAGTTTATCAAAAATGACGAGGTGATTGTTAAAGGATCTAAAGACCGTTTTCGTGATCTTTCTTATATTGATGATGTGGTGGATTTTACGGTGAATATTATTGACGATGAGCGTGCCTTCGGTGGGATTTATAATTTTGGGACCGGCCGTCGGACAACCGTCGGAGAATTGCTGGAGAAAATTACGTGTTTGGGGGGTCTTAAAAAGAAAATCGTTTTTTCCTCAGGGACGCCCGGCGATCAAAAAGGGATTTATGCCGACATGTCTTTGGTTGAGAAGACATTTGGATTCCGGCCCAAGTACGATTTAGAAGAAGGCCTTACTAAAATGATCACGTGGGCCCAACAAGCAAGCTGGTGAAGATGACCAAAGTAGCAACCGTTCCAAAATGTCGTTTTTGTATAGCTCCCTTAGAGTTTCAATCGATCAAAGGCGATTACGTCTACGGTGGTCGAGCTGAGCAGCATTTCTGGCAGTGTAACCAATGCCGGATGATTTACCTTGACCCGCCGATGAGTGAGGCCGAAGAAGACCATTTTTATAAACAAGAGTTTGAAAAATACATGGACCAGCGCTCCGGGAAGGACACGGACTGGTCCGGACCGCAGAAGCATTTTATGGCCAATCAACGGGAAGTCAAACGCCGGATGCCGTTTTTAGAGCCTTACCTTAAAGAAAAAAAGACCATCCTTGAGTTAGGCTGTTCATCCGGATTTATGTTAAGCGCTTTAAAAGATAAAGGGATGGAGGTTTATGGAATTGACCCCTCCGGTGGTTTTATTGAGTATGTGAAGGGCAAAGGGATTCCGGTTTTTACCGGTGATGAGGAATTTAAAAAAGCCGTGAGCGTCCCATTGGATGTGATCATTCACTACTATGTATTCGAACATATCCGGCATCCGGTTGAATTCATCAAGAAATATACGTCTTGGCTTAAAAAAGGTGGGCTTATGATTTTTGAGGTGCCCTGCGCCACAGACCCTCTGGTTGAGCTTTATAAAATCCCGGCCTTTGTCCGTTTTTATTGGTCGGTAGCGCACCACTGGTATTTCACTCAAGAAAGTTTAAGCCGTGTTTTGGAAAAGGCTGGATGTGCTTTTGAACTCCTTCCCGAGCAGCGTTATGACATCTCCAACCATATGGTGTGGATGCTCGAGGGAAAACCCGGTGGTTTAGGGCGTTATGACCATATCTTTGGCGAAGAATTGAATCGTAAGTACAAAGAGCAACTAAAGAAGAATTGGCTTTGCGATACCATCGTAGCCATTCTTAAAAAGTAAATATGGTAAAGACTGTCGTCAGAAAAATTCTTAATCAACTCGGCTGCGAAGTGATCAATAAAAAAGCTGCGGCCCAAGTGTATTATGAGATCGACCGGGATTTTCACGATCTCTATGAGCTGGCACAAGAGAAATGTCAGATGACGGCAACGGACAATGCCTTAAGGCGCCAGCGCCACTACACCTTGAATCATCTTTTGAAAAATACCCCTGTTGGCAGCGGCGATATCTGTGAGCTAGGTTGTTGGCGAGGGTTGTCGGCGTACCAGATCGCAACTCGTCATAGATCCGCGGGAAGCAAGGCGACATTCCATATTTTTGATTCCTTCGAGGGGCTTTCGGCCTTCGAAAAAGAAGATATTCCTGTGGGTGGCGAAAAGCGCCTGGAAGAACGTCGCAAACAATTTGCTTGCGACTTAGAGACGGTCCGGGAGAATCTTAAGGAATTTTCTTTTATTCAGTATTATAAAGGATGGATTCCGCAGCGCTTTCTTGACGTTAAAGATAAAAAATTCTCTTTTGTTCATATTGATGTTGATATGTATCAACCTATTTCGGATTCTTTCCGTTTCTTTTATCCTAAACTGGTGCCCCAGGGAATTATGGTTTTTGATGATTACGGCTATACCCAATTCCCTGGAGCTAAGAAGGCGGTGGATGAATGCTTGAAAGAATTTCATCAGCCTTTTTTTGTACCCTTGCCTTCGGGCCAGGCCTTTTTAATAAAGAATGCTTAAACTTTTTATCACAGATCGTTTAGATGCAAAACTCCCGGAAGAGTTTCTCTCCGCCCGCGTTTTAGTGAGACGAAAGTTGACGGCGTCTGAAATCCGCAACGCTCGACGGCTGGGAATTCGACGATTCTATCTCCCGAACTTAGCCTTTGAAGATGTCGCCCAGTTCTTTGCCGAATTTGATACGTTTTGGGACCAGGTGATTGCTAATTTTGGCAAAGACCATATTTTTTGGCGCAACGTCATCTCTTCCAAAATGCAGGAATGGGAAGTTTCGGTCGGTTACTTGGCTGTTGTCTTGTTTACCTTGACGCGGATAAGCGACCCCTTAACGCTTCCTTTATTGATTCTCACCGACAGCCTGGAAGAAGAGAATCTTATCAAAGCATGGGCAAAAAGGCTGGGATGGGAGATCGTACAATCCTCCCCAAAAGTTCGTTGGTTTCGACGTATCATTCAAGAGGCCAGAAATTTTTTTCGGTATCTTTACCTTGTTTTTATTGCTTTTCGAAAAAAAATATTTTCAGCGGAAGGGAAGGGTCTTCTTTTGCCCGATAAAGACAGAGTTCTTTTGGCCTCAATGTTTTATCCTTGGTCGATCAAAGAGGGGGAATATAAAGATCCGTTTTTTGGGAGCCTGCATGAGTTTTTGTCCAAAAATGGAAAGCAGTGCCTTTATTTGAGCGATTCGATCCCGATTCCTAAAGCTTCAACCAAATCGGCGGTAAAAGAATGCCGGAACGTTATTTTAAAAATGCCTTTGGCATTATTAAGCTGGGGGAAATTGATCCGGATTCTTGGACGACTTTTTTTTCGGCGTATCAAATTGCCGGAAGCCCGGTTCATGGGCTGTGATTTTTCGGAGCTTTTTTCCTGGCATGCCCGGTCTTTTAAGTTTCATTTCAATTGGCATGCTGAGGTTTATTACGAAGCCGTTAAGACCTTAGGCCAGCGGCATCCTTTCAAAGAATTGATTTTAATTTTTGAAGGCAATGTTTTTGAGCGCGCGTGTCTTCAAGCCATCCAGAAATGGCCGCAGGTATGGACCTGCGGCTACAGTCAAGGGGTGATTTATCCGGCCAATCTGAAGCTGAGAATGACCCCTGCGGAACGCTGGCAAAGGCCCGAACCCCACAGGATTGTGTGCACAGGTTCTCATGCCCGAAATTCTTTCGGTAGGATAGGGAACCGCGGATGGGATCGCTTGACTTGCGGATGCACGTTAAGAGTTATCCCTTCCTTCACTTCGGATAATAATCTGAATTCTAAGACGATCTTGGTCGCTTTGGATGGCGTTTATAATACGGTAACGGTTTTGGACTGGCTCCTTGAACAGGAAGATATGTTTAAGGACTACCGTATTCAGCTCCGCGGGCACCCTAATGTTCCGCTTAAAGAGATTCAGGGCCAATGTTTTAAAGAATTCCCGTCGAACTTTACCATATCTGATCGATCTCTAGAAGAAGATATTCAAGAGAGCGGATGCGTCTTTTACCGCCATACTTCTATTGGTCTGCAGGCCTTGGTTAATGGAAAGCCTGTAGTCCATTTAGCCATTGATTGTCCTTTACCAGGAGATCCGCTTGAAGGTGTGTCTTTGGGAAAATGGTTTGTTAGTTCGCCCGAAGAAATGAAAAAAGCATTATATGAAATTGGCCAGTTAACTCAGGAAGAAAGCGCGGCGTTTAAAAACGCCCGGACGGCACTGGCGGGGTATTTTGCTCCTGCTTCGGAGGAGGCCCTGAAAGATTTTCTTGCTGACCAAAAGGAGCATTTATGTCTCAACCGCTTATAACCGTTCTCATGACTGCTTATAATGGGGAGAACTATTTGCGGTCTTCTGTAGAGAGCGTTCTTAAACAGACTTACCAAAATTTTGAGTTGGTTATTATCAACGATGCCAGCACTGATGATTCACTGGAGATCATCCAATCTTATACGGATCCCCGAATTGTGGTTCATTCTAACGCTGTCAACCTGGGGCAGACGAAAAGTCTTAATATGGGGCTTAAACTTGCCCGAGGAAAATATATTGGTCGGATGGATGCCGATGATCTTGCGTTTCCCCAATGGTTGGAAGAATTATCAACGTTTCTTGAGGGAAATCCCAGCGTAGCTGTTGCCAGCGCCAAGGCAGCGGTGATCAAAGGGCGGGCTGGAATTGTCAGGGTCTTAAATACCCCTGCTCAGTGGCCAGAGATCGTCTTAAAGTCTTTGACTTTTTCTCCCATTAATCATGTGGGCTCTGTCGGGCGGCGAAACATTCTTTTAGAGATGGGTGGCTACGATGAAAATTATCATGTCCCTGCGGATTTTCATCTTTGGTCCCGGCTTATCCGTCAGGGACATCGCTTAGGGGTGCTCCCGAGGATTTTGGTTGCCATCCGCTTTCATGAAGAAAATCAGAGTAAGACAAAGAACCAGGAAGAAATGATGAGGATTATTTATGATAATGTGCGGTATCTGACCAGCTATCCGATAGAAGAAAGGGAAGTTGTTTTACTTTATAAGTTAGTCTACGATATTTCCTCTTTAACCTATGAGGATTTTAAGGAAGCCTCTGTCATTTTGGAAAGTGTTTACCGTCAGATAAAATCTTCTTTAGGGGTGGGGGCTTTTGTGGAAAAAAGCCTGGCTGAGCAACAGAAAACTGCTGCCATGAAAAAAACTTTTGCCTCAATTGAGAAAGGTGACCTTGAGGAGATCCGTTTGCTTTCCCGGGATTACATTAACCACCATGGGTGGTGCAATATTTTCTTTCTGGTTTGGTTGATTTCTTTCAGCGGGACCATGATGTTGCGTCTTTTGCCAAGGATCTATGATCACCTCCAACGGCTTGGGATACAATGGGCATTGCGCAGCAAAACCATTCCCAAATGGATCCATGGATGAAGAAATATACTCTCATCTGGGATTTTCAAAAGGAGAAGTCACATTATGAATTTGGCCAATAAGAAAGTGCTTGTCACTGGAGCGGATGGATTTATCGGAAGTCACTTGGTCGAAAGACTTCTCAAAAAAGGGGCACAAGCTCGCGCCTTCGTGTACTACAACTGTCTGCAAAGAACGCATCGTTAAAACTGATTTTGGCGTGGTGGAGATTGACCGGCATGATCAACTGTTAGCACCGGGATCAACATCTTTACCAAAGAATGCCAAAAATATATCAAACTCAATGAATTTTTAGGGATGCCGGATTTGATGCTTCGCCTAAAAGAGCTCGACAATAAGGTTAGCTGTTTTAAAATGTCCGGGCTTTGGCTGGACTTTGGACGGCTTGATGACCTGGAAGTAGCCCAAGAGATCTTTGATAAAAACCGGCAGACGATTCTGCCCGCATAGTCCTATGAATATTTTGATTACAGGCGTCAATGGATTTATCGGCACAGCCTTATGGAATTATTTTAAGGCTCACAAATTTCCTCTCAAGGTATTCGGTATTGATATTCGCCTGCGGAGTTCTACGCCTCATTTATCGGCTTGTGATTTAAGCAACCCGCGCCAGCTCAGGAAAATTCTTGATCGAGTCAAACCGAATGTCATTTTTCATCTGGCAGGCGGAAGGCCTGCTGATGAGAATATACTCTGGCAGGTGAATTTTATTCTCACCAAAAGATTGCTTGATGTCATCGGAGAATTTAAAGGTATTTCGCCCTGCATTGTTATTCCAGGTTCGGCAGCGGAGTATGGGAGAGTTACGTCCCCGCAAAAACCGGCACCGGAGAGCCTTCAGCCAGAGCCTTTGGGATGGTATGGTTTTGTTAAATATATGCAGACAAGTTTAGGGCTTATGTATGCCCACAAAGGTTTAAACGTACGGAACGCGCGGATTTTTAATATCTGCGGCTATGGTACGCTGTCAAGTCTGGCACTTGGAAATTTCGCAGAAAAAAGCGTTCGAATTGAAAGAGGGAAAGAGTTGCCAGTACTTAAAGTCGGTCAGTTAAGCGGCCGGCGGATTTTATTGATATTGAGGATGTTTGTTCCGCGCTTTGGGCCATTGCCTGCAAAGGCAAACAAGGGGAAGTGTATAATGTGTGTTCTGGGAAATCTTCGCGCATGCGCCTTTTGCTCCGTAATCTGATCGCGTATTCCAACATCGAGAATATCGTTGCTATCAAAGAGGAACAAAAGCCGCATTCCTCAACTTTTGACATTATTGGTTCGAATACAAAAATTAAACGGGTAACCGGCTGGCACCCATGCGTCTCGTTAGCACAGAGCTTAAAGAACACTTTGCAATACTTTAGAGAACTATGAGAATCCTCATTGCCCATAATCGTTACCAGCAACCCGGTGGGGAAGACGCCGTGGTTAAAACCGAATTTAATCTTTTGAAAGATTTCGGAGAAGAGGTCAGGCTTTATGAGCGTACTAATGATGAGATCAACCATTACTCAGTTGTCCAAAAAATTAATTTTTTGTGGAATATGGGTTGGTCTGAAGATTCCTACAATGATATCCGCCGGGTATTAAAGGAATTTTCTCCGGAGGTCGTCCATTTTCATAATATTTTTTTCACCCTCACTCCCTCGGTGTATCAAGCTTGCCGGGATGAAGATATTCCCGTTGTTCAAAGTTTGCACAATTTTCGTCTTTTGTGTTCCAATGGGCTTTTTTTTAGAAATAATAAGGTTTGTGAAGAATGTCTTGATCACAAAAATCTCTGGCGCGGCGTCTATTATGGTTGTTACAGAAATTCCCGGCTTATGACTGCCTTGATGGTGCGCATGCTGAAAGATCATTGGGACAAAAGGACCTGGCTTGATCAGATCAACCTTTATATCGCATTCACAGAGTTTTCCAGGTGTAAATATATCACTGCTGGAATCCCGCCAGAAAAGATTGCCGTTAAACCACACGTTAATCCCAATCATAGCTCATGGGAGAATAGTGACAAGGGATATGCCTTGTTTGTCGGACGCTTAGCACCGGAAAAAGGGGTAAAAGTTCTTTTGGAAGCATGGAAGAAAAGACCACTTCTTCCGCTTAAGATCGTAGGCGATGGCCCCCTGGCTACAGAGCTAAAAAAAGAAGCTCAAAACATAAAGCAGGTTGAGTTCCTGGGATTTGTATCCCAAGACCGTTGTGGTGATTATATGAAGGGAGCAAAATTTTTACTCATTCCTTCTTTGTGCTATGAGAATTTTACTCGCGTGGTTGCAGAAAGTTACTCTTATGGAATTCCAGTGCTGGCAAGTTCTTTAGGCGGCTTTCCGGAAGTTGTCCTTGACAAAGAGACAGGCTTGCTCTTTCGTCCTGGAGATGCAGATGACCTTTTGACCAAAATCGAATGGTTCCTTTCTCATGAGAATTACCGCTCCTCGATGCAGCAGAATATCCGTAAAGTTTATGCGACAACCTATGGCGCCCGTAAAAACTACGAAACGTTAATGGATATTTATAAAAAAGCCATCACCAACAAGAAAATTGACCGAGGTCAGATGCGCACGTCACAAATAATGCTATGAAAATGTTGAGGAACAGTCATTTTAATGCCGGATTCAAGAGATATGCAAAGAATACCGGGTACCTCTTTCTTGAAAAGATATTTAGAACGATACTCTTCGATCACCAAGCCTAGAGGCTGCGGTGATGGCATCTGGCGAGTGGCAAAGAGACGGCTGGATAGAGGTGCACAACTCCTTTTTGCATATACTTTATAGAACAGGTATTATGGGTATTCCATTCATTATTTTTGTAAATTTTTTTAACATGGTGAGATTTTATCTTCAGTCAAGATCATGGACCGGAATATTGCTTTGCGTGATTATTATTCAATGGTTTGTCTTGGCGAATTTTATGCCGATTTTTGAATTGCCGTATACAGCTATACCCATTTGGAGTTTATACGGCATGGCATTAGCGTACCGGCAGAGCAAACTCAAAAAAGAAACATTCGAATATGCATGTCAAAATGGAGTCTTGAGTTTGGCTGATTGAATTTAAAAACTAATGGTGGGTAAAAGAAAGCAGAGAATAGATAATGGTCAATTTCGAATCTACGATTGATTTGAGATCCGATAAGAATGAAATTGAAAGTTCAATTAAAACCGAGAAACTGTCCGTTATTATTCCGGTCTATAACGAAGCGGCGCATATAAAATCTGTTCTTGACGGCATAAGAGAAGTTGTATTGCCGAATTCTGTCGAGAAGGAAATTATTGTCGTTGACGATAGCTCCACCGATGGCACAGCAGCAATATTGGCGCGTTATAAAAACACGCCTGAGATGAAAATTTTCCATCATGATAAAAACAAGGGAAAAACCGCAGCCGTTCTTCGTGGAATTAAAGAATCTACCGGAACGATAATTGTTTTGCAGGATGGAGATTTAGAATACAGGCCAACTGAGTATCCTAAACTTCTCGATCCAATCTTATCGGGTAGGACAAAAGTTGTTTTCGGTTCTCGTTGGTTGGGAAGTATCAAAAAGATGAAATTGATAAACCGGATCGCGAATCGGATTTCAACAGCAACGGTTAATCTATTACTTGGCGCGCAATTAACTGATGTTTTTTGTTGTCACAAGGCATTTCGTAGAGAAGTGCTGAACGGCATAGAAATTACATCAAAGAATTTTGCATTTGATTCCGAACTTACCGTAAAATTACTCAGTTTAGGCTATAGAATCGAAGAAGTACCCATTGGCTACATAGCTCGCTCAAAGAGTGACGGGAAGAAAATGACCTGGCCTTTCGCGTTGCAGATGTACGGCGGTCTTCTCAAATATAAATTTGCCAAAAATAATAAGCGAACTTCATAGACCTGATTTAGCTTAATTCGAAACAATTGGGGCTGGGATGTGGAAGACCGAACGAAATTGAAATTTCTCATCTTTCATTTTTTTTGTTTCCTTTTAAGTACAGTTTTCGCTTTATACAAATTTCAGCGTGTGTTTGACAGGATATCATTTCCGTGGTAGCCCTAGGTACTTTTTTATCATTATTACCAACATTGGTTTTGTTTTTTTCCTACCTACTTTTTTTGTCGTCGGTATACTTTGGCATTTCTTTTAAACCCCACAATATAATTTTGCTAATCGTATTGGTCGGTATTGCTGTTTGTACCGCCTCCATCGTTTTAAGAGACGTCTGTAAGTTTTCTAGCCGTATTCACACGCGGTTTAAGTATATTATTTGGGGATTTGTACTGGAGCTGACCCTTCTTTTTCTATTGTGCGGATTGCATGCATTGAAGCCGATTCATTTGCCCCAAGAAAGCGACGTTTTGACCTATCATCTTTTTTTGCCCTTGCAGCACCTAGCAGCGCATTCGCTTAAACCCATACCATGGTATTGGCAAGAAATGTACCCGATGGTAATTCAATGGAGCATGACCCCGCTTTTCTTAATTTTTTGGCCTCCTATAAAGTTAAGCACTTTTTGTATTCAAGTTGCATTGGCCTGTCAAATTTACTTCATAGCGAGGCTTTTGTGCCTGAGTCAAATCTTTGCGATGTTTATACTGGGTTGCTGGGTTTTTACGCAGTCCGTTTATCTCCAAATGGGCACTGCAATGTTTGATCACGTTAACATATACTTTATAACAAGCGTTATCGCCACGCTAATGTTGCTATTCCGATATAAGTACAGTTGGCGGCATTTTGGTACAACGCGCATTATGAAGCAATCGGGTAATCTTTTATTTTATATCGCCGGCTTAAGTGTCGCTTATGGTGTATCAACTAAAAATTTATCGATACTTGTTTTTTTGTTAACGACGATTCCTTTTATTTTTTTTTTACCAAAGCCAAAAAGCATGAGAGTATATCGTGTTTCCGGAGTCGTTGTTATACTCACACTACTGTCCGCGATGGTGGTTTTGCTACCGTGTTGGCTCCGTGTTTGGCGTTATTGTGGAAATCCGATATTTCCCATTACAATAAGCAATTGGTTCGTTCAACCAGTTGTTTCTATGGAAGATCTTGTGCAACTTCGGGAGCAGTTAGGAAAATGGTTTAATGGGTATGGATATAGCCGAAATTGGAAGGGTTTTTTAATCACACCACTTGCATTAGGTTTTTCTGGTAATGGGATCAATAATCGTTTCGACTACCCCTTAGGAATACCGCCTTATCTTTGCGCATTGGGTATAGGTTTATTTGCAGTGCTTCCTAAACGGGAAAAGCGTTTTGATCCAAGACCTATGTTCGTGGCGCTAGGGGTGATATATGTAAGCTGGTGGTTTATATGTCAGCAGACGAGATTTCTATATCCGGCTTTAATTTTGCTCTTTCTTGGCACCGGACTGTTGGTACGAGCAAGTAGGTATCGTTCAGCGATTATCACTAGCTTATTGTTTTGGCTTTTTTTAAATGGTGCCTATCCCTTGATTAGTAAATACCGAGAAGAAAAAAGCCATTTTTTTAGCTTCGGAGCAAAGCGAGTGGAAAATGCATGGTTGTCTGAGTCTCTTCGTTTCGGAGCGCACCTTACCGATAAGCAAGAATCTTTGGTTGTAAAAGTAGGAGGTGAGAGCACAAATGCGTTATTGGGCAAGGTTCGGTTAGTCGCTTTTGATGCGATGCCATCGTTGCTACAAAGTGGCGATAAGCGAGATTGTGATATCTTGCGCCGAGAATTGGAAAGTGCTGAACAAAAGGCTATCCCTATATACGGCGCCATTAACAACAAGATAGAACTTCTTAACGAATCTGAAAAGCTGAAATTTTTACATCAGTATTTAGCGTGCGATTAAAAACAAGTAAGCTTCGGAGCTTATTTGATGAACTTCACTCAAAATGATCTTCCCCCGAAAAAGTGGACACAACGAAGAGTTGGTGACAGCATGAAAGCCAACTCAAAACCTGGAGGTGTCCAATGCAAGGGGAAAACGTCAAAAAGAAGCGTTTTGACAGAGATTTTAAAATTTCAACGGTCAAAATGGTCACGGATGGCGGCCACAAAATTTCAGAGGTGGCAAGAAGCCTGGGAATCCATGCCAATCAGATTTATAACTGGAAGAGGAAGTTTGAGCGATAGCGGCGAGAAGGCTTTCCCCGGTAAGGGGCATTTGACTGAAATTGCCGCTCTTCGCAGGAAGCTGCGGGATGTCGAGATGGAGCGCGACATCCTAAAAAAAGCAGTCGGCATATTTTCAAAAACAACCGAGAACGGTTTGGATTCATAGATGATCACCGTTCGAGTTTTCCACTCGAGAAGATGTGCCGGGCATTGGATGTATCCAGGAGCGGGTATTACGCGTTTAAGGCAAGGCCTAAAAGCCAAAACAGGATTGGTAACGAGAAGCTGCTCATCAGAGATAAACCGGGTGTTCTGGGACAATAACCGTAATTACGGCAGCCCGCGGATATGGAATCAGTTGCGTCAAAGCAAAGCGGCGGTTCAGGTCACGGTGAAAAGAAAAACACGTTACTCTAAACTTACCAAACTTAAGAGAAAAGGCTCCCGCGAGATGAGTATTACTTTGACCTGCCGTTTAAGCCGCCATTCTCAAGCCTTGAATCGTTCGATTACCTATGACAACGGCTCTGAGAACGTCGAGCACGTTCGAACCAATCGGATTCTTGGTACGCGCTCTTACTTCTGCGAGCCCTTTCACAGCTGGGAGAAAGGCACCGTCGAAAACACAATCGGGTTAATTCGCAGATTCTTTCCGAAAAAAACAGATCTTGCTACAGTCTCAAAGAACAGGATAAAATCAGTTGAGCATTGGCTCAATACTCGTCCGAGAAAATGCCTCGGTTACGATACACCTGCGGAGGCTTTTCAAACCTCGAGCGTTGCACTTGCTGGTTGAATGTAGGATTATATAATTCAACAATTTAAGCAAATAACCAGCGCCACTTTTTAACCTTTACGCCCTTTGCGAGGCAGTATTCCAAGCGTAGCCGAAGCAATCTACAACCACGGAGATTGCGAAAATATGCTTCGCTTTTACCTTTAGATAAGCAGGAAAATCCTGTATTGAAGTTTGTGGATGGGAACAAACTAAAACGTTGATCTACCCCAAATAAACGTGTACGAAACTTACCACCAGAGCGCCTGAAATGAATGCTGTCGAGTTATGCAGGAATGATGAGCAATTTAGAAAATTAAACGGTTGGTTCATTCTAGCGGTCTTGCTTGTCTACGGTATTTTATGGCGGGGAACAACGCCTTATCTTGTTTTTGATTCAAAAAATTTCTTCGCTCGTTCCGATATTTTTATAAACGCGGGATTTATGAAAGGTTTAAGAGAGAGCTATCCGGTTGCTGAGGTTTCTTACCCTTTATTTTTAAGCATCTTGCGACACTTTTTTTCCGAAAGCGCGATTTTTGATGCCGTGGTTATTGTGCAACTTGCGATGTTGCTGACGAGCGCGCTTATGATTTACAAATTATCCATGCGTTTAACTCGATCAAAAGTTGTTCATGTGGCATCTTTCTTTTTTGTTTCTTTATCGCCCGCATTAGTTCTGAGCGCGTTGAGTCTTTATTCGGAAACATTTTCCGGATTTTTCTTTGTGACATGGATTTACGCAGTCTGTCGTTCAACTTATTCGAGTCAGCCGCGAACAAAATATGCATGGGGTTTTTTAGCCGCACTATCTATGGGTTGCTTGATTTTAGCGAGGGTCATGTTTCTCATGATCAGTCTTTTTTCGATCATCGGGTTTTGGATGGTGGGAAAAGCGATAAAGCAAAAGGGGCGTCTTACAGGGAAACAAATGGTATGTGTTGTTTTTTTGACATTAGCGCTTCCTGGTTTGTGGCTGGCAAGAAACTATACCGTCTACCGTATATTGGATATTGCTGATCCGGGCCGCAACGGCGTGGTGTTGGCCGGAAGGTTTGCGAAATCACAAGAGCATTACGATCTTCGTGATGTTGTCGCGGGGACGATAAACTCAATTAGCGAGCGGGGGGCGCAAGCATTGTTTGGTGACAACACACGTTACACTTGGTCTTATGCGAATGCGCTTGGTTATGAGCGGGGAGGGCAGTTTCAGCATTTAATTGACCAAAATCCCGGATACCCTAACAAAAGCCTTACGCGTGAGGTTGCAAGGGATATTTGGCGTTCTGGAGGAGTTCGTTACCTCGCGTTTGGGTGGTTTGAGTTGGTACAACTTCTTTTCTTTGAAACGCTCGGCCAGGACGCCATTCATGTGAAATGGCTTGTGATCCAGAGAATACAGGAAAATGTAATACTGAGAGGGATTGTTCATGTTGGGCTTTCGTTTTTTTACGCGAGTGGATTGTTTTTATTCTTTTTCTATCTTATCGCTAAAAAGAACATCATCGATGTAAATGATAATGGCATTTTATGTATATCATATTTGGCAATCACGTTATTTTTTTTCTTTTGTTTTTACAGTCTTGCAACGTGCGTAATAAGGTACACGTTTGTCGTTGCTCCAATCTATATTTTATTAGCGCTATTGGGTTGGCGGCGTTGGTGCGCTCGGTTTATTTTGCAGAGAGAGAGAAAGAGAGTAAATTATGCCTAAAGACCTAACTCTAGAAACGATGCAGCGCGGGACAGTAAAAGTAAATCAGGCGCTTCAACATTCGTACAAGGAGTTGATTCGGTTTTATGATAAGCACGCACAGAAAAGAGATTATTGGAAAGAAAAGAACGGATATTATCATCGACTTTTGGCTAGTTTGATTAGATTTATTATTCCCAAAGGCTCGAGCGTTCTTGAAATTGGTTGTGGTACGGGAGCTCTTCTACACTCTTGCGCACCTAAAAGGGGAGTGGGCGTTGACTTTAGCCAGGAGATGGTCAAGCTGGCAAGACGCAATTTCCCCGAATTGGAGTTTAGAGTTCGTTTTGCGGAGAATTTGAATTTGGACGAGAAATTTGACTACGTTGTTATATCAGATACTGTAGGAAACTTTTTGGATGTGCAGCGTGTATTTGAAGAGATCCATTCAGTATGTACGCCTAGAACAAGAATTGTTATCACATATTACAACTTTCTCTGGGAGTGGCTATTGCGCGGCGCGGCAAAGTTGGGTCTTAAAATGCCGTTACCTCCGCAAAGTTGGTTGACGTTGCAGGACATACACAATTTGTTGCACTTAAGCGGGTTTGAGGTTATCAAGCGGACTTACAAGGTGCTTATTCCAGTTTACATTCCATTAATTTCGAACTTTTGCAACCGGGTATTGGTCAACTTACCCATTTTTTGGAAACTGGGAATGAGTCAGATAGTAATAGCAAAACCTTGCGGTCAATTGAATCAGGTTGATTCGAGCGTTTCTATTGTTGTCCCTTGCAAGAACGAAAAAGGAAATATAGCCGCTATTTTCTCAAGAGTAGAAAAGCTTGGTACGCGTACGGAGCTTATCTTTGTAGACGGGAACTCAGACGATGGGACAGTTGACGAAATAAAGCGTTTAGCTCGTACAAGACCCGATTTGGAAGTTAGTCTTATAACGCAACAGGGAAAGGGCAAAGGAAACGCTGTTAGGCTAGGATTTTCGGCAGCTACTGGAGATATACTTATGATCTTGGACGCTGATCTGACGGTATTGCCCGAAGAGTTACCAAAATTCTACAGCGCTATTGTGACCGGCAAGGGTGAGTTTATCAACGGCTGTCGACTGATTTACCCGATGGATGATGGAGCGATGCGTTTTTTAAATACAATCGGAAATAAATTCTTTAGTCGAGCGTTTTCCTATCTATTGGAGCAGCCGTTTAAGGATACGCTTTGCGGAACGAAGGTTCTGTATCGTGAAGATTACGAAAAGCTTGCTCAAAACAGAAGTTATTTTGGAGAATTTGACCCGTTTGGGGACTTTGATCTGATATTTGGAGCGTCGAAACTGAATTTAAAGATCGTAGAGGTACCGGTTCGATACCGCTCTAGGACTTACGGTACAACGAAAATCAGTCGATTTAGACACGGCTTGCTTTTGGTGCGGATGTGTTTGTTTGCGTTAAGGAAGATTAAGTTTATTTAATTGGTTTGAATTTTATTAAATGTGACTGCTACGGTACGAGATAAGAAATTGTCAGGTAAGCAACCGGCGACCAACGACGATTCCATATCCATTACAAAGGAACATCAAAAGAGAATCCAAAATAAAGGTTTCCTTCGCGCGGTATATAAGCGGTTCTATTCGGAGATGGTTGAGTGGACGGGCAATGTGCCTGAAGGGCCGCGCGTGGAGATTGGATCAGGAGGCGGGCTAGGACACGCACTTCTTCCCAACATTTTTTGTTCGGATGTAGTCAGTATCGAAAAAATCGATGTTGTTTTGGAGGCAGAATATCTCCCTTTTTCATCGTGCAGCATATCGGCATTTTATTTATTGAATGTGCTTCATCATTTAAATTCGCCTGTTTCGTTTTTTCGCGAGGCGATTCGGTGTTTGAAGCCCACAGGTAGAATAGTGTGCATCGAGCCTTACAACTCATTACTTAGTCGATTTCTGTACAAGCACTTTCATAACGAAACTTTTGATACTACAACCGACTGGACGAGGGAAAATAAACGAGGAAGGTTAACCGGTGGGAACAATGCGATCCCCTGGATTATCTTTGGGCGTGATATTAACTGTTTCAAGGAGCGATTCTGGGAACTAGATATTGTTCGTGTTTCTCCGCACACGTGGCTAACTTATATTCTTAGCGGTGGAGTGTCTAGCGGACTTTCGGCCCCGACCGTATTGTACAAACCGGCCATATGGATTGAAAGAATGTTCACCTCAATTCAGCACGAGTTGAGCTTATTCTTTACCGTCGTCCTGGAAAAGAAACCAGACTAACTATTGATCTCCGCACATAAGGTTTAGCATATCAATTCTTGGAAAGTTGACTTGCATGAAAAAACGAACGAATCAAATTGGGCTTTTGACGGATTTGAATCACCGAATGACGAATGGCGGATTTCAAATCCCCAATACCGCTCGGACAAAAGTTGGCCAGCTTGCGATTCTTCAGGTGGTTCCAAAACCATTCATCGGGATTCAGATCCGGAGAGTATGCCGGAAGAAACTCCACCTCCAACCATTTGCGGGATTGACGAACAAATTCCTGAACGATTTTGGAACGGTGAATCAGCGCACGGTCCCAAAGAATAATCACCCCATGACCAAAATGGCGCTTCAGATGCTTGAGGAATTGGAGGACTTCTCGGGAGCAAATACTTCCGTCCTCCAGCATCAAATACAAACGTCCACGACGACTGACTGCGGAGATGGCCGAAAGCTTGGGCCAAGGCGATCGATGCCTCAAGACCGGCGTCTTGCCCCTAGTACCTCATGACATTTGAATTCGTGGATAGAGGCGTTTGAGTTTGATGCGGGCTTTGTCAGTGGTAAATTGCCAATCCACCGATTTTTGTCCCGCATTGCGCGCACAGTACCAGGCGCTCGCCTCTTCCCGTAACGTATTGATATCCGGTATCCGCCGATCGAGGCATTGCTGGGTGAAAACGCTCAACTCAATTTCGGCGACGTCCAGCCAACTGCCGTGCTTGGGCGTATAGTGGATCTCCAGGCGCTCGATCAAACGCCGGGCTTCTTTTGGCTCAAACGTTTCGTAAAAGGACGCCGTCTTATGCGTGTTCAAGTTGTCGCAAACCAGAATCACTTTCTCGGCTTGGGGATAATCTCTGTCCACGAGTTCCTTCATCTCCTCTGCCCAGTCCACCGCCGTTTTGCGCTCGCGGACGTTCACCTTGCGCCACCCTCCCAGTGGTTCGGTAAACATGAAATTCACCGCCACGCCGTTTCGCTCATACACATAATCCTCGCGTTCCACCCGGCCGGGAGCTGCAGGGATCTTTTCTCGCGTTTCTTTGATCAATTGCGTTGGCTGCTCATCCATGCACACCACCGGACGCGCGGGATCGTAGGGTCGTTTGCACACTTCCAGCACATCCTCCATGTTCGCGACAAATTCTGCATTTTGTTCCGGTGGAATCACCCAGCATTTTCTCAGGTGCGGCTTAAGGACGTTTTTTTTAACGTTCGCCGCACCGTCTGGTCTGAGATGGAATCGACCACGTCCAAAGCGATCAATTTGTCGGCAAGCAGTTGCATCGTCCATCTCGCGTGGCCTGCCGGCGGCGTGCTGCACGCAACGGCAATCAGGCGCGCTTCCTTTTCCCCATCCAAGATGCATTTGCGTGAAGGCTCGTCCTGCTTCTTACGGTTCATCGCAGCTTCCAACCCTTGCTCGACAAAACGTTGGCGCACGTTGGTGACCGTATTGCGGTTACACCGGTATGCCTCTGCTGTTTTTTCGTCCGTCCATACCGGGCCATCGGCGTCAACGGCCAACAAGATGTGGGCGTGTTTTATGCGGTACGCCGGTGTTTTTCCCTTCTTGACCAAATTATCAAGCTCACTGCGTTCTTCGCCGGTGAGTCGTACGATATACTTTTTATTCATGTCTCCCCTCCATCCGGTCAGTATTGACCTGATAGGGTATCGGCACAAATAGAGCAACAACTAAAAACAAATGTCGTCAGGTACTAGGCGCCCATGTCCGAACGTGGGTCGGATGCAATGAAAACCCGCTCTCGTCTAGGAAAACAAGGCTTTTGCGCTTCCTTCGAGCTTTTTTTTGATACGGGGCCAGTCCTCCCGCAACCAGCGTTTGACCTCCCGTTCGTTGTACTCGATGGCCCTTGTCGTGGGTTTCTGCCAACTCCAACCCGTCGCTTTCAAAAGCTTGCCAATGTGATTGAAATGATACTTCACCCGAAACTTCTTCCAGCAAACCTCGGCAATGCGCTCCTGCGTCCAAAGTTCGCTTGGATAGCCGTGAGCCTGCGCTCCCTTCACAAGCTCTTTGAGAAGCTGTTTGTGCTGGATCTCCGTCAACTTGGGTTGTGCTCCACTCTTGCCTTTGGCCTTCAGCGCTTTCTTGCTTCCCCGGTTGTACGCCTTCAGCCAACGGTAGATGATTTAGATCGTGACTCCATACTGCTGAGCCGCTTCGGAAACTTTCTTGCCTTGCCGAACAAGGCCGACGACTCGAATCCGGCGTTGTTCCAGCTCCTTCGGATCGGTGATAGTTTTCATAGCTTAAGATATCGGCAAGTAGTGTCGTATCTAAACTCGATCAGCGGAGATCAATAATAGCTATTTTAGAATACTATAAGGTTTCTGGAAAGATGTAGATTCTATTAAAGCGGAAACTTTTTGAGATAGGAATTATTGCATATTCCTCCTTTTTTGTGCATTACCGCTTTTTGTTTCTTTTCTATACGTTAAAGAAGAGGCGCTTGAAAAGTGACACGTTTAGATTGAGATATGCATATTTTGATGCTTAATCATAATATTCGCGGCGTCGGGACTTTCCATCGGTGTTGTTACTTTGCAAGACCATTGGTAAGGAACGGCCATCGAGTCACCGTTTTAACCAACTCTAAAGGAAACCGACTTTCGTTTGTTTCAGATGCACAAAACGAATTTGAAATTATTGAATCGCCCGATTTATTATGGGGCCAGCTGCGTTCGGGTTGGGATCCGATCAATGTGCTCAGACGAATCCGGCATTTTTCAAAAAACAGATTTGATCTGATTCATGCTTTTGATTCGCGGCCGACCGTCATTTTTCCGGCTCTTAGTTTAGCAAGGCGCTGGCAATGTCCGCTGATCATGGACTGGTGCGATTGGTGGGGCCGGGGTGGCGTCGCATCTACACGTAAGCCACGATGGTTGAATCAGCTCTTTGAACCCATCGAAACATTTTTTGAAGAACATTTTAGAAAGTATGCAGACCATATTACCACCATAAGCGAACCGCTAAGAGCTAGAGCAATAGGGCTCGGAATTCCAGAGGACAAAGTTACGGTTATTTCACCGGTCGCCGATTTGGACGAAATGTATCCGATGGATAAAAAAGACGCCAGGGCAAAATTAGGATTGCCGGCGGATGCGAAAATTTTAATGTTCAGCAGTTTTGTTCAGTATGATGTTGATTTTCTTATGGCCGCGCTCAAGCGAATATGGGAGCGCCACCCAAGCTGTATTCTAATTGTGACGGGGAAAAAAGTGTTTGACCAACGCATGGATGCAAATTCAAATCAAGTTATCTACGCAGGCCACGTCCCTCAAGAAGAATTAAGATCTTACATTGGCGCGAGCGATTTATGCCTCTTGCCGCTTTCGGATAGCGTTGCTAATCGAGCACGTTTTCCGGATAAATTGCGAACATACTTATCATGCGGGCGCCCGGTAATCGGCACGACGGTTGGCGAAGCAAAACGGTTGTTGGCTGATCGGAATGCCGGCTTATTGTCCCGCCCGGATGTCGCCTCTTACTCAGCGGCAATTTTGGAAGGAATCGAAAGTTCGGAAAAATTTGAATATTGGAACCGCGAGGCAAGAAAGATTGCAGAAACTGAAATGTCCGAACTTGTTTCAGTGCAAAAGCTTGAAGCAATTTATAAGAACACAGAAAAAGCTGCAAACCCCGTCGCAGCAAATTGACAGCCCACCTTTATAAGGATATCATACAAACCTACTTTTCAGCACCTTACGAGGAATCGTGGACAAAGTTGCACTAATCACCGGAATTACAGGGCAGGACGGATCTTATCTAGCCGAATTTTTATTGGACAAAGGATACGAAGTCCACGGCGTCATACGCCGAAGCAGTACTTTTCATAGCCGCGCACGAATTGATCACATCTATCAAGATCCCCATTCGGAAGATAACAGGCTTTTCCTGCATTATGGTGATTTAAACGATGCGAGCTCTTTAAACAAAATTATCCGGATAGTAAAACCGAATGAAATTTACAATCTCGGTGCGCAGTCCCACGTCAGAACAAGCTTTGATATCCCGGAGTACACTTCGGAAGTTACGGGCCTTGGGTGTTTAAGGCTTCTCGAAGCGATTCGTGAATCTGGACTTTCTCCCAGAATTTACCAAGCGTCTTCCAGCGAAATATTCGGGAATACTGAATGTCCGCAAAGTGAAACGACGCCCTTTAGGCCTGTAAGCCCGTATGCCATTTCAAAACTTTACGCCTATTGGATGACAATTAATTACCGCGAGAGCTATGGCATGTTTGCTTGCAATGGAATTCTTTTTAATCATGAATCTCCGCGGCGGGGAGAAGCTTTCGCCACGCGAAAAATCACAATGGCACTAGCCCGTATCATTGAAGGAAGTCGTGAAAAATTGTTTCTTGGAAATCTAGATGCCAAACGCGACTGGGGTTACGCGCCGGATTATGTTGAAGCCATGTGGCTTATGCTTCAGCGGGAAAAGCCGGATGATTTTGTCATTGCGACAGGCGAATCGCATTCCGTTAGGGATTTCTTAGACGAAGCTTTTGGGTATGTAAATCTAGATTGGAAAAAGTATGTTGAAGTCGATCCGCGTTATTTCAGACCGACCGAAGTGGATGTTTTGTGTGGCAGTATTAACAAGGCCAAAAACTTACTCGGCTGGGAACCCAAAGTTAGATTTCAAGAACTCGTGCACATAATGGTTGACGCGGACATCGAGGCGCTTCGCTCGAATAAAGTTCTTGCTCGATGAGAAAATATTCCCACCGGTTGATTTTATACTTCTACTTACTTGTTGATGTCGGGTTGTTGTCGTCCGCTTTCTTTCTTCCAGCCCGCTATATGGGGCAAGCTTCCCTACATTTCGACAAATACATTAGCATTTATGCCTTTTGGATCATGTCGACGCTGCTTTTCTGCGGTTCTCTTAATTTGTATTCAACGGACCGCTACCTCGGTGCATGGCGTGAAATACGAAGAGTGGCGCGAGCTGTAACGTATGCCACGTTGCTCACGGCAGTGCTTCTCTTTTTCTTCAAGCTTAATTTTGTTTCTCGCGCGGTCATGCTTCTAAATTACAGTTTGGCTTTGACCTTTCTCGTCGCATGGCGGTTTCTTAAGCGGCAGGTTGTCAGGCGGCTTGTCATCGGCGGTTTCAATAACGCAAACGTTTTAATTTTGGGTACGGGAAGGATGGCCGTGCAGTATGCGCAGCATTTTATTTTAAATCCGCATCTGGGTTTACGCGTAGTGGGTTTTCTGGAGGCAGGTGAGTCAATTAAAGAACGGTCCATTTTAGGAAGGCCGGTGATTGGAACGTTTGGTGATTTTCGAAGCGCCGTGCAAATGTATTTCGTGGATCATCTGATCGTAGCGGTTCACAGCCCGCGTGAAGAAGTAGCGGAACTTTTGAAGTTAGGCAAGAGTTTGAATTTGACCATGCAGATGGTTCCGGATTATTTCGGCTTTGAGCAATCCAAAGTGGAGCTTAAGCTCATTGACGAATATCCCGTGATTGAATATCACGAGCTGCGGCCCAATTATCAGATGATCGTGTTTAAACGTTTAGTAGATTTACTGCTTTCAGTTTATGCTTTGATTGTGCTCAGCCCGATTTTTTTAGTTATTTCGCTTTTGATAAAAATTGAGAACAGCGGGCCGGTTTTTTATGTCTCGCGCCGCTGGGGTCTTAAAGGACGGCTGTTTAATTGTTACAAATTTCGCTCCATGGTTGTGAATGCCGATGCGTTAAAGCAGAAATTGCATTCTCAAAATGAAATGGACGGACCGGTCTTTAAAATTAAAAACGATCCGCGCCTGACGCGGATGGGGAGATTTCTAAGGCGTTACAGCTTGGACGAGCTCCCACAAATCTGGAATGTGGTGAAAGGCGACATGAGTATTGTCGGTCCGCGCCCGCTACCTGAAAATGAGCAGGTGGGTAATTACAAACTGGATTACCTTCGCAGACTTTTAATTAAACCCGGCTTGACCTGTCTGTGGCAGGTGCGCGGTCGGTCCAATGTGCCCTTTACACAATGGATGCGCTGGGATGTTTTTTATTTGAAACATTGGTCGCTGCTTTTAGATTTCCGGATCATTTTCTGGACCATCCCCGCCGTGCTTAAGGGCAGGGGCGCGTACTAAAACGGATTTTTTTAAATGACGCCCATACAGTATTTGAATTTCCAAGGCCTGCTGACGGTTGTCATCCCGATTTACAACGAAAAGTCGACCATCGAATCCGTTTTAAGAACGGTATCCGAGGTAGCGATCAAGAAAGAAATCATCGCGGTGGACGATCATTCTTCCGACGGTACGGCAGAAATTCTTCGCGAGCTTGAAACAAACTGGCGTGAGCGGCTGCCAAGCAAACATCTGGATTCTCTTCGGATTAAATACCACGGACACAATAAAGGAAAAGGCGCGGCGCTCCGGACCGCATTTGCCGAGGCGTTAGGGGAGATTGTGATTATTCAGGATGCGGATTTAGAATACGATCCAAACGACTATTTTAAGCTGATCGAACCCATCGCAAACGATGGCGCCGATGTCGTTTACGGCTCACGATTTGTAGGTTCGGAGAAACATCGGGTACACTTGTTCTGGCATTATGTCGGCAATCTTACGCTTACGTTTTTTTCCAATATGCTGAATAACCTGAATTTGACGGACATGGAAACAGGGTACAAAGCCTTCAAAACAGAAATCATCAAGAAAATCCGCATTTCCTCGAACCGGTTCGGCATCGAACCGGAACTTACAGCAAAATTTGCCCGAATGAAATGCTGCATCTACGAAGTAGCCGTAACGTATCGCGGCCGGAGCTACGCCGAGGGTAAGAAAATTACCTGGCGCGACGGTATCGCTGCGTTTTGGCATATTCTTAAATACCGGTGGTGTGATTAGTATGAAAATGCAGGAACATATCGTCTACGGCGGCGCAGCATCAACGGTCGTCGGCTATTTCTGGGGGCCCTGGAACGGGCTTGTCTTTTGGTTAGCCTCCGTTCTAATTGACTTCGATCATTATCTTGATCATGTGTACCGAACGCGCGGCGCCGATTGGAAAGTTTCAAGCATTTTTAAGATGGACACCTATTGCCGTAGGAAACTCGAAAGCGGTCAGATGCAGAAGGGCACCCTCTGCCTTAGTCTTTTTCACACAGTCGAGGCTTTTGCGGCCGTGTACGTAGCAGCAAAATATTATGAGCAAAGTTTTTTCATGTTCGTATTTTTTGGAATGATGTTTCATTTGTTTTTAGATCTCCTGGCGCTCGCCAAGCACAACGCGGTTTTTATGCGCGCACTCTCGCTCGTCGAGTATGTAATCCGCAGGCGTTTGATGAAAAAAAAGGGAATCGATCCTGACCTCTTTTACCGGGAAGCATTCCGCGCCTTGGGTATTCCTGTGCGCGTAAGCGAAGCCGGCCGGGCCGGATCGACAACCTCGACGAGCGAATAATCCGTACCAACCACCTGGAATTTTTGACGCACCGACCCGAATAGACCCGCTTTACTCAAATGAAAAATAAAGAATACGTTTTAGCCGAAAACGCTATCTTTTCTTCTACCGAAAAAAAGTTTGCGTTTGGATTACTCTTAGTTTGGCTCGCGTACGTAGCCGGCCTGCTTACGGTGCGGCCTCCGTATTGGGCGCTCATGGACGACCATGGCCTCCTTGCTGAAATCGGAAAAACCAAGGACGGATTTTTCCCATGGATGGCCGATTTTATTAAAGGACACCTTGGCTGGGGAATGTTCCGCCCGATGTACGGAGTGTTTATTTATTTTTTCTACAATATTTTTCAACGCTCCAGTTTTTTGGGTTACTTTTTCCTTTACTTCGTAAACATCCTGATTTTTTCCATCTGGTCAAAGGGTTTCGCGAGATGCTTTCGCCACAAAATACCGGCAAAGTCCGATGAGACGGTCTGGCGTGTTTTGTTTGTGATCCTCTGCTTTCATTACATTCGAAACAATAATCTGTTTTATTTCGCGTCGCTCCAGGAGCGCGGTGCGATCTTTTTTGTAGGAATCGCCATTTTATTGACGGCGAACCTTTCCAAAAAACCTCTGGTATTTTTGAAATGGATGGGTGCATCCGGGTTGGTGTTGGCGCTGCTCTCGCTCGCCTTTCTTTCTAAAGCTACCGCGGTGGTATTTGTGCTTTTATTTGCGCTCTGGTTTTTAGTGAAGGGTTTCGATGATCGAGAGAACCGGGTGCTGTACGGAATTACCACGCTTGCTTTTATCCTTGTCTTTGTTTTTACAATGATCTTTTTTTATTCGATTCGAACGGGCTATTCGGCCAGCTACCAGACGAATTTTGTATTGAGAGAATTGAGTGATTCGGGTTCAAAGTTTTACCGGATCACGGCGCTTGCGCTTCTGACCATGGGTCTTACGCTGTTTAACCGTTTTCGGTTTAAGGACGGAAGGAGGGAGGCCGGTGACGGTGCGGCAGCTTTATTTCAGGAATTGTTTTGGCCGCTCGGCATGATTGCCTACACATGCATCATGCTTCCTTGGCAAGGTTTTCTGAATTACTATTTAATCATTCCGGTCGGCATGTTTTCCGTTGGGACAAAGCTGATTCTCTTTAACGAAAGCGCCCGGCTCATCGGCCGTTTCAAAAAATTACCGTACGGCCTATTTTTTATTGCGGGCATTGCGCTTACCTCCATCACGCCCATGTGGAAATTTTACCAGAAGGCCATCCACCATCACGGGACGGGAAGGGCGGTAGCGTATTTGAACGATCGTTTCCAAACAGAAGGTGAACAGTTGACCGTTCGGGTAGCCGAGAATTGTGAAGAGACTGCTACGGCCATGAGTAATTTTCTGGGTAAACCCGGAGCAACGCCGATGGCGATGAGCGGCGATTCCTTTTATTCGACACCGCCGCGAGCCGGAGAGAAAAAGCTGCTTGTAACGCACCGGGAATGCCGTGAGTTTCCGGAAATATTTTCACCGCGGAAAGAGGTTTTCCGCTACGGCGAATGGGTGATTTACGAGCAAGCCGCATAACGCATTCATTTTCAGTGATTACGATGAAATGTCGGAAAGGGCCGCAAGGAAGATTCTTCATCTAGCGCTTGCAGGAAGAAAAAAGAAAGAATTTACCGTCGCATTGTCGGGTGGTCGAACTCCCAAACGCCTTTTCGATTGTTTGGCAGCCAAAGAAATACGGACGAAATTTCCCTGGAAGAACACCCACTTTTTCTGGACTGATGAAAGATGGGTTCCGACATCCAGCGAACGAAATAATTTCAAACACTTTTACGATCATGTCGGAAAAGTCGTCCCGTTAAAGAGAGCGAATATGCATCCGATGTTCAGGTCACGCGGGAATGCGAAGCAGGGCGTGCGTTTGTATGAAGAAAATCTTAAGAAACATTTTAAACTCAAAGAAAATCAGCTCCCTGCGTTTGATCTTATCGTTCTCGGAGTAGGGGAGGATGGACACATCGCATCGCTTTTTCCCGGGCGTAAGGAATTGAATAAAAAGAGTAAACTCGTTGTCGCTGTTCCAAAATTTGGCATTTTTCCGGAAGCGCGGGTTTCGTTGTCGCTACCCGTGCTCAACAATGCGCGTAATGTCATGTTTCTCTTGTCGGGAAAGAAAAAGGCTTTCATCGCAAAGCGGCTGCTAAAAAGCAATCGCGCGCGTTCCGGCGATCGTTTACCGGCTGAACGCATTCAGCCTCGGAACGGAAACGTAATCTGGATGTTGGACAAAGACGCAGCTACCCATGTTTCGCGCTAACGCACTTTCGCATCTGAATAAACCGGTCGTGTGGGCGGGTGCTTTGCTTTTTCTGTGGCTTTGCTCGGCGGTCGATGTGCTGACGTTCATGCCGAAGCGGGCGTATTATTCATTAGAGCGTGCAAAACTTAGTGCTGACCAGAAATTTTTTGAGCTATGGGGCGGGCTTTTTATTGCCGCAGAGGAATTAAAGCAGCGCAGACTTTTAGGTGTTACGGTTGGCGTTCCGAGTGAGGAGGAGGCCAAACGTCTTGGCTTTGAGATTCCTTATGGGCAGCATAATTATGCCGCGTTGGTTTACCCGGGAAGAATGATAGCCATTCAAAACGTGGAAGATTTAAAAACTCTCCATCCGGATTTTTTGATTCTGGATAAAACCTGGCCGGAATTTACATTTCCAGGCGATCCCCGTTCTCTGCAAGCTCCGTTGGTAACTACGCCAAAACTTGTCTCCATCGCGCATGATTGAGAGCCCTCTTAGTATTTTGGCATATACGTCGGCTTACGCCTCCGGTTATCTTTTTCTGAAAACCATCCGATTTAACGCCTCGCGCATAGAGACAGCATCTTCATCCCTCTTGATAGGCCTTTTCCTGCAATCGTGGCTCACTTTTTTAGTAGGCCTCTTCGGTTTTTCTCTTACAAAATCTTTTTTTCTATCCGTGGATATTTCATTAGCACTTCTTGCGTTGCTTGTGCTCTGTAAAAATTTGGGTAGGGCAGTGCCACGGCAACGCAAAAATGAATCTAAAAAAGAAATTTTATTTTTTCGCATTTCGTGCAGCGCGCTTATTTTTTATTTTCTCATGCATACGATCATTAACGCAGAAAGGGTCATTTCCTTTACCGACGCCGTGATGAGTTATGATTTTCGTGCCAAGGCGATTGCGTACGAGGGAAAAATCCTAACTTCGGTTTATGGTTGGCCGGAAGTGCGGACGCCTAATTTTATGTACCCGCCGCTCATCACCATGTTTAATGCTCATTACTATGTGCTTGGGGGAAAAAATCCGAAATTGATTTATTCTTTGATGCTTTTAACAACAACAGGCGTAACCGCTTCATGTGTTTGGCGACTTTCTCAAAATCGAATAGCCACCTTACTCTCCGCCTCTTTTATGGCATTTCTTCCCGTTGCAAGAAAATTTTCATTATTGGAAGCTTTGGATTTTCCAGCGCTTTCATTTTATACGCTGGGTGTGAGCGGCCTCATTCTTTACGATTTCGAAAAAAAATGGCAACGACTGCTGATATCCGCTCTTGGGTTTTCCGCCGTTTCTTTTTTAAGACCCGAAGACCCCATCTTTTTTCTTGGCGTTCTGGCTGCCACGCTGAAACATTTTGGAATTCGGAAAGAAGGTTGGAAAGTTGCCTTCGTTTTGTGTGCAGCATATGCGGCGGTTTACGGCAGCCATCAATATTTCGTTCGCGTTTTAGCAGGCGCCGATCCGGAAGCTCAGCTCAGCTTTAACTGGGCCGCTATTTTTTCTTTTACCCGGATTTTTGAAATGCTCTGGGCGTTTGCCCGCCATTTTTCATCCGATCGTTTTATGCTGCTCGGACCTTTCGCGATCTTTCTTATGATTTTTGGTGGCAAGGACACACGAACCGGTGCGCTTTTAAGCGAACTTTTAGCCGCCTTTTGTATTTCGTGGATATCTTTGCTTTTGATCGACAATGCGGGGGATTGGAAAGAAATGAGGCTTGAATGGTCTTATTTCAGAATCTTTATTCGCATAACTCCGCTTTTTATTTTGTACGCGCTCAGGCATCCGATGGTTCTAAAAGGGTTGGACGAATTGTTTAAAGACGGTAAAAAAGCCTCAACTCGCGGTGTCGTAAACTCTTCCGTCTAATACTCTCTCTTGACATTTCGGCGTTTGGCCTTAAAATGTCCAGTCTTATTCAATATTTCTATTACATAACACGCACAAGATAAAGGCAGGATTTTCACTATGGCTATTCGAATAGGCATCAACGGTTTTGGGCGTATCGGACGCATGGTATTCCAAGCCATTTGCGATCAGGGATTGCTCGGAAAAACAATCGATGTTGCAGCGGTGGTAGACGTGTCTACCGACGCCAATTATTTCGCTTATCAGCTTAAATACGATTCCATTCACGGCAAGCTCAAGCATAACGTGACCTCCGCCAAAAGCGATCCTGCTAAAGAAGAACCCGATATTCTGGTAGTAAACGGCCATAAGATCAAATGCGTTACTGCCACCAAAAATCCTGCAGAACTGCCTTGGAAAGCACTCGGAATTGACATCGTTGTCGAATCAACGGGTTTATTTACCGACAGCGAAAAAGCCAAGGGGCATCTTGATGCCGGTGCTAAAAAAGTTCTTATTTCCGCTCCTGCCAAAGGCGACGTCAAAACCCTGGTGATGGGAGTTAACGAACAGGAATACGATCCGGCCAAGCATCACATTATTTCAAACGCCAGCTGCACCACCAATTGTTTAGCTCCGCTTGTTCACGTGCTGCTCAAAGAAGGTATCGGAATAGAATCAGGTTTGATGACGACCATTCATTCCTACACCGCTACGCAAAAAACGGTGGACGGGCCTTCCAAAAAAGACTGGCGCGGAGGCCGTGCGGCTGCGATTAATATTATTCCATCGACAACGGGCGCCGCAAAAGCTGTCGGCGAAGTGCTTCCGGCGGTGAAGGGAAAATTAACCGGAATGGCTTTTCGTATTCCGACGCCGGACGTTTCGGTGGTTGATTTGACTTTTCGCAGCGTCAAAGATACTTCGATCGAAGAAATCGACAAGCTGCTTAAAAAAGCTTCGGAAACGTATCTCAAAGGTTATCTTGGTTACGCGAATGAGGAGCTGGTTTCGACGGATTTTATTCACGACAGCCGTTCCTCAATTTATGATTCGCTTGCGACCGTGCAAAATAATCTGAAAGGCGAGAAACGCTTCTTCAAACTTGTTTCCTGGTACGACAACGAATGGGGTTATTCCAATCGTTGCGTTGATTTGATTGTTCTCATCGGGAAAAAACTGCAAGTTCCTGTTGTTGCAGTGGGGAGTTAAGGTAGTGAAGGATTCTGTTGTTCGACTGTTTCTAAAAAAGTCCAGTACAGTCAGAGGGAAAATACGTTCGGTCTATCTCTTTGGGTCACGGGCCAAAGGAACGGATAGGCCCGATTCTGATTACGACATATTGCTTGTGGTAAAGCCTGCATTCTCGGGCAAGGACAAGGACGCGCTTTACGATGCGGTACTGCATGTTCTTTTTGAGACTGGAAAAGTTGTGTCGCTCAAGATTTTTAAAGAGAAAGAATTCAAACACCTTTGTGGTCTAGGTACACCGTTTATGCAACACATCATGACCGAGGGGATCAAAATTGGATAAAAAGACAATAAGTCTGATTAATGGTTATCTTGAAAAAGCAGAGGAGAAGCTTTGTTCCGCAGAAACTCTAATGCGTAACAGCAGGTACGATGATACGGTTTCACGTGCTTATTACTCGGCATTTCATGCAGCGCAAGCCGTTCTGCTTACAGAAGGTCTATTTGTACGTTCACACAGCGGGCTAATTAATTTATTCGGCCTCCACTTTGTAAGAACCGGAAAGATAGAGCAAGAATACGGTCGTTTCCTTTCCGATCTCAAGGATAAGCGAGAGAACGGGGACTACGAAATTTATTCGGCCATTGAGAAAGGAGTTGCCGAAGAATCCATTAGAAATGCCAGACGGTTTCTTGAAAGAATTCGTTTATACCTCAAGAAAGAACTGGGCAGCCCATCAAGTAAGAAAAGAAAAAGAGAAAATAATTCTTTGTAAATTCCAGAGCATAAGAAGATATGTCTAAGAAAACCATTCGCGACATCGACATTAAAAATAAACGCGTTCTCGCGCGCGTTGATTTTAATGTGCCCGCCGATGACAACGGTAACATCACCGATGACTCGCGAATTATCAAATCCCTTCCCACGATCGAATATGCGATTAAGCAAAGCGCTAAAGTCATTCTCATGTCGCATTTCGGCCGGCCCAAAGATCAACGCGAACCCAAATATTCTTTAAAGCCGGTTGCGAAGCGATTAAGCGAGCTTTTAAAGAAACCTGTGCAATTCGCAGACGACTGTATCGGTCCGGCGGTTGAGAGAGCCGTAGCCAACCTGAAGAACGGCGACGTCATTCTGCTTGAGAATGTGCGCTTTCACAAAGAGGAAACCAAAAACGATCCTACATTCGCCGAAGCGCTCGCTAAGCTCGGTGATGTTTTTGTAAGCGATGCGTTTGGTTCTGTGCACCGGGCTCATGCGTCGGTAGCCGGTGTTGCAAAATATCTTCCGGCCGTTGCCGGTTTTCTTCTTGAAAAAGAGATTAAGTATTTTGAAACCATCATGAGTAGTCCCGGCCGGCCGTTCGTCGCCATTTTAGGCGGTGCAAAAGTTCATGACAAAATAAAAGTTATCGAAAATCTTCTGGGATGCGTTGACGTTCTCCTTATCGGCGGGGGAATGTCTTACACATTTCAAAAAGTATTGGGCCGCTCTATCGGCGATTCGCTTTTTGACAAAGAAGGCGAGCAAACCGCCAGGGATGTGCTCAAAAAAGCCAAAGACAAAGGCGTAAAACTTCTTCTTCCGGTTGATTACAAAGTGGCTGATAAATTTGATGCGAATGCCCGTTCCAAGATTTCCGGTGCTGACATCGAGCCGGGCTGGTCAGGTTTAGATATCGGTCCAAAAACCATCTTGTTATTTCAAGAAGAATTGAAGAAAGCCAAAACTGTTTTGTGGAACGGTCCGGTAGGCGTCTTCGAATTTCCGGCATTTGCGGAAGGGACGCGTAAGCTCGCCGAAACGCTCGCGAATCTTAAAGCTACGACAGTCATCGGCGGCGGTGACACCGCAGCAGCCATTAAGGAGTTTGGCTTGGAGGATAAAATGTCCCACGTTTCTACCGGCGGCGGCGCATCTCTTGAATATTTAGAAGGAAAAGTACTTCCGGGAATTGCCGTACTCCAAGACAAAACCGAAAAGGTGACCGTATGAGAACCCCGCTTATTGTTGGTAACTGGAAGATGAATTTAGTCGCCCGGGAAGCGGTGAATTTGGTTCAGAGCATTCATGCCGGTATTCGTAAGTTAAACGGTGTTGAAGTTGTGGTTTGTCCGGCTTTCACCGCGCTTTCTCCCGCGTTTTCCGCGCTCGGCCAATCCAATATCGGTCTCGGAGCGCAAAATATGTTTTACGAGACGGAAGGCGCTTTTACCGGAGAAATATCGCCTATGATGCTCAAAGATTTGGGCTGCCGGTTTGTTATTTTAGGGCACTCTGAACGGCGAGCGATTTTTGGCGAGACTGATTCCCTTATCCATAAAAAAGTTCTCGCGGCGCTCAAATATAATTTAATTCCTATTGTTTGCGTCGGAGAAAGTCTGGAAGAGCGTGAAAGCGGCGAAACCGAACAAGTCATTCAGCGGCAGTTCGAAGGTTCGCTTAAGGATTTAACGGCGAACGATTGGAAACGCACCGTTATTGCCTATGAGCCGGTATGGGCCATCGGAACCGGTAGGACCGCTACGCCAACGCAGGCCGAAGAAGTTCATTCGTTTATAAGAGAATTGATAGCCTCGCGCATGAAAGAAATTTCCGAAGAAATCCGGATTCTTTACGGCGGAAGCATTAAGCCGGATAATTTTGGAAAAATCATTGCACAGCCCAATATCGACGGCGGCCTTGTTGGCGGGGCATCGCTTAAGGCTGAGTCCTTTATCGAAATTGTCAAAGCCGCTGTTCCTAAGAGCGAAACCACCGGAGTAAAATCATGAGCATTGCGCTTACTATTATTCATGTCATTGTTTGTTTCGTTCTTATCGCCGTTATTTTGCTGCAGGCCGGTCGTGGGCAGGGATTCGGCGGTTCTTTTGGCAGCGGCGAAGGCACACAAACTATTTTTGGAACACGCAGTGCCGATTTTCTTTCAAAAGCGACGAGCGTTTGCGCGATTTTATTTTTGTTTACGTGTATTGGACTTGATATTATGGAAACGCGAAAAGGCCGTTCGCTTTTTGAATCGCCGAAACTTAAATCCGAAGATCTGGAAGCGCTTCAGCAAGCCTTAAAGGAATTGGAAGCGAAACAAGCGTCTGAGACAGTAGCTAACGTAGGTGCAACTCTACCGGCATCCGAACCGACAACCCCCGCTTTGGAATCTGAAACCACAGCCAGTCCGGCCGTTACATCAAACGAGACTCCCTCATTAACGGCCGAAGCATCGCCGAAGGAATCCAGCGCGGATAAGCCGGCAATTTAACGTAGCCGGGGCGTCTCGCCCCGGAATCCGCGGGGCAGGATGCCCCGCCTACGCGGTGGGACATCACTCGCAATGACGGTTAGCTAAGTAATGAAATAATCCTATGCAGCCCGCTCCTACTCCCAGTGCTCTCCCGATCGAAAAATCCGTAAGGTACCTCAAAGGTATCGGTCCGAAACGCGAAGAAGCCTTTAAAAAATTCGGTATTGAAACGCTGGCCGATCTTTTTTATTTTTTTCCTCGCCGCCACGAGGACCGGAGTCAATTTAAACCCATCCGGAGTATCCGCATCGGAGACTATGCGGTCATCGATGCCAAGGTTATTGATAAGGCTATCCGTCCGCTCAAGTCTTTTCGTCTATTCGAACTTTTTGTAGAAGACGATTCCGCGCAAATCGCTTGCGTGTGGTTCAACCAACCCTACCTCATGAATACATTTCAGGAAGGAGACCGTGTCATCCTTAGCGGGAAAGTGGAATTTCGCGGCAAGCTTCAGTTAACCAATCCGGAGTATGAAATCTTAAGAGAAGAGGATGCGGATATTATCCACGCGGGCAGGATTGTCCCGGTCTACCCTTTAACCGAGGGTCTTGCGCAACGCTCTTTACGCATGTCGATGAAGGAGCTTGTCGATCATTATTCGGAATATGTAACTGAATTTTTGCCGGCAGAATTTCTTGAGCATTATAAATTAATGGAGCTCCAAAAAGCGCTCAGGCAAATTCATTTTCCGGAAAGCCAGGCTCTTCTTGATCAGGCTAAATTCAGGCTTATCTTTGACGAACTGTTTTTATTCGAACTCGCCTTGCTTCGGGACGTAGCCTTACTTAAAAAAGAAGAAAGATCTGTTCCGCTTAAAAATGGTCAAGCAATCTTAGAAGAATTTACCAAAGGCCTCCCTTTTACATTAACGGTAGGGCAGAGCGAAGTCATGAACGACATCGTTAAAGATGTCTCGAGACCCATTCCCATGACGCGGCTGCTTCAAGGCGAAGTCGGCTCGGGCAAAACAGTTTGCGCCATGTTTTTAGCGCTTTTAGCCGCTAAGAGCGGGCTTCAAGCTGCTTTTTTAGCGCCCACAGAAATTCTTGCCGAACAGCAGTTTGAAGTCATTCAGAATGAACTGGCTAAATTTAAAATAAAAGTAGCCTTGCTGACCGGTTCTGTTGCACCCGACAAAAAACAGGGGATTTACGAGGCCGTGAAGACAGGAGAAGTTGACATTGTTGTCGGAACACATGCGGTTTTGCAGGAAGATTTAAAATTTAAACAGCTCGGTGTGGTGATCATTGATGAGCAGCATAAGTTTGGCGTAAGGCAGAGGAACGCTCTTTTGGCATACGAACCGAGGCCTCATTTACTTGTCATGACCGCTACCCCCATTCCACGCACGCTCGGACTTACGCTTTTTGGCGATTTGGATTTATCTTCCATTCACACGCTCCCGGCCGGCCGCAAACCTGTAAAAACATTCTGGGTTAGTAAACAAAAAGAAGAAGATGTATGGCGGTTTGTAGCCGAGCGAATTAAACAGGGCAAGAAAGCCTACATTATTTGCCCGCGCATCGAGGATAACGAAAATGGTTCGATCGAATCGGCCGAAGAGCTCTATAAGCGCTTGGCCAAAAAGACATTTAAGGAATTTAACGTTCGTTTGATCCATGGTCAGCTGGATAAAAAAGAACAAGAAAAAGTCATGCGGCAATTTAAGAACGGGAGCACTCAAATTCTAGTTGCGACGAGTGTCGTTGAAGTGGGTATCCATAACCCCGATGCAACGGTGATGGTGATTGAAGATGCCGAGCGATTTGGATTGGCGCAACTTCATCAAATGCGCGGGCGCGTAGGAAGGGGTAGCGATGAGTCTTTTTGTTTTTTAATCGGTGACCCCAAGAACGACGAAAGCCGGAAGCGTCTCAGGATTCTCACCAAAACAAACGACGGATTTCAAATTGCCGAAGAAGATTTAAAATTACGCGGCCCGGGTGATTTTATGGGCACGCGCCAGAGCGGACTTCCTCTTTTTCGCATGGCTGAGTTTCCCAGGGATTTTCAAATCATGGTTCGCGCGCGTGAAGCGGCGGCGCAAATTGTGAGGGAAGACCTTCATTTTTATAGCGATCACCACGGCGCGTTAAAGCAAAAGCTCGAGCAATACCGGGCATCCCTGGTGGAGCCTGTTTAGCCATGCGCATCATCAGCGGGGAATTTAAGAGCCGAAAGCTTGATTTTAAATGTTCTCCCTCGGTTCGTCCCATGACCGACCGGATGAAAGAAACGCTTTTTAATATTTTGGGTGAAACGGTTCGCGGCGCGCGAGTTTTAGATTTGTTTGCCGGTTCGGGCAGTATAGGCCTCGAGGCGCTAAGCCGGGGAGCGGAGCAAGTCACGTTTGTTGAGGTCGATCCTGCTAATTGTAAAATAATACTTAAAAATATAGAGAGCCTTGGAATTGGCAAGAAAGCTAAGGTCGTGACTAAGGACGCTTTCTTAGCTATTAAACGCCTTGAATCCGAGGGGGAAAAGTACGGTCTAATTTTTACCGATCCCCCTTATGATAAAGGACTTATGAAAAAAATATTGCTTGACCTGGATCAATCTGATATACTTTCGCCTCACGCGCGCGTAATTTCTCATCATAGCGCGCACGAAGGTTTACCGGACATGCTAACAAGCCTGCTTGTCGAGCGAAGTAAAGAGATCGGCCAAGCAAGGCTTTCGTTTTTATATAGAAAGGTGTAATGGGTCGGTGCGAATGGCGTTAACACGGTTAAGCCGAAAGGCGGTATACCCCGGTAGTTTCGATCCGGTTACGAACGGTCATTTAGCACTTATTCACAAGGCCGCCAAGCTTTTTGATTTTGTTTATGTCGGCGTAGGAACGAATCCGACGAAACGATGCACGTTTACTGCCCTCGAACGGGTGGACATGATTCGCCGGTCCCTTAAGGGGCTTGGTAATGTTCAAGTCACCGCATTTGACGGGCTTGTGGTTGATTTCGCCGTCGAAAAAAAAGCGAACGTGATTATTCGCGGACTACGTGCTGTATCGGATTACGAGATGGAGCTTCAGGTAGCTCTTACGAATAAAAAGTTAAATCCCGACATAGAAACCGTTTTCCTTCTGCCTTCGGAAGAACATTTTTATATTTCCTCCGGACTCATTAAGGAAATCGCTAAGTTGGGCGGACGGATTCACGATTTTGTTCCCAAGCATGTTGCGCAAGTGCTTAGAAAGTCGTTAGCGCTGCGTTAGTTTAGGGAAGGTGGTGATGAATATGATCATTAAGGTAAACACTCTCGAAGAAGGTGTTTCTTCGGAAGCGGTTTGCGAATACAATGCTGAACGCATCGACGTCGAATTCGCTGACATGCATTATACGACGCCCATACGGTTTCAGGCGGAGATGTGCCTCGAATGTGCAACTCTTCATTTATGGGGGCAATTGATCGGACAAGTCGAACAAGTGTGCGCCCGCTGTTTGCGCGAAGTAACCGTGCCTGTCGAGCAGCCCGTAGATTTATTTTACGATATAAAAGATATCGATGAAATCGACCCGCTTGAACGGTTAAGAGAAATTTTGATACTTTCTCACGAACTAAAATTTCTCTGCAAATCCGAATGCCGCGGCTTATGTGCGGGTTGCGGAGCGGATTTAAACACGGAAAGTTGTGTGTGTGTAGTGTTCGCAACATTCCAAAAAATTAGGTAGTTGATTATGGCTCATCCAAAACGAAGGCATTCCAATACAAGGACTCGGCTACGCCGGTCGCAGGATTTTTTGACCAGTGTTAACGTCGGCGTCTGCTCCAATTGCGGTACGGCGGTTATACCGCACCGAATTTGTCCGAATTGCGGGTATTACCGCGGCCGGCAAGTCGTGACCGTTACAAAATCAGAACCGCAATCCAAAGAAAAATAACAACTCGCGGATAATGGAATATGCCGAATCAGATTAAAATTGCCGTAGATGGAATGGGCGGTGATCGTGGCCCGCGTGTAGCCGTTGAAGGTGCCGTTCTGGCAGCCAACCAATGGGACTACGAGATCGTGCTTGTGGGCAAGGAAGATATTCTTAAGAAAGAGCTTAGCAAACATCGTGTAGTAGCGGGCCGTATTTCGGTAGTTCATGCGAATGAGATTGTAGGAATGGGCGAAGCGCCCGTCCAGGCGCTTAAGAAAAAGAAAGACTCATCCATTTCCGTAGCGATGTCGCTTCTAAAAGGAAGAACCGTAGATGCGTTTGTCTCTGCCGGCAATACCGGCGCGATGGTAGCCTCTGCAACGATTCAGCTTGGACTTTTAGAAGGTCTGAAGCGCGCCGGTATTGCTATCACATACCCCACCGTACACGGCATTTCTCTTATTATGGATGTCGGTGCCAACATAAACGCCTCGGCAGATCATCTCCTTCAATATGCAGTCATGGCCGACGCCTACGCCCGGTTTGTTTTAGATAAAAAACGTCCTACTATAGGCCTTCTCAATATCGGAGAAGAAGCATCCAAGGGCACCGAAGTTATGAAAGAAGCTTACAAGCTTCTCCGCGATTCCAATCTTAATTTCATCGGCAATATCGAAGGCCGTGATTTCTTTACGGGCAGAGCGGATTGCATTATTTGTGACGGCTTTGTCGGTAACATCGTTTTGAAAATGTGCGAAAGCATTCTGGAAACCGTGGTATACCTTTTTCAACGGGAGATGATGGCCAATCCCATTTCTAAATTCGGAGCGCTGCTTTGTAAGCCGGCCATGCAAAATATTCGCCGCACAACCAATTACGAAGAAGCCGGCGGCGCTCCGCTTTTGGGCGTTGACGGGCACGTCATCATTAGTCACGGTGCTTCTTCCGCAAAAGCCATCTGCAGTGCCATTAAGGCAGCCGGTCAAACGGTGGAAACAAACATCAACGAACATATCGTTTCCGCTATCGCCGAGCTAAATAACGGTAAATCCTCCGAATCGAAATCCCTTCCGCGCGAACCCCGTGTTGCGAAAGAAGCTTCATGACAAAACCCGTTGGGATTCTCGGGCTAGGAATCTATCTGCCCGAAAAGCGTCTTACTAATGCCGATCTTGCAAAAATGGTTAATACCACCGATGAGTGGATTATCTCTCGCACGGGGATTCGAGAGAGACGTATTGCTGAAAAAGGAGTGCCGACAAGCGATTTAGCCGTCAAAGCCGCGGGCAAAGCGCTTGAGAATGCCGGATTAACGCCTCGAGATATCGATCTTATTATTGTTGCTACCATTTCCCCCGACATGCTCTTTCCAGCCACGGCTTGTATCGTTCAACATAAGCTGGGCGCAGAATGCCCAGCCTACGATATTTCGGCAGCGTGTTCCGGATTTCCCTTTGCCATGTCCGCCGCGCATGCGTATGTCGCTTCCGGTATTTACAAACGTGTTTTGGTTGTGGGCGCCGAAGTATTGTCGGCTTTTATCGATTGGACGGATCGTTCTACCTGTGTGCTGTTTGGCGACGGAGCGGGCGCTGCGATTATAGCTCCGGCCGAGAACGGACGTGTAATTATCGAGACTCAACTCGGTTCGTCCGGAAAATTTGCGGATTTACTGAAACTGCCTGCGGGAGGCTCGGCTTTGCGGGCTTCAACGGATACGGTTCGAGACGGTCTTCATTTCTTAAAGATGGATGGGAAGGAAATCTTCAAACTGGCCGTTCGGTATATGGGAAATGCCGTTTTAAAATTACTCGCCGATCACCATCTAAATTTGGATGATATCAAACTTCTCATTCCTCATCAGGCCAATCTCCGCATCATAAGTGCCGTTGCGGACCGGGTGGGAATGCCGATGGAGCGTGTTTTTGTCAATGTTGATAAATACGGAAATATGTCCAGCGCTGCATCTATTGTGGCGTTGGCCGAAGCCGCGGAGTGCGGGAAAATTAAAAGCGGTGATCATGTTGTCCTCGTCGCTTTCGGCGCAGGATTAACATGGTCGGCTTCTCTTATAAGGTGGTAATGGCATGACCCAGGTAGGACTCCTTTTTCCAGGGCAGGGCGCTCAATATGTTGGCATGGGAAAAGATTTTTCCGAGAAGTTTAAAGCGGCCAAGGAAATTTTCGAGCGTGGCAACCAGATTCTTGGATTTGATTTAGCTAAGATTTGCTTTGAAGGACCCGAAGAAGTTCTCACGGATACAGCCAATGCTCAAAGCGCCATTTTTTTAACCAGCATGGCGGCGCTTTCCGTTTTTAAAGAACTAAGACCCGCCAAGAATATTTTTGTTACTTGCGGATTGAGTGTGGGTGAATTTTCTGCTTTGGTGGTGTGCGGATCAATTACGTTCGAAGCTGCTTTAAAGCTTGTCAGGCGCCGTGGAGAGCTCATGAGCGAGGCGGCAAAAAATCATCCCGGAACCATGGCGTCAATCATTGGGTTAAATTTTGACCAATCTCTTGATGTTTGTAAGAAAACCGGTGCAGAGCTTGCAAATATTAATTCGCCGTTTCAAATGGTTATTTCGGGAACGGAAGACGCAGTGAAGAAGGCGAGCGAAGAAGCCAAAAAGGCCGGCGCAAAAAAGGTTATCCCTCTTAAAGTCTCCGGCGCTTTTCATTCTTCCTTGATGCGTGATGCACAAGTAGGTCTTGAGAAAATTTTAAAAGATGTGCTCATTTCCGCTCCAAAGGACGGAATCAATTTTATCGCTAATACAAGCGGTGAAAAGGTTTACGATGCTGAAAAAATTCGCCGCGGTTTGGCGGAGCAAGTCGTCAGTTCCGTACAATGGGTGCGCTCCATCGAAACGGCTAAACAATCAGGAGTAACCGAATTTTATGAAGTAGGCCCGGGAACCGTTCTTTCCGGTTTGGTAAGCCGGATTGATAAATCACTTCACGTCTTGTCCTGGGGGAGCGCAAAAGATATTTTGGAAGAAAATAATCATCCGATAGAATCGACGGTTTGAATCCGAAACAGAAACTAAAGTGCATTCCGATCAAATATTAAAAGATAAAGTCGCGTTGGTGACGGGAGCCAGCCGGGGAATTGGAAAAGCTATTGCAGAACGATTTGCCGAAGCCGGAGCGTCGGTAGTTATCTGCGCAAGAAACGACGAATTATTGAAACAAGTTGCCGCCGAAATTACTTCCAAAGGTCAGAAATGCTTAGCCTTGCGCGCGGATGTAACAAGTGAAAACGATGTCGACGGAACTGTCAAAAAAACGCTTGACTCTCATGGGCGCCTAGATATACTTGTCAACAACGCGGGCATTGTTCGCGATAATTTAATCGTGAGAATGAAAGCAGAAGATTGGGATATCGTTCTTTCGACAAATTTAAAAAGCGCGTTTTTGTTTATTAGCGCAGCTGCCCGGCCGATGATGCGCCAGCGAATGGGGCGCATCATAAATATCACTTCGGTGGTTGGAATTCGGGGCAATATGGGCCAAGCCAATTATGCGGCATCAAAAGCTGGAATTATTGGCCTGACAAAATCAGCCGCTCGTGAATTGGCATCGCGTAATATTCTGGTGAACGCCATAGCGCCCGGGTTCATCGCAACGGACATGACCGGTCAAATTTCCGGCGAGCATCGGGAGCTGATTATGAAAGAAATTCCGTTAGCACGTTTAGGTCAGCCGGAAGACATTGCAAACACGGCTTTATTTTTAGCTTCAGACCGAGCCGGTTACATCACGGGCCAAGTTATTAATGTAGACGGCGGAATGGTGATGTAAGCTCAGAAAAAGCATTAAATAGGTTAAGTAAGAAATCTTAAAAACAACAAGATCATGCAAGTTTATTAAGGAGGATAAATTAGATGGCCGTAGCAGAGAAGATCACCGAGATCATTGTCGAGCAGCTGGGTGTAAAGCCAGAAGAAGTTACACCGGAGGCGTCGTTCATTGATGATTTAGGCGCCGACTCTCTGGATACGGTTGAGCTTGTGATGGCTTTGGAAGAAGAGTTTGGCATTGAAATTCCCGATGAAGAAGCGGAAAAAATCCAAACCGTTGGCGATGCCATAAAATACATTTCTACCAAGGTTTCTCAGTCCTAATAACCTTTCTTCACAAGCCGTACCCCGTGCATGACCCAGTCCATCAAAAAGAGACGAGTGGTAGTAACCGGCACAGGTGCCGTCACCCCGATTGGTAACTCAAGCGAAATCTTCTGGAAATCGCTTATCGAAGGAAAGAGTGGGACGCGGCGAGTAGCCCAAGTTGATCCTGCTCTTTTTAATTCTAAAGTTAGTGCAGAAGTAATCGGTTTCGATCCTACCCAGTATCTCACCGCAAAACAAATCAAAAAAAGCGATCGCTTCGTTCATTTTGCCGTTGCCGCAGCCGCCATGGCACTTACCGATTCAAAAATAGATCTTAGCAAGGAAGATCCGTATCATTGCGGCGTCTTAATCGGTTCCGGGATAGGCGGGCTACGCGTTATTGAAGAGCAGCATCGGATTTTTCTGGAAAAAGGTCCTTCACGCATTTCGCCGTTTCTTATTCCCATGCTTATTTCCAATATGGCGCCGGCTCAGGTAGCGATACAGTTTGGAATAAAAGGACCGAATAATTGCGTGGTAACGGCCTGCGCTACCGGGTCCCATGCGATCGGCGATGCGCTTCGTATTATCCAACGGGGAGAAGCCGAAATGATGTTGGCGGGAGGAACGGAATCATGTATTACATCGCTCGGTTTTGGCGGTTTTGATGCCATGAAAGCGCTTACCGTAGAGCACAACGAAAATCCTGAGTCCGCATCGCGTCCGTTCGATAAAACGCGAGATGGCTTTGTCATGGGGGAAGGTTGCGGCGTTGTCATGTTGGAAGCACTTGAGCATGCAAAGGCACGCGGGGCAAATATTCTTGCTGAAGTTGCCGGGTACGGTATGACATCGGATGCCCGGCACATGACCGCTCCGGATCCCGAAGGGGATGGACCGGCACGTTGCATGATGACTGCTTTAAAGGATGCCGGGGTAAAACCGGAACAACTAAGCTACATTAATGCGCACGGTACATCGACGCCGCTTAACGACAAGGTAGAAACCTTTGCGATTAAGAAAGCGTTGGGTGAATCCATTGCAAGAAAAGTGGCGATCAGCTCAACGAAATCGATGACGGGGCATCTTTTAGGTGCGGCCGGAGGTGTTGAAGCCATTGCTTGTGCGCTTGCGATAAAACATCAGATTATCCCGCCTACGATAAATTACAAAACACCCGATCCCGAATGCGATCTGGATTATGTTCCTAACCAAGCTCGGAAAATGGCTGTGGAAGTTGTTATGTCTAATTCCTTGGGTTTCGGCGGTCACAACGCATCGCTTATTTTACGCCGGTACCACGATTAATTTTTCGAGACCCTATCCGTCCCCGAGGACGACGCCTATCAAACCTTTCTCGAAGATGAATTCAACTTCGAAATAGCTCTGGCCGCCAAGGGCCAAAAGCAGCTTATTCTACAGGAACCTTCCATTTTTTGTAAGGAATATGCTTGACGCCGAACCCAAAATGGTTACAATTGAACCCATTATGGGTTCAACTAGAGGAGCATCTGACCAACTGGCTTCTGCGTTATTTGGCAAGACAAAGCGTGCTGTTCTGGCGCTTCTTCTGACCCATCCGCAGGAATCCTTCTATCTGCGCCAGATTGTGCGTTCGGCAGGGCTAGGCCAAGGAGCCGTCCAGCGGGAGTTGCAGCACCTCACCGAAGCGGGACTTCTTCTAAGACGCCAGCAAGGCCACCAAGTTTTCTATCAGGCAAACCAAGACTCTCCCATCTTCAAAGAATTAAAGACCCTGCTCGTTAAAACAGCCGGCGTGGGGGATATCCTTCAGCGAGCTCTCGCAGGAGTGAAAGATCGTATTCAAGCAGCCTTCCTCTACGGTTCCTTCGCCACAGGAAAGGACCGTCCTGCAAGCGACTTAGACTTGGCGGTGATCGGCGAGGTCACCTTTGGGGAGGTGGTTTCCCATTTACGGCCAGCTCAAGAAACCTTAGGCAGAGAAATTAATCCTACCGTATATACTCCGGTTGAATTCCAAAAAAAATTGAAAGCTAAACACCATTTTGTATCAGCGATTATTCAAGGACCTAAAATCATGTTAATCGGAGAGGAACGTGAGCTTACCAGATTGGGAAAGAAAAGGCTGGGTCGAAAAACATAAAACAAGCCCGCAAGAAATTGAAGAGCTTTTTCACATTGCGGACCGAGACCTTAAGGATTGCCAGGCAAGGGATTTGAGCGACGACTGGCAGCTCAATATCGCTTACAATGCCGCTCTTCAATCCGCCAAAGCAGCCCTCGCCGCGGCTGGCTACAGAACCTCGCGAGAAGCCCAGCATTTTCGCATCATTCAAAGCCTTGCTTTTACACTGAGACTCGAAAAGTCACTCATCGATAAGCTGGACAAATTCCGCAAGAAACGGAACATCAGCGACTACGAACGGGCCGGCCTGGTTTCACCTGGTTTCAGAAGGTGAAGTTCGGGAAGCAATTTCCCTGGCTCGCCAACTCAGAAAACAAGTTGAGGAATGGCTCCGGGCCAATTATTCCCATCTTCTTTGTATGGAAAGGAATGAAAGACGTGGCAAAAAATCATGTCCGTAGATAAAAATGCCAATCCATTCAGTCTGGGGTGCAGGGGGAATAAAAATATGGTTCGATATTTTAAAGGTAGCCGGAGGGGTGGTGATCGGGATCACGGTAAACACGATTCGGGTCCTGCAGTTGCTATGGTACTTGGGCGTTATCTTTTTTGCCCTTCTTTAATTTAACGGCTTAATACATTTCTATTCCAGCCGATAACTATCAAAAAGTATATTGCCTTTACTATTAATATGTATAAAATACATTAAATATGGACATTCTCTATCTAAAGAAAATTGAGCTTTTTGGCTTTAAATCCTTCGCCGATAAGACCGAAGTTATTTTTAATCATGGGGTTACATGCATCGTCGGTCCGAACGGTTGCGGCAAAAGCAATATTTCAGATGCGCTTCGTTGGGTGCTTGGGGAGCGGAGCCCTAAACATCTAAGAAGTTCCCAAATGACGGATGTTATTTTTGCCGGAACCGAACTCCGAAAACCGCTCGGCATGGCCGAAGTAAATCTCATTTTTGATAATCACACCCGCTGGCTTCCGATTGATTATAACGAAGTCGTCATTACGCGCAGAGTTTACAACTCGGGTGAGAGCGAATACCTTATCAATAAAACAAGATGTCGTTACCGCGATATCCAAGCGCTTATTGTCGATACCGGTCTGGGGATGGGTTCCTACAGCATGATGGAACAGGGAAGAGTGGATTATATTTTAAACGCAACGCCGGAAGAAAGACGGGGACTTATCGAAGAAGCGGCCGGTGTAGCAAAGTTTAAAGCGCAAAAAGAAGAAGCGCTCAGGAAGCTGATACTCACCGAAGAAAATTTGACTCGCCTGCGCGATATTGTTCAAGAAGTCGAGCGTAATATTAAATACGCCGAACGCCAGGCAAAGCGAGCCGAACGTTACAAGGTCCAGCTCGATACCTTGAAGCAAATGGAAATTACCAAAGCATTTCTCGACCTTGACGAATCGAAAACCAGGGAATCAAGTTTAGGTCAAGAAATAGCTCAGTTACATCTGGAAATTCAAGCGACGGAAGAAAAACAAAACGTACGGCGCAGCGTGCAAAGCGATTTGGAAATTCGTCTAAACACCTCCGAAAAAACATTACGGGATCGTCTTGAAATCCGGGCCGAGCGAAAAGGAAAGCTGGAATACGGTTTTAATCAAATCGAACAGTTCGAAAAGCAAATAGCCGAATTAGAAGAAGTGCGCCGAAACGCCGAAAAAGATATTCAGGAAGCGGAGTTTCGCTTGGCGGAATTGAGGCCGCAAATTGAAACAACCGAGCCGGACTCCCCACCGGAAGACAGGAGCGGTGAGACTGCCGAAACCCGGTTGCTCGAAAAGCAAAATTTACTTTCCCGATTAAAATCCGAAGTTGACCGTCAAAGAGAGCTTGTAGAAACGGCGCGCGACGCTTTGTTTCAATCGGCCGATTTTCAACTCAAGCAAAAAAATGAACTCCAGCGACTCAAGCTCGAATACGCCCGCGAACAAGAAAGAAGTAAGCGTCTTTCTTCTCTCAGAGACCGGCAATGGAGAGAACGGGAAGAGCTTCAAAATAGACTAAACAGCATCGAAATTGAACGTCGGGAAATTTTGGTTAACGATGACGGTATTCTTGAAAGCTACAATAAAAAACTTTCCGAGCAAGCCGCCCTTGAGCAGGAACTGTCTGCTATAAACGAGAAAATGACGAGCCTCGCCCGAGACACGAGCGAGCTGGCTACAAGAATTGCCGTTCTCAGACAACTCAGCAAAAAAGGTTTACTGCCTTGGACAACCACGCGTGGCTTTTTATCCGGCGCCGATCTCGAGTCGTCCCAGGCTTTGTCGGCGGCAGAAGCGCTTGCCGAAGTTATCAAGCCAAAGCCGGGTTTTGAGCATCTTTATCATCTAGCCGTTGGAAAATTTATGGATGCGCTGATTGTTAAAGAGGAAAGTGCGGCGTATGAAATTATCGATGTTTTAACGAAGAAAAAGTGGGGCGAAGCGACCATACTTTTGACCGGCCGGCCGGTATCGGCCGCTATTTTATCCGACGGCATTGCCAAGCATCCTTTAATTTTGGGACCCGCCATTGATTTTGTGGAATGTTCACCCAAACACAAACAGCTGGCCGAATTAGTACTGCTCGGCACCTACATTTCCGTGCCCTGGGATTCCGAGCATAAAGCATCGCTTCGCGAGCTTTCAGAGAAATCTCGCTTGATCACAAAAGACGGGGTAATTCTCGGTCCGGGTAGCCGGATTCAAGTAGGTATCAGGGCGGAACACGGTGAAACAGACACCTGGAATTCGGCTTCCTATGTTTCTGCAGAAAAAAAACTTCAGGAATACGAACATGAAACCGCGGAGTCGAAGAGTCGAAAAGAATCCATTGCTCACCGGCTCGAAACGATTGGCGAAGAGCTCAGATCTACAGAGCCCGGCTTGCGTACGGCTCAGGTTAAACTGGAATCCGGTCAGCACCTTTCAGCACAATTGTTAAAAGACCGGGCACGTTTCGAAGAAGAGCTTAAATTAAACGAGAGCGATATCGAGCATTCTTTAGCCGAACAAGCTAAGGCAGAAAAACAAATCATTCAACTTACGAACGATGTTCGCGCATCGCTTAGCGCAGAAGAAAGTGCCAAAAAAGGGCTTCACCATGGGACGGGACGTTTGGAAGATCTAGAGCAGCAAAAGGAAACGTTGGCTTCGGAAGTAGCTGAGTTAAGTGCGGAATATAAACATTTAAACGATCGAATAACGTTAAGTTCTCTTTCGCAAACTTCGCTTAAGAGTAATTTCGATTTGCTTTCCTCTCTCGTAGCTGAAAAGAAAAAAACGATTATCGATGCCGACGAAAAACAAAAGGGGTTTACCGATCTCATGACGAGTACGACATCTGATCTTATGCAGGCGAAGAGTGAGGATGGAAAATATTCGGCCGAAATCCGGGAATTTGAAAGGCAAATCGAGTCTATTAAAGAAGAAAGAAAGGCCGGCTCCGAAGAAATCGAATCTCTCCACAGGAAAATAGCGGCATTAAAAGACGGCGAACACGCCAAAGCACTTGAGCGAACCGATAGCTTACACCGGCAGGACACCGTTCGTCAGCAGATTCGCCAAGTGTATAAAATAGAATTGGCCAGTCTCAACCGTGCCGAATACTCCACTCCTTCCGCTGAGGAATTAGCTGAGTTTAGCGAAAAAATGATAAAGCTCAGAGAAAATCTGGAAACCTTGGGTACGGTCAATCTGCTTGCGGTTGAAGAATACGAAGAGTTAAAAACGCGGTTTGAGTTTTTATCTTCGCAGCAGAAAGACCTGGAAACCTCCCGTGAAAGCTTGCTTGAAGCTATTCGAAAAATAAATCGGACGACTCGAAAGTTATTTCAGGATACGTTCCATCAGATTCAAGCCAATTTTGAGCAGTATTACCGGATTCTTTTTCGCGGCGGTCATGCCGAATTAATTATGCTGGATGAAGAAAATCCTCTCGACTCCGGCATCGATATTCACGTAAGACCGCCGGGTAAAAAGCTTCAACATATTTCCTTGCTATCGGGTGGAGAAAAAGCGCTTACCACGATCGCCCTGATGTTTTCTCTTTTTAAAGCGAAGCCCTCGCCTTTTTGCGTTTTGGATGAAGTCGACGCGCCTTTGGACGAAGCCAATATTGACCGGTTTTTGGATGTGCTTCGCGAGTTTCTTGCCACTACCCAATTTCTCATCATTACGCATAGCCGAAAAACCATTTCAACCGGCGACACGCTTTACGGTGTAACGATGGAGGAATCGGGAGTTTCTTCGATTGTTTCTGTCCGCATTGCCGAGAATGGAAATGTAGCGCCTTTATCACCGACTGAAGAAAGCACCCAAAGCGAGATCCAGGCGTCGGTTAATACGATTCCTGTTTGAATTACCAGGGTTTTTCTTTGATTTCAGAATCGCGAAAGTCTTTCTTTTATTTCTAACGCAAAAATTGTATAATCACCGCTCAAAATGCACAGTTTTGCTTGTGTATTCTACGTTTGTTGAACTCGGGTTTAGGGAGGATTAGGAATCGATGAAGAAAATGATATCATTACTTTTGCTTATGTTTATGGCGGTAGGCTGCGCGACGGAATTAAACGAGACGCAGACGGGCGGTCTTTTAGGCTCTGGGCTGGGAGCCGGCTTGGGAGCTATTATCGGTAGCCAAACAGGGCATGCCGGGGCAGGTACCGCTATCGGAGCAGGTACGGGTCTTTTGGCCGGCGCTTTGATGGGTGAGGGAATTAAAAGGCAAGGCGATAAAGTAAGGCAAGAGGTTGCTCAACAGCAGCAATACCAACAACCCCCGCCGCCTACGCAATACCAGGGCACCACGCAAGAAGTTCACACCATGTACAATCCGAGAACGGGCCAGACATTTCCGGCGCGTTACAAATACGATCCGAATACAGGCGAAGAGCTTCTCCCGCTTCAGTAATTTAAGCCATTCAGTCGGTACCTCTGGGCAGTAAATATGTTCAGAGGTACTGTTCTTTAGGGGATCCCATGGCTAATCAAATCACGATTTTTCGCGCACTCTTGGTCCCTGTTTTTATCACCGCTTCGGTGTACAGCCATCCGAGCCATCCGATTTTGAAATGGTTTCCGCTCGGAATTTTTCTCACCGCATGCCTAAGCGATGCATTGGATGGTTTTGTGGCGCGGTTGTTTAATCAAAAGACGCTGTTTGGGCAAATACTCGATCCTATCGCCGACAAGCTTCTTTTAACGTCGGGTTTTCTTTCCGTTTATTTTTCTCCGCATTTTTCCATAAAACCTCCGGCCTGGTTGGTTATTCTGGTGTGCTCGCGCGACGCATTTATCATCTCAGGCATCATTCTTATTTATATTACATCCGGGACGATTCGCGCCAACCCCAGTTATTTAGGGAAAATCACAACGTTTTTTCAAATGATTACGGTGATAGCGCTGCTTGTTCCCTTGAAAATCGCGAATGCCTTTTTATTTTTAACCGCCGCACTGACGCTTGCTTCGGGCCTGGCCTATTTGTGGCGTGAAGTTGAACGAGGGAAAATATATGCCGTCAAATGATGCGAATGCACCTAAAGTCGTCGCGCCTAAAATTGCCGTGATAGGAAGAACCAATGTGGGTAAATCCACACTCTTTAACCGGCTTGTGGGCAAAAGACAAGCTATCGTTGAAGCCGCGCCCGGCACGACACGGGACCTAGTGTACGGTTCGTTCGAATGGGCGGGGAAGAGCTTTAATATCGTGGACTCCGGCGGTCTTGCGGCGGGAGATTCGCAGGATCCGGAAATTACCAAAGCCATCGAACGGTCCGGGCAACGTCTTCTTAAAGATGCGGATGTGGTGCTGCTTGTCTGTGACGGCAAGTCAGGAATTTTAGGTCCCGATGAAGATTTGGCTAATACATTAAGAAAAGAACCCATTCCCACGATCGTCGTTATTAATAAGATCGATACCGAATCCCAATTCCAAAATGCCATAGGGGATTTTTATCGACTTGGTTTTAAAAATGTAGTTCCTCTGTCGGCTGCGCACGGCCTTGGCATTCGAGAACTTTGCGAGAAAATCGCTTTAAGTCTGCCGGATAAATTAACCGAAAAACAGGCAGAAAAAGCGGATTTCTCGTTGGCCATTGTGGGTGAGCCGAACGTAGGAAAGTCAACCTATCTGAACGCTGTTTTAAGCGCGGAGCGCGCCACCGTTTCCTCCATTCCGGGCACCACGCGCGATCCGGTTGAAGACCTTCTCGAAATAGAAGGCAAGCGTATTAAATTGGTTGATACCGCCGGTGCTCGCCGACACCGGAAAGTAAACGAATCCGTTGCGTTCTACAGTCAACGGAGAACGCTCGATGTGATTTCCAAAGCCGATGTCGTGTTACTTTTATTTTCCGCCGCCGAGGGGCTTACGAGGAATAGCCTCATGCTGGTCGAGCAAATATCGGAGCAGAATAAAAGTTGTGTACTGGTGGCCAATAAGTGGGACTTAACGAAAAGCACGGAACAGGAAAATTTTAGAAAAACCCTTTTTCAGCGGTTTAAATTTCTCAGGCATTGCCCGCTTATTTTCATGTCCGCAAAAAATAAACGGGATATCACCGCTCCTTTAAAGGAAGCGATTCGTATTTGGGAAGTCGGTAAAAAGCGAATCGATGACCGTGAGTTGGTCGAAGTACTCTCGGTATTTCAGAACCGGGTTGTTGCGCCGGGCTCTCCGGCAAAAATTAAATTTGCTACGCAGGTCTCCGTTTCGCCACCGCATTTTGTTTTATTCAGCAATACTTCCGCAAGAATCAGCGATACCTACATGCAGGCCATTCGAAATGAATTGTCCGAGCGTTTTAAGCTCGGCGGAATTTTCTTCAAGCTAACCGTTAGAAGGGGAAAGAAAAAAACATGATTGCTGGATTTTTCGGCTTAGTGTCGGCGTATTTGTTAGGTTCCGTTCCTACGGGGTTTTTGACGGCGAAATTACTTAAGAAAATTGACATTCGTAAGCACGGAAGCGGAAATATGGGCGCGACGAATGTATTCCGTGTCGTTGGCGCCAAATGGGGAATTTTTGTCATGGTCGCTGATATTTTTAAAGGCTACGCCGCCGTAGCGGCGTTGCATCCGCTTTTTTTTGCGGACACGCCCGGCGTTTCGTCGCTCGTCGCTCGTATGGGGCTGGGCTTCGCAGCGGTAATCGGACACAACTGGACGATATTTTTAGGATTCAAAGGCGGGAAGGGTGTGGCAACGACATGCGGGGTTTTTATGGCCATCGCTCCGGCGTCGACGTTTTGCGCGCTTGCCGTTTGGTTTCTCATTGTTTGGCGGACGAAATACATTTCACCGGCATCCATCGTAGCAGCCGTGACCTGCCCGGGTTGGATATGGCTTTTTTACCAGAACGAGGTTACGTTTCCGATCCTGTTTGGCGTTTCTATCCTCATTCCCATTCTTATTATCTACACCCACCGTCCTAACATTGCCCGCCTGAAGGCGGGAACCGAGCCCAAAATTACGGACCGTTCTAAGCGAATTTAGAATTTCTGCCCCGGGGCAGAAATTGCTTGACATTTGTTTTTTAGGCAATAGACTATTGGTGATTTGTCACTCCTAGCTGTCCTCTTTAACCGGAGGACTTTCCGTGGAAAATCTGCTTGTACACTCTTTTCAAAAAAACGAATCAGAAGAAATCCGTATTTCGCTACGCGAGTATAAAAACAGGCATTACCTGGATTTACGGCTGTTCTTTCAGCCGCAGGACCAGCGTGAAATGGTTCCGAGCAAGAAAGGCATTACCGTTTCAATAGAATTCTTGCCGGAATTAAAACGCGGTCTGCTCAAGTTTGAGCAGGAGATCCGCCAAGTTTTGTCGAATCCAGGGCAGGATGGCGGCGAGAGCGGCGGCAGTAAGTGATGTAATTCCGCTGATTTAAGTGGTAATTATAGAGATTAACTGTATATAAGAAATCACCTTGCGAGCCTATCTAAATTATATTACTATAACGACATACGGCATCAGAACCTCCGCCCTAATCGAACCATTTATTCTATTTTGAATTAGGTTTTTTGTCTTTATTTGAGGCGCGTGAATTGAGGCGCGTGTGTCAACGTAACCTATAAGGAGTAAACGTCATGTCCAAGACAAAAGAGAAAGATCCAAAAGATAACCAGGACCTAAAGATAAAAGCCAAGAAGGATGAGTCCGAAATTAATGAAAAGGTTAGCGCCGAACGGCACAAGGCCCTTGATTTAGCTCTTCAGCAAATCGAAAAACAATTTGGACAAGGAACCATTATGCGCCTTGGTTCCAATCAAGTGGTCGATATCGAAGCCATTCCGACCGGTGCGCTTAATTTGGACATTGCTACGGGTATAAACGGGATGCCACGCGGACGGATCATCGAGATTTTCGGTCCTGAGTCGAGCGGAAAAACAACGCTCACGCTAAGTATTATCGCACAGCTTCAAAAAACCGGCGGTGTTGCGGCATTCATCGATGCCGAACATGCTCTGGATGCCCAGTACGCACAGAAATTAGGCGTGAAGATCGAAGATCTTCTGATTTCTCAGCCGGATACCGGTGAGCAAGCTCTCCAAATTACCGAAATGCTTGTTCGTTCTAACGCGGTGGATTTGATCGTCATCGATTCGGTGGCCGCACTTATCCCTCGCGCAGAGATTGAAGGAGAAATCGGTGATAGTCATGTGGGACTTCAAGCTCGTTTGATGTCACAGGCCATGAGGAAATTGACAGGTACCGTAGACAAGGCCAACACATGCCTGATATTTATCAATCAGATCCGTGAGAAAATCGGCGTGATGTTTGGAAATCCCGAAACCACGCCGGGCGGCCGGGCGCTTAAGTTTTACTCATCGATGAGGCTTGATATTCGTAGAATAGCAACACTTAAAGACGGCGAGAATCCGATCGGAACGCGCGTTCGCGTAAAAGTTGTAAAAAATAAATGTGCTGCGCCGTTTAAAACAGCCGAGTTCGATATTTTATTCAGCGAAGGCATTTCTTATGAAAGCACGGTCATCGATTTGGGCATTGAGTCCCGAATCATCGAAAAGCAGGGAAGCTGGTTATCCTACAAGGATGAGAAGCTAGGCCAGGGCCGCGAAAATACCCGCCAAGCTTTAAAGGAAAACAACAAACTTCTCAAGGATATCGAGAAGGAAATCCTCGCGCATATGTCCGCTCAAGCCTTTCAAAAGAGCGGGGCGTAGTTTATTTAAGGATTACGTTGTGTGGCTCCGCTCTCCTACCAAGAGGCCTTTTCTTATTCACTGAAATTATTGAGTGGCCGGCAATATTCTGAAACTGCGCTTCTTGAAAAGCTGTGCGGCAAAGGGTGTTCCGCAGAGGTATCCGAAGAAGTTATCGGAAAGTTAAAAAACCTGAATTTTTTGAACGATCGTGCGTTTGCCGAAGCGGTCGCTCAGGATTTGGCCCGGTTTAAGCCGAGCGGCCGTCGCCGGGTTAAGTCGGTGTTAAAGAAAAGAAAAGTTTCCGAGGTAATCGCAAGCGATATTAGTTCGAAAATTGGAAACGAAGAAGAAGTAGAGCGCGCAAAAGAACTGGCCCGGAAATGCGAAGTGAAATGGGCGGCGCTGCCGAAAATGCGCCGGCTCAAACGAATTTATGATTTGCTCGTCCGGCGTGGATTTGATTTTGAATTATGCCGGCAGGTGATTGAGGAAATACGGTGAAGACGTTTGAAATTAGAAAAAAATTTTTATCGTTTTTTGAAGCACGGGGCCATCGTGTGGTTTCAAGCGACCGCCTGATTCCGTCAGGAGACCCCACGCTCCTTTTCACCGGCGCGGGTATGAATCAATTCAAAGATTATTTCCTTGGCATCAAGACGGATATGAAACGTGCTGCAAGCGTTCAGAAATGTCTGAGGACCGGCGATCTGGAAAATGTCGGCCGGACACCCTATCATCATTCGTTTTTTGAAATGCTTGGCAATTTTTCCTTCGGGGATTATTTTAAAAAAGAAGCCATCGAATGGGCGTGGGAATTTTTAACAAAAGAACTTGGTATCTCACCGAAACGTTTGCGGGTAAGTGTCTACAAAGAAGACGACGAAGCTCACTCGATATGGGAGAAGAAAATCGGTATAAGGCCCGATGAGATTTATCGTTTTGACGATAAGATGAATTTTTGGCCGGCCGGTGTGATTACCGAAGGCCCGAACGGGCCGTGCGGGCCATGCTCCGAGATTTATTTTGATCAGGGCGAAGATGTGGGCTGCGGGCGTCCGGATTGCGGTGTGGATTGCGATTGCGGTCGGTTTGCCGAAATTTGGAATCTCGTTTTTACGCAATTCGACAGAAAGTCCGATGGAACCCTCATTCCGCTTAAGGCGAAAAACATTGATACCGGAATGGGACTCGAAAGGCTTGCCTGCGTAATGCAAGGTAAGCGGTTTAATTACGATATCGATCTTTTCGATCCAATTCGAAACGCGATTAAGAAGAGAATTCCGCACTGGGAAGAGAAAATGCGGTCCGATCTTTACACCGTTGCTGATCATATTCGCGCCGTGTCGTTTTCGATCGGCGACGGCGCTTACCCTTCAAATGAAGGCCGGGGTTATGTCGTGCGAAAATTAATTCGCCGGGCGCTTTGGAGATCGAAGAAACTAGGCATGACGCTACCCGTTCTTTCGGAGCTGGTTTCTTCCGTAGTGGAAGCTATGGGTGATTTTTATACCGAATTGAAAGAAGAAGCCGGTTTTATAACGAACGTTATCAAAAACGAAGAAGAGCGATTCTTACGTACATTGGATCGGGGCTTAAGTTTAATTGCAAACATAAAGCAATTTACATCGAAAGACGTGTTTACGCTTTACGACACGTACGGTTTCCCTGTCGAGCTCACGCAATCTATTGCCGAAGAGCGCGGCATTCCGATTGAGATGGAAAAATTCGAACAGCTGATGGAAGAACAGCGTGAGCGCGCCAAACAAGCTACCAAGATGAGTGACAGCATCTTCGTAGCGGACGAATTCAAGACTGAACTTTTAAAGAGAAAAATTAAGCCGACGGTGTTTCGCGGATATCACAAGTTTGAATTGGACTGCGAAGTTCTCGCGTTGGTGGATGAGCAGGGGAAATTTCGCGATCGTCTCGAGGAAGGTCAATCCGGCCTTTTGGTTGTAAACGACACTGTATTTTATGCGGAAGGCGGAGGACAAGTTGGCGATCGGGGCGAATATAGCCTGGCCAGCGGAAAAGGCCTCGGCGATATTATCGATACGTTTAAGCGGGAAGAAATCTTTTTTCACCGGATAAAAATTACCGAAGGAAGTTTAAAAGTCGGAGACAAAGTTCACTTGCGTGTGAACGAAGAGCTGAGACGAAAGACTATGTACAATCATACCGCCACGCATTTGCTTCATGCGGCGCTTAGGAAAGTACTGGGCGAACACGTGCGGCAACTCGGATCGGTGGTAGAACCGCGCCGCTTGCGGTTTGATTTTTCGCATTTCCAGGCTCTTACGCCCGAGGAAATAAAAAAAGTAGAAAATCTCGTGAACGAAGAAATTCGAAAAGGCACCGAAGTCTCAGCTGTCGAAAAGCCCATTAAAGAAGCCAAAGAGGAAGGCGCCATTGCTTTCTTCGGCGATAAATACGGTGACCGCGTACGCGTGATTACCGTGGGTCAGTTCAGCAAGGAATTCTGCGGCGGTACGCATGTTTCGAACACCAAAGAGATCGGGCAAATGGAAATTGTTTCGGAGTCCTCGATCGGAAGCGGGACGCGTCGCATTGAGGCGGTTTCGTCAACCGGGGTGGAGGAATATCACCGGGAAAAGAAGCTCCTAAAGGAGCAAGAAGAAAAGCGCGAATCTGCCACGCGAGCAGAACAGGAGCTGAAAGCCGCGCGTGCAAACGAACAACTGACCGCGGTTGATCAGGAAAGATTAGTAAAATCTGCCCAGCCGATTAACGGCATGCGTTTACTTGTTGAATATTTTGATGGATTGGATAAAAAAGGATTGGGATCGCTTGTAGATTTGCTAAGACCGAAGCTTGATCGGGGTGTCATAGTAGCTTTTTCCGAAGACGGCGGAAAACTTTCGATGGTAGCGGCGTTAACCGAGAACTTAAAAGAAAGCAAAGTTAGCGCAAATGAATTGATGAAAAGTCTCACTCCGCTGGTTGGCGGACAAGGCGGAGGACGAAAAGATTTTGCGCAGGGTGGGGGATCGATTCCTGCCAACCGTAAAGAATTCATGAAAAATGCTTTTGAAATTATAAAAAACGCAGTAACCAAGTGAGAAACTGATGCAAGTATTGGCTTGGGATAAGGGGCTTCTGAAGAAACTCCCGCAAATTAAAAAAGTTTCTTTTGATAAGGATCTTTTTCATAAAATTCACCGCATACTTTCCGATGTGCGGGAAAAAGGCGACGGGGCGCTCCACCGGTTTACCAAAGAATTCGACGGAGTGGAAGTTTCTTCCCAGAGACTCCGTGTATCGGAAGCCAATATCAATGCGGCATTTGAAAAAGTAGACACTGATTTCGTTCCTATCTTGAAACATATTTCCGAGAGCGCTGAGAAATATTACCGAAAAGATTTGCCGAAATCATTCCGCATTAAAGAAAGAGACGGGGTTGTGCTCGCCAAGCGATACCGGCCGCTTGAGCGCGTAGGCGTGTATATTCCCGGTGGCACCGCGCCGCTTGTTTCGACGGTATACATGACGGTTATTCCCGCTAAAGTTGCGGGCGTAAAGGACATTGTCCTCTGCAGTCCACCGAATCGTGATACGGGTGACATCGATCCGCATATTTTAATCGTGGCGAATTTACTTGGCGTAAAGGAAATTTACAGGGTGGGCGGCGCTCAAGCCATCGGCGCCATGGCGTTTGGAACAAAAACAATTCGCCGGGTGGATAAAATTGTCGGTCCCGGAAATCAATATGTAGCCGAAGCAAAAAGGCAAGTGTATGGGTTTGTTGACATCGATATGTTTGCGGGTCCGAGTGAAGTTGCGATTCTGGCCGATCAATCGGCTGATGTGAATCTCATCACATGCGATTTGCTTGCGCAGGGAGAACATTTCGGGAGCCAGGTATATTTAGTCACCGATTCTAAGAAAATTGTAGAACAGATGCGTAAGCGTATCGAAGTAGGCGTTGTCATTCAGGTGAATAATTTAGAAGATGGTTGCGCTGCCATTAACGAGATCGCGCCCGAACATCTGCAAATCATGACCAAAAAACCGGAGAAATGGCTTTCGCGTATCGAACATGTCGGCGCCATATTTATCGGCCCCTATTCGCCGGCCGTCGTAGGCGATTATGTCGCAGGCCCGAGTCATGTTTTACCGACCGGCGGTACGGCGCGTTATTTCTCGCCGCTTAGTTCGTCGGATTTTGTGAAAAGTTCGCAAATTATTCGCTATACACGTGAGAGTTTGGAACGCGACCGGCCGTTTGTTCAGAAATTAACGCAGATTGAAGGCCTCGTGCTTCACCGTATTTCGATGGAAGCACGATTTTTAAAAGCTCCACAGATGGTTAAGGAATCGAAAGGATAATATCGTGGCTAAATCAAAAAAAGCGAAACGTTCGTCTGCTCGAAATACATCTTTGGCAATGGCAGATCGAAAATCGGAAGCTGTCCGGAAAACACAGGAAACGAACATTTTGGTAAAGCTGAACCTGGATGGTCAGGGCAGGGCAAATATTGAAACGGGCATTCCCTTTCTGGATCACATGCTTTCGGCTTTTGCCAAGCACGGCCTTTTTGATTTGGAAATAAAGGCGAGTGGTGATTTGCATATCGATATACACCACACCAACGAAGATGTAGGAATTACTCTCGGGCAAGCGTTTGCCAAAGCGCTTGGAGATAAAAAATCCATTCGCCGGTTTGGTTTCTTTTATGTGCCGCTCGGCGATGCCCTGACCCGTGTGGTTGTGGATATTTCCGGGAGGCCTTATTTCAATTTAATTAAGCCGGAAGGCGAAATGAGGTTCACTGCCGAATATGATTTGCCCGAAGCCATTCACATGCTTGAAAGTTTCATACAGCATGCCGGGCTTGATGCGCATATTCAAATTCTGACAGGTCATGATGGGCACCACGTAATGGAAACTATTTTTAAGGCATTTGGCCGCGCACTTTCCATGGCGGTTGAACGGAATCCTCGTATTATGGGTGTGCCGTCCACCAAAGGGACACTATGATTGGAATTATCGATTATGGCATGGGCAACTTATATTCGGTCGCGAAGGCGCTTGAGCGGCTTGGAAAAGAGGCCGAGTTGGTTGAGAAGCCTTCTCAGTTGAAACGTGCCAAGAAATTAATTCTCCCCGGTGTCGGCGCGTTTGGCGATGCCATGAAAGAATTGAATCGTCGCGACTTGGTCAAGTCCATTCGGGAAGCTGTAGAAAACGGCACACCTCTTTTAGGGGTTTGCTTGGGGCTCCAACTTCTTTTTGAGAAGAGCGAAGAGGGCGGAGAGCATGACGGGCTCGGCCTTCTCCGCGGGCAGGTTTTAAAATTTTCTCCATTGCCGAACGGCAAAGAAAAGCGGCTTAAGATTCCGCATATGGGTTGGAATCAGGTGGCGTTTAAAAACCGCTCTTCCGTTCTTTTTAAAGGAGTGCCCGAGAACCAGTATTTTTATTTTGTGCATTCCTATTATGTAGCGCCGGAGGATCCCCAAGTGACGGCCGGAGAAACCGAATACGGAATCACTTTCACTTCCGTGGTTTCAAGCGGACATATCTACGGCTGCCAATTTCATCCCGAAAAAAGTCATGAATTTGGCCAAGCGGTTTTAAAGAACTTTCTTGAAGCAGCCTAAATGATTGTCATTCCAGCCATTGATTTAATAGCGGGGCAGGTTGTTCGCCTTCGGCGGGGAAACTATGCCGAAAAAACGGTTTATCCCGGAGAGCCCGAATCCTATGTAGAGCGTTGGCAGAAATCCGGCGCCAAGCGAATACATGTGGTGGATTTAGAGGGAGCTAAAACGGGTGAGATTCGCGAATGGTCAGCGCTCGAACGCATGGTAAAAGCAGCAAGCGTACCGATCGAGCTCGGCGGCGGGCTACGCACCATGAAAGATTTAGACCGCGTTTTTGCCCTCGGGATCGGCTACGGGATTTTGGGGACGGCCGTTCTTAAGAATACCAATTTTGTTCAGGAAGCGCTCAAAAAATTCCCGGGAAAAATTTTAATCAGTCTCGATGCGCGGGACGGAAAAATTCGGACCGAGGGGTGGACAGAAAATTCTTCCGCGAATGTGCTTGATGTTTGCAATCAAATTTCCAAATGGTGTGCGCGCGAAGTTATTTATACCAATATCGAAAAAGACGGAGTGCTTAGCGGCCCCGATATTTCAGGGCTATACATGCTTTTGAAGGACACAAACCTCTCAATCGTTTTATCCGGAGGCGTTTCCAATATTGAAGATATTCGTAAGCTTTCAAAGATTCAGAACCCCAGATTCATAGGAGTTATTTGCGGTCGGGCACTCTATGAGGGAGATTTGCGTTTGGATGAGGCTAATCGCATGGTCTCTAATAAAATGAAACCAGGGAAGGGGCGAACATGATAGAACGCTTGAGCGCATTTATTCGTACGGCAACCGACGGGTGGGATCAAATGACCGTTGCACTCATCGGATTCCTGCTTGCTCTGGCGATTCACCATCTCATGATTTTAGGTACGCTTAGACGGATTCGAACGGAGGCCAGCACGCATCGTTTGATTAAGAAAGAATACGCCACGATACCTCCGGTCTATGATTTCTTAAGTTTCTTTTTTGTGTTGGCCGGCGTGATACTTATTCTGATACTTTGGTTCGGGCCAAGTATTTTGGTTCCGGCGGTTGGTAGCGTGGGTGTACTTTTTCTAGCTGTTATGTGTTTCGTTTTATCGGGTTATTTATATTTGGTGGGGCTTGCCAGAGCAACCATCCAGGTTATTCAGGATCTGGTAAGAAAGTCTAAATTCTAGTTGGCTCGCCGTGTTGGCTAAACGCATTATTCCATGTCTTGATATCAGGAACGGCCGCGTCGTTAAAGGTGTAAAGTTTCTCGCGCTGAAGGACGCCGGGGATCCCGTGGCGTGTGCTGCTGCCTACGATAAGGGCGGCGCGGATGAGCTTGTTTTCTTGGACATTACCGCAAGTCATGAATCTCGTGGAATTGTTGAAAATGTCGTTAAAAAAGTAGCGGCAACAATCTCCATTCCGTTTTCCGTCGGAGGCGGCCTAAGCGACGTGGACTCCATACGGGCGGTGCTTCGTGCCGGCGCGGATAAAGTTTCGCTCAATACCTCAGCCGTAAAAGATCCGGAATTTGTAACCAAAGCCGCCGAACGTTTCGGTAATCAATGTATTATCGTTGCCATTGATGCGAAACGCCATGGTAAGAACTGGCATGTTTACACGCACGGCGGAAGAAACGATAGCGGAAAAGATGCTATTGAATGGGCCAGAGAGGCGGAGCGTCGTGGGGCTGGCGAAATTCTTCTGACGAGCATGGACCGGGATGGTACGGAAGCCGGATACGATATTGAATTGACGGCAGCGGTAGCTGGCTTCGTGGGCATTCCTGTTATTGCTTCGGGCGGTGCGGGAAATCTTGAGCATTTAAAACAAGCTTTCCTTTACAGCGGTTGTGATGCCGTGCTGGCGGCTTCCATTTTTCATTTTGGAACGTACACCATTAAAGAAGCGAAAGAATATTTAAAGAAATCAAATATACCCGTCCGGTTATAAAGGAGTCTTTTCATGATGCAGGTTAAATGGAACGAGCAGGGATTAATTCCCGTCGTCGTGCAAGATGCCAAAAATAACGAAGTGTTGATGGTAGCGTATATGAATGAAGAAGCGTTTAAGCGCACGCTTGAAACGAAAATTGCCTGTTTTTATTCGCGAAGCCGGAACAAGCTTTGGATCAAAGGCGAAAGTTCCGGGCATACGCAGAAGGTGGTTGAAATTCTTGCCGATTGCGATAACGATACGCTCATCGTGAAAGTAGAGCAAGCGGGCGGGGCCTGCCATCTTGGTTACCGCACGTGTTTTGTGCACCGCTTGGATAAAGCCGGAAATATTGCGGAAGTCACCCAGAAAAAAGTATTTAATCCCGATCAGGTGTATAAATCGCATGGGAATTCCTGACTTTAAAGCATTTTCGAAGCTCGCCGAGAAAGGCGCTTACGTTGTTTTCTCAAAGCAACTTAGCGCTGATCTGGAAACGCCCGTTTCCGCCTTCTTAAAGATTGCCGAAGGCAGCCGTTCGGCATTTCTATTCGAATCGGTTGAGCGCGGCGAAAGAATCGGCCGCTATTCTCTTTTAGCCGCCCGCCCCAGGCAGGTTATTTACTACGATGGCGACCGCACCTATATTCGCGATACCCACTCCACTAAGAAGCCAAATATCTTTATTGGCGATCCGCTGCATTATATGGAACTCACCATGCCCCGGCTGAAATTAGCAAATCCCATATCGGCGAATGGATTTCAGGGCGGTTATGTGGGATTTCTCGGCTATGAATCCGTCACGGATTTTGAATCCATTCGGTTGAAATTAAATGGGCCGGCTAAGACAGAGAAAATACCTCGCTCGCTTTTCTTTTTGGTTGAGGATTATTTTGTTTTTGATCATGTAAAGCACACCCTCGAAATGGTAGCGCTGGTTCAAACAAGCGGAAACAAAAAAGAAGCTTACGAAGAAGGCTTGGAATGTATTCGTTCACTTGAAGAGAAACTCAAATCGTCTACGCGGATAAAATCAGCAAAGGAAAAAAAGTCGAAGCCGAGTTCGATCAAATCGAATATGACCCCCACGCAATTTAAGAAATATGTACGGCGCGTTAAGCAATACATCAATGCCGGCGACTGTATTCAGGTAGTGTTGTCTCAAAAATTCAAATTAGGAAAAGTTTCCGATCCTTTTCACATCTACCGCGCTCTTAGGTCTCTTAATCCATCGCCTTATATGTTTTACTTTCGCCACGAGGATTTGGAATTGGTCGGATCTTCTCCGGAAATGCTTGTCAAGAAAAGCAGCGATACGGTTGAAGTAAGGCCCATTGCCGGCACGCGGCCGCGGGGCAGGGATGAAAAAGAGGACCGTGCCCAGGAGCGGGAGCTCCAATCTTCTATTAAGGAACACGCGGAACATCTCATGCTGGTCGATTTGGGAAGGAACGATATTGGGCGAGTGTGCGATTATAAAACAGTTGAAGTAAAAGAATACGCCCGGATTGAACGGTATTCGCATGTGATGCATCTGGTGAGCGATGTTACGGGTAAACTTGCCAAAGGAAAGCATATGTTTGATACGTTGCGGGCCACGTTTCCGGCGGGGACCGTAACGGGTGCGCCAAAAGTTCGTGCGATGGAGATTATTGACGAGCTTGAAAAAGAAGAGCGCGGGCCCTACGCCGGTTCGGTGGGTTATTTGAGTTTTTCAGGCGATATGGATATGTGTATTACCATTCGAACCATTGTGATTCATCGTGGGGAAGCTTCGGTCCAAGCCGGCGCCGGTATAGTCTACGATTCCGATCCTGCCGCGGAGTATCAGGAGACGGTCAATAAAGCCAAAGCTCTTTTTAAGGCCGTTCGGAAGGAAAGTTAATCTATGATTCTTTTAATTGATAACTTCGATTCGTTCACCTATAACTTGGTTCAGTATCTTGGGGAGCTCGGCGAAGAGATCGTTGTACGTAGAAATAATACCATTACAGTCAAAGAAATAGCAGGACTGAAACCCGATCGTATTGTGATTTCTCCCGGGCCGTGTACGCCGAAGGAAGCCGGCATTTCGAACGAAACGATTCAGAGCTTCGGCGGAAAAATTCCGATACTCGGTGTCTGTCTCGGGCATCAATGTATCGGACATGTTTTTGGCGGAAAGATCATTCGCGCTAAAAAAATCATGCACGGAAAAATATCGAAGATCAAACACGGCGGCGATTCGCTTTTTGAATCCGTTGGTAGTCCGTTCGAAGCTACCCGGTATCATTCGCTTGTCGTTGAAAAGAAAACGTTCCCGAAAGTTTTAGAAGTGCTTGCGACAAGTGAGGACGGGGAAGTTATGGCGCTCAAGCATAAATCCCTGCCTATCTGGGGTGTCCAATTTCATCCGGAGTCCATCATGACGAAGGAAGGTAAGACGATCCTTAAGAATTTCCTCAAGCTTTCGCGCCCGGTTAAAAAACGAAACTGATTTATTCCGGTCCGCGGATCCAGCGATAAATTCCGTAATATACGATTCCTGCCGCTGCGCCTGCGATATTCAGATAAATATCGCTCATCGCAAAAATACGGTTCGGTAGAAAGTGCTGAATGCCTTCGTCAATCGCCCCCGCTAAAGATGCCAGAAACAGACTTTGAACAACGGCTAGAAAGGGATTGGTATATCGCCTGCAGATGCGAACGAGCATTACGGAAAGCACTCCGTATTCAATAATATGGACGCGCTCGATGGGAAGAGCAATATGATTAAGCCCCCATATAGTAATAATGCCGAGCGGACCGAAATACAAAACAAATGGCCAGCGAACAAAACGGAGCCGAATCATGGAAATAATGATGACCAGAGCAAGAAACGCTGAGATAGAAGTATTCACGATCAATCCGATAGGCCCGAATGTTTTAAGGAATTCAACGAACTTCGGCACGACGGGTAGCGTTATAAAAATGAGTGCTATATAGATAAGCACGGCCAACGTAGATTTAAAAGGTGAGAAGGAGGTCTCGGAACGGTTCATGATGCGGGAACCTGAACTATTTCTTTTCCGTTAATTTTAAAAATCAAATCTCCGGACGTATCGGTTCGAAATAGTTTTTCTTTAAATCGCTCGACCGTTTTCGCATTCGGAGCATGCCAAAGCTCATGCGGGCCCGCAGAAATGATCTTTACGGAATCCTGAATGAAATGGGCAAACGGCTCGGATAATTCGTCCCCGTGATGCGGCAGGAGAACCACATCGGGCTTTTCGGTTAATATTTTGGATTCGATAAGCTGGCTTTGAATTAAAGGAGGAATGTCGGCGGAAAATAGAATTTTAGAATTGCCCATCGTGAAAATAAGCACAAGCGAATCCGCGTTAGGCTCACTGGTTATTTCAGCGGGGTGGAGTGCGCTCATTTGAATATTTGTGTCTAAAAGGATTTGTTCGCCGCGGCGCATCTCAGTTATTAAAACATTTTTCTGTTTAAGGTGTTCAAAAGTAGATACCAAATCGTCCGGAAGGTTATTCAAGCTGGACGTAATTACTTTTCGTATGGAAACGATTCCGGAAAGTTTTGAAAGCCCCCCGTAATGATTATCGTGCGCATGTGTAATGACGACCAGATCAAGAGCGTGAATTTGTTTTTCTTGAATAAAGCGGACAAGTTTTTCAGCGGATTCTTTGGAGCCCGTATCGACCAGAATATTTATGCCCGAGGGAAATTCCAAAAGGGAAGCATCGGCATAACCCATGTTGAGGACCGAAAGTTTAAATTCAGAGCTTCGATCGGCAAACACCGGGTAAGCGAAATGTAAAAAAGACAGAATTGCGATAAAAACTTTACAGAAGCGCATTGTTTGTAATTATATGTTAGGAAAGAGAATACACCACTGTTGTTCACTCCTTTAAAACCTTAAGGGTTGGAGGGAAGCTTTTTATCACGAAAGACAGTATTTTTTGCTGATCGGCAAATAATACTCCGCTGTGACAAAAAACTACTCAGACAAGTTTAATGTTTCTCAAACTGGAAAAACTCGTCACCAAACACCGGAAAAAATGATAGAATTGCTCGTGCTTTTAGATGAGATATTTTTATTTCATTTTTGCGGATATTTTCTGTAACCCTTTCAGTTGTAGTGTACAAAGTACTTCTATATCGCGAGTAGTATTTTGAAAACCGTTGCTGATCAGGATCGCTGCCGCGCCCGTACTAGCCACGACTGGCACCTTCTCCGGGCATTAGTCTAAAAACTCCCGGATCAAAAAACTCTTGCTCGTGCCGGGGCCGCCGGTCAGAAAAAGATTCTCCCGGCCTTCCATAAGATCCCGAAACCCTTCAGTTTGTGAGGGCGTCAGTTGTACCTTTCTCATGATTCCTTTCATTTCAGGAGGCGTCGTTACTGCCTGTTGTACCACGCTGCCAGGCCATCATCCACAGCAACACCTCTGTTTTACATATTCTATTCCGTTAATGTCGCAACCCGAAGCATTTTACGACAGATGCGGCCATTTATGCTTCCAATGCTTGAAGCCAGCGGCTGGCTTTTTTGATCTGGACGCCCTCCAATTGGAGTTCGCGTTTGATCTCTTTGACCAGGAGAACGCCTTTCGCTTTGCTCAGGAAATTTTTGAAATGCTTCAAATGCGCGATATCGGGATTAGAAACCTTTGCTTCGATGAGAAATTCCAGGACGCCGTCCCGAACCGTCAGAAAATCAACCTCTCTTTTTTCCTTGTCCCGGATGTAGTGCAAAGAACATTTTTCACCTTTGGTGTCCTCAAGAAAATGCAGATGTTTAAGGAGCGCACACGCCACCGCATTCTCGAACCTCGCCCCCGGATCATCCTTCACGAAACCGGTGTCATAAAAATAAACCTTCGGCGCTTTGAGCAGGCTTCTCGCGATATTACGAGAATAAGGGGTGACCACAAAGAGAATGTAAAGACTTTCGAGCATACCGATCCAATGCTTGACCGTGTGAGGAGAAACTTGTAAATCCCGCGCCAGAGAATCATAGGAGATCGTACTTCCTACCGAACGTCTGAGAAGCTCCACGAGCGTTTCAATCCCCTTAAGATCTCGGACTGACGCAATATCCCGCAGGTCTTCACGTAAGATGCGATCTGCATGAGAACGGCGCCAACGTTTGACTGCGGATTCGTTTCCTTTCAGAAAAGGCTCCGGGAATCCGCCAAACCGCAAAATATAATCAAGCGCTTTGTCCTCCGGCATCTCCCCTTTCAGCTCTGCAACCGAAAAAGGATGTAAACGGTATGAGTAAAACCGCCCGGCAAGCGAATCGCCGCTTTTGCGGTAGGCATCCAAACGCGCCGAACCCGTGACAAGAAGTCTTGGCCTTACACCATCGGTGTCATAGACTCCTTTGATCCAATTTTTCCATTTCTTCAGCTTATGAAGTTCGTCGAAAATCACAAGATCGCAGTCTCGTCGCCATGCCATCTTCCGGATGAGTAATCGATGTTCTTCGTTATCAACATTGAAGTACTCAACATTTTGAGGATAAAGCGATTTTGAGAGAGTGGTCTTTCCCACCTGGCGCGGACCGCTCAAGAGAACGATCTTTTCATTGAGATCTTTTTGAATAGGAATTTCCAGGCTTCGCTTCATGCCGACCATTTTGCATCAAACTGCAGAAAAGTCAAGACCAAACTGAAATAAAGTGCAGAATAGTCAGCCCCCTAATCTCCTTGAAAATTCGACCACAAAACATATCGCGCCATAACGCTATCTCGCAAATTGCAGAAGACGAGATTCTCATAACCCAGAGGTCGCAGGTTCAAATCCTGTCCCCGCTACCATCGCAAGATAAATAGCCACAGACATTTAAGTTTGTGGCTATTTCGCTGTTTGGTCCGTATAACCCTTCCGATCTAACAGAAATCTAACAAACGTGCAGAAATCGTGCAAAAATATACCTCATTACTTGTTGAATTATGTGTAGATGAAATTAGCAGAAAGTGCAGGAACGAATATCAAATGAGAATATGCTTCTGGATATATGAAGGTTGCCGGCGAATACATTGGTCAATCTCATCGCTGGATGCCGCGGAACTACGCGAAACTAATCATAGGCCGCCACCTTGCATTCGCGGAAACTTTGATTTAGAATATTGTTACATTTTGATACAGTATAAAATATTAGACAAGATGTTTAGCTATCGTGACTTATGATATTTGAATCCTATATTGAAGACATTCTTGCCGGAAAAAATTTAGGCTCGCATGCAACTCAACGTTTATTTCTTGCGCTGGGAAGGGGAGAGTTGTTGCCAAGTGAAGCGATACGCATTCTTCTTCTTTTAAACAAGAAAGGCATCACAACGGATGAATTGCTCGGCGCGGTCGCGGCATTTCGAAAGTTGGCAAAGCCCATTATCCATACTGCGCGGACAGCTCAAGCTATGGACAATTGCGGAACGGGAGGGGATGGCAAAGACACTTTCAATATTTCAACAGCGGCTGCCTTTGTTATTGCGGCGTGCGGGATTCTCGTCGCCAAACACGGCAATCGAGGCGTTTCTTCCAAATGCGGAAGCGCAGATTTATTTCAGGCTCTGGGTATCAATATTGAAGTTTCTTCATCCAAAATGGTTCAAGCTTTGCGCGAGACCAATTTAGGATATTTCCATGCGCCTCTTTATCATGCGGCCATGCGGAATGCGGCTCCGTTTAGAAAAGCCATTCGAACCAAAACTATTTTTAATGTGCTCGGCCCGCTTTTAAATCCTATGCGAGTAAAAAGGCAAATGATAGGAACGTTTGACGCTACTCTTCTTTTGCCCATGGCCACAGTTTTACGCAGGCTTGGTTCGAAACGCGCTGTCCTGGTTCACGGTCTGGACGGAACGGATGAAATAAGCATTTCAGGGACAACCGAAATTGTTCGTTTAGCCGACGGCCGTATTACGAAAGAGCAATTTCATCCTCAAATACTGGGATTGCGTTCTTTTCCACTGAGTACTTTACACGGGGGAACGCCGAGTCAGCGCGCCCGCGATGTCTTCGCTATGTTTTCAGGTAAGGGCAGGCCTGCTTTGAGGCAGGCCGTTGCGCTTAACGCTGCCTTTGGAATTCAAATAGGGAAGGACAGGTGCTCTTTGAGAGACGCCTACAAATTAGCTACCGTCGCGATGGATAACGGAAGCGCGTTACGAGTCGTTAAAAAATTGCGGGAGATTACGAACGGATAAGCCATGGTAACGCTGGAAAAAATTGTTCTAAATAAGCGTAAAGAGCTAGAGGAAATTAAGGCCGGTTTACCTCAGAAGAAACTTCTGGCCGGGATTCAGCATACAAAGTTTGAGCCTCGCGGTTTTCGAAAGGCCATTACGAACGGAAAAGGCATCCGGCTCATTACGGAAATAAAGAAGGCCTCTCCTTCGGAAGGTGTAATTCGTGAAGATTTTAATGTCATGAAGATAGTCGAATGTTACGAAGCTTCCGGTGCGGCGGCGATTTCTGTATTGACCGAATCAAAGTATTTTTTAGGCAGATCAAGTCACATTAGCATGGCACGCCAACGGGTGAGCATACCGGTGCTTAGAAAAGATTTCTTAATCGACCGCTATCAAATCCTGGAATCGGTAGCCTTGGGCTGCGACGCGGCGCTTTTAATCGTTGCCATTTTAGAGGATAAACAGTTAGCCGATTTTATAGCCGAATTGGAACAATATAAAGTCGATCCTCTTGTAGAAGTACATACGGAGGAAGAGTTGGAAAGAGCGCTTCGCGCCAAAGCCAAAATCGTAGGCATTAATAATCGAAATTTAAAAACCATGAAAATCGATATGGAAATATCCGGCCGGCTAATGAAGCAGATGCCTTCGGATATTGTGGTGGTCGCGGAAAGCGGATTTGAAACTTACGATCAAATTAAGCGCATTGCCGATCTTGGGGTAAAAGCGTTTTTAATCGGAACTTCTATTTTGAAATCCGGGAATATGGAGAAAAAAATTAAATCGTTGAAAGGAATATCAAGCTGATGTCTTTGGTTAAGATTTGCGGAATTACGAGGCCTCAAGATGCCGAAGACGCGTTTAGCTTAGGTGCCGATTTTCTAGGACTTGTATTTGCGCCAAGCCCACGACGTGTAGATTCTATTCAAGCCGAGCGGATTATTGAAGCTGTGCCTACGTTTCAGAACTTTGTAGGAGTATTCCAAAACCAAGAAATCGCGGAGGTAAGGCGCGTGGCTGAACGGTTGGGCTTGCAATACGTGCAACTACACGGCGAAGAATCGCCCGAGTATTGTGAACATCTTAAAAAAGATGGGCTTTCGATAATTAAGGCTATTCATGTAAACGGAAAATCATCGGTTACGGAAAATGAACTCAAGCCGTATAACATTTTCGCCTTTCTTTTTGATACCAAGGTCGGCTCCAAGTCGGGAGGAACGGGTAAATCGTTTGATTGGAATTTAATCAGCCCGGATATTTGGAAAGAAAATAAATGCTTCTTATCCGGCGGTTTAACTCCCGGCAATATCGATGAAGCTATCGACGCTACCCATCCGTTTGCGGTAGACGTCTCGTCCGGAGTTGAATCGAAGCCGGGAATGAAGGATTTTCCTTTGGTTAGGGAATTTATAAAGAAAGCCAGACAGGATATACGATGAAAACGGCTGTTTTGGAAAAAGTTCTCGCAAAGCTAGAGCATATTGATCGGCAGGATTTGGAGAAACATTTTTCGGAATTAGCAAAATCTCAAACGTTGATCCAAGCGGCTCTGGACACACTTCCGGAAGGGGTGCTACTGATCGATTCTCACGCGCGTATCGTGCATATGAATACAGCCGCTCGAAATATTTTTTCCATTTCGGATTCTGTGGAAAAGAAATGGGTAATCTCGGAAAAATGGGTGGATAAGGCTCTCAGCGATTTAATTTTAGCCGCTGTGAATAGGAAAGAGAACCTTATCGGAAGAGAGGTACGCATATTAACTCCGAGGTCTCGTATTTTGAATATTTCGGTAGTGGCTATCCAGGAAAACCCGGAAAAGTATGGATTTGTTTTGATCGTTGAAGATAAAACGCATTCCGGAGAAAGCGCCAGGGACCAGATCCACAGGGAAAAGCTCCAGTCCATCATGACGCTTGTGCAGGGCATTGCTCATGAAATCGGAAATCCTTTAAATTCGATTGTCATTCAGTTGAAATTGTTACAAAAGGAAGTAGCTCGTTTGCCCGCTCAGAAAAGCGAACGTATCCAGGGAAGTGTGGAAATTCTCCTCGAAGAAACGAGACGGCTTGACCGAATCGTTCACCAATTTCTGAATTTTACAAGGCGCCCTCCGCTTCGACTTAGAAAAACAAATCTTAACCGCGTTGTGCAGGACGTAGTTAAATTTATGGCGTACGAGCTTCGTGAGCGGAAAATTACGTATACCTTGGAATTGAACAGCGAAATTACCGCATTTCTTGCGGACGGCGGGCAACTGCACCGGGCATTCTTAAATATAGTGAAAAATGGAATGGAATCGATGCCAGACGGCGGAAAATTATATATTCGAACCGAGCGTATCGACAAATTAGTGAAAATTTCGTTTCGCGACGAAGGGGTAGGTATTCCGGAAGCAGACTCAAAACGTATTTTTGATTTGTATTACACAACTAAAGATAGTGGCTCCGGACTCGGCCTTACGATTGTTAAAAGCATTATCGAAGAACATGAAGGACGAATAGAAGTAGAAAGCAAAGTCGGAAGAGGTTCGGTGTTTACTGTTATTTTGCCGATTCGGCAACAAAAACTTGAGTTGCCGGTTTCTGCCGGTGAGGAGAATGCCGCATGAGCGTCGAACCGCTAATTTTGCTTGTTGATGACGAAGAACATGGACGCCAAGGCCTGCGCGATTATCTGGAAGGATGCGGTTACGATGTTGAGGACGCTGCTTCAGGATCCGAAGCGCTTCTAAAGGCGCGGAAAAATCATCCGGATATTCTCATTACCGATCTTAAAATGCCCGGTATGGATGGTCTCGAATTGCTTGAGAAAGCCCTTCGTATTTCTCCGCCTCCGACCGTAATTGTTCTTACCGCCTACGGATCGGTAGAGACGGCTGTTAAAGCCATGAAAGCCGGAGCGTTTCATTATTTGACCAAGCCTATTAATTTTGATGAGCTTGATCTGGTCATCAAGAAAGCGCTTAATCAACAAAGGCTTGAGCAGGAAAACCGGGAGCTTCGCGAAGCGCTTGAAGACCGCGATGCATACGGCCAAATCATTGGAAAATCAGCCGTCCTTAGAAATCTGGTCAGTGAAGCCAAGCAGGTGGCGGCGTCAAACGCTTCTATTTTAATCGAAGGCGAAAGCGGTACAGGTAAGGAACTTTTTGCCCGTTTAATTCATGATGCCAGTCCTCGCGCGGGAAAACCTTTTGTACCCGTTCATTGCGCGGCTCTGACCGACACACTTCTTACAAGCGAATTGTTTGGCCATGAACGCGGTGCGTTTACGGGAGCGACGGAGAGAAAAATCGGTCGGTTTGAGCGCGCTCATGAAGGTACTCTCTTTCTCGATGAGATTGCGGAATTAAAAGAAGATGTTCAAGTAAAGTTGCTTCGAGTTTTGCAAGACGGGAATTTCGAACGCGTAGGTGGATTTAAAACCATTCACGTCGACATTCGGCTGCTTTGCGCAACGAATAAAAATCTTGCGGAAGAAGTCAGAAAAGGCCGGTTTCGCGAAGATCTTTATTACCGGATCAATGTAGTTAAATTTACGATGCCCGCGCTTCGGGACAGGCGTGATGATATTTCTCTTTTGGTCGAGCATTTCTTGAAATTTTATTCTTCGCAAAATAGAAGAGCAAACATGAGCGTTACGCCCCAGGCTATGGAATTATTGAAGCAGTATTCCTGGCCGGGTAATATTCGCGAACTGAAAAATACGATCGAACGATTGGTGGTGTTGGGAAAGGGGCCTGTGATCGATGTAGACCAGATTCCGCTTGAGCTCAAAGAAAATTATTCCCCTACGACGCGTGAATTGGTTTCGGGGGCAAACACCGATTTAAGAGGTGCCGAAAAAATTTTAATTGAGGAACGTATACGGCAATTTGGAGGCAATAAATCCAAAGTTGCCCGATCCCTCGGAATTTCTCGCCGTACACTTTATAGAAAAATGGAAGAATATAAGATTAGTTAGCTCTTCGCTTTGCATCTAACTGATCTTCCCCCGAAACCTTGACTACGGATTGCGGAGGAGGTCATGCATCCCCACCTTACGAAGATAAGCGGTGTCACCGATTTTCTGGTAAGTAATCCGGTAATTCTGCGACACACGAAGCTCGAAGATGTCCTTTTGTCCTGTCATCTTTTTGTGGCCTAGAGAAGGATGGGCGGGATTAGACTGAAGAAGTTCAATGGCTTTTTTGGTGCGTTCTTGAATTTGCTCGGGTAATTTTCTGTAAAGTCGAATGAAGGTCTGGGTCGCCTCGATAGGCATCAACGATCCAGTTCGCGGAGGAGTCCTTTGAGGTCCTTAGTCTTTGTGACGCGGCCCTTCTTAATGTCCTCACGCGCGTCCGCTTCCTCCTTCTGCCATTCGGGGGTGTAGAAGTAGGCTTGCTCCCTGGGAATCACTACTTGCGGTTCCATGATAATTTTATTGTCCTTGATGATAATATCCACGTAGTCATTGAGCTGGAGACGTAGAGTTTTTACCACCTCCTTGGGCAAAGCCACTTGATAATTTTTTCCTAATTTTCTCAGCATAAGATCACAACCTTAGTACCCGTTGAAAGAATAACCCAAGTTTCATATTTTGTCAAATCCATAAAATATGATAATATGAAATTAGCCGGTCCTCTGTAAGCCTTTTCCCGGAGATTCCTACGGTCGTGCATTCATGCTTCGGACTTACCGTGGTCATGATTCGCATCCATTGTTTAATGAAAGTTCAGTAGCTCTTCAATTATGTATCTAACAGATACAGCCCCTGGCATTCCTTTGAGTTAAAAAGACACATAAATCTTTATATTTTTATAGCACATGTAAGCTTTTTATTTATAATGGCTTACAGATTAGAATAAACGTCAATTCGGCATGAAAATTGAAAGTATTTGCCTTTGTCTTATCGTATGCAAGTGGAAAGAAAATCGTTTTAATTCAGGAGGAAGTTATGGCTAAGGTTATTGGAATTGATTTAGGAACGACAAATTCATGTGTAGCTGTTATGGAAGGGGGAGAACCGAAGGTTATCCCCAACAAGGAAGGCGCGCGCACGACGCCGTCGGTGGTCGCGTTTACAAAGTCGGGAGAGCGGTTGGTTGGGCAAGTTGCCAAACGACAAGCCATTACCAACTATGAAAATACCATTTATAGCGCAAAGCGGTTTATTGGGCGGAAGCACCAAGAGGTTGTAAACGAGACAAAGCTCGTTCCTTTCAAAGTCATTGAAGGGTCAAAGGGCGAAGCCAAATTTCACGTACAAGGGAAGGAATACTCTCCGATTGAGATATCGGCGATGATTTTGAAAAAATTGAAGGACGATGCGGAATCCTATTTGGGGGATACCGTTAAACAAGCCGTGATTACGGTTCCTGCCTATTTCAACGATTCACAGCGCCAGGCTACTAAAGACGCGGGCCAGGTCGCCGGTTTAGAGGTCCTTCGCATTATCAACGAACCGACAGCGGCGGCGCTCGCGTACGGCCTGGATAAAGTAAAAAAGGATGAGCGTATCGCGGTATACGACTTGGGCGGCGGTACGTTTGATATTTCCATTCTCGAAATCGGCGAAGGTGTTTTTGAGGTGAAAGCTACAAACGGAGATACGCACCTGGGCGGTGATGATTTTGATAACGTTATCATGCAGTACATCATTAATGAATTCAAAAAAGATCACGGCATCGATCTTTCCAAGGATAAGCAGGCGCTTCAGCGGTTAAAGGAAGCATCGGAGAAAGCAAAATGCGAACTTTCCACGGCCATGGAAAGCGAGATTAATTTGCCTTTTATTACGGCCGATCAAAGCGGACCGAAGCATCTTACGATGACGCTTACGCGTTCCAAGCTGGAGCAGTTGGTGCAGCATCTTATAGACAGAACGCTTGAGCCATGCCGGAAAGCGTTGGCCGATGCGCCGGGTCAGGTGGATGAAGTTGTTTTGGTAGGTGGACAGACGCGCATGCCGGCGGTTCAAAAAGCTGTAAAGGAATTTTTCAAAAAGGAACCGCATAAAGGTGTGAATCCAGACGAGGTCGTGGCTATTGGCGCTGCGATTCAGGCGGGTGTTTTGGCGGGCGATGTCAAAGATGTGCTTCTTTTGGACGTGACGCCGCTTTCGCTGGGTATCGAGACGCTTGGTGGTGTGATGACGCGTTTAGTAGAAAGAAATACGACCATTCCTACCAAGAAGCCCGAAACTTTTTCAACCGCGGCAGATAATCAAACCGCGGTGAATATTCATGTTCTTCAGGGCGAGCGGCCCATGGCGAAGGACAACCGCACGCTGGGTCGTTTTGATTTGGTGGGTATTACTCCGGCGCCGCGAGGTCTACCGAAAATCGAAGTTACTTTCGATATCGATGCGAACGGTATCGTTCACGTTTCGGCCAAGGATCAGGCTACGGGAAAAGAACAAAAGATTCGTATCGAATCTTCTTCAGGTATTTCCAAAGATGATATTGATAAGCTGGTCAAAGAAGCCGAGCAGCATGCCGAAGACGACAAGCAAAAAGCAGAAGAAATTCAGGAAAGAAATAATCTGGACAGCCTTGTCTATAGCACGGAGAAGACGCTGAAGGAGCAAGGGGATAAAATTAGTGCAGATGAGCGCAAAAAAATCGAAGGAGCGATTAAGGAAGCCCAAGAAGCTTTGAGTGCGGGCGGAGCCGATAGAACGAAGAAGGCTTTCGAAAAATTGACCACCGCAAGTCATGCGTTAGCCCAAAAAATGTACGAAGAATCTGCCAAGAGTCATTCCGGGCAAGCCGCAAGTGCCGAAGCCGAAACCGCGCAAGCCGGGTCCGCTCGAAGCGAATCCGAACCGAAATCCCAGAAGAATGCCGGCGGTGATGGCAAGAAGAGCCGGGATAATGTCGTTGATGCAGACTATGAGGTAGTAGACGACGATAAAGATAAGTAAGCGCATGGATCTTGTGACGCGACGAATCGCGTCCAAGCCAAATTTTAAGGGCCGGGGAAATATTCCCGGCCCTTTTTGTATATGGTCTTATTGAAGATTTAATCTATAATATGGCCTTCACTTTATTAACCGAAATACATCAACTTCAGGAGACGGCATGTCCACAGTTCAGCAGCTAACAGAGCGGGTAAAAGAAGAGCATATTCATGTAAAAAGCCTTATTAATGAGATAGGCAAGGTTATCGTGGGCCAACAGTATTTGATCGAGCGTCTTATGGTGGGGCTGCTTGCGAGAGGCCATATCCTGATCGAAGGGGTGCCGGGGCTTGCCAAAACTATGTCGGTAAGTACGTTGGCGCGAGCGATTTCAGCCCATTTTCAGCGCATTCAATTTACCCCCGATTTGCTTCCGGCCGACTTAATCGGAACGCTTGTCTATCTGCCGCGCGACGGCACCTTCACCACCAGGAAAGGGCCTATCTTTGCCAATATTGTTTTGGCAGATGAAATCAATAGAGCTCCCTCGAAAGTTCAGAGCGCTCTGCTGGAAGCGATGCAAGAGCGCCAGGTAACGATAGGGGAGAACACGTTTAAATTGCCGGATCCTTTTCTCGTCTTGGCCAGCCAGAATCCTATTGAGCAGGAAGGAACGTATCCGCTCCCCGAAGCGCAGGTGGATCGGTTTATGCTGAAATTAAAAGTTTCCTACCCTACCAAAAAGGAAGAACGTGAGATTTTGGATCGGATGGCTACGCTAAAACAAATCGAAGTGCGTCCGGTTATTACGGCGGAGAAGTTGCTTCAATTGCAGAGACTCGTCGATGAGATTTATGCCGACGACAAAATCAAAGATTATATTGTTAATCTAATATTTGCGACTCGTTATCCTGAACAATTTAATCTAAGCTCGCTAAAGCCGCTTATTTCTTACGGAGCATCTCCGCGTGCCACGATTAATTTGACTCTTGCGGCAAAAGCTCTGGCGTTTGTCAACGGGCGGGGGTATATCACGCCGGACGATGTAAAAGAAGTCGGATATGACATTTTGCGGCATCGTGTTTTGATTACCTACGAAGCCGAAGCCGAAGAGATGACGTCGGACGATATTATCGCCAAAATTTTTGATGAGATCGAAGTGCCGTAAGGGAAATTATGATTCCGAAGGAAATCTTAAAACAGATAAAACGGATTGAAATTACGACCAAGCGTTTGGTCAGCGAGACGTTTGGCGGTGAATACACATCCGTTTTTAAGGGCCGCGGTATAGAGTTTGCCGATGTCCGCGAGTACGTTCCGGGCGATGAAATCAGAAGTATCGATTGGAACGTAACGGCACGGAACGACAAACCGTTTGTAAAACAATTCGTCGAGGAGCGTCAATTAACGATCCTTTTTCTCGTCGATATGTCAGCATCGGCTTATTTTGGCTCCGGAGAAAAGCTAAAGGCGGAAGTAGCCGCGGAATTATGCGCGCTGCTTGCGTTTTCGGCCCAAAAAAATAACGACCGCGTCGGACTCATCATTTTTGCCGACGACGTAGAGAAATACATTGCTCCAAGTAAGGGCACTCGACATATTTTACGTGTAGTACGTGAAATCCTTTATTTCAAGCCGCGAAGTAAGGGTACGAATCTAAAAGGCACGCTCGAATTTCTGAGTCGCATTTTGACGCGTACCGCCGTTGTCTTTGTTATCTCCGATTTTCTCGGCGAACCTGCCGATTTACCTTTAAAGCGGCTTGCGCGCCGTCATGATGTTATTGCGGTGCGTGTTTACGATCCGCGCGAACGGGAATTGCCCATGCGGGGTTTGGTTCAGCTGATTGATGCTGAAACCGGAGAACGTAAACTGATTGATTGCGGAAACAAGGCGCTAAGAAAAAAATATCAGCGGGAAACCGAAGACCGAAGCGAAGCCGTTCAGAGCTTGTTTAAAAAAATCGGTATTGATTCAATCGATATTAATGCTCGCGAATCTTATGTCGATCCCGTTTTGAAGTTTTTTAGAATGAGGGAATGCCGCTAATGAAATTAGGTTTAAAACGGTGGTTTAGTATTCTCATGATCGGCTGGTCTGTGTTTTGCACATTGACGGCTTGGGCGCAGTCCCCTGTATCGGTCACAACCGAAGTAGATAAATCGACCATCACCATCGGTGAGCCGTTTGAAGTCAAATTTCTTATTAAGCATGACTCAGACATCAAGATCATCAATTCCATAGGGACGAGGCAATTAGAGGGATTTAAGATAAAAGATCAAGAAGTGATCGCGCCTTTTACCGAAGGCATGCAAACAGTTGAAGGTCGCACCTTTAAACTAACGGTCTACGAGCTTGGCGAACATGTGATTCCCGCTACGGAAATCAGTTTTTTGGACGACGGCCAGATTCAAAAATCTGTTTTTAGTCAGCCTGTGACCATAAACGTTCTTTCGGTAGATCCTAATAAGCCGGTAGGCAGTGACATTCGAGGTTTAAAAGGAATAAAGTTTATACAATCGGTTATCGCAAAAGTATTTTTTGGAATTTTAATTAGCGCCGCCGCTTTAGGCTTAGTTCTCATTTTATTTATCAGATTTAAGAAAAGGCAATTGATCGACGAGGATAAGCTTTTAACTCCCGGGGAACGTGCGCTCAAAGCTTTGACTGAGTTGGAGCGTTCTGGATCGGCGGCCGACGGGCTTCTCAAAGTTTATTTCGCCGGCGTATCGTTTATTTTGAGAAAATATTTGGAAGAGCAATTCGGATTTCCGGCCCTTGAGTCAACCACCCGCGAAATTAATCGTATGATAACCGGCAAAAACTGGGATCCAAGCATTCTCAAGATGCTCGTTAAAGTCCTTGAAGAATGCGACACGGTAAAATTTACCGATTACCGGCCCCCGCAAAATTCTTTATTTCAAATCGGAAAGAAAGCCGAAGAAATTGTCAATCTTACCCAGGTTATGACGGATTCTACAGAGGTCGCAACCGCACAAAAAGTATTATGATTCAATTTACTCAGCCCATTTTTTTTATTTTGCTTCCGATCGTTCTTTTACTCGTATGGCGAAGAAGCCGGCAGAAGCACGGCGGTATTTTTTATTCTTCCATCGAAGCCGTGAAACAAATAAAAATACGCGGGCGAGTTCGTTGGATGTGGGTTTTGGCTGCGTTTCGATTTCTAGCTCTTTTATGTATTGTATTGGGGCTCGCGCGTCCGCAAAGCGCAACTTCGGACTATGAAGTTGAAACGGAAGGTATCGATATCGTTATCGCTATGGATATTTCGGGTTCCATGCTTGCAGAAGATTTTAAACCGAAAAACCGTTTCATGGTTTCTTTAGAGGAAGCGAAAAAATTTATTCAAGCTCGTCCAAACGACCGCATAGGATTGGTCGTATTTGCAAGCCAGGCTTACACGCAATGTCCGTTGACGCTCGATCATGACGTTTTAATAAGTCTGATCGACGAAGTTCGTATGGGTGTGGTAAAGGATGGAACCGCCATCGGACTAGGCATCGCAACGGCTATAAACCGGCTTAAGGATTCAGAAGGTAAGAGCAAGGTCATTATTTTGTTGACCGACGGTGAAAATAATGCCGGAAATATCGATCCGATAACGGCTGCCGAAATCGCGAGAGGATTTGGCATTAAGATTTACACCATTGGGGTAGGGCAGGGCGGTCTGGTTCCTTTTCCGGTAGACGATCCTATTTTTGGACGCCGTTATGTCCAGGCCAGGGTGGATATCGACGAGCCAACGCTTCAGAAAATCGCCCAAGTCGGAGGCGGCTTATTTTTCCGGGCCTACGATCAAGACTCGCTAACCAAAACCTATGAGCAAATCGATCAATTGGAGCGGACCAAAATGAAAGTAACGCAATACTCAGATTTTAAAGAACTCTTTCATTGGTTTGTTTATCCAAGCATCGGTTTTCTTTTATTAGAGCTACTTTTAATGAATTCTTTTTTAATTAAAATTCCATAGGATTGTTATGCAATTTTTTGAACGTGAGATGCTTAGGTATTTATGGGTGCTTCCGGCGATCATTGTGCTGTTTGTTTTGGCGAGAAGATACAGACAGAATCTGTGCAAAGAATTTGCTTTGGAGAAAAGCTTTAAACGTATTTCAACGGAAACTTCGGAGTTTAAGCGTAGAATGCGCGCTGTTTTTATTCTATTGGGACTTGTTTTTTTAATCCTGGCCTTGGCTCGTCCTCAATGGGGTGAAGAAATTCGCGTAATAAAACGGCGTGGTGTGGATATTTTGTTTGTAGTGGATACCTCGCTCAGTATGTTGGTCGAAGACGTAAAGCCGAACCGCCTGGCGGTAGCTAAGCGGGAGATGCGTAATTTCCTAGGTAAGCTCAAAGGGGACAGGATCGGGATGGTAGCTTTTGCCGGATCAGCCTTTCTTCAGGTCCCGCTCACGGTAGATTACGCTGCATTTAAACTCTTTCTAGACGCCATTGATGTAGGTTATATTCCGCGCGCGGGAAGTTCGCTTAAAGTCGGTTTAGTCTCAGCGGTTCAGGCGTTTAAGGAAGGTAAAGATGAGCAACGGGTTATTGTCGTTTTATCCGACGGGGAAAGTCATACGGCGGAGGGTGATGAATTAATTGAGCAGATGCGGCAGTCGAAGGTGAAAGTGTATGCGATTGGGATTGGGACTAAAAAAGGGGGGCCCATACCGCTCCGCTCCGAGGGTAAGCATCTCGGGGGATATAAAAAAGATCAAAAAGGTGAGACGATTATCTCTAAATTAGAAGACGAATTCTTAAAGAAATTGACCAAGGAAACAGGCGGTTTATACTATCCGGCCACGGCTTCCGGCAGGGAAGTTGATCTGATTTACGAAGATATTCAAAAATTGGGCAAGAAAGAGTTAAGTGAGCAAGAAAGAATACAGAGGGAAGATCACTTTCAACTATTTTTGGCTATCGGTTTAGTTGTACTGGCCTTGGAAACTATTATAAGCGAGAGAAAAGGAATTTTAGCCGCATGATCCGCTCCATTTTTATTTTATGCTTCGTTTTTCTTTTATCGTTTGGCGGAGTTTTTTCTACATCAAGCTCCCTAAACGAACAGGGAAACGAACACTTTACGAAAAAGGAATATGAACCGGCGCTTAAAGAGTATTTGGCAGCTCAGGTGAAAGATCCCGACGATCCGCGTATCCGTTATAACCTCGGAAGCACCTTGTATGAGTTGGGAAAATATCAGGACGCCAGAGAAGTCTTTGAGCGAACCATGGCCATGGAATCCATGAAGGATATGGAGCCAAACTTTAAATCGGAGTTACTCTATAATTACGGCAACACGCTTTATAGGCTCGGCGCTATGGACCAAGCGGTCGAAAAATATAAATCCGTTCTCGACATTAATCCCAACGACCAGGATGCCAAATTTAATTTGGAAATTCTTCAGAAGACCAAGAATAAAAAAGAAAAGGATAACCAGAAAAAAAAACAAGATCAGCGTCAAGGCGGCCAACAAAACGAGCCCCAGCAGCAAGAGAAGAATCAAAATCAGCAAGGTAAGGGTCAAGATCAGAAAAATCAAAAGCAGCAAAATCAGAATCAAAATCAGCAGCAACAAGGCGCGCAGCAAAGTAACGCGCAAAAGCAGCAAGAGAAGCAGGATCAAAGCGGGCAGAAACAAGAACAAGATAAGGGCGATCAAAATCAAAAAAATGAACAGAAATCAGATCAGCAAAAGTCGGATTCTTCAAAGCAGGACCAGCAGAATAAAAGCGAAAAGTCCGAGCAAAGCCAGGATAAACAGCAACAGTCCGATCAGCAGCAACCTCAGCAACAAAAACAACAGGAACAGCTCTCTTCCGGTGGACCTAAAGAAGAAGAGAGAAATCAGAACAATCAACCCAGTCCGCAGGGAAGGCAGCAACCTTCCGAGCATATTCCGAGCCCTGAGCAATTGAACCCGCAGCCTCAAAATACCCAGCCCCAACCGGGACCGGGCAAGCAGAAGCAAGAACGCGAAGGGCCTTCTCCGGACACGGAGCGGAGCGGCCGTTTGCCCGCCGCCATCGGTCCGAATGAGGCGGAGCCGTACGAAGCCGGTCAGGTTCCTTATGAGGAAGCCATGAAAATATTGAATACCTTAAATCAATCGGAACGCCAGCTTCAGACGCTCCGGCGTCCGGAGGCTCCCCAAAGCCGGGAGCTGCCTCCGGTTAAGGATTGGTAATTAATTAAAAAAAACTATAACTAAGGGAGAAAGTATGCTGACTGAGCAAGTCGACCAGGATTTAAAGGAAGCCATGAAGTCCAAGGACACCGTAAAAGTTTCTACCTTACGGATGTTTAAAGCAGCCGAAAAGAACGCCGCCATTGATAAGAAAAAGCCCAACCTCGATGACAACGAATGCCTTTCCCTTATTTCAAAATTGGTAAAACAGAGGCGAGAGTCGATCGAGGAGTTTAAAAAAGGAAATCGGCAAGACCTCGTTCAAACCGAAGAGGCCGAGATCAAGGTTCTCCAATCCTATTTGCCCCAGGCCTTGGGTGATCAAGAAATCGACCGCATGATTGAGGAGGCGATCAAGGAAACCGGCGCTTCTAAGCGTTCCGATATGTCCAAGGTCATGAAGATCGTCATGCAAAAATCCGCCGGTCGAGCCGACGGAAGCGTTCTTAGCCAAAAGGTGGCCGCAAAGCTTCAGTAGTCGATCCGCGTCAAACACGCCTATTCCGGGTTGTTCAGCTGTATGGCAATATTCCATATATGAATATTATACATAATATATGTTATGAGACTATTCTAGTATTTTCAATTTAGTCCCAATGATTGACTCGAACCGGCAAAATCACAGAAATCGTGCAAGTAAGCTGATAAATTTTCTGGAAAGTTTTAGGTTTTTATTAGCGATGGGAAATTATTTTTCGGCGTAAGCGACGGGACTGACGGGTACAAAATCAATGACGGGAATCTTAGAATAAAGCCGGGTCGTCATTCCCTTATGCAGGAGTGTATGTATGGCTTTACGGACCGAGTCGCCGCAGTCGATCGTGAGGTCGTTTACATACATGGAAACAAAGCGATCGGCCTTTTCGATGGCCAGGCCGCGGCCGTATTGAAGAGCGTAATTGAGCGCATCCGTCCGGTTTTTAAGCCCAAACAAGATGCTTTCCCTGAAGATTTCGGTAACTTGTGTCATGGTTTCAGGGCCGAGATCTTTACGTACAACGTCAATCCCGAGTGGCAGCGGAAGCTTGGTTTCTTCGTACCACCATTCGCCTAGGTCAAGGACCAGATTAAGTCCCCATTCCTTATACGTTAATTGACCTTCATGGATAATGAGCCCGGCATCAATTTCGCCTGCCAAAATGGAAGGAATAATCTTATCGAACGGAATAACCGTATAGGTCGCAATATTGGGGTCGAATATTTTTAAGGCAAGAAAGGCTGTCGTTAACTCGCCCGGAATACCAATCCGGCATCGCCGGAGCATATTGGTTGGAATCTGCTTTTTGGAAACGATCATCGGTCCGTATTGTTCCCCTACGCTGGCGCCGCAAGGCATAATCGCATACGTGTCGGCAAGGTGGGCAAACGCATGCACGGATACGGCCGTAACTTCCAAATCGGCCTTGAGAGCTATGCGATTAAGCGATTCGATATCGAGAATGACGTCTTTAAATTCGTACCGGCCGGTATCGATCTTATGTTTGGCCAAGGCGTAGAACATGAAGGCATCATCGGGATCCGGGCTATGACCGAATCGAATGAGCTGTTTCTGATCTTCGGGATTATGTTTTGTCATTAGGAATGAGTGGCGGCTTCGGCAGCGGCAGTTTGTCCACAAATGCTTCGTATAGTATAGGAGGGCGCAATTTTCATTCCCTCTCCGTACGGAAACATATTAATGGTTTCCCAAGGGCAAATTTCTGGGCATTTGCGGCATCCGATGCAGCGCAGAAGATCGATTTCAACCAGTTTTTGAAGTTCGGGAAATTCAGGACCCGGAACAATCTCAATGCAGTCCACCGGACACACGGTGATACAGGCTTCGCACCCGGTGCATCCGTTCTGATCGATTACGGCAAGCTCCCGGGGCTCTTTTTTCCTGGGCGGCTTGTGTTCACCTGGATTGGGCATGGAGCAGCCTATTCCCTGTTATGCTTTTGCAATTCATCTATTTGCTTGTGTAACATTTCGTTTTCGTTCCGTAACTGAGTAATGGTTTTTAAAAGCTGGCTGCGCGGGCGCTCTAAGTCATCCACGACGCCCATGGGCGTACCTTCAAGATGATCCAGTTCACGATTTCCTTTAACGAGCAATTTAACGCAGATAAACCCAAGGATTAAGCATACGAGTATGGCCAACCCTTGAAGAATCATAATTCAAAAATGCGCGGGAACCTTGTTAGATTTCGGCAGCCTTTTTTCTGCACAAGCACCATATTTTCAAGGCGCACGCCGCCAAGCCCGGGATAGTAAAGTCCCGGTTCTACCGTGACGACCATATTGGATTTTAAGATATCGTCGGCATTTCCAATCCGCGGCGGCTCGTGTACTTCAAGGCCGAGGCCGTGGCCCGTACCGTGAAAAAATCCCTGCATGCGGCCCTTAACGAGGCCGGTCGGATATCCGCTTTTTTCAAATAGATCCAAAATGGCCCGATGGATTTTTTTTCCGTTCACGCCCTCTTTTACCATGGACATTCCCAAATCCTGTCCTTCTTTAACGGTTTGGTAGAGTTTTTTCAATTTAGGTGAAGCTTTTCCCCGCAGCACCGTTCTCGTCATGTCGGCAAAATAGTTTGTTTCACTTGATTGCGGAAAGACGTCCATGATGATTGGAACATTCGCGCGTAAAGGACCGGTTCCGACCTGGTGTGGATCGCAGGCCTGGTCTCCGGAGGCTATGATGGTGTGCTGACCGATACAATTTCTAAGAAGAAGCTGCTCGTGAATGACGTAGCGGATTTTTTCCGAAGTGAGCCGTTCCTTACCTGAATATAAAAACCCATTCTTGATGCGTGCCTTGGAAATGATGCGTACCGCTTCATGGACGGCCGCTTCGGTAGAACGCTGGGTTTTTTCTATGGCGGATATCTCGTATTTATCTTTGATAATGCGTTCGCTATAAAAAGGCCGGCTTGCGGTGGATAAACGAAACCCTTGTTTTCTTAGCGCGTCTGCGTAACCGAGCGGAAAATGATGTGGAACAAGAAGGCTTCTTTCTTTCTTTTCTTTTAAAAAATAAGAAACTACATCTACCATACCCACCGGTTTCTTAAATTTTTTAGCGGCGTCGGCGGCTAGTTTTGAAAACGATAATATGCGGGAGACGCGAGCTTGCTTACGAGCGCGGTCAATTTCCAGATCGCTCATGATGGCATACGATGTTCCCTTCGCTTCGATAAAAATAAACGCATCGGGAACGAAAAAGCGAGTCGCGTAAAACATATCGGCGTCATGTTCGCTGGCGGCGATCATGAGTTTGGCGTGATTATTCATTTCTGCTTTTATTTTCGACGGACAACTTTTTTTGCGGCTTCGACAATATGGCTGGCTGATAATTTATAGTGCTCAATGAGTTCATCCGGCGTGCCTGATTCGGCAAACGTATCCTTAATGGAAACGGTCTCGATAGGTATGGGGTGAGTTTGCGCCACCGTTTCGCTTACCGTTGCGAAAAGACCGCCGTAGACCGAATGCTCCTCGCAAACAACCATGGCGCCGGTTTTTTTTGCCAAGGCCTCTACCAATCGGACGTCCAGCGGCTTTATAGTGTGCATATCTACCACCGAAGCTTGAATACCCGTCGAGGCTAGCGTTTGGGCGGCTTGAAGGGCTTCAAAGACTGTAATTCCGCAAGCCAGGATCGCTACATCCTTCCCCTCTTCGAGAACGATCCCCTTCCCTATTTGAAATGAGCTATTTGTGTCGTTTTCGTATACAACCGGCACTTTGGGGCGGCCGCAGCGGATATACACAGGGCCGTGGTGGGCAGCGGCTAGTTTCACAAGCTTTTTCGTGGAAAAGCCATCGGAAGGTACGATGACCAAAAAGTTAGGGAGCGCGGTCATAAGAGCGAAATCTTCGATACTTTGTTGAGATACGCCGTCTTCGCCAACGGAAATTCCGCCGTGTGATGTCACGATTTTTACATTAGCGCTTGGAAACGCAATCGACATGCGCATTTGATCGTAGCCTTTGCAGGTAAGAAAACAGGCGAAGCTGCTGACAAACGGAATTTTCCCGCAGTATGCCATTCCGGCGGCGATACCGACCATGTTGGCTTCCTGTATGCCGCAATTAAAAAACCGATCGGGAAATTCTTTTCCGAAGAGGCCGGTTTTGGTCGACTTGGACAAATCCGCGTCGAGGACAACGACATCGCGATTTTCTTTACCGAGCTCTAAGAGAGCTTCTCCGTAAGCATCACGCGTTGCCTGACCTATTTTTTTTTCACGAAGTTTGATCATGACCATTTCTTTCATTTAAAATTTTAGCGCTTCAAGTTCCGCCAGTGCGCGTTTGGTTTCGTCCGCGGTAGGTGCTACTCCGTGGTAATTGTTGTTGTTTTCCATGAACGTCACGCCTTTGCCTTTTACGGTGTGGGCTAAAATGACGGAGGGTTTGCCGTGAACGGAACGGGCCCAGGAAAGCGAGTCGATGATTTGCCGGTAATCGTGGCCATCAATTTCTTGGACAGCCCAGCCGAAGGATTTCCATTTATCCGGCACCGGATCCATGTCTAAGATTTCTTTGGTGGAACCATCCAGCTGCTGTGCGTTTAAATCAACGATGGCGGTGAGATTGTCGATTTTACGGAAAGAAGCGCTCATAATAGCTTCCCATGTTTGCCCTTCGTTGCATTCTCCGTCGCTTAAAATCACGTAGGTGTAAAAATCTTTCTTTGAAAGTTTGGCCGCCAAAGCGCATCCAATACCGATTGAAAGTCCCTGACCGAGGGAGCCTGTGGAAGCTTCAATGCCCGGAGTTCTTTTTTGGTCTGGATGGCCTTGAAGTAAGCTGCCTAATTTGCGGAGGGTCATTAACTCTTCACGCGGAAAATAGCCGGTATGAGCTAAGACCGTATAAAGTGCAGGAGCGGCGTGGCCTTTGCTCAAAATGACCCGGTCGCGGTCTTCCCAATGAAGACGTTTGGGGTCATGCCGAAGAAATTCATAATATAAGACCGTAAGTATATCGATGATAGACAGAGATCCGCCGGGATGTCCGGATTTGGCTTCGCCAAGCATGCGAATGATATCTTTTCGCATCTCGTTGGCTTTTTTCTTTAATTGGGGGATGGGTTCGTCGCGCATAAGAACGGGAGATAATATAGGTTTTACTTATTAAAATCAAACATAATTTAAATACTTAAGTGTCTATAGTGAAATAAGAAACGCCTAACAGAATATGGTTAGGATATGCCCATTCTAAAACGGAGAAAGTCGCTTAAATTTTTGCACCGAAGGTATGGATTTTGAGCTTTTTCCTTCCCCATCGATGAGACGGGCTCGTCATCGTAATTGTGTCCCGGAAGAAGTAAGACACGATCGTCGAGCTTCATTAATTTTTCGGTGAGGCTCCGATACATTTCTTCGGGATTGCCTCCCGGTAAATCACATCTCCCGCATGCGTTGATGAAAAGCGTATCGCCGGAGACCAAATGATCGGCAACCAAAAAACATTGCGAGCCCGGCGTATGGCCGGGAGTGTGTAAAAATGTAATGGCAATATCTCCGACAAGCAAATTTTCCCCGCCTTCGACAGGACGAAGATTTGCTTGCATGCCTTTTAGGTGCGTGGCTTCATTCTTGTGTATAAAAATCTGGCCGTCGGTTTTGGCTAAAAAATCCTTTACGCCATTCACATGATCGAAATGGGTGTGCGTGACAAGAGCTTTCGAAACGTTCATGCCATCCTGCTCGGCAACTTTAAGAACACGATCCACTTCCCAAGCCGGATCTACAATGACCGCTTCGTTTTTCTCCCGATCGCCTAAAATATACATGTAATTTTGCATCGGTCCTACTTCGATTTGTTTGATATAGAGTCGCTTGGGCAGGTTCATTTAATGAAGCTCACAGCTTGCGTTATGACATGCATTTTCGTTCGTATGCTGGAAAGACAGATTCGTTTCAATTTTTCACTTCTGCTTCTTGCCAAATGGCCAAAAAGTTTCGCGTTGCCTGAGTTTCCGTCTTTGAAATCGATTTCGATCAGTTGGAATCCTACGGGCCCGAAATTAATGAGGCCGAGTGATTTAAACACCGCTTCCTTGGCGGAAAAGAAACGAGCTAACGATTCGGTTTTATCACGGCTGAGTTTGAATTTTTTAAGTTCGTTTGGGCGTAGAATTCGAGCGATGATTTTGTCCGGAAATCGTCTAAGCCGCTTGATTCGGCTAAGCAAAACGATATCTGTGCCGACGCCTAAAACATTCACGGTTTCTTCTCTGTAGGCAAAGCATTTCCTAACCGCGCTAACAAAGACATATTGGCACACACTGCTTTATATTCGAATATAAAGCAAAGGATATTCCATGCGAAGGCGGTTAGAACAACCATGTGATGCATATTGGTTGAACCGGCTTCGGTAGCCGTTGCCCCGCCCGTAAACGCGGCGGCCATCATGGCAAGGGAACCGAATAGTGCGAATGGAAAAGATCTGCCCTTCAATTTTTTCGTTACCCGTATAAAATCTCCCTCAAGTCTAAATTCTTCGCAAGCCGTTTTAATGGATTTTCCCGTTCCAATAAAATAAATGAAAATAATACAGTGAACGAGACATGTAAAAATCGTAATAAATAGCCCGGCCAAAATGTGCATAGATTTGGGTATGAGCGCGCCGAAAGCCATATAGCCGGTTAAGGCGGCAAGAAGAAGCAAAATGGTGTTGGCTATCGCCAAACCTGTGAATATATAATTCATAGTTATGGCCCCTCTTTGGTTAGACTGCGGAATATTTTCCGAAGATTAAAATTTTGCGGTGTCTTCGAGGGAATGTCAATCTAATTTATACTTTGCTTGATTCTTGTCAAAGCAAAGAAATTATGCATAGTAAAGTGCAGAATAACACAATGCGATCGTTCATTTTCTTCTCCTATGTGAAATGAAGAATCGGTCTAGGAAAAATTTCTAAATAATCCGATGACCTTTCCTAAAATTTTGACTTGGCGGGTAATGATATCTTTGTATTTTTCGTTCGATGCGTGAAGGCATATGGAATGATCCCGTTTGTAGAAGCGCTTCACCGTGGCTTCTTCTCCTAACAAGGCTACAACAATATCGCCGTTTTCTGCGGTGGACTGCATTCGTACAAGCGCGCAGTCGCCGTCGTGAATGCCGTCTCCGATCATGCTGTCGCCTCGTACTTTCAGTGCAAAAATTTTACCCGCCTTTACCCACTGACGCGGAAGCGTAATTATTTCTTCTATATTTTCTTCGGCAAGTATTGGCAGGCCGGCGGCTACGCGGCCAAGGAGCGGTATTTGAACGGTGTCGGTTAAATCGATTTTTTCGATATCCGGAATCGAGGCTAAATTACCGATAAATTTTTTCTGATCAATCAATTCCAGCGATCTGGATTTACCTTCCGTCCGTTTTAAAGCCCCCTTCCCTTCCAGGGCTTTCAGATGGTCAAAGACAGAGCTCGAAGCAATTTTAAAGCGTTCACCGATCTCGCGAACGGTGGGCGGATAGCCTGCTTTTCGCATAAAATGGGCTATGTAAGCCAATATCTCTTTTTGCTTCCTCGTGAGTCCTTCCATTTGCTGCTCCTAGGGCAAAACGTGCTTAAATATACCTAACAAATGTTAGGTTGTCAAGTGGGAGATCAATTATGGAAGGGCTATATGAAAGGCTATGCTGTTTTCCGGCTGGCGGCTGCTTGGCGCCTACGGATTTTTATGCGTTTCAGGCGGCGTTTTAGGCGTTCGCGTTTTAATATTACTTTAAGATTGGCGGTCATGATAAATACCTCTTTCTTCGGAAGACATCTGTTTTTACATTAGTTACACGATGAATAAATAGCAAACCATTTAAATGATCCACTTCATGCTGCCAACAGATAGCCTCAAGGCCTTCTGCTGTTTGTTCAATCACCCTACCCTCTTCATCCAGCGCTTTTATGGAAAGGCGCTGAGCTCTTGTTACGTTGCCGGTATAATCGGGCAAACTAAGGCAACCTTCCCGATTAGGTTTAGGCTCCGCCCAAGAAATAATCTCGGGATTGATAAAAACCTTGAGCGATTTAGTCGGATCTTTCTTGGAAATGTCTGCAACAAATATGCGCTTCGAAATTCCAATTTGGGGTGCGGCAAGTCCCACCGTGCCCGGCCCGGAATGCATGGTATCGATAAGATTCTTGATAATTTTATGCAATTCACGATCAAAATCCACCACGGGTTCGGCAACTTTGGTTAATACGGGGTGAGGAAAGCGACATACAGGAAGGCTCGGCATAATCTCTACAGTTGAAACACATCAACGGGCTTTATGGTGATATCTGCTTTCAATTTTTTCCCGAGCTTGGCTAATTCGTTTTTTATTTTATGGAGCGATAATTTTTTTGGCAATTCCACTTCAATGAGCATGGCATAAACGGGTTTTTTTCCGGAACCGACGACTTTTGTATTTACATCGGTGATGTTTATCTTTCGATCGGCCAGCAGCCGGGCGACTCGATATACGAGTCCGGGCTGATCTGCGCCCAGCAGTGAAATCATGTGCGGATTTCGATTTACCGTCTCGAAGGAATGATATTTAAGAGGAAGTTTTAAATCTTTACATTGAATGTTTAGCGAAAGACGTTTCGCCACTTTGGCAAAATAATGTTCGAGATTATTTTGGGTCAGTTGCGCCGGCGCGCTCACAATCATAATGACGGCAAATTCTCCGCCGAGAATGCTCATGCTGGAATCCTCGATGTTACCGTGGTTCAGATAGAGAACTTCGGTAACGGCACTTACGATTCCGGGGCGGTCTTTGCCAATCGCTGTGATTACAAAATGTTTTTTATTGGCCATGGGGTCTCAATAGTTGAATCAAAGAAGACACATTGTAACATCGGAAATAGATACGGGCATCATTTTTTCTTGTCAAAAAGTTTTTGGGCAAACGCCAAACCTTCTTCTTTGGTCTGAAACTTTCCTTCGAGCTGGTATTCCAATAATTCTTCCAGCATTTTTTTAAACGACGGCCCGGCCTCAAAACCGGCTTGGATTAAATCGTTCCCATCCACAATCGGTTTTGGTTTAGGAATCTCCGCTTTGAATTCCTTTAGCTGTTCCCGGCAAAACGTATAGTTATCAAGCATGCCGTGGCTTGCTGAGCAATCAATGCGATGTAGCTCTAGTTCAAGCGAAAATGTTTCGGTGCTCATGTAATTGCGAAGCCGGCCTTTTCGCATATTCTTAACATCTTTAAACCGCATATGATTGTGAACAGCAATCGAAACTTGTTCGATGAGTTTATTTGGAAATCGTAGGCGCCGCATAATTTCTTCCGTCTTTGTTGCGCCCAATTCTGCATGATTATTGAAACGAATCCGGTCGCCCGAATCATCGAAGGTATCCGGCTTAGCAATATCATGGAAAAGCACGCTCATGGCTAATTCAACCGAAGGATTATTCAAGGAATCGAGCATAATCTCTGTATGACGGAAAACATCTCCTTCCGGATGAAAATCAGGCGGCTGCTGACACCCCTTCATTCGTTCCGCCTCGGGAAGAATTATGTTAAGAAGACCGCTACCCGAAAGCATTCGTAGACCCAGCCCGGCATTATCGCGCGTGAAAATTTTAACCAATTCATCGCGAATTCGTTCCATGCTTACTGATTTTATGGCGGGTGCCATTGTTTTTAGCACCTGCCAAGTTTTATCCTCGATTTTAAATCCCAAATTTGTAGCAAAACGAACCGCGCGAATCATTCTCAAGTGATCTTCAGAAAAACGCTTTTCCGGATCTCCGATGGCGCAAATTATTTTGGCGTCGATATCTTTTTTTCCTTCAACAAAATCATATATTTTCTCTTCGATGGGATCATAGAAAATGCCGTTAATCGTGAAATCGCGCCGCTTGGCATCTTCTTCCGGCGTTGTAAATTTTACCCAATCGGGATGCCGTCCGTCGGTGTAGGATCCTTCGGTGCGAAACGTAGCGACTTCGTAATAACGGTCGCCTACGACAACCAGAATAACGCCAAACTTTTTTCCCACCGCTACTGTCTTTGGAAATATTTTCTCGACGTCATCGGGACTTGCCGAGGTAGCTACATCAAAATCCTTGGCTTCTCTTTTCATGATTAAATCGCGCACGCAGCCTCCGGCAAAAAGCGCTTTGAAACCGCTTTTTCTGAGCGTGCGGACAATTTCGGTAGCTTCTTTTAATTGGGAATCATTCATGAAAAAGAAAGTGATTTTAATTTTTTAACGACAAAAAATCCGCAGGCCGACGCAAGCGCTGAAAATAATATTAGCCCTCGTAATTCTATTAAGTGATAAAGCTGCCCGCCTATAAATGTTGAAACAACCAATCCAATATTACGAACGCTCATCAGTATAGCAAAAAGCGAACCTTCAATGCCGGTTCCGTGCGCTAGTTTAGCAGCCGCTGACATAAGAGGCAGAAGCGTAATGTAAACCATGATGCCGCTGACAAAACTTAATGTAACGGCCGAAAAGCGATTGAACATCAAAAAGCAAAGCAGCGTACTAACAATGTCCAGCGATATAGCGATGACCAGCGTTTTCTGCAAGGAGGTATTTTTTAAAAATTTATAATAAACGAAGCAGCCGATCATAGCGCCGATCCAACTAAGACTTTGAACCGTTCCAAGAAGCGTTTCCCTGAATCCGAGCTTGTCTTTGAAGTAAAAAAATAGGGGTGTAGAAAAGGAAGCGGAAACCGTTCCCAGTAATAATAGAATGGAAAACCAAAATAATTCGCCTTTAAAAATCAGAGAAAGACTTTTAATAAGCGCCTTTAAAACCTTAGTTGGCGCAAAAGGTTTTTTGGAAGCCGACTCTTCTTTTAACGACAGAGAAATAAAAAGAGAAAGTAGCGGCAGCGCACCGGTTAATGCAAAAACGGTGCGGAATCCAAATTTGACCGTGAGCCACCCGCCGAGGACACCGCTTACGATAGCGCCCAAGCTTCGAAATCCCCACGAAAGCGATTGGTACGCTTGCGTAGTATGGGCATCGGAATATTCGACAACCAAACCGTCGGTGACTACATCAACCATGGCAAACCCGGCATTGGCGAGAAATATGCATACTACCGTAGCTGCTGAAAAACTCGGAAGCGCGGCCATGCACCACCACCCTACAGCGGATAAAACAGATGCAAGAAACACATAGCTTTTCCTGCGGTATCCCCAGAGCGGGAAGGTATCCGAAGCGGCCGCAAAAAGTGGTTTTAAAAGCCACGGAAGCGAAACGATTGCAGACAAGGTAGCCATGTCTTTTATTTCCAGACCGGCTTGCCTCAGGTAAAGAGGCAGAGCGACATTATTCAAACCCAAGGCGCCTTGAATAAAGTAAACGACGCTCGTGAGTTCGGCGAGCGAACGATTAACGCGCATGTTTAGCTTGTGGGGGATGCAAGTCCGACCAGGTATGGATTTTTTGCAGCCGGAGATGGCGGGAGCCAATGATTTTGTTTAAGTACATCGCGAAGGCGTAAAAGATGTTCCCGCATGGGCGTTTTCTTGCGCGCATCGTATAAAAGATAGGCCGGATGATAAAGGACCATCAGGAGCGTTTCCGGAAATTCCGAAACGGTGAAAAATTTTCCCGCCTCATCACTCATCGAAAATTTTGTTTTGGTAGGCACGAGATGTTTCAGTGCGGTGGCGCCAAGTAATAAAATAACTTTTGGTTTTACCAAAGCGATCTGATGCTTCAAAAATACAATGCATGTCTTCGCTTCTTCTTGATGAGGCGCTCGATTCTCGGGCGGCCGGCATTTCACAACATTGGCGATGAGCGTATCACGGTTCGTATCGATTCCGATTTCGCGAAAAAGCTCGTCCATGAGTTGCCCCGCTCTTCCGACAAAAGCTTTTCCCTGCTTGTCTTCGTTCTCGCCGGGACCTTCGCCGATGAGCATGAGGCGTGCTTCAGGGTTCCCTCGATCGACAACGATATGCGTCCGCCCTTTATGTAGTTCGCACCGATCGCAGTTCGAAGCGATTAAGGCGCTTTTGAACTGATTATAATTCTGCGTGGTGAGGATACTGTTTTGGGTGGAATCAAAAAAGTCTAATTGCATGCCTACTTTTCGGTCACGCGATATACGGCATCGTTTTCGTGAAGTTTTGCTCTTACTTCAAGACCGATCTCCTGGCCGCTTTTTGCCGTTTGAATCGGTTTATGATCCACCTGCATTTGAGTAACTTTCTGAGTGTAATCGATATGCTTCCCGTAAATACGAATCGTATCGCCGACCGAAAGCGGGCCGTTCTTGACCTTAATCACAGCGGCATGAACTTTTCCGTAATAATGAGTAATGTTTCCGATGAAATCATTTTTGGAAGGAGACGGAGCAGCTTTTTTAGATGAACCGCCGAAAAGCTTTTTCAGAAATTCAAACACGGTTACCTCTCGTTGGTTGGTGTTACCATGTTAACAAATCGTACGGCGGTAATTTCACGCTCGGTGGTTTTACCGTTATTCTTCTTCAGCAGTATAAGAACCTGCTCCCAAGTGCCGCACGGATAAATCATAAGCCCGGGATCTTTTAATTGATCTACCAGCGCCGCCGGCGGTGCTTTAACCGCTGCAGCGAGCAAGATTTTATCAAACGGTTGTCGTTCTGGCCAACCCAAATTTCCATCCCCCAAGCGAATGTTTTCGGTCGGATAATTAAGCCGCTTTAACGTTTCGACCGCCGTTTTGTAAAGTGAGGGTCGAGTTTCAATCGAATACACTTCTTTGGCAAGTTCGATCAGGATAGCGGTTTGATAACCAGATCCGGTGCCTATTTCGAGCACACGATCGGTAGGAGCGGTTTCGAGGATGCTCGTCATGAGCGCTACGATATAAGGTTGGGAAACGGTCTGCTCTTCCCCGATATGAAGGGGTCTATCTTCGTAAGCAAATTTTTTGAGATCGTCCGGAATAAACTCTTCCCGCGGAACTTTACGCATGGCTTCAAGCACGTTTTCGCGGGTGATGTTACGGCGTTTGATCTGGGTCTCGACCATCTCGCTACGCAGCGATGGCCAATCGAATGACGCGGGACTCCGTTTTTCGCGTTTAAATAGAGACATTACCACAAGGCTGGTTTGGGCAGTCCTTATTTCCGCCTGTCGTGTCGGAAATAAGGGCAGCAGAGATTAGTGATTATAAAAAAGAATCCACCCGTATGAAACGATGGCTGTCCTGAGGAAATGGACGGCCGCAAAGGCAATGCTCATACCGGATAAAAATTTGAAAATGTTAAAGTTGGGATTCATAGTTAATTTGGCTCTCGGGAAACCAAGCCAGCCAGGCCGTCAAGAGCGCAGGCTGAATAGGTATTCGTTTTAATGTTTCGTCAGAATGCGTTGCTTTTAATTGTGACTCTTGTATTTCCCAAATATTATCGTTTTGATCCTTCAGATCGAATCCGCCGGCATGCGCGAAAACATAGGCGTTTCTGAGGAATGCGTAAACGGCATTCGCTTCGCCCGTATACAAGAGGACAAAGTTTACCCCACCCAGCTCGTCGTTGACAATTCCTTTTTCCTTCAATTCTTTAAGGGGATAAGCCTTTGCCTTTCCGTTTAGATAAATGCCGTATATCAAAGGGTTTTCAGCAAAATTTTCTTTGGCTAAATCCGATTTGCTGCTTTCGGAATGCCGATCATCTGCTTGGAACGCTTCTTCGCTATAAAAAAAGGGGGATGTTGTTTCGTAATCCTTTGAATAACCTGTATTTATATCTAATACAAGAGTTTCCGGATGGCGGCTTTTCCAGGCTTTCCAGGTCATTTTAGTCACGTTTAGCGGCGCGAGAACGCGCCCGGAAACTCCGGACTCGCCCGTAAGAGCTTGGCCTCTGGCGGCATTCCATAGATTACCTTTTTGATGGTCATACATGGCAAAGGTATTTTGATAAACCAACCCGGAGAAGCCGAATGTAATCACCCTACTCTCCCGCTCTGTTTCGTAGGCATTGACTGTTTTGCTGTAGGGGCAAGTAACAAGTGTGAACGATTTAAGGCCGATCGCGCCGTTGACGATTAAATGCCAATTCAAAATCTTTTCCGGATACGCGTGTGCTTTATCGCCTTCTGCAATTCCATAAATAATGTCTTCGTCTTTCAAAAAAGTTGCTTTTCGTTTTTCAACCATGATGGGAGAGTTTATCGAAGGCGCTGCATCCTTTGGCTCGCCGCTCCAAAACAGGTCTTGAAGCGTAAAATCTTTTGCTTTCTCCTCCAGCGAAAAGGCGGCAAAGGCGGGATCCATTTTGGCGAGAAGATCTTTCTTGAAAATTTCGTACTCGGCGAGCGGTCCAATATCGAGAGAGCGTGCCCACTCTGTCCAATCCAGCCAGTTTTCTCCAAAATCTTTTTTTGAAATCGCTTTTAGCGATTGAACGATCTCGTCTGAAAGTGAATCCCCTATCGATAAGAGATCTATCAGAACAGGAATAGCTTTGGCATCGTGAAGACGCCCGAGCTCTTTAATGGCCTCTCCTTTGATGCGTTTGTTGGGATGAGTTAGATTGCCCGTGAGTGAGAGTAGGTATTGATCGGCGGAGAATGGCTCCGCTTGTTGGGAATAGACGAGCCCGCCGGAGAAATTATGGAAAATAACTATGAAAAGAAAGAAACTAAAGATTTGCCGGCCGATGGAATTAAATCGATGGCGCTTCATTATTTTGTACGAAATCTTTGGGAGGGTTGAACAAATTCTCATCCAACCTGGAGGTTTCTATTTTTGAAAGAAATTTCTCTTCGGTAAAGCTATTCGCGCCTGATTCGCCAAAATGAGTTGTCGTTTGAATCGGGAAAAGATCTTGCGAAAGCAGTAATGTTTCGGCTCGTAGCGCATCCGTCAGGAAAGGCGTATCTTCGAAATGCATTTGAAGAAGTTCGAGTGCGCGCTTAAATTCCGCCAGACCGGTTATGTCGGAGGCGGCGCAGATTTCCATTTTGCGCTGATTCGACTCAAGCGTCATCGTGCGGCATTTCCAATCTTGATGGTTACGCTCCTGCCCGAGTTCTTTGACTTGGTAGAACGATTCGCTGGTAGGATCGGCCGGTATTGAGTTATCTTCGGAATTCGCCTGCTCTTGAAACAAAGCCGCGAATGCGGCGCGAACGGTTTCCTTTTTCTGTAATAACTGCTCTCGTAATTCCTGCGAAGTAGCCAAAGAATACGTTTGTTTTGGATAATTTATGAATAAAACGCTTTGGCGATCTAAGTCAATGATCTGAGCGCTTTCCCCTTCCACCGCGATTTTTATTTTGCCTTCTTTAACGTAAATCTTTTCTATACGTTGACCCGCTGTTTCGTTGTCAAAGCGGTCCGTAATTTGAAAGGTATAGGTAACATCGGAGTAAGCATGAGAGACAAGACAAACAGAGGACAGCATGAACAGTAATAACAATTTTTTCATGATAGGAATTAGGGCTTATGGGATTCGGGAAAAAGGATTTCTTCGCTTGGAATTTGTTCTGAAACAGGCTTTTCCTCTTCGATGCTTCCGATACGCGTATGAATTTGTTCAAATTTCTTTCTGGAGCGGTCGTAAGCGCCTGAAGCGCTTGTCAGATGTTTGCCGAGTATTCCCAGGTCGTCATCAAGTTTTCCGAAATCAAGACGGAGACGGCTGATTAATTCTTGAATGCTGCGCGCTTTTTCTTCAATTTTAAGACCTCGAAGCCCAAGAAGTATTGTTTGAAGATAGGCATACAAAGTATTCGGCGATACAGGAATCACGTGCTTCTCCAAGGCGTATTGGATAAGTGATCGCTGGCCGGCTATTCGGTAATCGGAAATGGTGAGTTCGTAGTAAACATTTTCTGCAGGGATATACATTAAAGCAAAATCAAGCGTACCTTCTTCCGGCAAAATGTATTTGGAAGCAATGGCGTCGATATGTTTTTTTGTATCCGCTATGAGAAGACGGTGCATTTCTTCCTTTTCTTTATCCGTCGGCGCGGCCCAGTAGCGCTGAAAATTTTCAAGCGGAAATTTGGCATCTATCGGAACTAGTCCCTGCGCTAAGCAGACAACCGCGTCAACCTTATCGTTGCTTTTAAACGTGTATTGAAGCTGAAAGCGGTCGTTTGGAAGAATCTGAGCAAGGAGTTCACCCAAAATCAGTTCCCCGAGGACCCCGCGCTGTTTGGGTGCTTTCAGGATATTCTGCAATCCTTGAATGTCTTTACCTACTTCGTAAATACGTTTGTTGGCTTCATCCAATTGGCCGAGACTGGTTTGCACCTGGCCAATGACCCGCGCCGCTCCGTCCAGACGGGTGCCTATGCGCTCTTGGGTTTGCGATAATACGTCCCGCTGATCACGCATGCGCGCTTCCAGCTGCTCTTGAAGATTATGAAGGCGGTTGTCGAATATGCGGAGCATCTCTTCGAAGCGAGATGCGTCAAGTGTATTTGTTTTTGGCGCACGCAGTGCGCGCAGCAGGATAAACAGCACCGCAGCGGCGCATAGAAGTGCGATAAATGAAACGAAGATCGCGGCTATGGTTACTATGGGCATAGGTAGGACCGTCTCTTTGTATGGGTCGGTATATTAGACCCGTTTAAAACCAGTGTCAATGAAGCGGACGCGTTACGGGCTCTGAACTATTCGTATGTGAACTATGCGGCGCAGTAGGAGCCGGCGATGGCAAAGGTGTCTGCTGTGTTTCCGTCGGCGGCATTTGTGCCTGTGTATTTTTTGTAGGTTTTCGCAGGAATGGAGGACGGAATAGGAATCCTCGCTTTCTTTCCTCAACGTTGATTTGATGTTCTTCAATATGAAGAGCCGGATCGCCGGTTAGCCGGATACGGCTTCGGAATTGTCGTTCCAAATTCCGAATAGATTGGCGCTCGCGTTTAAGGAGATGTTCGATTACCGCCGGATGCGCGAGGGCCTGAATTTCCTTATGGCCGCTTGCTGTCAGACGTCTTCTGATTTCACGCAAAATCTCAATACCCATTGTTGTGATGGATTTTACGGTACCCTTTCCGCGACAATAAGGGCAACTATTAAATACGGAGCTTGCGACGGAAGGCCGTACACGCTGGCGGGTCATTTCGATTAAACCAATATCTGATATGGGAAGAATATTTGTCCGGGCGCGGTCTTTTTCTAATTCTGACTTCATGGCGCGATAGATTTCCCGTCGGTTGTGAGGATTTTCCATGTCAATAAAGTCGATGATGACAATCCCTCCCACGTCTCTCAGTCGTAGCTGGCGCGCAATTTCCTTGGCGGATTCCATGTTTGTTTGAAACACGGTATGCTCGAGATTGTTTGAGCCGGTAAATTTACCGGTATTTACGTCAATGGCAACCAAACTTTCCGTTTGTTCGATCACAATGCTTCCACCCGATCTAAGCGCAACGGTTCTTTGGAAGGTATTGGCGATCTCGTCATCGACCTTGTAATGTTCAAAAAGAGGATCGTTGTCCCGGTACAGGTCGAGTTCCGCTTCGTATCCCGGAATATAACTTTTCATGAATTGCTGTATGTGTTTAAAAAGTTCCTTCCGGTCTACAATAATTTTATCTTGTCCCTCATTGAAGCTATCACGGATCATGCGTTCGATTAAATCCGGCTCGGTGTGGATAAGTGAGGGCGCGCGCGTACGTTTTTGCATGGATTCAATATTACGCCACTGATTAAGTAAATAACGTATATCTCTTAAAAACTCCTTCTTGGTCTTCCCCTCTCCGGCGGTACGCACAATAAAGCCCACACCGTCGGGAATCTCGATATCGGCGAATATTTCCTTAATACGATCCCTTTCGTTTCGATCGGCTATTTTTCGGGAGATACCGAATCTTTCATGGCCCGGCATGAGTACGAGATAGCGGGCGGGCAGTGAAATGTGCGTTGTGAGGCGCGGACCTTTTGTGCGGATGGCTTCTTTTACGATTTGAACAATAATTTCCTGGCCAGAATGGAGAACGTCTTCGATACCGACATGTTTTCTTTTAATATCGCCCGGGTCAATGCCGATTTCGTCGGAAAATGGAGAGCTGAGCGAATCACCTACGTAAAGAAACCCGTCTTTACCGGTGCCGAGGTCCACAAAAGCGGCATCCATACCTTTAACTACGGATTTAACACGGGCTTTATATATATTTCCGAATTGGCGGATCGATTCGGTGCGCTCTATGTAGAATTCTTCGAGGCGTTCGTCTTCGAGGATGGCAATACGTTTTTCGTTGGCTTCTTGAGAAATAAGGATCGTGCGTTTCATTTTTTTCCTTCCTTTTACGCATTCTCACAAAGAAAACGCGTAGATTATGAACGCACGAATACGTTTTGTACCCGAAGCAATTAGACGGTCGTTACCGTTTGAGTGGTCGGCGGAAGGCTAGCTACGGGCTGCCCTTCGGTATCAATGATATGAACCGTAACAAAGAAAATCGTCTCGATTTTCTCATTACTGGAGCCGACCGTTTCCCGTTTAGAACGGAAAATTTTGCCGAGCAGCGGTAATTCGCTTAAAAATGGTATGGCGTTTTCGGTGCCCGAATGGGCATCCGTAAGAAGTCCGCCAATAGCGATTGTTTCGTTGTCTTTGATAAGAACCTGAGTCGACGCTTCCGTCGTGGTAAAGCTTGGAAACGAGAGGTTGGTCGTTCCGACCGGCAAAAACCCATCAAACGAGCTTACTTCGGGTTTCAAATCCACTAAAATCTCATCCGCATTGTTCACATGCGGAGTGACGCTTAACACCACGCCAACATCGCGCGGTGTAAAGCCGGTTACCTCGAAACTTCCCGAGGTTTCGTTGCGCTCAAAAGTAGGCAGACCGATTTCCTTACCCACTTGAACCTTCGCCGTTTGATTATTGAGCACCACGATGCGTGGATTTGAAACAATTTTCGTATTCGTACGTGAACGTAACAAATTTAAAACGGCACGGAATGTTGAAAAATCCATAGTACCAAAAGTGAATGCCCCAGTGGAACTTACGCCCGGCTGGGGAAATGCGCGAAAGTCTCGTTCGTTTCTTATAGTTGTTGTCCCGCTAGCGAGCTGAGGGAAAAAAGATTCTTGAAAGCGGCCGAACGGAAACGGAAATTGCACATTTTTATCGGCGGTAAAAGGGAACGTGGACGGCCTGACAGGACCCGTACCTATTCCGCCCGCGATATTCCAATCAATTCCAAGATTTTCGGTATCACCTAAAGCCGTGCGTATTACTTTAGAGTCAATATAAACCTGCGGAGTCCGTTTATCCAAGGTTTGGATAACTTTAGCAATTTTGTATAAGTTTGTCGCGACATCGGTGACAATTACAACGTTTGCCCTGGGAACCGACTTAATTCTTCCTCGCTCGGTGAGCATTTCTTTTACAGCTTCCTCCACTTCTTTTGCCGTTGTGTAATTAAGAACAAATGTTTCCGTTACAAGCTCTTCGCCCGCTAAATTTTCCCGCGTCGTCACGCGGATTACGTTACCTGTGCGTTCGTATACATAACCATACGTACGAAGCACGATTTCGAGGGCCTTATCCCAAGGAACATCGGTCAATCTCACCGTTACGGTACCTCTAACTTCGGGGCCGGTAACAATATTTACGTTGCTTTTAAGGCTTAATATTCTTAAAACATTTAAGATATCGGCATCCTTAAAATCCACGGTAACGCGGGCTTCTTCGGAGGGAATGTGTGAAGTATCTTCGGGGAGCGCTGCTTCCGGAGTAATTTCGTTTTGAGCAGAAACACTGGAACTAAACATAAACAATAAAAAGACAAGCAAAATAGCCTTCGAAAAGATCACATCCTGTTTTGATCCTATCATTTTTTATTTCCTGCTTAGCTGGTTATCTTTTTTGAGATCATCGATCGGAAGTTTGATGGTATAAAGAACATCTTCTTGCGCTATCTTTATAAAATTTTCTCCGATTTCTTTTACTTCAAAGCCGCCAATGAGGTCACCCGCCCGGTAGATTTCCCCGTTTACAATAGCTAAAGACCCCTGTAGCGGATCATAAATAATTCCTTCCAATTTAACGCCCCCGACCGATAGCTCTTCAAGATCTGAAACATTCACACCGTCCGCTATCAGCGAAAGAAAAGGATCTCGTCGACCGCCATTATCATACATAAACTCTCTGTCGAGCGCTAGGCAAAAATTAATATTTGTCGCCGAAACCGATAAACTCACGACAAATAGACAGGTAAAAAAACGCCCATTCATGTTATTTCGCCCCAGCGTTTTTCGCTGTTCCTTTAGCGCTGATGACCGTTAAAGAGAGCGAAACCTTGTTTAAGTCCGTTTGATTTTCTCTTCCCGTTACGGACAACTCCTGGATTTTGAAGATTTTTGGCTTTTGATATAGCGTAGCAAGCAGTTTAACCAATCCATCAAATCCGCTTTCAAGATCTATTTCAAATTCAAAAGCTTCGTATGATTTTTGAAATGCAGGCGTAATGTAATCAATCAGGCGATTGGGTCGTGAGCTGGTTATTTGTACCCCGAAATTACGGGCAACTTCCGATATATCAGCAATAAAATCTCCAACCTCATCTTCAGTAAATAGCGCTTGACGAGTCTGGTTAATCTCCTTCTCTAATCGGCTTTTTTCTTCTTCCAAAGCAGGAAGCAGCGCTACATTTCTTTGAGCTGCAATAATGGAATCTTGAATTTCTTTCAAACGCTTGGCTGTTGATACGACACCGAAGTACGAAGGTAACGTCAAACATAAACCGATTCCAAGGGCAATCCCGGCCGGAACAAGATGCCTTTGTATGAGTTTTCGGTCAAGTCCTTGTAATTCTTTAATCATGGAAAGCATGGATGATCAACGATTCCTCACGTACGACGCTTTAAACTCGACTATTTCTACCCGGTCCGCCATTTTTCTCTTGGTGGTGGTTAATAATTCAATATCCGCATAAATATTGTCTTTGGCCAGTATGGTTTCAATCTCGTTTTTTAATTTATTTGTAAACTCCCCTACCGAGCTGATGGCCGATTCCTCACGGACGGGTCGTGCAAGCCCGATTAAAGTTAAGGTCCAGCCTTCCGATTGATCTTTTAATTCCTGTTTGGACAACCAGAGATTGCTTGGTATATGAACCGAAATATTTCCTAATACTTGAGCCCAATTTATTTCGTTTGAGAGCATGGATCGAATTAGCGTGGCTTCGGGACGGAGCGTTTCCTGCAAATGGTCGCTGAGTTTTTTTGCCTGATCGCTCTTTGTGCGAACGGATTGTAAACTTTCGCCGAGTAGCGCAATTTGCCGTTGGTTTCTAAGGAAGGTTGTGATGTTAATGAGAAACATGACTGCTAATACTATCGCGGTAACGGCAATGCCGATCGAAAGAAAAGGTTGGGGTTTTGTTTGACGTATTCTTTCTTCGGGGGGTAGAAGATTAATTTCGATCATTAAACAATCCAAATCAAGTGCATGTTTATTATCTGAGCGCGAGTCCTACACAAACAGCAAGTCCGGATTTTAATCGCGCAATTCTATTAATATCAACCTTCGGGTCAATCTCTATCTTGGCTAAAGGGTCCCATTCGCTAACCGCAGTCCCGAGCTGCTCCGATAGAATTTGTTGAAAATGATCCAGCTGGGAAGTAGCGCCCGAAACATACACTTTAGACGGCGCTTCGGCTCCCGCTACGTGATTTTCAAAATAATTGAATGAGAGTTTGATTTCCTCTCCCAAAAAGCCAAGTGTTTGCTCGATCACGGGACGAATATCCGAGTCGCTTCCCCAGTCGAAAGTCAATTTTCTTTTCTCCGCTTGTTCAGCGTTTGATGACAGACTTTTCACCAGAGCTTGTGTTATATCGGCTCCTCCGAAACTTATTTCCCGCGTAAAAACCGGCTCCCCTTTTAAAAGTATAGAAAGATTACAGGCACTATGCCCAACATGAAGTAGGCCCACAACCTCGTTTATTGATTCGGGATAATTGAATTGAAAAGCGTTGATTAGGGCAAGCGGGGGTGCGTCAATGATAGCCAAAGGTGCTTCGGCTTCCCGGCAGGCTTGGATAACAGCACGTATCGCATCTTTTTTACAAACCGCTAAAATTCCTTTGGTGATTTTTCTTCCCCGCTCATCTTGCCCGTCACCGATAAGATAGCTATCCACGACCACTTCGCTTATTTGATAAGGAATATATTTTTCAGCTTCGTAATTCATCGATTGGTGAAATTCCTTTTCGCTCATATGCGGCATCGAAATATACCGAACAAGTGTCGAGGCGCCGGATACGGCCGTGTGGACTCGAACATTGTCTTGAAATTTTTCTGTAAAAATCCTTTTGAGTTCTTGGGCTAGATTGGTAATAGGCTCGACGGAGCAAGGTACAAAACGTATATCGATTAACCGGATTTTGTCATGGGCGTGCTCAAACATAAGCGAACGAACGGATGTGCTTCCAATGTCCAAAGCAACTCGAACCGGGGGGCCGCTTTCAGGTTCAATCCATTCGAGGCGTTCCCAGAGTTTTCTAAAAGGAATGGTGCGGGGAGAATGTTTGGGAAAACCTTTTTGTCGTATGCCAGCAGGCTTAATCGATTTTAAATCTTTTAAGGTAAAGAGTGTTTTCATGATGGCCGCTTATAGAATTTGCAATTGTTTTGAATTAGCTTATCGGCCATTTTCCTGCTTGACTTAAATTAGCTATATATACATTAGCTTAAGTCGTGTGCTTGACGCAGAACTTCCTCTAATGTTGTTGCGCCCGCATTGACCTGGCGCAGTCCGTCATCTAAAAGCGTGGGCATTTTAGAAGCAATCATGGCGTCCTTGATTTGTTCTGAACTTACTTTTTCTATGATTAACTGACGAATAGCTTGATTGGGTATCATTAATTCTGCAATAACCGTTCGACCTTTATAGCCGGTCATCTTACAGTTCGGACAACCTTTCCCTTTTAAATATCTAAAGTCTTCCTTTTCCCGCATTCGTAAGCTTTGCATCAAAGCCGCAGGCACCGCAACGGATTGTTTGCACTCCTTGCAATTTACTCGAACAAGCCTTTGCGCAACTACGCCAATAATGGAAGAAGTAACTAAAAACGGCTCAATGCCCATATCAACAAGCCGAGCGACAGCGCCCGAGGCATCGTTAGTGTGTAATGTGCTAAAGACCAAATGTCCCGTTAACGCAGCGTGAATGGCTACGGAGGCTGTTTCAACATCACGGATCTCTCCTACCATAATAACGTCGGGGTCTTGGCGCACCACAGCTCTGAGTCCTTGGGCAAAGGTTAAACCCGCCTTGGGCGAAATTTGCGATTGCCGTATGCCGCTTAACCGGTATTCGACAGGATCTTCTAAAGTAATAATGTTCCGGTCGCTTGTATTGACAAGCGTTAAGGCAGCATAAAGCGTGGTTGTTTTTCCGCTTCCGGTGGGGCCTGTAACCAAGATAATTCCATTCGGCCGCTTAATCAGCCGTTCCAATTCGGTGAGCATCTCCGTTGAAAATCCAAGTTCTGCGAGAACCGGAGGTTTTTCGCTCTTAACGAGAATGCGCATGACAATACTTTCACCGTAAATAGTAGGAAATGTGGAAACTCGAATATCCACATCTTTCTTGTCTATGTTTATTTGAACCCGGCCGTCCTGCGGGAGTCGTTTTTCTGCAATATCAATTTCCGACATAATTTTTACCCGTGAAAGCATAGCGTCTTGTTGTTCCTTCGCAACGGTAGTTAATTTGTGCAAGATGCCGTCGATTCGGTAACGAATATTCAGCAATTTTTCCGTAGGTTCGAAATGTATATCGCTTGCACCTTCGCGTACGGCTTGTTCGATGATCGAATTAACTTTGCGGATAATAGGAGCTTCCCTGGCCGCTTGCATAAGAGCGCCTTCGCCCGGCTTTTCCACGTCGGTATTTATCATTGTTTGAGAGAGATCGGCGGACGAGGACGGCTCTTCATCTTTGGATTCATTGACCTCGAATTTTTTGAGAGGCGATGTAATTGAAGCGTCGGACGATTTTACTTTCCGTGAGTCCGTAAAAGGCGAAACGCTTTGACTGTTAATCGAAGGTTTTGAAGGAATGGCCGGCGATATTTTTGTTTCATTAGCTCCGGTTAGGTAATGTTTTTGAATGGCTTGGGTTATAGAACGCGAAGAAGATAAGACAGGGTTTATGTCACAGTTGGCCAATTGTTTTAATCTTGCGATAGCGTCCAAATCAAGCGGATCGGCCATGGCCACGGTTAAAACCGAACCGGTTTTAAAAATGGGCATTGCAAATAATTGTTGAGCGTATTCTCTCGGAATTAGGGCCAGCGCTTCCCCGGCCGGCGTAAAATTAGGCAGATCAAAAAAAGGCACTTGCATCTGCCGGCTAAGCATTTCCAAAACATCCTTTTCTTTTACATAGCCAAACGCAATTAAGATTTCCCCGAGCGGACGGCCTGTTACGGATTGCTGCTTTAAGGCTTCATCCAATTGCTGTTGGGTGCAAAGCCCTTTTTCGGTGAGCAGCTTACCTAATTTTTCGCGGGTAATTTGTGACTGGAAAGCCATGCAGCAAGTCCATTTAAAATGTTTTCCGACGCCGGATATCTGAAGATACGCGAAACATTATATCGGGGTCTAATGCTACTAATCAATCAATATTAAGGTTTTAACGGATGGAAGATTTATCCTCAATCCAGTATTCAATGTCTACTTTCTTTCCCAAAACCCCGAATGTTACTTCACCGACTCTAGGATCAAGGACGGGCTGGGAGTCCGGAGAAACATAAACGATTTCAGGTTCCGTATCGGTAACTAAAAGTTGGGCTTGTCCGCGAGCAATCTGAACCGTAGCCTGAGTTGCCGAAGAGCTGGCAGAATCATTCGGCTCACTTTCAAGTAAGGCCACCGAAACATTCATGGCATTTTCTTCGGTAATCAAATTACCTGCTCCGTCCAAGACTCTTACTTGCACTAGAGTAGAGCCTACGGGTGTGCGCCCGTCTTCTACAACTATTTGCGCATATTTTACAAGCAGATCGCTACTCTTCCCTAAAAGCGAACTAAGGATCGGGTCTTGTACAAGTACATCGAACTTACCTTCGCGATCGGCAAATCCTGTAAATAGATGACTTCCCCCGTCGCCGGAAGTATTAAATGTATAGGAAACGGGTGTGACAATGGCTACATTGCTCGGAGGAAACTCGATGGTCCCTCCGTAGTTTGAAATGAGCGTATTATCGTGATCGAGCGCCTGAACGGTGATATCAAACTCTTCTTTAGTGTAATAGAAGCTACGGCTGGACGGCGCCGGGCTCACCTGCACTTTTAAGGTTTTGGGTATAAAGCTAATTTTTTCACTTGTCCCCGTTGCGGATGCGTATGCGCTATCCATTGCCGTCACCGTGATGGTGCCCCATTTATCAAATTTAACTTGTTCAATAGTGGCAACGCCATTTGCGAATGCCGTTGACGAAATTGTAGCCGGCGTAAGAGAACCCACTTGGGTTTCCGGCGAAATATTTTTGTGTGTTAACTGAACGCTGCCGTTGTAATTGCTCGTTACGTTTCCTTGCGCATTGAGGGCCGAGACGGTAAGCATGAAAGGTTCGCTAACGGCTTGTAATGTAGTTGCGGGAGCGACTTTAAAACTATGAGGATAAAACGTGAGCTTACCGGATGCACCGGTCATTTGAGAATCGAGCGTATCGGTTGCCGTAATAGCGACGACTCCGGTATTGGAAAATATCACGGTAACGGTTGCTACCCCTTGATTAAAATTCGAAGTTGAACGCGGCGATAAAACGTCCGCTCCTGAACTAGGGTTAAAGTATGAGATTCCTAAATCAACGGTACCGCTGTAGCTTGTAAGTACGGAACCTGTTTCGGACAAGCCGTCAATAGCTTCAACCGTTACGGTGAAGCCGGTCCCGGCGACAAGGTTGGTTGTGCTTGTTTTGACTCGGAAACTTACCGCACCGACCGTGGCGGTGGCGCTTGTAATATCACTGGAATCGTCATCATCCGTATATTTTGCGGTAAGCGTGTCGCCCTTGGATGAGACTTGAATGGTTCCGTTATTAATAGAGCCGGCTGACGCCGCTTTTGTTTTGATGCCGGTGATGTTGCGGAAGATTCCGGAATTATTCTGCGTTTCTTTTAGCGTAACCGATTCGCTGTCTTTAGCAAGCGATGATGAAACGGTGACTGTAATACTTTCTTGTGTTGTGCCGCTTGAATTTTCATCGACATCGGTCACGGTGATATAAACGGAATCGCTGATTGTTTTGTAAGAAGTGACAGATGTACCCGATGACATTGTAAACGCGGTGCTTGATGTAGTATTTGCTCTGGTAACGGTTGCGGTATCGGTGCTCTTGTCGCTTGGTGTGTCATCGTCTGTGTAGGTTGCGGTAATGGTGGAGCCAACTTCGGTTTCAAGGCTTCCGTTGCTTTTGGATGGATTTTCCGTTGCCAGCACAATCGTAAGTCCACTCGCATTTCTAAATACGCCTGTGCTGTTTCCGGTTTCCAAGAGTGTGATAACCTCTTCGTCACTTTTCTTACTATCTGTGATTTTGACGGTAATGGACTGTGCGGAACCGGGACTTGTGTTTTCATCGCTGTCGGCTACTTGCACGTAAATACCTTCACCGATATTGTATGAATTTATTTCTGCGCCGCTTGAATTGCTGAGAATGGTAGTGCTTGTAGCAACGGTTGTGGAAACTTGAGCGGTGTCTTTGGTTGTGGAGTTTGTATCGGTGTCGGTATAGGAAAGTTCAATCGTGCTTGCATCCGCAACTTGCAGTTTGGTGTCGGACGAATTTGCGCTTCCCAATTCAAGTGAAATGCCCGTTGCGGTACCGGCAGATTCATATTGAAAAACACCTGTATTGATGCCCGTTTCGGTAAGAGTAAGCGTCATGCGGTCGCCCGTGCCGGCCGTCGAATATCCCGTCGCGGGGTTCGATAAAGTAACGGAAATCGTATCCTTCGCCGTCTGACTTTTGTTTTCATCCGAATCGGTCACTTTGAAATAAACGCGGTCTGTTCCAATTAAGTACGAGATAGCATCGGCGCCCGAAGAATTCACTAACTGAGCTGTTTCGCCGGCGCTCGAGGTACTCATGGTTACCGTTGTTGTGCGTGAGGTGCTTGTCCCAGGGGTCGAGTTGGTAGCATCGGTATAGCTTGCCGTAGCCGTTTCTCCGCCGGATGTTTGAAGTGTACTGTCGGTTGTGTTTGCAGCGGCTAATGCGGAAGATATTCCTGTCGCGTTTATGAAGATACCCGTGTTCGCGCCTGTCTCTGCCAGCGTTAAGCTTACCGAATCTGAGGTTGTGGAATTGGATAAAGTCACCGTTATCGTCTCAGCGGCGGAACCGTTCAGATTCTTATCGCTGTCCGTAACTTTTACATATATGAGGTCGCTGGCGATTTGATACGTCGAAGGCTGGGACGATCCGTCGCTATTGCTGAATTTAATGGTAGCGTCGGAATAAGTAATCGCCATCGTAGCGGTAGTCGTACGGCTTGTTGTTCCATCCGTGTAGGAAGCTGTTATCGTTTCGCTGTCTTTTACAAAAAGGGTTGTTGCCGGTAAATCGGATGCAACGCCGGTAGCGGTAACAAGAGCGCTGCTGTTAACAAATATGCCGGTGTTTGCTCCGGTTTCAGCGAGTGTCAATGTAACGCTATCGTTTATCCCACTGCTCTGTCCTGAAACCGTGACCGAAATGGATTGTACGGTTCCGCCGTTCGTATTTTGATCGGTATCTTGAACGCGAACGAAAATGTTTTCCGACGCGATGCTAAAGATCGTCTCGGCGGTCGTGCCTGTAGAAGTGTTTACAAGAGTAATAGTAGCGGTTGAAGAAGCAATCGTTGTCGTAGCGGTATCGGTACGACTCGTGCCGCTATCATCGTAAGTAACAGTAATGGTGCTTGAACCCGTTGTTTCAAATATAGAATCATTTGCCACCTTGGAGCCATCGTATAAAGCAGTAGAAAGCCCGCTTGAATTTCTGAAAATGCCAGTGTTGTTTCCTGTTTCCGTTAATGTGAGCGATTCAGAATCGGCACTGACGCTATCGGTAATGGTAACGGTAACCGTCTGCGCCGAACTGGAACTTGAATTTTGATCCAGATCGTTCACTGTGGCATAAATGGAATCCGAACCGATCGTGTAACTTGCTACTTCCGTTCCACTGAAATTGGTGAGTTTTGCTGTAGCCGCAACCGTATTAATTTTGAGCGCTACTGCGCCGCTATTAGCCGTTGTCCAGCTTGCCGCGGCTTTTCCATATTGATCGGAAGGTACTACACGCCAATAATACCCCACGGTGGAATCGGAAAGGGTCGTGCTCGTTGAACCTGTTGTGTACGTACTGCTTCCGGCTGCTTGTCCTACGGTAAAACTAGCGGTTCCTTGAGTTTGCAATGCCGTTTCGTAATCAACAATAACGGAACTGAAATCGGAGTCGTTGTCGATTTGAATCCGCGCTTTTACGGTTTGTGCTGGTGTGTCGGAATCGCTTAATGTGCATGTAAATGTGGGAGTGTTGCTTGAAATATAACCACCCGAAACTAATGAGGACGGACCTAAACTGCTTACGGTCGGAGCCGTATTTTCTGTAAGCGTTCCGGCATCGCCGGGATCGAAGCTTGATGCACCGCCCACATTTGCCTGGAGCAGCGGGCCTGTGAATGTTTTAGTGAGATAAGATAACGCGATACGACCACCGCCACCTCCGCCGCCGGTACTGCTTCCGTTTCCTCCTTTAGCAAATATATTTCCCGTTCCTGCAAAAGTTCCCACATCGAGCCAGATACTTCCGCCTGCGCCGCCTCCTCCCACATTGCCCGCGCCCGTAAAGCGTTCAGATGCTCCACCGCCGCTATAATCTATAGCGCCGTTTACCGTGAGTGTGCCGGGAGTAACAATCTTAATCGAACCGCCGCCGTATCCTCCGCCGTAGAAATATCCTCCGCCCGAGCCCGGATAAAGAGGTGCATACGCATTGCCATAAGTCGATGCCGTAGTTGCGCCGTTTGTAGATCGTCCGCCGCAGCCGCCGTTACATCCGCCGGGACCGGCCGTAAAAGTTGTTCCATTGTAAGGACCGGCGCCTGCTCCGCCGGAAGGTGTGAATCCCATTCCAACACCGCTTAGTGTTCCGTTGATCGTAACGTTGCCGGTAACATTAAAGATCGTGCCTGTACCGTAAGTAGAAGACTGATCGGTTCCGGTTTTTAAGATTCCGCCACTTTCAATGGTTAAACTTGCCAAATTATAGGTGCTGGCACCGATGACCCAAGTTTTTCCGGATTTCACTGTAAGATTATGGTTGGAGGGAAGAATAACTACCCCCGGCGATCCGTTTGTGCCGCCGTTTGTTCCGCTGCCGCCGTCAACTCGAACGGACCCCTGGAAATTTAGATTGGTTACATCTTTCAAATGAATAAATCCACCGGCACCTGCCGGAGATTTAAGATTAATACCGTTACCGCCCCGCGCCGTAATTTCCCCGGTACCCGTTAAATTTGTTGCGGAAATGGTAACCGATCCTCCGGCGCCTCCACCTGCTTGTTGGGCTTTAGAAGGTTCCCCATCGATGTTTACGTTTCCGTTTATAATGACAGCACCGGAAACAACGAGTTTCACACTGGCGCCGCCGGCGCCACCGAGTCCGAAGGCGCTTTTAGGTCCGGCTGCTCCCAAACCTAAGTAACCTGTGCTGGCGAACGAAGCAGCATTCATTGGAGGCGGGGGCGGCACCCAAGCCCATGTTGATTCGTTAATCATGGGCGCGCCCGTACCGAACATGCTTGAGCCCTGATAAAGTCCCGTGCTTCCAATCGCGCTTCCTACCATAGAGCTGCTGCAAGTTGCGCAGTAGCCGCCTCCGCTGTAACTACCGCTATAGTTGTTAAATTGGCCAGGTCCAAGGCCTGCTGTGAACCCAAGCCCGCTCATTACTTGTCCGCCGGCTTGAACAGTAAACGTATCAGCTTGAATCGTCACACCCAAACCGTTTCCGCTTCCTCCAAACGGATTACCGCTAATTTGCAGAATACCGCCCGATTTGATAATAACATCTTTGTATTCATAGGCTTGATCTCGCCCTACCAATTCCAAACGGCTGTGCATTGTTCCGCCTTCTAGAATCAAGTCACGCTTTGGCATAAGCACTACGCCGGGGAAACCTGATATGTAGCCTTTCCCACCTTTGGCTTCAACAAAAACTTCAGCGTTGGCATCAATAGTCATATTTTCAATCTTGATAAAGCCACCCCCGGCGCCAGCAGTCATACCGGAGAAGCCGTCACCGCCGTTTGCGAAAATCATTCCTAAATTGCCTGAGATCGTACCAGTGTTGTAATTGATGGTATTGCCGAGTGCGTCGGTTCCTGTGGTGGTAATCCAAATGCTTCCACCCGAACCACCACCACCACCCGATGTAGCTGAAGTGGTAGTGGTGCATGGGTAAGCACAATAACCCGAAGCGTCCATTCCACCATGTCCGTTAGCTTCTATCGAACCATTATAAATTTGCAGATCCTTGGCAATGATTTTTACAGCACCGCCGCCCGGGCCGCCTGTCATGGTACTTGGTGAGAAAATGCTGCGGCCAGCCGAGCCTAATTCTGTCGGGTCTGTGTTCATATAAACTTTTGGCGGGAAGCATCCGCCCGCAAAACCACCTGTCCCGGCATGGCTCGCACCAGGAAATTGTTGAATTCCAGCGCCTGCGGCACAATCATATTGCGGGTAACCGGAGCCTCCCCAATAATTGAGTTGATCCGAAGTTTGCTTGGCGAGAAAACCTTGTCCTGAAGCTGCGATAGCACCCCCTGCAAAAATTTTAATGGTGGGCGCGGTAATTGTGTAACCCGCACCGCGAGGTTCGGAAGCGCTCCCCCCATTGACTGTGGCTGTGCTCGAACGAACTACAATTTTTGATCCGAATGCAAAATTTTGGTAATTATAGTAGTTGATTCCACCAAACGGGTTGTATGTGGGCATACCGTAGACGGTAATCGATTCAGAGGCACTAAGGTTTGCTTGAAGATTTAGTTTCGCTACCCCGCCTTGTCCCAGATGAATAGATTTTACAAGTGTATTTTGTGTAATCACAGGGCAATTTTCGGTTGGAGGCATACCAACCATCGGGCAGTTGCTGATTATCACATCATCGCCCTGACCGGGAACCGCGCCACCCGACCAGTTGGCGCCATTTGACCAAAGATTGTTTCCGCCCGTACCCGTCCACTGCTTGCCCGCTACTCCGATGGCGCTTCCCGGCGCGGTCGTTGAAGCTATAAAAGCATCGTTTAGATTTTGATGGATCGAAATAAAGTAAGGGGCTGTGGTCATCGCGCTGGGCGGATTTTGAACACCATTGATAAGAACGGTAACTGTGCCGCTGTTCTTAATGGTTCCTCCAGAGCGGGTAAGTTTAACTTGGTTTCCGTTGAGGGCGACCAAGAGCGAACCATCCATGGTATTGTCGAGAATGATTGCATTATTTACTCCCACCAAATTAAATCCCCAATCAAAGGATACAAATATTTTTCCATCTCCAGGAAGAGAAGCGCTGCCAATTGGGAAACTAACCTTCGCGGTTGTAGTTAGACCCATCTGTGTGGAGCCCAGTGTAACGGAAGCACCGGAAAGAGTACTCGTAGAAATAAAGACACCCGGAGCCGTGCCGGTGCTTATGTTGGTACCGGCTGCGTTCTTTAGTTCCACCGTGAAACTGCCTGTCTGTCCTTGCGCCGATGGATTCACAACGTGATTGATACTCAAGGCGATTGAACTGCCGGCAGGAATATCGAGTCCGTTCTGTCTGGTTAATGTGACAACACTTCCGCTGCTCGATGTTATGAATGTACCTGTGACCGTACCGTTTCGCGCTACACCATCGGTTGAAAGTACATTGGAAAGGTTGAAGCTCGGCCCGAAAGTAACGGCTACCTTTCCGCTGCTCGGCCATACCTGCGGTGTTATAAAATCAATATCAAGTCTGGTATTCGTGCTTATGGCGGGCGTCTCCAGAGAGACAAACAAATTACTCAGCGCGGTGGCGCTGACGATGGATACGCCCGGAACATTAACCGTTTCTAATACGGCGTCAGCAGCACTTGCATTCAAAGTTGAAATGGTAAACGGTCCGGTGAAGCCCACGGTGCTCGAATTTGTTACGGGAACCTTAATCGAAACGAAACTGCTCGCGGGCAACTGCGTGCCGGTGTTATTGCGTGTGAAAATGATGCTTGAACCACTGACACTAGTGGTGATTCCACCGTTAAAGCTATTGGATTCTATTACGCCGCTCGAACTTGTAATACCAGCGAGATTAAATCCGGCATCGAGCTGAATCTTGATTTTGTCATTAGCATTAAGGGCGACAAGATTTGAGAATTTTAAGTGAAGCGTTGTAGATGCGCTCGCAATATGAGAATCAAGTTCGGCGGAAGCGCCCGACATACCCGCCGAAGTAATAACAGTACCCGCGACTGTCGCGCTATTGAGAACTGTAATGGCATTATCCAAGGTTTGGATTGTATAACTATCCGTGGTTTGCGCAGTGGTGGGAGTTCGTATGTTTCCAATATTTAAAGAAACATCGCTGTTCGCAGCTTTTTGTGTGCCGTCCCCGCCTCGTGTGATTGTAATGGTTGCGTCGTTTACCCCGGTCGCTGTAGCAACGGTCAGGCTACCGTTGAGATCGGCGGTAAAAATATTGATTGCGGTTATGTCGCCTACACCAAAATCTTTGTCGACTATGATTTTAATTTTTCCGTTCACTGCTAACGCAGATGCAAGTCGAAAGGAAACGTTTAGATTGGTTAACATGTTAGCCTGCGTATTGCCAAGCGAAAGTGTCACGTTTGTCAGGTTGCTCGAAGTAATGGTAACACCCGCTACCGAGGTATTCTGATCAATGGTGGCATCGGCCGAGTCGGTCGTCTTTATCTGAAAATTAGTGGTCGTGCCGGCAATGGACGGATTGGTGATATTGCTTAACGTAAAGCTCTTGGCTCCCGCTGTGGCACTCGTCCCGCCCGACCGGGTCACGGTAACGCTCTGTCCTGAGACGCTTGGGGCAAGCGTGCCGTCCATTCCGCTCGGACTGCTTACGGCAACGGCGCCCAATACAAATCCAGCTGGGAAGGTTGCTACAATCTTTCCATTGGCAGGAATGGCATTGGTGGTGGTGAAGGAGACGGTGACATTTCCACTTGCACCTGCCGCTAAAGAAGCCGGTGTAACACTTGTAGAGGTAAGCGCACCGGCTGTAGCAGAGGTAATGGTAACAGCCGCTACATCGGTCTTCTCATCAATAGCGGCACCGCTGTTATTGGTGGTTTTAATTTCGAAGGTGCCCGTAAGACCGCTTGCCGGATTGGTAATATTGCTTAAGGTAAAGCTCTTAGCGCCTGCGGCTGAGTTTGTGGCTACTCCCCCGCGGGTTAAGGTGATGACCTGTCCTACGATGCCGGCTGTAAGCGTGCCATCGAGACCCGTTAGCCCGCTTGTGGCCGTAGCGCCGATGACAAATCCTGCGGGAAGTGTTACAACAATCTTTCCATTGCTTGGAATGACATTGGTGGTGGTGAAGGAAACCGTAACATTGCCTGTAGCGCCCACCGTTAAAGAAGCAGGCGTAACGCTGGTCAAGGTAAGGCTTCCTGCCGTAATGGTGACACCTGCAACCGATGTATCCTGATCAATAGCAGCATCGCTTGTATTGGTGGTTTTAATCTGGAATGTGCCGGTAAGACCTGCGCTTGCCGGATTGGTAATATTGCTTAAGGTAAAGCTCTTAGCGCCTGCGGCTGAGTTTGTGGCTACTCCCCCGCGGGTTAAGGTGATGACCTGTCCTACGATGCCGGCTGTAAGCGTGCC
>Ga0080064_1000129_pt1 | contig 225860 bp, 218 predicted proteins | sample Subgrocontami54m_FD_69260 | JGI IMG/M metagenome (GOLD analysis project Ga0080064, IMG submission 69260) | Subsurface groundwater microbial communities from S. Glens Falls, New York, USA - GMW46 contaminated, 5.4 m (SPADES assembly) (version 2) ...
ACACCGGCGCCGCCTCTTCCCCCCCCCCCGGGGGGGGGGGGGGGGGGGGGGGGAAGAGGGCCGGCGCGCCGGGTGAGGGGGCCTCGCCGTTCTCACAAATCCTCGACGCCCCCTCACCCGACTTCCTCGCGATGCTCGGAAGTCACCCTCTCCCCGCAGGCGGGGAGAGGGAAAGGATGCCTCATGCTCGCACCCAACAATACCCGCACCTCCGCCGTCATTGACGCCGACGGCACGGTGGAAGGCTATGCCTCGCTGTTCGGCGAGGTGGATCAGGCGCGCGACATGGTGATGGTGGGAGCGTTCGCGCAGACGCTGCGCCAGCGCGACATCCGCCGCATCCCGATGCTGTTCCAGCACGATCCGTCGGAGCCGATCGGCATCTGGCTGGAGCTGCGCGAGGACTTTCGCGGGCTTTATGCGCGCGGGCGGCTCATTCCGGACGTCAAGCGCGCGGCCGAAGTGCTGGCGCTGCTCAAGGCCGGCACCAGCGATGGTCTCTCCATCGGCTTTCGCACGGTGAAGGGGCGCATCGACCCGAAGACGCGCATCCGCAAGCTCGAGGCGGTCGATCTCTGGGAGATTTCGATCGTGACGTTCCCGCTGCTCGCGGGAGCGCGCGTCCGCGCCATGAAGGAGGCGCGGCTGCCCCGGCCGAAGCTCTCCTTCGCGCGGGCGCGCGCCGAGCGGGAATGGCGAGGGCTTGGGATGTCCCGCTCGGCGGCGGCTGAATTTCCGCGTCGTCCCGTCCGGATCTGACCGCATGCGCTCGCTCGACCATTCGCGCCGTGTCGTCGAACAATCGCTGCTGCGCCTGAAGTGGCTCGCAGCCGCGGCGAATTTCGAACTCGCGCTGCACCGGTACGCTCGTGCGTTGAAAGCCTACAACCCCGATCAGCCGCGCGTGCCAGCGGGAAGTTCGGAAGGCGGGCGGTGGACGGATACAGGTGGAGGAAGTGGTGGCGCGAGTACTGGCACACCGCGAACGCGCGTTGCGGGGCCGAGGGCCGGACGCACGACACGAGTCGAGCAAAACTTTCCTGGCGCCACCCACGGACAACAGGTGCGTCTGGAACAGACGATCGCTCGAACGGAAATCGCGCTCGCAAAAATTCGCCAGTCTGATCCCAACTGGCGGCCAAAAACGCAAAGCATAACTGCGCCGACAAGTATCGAAGGCGCTATCGGCCACGCTCAGGCCCGGATGATCGAGGCAGAAGCGCACCTCGACCGGCTTCGTCGCGGCATCGGCGGGAATTTGGGGCCGCCGCTACAGCCTGCACCGCGCGCCGAACTGGGCACAACGCCATCGCGAGTGTTTGATGGGCCATCCTGGATCGAAGTCTATCGTGCGGCGCATAACGCGCCCGATCTGTTTGGTAGACCGACGTGGAAGGAAGACGATACAGTCGCGGTCACGCGGATCGACGGGGTAATCCTGTTTGGCGTAAATTCAACGGCGCCGGGTTACGGGACAGTTGACCACGCTGAAGCAGATGCGATGCGATGGAATATGGTCAATAAGTATCCCGAACTAATGAAGAAGACGGAGAATATTGGCAGCATCCCGAATAATTCGCTGTATCATGCTGAATCGACAGTCCTGTTGAAGGCTGCAAGGGAAAATGGCGGAACGCTATCGGGGCGAATGATTGAGGTGGATGTAGGCCGCGTGATGTGTCGTACCAGCTGTCCCTATGTCTTGCCGAAACTAGGCTTGGAGCTGGGTAATCCCATGATTCGGTTTATCGGGCCAACCGGAGAAGCACGCACCATGCATAATGGCGAATGGCTGCCGCGAGGCAAGTGATGCGAAAAGTCGCCTATATCGATGATCACTGGGGCGAGGGATGGCCCGAGCTAAAATCGATCGAGCGCTATTTCATTGCGCCTCCCGGAAAGCAGTGGGTCTTTGACACCGGCAGTCCCGATGGCTCGTTTACTCTTGAGGGAGTGGATGGAACTGAAGAGCTAGAACGGAATCGGGGGCGCATTGATGTTCAGTTGACAATGTGGGGCAACCCGGACCTGGGTGTTCTGCTTATCTATTCAAAATGGGGTGGTGGTCACGAGCAGACCTTTAGCTCCAAGGGAGACCTGAATCGGCTAGGTGAGTGGGTTCGGACAACGCAGAACGATCCCATGCCCATCGGTTTATACATACCGTTTGAAAAAGCATGGAAAGCGGTCAAGGAGTTCATCCAGACCGACGGACAATTGCCGAAGAGCATCGAGTGGATTGCCAATCGCGATTTGCCGCCGAATACCTTTCCGGCTCCCCATGAGGTCAAAATCTAGGCAGTGGCTTTCCCGCTGCTCGCGGCAGGCGGTGATGAAGCACCTGTGCGTCCTGGCGAATGCGGGGCGTGGTGCGCAGCGTCCACGCCGGACGCGAAAGCCTGTTCGAGATCGAACCACAGCTGATCTCCAATAGTCGAACTACCAAGCCCGGCCATCGCGCCGGGCTTTTTGTTTTCAAACACAACTCAATCCATCCACTCACCAGGAGAAAGACATGGATATGGATGCACGCGACCAGCTTGAGACCAAGGCGGGGCTGCCGCCCGATGGGCTGGTCACCCATGACGACATGATGCGGGCCTTCGACGCCTTCAAGGAAGCCAACGACCAGCGGCTCGCTTCCATCGAAAAACGCGGCGGCGACGTGCTGCTGGAAGAGAAGGTGGCGCGGATCAACAATACGATCGACGCGCATCAGCGCTTCATCGACCATGCGGCGCTGCGCTCGGCGCGGCCCGCGCTCGGACGCGAGACGGGCGGTGTGGATCGCCTGGCGGCGAACGAGCACAAGTCCGCCTTCGATGCTTATGTGCGCACCGGCGAGACGAGCGGCCTGCGCCAGCTCGAAACCAAGGCGATGTCGATCGGCTCCAACGCGGACGGCGGCTACACCGTGCCGGTGGAGATCGACCACATCATCGGCGCGCGGCTCACCGCCATTTCGCCGATCCGCTCCATCGCGGGCCAGCGCACGATCAGCGGCAATGTCTACAAGAAGCCGTTCATGACCTCCGGCCCCGCGGTGGGCTGGGTGGGCGAGACCGCCGCGCGCCCGCAGACCGGCACGCCGACGCTCGACGAGCTGTCGTTCCCGGCCATGGAGCTTTACGCCATGCCGGCGGCGACCGCGAGCCTGCTGGAGGACTCCGCCGTCAACATCGAGCAGTGGCTCGCGGGCGAAGTGGAGCAAGTGTTCGCCCAGCAGGAAGGCACGGCCTTCGTCACCGGCGACGGCAGCAACAAGCCGAAGGGTTTCCTCAGCTACGACACGGTGGCGAACGCCTCCTGGACCTGGGGCAACATCGGCTATGTCGCGACCGGCGCCGCGGGCGCTTTCCCGGCGTCGAACCCTTCCGACGTGCTGATCGATCTCGTCTATTCCGTGAAGGCGGGCTACCGGCAGAACGGCGCGTTCGTGATGAACCGCAAGACGCAGTCGGCGATCCGCAAGTTCAAGGACACGAACGGCAACTATCTCTGGCAGCCCCCGGCGCAGGCGGGCGGGCGCGCGAGCCTCATCACCTTCCCGGTGATGGAGGCCGAGGACATGCCGGATGTGGCGGCGAACAGCCTCTCGGTGGCCTTCGGCGATTTCGGCCGCGGCTACCTGGTGGTGGACCGCACCGGCGTGAGCGTGCTGCGCGATCCCTACACGGCGAAGCCCTACGTGCTGTTCTACACCACCAAGCGCGTGGGCGGCGGCGTGCAGGACTTCGACGCCATCAAGCTGTTGAAGTTCGCGGCGAGTTAGTGGCCGCTCATCCTTCGAGGCCCGGCTTCGCCGGGCACCTCAGGATGACGGATAAAAGCGAGCGTCATCCTGAGGTGCGAGGAAGCGTAAGCGACCGAGCCTCGAAGGATGGCGCACTTGTTGTTCCTCCCCGTTGGGGAGAGGATTGGGTGAGGGGTTCCGGCGCCGACGGATGTACTCGGCGCTGTAACCCCTCATCCGACCGCTTCGCGATCGACCCCTCCTTCGGCGTGGCGGGCAGGTGTCTTCGGTGCCAATCCGGACATGCAGCCTTACGACGTTAGTGTAGGTTGATGTCAGCGCGTGCAGGATGCAGGCTTGGCCTGCTAGGCCACATAGAACACCAATTGAACGGAAAACAATTACGGGGGGAAATGAAATGAGAAAAGTAGGAGGCACGCTAACGGTAGCTGCTTGTCTGTTTTTGAATATTTCAGCGGCGCATGCTGCAAAGTGGGTGAATACCGGACACAACATTCTTATTGATGTGGACAGCATTCGCAAAGCCGCCGACGGTCTCGTTTATTATAACGATCTAAGTGAGTTATATCCGGAGCTTGGCCCATCAACACGCGCTTATGATTGCCAGAAAGGCATCAGTTACTACTCGCTAACCGATCCTAATTGGAAGTCTAAAGGCAACAAGATAATGCCCGGTACCATGGGCAACGAGCTCTTGAAATTTGTCTGTTCACGCGTGCGGTAAATTCGGCTTCCACGTTTGGTGGCTACCCGAATGGGCTGGTCTCCAACATTACGCTTGGGATTCCTAACGACCCATTCCCTTGTTCAATTTGTCGAGGAGCAATTTCCTCGTCTGGGCATTATAGAAAGCCTTCTCCTCGTTCGTCAGAAAGTTTTGCTCGTATAGTGAGGTTTGGGGCTGCGGCGTCGCGGTGTTCTTGACGTATTTGCGAATGAAAATCAGGGTGTGAGCGGCGAGGCCAGCTTCCTCGCCGTCTCACTAATCCATCCGAGATAAAGCTCCAGCGGCGTGACGCCGGTGAGCCCGCCGCAGCCGTCGCCGGCTTTCGGGCCGGTGGACCAGCTCACGACGCCGTAGACTAAGCGCTTGCCGTCGCGTTCCTCGTAGACGGGGCCGCCGGAGTCGCCGGTGCAGGCGCCGAGGCCGGGCGTGTTGCCCTGGGTGGCGGGATCGAACAGGCGAAGCTGGAGATTGCCCGGCTTGCCGGTGGCGGCCAGTTCGGCGCGGCGCAACGTGGCGGAGCTGCGCAGATCGCCGCGCGTGGCGGCACCGTAGCCGACGACGACAAATTTCTCCCCGACGGCGACACGGTCGCGCTTGGGCGCGAGCGTGGCGGGTGAGAATTTCGCCGGCAGCGGCTCGGCCAGCTTGACCAGCGCGACATCGGCGGTGGCAAGGTTCGCGTTGAACGTCGGCAGGCTGAATTGCGGATGCACGACGATCTTCGCGATCTCGCGGAAGATGGGTTTGCGCTCGGCGTCGAGCTCATAAAGTTTGTAGACCAGCTTCAAATCGAAGCAGTGGGCGGCAGTGAGCACGAGATCCGGCGCCAGGACGGTGCCGGTGCAAAGATTGCCGCGCGCGCTGAGGATCATCACCTCGTGCGACGGAACGCCGGGCCCGACCGGCGGCGGCGGAAAAGCACAGCGTCAACGAGCAGGCGAGGGCGGCGGCGAGGCGGCGCATGAGCGCTGATGAGCCGTAGGGCGCCGATTTTGTCAATTGTCACCCCGGGCACGCCATTCGTTCCCTCGCCCCGCTTGCGGGGAGAGGGTGGCGAGCGGCGAAGCCGCGAGACGGGTGAGGGGGCGCGAGCTGCAAAGCCGTGCATTGCCCCTCACCCGGCTTCCTCGCCGGCGCTCGGAAGCCGACCTCTCCCCGCATTGCGGGGAGAGGTGAAAAGAGAGAAACATGTCCTCCATCCTTCTTTCCGCTCCCGCGGTCGAGCCGCTGACGCTCGATGAAGCCAAGGCCTTCCTGCGCATCGAGCATGACGATGACGATCTGACGATCGCCGCGCTGATCGCCGGCTCGCGCATCCATGTGGAAACGCAGACGCGGCGCGCGCTGATCACGCAGACTTGGCGGCTGATCCGCGACGACTGGCCGGCGGACGGCAAGCTGTATCTCAAGCCGGCGCCGCTGCAGGAAATTTTGGCGGCGCGGGTCTATGAAAGCGACGGCACGACGCTCGCCATCGATACGCAGGCGTTTGCGGCGGATAAGCCGGGAGCTGTGGTTGCTTTCGCGCCCTGGGCGATCGCCCAGCCCGGACGCGCGGTGGGCGGCATCGAACTCGACGTGAGGGTGGGATACGGCGACGCGGCCGCCGCCGTGCCGGAGCCGCTGCGGCAAGCGATTCGTCTGCTGGTGGCTCATTGGTACGAGAACCGCAGCGCGCGGGCGGGTGCTTTGCCCATCGCGGTGACGCCCGCGGGCGTCGGCGCGCTGATCGCGCCCTACCGGGTGCAATCGCTATGACCGGGCCGGGCGAACTGAACCGCCGTCTCGTGCTGGAGGAGCCGGTGGATACGCCGGACGGCGCGGGCGGTGTTGTGCGCAGCTATCAGGCCGTCACGACGTTGTGGGCGGCGCTGGTGCCTGCGGGTGCGAGCGGCGTTGTCGTCGCGGACGGCCGCGGCGTGACGGTGACGCATCGCATCACCATTCGCAGTCGATCAGATGTGACCACGCGGCATCGCTTCCGCCTGGGCGCACGAATTTTCGAAATTGTCGCGCTTCGGGATGAAGACGGCGAGGGCCGATTCCTGACGGTGGCCGCGGAAGAGCGCGCGGATTAACCCTCTCTACTCTCATTCGTCATTCCGGAAGCTGCGAAGCGGCTATCCGGAATCCAGATACGCAGATGGCGCTTCTGGATTCCGGGTTCGCGCCATCCAAGTCGGCTATAGCCGACTTGGACATGTGTAGTGCCGATCTTCGGGTAAACCCGAGATCGGTGGCGCGCCCCGGAATGACCAGAAGGACGCCCCCCATGCCTACTGCTGCCGCCGCGGCGTTGCGCGCCGCGATCCACGATGCGCTGGCCGCCGACGCCGCGCTGACAGCGTTGTTAGGCGGCCCGAAAGTGTACGACGAAGTACCTCGGGCCGCTGCGTTTCCCTACGTCACGCTGGACGACGCGCGCGTCTCCGACTGGTCGACGGCCAGCGATGACGGCGAAGAGCATCAGCTGACGCTCAATGCCTGGTCGCGCCAGGGCGGGCATCGCGAGGCGCACATGATCGCGGGTGCACTGTTGCAGGCGCTCGACGACGCGCCGCTCACGCTCGCCGATCATCGCCTCGTCAATCTGCGCTTTGCGCTTACCGACGTGCGGCGCGAGCCGGACGGGCGCACCTATCGCGCGCTCGTGCGCTTTCGCGCCGTGACCGAGCCGGCGGCTTAGCACTACCCCCTCATGGTGAGGAGCCGGGCGAAGCCCGGCGTCTCGAACCATCAGGCATCGCCCTCATCCTTCGAGATGCGTGCTGCGCACGCTCCTCAGGATGAGGAAAAAGCAAAAGGAAATGCTCATGGGTGCCCAGAAAGGCAAGGACCTGCTCATCAAGATCGCCGACGGCGTGGGCTTTACGACTGTGGCGGGGCTGCGCTCGCGGCGGCTCGCATTCAACGCCGAAACGGTGGACGTGACGCATGCGGAATCGGTGGACCGCTGGCGCGAGCTGCTGGAAGGCGCGGGCGTTAAACGCGCGTCGATCGCGGGAAGGGGCCTGTTCAAGGACCAGAGCACCGACGCGCTGATCCGCCAGGCGTTCTTCGACGGAACGGTGAAGACCTACCAGATCGTGATCCCGGATTTCGGCACCATCGAAGGGCCGTTCCAGATCACCAGCCTGGATTTCGCCGGCGAGCATAACGGCGAGGTGACCTATGAGCTGGCGCTGGAGTCGGCGGGTGCGCTGACGTTTACGGCGGTTTAACTCCTACGTCATTCCGGAAGCCGCGAAGCGGCTGTCCGGAATCCATATTCGCTGACCGTGGTTATGATTCCGGGCTCGCGACTTCGTCGCGCCCCGGAATGACAATTAAGAGGTAGAAATGCCCAATCATCACCGCGGTGAGATCGAAGCGGAGATTGGCGGTGCGCGGCGGCGGCTGGTGCTGACGCTTGGCGCACTGGCCGAGCTGGAAGCTGCTTTCGGCGCCGACGATCTGGTGGCGCTGGCCGAGCGTTTCGATTCTGGCCGGCTGAAGGCGCGCGATCTCGTGCGCATCATCGGCGCGGGCCTGCGCGGCGCGGGCGAGGCGGTGACCGACGACGAAGTGGCGCGGATGGAAGTGCCGGGCGGCGCGCCGGGCTATGTGCGTGCGGTGGCGGAGCTGATCGCTGCGACGTTTGGCGTAGCACCCGAGGCCGCAGGATGAAGCTTGCGCCCTTTCCGTGGAAGCAGGCGATCGGATTCGGCCTCGGCGTACTGCGGCTGTCGCCGGACGCCTTCTGGCGCATGACGCCGCGCGAACTCGCCTGCGCCATCGAGGCGGTAAGCGGGCCAATGCCGCAGCCACTGGATCGCTTGGCGCTGGCGGATTTGATGACGCGGTTTCCGGATTAGCATCGGCGCATGGGAGATGAGAAATGTGGGATGAAAAACCCGGCGCGGCGGAACGCGAGGCGGCCGCGCTGGCCGGCACGTTTGACGAACTTGATGAGCGCACTCAGACGCTCGAGCGCGGCGCGGGCAAATACGCTCGAACCATCGCCCAAGCCTTTACTGGGGCAGTGGCGAGCGGCAAGCAGTTTGACGATGTCTTGAAGTCCGTGGCGCTGCGGATATCGAACATGACGGTGCAAGCCGCGATGCGCCCGGTCGCCAAGGACATTGCGGGCGGCATCCAAGGCATTTTCGACACACTATTGGGTGGGATTTTCGGCGGACGAGACAAAGGCGCAGCGCCGCAGCTCGCCGCCGCCATGGGCGCGATCAAGCCTTTCGCCGCCGGAGGCGTTATCGGGACCCCGACCTATTTTCCGCTCTCGCAGGGTGGCGTCGGCCTCGCGGGCGAGGCCGGGCCGGAAGCGATCCTGCCGCTGGCGCGCGGCGCTGACGGCAAGCTCGGGGTGACGGCAGGTGGCGGCTCCGCGCCCGCGCGGATCTCGATCCAGATCTCCACGCCGGACGCGGAAAGCTTCCGGCGTTCAGAAGCCTATATCACCGGCCAAATCGCCCGCGCGGTGGCGCGCGGCCAGCGGAGTCTCTGATGACCGCCGCCTTTCACGAAGTGCTGTTTCCGCTCGACATCGCGCTGCGCAGCGCAGGCGGGCCGGAACGGCGGACGGAAATCGTCGCGCTCGGCTCCGGCCGCGAGGAGCGTAACACCCGCTGGGCGCATTCGCGCCGCCGCTATGACGCGGGCTATGGCGTGAAGACCTTGGATGCGCTGTCGAATGTGGTGGCGTTTTTCGAGGAACGGCGGGGGCGGCTGCACGGCTTCCGCTGGCGCGACCGGCTGGACCAATCTTCCGCCGCGCCGGGTATCGCCATCGCGCCCACGGACCAGGTGATCGGCACCGGCGACGGCGCGGCCGCGACGTTCCAGCTCGTGAAGACCTACGGCTCGATCTACGCGCCCTATCAGCGGCCGGTGACCAAGCCGGTGCCGGACAGCGTGCGCGTGGCGGTGGCCGGAGTCGAAGCCGAGGAGGGAACTGATTTCACCTGCGATACGGGGACGGGTGTCGTGACATTTCTTTCCGGGCACATTCCTGCGTTGGGCGCTGCGGTAACGGCGGGATTTCATTTCGACGTGCCGGTACGGTTTGACACCGATTATCTGGAAGTGGATCTGTCGGCGTTCGCCGCCGGGATGATTCCGAAGATTCCGTTGGTTGAGATTAAAGTCTAAGCGCCACCCTCCCTAACATCGTCATGGCCGGGCTTGTCCCGGCCATCTCGCTTAGTTTCGCACCGCCGTGCCCGTTGTATCGGGATGCCCGGCACAAGGCCGGGCATGACGAAGAGAATCCAATTCACATGCGCTCCATTCCATCCGCCTTGCAGGCCAAGCTCAATTCCGGCGTCACGACCCTGTGCCGCTGCTGGGTGGTGACGCGGCGCGACGGGGTGAAGCAGGGCTTCACCGATCATGACGAAGATATTCTGCTCGATGGCGTGCTTTGCCATGCGGGGACGGGACTGACCGCATCGGAAGCGACGGCGCAAAGCGGATTGGCTGTAACAGCCGCGGAGATCGCCGGTGCATTGAATGACGACGCTTTGAGCGAGGACGATTTGGCCGCCGGTCATTACGACGCCGCGGCGATCGAGATTTGGCTGGTGGACTGGAGTGACGCCGCGTTGCGCGTGCTGCTGAGCAAGGGGACGCTCGGCGAGGTGCGGCGCGAAGGCGCGGCCTTTGTAGCGGAGGTGAGGGGGCTTGCCGATCGTCTCTCCGAACAGAAAGGCCGGCTCTATACTGCGAACTGCTCGGCCGATCTTGGCGATGCGCATTGCAGCATCGACCTGACAAGCGCGATCTTTCGCGGCATGGGTGCGGTCGCGTCGCTCACCGGCACGTCGGCTTTCACCGCGTCGGGCCTGAGCGCATTCGATGACGGCTGGTTCACCGCCGGCCGCCTGGTCTGGACGTCGGGCGCCAATAACGGTCTTGCCGTGGAAGTGAAGCGGCACAGCGTGAGCGGCGCAACAGTCGCCGTCGAGCTGTGGCAGGCGATGGCGCACGCGCTCGCGCCGGGCGACACGTTTGCGGTCACCGCGGGGTGCGACAAGAGATTTTCCACCTGCCGCGACCGATTTTACAATTCGGTGAACTTCCGCGGCTTCCCGCATATTCCCGGCAACGACTTTGTCGTGCGCTATCCCGTCTCGGGCGAGGCGGGACATGACGGGTCGAGTTTTCAATCCTGATGGCTTGTCTCCTTCTTTACCTCTCCCCGCGTGCGGGGAGAGGTCGCCCGGCGAGCAAAGCGAAGACGGGCGGGTGAGGGGGCATTTCCAATAGCTCAGAAACGCGGAGACGCCCCCTCACCCTGACCCTCTCCCCGCACGCGGGGAGAGGGAGCGCGCGCCCCGGAATGACAAAGAATGTTTCCATGACCATCACCCGCTCTCTCATCGTTGCCGAAACGCGCAAGTGGATCGGCACGCCTTATCGCCATCAGGCTTCGCTCAAAGGCGTGGGTTGCGACTGCCTTGGCCTTGTGCGCGGGGTTTGGCGCGCGGTAATGGGCGCGGAGCCGGAAATGCCGCCGCCCTATGCGCCCGATTGGGCGGAAGCCGCGCGCGGTGAGCCGCTGGCCGAGGCGGCGCTGCGGCATCTCATTTCCACAGACGTTGCGAGCTTTTTGCCCGGCGACGTGCTGCTGTTTCGCTGGCGCGCGGGAATGCCCGCCAAGCACGCCGCCATTGTCACTGCGCCCGATCTCATGGTGCACGCGCATGACGGCGCGGCCGTCGCCGAAGTGGCGATCACGCCCTGGTGGCGGCGGCGTCTTGCTTATGCGTTTCGCTTTCCTGGGATCATCGACTGATGGCCGCGCTTCTCCTTTCAACCGCCGGCGCCGCGGCCGGCGGAGCCGTCTTTGGTCCGGCGGGAGCTGTCGCCGGGCGGCTGCTTGGCGCTGTCGGCGGCAACATCATCGATCACAGACTGTTCGGCGAGCGGCGCGAGCGTCATCTCGACGGGCCGCGCATGTCCGATCTGGAGGTGATGGCCTCGACGGAAGGCGCGCCGATCCCACGCGTCTATGGCCGCGCGCGGCTGCCGGGCCAAATCATCTGGGCAACCAATCTGCAAGAGGTCGTGACCACGCGCACGCAGACAACGGGCGGCGGCGGTGGTGGCGGCGGCAAGGGCGGTGGCGGCGGCCGTGGCGGCGGCGGCGGTTCGCCGGTAACCACCACGACGACGACGACCTATAGCTATTTCGCCAATCTGGGAATCGGGCTGTGCGAAGGACCCATCGGACAGGTGCTGCGCGTCTGGGCGGACGGCAAGCTGCTCGACCTGTCGCAGTTCAGCTATCGCATCTATCGCGGCACCGAAGAGCAGACACCGGATCCGCTGATCGTCGCCAAGGAAGGCGCCGGCAACACGCCGGCCTATCGCGGGCTTGCCTATATCGTGTTCGAGCGATTGCCGATCGAGAAATTCGGCAATCGCATTCCGCAGCTCTCGTTTGAAGTCATCAAGCCGGTCGGCAAGCTCGAACAGGCGGCGCGGGCGGTCACGCTGATCCCCGGCACGACGGAATTCGGCTACGAGCCCGCGACGGTGGTGCGGACGCTCGGCACGGGACGCTCCGCGCCGGAGAACCGCCACGTCGCTTACGCGGTGTCGGACGTGGAAGCCTCGCTCGACGAACTTCAGTCCGTCTGCCCGAACCTGGAACGGGTGGCGATCGTGGTGGCGTGGTTTGGCTCCGATCTGCGCGCTAACCACTGCGCGTTGCGGCCGGGAGTCGACAGCAACATCAAGACCACCTACGGCGCGACCTGGTCGGTCGCCGGGCTGGCGCGCGGGGCTGCCTATCTTGTTTCGACCGTGGACGGACGTCCTGCCTTCGGCGGAACCCCGTCGGACGAAAGCGTGACGCATCTGATTCAGGAGCTTAAAGCGCGTGGGCTGCAAGTTACGCTTTATCCTTTTGTGGTGATGGACATTCCGGCAGGCAACAGCTTGCCCGATCCGTGGAGCGAGGCCGCGTCGCAACCGGTCTATCCCTGGCGCGGACGCATCACCTGCGATCCCGCGCCAGGCCAGCCGGGCTCGCCGGATGGTACCTCGGCGGCGGGAGATCAGGTCGCCAGCTTTTTCGGCGGCAACGGGCCGGGAGATTGGACTTACCGGCGCATGGTGCTGCACTACGCCAACCTCGCGGCCAACGCGGGCGGCGTGGATGCGTTTCTTATCGGATCAGAGTTGAGGGCGCTGACCCGTGTGCGTTCCGCGCCCGGCGCCTATCCGGCGGTCAACGAACTTGTGCAGCTCGCCGCCGAGGTGAAGGCGATCGCCGGCGCGCAGACGCTGGTGACCTATGCCGCCGACTGGACGGAATACGGATCGCATGTGGCCGATCCGGCGGCGAATGAGGTGCGCTTTCCGCTCGATGCCCTATGGGCTTCTCCTAACATCGACGCGGTCGGCATCGACTATTACGCGCCGCTGGCCGACTGGCGCGACGGCGCGGGCCATCTCGACCGCGCGATCGCAAGCTCGATCCACGACAAGGACTATCTCGCGGGAAATCTGACGGGCGGCGAAGCGTTCGATTGGTACTATGCGGATGCGGCCGCGCGTGACGCCCAAGCTCGCGTCGCGATCACCGACAGCCTCGGCAAGCCGTGGACCTTTCGCGCTAAGGATATGTGGAGCTGGTGGTCGAATGCGCATTACGAACGGGTGGACGGCGCGGAGCTGGCGTCACCGACCGCCTGGGTGGCGCAAGGAAAGCCGATCTGGTTGACCGAGCTGGGCTGTCCCGCGGTGGACAAGGGCGCCAACCAACCGAGTATTTTCCCGGACCCGAAATCATCGGAAGCGGGGCTTCCTTACTTCTCCAATGGACGGCGCGACGACCTGATCCAGCGCCGTTACATCGAGACGGTGCTGACAGCCTTCGATCCTGAGTTTGGGGCAACGGAAGAGCTCAATCCGATCTCGCCGGTCTATGGCGGGCGGATGGTGGATGCGTCGGGCATTTATCTATGGACCTGGGACTCGCGCCCTTATCCGGTATTTCCCGCGGCCGAGGAATCCTGGAGCGACGGGGTGAATTGGGCGACGGGGCATTGGCTGACCGGGCGCTTGGGCTCGGCGCCGATGGAAGGGCTGGTGACGGCGGCCTTGAGCGAAGCCGGTATGGACAATTTCGATTGCGCCGCATTGGGCGGCGGAGCGGACGGATATCTGCTTGACCGGCCGATGGCTCCGCGCGCCGCCATCGAGCCGCTCGCGCTCGCTTATGCTTTCGATGCGGTGGAGGACGAAGGCAAGCTGTGCTTCCGCCCGCGCGGCGGGGAACCGGTCAAGGAAATCAGCGAGGACGATCTGGTGCTGCCGCCGAATGGGGCGCCTTTCCGTCTCGTGCGCGCGCAAGAGACCGAGCTGCCGCACGAGGTCTCGCTCAGCTTCACCGATGGCGGCAGCGACTACCGGCGCGCGGCGGTGACGTCGCGGCGGCTGGTGGGCGCTTCCGGCCGCACAAGCCATGCCGATCTCGCAGTGGTCACCAATGACGCCGCCGCCGAACGGCGGGCGGAGATATGGTTGCAGGATCTTTGGGCCGGGCGCGAGAGCGCGGAATTTTCGTTGCCGCCGAGCTGTCTTGCGCTGATGCCCGGCGATGTTGTCGCGCTGATGGCCGGCGGCCGGCGGCGGTTGCTGGAGATCCGCGAGGTCGTCGATACCGAAAACCGCCGCGTAAGGGCGCGGTCGATCGATCCTGAAGTTTTCGATCTGCCCTTGTCCGCCCCGCGCTGGGTTGCGCCCGAGCCACCGGTCTCCGTCGCTCCGGTGCATGCGCTGGTGCTCGATCTGCCGACGCTTGATGCCGGAGAGCCGCCGGTGCTCACGCGCATCGCGGTTTTCGCCGATCCGTGGCCCGGGCCGGTGGCGGTTTGGCGATCGGCCGACGGATTGACGTACGAGCGCGCGGCGCTTGTGCTTGCGCCCGCCCTTGCCGGCGAAACGCTCGACGAGATGAAAATCGGCCCGACCAGCCGGTTCGATAATGCGAGCCGCGTGCGGGTGCGCCTCTATGGCGGCGCCCTGGCATCAGTATCGGACTCGGTTCTGCTCGGCGGCGCCAACGTGGCGGCGGTACGGCGGCCGGACGGCGCCTGGGAAGTGTTGCAATTCGCGAATGCCGAGCTGGTCGATGAGCTGACCTACGACTTGTCGCGTTTCCTGCGTGGCCAGGCGGGAACCGAATGGGCGATGGGTGATCCGCTGCCGGCGGGCTCTCCCTTCGTTGTGCTCGATGAGCAGGTCGTCGCCATCGCGCGTGGACTCGACACCTTGTTGCGTCCGATGCAGCTACGCATCGTTGCCGCGGGACGCGATCACGGCGACCCGGCGACCTTAGCCCTGGAGGCGACGCCGCAGGCGACGGCTTTGCGTCCGCTCTCGCCGGTGCATCCGCGGGCGACGCGCGCCGCGGAAGGCGTGCGCATCTCATGGATCCGCCGCACGCGCCGCGACGGCGATTCCTGGACGGCCGGCGACGTGCCGCTCGGCGAAGAGCGAGAGGCCTACGCGGTGGATGTTTTGTCCGGCGCCACCGTCGTGCGGACGCTCAACGCAACGGAGCCGTCGGTGCTCTATCCGGCCGCGGATGAGATCGCCGATTTCGGCGCGCCGCAGTCAAGTTTGATCGTCCGCATCGCGCAGCTCTCTGCCACGGTTGGGCGCGGCTTTTCAACGAGCGCGACCTTCCCCTTCTTGTCCTGACCGCCCGTGATCTCTCCGTCACTCTCCAGCATGTGAGCCACAATGACCGACACCGTCAATCTTGGGCTGCCGTATATCGAAGCGGCGCAAGCACAAAAACATGTGACGCATAACGATGCGCTTCGCGTGCTCGATCGCGTGGTGCATCTGGCCGTGCTCGACCGCGATCTTGCCGCGCCTCCCGGCGCGCCGAACGAAGGCCAGCGATGGATCGTGGCGGCAAGCCCGACGGGGGCATGGGCTGGCCACGCGACCCATGTCGCGGCCTGGCAGGACGGCACCTGGGAGTTCAGCGTGCCGCGCACCGGCTGGCTCGCTTACGTGATGGACGAGGGCGCGCTGCTCGCCTGGAACGGGACAGCCTGGGTGGATGCGATGTCAGCGCTGACGGCGTGGCAAAATATCACGCTGCTCGGAATTGGCACGACGGCGGACGCGACCAATCCGTTCAGCGTGAAGCTCAATAATGCACTGTGGGTAGCCCGGACAGCCGCCGAGGGCGGCAACGGAGATCTGCGCTACAAGCTAAGCAAGGAAAGCGCGGCTAAGACGCTGTCGTTTCTTTTTCAGAACAACTTTTCGGGCAGAGCGGAAATCGGCCTCGCAGGCGACGATGACTTTCGTTTTAAGGTTTCCGCCGACGGCAGCACCTGGCTCGATGCCATTGTGATCGATAAGGACACAGGCGCGGTCGCCTTACCCAATACCCCTGGTGGTGGGGGCGGCGGCAGCGGAATTCTGAAATGCGTTGTCGTGGTCACAACAAACGTCAACATAGCTAACGCCTTGGAGGCCGGTGACACACAAGATGGCGTTGTGCTTGCCGCAGGAGATGTCGTGCTCCTCGCCGGGCAATCCGACGCCGCCGAGAACGGGCCGCGCATCGTGCCTGCATCCGGTGCGGCCTCGCGTCATGGCGATTTCGCCGCCTTCGACAGCATCGCGGGAAGTCTTTTCTACGTGATGCGAGGCACCCACGCGGACAGCCTGTGGCAATGCACCAGCGACCCCGGCGGCACGCTCGATAGCGACGATCTCGCGTTCCAGGAATTTCACGGCGCGGTGGACGACTACGGCCTCATCACCGGCGCCGTCAGCATGACAAATGACTATGGGAGCATCACCTGATGGCCAAGCAAGTTCAGCTTCGGCGCGGCACCTCCGCGCAAACGGCGGCCTTTACCGGCGCGGCCGGCGAGGTCACGGTCGATACCGATGACAAGCGTCTGGTCGTGCATGACGGATCGACCGCAGGCGGCATTCCAGCCGCGAAGAAAAGCGAGATCATCGCACGGGGCTATCATCTCATCGGTCATTGGCCCGCGCGCGCCCTGGTGCGCCCCACGACCGATGCTGCCGATGCGCTCGCGCAGTCCGAGAGCACCACGAACAAGGTCAACGACGAATACCTGAGCTTCCCGAACGCGGCGACAAAATACGCGGGCTTTTCATACCGCGCGCCGAAATCGAGCGACGAGGGCGCCACTCTCAAGGTGGAGATCGAATGGAAGGAAGCCGCAAGCGCCACGGCGCATGTGTGCCGCTGGCAGGTCGAAGCGCAGGCGCAGGGCGACGGCGATACCATCGACAGCGCCTGGGGAACAGCGGTCGCGGCGGACGATACCGGCTCGTCCGGGACGCGCCGGTTCGTCGAGATCGAAATCACGCCCGGCGGCTCCTGGGCGGCGGGAGACAAAATTCACATTCGTGTTGCGCGGCTCGGCGCGCACGCCAACGACACGCTCGATGTCGCGGCACACCTGATGGGCGTCACCATCCACGGCACCATCAACGCGCAGGACGATGCCTGATGGATATCTATCTTCCGCCTAAGCCTGCGATCATCCTGGCAAAGCCCCGCGAGATCATTCGTCGCGGCGATCCGCGAATTATCACGCCGCCCTTGCCAGCGATGCTGATGGGCGGATTGGGCGTGACGGCTTTGTGTGGCGGGGCTGGGACCGGCCTGAGCGTTACTGAAATTGTCACCGGGACGTGGCCTCAATCGCCGACCGATTCGATTGGCATAACGACATCGAACCGCAATTTAGGCTTCCAATTCACGGCTACGGTTACGGGCACGATCCGACGCTATCGTATCAAGACAGCAGCAGTTTCGGCCGCTGGAAACTGCACCGCAAAGCTCTACACCAATAGCTCGGGATCGCCGGGAACGCAGATCGGCAGCGACAGCAATACCGTAAACATCGCGTCGAGCAGCACCGAATACACCTTCGCGTTCGGAACCGAACCGGCGATCGTCAACGGGACGATCTATTGGGCCATTATATCGTGCCCGAGCGACAGTATTGCAGCGTCCATTGAGACCATGGCTGATCAAGCGGGCTACGGCTCCGGCCGCAACAACACAATCACCTCGATTACTGATAACGGCCTCGGCTATACCGAGGATTGGCGTTGGGAGGTCGTGCAGGGCTCGTGAGCCTCGCATCGCAGTCGCTTTCGGGGGATTGCGGATGGAGGCATTGTTATCCTCCTAATTCCGGCGTCTGCTCAGTGCTTGCTCAACAGGAATCGCATTTTGTCGCTGGCGGTCGGATGAGGTGAGGTGACCCGGCCGGCTGAATAGAGGCCCGCGTAAGAGATATACGTGAACCAGCATGCAAGCCGCGGCCTCGTCACGCAACGGCTGCCACAGTGGAATGAGTGGTGGGTGTCGCAAATGAATGTCGTCCCGGCCGGGCCGCAAATTGCCTGGGTCTGCGCCGGATCGACGATGTTGAAGAATTGGTCATCGGTAAAACGGAAGCTGGAATACAGCGGTGTGTTGTAGATGCCGCCTATCGCGCGCCGGTCGGTGGCGTGGAAAGCGCCATCGTTTTCGGTGTCCACGTCGCTGCAATAGACAAAAATCTTGAAAATCCGCATGTCGGCATAATCGCGATGCCACAGTTGGGAATGCGTTGGGCTGTGGCCGGTCTGGAACGAGTATTGGACCGAAATGTCTGCGAGATAGGGCGCCACGCCGAGATAATTGGCGGCCATTCTCAGAATTTTATCCTGCGAAGCGTATCGGATGAACACGGAATCGAGGGCGGGTTCCTCGGGCGTCAGCGTGGCCCAAAAGAACTTGCTGTTTGGATCTATCTCCACGGCTTTCTCGGGCGCTGTCGCAAGATAGTTCGCGAGCAGCCGTTGGCATTCGGCAACCAGCTCGCCGGTATGCTCGAAGGGCGTCGACAGGATGTGGTAGCCCTTCTCTCGAACCTGACTCACGATTTCCCGTTCGGCTACGCTGGTTTCGCGCGACAACGATTGTCCGAGCGACCGGCGCTTCAGGTAAATGTGCGGGGTACTTCCGATGTGCGCCATTTTACGCGCGTAGTAATATGGGCTTCCGCCCCGCAATACGATGCGTTTCACCAATCGTTGCGCCTCGGACAGCATGGTAGCCCCTGTGAGTGGCCCGGTAGCGTCGGGACGTGTGCACGCAAGCCGCTTTCCAAGCAGACCTGCATCGGGCGAGCGTACCCGAACAGCGGTTCTGTAAGCAACACCCGCAGACGCGGTGCTTCCCGCAACATCAGGGCCGAGATGAGCCTTGCGCACGGTGCCGCGGTTCGCGCGGAATTGGGCGCTTTTGGAAGGATTTCAGCATGGCTGCCGCGAGCTACGACGAGGCGCTCCGGCGCCTGCTGATCCATGAGGGCGGCTATACCAATCATCCGAGCGATCCGGGCGGCCCGACGAATTTCGGCATCACCATCCACGACTACCGCAAATACGTGAAACCCGATGCGATTGCCGCCGACGTGCGCGCGATGAGGGCGGAAGAGGCGAAGGCGATTTATCGTGCGAGATATTGGGATGCGCAGCGATGCGACGAACTGCCGGGTGGTCTCGACTACGCGGTGTTCGACTATGGGGTCAACTCCGGCGTTGGGCGCAGCGGCAAGGTGCTGCGCCGTTTGCTCAAGCTTACCGATGCCTCAAGCACGGTGACGGACGACGTGATTGCCGCAGCTCAGCGTGCCGACGCCAAGAAGCTGATCGCGGCGCTGTGCGACGAGCGGCTGGCGTTTCTCCAGCGGCTGAAGACGTGGCCGGTGTTTGGCAAGGGCTGGGGACGGCGAGTAGCGGAAGTGAAAGCAGCGGCGCTTGTCATGGCGGCTGCTTCCGGAACGGCAGAGCAATCAAGGTCGCAGACAAAGGCCCCTGTAACCGGCGTGGCACAGAAAAGTGCGGCTGGAGCCATCGCAGCGATGGGCACCGCAGCGGCGCAGCAAGCGTATCAAGCGGACGCTGAGCTGAGTCTTGTCATTGCTCTTGCCATGATCGGCGTCGGAGTTGCGCTCGCAAGCTGGATCGCATGGCGCTGGTGGCAGAGGCGGCTGCCGAAAACGTCTGCCGTGCGGGTGGAGAAAAGCCATGGATTGGAATGACGTCGCAAAGTCGGTGATCGGTCTCGGTGCTCCTGTTCTCGGCGCCGCGCTGGGCGGCCCGCTCGGCGGAGCGGCGGGCAAAATCCTGGCGGACGCGCTCGGAGCCGCGGATGCGACCCCGGCGGCGGTAAGCGAAGCGCTCGCCCAGGCGCGGACGGACACGACGGCGGCTCTGCAAGTTGCCGGCGCGGCGCGCGAGGCCGAAGCCCAATGGCTCGCCGCGCTGGCGGAAGCCGGCAAGGCGCAAGTGGCGGAAGTGGGCCAGACCATGCGCGCGGAGGCCGCGAGCAACGATCCGCTGCAACGATGGTGGCGCCCGCTTTATGCGCTGGAGTTGACGCTGCTGGAGTGTCCGGGGTTCGCGGTGGTGCTCGGCCACGGCCTATGGGACGGGGACGTGGCGGTCATCAACGGCCTCGCCAACCTGTCCGGGCTCATTATTACATATATCGCCGCCCGCTTCGGGGTCCTTGGCGTCTATGTTTCGGGCCGCACCCGGGAAAAGCAGGCGGCGCTGACTGGCGGCGTGGCGCCGTCGCTGATCGGTGAGGTGGCGAGAGCGATAGCGAGAAGATGATCCGATTCCTGACTTGTCAGCTTTTGAAGAAAGCGCCCTGTCCCGTCGCAAACCAAAACGGCTCGATCCCGAGTTGCTCGATATATGGATCGAAGTGTTGAATGCCGCGGGCGTACTGGTCTGTCATGATCGCACCGCCGGGGCTCAAGGCTTCCCACAAGATCGGCAGCGACGCAGCGTTGGCCGCGGCGTCGCCTGTGTTCATGGAAACAAAGGCGACCCGCTCAACACCCCGTAGCGGCAGTGCATCCGGGATGAGTTTACGATGGAACTGAACCGGCGCATGGTCAGGATACTGCGCACGCACATAGTCGATATCGGTGTTGTAGTAACTTCTCGTGTCTTTCGATCCGCCCGTTATGGTTCCCACGCCCTCGAACGTATCAATCAGGTGTAGAGACTTGTCGAGGGCTGGAAGGTCGACGAAGTCATAAATAAGCCGCGGCGCAACCCCGAAGGAAACGCCTGCGAATATGAAGTCGCCTGGGACGCTCCGGCAAAGATGCGCAACCATGCAGACGTTGTAGAGGCGATATCGGATTGAGTTGATCGGCACATACGGATCGAGCCGACCGTGACGCTCGTACAATTCGGCGAATCGACCGACGTGCAGGGGGCGCGTGTTAGCCCGCGTCGCGATCCCGGAATGCATGAGAGTGCGGTAGGGCGCATCCGGGTAGACCACATGGCCGGCGAGGCGAAGCATCGCTTCCCAAAGCATCGGCGGCGTGAGCCGATACAGACAGTTGATCGTTCGCGCGCGCGCTGGCGCTAGAAGCGGTCCGATCTTTGACCGTAGCATCATCGCCCAACCGACGCGATTCTCGCCAGGATTTTGAACGAGGAAAACGGCGCCGCCGTCACCGCCACGACCAAATGGAAAGTGCCGCAACTTCGGGCCCGCTGGCTGCCGCATCGACAGCATATGCGCTGAAACCGCAGCCGAGCATCAGCGCAGTTCCGGACAAACTCCGCAAAACTATTCGCATTCCTGCCCCTCTCCGTGCCAAGAAGGGGCGGACGCTACCGTATGGCCAATACTGTTTCTGGTTGTTGATTTACCTCGCTAATTTCCGTTGAAGATATGAATAAGTCGTAGAAGAAATCTGTTCCTAACCCGCCTAAGTGCCATGGCGGACGTCAAAAATACTCTTGCAACAGTATTGGCCATAATGTTTCAACTTCGGACACAGCAGAAAACCAAATCCTCCAAAAACCCTCCCGAGGGCATGACCCTCTACGGCCTAAAAGGCCGCAAATATCTCAACACGGCCGAGCGCCGCCGTTTTCTCAGCGCCTTGGAGCAACGCTCGCCCGACATCCGTCTATTTTGTCTGACCTTGGTGTGGAGCGGATGCCGCATCTCGGAAGCGCTCGCGCTGACGCCTTGTTCCTTCGACCTGGAATCCGGCACGGTGGAAATTGAAACGCTCAAACGCCGGAGGCTGGGTCTGGTGCGCCAAGTGCCGCTTCCTTCCGGCGTGCTCGATGAGCTATGCGCCTTGTTCGGTTTGCGGACGATGCAACGCGATCCGCGGCAGGCGCGCCGCCGCCTTTGGCACTGGAGCCGCAGCACCGCTTGGCGGCATGTGAAGCATGTGATGAACGGAGCGCAAATTTACGGCAGCTCCGCCATGCCGAAGGGGTTGCGGCATACGTTCGGTGTCGCGGCATTCCATTCCGTCCCGCCCCACTTGGTGCAGCGATGGCTCGGCCATGCCTCGCTGCGCACGACGGCCATTTACGGCGATGTCAGCGGGCCGGAAGAGCGAAGTTTCGCCGAGCGGCTATGGGGCGCTTGGTAAGGAATAGGTCCGCCCGAGCCGGTACGCCAAAAAGCCGGTGTTTGCGGGAACAAAACGGCTTGCTATGTGCTAACTTCGGTCGCCTGGACGCATAGACCGGAGTAACCCGTGCGGCTTCTTGTCATCGAGGACGATCCCGACCTCAACCGCCAGCTCGCCACGGCGCTGGGCGAGGCGGGCTATGTGGTCGATCGCGCCTATGACGGCGAAGAGGGCCACTATCTCGGCGAGTCCGAGCCCTACGACGCCATCATCCTCGATATCGGCCTGCCCAAGATGGACGGCATCTCGGTGCTGGAAGCCTGGCGGCGCGGCGGCCGCATGATGCCCGTGCTCATCCTCACCGCGCGCGACCGCTGGAGCGACAAGGTCCAGGGTTTCGACGCGGGCGCGGACGACTATGTGGCCAAACCCTTCCATCTTGAAGAAGTGCTGGCGCGGGTGCGCGCCCTGCTGCGGCGCTCGGCCGGCCACGCCAAGAGCGAATTCAACTGCGGGCCGGTGCGGCTCGATACGCGCACCGGGCGCGTGGCCGTCGATGGCAATCCGGTCAAGCTCACCTCCCACGAATACCGCCTGCTCTCCTACCTGATGCACCACGGCGGCCGCGTGGTCTCGCGCACCGAGTTGGTCGAGCATCTCTACGACCAGGACTTCGACCGGGACTCCAACACCATCGAAGTCTTCGTCGGCCGTATCCGCAAAAAACTCGGGGTCGATGTGATCCAGACCGTGCGCGGCCTCGGCTATCTCCTCACGCCACCGAACGATGCGCGCTAATTCGCTTGCGCTGCGCCTTTTCGTTTCGGCGACGGGTTGGACAGTGGTCATCCTCGTCGGGACGGCCGTTCTCCTCTCCTCCCTCTATCGCCAGGCTGTCGAACGTTCCTTCGACCACCGGCTGAGCGTTTATCTTCGCACGCTGGTGGCGGACGTGGCTTCTCCCGACGTCACGGCGGACAAATTCCCCCAATCACTGGGCGAACCGCTGTTCGAACTGCCGCTGTCGGGCTGGTACTGGCAGGTGACGCGGGTCGATGGAAAGAAGAAGGACGTGCGGTCCTCGCGCTCGCTCTGGGACGGAGCGTTGCCGCATCTCCAGGCGCAGCAGCCGCAGACCGCGGCCGGCGAGACGCGCGAGGGCTATGTGCAAGGCCCCGAGGACCAGAAGCTGCGGCTGATCGAACGCACGATCGATCTCGGCGAGGATGGCCGTTTCCTCGTAGCGGTGGCGGGCGACGCCAGCGAGATCGACGATGAAACCGACGCCTTCTATCAGGCGCTCGCCATCACTTTCGGCGCGCTGACGGTTGTCCTTATCCTGACGACGATGTTCCAGGTGCGGTTCGGCTTGGCACCGCTCAAGCGCATTTCCGAAAGCCTGACCGCGATCCGCTCCGGATCGGCGGAACGGCTGGAAGGCATTTTTCCCGACGAGATCGCCCCGCTCGCACGCGAGACCAATGCGCTGATCGAGGCCAACCGGCAGATCGTCGAACGGGCGCGCACCCATGTGGGCAATCTGGCGCACGCGCTGAAGACGCCGCTATCGGTCATGGTCAACGAAGCGGTATCGCGCGGCGACGACCCGTTCGCCAGCAAGGTGCGCGAGCAGACCGACATCATGCGCGATCAGGTCGCGCGGCACCTGGAACGCGCGCGCCTTGCCGCGCGCGTAAAGGCCATCGCCACGCTGACGGATGTCGCGCCCGTGGTGACCGCGCTTGCGCGCACGATGGAGAAGATTCACCGCGACAAGCAGATCGCCATCGCGATCGAGGCGCCGGTCGACGCGAAATTCCTGGGCGAACGGCAGGACCTGGAAGAGATGGTGGGCAACCTGCTCGACAATGCCTGCAAATGGGCGCAGTCGCGCGTCGCGGTGGTCTGCGAGCAATCGGGCGGGAACGGCAACACGCCGATATTGCGCATTATCGTGGACGATGACGGGCGCGGTCTTTCCGCTTCCGAGCGCGAGCAGGTGGCGCATCGCGGGCGGCGGCTTGATGAAACCAAGCCGGGCTCCGGGCTTGGGCTGTCCATCGTGGTCGAACTCGCCGCCCTCTATGGCGGGTCGCTGAACCTGGGCACAGCCCCGATCGGGGGATTGCGTGCCGAACTGGTGCTGCCGGCGGGGTGAAAAACCGGCTGCTCAACGCGCTATTTCGGCGTGGCAGGAGCGGGAAGGGCCGCCCCGGACAGAGTTTTGCCCCAATCCATCCTCTTAGGTAGCGCACTCGCGGCCGGCCTTGGGGACCGCTAAAATAGATTGATCGAATCGGGGGTAGCTATGTCTTCCAGCAAAATCATTGCGGTGACTATCATTGGCCTGACTTTGGCGGCCTGTGCGGGCGATCCCGCGACGGGAACCGGACCGAAGGAGAATACCGGCACGCTGGTCGGCGCGATTGCGGGCGGGCTGATCGGCTCGCAAATCGGCGGCGGGACGGGTGAGCGCGTGGCCGCCGCGGTGGCCGGCGCGGCGATTGGCGGCATCCTCGGCAACCGCATCGGTGCCTCGATGGATGACGAGGACAAGAAACGAGCCTATGCGGCGCAGATGCAGGCACTGGAGAGCGGCCCCTCGGGTGCGCCCGTCGCCTGGCGCAATCCGGATTCCGGCCGGTATGGCTCCGTCGTTCCCGGCCCGGCCTATGCCCAGGCCGGCGTACAGTGCCGGCAATACACCCACACCATCTATATTGACGGTCAGCCGCAGACGGCGCGCGGCGCCGCTTGCCGCAATCCGGACGGCACCTGGACCCCGCAAACCTGAGAAGTTGCTGCCCAGGGCGATGTAAATCGCCTTAACGGCGTTGCCAGGCGATCGCGCGCACCGTCTAGCGCGGCGCTATCCCATTGAAATCCCTCCGCTTACGACTTCTTAACAGCGCCCAAGTAAGAGTGGAGCCGGTGCATCAACGAGGGTGCGATGATGGCCAGCGAGGCGCTGCCAGCCGAGCGGTTATTGGAGTATCTCGGCAGTCTCAAGCCGGAAGCGCGGGCTCTGCTGATCGCGGAGCTTGAGCGCGGCTTGCTGCGCGGCGATGAAATGCCGGGCACCGATCTGGTGTTGCAGCAATTGCGGCGGACGCTGCGCGATTCCGACCGCCCGCCGCCGCGCATCGGCAATCCGGCACGGCTTTTTTTCATGCCGCTCGAGCCATTCATCGTCGACGATGCTCTTGATCACAAGCACCCGGGGCGCATCGCGCGCGCGGCGCTCGAGCCGATTTGGGCCTGGATCGGCCGCGACCTGTTGCCGGCGGAGGCCAAGACTTTTTCCGACGACGTCAGCCAGGCGCTGCTTGCCGATGACAAAGCCAAGGCGGAGTTGTTGACGCGCGCCTTTCAGGATCAGACGGCGCAACGCATCGAGGCGGCGCTCGCCGCCGCCGAAACCGATGACAAAGCGCGGCGGCGCATGGCCGGCCAAATCGGCGCCGCCGGTGCTCTGGGCATCGCGAAGGAAATTCTCGGCATCCTGAAGGCAAGGGACATGCTCGCTGCCTTGGCTGCGCGCTTGCCCGGCCATATCAACGCGCTTGCCGACGTGAGATTGCAGAGCGTGAAGACCCTGCTCGACACACAGATCGGCCAGAAGCCGGATATTTTCCTGCATGCGCTGGTGCTGGTCATGAGCCGGCTGGCGGCGCCTTGGCAGTTGATACGGCTCGCGACCAAAGCCGCGGAAAGCGACAACGCGGCGCGCATCGCAGCCAGCCCTTATGCCGTCGCGGTGACGATCGTTCTGGCCGAGGTGGAGCGGCTGGCCGGCGAACTGCGAACCGACTTGAAAAGTGGCCGCGGGGTCGCGGTCATCGCGCTGCTCAAGGCGATCCATGACGCGGCGCGCGGCCTGCGCACAGAAGTGGACCTGTCCATCGATACCGCCTGGGGCCGCCAGCTCGCGGCCATCCGCACCGACATTTCCAACCTGCTCAAATCCGAGATCGAGTCGATGCCGGGCCGGGTGCGGCGCTTGCTGCGCCCGCGGCCAGCGAAGGAGATTGCTTCCGGCTCCACCCTCGACCTTGGCGATGTCACGGAAACCGAAGCGCTGATCGGCTTCGTGGACGCCTGCCGTAAATATGCAGGCGAACTCGCGCTTAACGAGATGACTCAGCGCAGCTATACAGAGTTGCAGCACTATCTCGAGACGGGAACCCGCGCTCTGATTGACGGCCTGCGCAATGCAGGCGAGGGGGAGCGGCAATTCCGTCAGTCGCAGGTGGATGCCGCCGTGCGCTTCTGCGGCAAAGTATTTGGGCCGGAATACGCCTCGCAACTGGCGAAAGCGGCCGAGGTCGCCGCCAATAGCGAGCGCAAGGCCGCCGCCAAGGCCTGACCGCGCCGCTTTATCCCGCCTTTTCCAGCTCCCAAATCATCCTGGCCTCCGGCAACGCCGAGGTGGTAAGTCCTGTCCGCGCCGCCGTTATGCCGCGGGCAATCTCATCGCGGCGGTGCTTTTTGGACATGATTTGGGAGTGCGATGACGCTTTGGTTCGTATTGGGCATGATGACGGCCGCAGCGGTTTTCGCCGTGTTGTGGCCGCTTGGCCGCCGCCCGGAGCCGCCTGCCGGCGGGAATGATATCCGCGTCTATCGCGATCAGCTCGAGGAGATCGCGCGCGACCGCGCCGCCGGCCAGATCGGCGGGGCGGAAGCCGAAGCTGCGAAAACGGAAGTCTCCCGCCGCCTTCTCGCGGCAGCCGATGCGGCGACCGGCAAGCCGTCACTCTCTCTGCAACGGCGACGGGCTGTCGCGCTCGCGGCGCTGATCCTTTTGCCGGCGATGAGCGGCGGACTTTATCTTGCGCTCGGGTCGCCTTTGCTGCCGGGGCAGCCGCTGGCGGCGCGTCTTGGTCCGCAGGAGAGGCCGCCGATCGAGCAACTTGTGGCGCAGGTCGAGGCGCATCTTGAGCGCGCGCCGCAGGATGGCCGCGGCTGGGAAGTATTAGCGCCGGTGTATATGCAACTCGGCCGGTTCGACGACGCGGCGAGGGCGTGGCGCAACGCGATCACCTATAGCGGTTCGACTGCGCAACGTGAATCGAGTCTGGGCGAGACGCTGGCTGCCGGGGCCAATGGTATTGTCACCGCCGACGCCAAGAGCGCGTTCGAACGCGCGCTGGTGCTTGACGTCAACGATCCCAAGGCTGGCTATTTCATTGGGCTATCGGCCGAGCAAGATGGCCGCAAGGAAGAAGCGGCGGCGATCTGGCGGAACCTGCTGGCCTCCGCGCCGGCCGACGCGCCCTGGGCCGAGTTCGTGCGGACGGAATTGGCGCGGGTTGGCGGCGCGCCGGTCGTGCGTGCGCCCGGCCCGGCGGCGGAGGATGTCGCCGCTGCCGCTGCGATGAAACCCGAGGAACGGCAGCAAATGATCGTGGCCATGGTGGAAGGCCTGGCCAGCCGCCTCAAAAACGACGGCAACGACATAGAGGGTTGGTTGCGGCTGGTGCGTGCCTATACTGTGCTGGGCGATCGCGACAAGGCACGTGCCGCCGTCTCGGACGCCCGCCGCGCTGTCGGCGGCGACGCCGGCAAGCTCCGCCGGCTCGACGAGCTGGTCAAAGATCTTGGGCTGGAAGGCTGACGAATATTAGCATGACCCGCAAGCAACGACGCATCACCCTTATTGCTGTCAGCCTCGGCGTGCTCGGCTTGGCCGTGGCATTGGTGCTGGGCGCGCTTCGCGATTCCATTGTGTTTTTCAATTCCCCGACCGATGTGGTGGAGAAGCAGGTGGCGCCGGGCACGCGCATCCGGCTTGGCGGCCTGGTCGCGCCCGGCTCTCTGGTGCGCGGCGATAATCTCAACGTGAAATTTCAACTGACCGATGGCACCCGAGCGGTGACGGTGGCCTATCAAGGGCTCTTGCCGGACTTGTTTCGCGAAGGGCAGGGCGTGGTGACGGAAGGCGCGCTCGATCAGGCGGGCGTGTTCCGCGCGGATACTGTGCTCGCCAAGCACGATGAGAACTACATGCCCAAGGAAGTGGCGGACAGCCTGAAGAGACAGGGCCACTGGAAGGACGATTACGAGAAGAAGGCTGCGCCACAGACGCCAAAATAATATTTGAGTGCCTACGCCGGACTCCGCGCAATCCTCTCCCCTTGAGGGAGAGGGTGGTCCGAGCGAAGCGAGGGCCGGGTGAGGGGTTAAATGGTTGCTCCGAAGGTTAAGCACCTGCGAACACTCATGACCGATGCGGAGCGCAAGCTTTGGCACGCATTGCGGTCCCGCGGCGTTGGCGCAAAATTCCGCCGCCAGGCCCCGCTTGGCCCCTACGTTGTCGATTTTGTCTGTTTCGATTCAAAATTGATTGTTGAAGTCGATGGTGGGCAGCATCTTAACAATGCTCGCGATGCTATGCGCGATGAATATTTCCAGCGGAGAGGCTATCGTGTGTTCCGCTATTGGAACAATGACGTTCTGTCCAATCTTGACGGTGTTTTGACGGTAATCGCTAAAGCGATTAACCCCTCACCCGGCGCGCCGCTTCGCGGCACGCCACCCTCTCCCTCAAGGGGAGAGGGCACCCCAAGCGAGCGGCGAGCATGATCCCGGAGATCGGACATTTCGCGCTCGTGCTCGCGCTCGGTCTGGCGCTGATCCAGGCCGTGGTGCCGATGGCCGGCGCGCGTGCGAACGATCCGATGCTGATGAGCGTGGCGGGAACGACCGCCGTGGCGCAATTCGCGTTCGTGGGGATTTCATTTGCCGCCCTCGTGGTCTGCTACGTGACCTCGGATTTCTCGGTGGCCACCACGGCAGAGAATTCCCATTCGGCGATGCCGATGATCTACAAAATCACCAGCGTGTGGGGAAACCATGAAGGCTCCATGCTGCTGTGGGTTTTGATCCTGGCGCTGTTCGGCGCGCTGGTGGCGCTGTTCGGCAACAATCTCCCGCTGACGCTGAAGGCCAATGTGCTTGGCGTGCAGTCGTGGATCGCGGCGGCCTTCTTTCTTTTCATCCTGCTCACGTCCAATCCTTTCGCGCGCGTCGCGGACGCGCCGCTGGAAGGCCGCGATCTCAATCCGCTGCTGCAGGATCTTGGGCTCGCGATCCATCCGCCGCTCCTTTATCTCGGCTATGTCGGTTTCTCCATTTCGTTCTCCTTCGCCATCGCAGCGCTGATCGAAGGACGCATCGACGCCGCCTGGGCACGGTGGGTGCGGCCATGGACACTGGCGGCGTGGATGTTCCTCACCATCGGCATCGCGATGGGCTCGTACTGGGCCTATTACGAACTGGGCTGGGGCGGCTGGTGGTTCTGGGATCCGGTGGAGAATGCGTCGTTCATGCCCTGGCTGGCAGGAACGGCCTTGCTGCATTCCGCGCTGGTGATGGAGAAGCGCAACGCCTTGAAGGTTTGGACGCTGCTGCTGGCGATCCTGACCTTTTCGCTGTCGCTGCTGGGAACGTTCCTCGTGCGCTCGGGCGTGCTGACGTCGGTGCACACCTTCGCGAGCGATCCGACGCGCGGTGTTTTCATTCTTGCGATCCTTGTGCTGTTCATCGGCGGCGGGCTCGCGCTGTTCGCGTGGCGCGCGCCGATGCTCCGGCAGGGCGGATTGTTTGCGCCCATCTCGCGCGAAGGCGCGCTCGTCCTCAATAACCTGTTCCTCACGACGGCCTGCGCGACGGTGTTTGTCGGCACGCTTTACCCGCTGGCGCTGGAAGCCCTGACCGGCCAAAAGATTTCCGTCGGCGCGCCGTTCTTCAACGCGACCTTTGGGCCGCTGTTCGTGCCCCTGTTGCTGGCCATGCCGTTCGGGCCGTTGCTGGCGTGGAAGCGCGGCGATCTCCCCGGCGTGGCGCAGCGGCTGTTCGGCGCATTCGCCCTGGGTCTCGTAGGCGTGGCGGTGACTTTTGCCGTGGCGGGCGGAGGGCCGGTGCTGGCGCCGTTCGGAATTGGGTTGGCGCTGTTCGTCATGGGCGGTGCGGTCATCGATATTCTCGAGCGCTCGGGGATCAGGCAGATGTCCTTGCCGGTTGCGCTCAAGCGCGCCGCGGGCTTGCCGCGCTCGGTGTGGGGCGGCGCGCTGGCGCATCTCGGGCTTGGCATCACGCTGTTCGGAATTGTCTGTGAGACGAATTGGGCGGCGGAGCGCATCGCGGCGGTGAAGCTGAACGAGACGATCTCTCTGCGCGGATACGATCTCACCTTCGAAGGAGTGACGCCACGGCAGGGGCCGAACTACAACGAGTTGGTCGGCAGCTTCACCGTGCGCAGCAATGGCGAGGCCGTCGGCCGCTTGCAGCCCTCGAAGCGCAGCTTTGCCGCGCGCGGTAGCGACACGTCGGAGGCCGCCCTGCTCACGCACGGCTTCAGTCAACTTTATCTCTCGCTGGGAGAGGCCAAGCCCGACGGCTCCGCCGTGGTGCGGCTCTATCATAAACCGCTGGTGCTGCTGATCTGGATCGGCGCGGTGGTCATGTTCCTGGGCGGTGGGCTTTCGCTTTCCGATCGCCGCCTGCGCGTCGGCGCGCCGCGGCCGGCGAAAGCGAAGGCCAGCTTGCAGCCAGCGGAGTAGCGATCATGAACTGGTTGCGCGGCATCGCTCTTGTTTTACTTTTGGCAGCGAGCCAACAGGCATTCGCCGTGCAGCCGGACGAAGTGCTTTCCGATCCCTCATTGGAAGCGCGCGCGCGGGCGCTGTCGCAGGAGCTGCGGTGTCTCGTCTGTCAAAACCAATCCATCGACGACTCCGACGCGCCGCTGGCGCGTGACTTGCGCCTCCTCCTGCGCGAGCGCCTGAAGAACGGCGACAGCGACCGGCAGGTGATGGACTTCCTGGTCGCGCGTTACGGCGAGTTCGTGTTGTTGAAGCCGCCGCTTTCCTGGCACACGGCGCTGCTGTGGCTGGCTCCTGGCCTGCTGTTGGCCGGGGGGATCATCGGATTGGCCGTGGCTATCCGCCGGCGGGCTGGCCGGCCCCCGGCGCCAAATGAAGCCCTGACGGCGGAGGAAAAAGCTCGCCTAGCCGGGCTGGCCGAGGACTCGAGCCCGGGTTAAGGCGCTAAGCCATTGAGATAGCGCATAGAAACCGCCATCGCTACCTTAACAAACATTAATCCGCCCGACAGTGCGGTGTAAGGCGGCAATCCCCATCTTTGCCTCGTTGGCGCTTCGGCGCCTTACGAATTTTGAAGATGGAGAAAGCACCATGACTGGCGGCGATAACTTCGCTCCGAAGCGCGCACTTTCAGCGCGCCGTCTCGTCCTTCTTGCCACCGTTGCCGGGCTTGGGTTTGGGGCCTTTTTCGTAGCGCCCGGCATGAACCAGCCGAACCTTTCTTCCTGGTCCACGCCCGCGCATGCGCAGAACGTCACGCAGCAGGCGCAGACGGTGGCACGTCCGGTTGGATTCGCCGACGTGGTGGAGAAGGTAAAGCCTGCGGTGATCTCGGTCCGGGTGAAGGTCGACAACGGCCCGCAGACGATGGGACTCGACGGCGACAGTCTGCCGCCGGGATTTGAGCGCTTCTTTCGTCAGTTCGGCCAGCCCGATGGCGGCAACCGCCAGTTCGGACGGCCCGACAGCGACACGCCGAACGCGCCGCGTGCTCCGCGCGGCCGGAATTTCTCCACCGGTCAAGGCTCCGGATTCTTCATCTCGCCCGACGGCTACGCCGTGACCAACAATCACGTTGTGGACAAGGCGACGAACGTCCAGATCAAGACCGACGACGGCAAGACCTACGATGCCAAAGTGATCGGCGCCGATCCTCGCACCGATCTCGCGCTCATCAAGGTCGATGGGCGCAACGATTTCCCCTATGCGAAGCTCTCCGAGAAGAATCCGCGCATCGGTGACTGGGTGCTGGCCGTTGGAAATCCCTTCGGTCTCAGCAGCACCGTGACCGCCGGCATCGTCTCGGCCATGGCCCGCGATATCGGCGCCGGCCCGTATGACGACTTCATCCAGATCGACGCCCCGGTCAACAAGGGCAACTCGGGCGGACCGACCTTCGACACCGACGGCAACGTGATCGGCGTCAACACGGCGATCTTCTCGCCGTCCGGCGGATCGGTGGGCATTGCCTTCGCCATTCCCTCCGAGACAGTGCGGAGTGTCGTGGCGCAATTGAAGGACCGCGGCTCCGTGTCACGCGGATGGATCGGCGTGCAGATCCAGCCGGTGACGGCGGAGATCGCCGAAAGCCTCGGCCTGAAGAAGACCGAAGGCGCGCTGGTCGCCGAAGCTCAATCGGGCGGCCCTGCCGCCAAGGCGGGCATCCCGTCCGGCTCCGTCATCACCTCGGTCAACGGCGATGCGGTGCGTGACGCGCGCGACCTGGCGAAGAAGATCGGCACCATGGCGCCAGGCGCGACGGTGAAGCTCGGCGTGATCGAAAAGGGTTCGGAAAAGACCGTGACCCTGACGCTCGGCGAACTTCCGAACCAGAAGGACGCGAAAGCCACTCCGCAAAAGGGTTCGGAAGACGCGCCCGGCAGCGATGTCGGCCAGCTCGGCCTGACGCTGGCTCCCGCCAGCACCGTCGCGGGCGCCGGATCCGAAGGCGTCGCGATCACGGCAGTCGATCCCAACGGCACGGCAGCGGATGCCGGTTTCAAAACCGGCGACGTGATCCTTGACGTTGCCGGAAAGGCCGTCGCGAGCCCCGCCGACGTGCGCAAGGCTTTGGCCGACGTACGCGGCGAAGGTAAACGCAACGTGCTGATGCGCGTGAAGTCGGGTGAGGCGACGCGCTTCGTGGCCATTCCGCTTTCCCGCGGCTAACGAGATGGGAACTGCTGCCGGCAACCGTCGCCCCCGCCGGCTGTGGAACCCTCGGGGGCGGGCTTTTTGCCCGTCCCCACATAACGAGCCTGTCTGGTACCAGCCCCCCGCCGGACCAGGCTCAGTCGAGGGAGTGGCGGTCCCCCCCCGCCCCTCCCTTTCTTTTAACGACGAGAGCCCGGACCGGGGTTTCATTTGTAATCGGTGCGGGCACGGTTTAAGCCCGCTAGCTATCCCTTCCGCACGGACGCGAGCATATGCGCCTTCTCATTGTCGAAGATGATCGCGATGCCGCCGACTATCTGATCAAGGCGTTCCGCGAAGTCGGCCATATGGCCGAACATGCTGCCGACGGCGAAGACGGTCTCGCACGGGCGCTGGAAGGGCAATACGACGTCCTGGTCATCGACCGCATGCTGCCCAAGCGCGACGGGCTTTCCCTCATCACCGCGCTGCGCAGCAAGGGCATCGAAACTCCCGCCCTCATTCTTTCCGCGCTCGGTCAGGTCGACGACCGCATCAAAGGTTTGCGTGCGGGCGGCGACGACTATCTGCCGAAGCCTTATTCTTTTGCCGAGTTGCTGGCGCGGGTCGAAGTGCTGTCGCGCCGCCGCGGTGGACGCGGCGCGGAGACGGTCTATCGCGTCGGCGACCTCGAACTGGACCGGCTTTCTCACCAGGTGACCCGCGGCGGGCAGGAGATCGTGTTGCAGCCGCGCGAATTCCGGCTATTGGAATATTTGATGAAGCACGCCGGCCAGGTCGTTACCCGCACGATGCTGCTGGAAAACGTCTGGGACTATCATTTCGATCCGCAGACCAATGTCATCGACGTCCACATCTCCAGGCTGAGATCGAAGGTGGACAAAGGATTTGCACAGCCGCTGCTGCATACCGTGCGGGGCGCGGGGTACATGATCCGTGACAGCGCTCGGTAAGCTATTCCGGACCACGACGTTCAAGCTGACGCTCGTCTATCTGACGTTCTTCGCCTTGTTCGGAGCGTTTCTGCTCGGCTATTTCGCTTGGAATACGCGCCGGCTGTTCACCGAGCAGATCACCGCCACGGTGGACGCGGAAGTGAACGGCCTGGCGGAGCAGTACCGCACGGGCGGCCTCCGCCGTCTGGTCATGGTCGTCGACCAGCGCGCGCGCCAGCCCGGCTCGAGCCTCTACCTCGTCACCACGGCGGCGGGCGAGGGGCTTGCAGGCAACGTCGGCTTCCTGCCAACCGGCACCCTGGAAAAAAGCGGCTGGCTGGAAACCGAGTACCGCCGGTCGGACGATCCGGAGGGGGAGCATCAGGCGCTCGTGCGCATATTCCAGCTGCCGGGCGGATTCCGCGTGCTGGTCGGCCGCGACCTGGACGATCGCGAGAGGCTCTATCACATCGTCACGTCCGCTGGACGCTGGTCGATCGCGCTGGTTGTCGTTCTTGGCCTTGCAGGCGGCTTCTTCGTGACCCGCCGCGTGCTGCGGCGGGTCGACGCAATGACCGAGACGACGCGCACCATCGTGGGAGGCGACCTCGCCGGACGGCTGCCAGTGACGGGCACCGGCGACGAGCTGGATCGTCTCGCGGAAAACCTCAACGCCATGCTGGAGCGCATCGAGGCGCTGATGCACGGGCTGAAGGAGGTATCCGACAACATCGCGCACGATCTGAAGACGCCGTTGACGCGGCTGCGCAACCGTTGCGAGGAGGCTCTCCGCAACGCCAAAGGCGAGGCCGACTATCGCGCGGCGCTGGAGCGCACCATCGAAGAGTCGGATGCGCTGATGCGGACTTTCAACGCTTTGCTGATGATCGCGCGGGCGGAATCTGGTCACGCGCGGGGGGATATGATCGACTTCGACGCCGCCGAAATCGCCCGCGGCATTGGAGAGCTTTATGAGCCCCTGGCGGAGGAGAAAGGTCTGGCGTTGAAGGTCGAAGCGCCGGAGCCCATCATCGTGCGGGGCAATCGGGAGCTTGTCAGCCAAGCGGTGTCTAACCTTGTCGATAACGCCATCAAATACGCGGCGCCTGATAAGAAAACGCCTGACGGCGCTGAACCCGAGATCGTCATTAGGGCGATCAGCGAAGGCGATCGCGTCTTGCTCAGCGTTGCCGACAGCGGTCCGGGGATACCGGAGGCGGACCGGCCTCGCGTGGTGGAGCGTTTCGTGCGCCTGGAGCGCAGCCGGTCGCAGCCCGGATCGGGCCTCGGCCTGAGCCTCGCGGCGGCGGTGGCGCGGCTGCATGGCGGCGAATTGATCCTGCAAGACAACCAGCCAGGTCTGAAGGCCGTCATTGCCTTGCCGCGGGGAGGGCCGGTACAGAGTGCGGGATGAGGTCGAAGGCCAAAGCCCCCCGCAAGAAGCTTCCCGTCAAGACCAGCGGTTCCGATCGCTCGCTGGCGGCGCTTATTGCCGTGGCGCCCTTGCCGGTTTCACCCGAGGTCGCGCGCGCCAGCGTCGATGAGTGGATTACCTCGATCGCGCGAACGGCACCGGGCAAGGAACTCAAGCAACTCCTGACAGCCAAGCCTATCGCCGATCAACTGATCGGCGGCATCGCCGAGGGCTCGCCCTATCTCTGGGAGCTGGCTCGCGCCGATCCGGCGAGGCTCCTGGCCATCCTCACCTCCGAGCCCGAGCAGCGTCTTGCGTCGATACTGTCGCAAGCCTTCGATGCGGCGGATACCTCGGAAGACGAGGAAGAGGTGATGAAGTTGCTGCGCGGCATGAAGGCCGAAGCGGCGTTGCTCATCGCGCTCGCCGACATCGGCGGCGTGTGGCCGCTGGCGCGCATCACGCGCGCGCTGACCGACCTTGCTGATACGGCGGTGCGCGCGGCGGTGCGCTTCCTTCTGCGCGATGCGGTGGCGCGCGGGAAGCTCAAGCCGGCGGACCGCAAGCAGCCGGAGAAGGGTTCCGGCTATGCGGTCATCGCCATGGGTAAGATGGGTGCGGGCGAGCTCAATTATTCGAGCGATATCGATCTGATCGTTTTCTACGACCCTTCCGCGCCGGCGCTGGCGCCGGACGTAGAGCCGGGGCAACTCTACGTGCGCATCACGCGCGGTCTGGTGAAGTTGTTGCAGGAGCGCACGGGGGAGGGCTACGTCTTCCGCGTCGATCTGCGGCTGCGCCCCGACCCGGCCTCAACCCAGATCGCGGTCTCGCTGCCCGCCGCGCTCGATTACTACGAGAGCGTCGGGCAGAACTGGGAGCGCGCGGCGCTGATCAAGGCGCGGCAGTGCGCCGGTGATGAGGCAACGGGCCAGACCATCCTGAACGAGCTGTCGCCTTTCATTTGGCGGAAATATCTCGACTTCGCCGCCGTCACCGACGTGCAGGCGATGAAGCAGCAGATTCATGCCTACAAAGGCCATGGCGAGATCGCGATCGAGGGCCACAACGTCAAGCTCGGCCGTGGCGGCATCCGCGAGATCGAGTTCTTCGTGCAGACCCAGCAGCTGATCGCGGGCGGACGGCACCCCGAACTGCGTGGCCGCGATACGCTGGAAATGCTGGCGGTCCTGGTGGGCGGCGGATGGATCGGCGCGCAGACCCGCGATGAACTGGCGGCGGCCTATGATTTCCTGCGCAAGGTTGAGCATCGCCTGCAAATGGTTGCCGATGAGCAGACGCAGACCTTGCCGGGTGACCGGGAAGGGATGGAGAGGTTCGCCCGCTTCCTTGGATTTGAGTCGCGAGATGCATTCGCGAAGGTCCTGGCCGGGCATTTGCGCCATGTGCAACGGCACTATGCGCAACTTTTTGAGAGCGCTCAGGCAGGCGCGGGTGAGGACCGGGCTCTTGTCTTTCCCAAAGAAGCCGATGATGTGGAAACACTCGACAAGTTGTCGGCCATGGGTTTTCGCCAGCCGCTGCAAATTTCAGCCGGTGTCCGCCACTGGCTTGCCGGCGGTTACCGCTCGCTGAAAGGCGAGGCCGCGCGCGAGCACCTCACCGAGCTTTTGCCGGTACTGCTGCGGCATCTGGCACGAGCGGAAAACCCCGACGCCGCCTTTGCCAGCTTCGATGATTTTCTGAGCGAGCTGCACGGCAGCGGGCGCCTCTTTTCCCTGCTGCGGCAGAATCCCGACCTTGTGGGGTTCATCGCGCTCATTCTCGGCACCGCGCCCCGGCTCGCCGATATCCTGGCGCGGCACCCGCAAGTGATCGACCCGCTGCTTGAGCCGGAATTTTTCGGCGCCTTGCCCAGCGAGGCGAAACTCGCGGCGGAGCTTGAGCGCGCGCTCGAGCAGGTGACATCCTACGAGGACTTCCTCGACCGCATCCGCATGTTCGGCCAGGAGCATATGTTCCTGGTCGGCGCGCGGATTCTTTCCGAGACGGTTTCAGCGGAGCAGGCAGGTGAAGCCTTCGCCACTTTGGCCGACGTCATGATCCGGGCGCTGCATAATCTGGTGCAGGACAATTTCGCGCAGACCCATGGGCGGCTGCGCGGCCAGGAAAGCGCGCTGCTGGCGCTGGGCAAGCTCGGCGGCCGCGAAATGACCGCAAGCTCCGACCTCGACCTGATCATGGTCTACGACTTCGACGCCGGGGTTTCGGAGTCCGACGGCAAGCGACCGCTGTCCGGCAGCCAGTATTTTGCACGGCTGACGCAGCGGCTCATCAGCGCGCTGACCACGCAGACGAATTATGGCGTGCTCTATCATGTGGATATGCGCCTGCGGCCTTCTGGGCGATCCGGTCCGCTGGCGACGCAGATCGAGGGTTTCGAGAACTACCAGGAGAACGAGGCCTGGACCTGGGAGCACATGGCGCTCACCCGCGCGCGCGTTGTTTCCGCGTCGCCGCAATTCGGTGCGCGGGTGGAGAGCGTCATACGCGCCGCGCTCGCACGCCGGAGAGATGCTTCACTCATCGCGGGCGACGTGCTCGAAATGCGGCACGCGATCGCCACGGAAAAAGGCGAGAACGAGCGCTGGGACCTGAAATTCGCCGCCGGCGGGCTGATCGATCTCGAATTCATCGCGCAATATCTGCAACTCGTGCACGCCGCAGATTTGCCCGGGATTTTGGATACCGCCACAGCGAAGGTGCTGGACAAGGCCTGGCGACTCGGCGTGCTGCCGGCGTCGGAAGCGGAGGTGCTGCGGCCCGCGGTGCGGCTCTACCAGAACCTGACGCAGGTGCTCCGGCTATGCCTGCCGGGCGCGTTCGATCCGAAAACCGCGGGCGCGGGACTGCTGCGCCTGCTGGCACGGGCGGGCGATATGCCGAACTTCGTTACGCTCGACGCGCATGTAGTGGAAACGCAGGTGCGGGTGCGGCAGAGTTTTATGCGCATTCTCGGAGATGCGCCGTAAACATTCAGGACGTGCGCCTGCCTGATTTGGCGCGGCGGGCCCGAGGACGCTCGGGTGATGCTTCAGGGCTCTTCGCGTCCTCGGTGCGCGGCAGGCGCACGACGACCAGCGTTCCTTCTCCCACGGTGGAGCGGATGCGCATCCTTCCGCCGTGCAGTTCGACGAGCGATTTCGCGATGGCGAGGCCAAGTCCCGATCCCTCGTGGCTCTTGGTCATCTGACTTTCCACCTGCTCGAAGGGCCGGCCGAGCTTTCGCAACGCCTGCTTCTCGATACCGATGCCGGTGTCCCGGATGGCGATGGTGATAGCGCCGGCCAAGAGGCGTCCACGGACGGCAATCCGGCCGCCCTCGGGCGTGAACTTCACCGCATTGGACAGAAGATTGAGCGCGATCTGTTTCAAGGCGCGGCGGTCGCCCTGGAAGTGAATGTTGGGAGCAATATCGGCGGACACGGTAAGCCGCTTGTCCGCGGCGCGCGCAGAGACGACGCGCATCGCGTCGGCCAGAAGCGGGTCTAGTTCGATATCCTCAAAGTCGAGCTTCATCCTGCCGGCTTCGATCTTCGACATGTCGAGAATGTCGTTGATGACTTCCAGCAGATACTGCCCGCTCTGACGGATGTCGCGGCAATATTCGTGGTATTTGTCCGCGCCGAGCGCGCCGAACATTCCCGATTCCATGATCTCGGAGAAGCCGATGATGGCGTTCAGCGGCGTGCGCAGTTCGTGGCTCATATTGGCGAGGAATTTCGACTTCGCCTGATTGGCGTCCTCGGCGCGGGTTTTTTCCTCGGAATATTTTTCCGCCAGGTCGGCGAGCTGCTGTGTTTGATATTCGAGCGTCTGCTGCGAATGGCGGAGGTCGGAGACCGTGGCCATCAGACGCTTTTCGCTCTGCATCAGCTTTTCTTCATGCAGCTTCAACGTGGTGATGTCGGTGCCGACGGAGACATAGCCGCCGTCCTTGGTGCGCCGCTCGCTGATATGCAGCCAGCGGCCGTCGTCGAGCTGCGCTTCGAAGGTGCGGGCGCCGGGGACGGGATGGCCTTCGTTGGTGATGCGGTTGCGGACCACGGGCTTGCGCCCGGCGGCCATGACAGCCTCATAGGGAATGCCCGGCGCCACCGTCTCATCGGGAAGGTTGTGCAGCTGCTGGAAATTCGAGTTGCAGAGGACCAGTCTGTTTTCCGCATCCCAGACCACGAATGCTTCGGGGATGGTCTCAATCGCATCGCGCAGGCGCAAATCCGCCGCGACCGTCCGCTCGACCAGACTTTTCTGCTCGGTGATGTCGACGGCGATGCCGATCAAGTGTTCGCCCGGCTCGTCGCGGTGGCGCACCAGTTCGCAACGTGCGCGCAACCAGATCCAGTGGCCATTGGCATGGCGCATCCGGAAGGCGTGATCGACCGATACCGCCTTGGCGTCGGCCAGTTGCGCGGCAAGGTCGTAGAGGCGGATGTCGTCGGGATGAGCCAGCGCGTTGACCTCGCCGAAGGTGAGGAGATCGTCCCTGGGTTCGAGCCCCAGGATCGCGAACATGGAATGCGACCAGAAGATGCGGCCGCGGGCCAAGTCCCAATCCCACAAGCCGCAGCGGCCGCGGTTGAGCGCCGTGTCGATGCGGCCGCGCACCGCTTCATAGATCACGTCGGCCTCGCGGGCGCGCGTGGCCTGCCAATGGAAGGCAAAGCCGAGAATGAGAACGACGAAGCCGGTGGTGGCCGATAGGGTCACGGTCAGCGTCGTGCCGGAACGCCAGGTTGCAAGCGCATCGCCGCGGGCTTGGATCACCGCGATCTGACCGTAGGGGGCTTTCAGCATGCGCACGGCGGCAAGGGCGACGACGCCGTTGGTGAGCGTGACTTCGAGAACGCCCGCGCTGGCGCCGAAGGTGGTCAGCGGTTGGCTGGGGCCGAGGATGTCGAGGAGGGAGCGGCCAAGCGCCATGGTGTCGCCCGGCGCGGACGCGATGATCTTGCCGTCAACTCCGGTCAGCAGGACCCTGCGTTTGCTCACCGTCGCCCAAGGCGGCACGGCATAGCGGAAGAGATCATCCAGCCGCTGGACGTCCTCGCCCTTCTCAGGCGTGCGGCTAAGCCGTTGCGCGATGATCTCCGCCGCGGCTTCGATGTCGAGGGCGGCGTTGGCCAGTGCCTGGCGGCGCTGGTCCAGCACTTGCACGCCAGCGCCGATGCAGATCGTGATGAGAAAGACGATGATGAGGGCGGGCACCGCGCGGCGCAACGCAGGCTCAGCGTTGAGCAGGCGGCGATAGGCCGGCTTGGCAATGGATTGCGCAAGGCCTTTGATAGAATCGGTACGCGAAGACGCACTCGCCGCCCCGGCGCGCGCCATATAGGCCTCCGTTCGGATTAGTTCCCCGTCACCCGCGATCAGGAAAGACGTGCCGCATCTCTCCGAATCACCGACGATAAGAATCGAATCGCTGTGTTTTGTCGAGAGTCCCAAGAGTCAATATTTCCCCAACGCGCTGCACAGTTTTGTGAATCGCGTAGAAGAAGCTGTGTTAAATATATTTTCAGCTAAATCAATACGTTATATCCAGCGCCGTGTCCGTCAGCCAGCGTTCGCCAGCGCCCTCTCCACGATGTCATTCACGTCACGAGAAAGAGAGGGAGCCGCTGCGACGCGCCGCAGCGCGGCCTCGGCGCGCGCGCGGCGTGAAGGTTCCAGTGAGCGCCAGCTCTTGAATGCCGACAAGAGACGCGCCGCGACCTGCGGATTCCTTTCATCGATCGCCAGCACGTTTTCGACGACGAAATCGTATCCTTTGCCGTCCGCGCGGTTGAACTGCGTCGGGTTGGCCTGCGCGAAAGTGCCCACCAGGGCGCGGAGGCGATTCGGATTGGCGATGGAGAAAGCAGGGTGAGCGGTGAGGGCGCGCACACGGTCAAGCGTTTGCGGTTCCGGAATGCCGGCCTGCAGCGCAAACCATTTGTCGAGAATGAGCGGATCGGCGGCGTAACGCTTATAAAAATCATCGATGGCGGCGGCGCGTTGCGGAACGTCGTGCAGCGACAGGGTGGCAAGGGCTGCCATGCGGTCGGTCATGTTGTCGGCGTTTTGGTATTGGCGCGTGGCGTGTTTAATCGCCGCCGCCTTGCCGTCCGCCGCGAGCAGATCGAGGCAGATATTTTTCAGCGCGCGGCGACCGGCGCCCTCAGCATCGGGGCGATAGGGGCCGCGATCCTTCATCCGGTCATAGGTCTCGGATAATTTCGAGCCGAGACGCTGGCCGATGGCGACGCGCAATCGCGCCCGCGCCTGGAAGATCGCGTCGGGATCGATGTCGTGGCCGATCTCGCGCGCGATGTCGGCGTCGCCCGGCAAGGCCAGAGCCTGAGCGACGAATGCCGGCTCAAGACGGGCATCCGAAAGGATTTCCGAAAGAGCATTGATCAAAGCGTCGGCCGACGTGGGCATTGTGCTGGAGCGTTGCGCCGCGATGTCGTCGAGCAGAATGCCGGTCGCGAGCGTCTGCACCGCCTGCCAGCGATTGAAGGGATCGCTGTCCCGCGCCGCGAGGAAGGCGAGATCCTTGGCGGAAAGATTGGCGGTGAGCTTGATGGGGGCGGAAAAGCCGCGGTTGATCGAGAGAACCGGCTGCTCACGAATGCCAGTGAAGAGGAAACTCTCGGCGGGCTTGGTGATGGTCAAGACGCCGCGCTCCATGGATTGGCCGCCGGCAACCGTCAGCGGCAGATCGCGGCCGTCCGCGCCGACGAGGCCGAACGCCAGCGGGATCACCATCGGCTCCTTAACCGGCTGGCCCGGCGTCGCAGGCACCGCCTGCGTCACGTCGAGGCGGTAGGTTTTCTTCCAGGCGTCCCACAGGCCGCTCGCCGCCACCTCGGGCGTGCCGGCTTGCGAATACCAGCGCATGAACTGCGGCATGTCGAGATCGCTCACATCGGTGAAGCATTTGATGAATTGCTCGACCGTCGCGGCCTGCCCGGTATGCCGTGAGAAATAGAGGTCCATGCCCTGGCGGAATTTATCCGCGCCCAGCAGCACCTTGAGCATGCGCACGACCTCGGCGCCTTTTTCGTAGACCGTGCCGGTGTAGAAGTTGTTGATCTCGCGATAGGCCTCGGGCCGCACCGGATGCGCCAAAGGCCCGGCATCTTCCACGAATTGATGCGCGCGCAGCCCGCGCACATCGGCGATGCGCTTGACCGCACGCGAGCGCTGATCGGACGTGAACTCCTGATCGCGAAAGACGGTCAGCCCTTCCTTCAGGCAGAGCTGGAACCAGTCGCGGCAGGTGATGCGATTGCCGGTCCAGTTGTGAAAATACTCATGCGCGATGATGGCTTCGATATTTGCGAAGTCGGTGTCGGTCGCGGTCTCCGGTGAAGCGAGCACGTATTTATCGTTGAAGATGTTGAGGCCCTTGTTCTCCATCGCGCCCATGTTGAAGTCGGAGACAGCGACGATCATGAAGATGTCGAGATCGTATTCGCGGCCGAAGGTCTCTTCGTCCCAGCGCATGGAGCGCTTGAGCGCGTCCATGGCATAGCCACAGCGATCCTGCTTGCCGGGCTCCACATAGATGCGAAGCGTCACGTCGCGACCGGACATGGTGCGGAAGCAATCCTCCACGCAGGCCAGCGTGCCGCCCACCAGCGCGAAGAGATAGGACGGCTTGGGGAAGGGATCGTGCCAGACCGCGAAATGGCGGCCGCCCGGCAGATCGCCCTGGCCCATGAGGTTGCCGTTGGAGAGCAGCACCGGCGCCTCGGCCTTATCGGCCTCGATGCGCGTGGTGTAGACCGCCATCACGTCGGGCCGGTCGGGGAAATAGGTGATGCGGCGGAAACCTTCCGCTTCGCATTGGGTGCAATAGGTGCCGCTTGAGCGGTAGAGACCCGAGAGCTGGGTGTTGGCCGAAGGATCGACCTTGGTCTCGATATCGAGGCGGAAGGGGCGCGGCGGGGCTTGCGAGATCGTGAGACTGTCCGGCGTTGCGACATAGTGCTCCGGCGGCAGCGGCACGCCGTCGATCGCGAGCGACACGAGATTCAGCCCATCGCCGTCGAGCACCACGGAAGCGGGCACGCCTCCCGCGGCATTAGGCTTCAATTGCAGGCTCGCGCGCACGCGGGTTTCGCTCGGATGCAGCGAGACGTCGAGATTGACGGTTTCAACCAGCCAATCCGGCGGGCGATAGTCCTGCAAGCGGACGGGATGGGCTTGTTCGGTGCGCATCGCCATTGATCTAGAGTGTCCAGCCAGCAATTGGAAGGAAGTCATTCCGGGACGCGCCACCAGGCGCGAACCCGGAATCCAGCCACAAATGCTGAACTTCCTTCTGGATTCCGGGCCCGCGCGCATGCGCGCGTCCCGGAATGACATCAGCGCATAGGCTCGGCGTGGCCGATCACCCGCTTGATGAGCGGCATCCGGCGGCGCAGGGCGCGTTCCACCCGATCCACTTTCTCATGCACCGCACCCACCGTCATCTGCGGGTCGGCGTGGCAGTGGAAATTGACGATCTCGCCCCCGTCGGTCTGGCGCACCCGCACGTCATGCACGTCCCGTATCGTTCCGACGTCCGCGGCGATCTCGATCAAAGCCGTTGCCACTTCCTGAACACGCTTAGCATCCGCGTCCCGGCCGGTCAGGCCGTCCACCTGCAACGGCTCGATATGAGTTTCAACTTCGACCTCGGGGCCGAGTTCTTCGCACACAGCCGCTTCCAGGCGGCTGGCAATGTCGTGCGCTTCGCCAAGGGTCAGCTTGCCCTCGACCTCGAGATCGAGAGCCACGGCCAGCCGCCCTTCGATTGACTGCACCGTCACATGGTGGACGGCGAGCGCCTGATTGCGCGCGATCACCATGACCCGCTCGAGCACGCTTTCGCTGTCGAGCGCGCGCGGCTCCGTCGTCAGCACCGTCTCGGCGGCAGGGATGGCCTCCCGGATGGCGCGTGCCACATCCTCCTTCAATACGGCGACGCGGTCGAGCGGCAGCGTCCGGCTCACCGCCAACGCAAGATCGACGAACAGCTTGTTGCCGACCGGCCGTGCGCGCACGCGCTCGACGGCGACGACGCCGGGAATCCGGCGCGCGGCTTCGATGATTTGCTGAGCGGCACCCGCAGGCGCGGTATCGGTCAGGGTTTCGACGGTGCGCCGCGCAAGCCGCCAGCCCGCGAGGCATACGAATACCGCAACCACCATGGCCGCCGCCGCGTCGGCCCAGGCATAGCCCAGGGCCACGCCGCCGAGGCCGAAGAGCACGGCGAGCGACGACCACATATCCGAGCCGAAATGCAGCGCGTCGGCTTCCAGCGCCTCGCTCGATGTTTCTGCCGCCACCCGGTAAAGCAGGCGCGCGCGGAAGAAATCCACGACCACCGATGCCGCGATGACGGCGAAGGCCCAGAAGGTTGCCTGGACTACGTGGCCGTTGGCGGCAAGAAGGCGGTGGGCCGCTTCCCAGATCACCACGCCGGAAAGAACAAACAACAGCCCGGTTTCCACCAGCGCGGCCACGCTCTCGACCTTGCCGTGGCCGTAATGGTGTTCCTCGTCGGCGGGCTTGCCCGAAATCCGCACCGCGAAATAGGTCATGATCGTCGCCACGAGGTCGATCAGGGAGTGGGCGGCCTCTGACAGGATGGCGAGCGATCCCGACAGGAAGCCGACGATCCCCTTGGTGACGGTCAGGCCGGCCGAGGCCGCGATCGACGAGAGCGCAACTCTTTCCTTGATGTCTTGCATAGCTCTGAGGGGTAGCGAGGCGGGTTCGGGGCGTCAATGCGGGGCCTTTCGCCGCCTTGTGCATGGCGTTTTTCTCGGCCAAAAAGGCGGAATGTGGAAGCCTGATGCAAATGGATCGCATTCGCGCCGCTTTTCCGTGGCGCCGATGATGGAATGGACGGACCGGCACTGCCGGTTCTTCCACCGCCTGCTGACGCGCCGCGCCCTGCTTTACACCGAGATGCTCACGACGGGAGCCATCATCCATGGCGACCGCCAACGGCTGCTGAAGTTCAATGAGGCGGAGCATCCGGTTGCGATCCAACTCGGCGGTAGCGATCCGCGCGCGCTGGCGGAATGCGCGCGCATCGCGGAAGATTTCGGCTACGACGAGGTGAACCTGAATGTCGGCTGCCCTTCCGACCGGGTGCAGGAAGGACGCTTCGGCGCTTGCCTGATGGCGGAGCCCAAACTGGTCGGCGATTGCGTGGCGGCGATGAAATCCGCCGTGCGCGTGCCGGTCACCGTCAAATCCCGTATCGGCATCGATGAGCAAGATACGGAAATCGCGCTGGAAGAACTGACCTGCACGATAGAGGCGGCGGGAGCGGACGCCGTGATCGTGCATGCGCGCAAGGCGTGGCTATCCGGATTGTCGCCAAAAGAGAATCGCGAAGTTCCTCCGCTCGATTACGAGCGCGTGTACCGTCTCAAGGCGGCGCACCCGAACCTCACCGTCATTCTCAACGGCGGCGTTGCCACCGTCGAGCAAGCGGTCGGGCATGTCGCACACGTTGACGGGGCGATGATGGGACGGGCGGCCTATCAAGAGCCGTGGCGTCTTCTGGCGGTCGATCGGCTGCTGTTCGGCGAAGCTGCGCCATTTGTATCCCAGCGCGCGGCGGTGGAAGCCTTGATCCCATACGTGCAGGAAGAGACTGCACGCGGCACGCGCCTGCATTCCATCGCGCGGCACATGCATGGCCTGTTCCAGGGTGTGCCCGGAGCGCGCGCCTTCCGTCGCCACCTCGCGACCGAGGCGGTAAAGCCGGGCGCGGGCGCGCATGTCCTGATGGAGGCGCTGGCGATGGTGCGGGATGACCGCGCCGTTCCCGTGAGTGACGAAGCCGCGGCCTAGGCTTGCTGCTACGGATAGCTCCGCATCATCAGCTTGTCGCCGCGTACTTCCCAGCTCTCCAGGCGGTTGAGGAAGCTCATGCCCAACAGGTTGGTCTTGAGTTGGCCGGGCTGGGCGATCAGCGCGGGCACGGAGCGTTCGACGATGCCGCCGATCGCCAAGCGGTCGAGCGTAACGGGCGCGGCGCGCGTGCGGCCGTTGGCGGTATCGACGTTGACGGAATATTTGAGAACTTCCAGCGGCAGGCCCGCGGCTTTCGCGGCCTCTTGAGTCAGCACGACGGCGCTCGCGCCGCTGTCGAGCACCATGGGAATGCGCGCGCCGTTGACCTGCGCGGCCACCGAGAAGTCGCCGGCGCGGCTGCGGTTGATTTCCACGGTCCTTCCCTGGGTCGTGGCCCGGCCGGGAATGAGTTCGGAGAGCACGTGGTCGCTGACGTTGCGCAATTCGATGCGATAGGCGTAGCCGGTGAGCGCGGCCAGCGCGATCCCGGTCCACAGCAAGGCGGCCAAGAACGCCGTGGAAAGCCGCTCGCGGAACAACGTCAGCACAATCGCGCCCACGAATACCGCAAGCGTGACGTTGATCGCCAGAGATGAAAATTCGTTGCTGGTGAGGTTGCCGATGGTGCCGCCCATGCGCGGCAGCACCACAATGCCGATGACGAGCAAAAGGCCGAGGAGGAGAATCAAAAGAAGCCGATTGAGCATCGACATCCTTATGGCGCAGGCGCAGTGGCGGATAGCGGCCGTAACCGTGCGGCAAGGCGCCGCGGCAATTCCGCCATGATCTGCGCGCGTTGCTCCGCGGTGAACGCGAGCCAGCGCTCGATCTCGGCCAGGCTGCGCCCGCATCCCAGACAAAGCCGCGCAGATGGATCAATCACACAGACTTTCGTGCAGGGGCTTTCGACGGCGGCCATGACTTTCCCCGTGAATCATTGGCCAAGATAAGCGGACCTGCGAGGAAGGCAATGCGCGCGACCCGCAGGTCTCAGCGGCCGAAGCTGAAGAATTTTCGCTTGCGCAGGCCAACCTGCTGCTCCCCCGGCGCATCCGCCGGCGGCTGGGTCGGAGGCGCGTCGCTGACCGGGGCCAGCGCGGAAACCACGCGCTCGGGCGGGAAGGTGACGATGACCTCGGTGCCGATGCGCAATTTCGATTTGAGCACGAAGGTGCCGCCATGCAGATCGACAAGACTTTTCGCGATCGGCAGGCCGAGCCCCGCGCCTTGCTCGGCGGATTTGATGGAATTGGAGCCTTGCCCGAATGACGCCAGGACAATGGGGATTTCCTCCTCCGGGATTCCGGGCCCGGTATCCTTCACGCTCATGTATTGGCCACCGGACGCGGTCCAGCCGGCCTTGAGCCAAATTTCGCCGCCCTGCGGCGTGAACTTGATGGCGTTGGACAGGAGGTTGAGGCAAATCTGCCGGATGGCGCGTTCGTCGGCCCACAGCCGCGGCAAATCGGTTTCGAACATTTCATGGATGGTGATCCCGCGGTTTTTCGCCCGCAGAGTCAGTAAATGGTGGCAGTCCTCCACGACCGCGAAGAGCGAGACCGGTTCTTCATTCAGCTCGTGCCGGCCCGCCTCGATCCTTGAGAGATCGAGAATCTCGTTGATCAGATTGAGCAGGTGCACGCCCGAATTATGGATGTCGTTGGAATATTCCTTGTAGGTCGGCACGGCATGCCCGCCGAAGATCTCGTTGTTCATGACCTCAGAGAAACCGAGGATGGCGTTCAGCGGCGTTCTCAGCTCGTGGCTCATCTGAGCGAGGAAGCGCGATTTCGCGATATTGGCGGCTTCGGCGCGGTTGCGCGCTTCATCGGAAATCGCCTTCGCCTGCTCAAGTTCGCCGATCAGCGCGTCCTTCTCCGCCCGCGCTTCCAATGTCGCCAGCATCGTGGTGTGGATGCGGTAGGCCAGAAGAGCAAAGTACCCCTGCGCCGTGACCGCCATCGCCGCCAGGATCAGTTCGCGCACGGTTCCGGCGAGGATGAAATTCATCGCGACGGCCGCCGTGACGGGTAATGTCGCCGCGAATACGGCGATGGGCAGGCTTGAGGCCAGCATGCTCGATACCGCGACCACCAGCAGCATCACGAACAGCATGAAAGTGCGGGAGGCCTCGTCCGTCGCCATCGGGTGAAGAAGCAGGAACATCCACGCCAGGCCAAAAAATAGGTCGAGCGTGATGAAGCGCAGGCGCCACTTGCGAATGTCGGCCTGGCCGGCTCCCTCTGAAAGAAACTGCCGGCATTTGGTGACGAAGACGGCGTGAATGACCAGCATGGATGCGGTCCAGAATCCGGCCGTTACCACCCCGGTCCAAAAATTGGACAGGAATCCGATGGTGGCCACGAGCAGCAGGATCACCAGGGACGCAGACAGCCGGTTCTGTGCGTGCTGGCGCAGCAGCTCGTAGTCGAAGGCCGGCCGCGTCCCCGTGGTCGAGGTCAGCCGGTCGCGCGCTTCGCGCACACGCTGAGCGGCGGCGCGGCGGCGCTTGGTCGCGGACGCATCGGCGGACGCGGCTATGTCGCGTGTCTCGGACATTGGATTTCGTGGCGCCGCGAATTGAGAGGAAGGATCAAATCGGACCAAAAGTGGCGCAAAATCCTTAAGGGCGCTTAAGACCCCGCCGAAAAATCGTGGTTAATAACCTGCAAATTTTCGCCGCGGCTCTCTTATAATGCCGTTACCTGAGGCAAAGGAGCGTGACGATGAAACTTTACGACGGAGGCCGGGCGCCAAATCCCAGGCGCGTACGTATTTTTCTGGCCGAGAAAGGCATTTCAGTTCCGGTCGAACCGGTCGACCTCGGCGCGCTCCAGCAAAAATCGCCGGCCTATACCGCCGTCAATCCGCTCCAGCGCGTGCCCGCCTTGGCGCTCGACGACGGCACGGTGCTGACGGAATCGGTCGCCATCTGCCGCTATTTCGAGGAGACGAATCCCGATCCGCCGCTGTTCGGGCGCAACACGCTGGAGCGGGCGCGGATCGAAATGTGGAACCGGCGGATGGACATGAATTTCCTGACGCTGGTGTCGCATGTCTTCCGCAACACGCACCCGGCGATGAAGGACATGGAAGTGCCGCAGGTGCCGGCCTGGGCCGACGCCAACAAGCCGCGCATCGCGGATTTCATCGCGTTGCTGAACAGCGAGTTGAAGGATCGGCCTTTCGTGGCTGGCGACAACTATAGCATCGCCGACATCACTGGGCTCGTGGCCGTCGACTTTATGAAGCCAGCGAAACTCGAAGTGCCGGAAGAACTGAAGAATCTACGGCGCTGGCACGCGGAAGTATCCGCGCGGCCAAGCGCGCGGGCGTGATGGTATTTCTCCGTCATGGCCGGGCATAGCCGTCGAAGACGGCGTCGCTTCGCGCGCCTTTTGCCCGGCCATCTCGATCAGGCGCGCACAGCTTCCCTAAGCGAGATGCCCGGCACAAGGCCGGGCATGACGAAGGATAGAAATTACCGTTCCAGCCGCGCGATCAGGCTCGACGTGTCCCAGCGCTTGCCGCCCATCTTCTGGATTTCCGAATAGAACTGATCCACCAGCGCGGTGATGGGTAGGTGAGCGCCATTGCGCCGCGCCTCGGCGAGGCAGATGCCGAGGTCCTTGCGCATCCAGTCCACCGCGAAGCCGAAATCGAATTTGCCTTCGGTCATGGTCTTGTAGCGGTTCTCCATCTGCCAAGACTGCGCCGCGCCCTTGGAAATCGTGGCGATCAGCTTCTCGATGTCGAGGCCGGAGCGTTTGGCGAAGTGCAAACCTTCGGCAAGGCCTTCCACCAATCCCGCGATGCAAATCTGATTGACCATCTTGGCAAGCTGGCCTGAGCCGACCGGCCCGAGCAGGTTGCATGCTTTGGCATAGGCGGCGATCACGGCCTGGGCGCGAGCAAACGGAGCGTCATCGCCGCCGCACATCACAGTCAGCGCGCCGTTCTCGGCCCCCGCCTGGCCGCCGGAGACCGGCGCGTCGATGAATTCAAATCCGCGTTTCTTGGCTTCGGCATAAAGCTCGCGCGCGATCTCGGCGGATGCGGTGGTGTGATCGACGAACACCGCGCCCTTCTTCATGCCGGCAAAGGCGCCGTCTTTTCCCAGGGCGACTTCGCGCAGGTCGGCATCGTTGCCGACGCAGGCCATGACGAAATCCTGGCCGTCGGCCGCCTCGCGCGGGGTGGCGGCCCGTTTGCCGCCGTGCTGGGCGACCCACTTTTCCGCCTTGGCCGCCGTACGGTTGTAGACGGTCACATCATGGCCGCCCTTAGCCTTTAGATGACCGGCCATGGGATAGCCCATGACTCCGAGGCCGAGAAACGCCACCTTCGCCATGATTTCCTCCCCGCTTATATTTCTCCAATGTCATTGCGACGGGAGCGCGGGCTGCGTCAACCCGTCCGAAGGTGCGATGACAGCAGCGGACCGCCGTCGTAAGGTACGGCAAATTTGAAGAACCAAGCGTGAGGAAGCGGTATGGCGCTCAACAAAGAGCAAATTCTCGAAGGTCTGGCCAAGGTTCCAGGTCCGGATGGCAGGCCTCTGCCGCAGACCGGCACGCTCTCCGAAGTTGTGGTGAGCGACGGCAAGGTATTCCTTTCGATCAATGTCGATGCAGCGGCGGTAAAAGCTTGGGAGGCGGTGCGCAAACGTGCGGAAGAGGCGGTCCGCGCCATTCCGGGCGTCACGTCGGTGCTGATCGCGCTTACGGCCGAGCGCGCTGGCGCCGGCCCTGGCCGCGCTCCGCAAGGAAGCCCGATGGCAGGGGGTGGTCCTGCCCCAGGCCGGCCTGCGACGAGCCCGGCCACGCCACAGCCGGCGCAGGCGCCGCCGGGGGTCAAAGCCATTATCGCCGTTGCTTCTGGTAAGGGCGGGGTCGGCAAATCGACCACGGCTGTCAATCTGGCGCTCGGCCTGCGCGATCTCGGGCTGAAGGTCGGCATCCTCGACGCCGATATCTATGGGCCGTCGATGCCGAAGCTGCTCTCCATCCGCGAACGGCCGCAGACGCTCGGTGGTACGCGGCTGAAACCGATCATGCGCTATGGCCTCACCGTGATGTCCATCGGCTTCCTGATCGAAGAGGAAACCCCGATGATCTGGCGCGGGCCGATGGTGATGTCGGCGTTGACGCAGATGCTGCGCGAGGTGGAATGGGGCGAGCTCGATATCATGGTCGTCGACATGCCGCCCGGCACCGGCGACGCGCAGCTCACCATGGCGCAGCAGGTGCCGCTGAAGGGGGCGGTCATCGTCTCCACGCCGCAAGACCTCGCCCTGATCGATGCCCGGCGCGGCATCGCCATGTTCCGTAAGGTGAACGTGCCCGTGCTCGGGATCGTGGAAAACATGAGTTATTTCGTCTGCCCGAGTTGCGGTGAACGCAGCGATATCTTCAGCCACGGCGGCGCGCACCGCGAGGCTGACCGCCTGGGCGTGCCGTTTCTCGGCGAGGTTCCACTGCACATGACGATCCGTGAGAAATCCGATGCGGGCTTGCCCGTCGTCGCGACGGAGCCGGATGGTCCGCATGCAAAAATCTATCGCGACATCGCAGCGAAGGTGCAGGGCCAACTTGCAGGTTCCGGCGCGGCGCGCGCCGCGCCGAAAATCGTCATCGAGGCATGATCTGCGCCGCCTTGCAGGCATAATCGACAAGATTTAGCGTGGCGGTTCGATCCGCGTTAAGGCATGGTTTTGTTCACGGGAGAAGTCGCATGAAACGTCGGCAGTTTCTGCAGGCGACAGGGGGCGGCCTTGCCGCCACGGCCATCGCAAAACCCGCGATCGCGCAATCGATGCCAGCGATCAAATGGCGGCTGACGTCCAGCTTCCCGAAATCGCTGGAGACGCTCTATGGCGCGGCGGAGACGATGTCAAAATACGTCGCCGAGGCCACCGACAACAGATTTCAAATTCAGATCTTTGCGGGCGGGGAAATCGTGCCGCCGCTGCAAGCCGTCGATGCGGTGACGGAAGGCCGGGTCGAGATGTGCCACACCGCCGGCTACTATTTCGTCGGCAAGGACCCGACCTTCTGCCTCTATTGCGCGGTGCCTTTCGGCCTCAATTCGCGTCAGCAGAATGCCTGGTTCTATGACGGCGACGGCATGAAGCTGCTCAACGAGTTCGGCCAGAAGTTCAAACTGCACGGGTTGGTTGGCGGGAATACCGGCACGCAAATGGGCGGCTGGTTCCGCAAGGAGATCAAGGGCCCGGAAGACTTCCAGGGCCTGAAGTTCCGTATCGCTGGATGGGCCGGAAAGACGATTCAAAAGCTGGGCGGCGTGCCGCAGCAAATCGCCGGCGGCGATCTCTACCAGGCATTGGAGAAGGGCACGATCGATGCCGCCGAATGGGTCGGTCCGCACGACGACGAAAAGCTCGGCCTCAACCGCGTGGCGAAATACTACTATTACCCGGGCTGGTGGGAGGGCGGTGCGGCCCTGCACTTCTTCATCAACACGGCGAAGTGGGCGGCCCTGCCGAAGAGCTATCAAGCCATCATGACCGCCGCGGCGGGCCTCGCGAACGTCGAGATGCAGGCCAAATACGACGCGCGCAATCCGGTGGCGCTGCGCAAGCTGCTCAACAGCGGAACCGAATTGCGGCCCTTCACCGAGGCCACCATGGACGCCTGCCTGAAGGCGTCCAACGAGGTGAATGCCGAGGCCGCCGCCGCGAGCGCCGATTTCAAGAAGATCTACGAGGCCCTGATCAACTTCCGCAATTCCGAATATATCTGGTGGCAGGTGGGCGAGTTCAGCTACGACAATTACATGATCCGCTCGCGCCGGCGGGGCTGAGCATCCGCTGCCGAGCGGCGTTCGGCAGATGTTGGGAGTGGCCAAATGAAACGCCGCGAATTTCTCACAGCGGCCGGAACCGGCCTTGCGGCCGCCGCCATCGCGAAGCCTGCTATCGCGCAATCGGCGCCGCCGCTGAAATGGCGCCTGACGTCAAGCTATCCGAAATCGCTCGACACGCTGTACGGCGGCGCGGAAGTCTTCGCCAAGGCGGTGGCGGAAGCGACAGATAACAAGTTCCAGATACAAGTCTTCGCCGCCGGCGAAATCGTGCCGGGCTTGCAGGCGTTGGACGCCGTCACCAGCGGCAACGTCGAGATGTGCCACACCGCTTCCTATTACTACGTAGGCAAAGACCCAACCTTCGCGTTCGGCACAGCGGTGCCGTTCGGGCTCAACAGCCGGATGCAGAACGCCTGGCAGTTCTTCGGCGGCGGCATGGAGCTGATGAATGAGCTTTACAAGAAGTACAACGTCCACGGCATCCCATGCGGCAACACGGGCTGCCAGATGGGCGGCTGGTTCCGCAAGGAGATCAAGGAGCCCGCCGACCTCAAGGGCCTGAAGATGCGGATCGGCGGCGTTGCCGGCCAGGTCATGGCCAAGCTGGGCGTCGTGCCGCAGCAGATCGCGGGCGGCGAACTTTATCAGGCGCTGGAGAAGGGCACGATCGACGCAGCCGAATGGGCCGGTCCCTATGATGACGAGAGGCTCGGGCTGAGCAAGGTGGCGCCGTACTACTATTATCCGGGTTGGTGGGAAGGCGGCGCGATGCTGCACAACTTCATCAATCTGCGGAGCTGGAACGCGCTGACGCCCACCTACAGGTCGATCCTGCGCACCGCCTCGGAAATGACCAATGCATGGATGCTGGCGAAGTACGACGCCTTCAATCCGCCCGCGCTGAAGCGGCTGCTGGCGGCCAGCGTGCAGCTGAAACCCTTTCCGCCGGCCATCATGGATGCGTCCCTGAAGGCGACGCTCGAATTGTACGACGAGGTTTCGAAAATCAATCCGGCGTTCAAGGCAGCCTGGGACTCCACTCTGGCCTTCCGCAACGACCAGTATCTGTGGTGGCAGGTCGCGGAATACAGCTACGACAATTACCTGATCCGCACCCGGCCGCGCGGGTGAGTTTCATCGGGCAGCAGGCGACTCGTTGAAATCGAACACCGGTGGCGGCTCGGGCGGCGGCAGGTCGAAGATCCGCGATGGGTCGACGACGGGACCGGGGCTGATCCAGTGGGTCACCGACTCCGGCCAGAAAATCAATATGAGCACCAGCACGAGCTGCAGGCAGAGCCACGGGACGGCGCCCCAATATATGTCGGAGCTTTTGATCGACGGCGGCGCGATCCCGCGCAGGTAGAACAGCGCGTAGCCGAAGGGCGGGTGCATGAAGCTGGTTTGCATGTTGGCGCAGATCAACACGCCGAACCACACCAGATCGATGCCGAGTTTCGCAGCCACCGGCGCGAGCAGCGGGACGATGATGAAGGCGATTTCGAAAAAATCCAGGAAGAACGCGATCAGGAAAATGAAGAGATTGACGAAGATCAGGAAGCCGACCTGTCCGCCCGGAAGGGAGGTCAGCCAGGCTTCGATCCATTCCTTGCCGCCGACGCCTTGGAACACGAGACTGAAGGTGCGTGCGCCAATGAGGATGAACACGACCATGGCGGTGATCCGCATGGTGATCGCCATGGCCTGATAGAGCAGGGGATAGTCTAGCCTGCGGTTGGAAGCCGCCAGCGCCAGCGCACCCACTGCGCCCATCGCGCCGGCTTCAGTGGGAGTGGCGAGGCCGAGGAAAATCGTCCCGAGCACCAGAAAGATCAGACCCAACGAGGGAACAATGCCGCGCAGGCATTTCGCCAGCAGCGTCCAGCCGCGCAGCGTACGCGCTTGCGGCGGCAGCGCGGGCAGCGCCTTCGGCCAAAAAATGCTGACGATGAACACCCAGAGGCAGAACAGGCCGATCTGGATGAGGCTCGGCCCGATCGCGCCGGCATACATGTCGCCGACCGAGCGGCCGAGCTGGTCGGCCAGGACGATGAGCACGAGCGACGGCGGAATAAGCTGCGTGATGGTGCCGGAGGCCGCGATCACACCCATGGTGTGGCGCGTCGAATAGCCGTATTTCAGCATCGGCTGCATGGCGATGACGCCCATGGCAATGACGGATGCCGCCACCGTGCCGGTGATGGCGCCGAGGATGGCGCCCACCAGGATCACCGCATAGGACAGCCCGCCGCGCATGGGGCCGAACAACTGGCCGATCGAATCCAGCAAGTCCTCGGCTAATCGGCTGCGTTCCAGGATCGCGCCCATGAAGGTGAAGAACGGAATCGCCAGCAGCAGATCATTCGAGATGATGCCGAAGAGCTGATAGGTGAGATTGCCGAGGAAATCCGGCCGGATGAGTCCGAGCTCGATGCCGATGAATCCGAAGAACAAGCCGGTCGCCGCCAGCGAGAAAGCCGCCGGGTAGCCGATCAACATGAAGAGCACCATTCCCCCGAACATCAGGGGCGCCATGTTGTCCCGGACGAAGCTCATTGCAGGGGTTTTTCGTAGCTGAAATCGGCGTCGATCCGATGCGCGAGCGCCGCGCCGCGTTTGATGATCTCGGAGATGCCCTGAAGGATCATCAGAGCGAAGCCGACGGGAAGCAAAAGCTTCACCGGCCAGCGGACCAAGCCGCCGGCATTTGAAGAGACTTCATTGATCCTCCAGGCGTCAACGAACCAGGGCCAGGTGAAGTAGATCAGGATCGCGCAGATCGGGAACAGAAAAAACATGGCGCCGAGGATGTCGATCCACAGACGGACGCGCTCCGGTGCAGCGCTGTAGATCACATCGACGCGGACATGCTCGTTCATCCGCAGCGTATAGGGAGCGCCGAGCAGAACGATGGCCGCGAACATGTACCACTGCACTTCGAGCCAGCCATTCGAGCTCTGGCTGAACAGATAGCGGCTCGCGGCGTTGCCGGCGCTGACCAGGCAAGCAATCAACACCAGCCACGTCGCGACGACGGCGATTTTGCCGTTCAGCCAGTCGATACCGCGGCTGAGCGCAAGAAGCCCCTTCACGCATCCCCCCGTTAGCGGACTAAGACGCCGCTATTGGGTGCATTTATCGGGTTCTGTTGCCGCGGGGGCAAGCCCTGTCGCGCGTCAGCCGCCGGTGACGCTCATGTGGCGGACGAGGGCAGGGCGCTTGTGGCGGCGGTCAATGACGAAATCGTGCCCTTTGGGCTTGCGCAGAACAGCTTCGTCCATGGCGCGGTAGAGCAGTTCGTTGCCTTCCGATGCGCGCAGCGGGGCGCGCAGATCGGCGGCGTCTTCCTGGCCGAGACACATGTAAAGCGTGCCGGTGCAGGTGAGACGGACGCGGTTGCAGGACTCGCAGAAATTATGCGTCATCGGCGTGATGAAGCCGAGCCGTCCGCCGGTTTCCTTGACGCGCGTGTAGCGCGCGGGACCGCCGGTGCGATAATCGCTTTCTTCCAAGCCGTATTTTTCAGCCAGTCGCGCACGCACCATCGACAGTGGCAAATATTGCTCAAGACGCCCTTCGCCGACGTCGCCCAGCGGCATGACTTCGATCAGGGTAAGATCCATTCCGCGGCCGTGTGCCCACTCGATCAGCGCGGGGAATTCATCTTCGTTGACGCCTTTCAGCGCGACCGCATTGATCTTGATCTGGAGGCCGGCGGCTTGCGCCGCGTCGATGCCGGCGAGAACTTTGTGCAGCTCGCCCCAGCGGGTGATGGCGCGGAATTTGTCGGGATCGAGCGTATCGAGCGAGACGTTGATGCGCTTGACGCCGTAATCCTTCAGCTCGGCGGCATATTTCGGAAGCTGCGAGCCGTTCGTCGTCAACGTCAGCTCATCAAGCGCGCCGGCAGCCAAGTGGCGCGAGAGCGATGAGAACAGAGTCATAATGCCGCGCCGTACGAGCGGTTCGCCGCCGGTAAGCCGAAGTTTCCGCGCGCCCTTGACGATGAAGGCGGTGCACAGCCGGTCGAGTTCTTCGAGCGTAAGGAGATCGGCCTTGGGCAGGAAGGCCATGTTCTCCGACATGCAATAGACGCAGCGGAAATCGCAGCGGTCCGTCACCGAGACGCGCAGATAGGAAATGGCGCGCCCAAAGGGGTCCACCATTGCCTGCGCTGCTTGATTGCCGCGATCATCGAGATCGGGGATATGCCAACCTTCGGCCATGCCTTTACTTTCGACGCCCCCAGCGCCTTCTTTTCGAAGTCCGCTAACTGGAAGTGTGGCGGATAAGCGCCATAGCGTCTAGGGGGCCAAAGGTGGCAGGCCGCGCGCTTGCGGCTGGCCGCTCCGTGCCCGCGGGCTCGATAGGCGGTGTTTTAGCGGACTGCGGGCCAGGGATCGACGGCGGCGGGAGCGGCTCCGGCGGGCCTGGTGGGCGCTGTTGCGGCGGGCCTGGGGGTCGCCGGGGCCGCTGGCTTCGGCGCCTGAGCGGAGGCCGCTGCCGCAGGTTTCCTGGCTGGCACGGGAGGCTTCTTGGCCGGCGCTTTCGGGGCGGGCTCGAGTTCGACGGCAACCGGATTCGGGGTGAGGATCGTTTCCGAGGTTTCCCCGGTAAGGGCTTCAGCCCGGGTTACCTGCACGGGCACGGTTTGCGGCTGATAGCCGGCCAGCGCGAAGGTCACCGAGAAATCCTTGTCGGCAGGCACCGACACCGCGCAAGGCGTCTTGCAGCTTTGGCCCACGGAGGTCTTCGCTTCAGCGCCGGGGGGGTCCGACTGCAATTGAACGTTCAGGGTCACCGGCTCGGCCTTCGGCAGGAAATCCATGTCGGGCATCCAGGAAGACCCAGATGCGCACCCGGCGAGGGTGAAACCACATGCCACTACTGCGATGACTCGGCTCATGTCGGTACCGTCCATTACGCGGCTAAGGCCGCTATTCCCCGCTAAACTCAGTTGGCGAAGCTTTGAGGTGCGCCGGGGGCGTACCCATGCCTTGGCTCCAGTTACGGCCAAAGTCCTCGCCAGCGACTGACCAGTAAAACATAGCTTAACCAGCCGTAGATACGGAATACCAAGTTGTAGTTAACGTTTAATCAAAGGGGGGGCTAGGCCGCATCAAACCCGTCATTTGTCCGATTTCTGACAGAATGACTGCCGTTCTCTTAGTCGTCCATGCCGAGAAGCCTGAAGACGGCGGGGGGTAAATTATCGAAGCTGCTGATGACTTGGTCCGGCCCCAGCAATGAAACCGGGGTTTCGGTATAGCCAAAATCGACCGCAATGACCGGAATTTGGGCCGCCCGGGCTGCTTCGATGTCGGTGTGGGAGTCGCCGACCATAATGGCCCGGGCAGGGTTGCCGCCAGCTTTGTGGATGGTCCGGAGCAGGATTTCAGGATCGGGCTTTTGCTTGCCAAAGGTGTCCTGACCGCAAACTGCGGAAAAATGCCCGGAAAGACCCAGGGCCTCCAGCAGGCGCACCGACAGGGATTCAAGCTTGTTGGTGCATATGGCGAAACGGCAACCCCGCGCCGCCAGCCGTTCCATGGCGGCCACCGCACCGGGAAACGGCAGCGAACGGTCGGCGAGGTGTTCGCCATAGTGGGAAACGAAATCGCTGTAGAGACGGTCGATTTCCGCCGTGTGATCAAGCCGGCCATCCGCTTTGAGGCCGCGTTCAATCAACACGCGCGCTCCCCCGCCAATCATATTTCTCGCGGCGGCGAAAGACACGGGCGGCAAGCCCTCACGGGCCAATATGACATTCAGGGTATCAACGAGGTCAGGCGCGGTATCGACGAGCGTCCCGTCCAGGTCGAAAACGACGATCGGTGCAGACATGGCGGTGGATGGCTAGCCGCTGGCCGATGCTATGGCAAGGATCGGCGGCTTTTCCCGGCACATCGTTTTCATCTGTGGTTACCGCTTGGGAGCGAATGTTTCGGCTATAAGGGCGCAAGAAATCACAGTAGATAGACCGATGGATATTGAAAGCCAAAAACGCGAAGCCGCCGCGCGCGCGGTGGAATTCGTGCGGCCGGGGATGCGGCTCGGCCTCGGCACCGGCTCGACGGCGCGGCATTTCATCGAACTCTTGGCGCAGCGCGTGCGGGAGGGCTGCAACGTCGTTGGCGTGCCGACCTCGGAAGCGACGCGCGCTCAAGCCGAGCAATTGGGGATTCCGCTCACCACTTTGGACGAGACGCCTGAGCTCGATCTGACAGTTGACGGCGCGGACGAGATCGGCCCCGATCTGGCGCTTATCAAAGGTGGCGGCGGTGCGCTGCTGCGAGAAAAAATCGTGGCGGCGGCCTCCGCGCGCATGATCGTCATCGCCGACGAGTCGAAGCTGGTCTCCACGTTGGGCCGCTTTCCGCTGCCGGTCGAAGTGGTGCCGTTCGGGCTTGCCGCCACGCGGCTGAAAGTCGAGGCGGCGGCGAAGGCGGCGGGAGCGCCCGGCTCTCTTGTGCTCCGGCGCGGCAAGGACGGAAATCCTTTCGTCACCGACAGCGGCCACTGGATCCTTGATGCCGCGCTTGGGCGCATCGCCGATCCGAAATCGCTGGCCGACCGGCTGGCGGCGATCCCGGGCGTGGTCGAGCACGGGCTGTTCATCGGGCTGGCGCACGTCGCCATCCTTGCGGGTCCTGGCGGCGCGCGCATTGTGGAACGGCATTGAGAGCTAAAGGGAAGCCGATGCCGGATTACGACGTCGATCTTTTTATCATCGGAGCAGGGTCGGGGGGCGTGCGCGCCGCGCGCATCGCCGCGGAACATGGCGCGCGTGTCGCGATCGCGGAGCAAGACCGCGTGGGCGGGACCTGCGTCATCCGCGGCTGCGTGCCGAAGAAGCTGCTGGTTTATGCGTCGCGCTATGCGGATGATTTCGTGGACGCCGCCGGCTTCGGCTGGAACGTCGGCAAGCCCACATTTCACTGGCCGACGCTGATTGCCAACAAAGACCTCGAAATTGCGAGGCTGGAACGCGCCTACATCACTACGTTGGAAAGAGTCGGCGCCCGCCTCATCAAGAGCCGGGCCGTGTTCGAGGATGCGCGCACGATACGTCTTGCGGACGGCACGAAGATCCGCCCCAAATACATCCTGATCGCGACCGGCGGCGGCGTGAGCCTTGGGCCCGAGATTCCCGGCATCAAGCATGTCATTTCATCCAACGAGGCATTCCACCTGCCGGAACTGCCCAAGAGCATCTTGATTCAGGGCGGCGGCTATATCGCCGTGGAATTCGCCGGAATCTTTTCCAGGCTCAGCTCGAAGGTAACGCTGCTCTATCGTGGCGAAAATATTCTGCGCGGATTCGATGACGATGTACGCGCGCATTTGCGCATGGAAATGGAAAAACGCGGCATCAGCGTCATCACCGGCAAGACGGTGACCGGAGTGGAATTGAGCGCCGAGGGTTATTTCTCGACCCTTTCGGATCAGACACTGCTGGAGACAGATCAGGTTATGTTCGCGGTGGGGCGGCGCCCGAATCTGGCGGGTCTCGGTCTCGATGCCATCGGCGTGAAGGTGAATGAAAAAGGCGGCGGTATTACCGTGAACGAATTCTCCCAGACATCCGTGCCGCACATCTATGCCGTCGGCGATGTCACCGATCGGGTGAATCTGACGCCGGTTGCGATCCGCGACGGGCACGCCTTCGCCGATACGGTTTTTGGCGGCAAGCCGACGCCGATGGACCACGAGAACATTCCGACGGCGGTCTTTTCCGAGCCGGAGGTCGGGGTGGTTGGCCTCACAGAGGCGAAGGCGCGCGAACGATTGCGGAAGGTAGACATCTATAAGACGACGTTCCGGCCGATGAAGGCGACACTGGCGGCGCGCGATACGCGGACCTTCATGAAGCTGGTGGTGGATGGCACGACCGATCGCGTCGTTGGCTGCCACATCGTCGGGCCGGAAGCGGGCGAGATGATCCAGCTTGTCGGGATCGCCGTGAAGATGAAGGCGACCAAGGCCGATTTCGACGCCACCATGGCGGTGCATCCCACGGGGGCCGAGGAACTCGTCACCATGCGCGAGAAGGCTGCGAGCTACGAGCGGTAGCCTGAAAACCGGGCCATTGGCCGGCACAATTACGCTGTTGCGAAGTTTCTGGCATCCGGCGCCGCTGATCGTGTATAAGCTTGCATCCCCTTGATAAGGCTGCCCATTGGCTTGCCTTCGTATGGAGTATCGGCGATGGCCGAGCGTTGGACGCCGGATAGCTGGCGCAAGAAACCGATCGTGCAGGCCCCGGAGTATCCGGACCAAGCCAAGCTGGCAGAAGTCGAAAAGCAACTTTCGACCTTTCCCCCGCTCGTTTTCGCGGGCGAGGCTCGCCGTTTGAAGCGGACGCTGGGCAAGGTCGCGGCCGGAGAGGCTTTCCTGCTGCAGGGCGGCGATTGCGCCGAGAGCTTCAAGGAGCATCACCCGGATAACATCCGCGATTTCTTCCGCGTCTTTCTGCAGATGGCCGTGGTGCTGACTTTCGCGGCCGCCTCGCCAGTGGTGAAGGTCGGGCGCATTGCCGGCCAGTTCGCCAAGCCGCGCTCGTCGCCGACGGAAAAGCGCAATGGCCAAGAGCTGCCGGCGTACCGCGGCGATATCGTCAACGATATCGAGTTCACGCCAGAGGCGCGGATCCCGGATCCGCGCCGGCAGTTGGACGCTTACCGCCAGTCGGCGGCGACGCTGAATCTGCTGCGCGCTTTCGCGCAAGGTGGCTATGCCAACCTGGCCAGCGTGCAGCAATGGATGCTCGGGTTCGTGAAGGACTCGCCGCAATCACGCCGCTATATGGAACTTTCCAACCGCATTTCCGAGGCGCTGGGCTTCATGCAGGCCTGCGGTCTCGACCTCGAAACGCATCCGGAATTGCGCACGACGGATTTCTACACCAGCCATGAGGCGCTCTTGCTGCCTTACGAGCAGGCGATGACGCGCGTGGATTCCACTTCGGGCGATTGGTATTGCACCTCCGGCCACATGCTGTGGATCGGCGATCGCACGCGGCAGCTCGACCACGCGCATGTGGAATTCTGCCGCGGGATCAAGAATCCATTGGGATTAAAGTGCGGGCCTTCCAGCACACCCGACGGCCTGCTGAAGCTCATCGACATCTTGAATCCGGACAACGAGGCGGGGCGGCTTACGCTCATCTGCCGCATGGGCGCCGACCACGTCGGTGAGCATCTGCCGGCGCTGATCCGCGCGGTGAAGCGCGAAGGCAAGCAGGTGGTCTGGTCCTCCGATCCCATGCACGGGAACACGATCACCTCGGCCAGCGGCTACAAGACCCGCCCCTTCGACGCCATTCTCAAGGAAGTGAAGCACTTCTTCGAAGTTCATGCGGCGGAAGGCACCTATGCCGGCGGCGTGCATCTGGAGATGACGGGCACTAACGTAACCGAATGCACCGGCGGCGCGCGCGCGATCACGGAGGCCGATCTCAACGACCGCTATCACACCTTCTGCGATCCGCGGTTGAACGCCGAGCAGGCGATCGAAATGGCGTTCCTGCTGGCCGAGTTGTTGAAGGAAGAACGCGCCGGCAAGGCCAGACCGCTGTCGGCGGCCGCGGGCCTCTGAATTTTTGCTGCTCTTAATTGCGGGCTAGCCCGGCCGCATTTTCACAATGCGTAAAGGTAAACAGTCCCGCGTTATTGCCACGTTTACGATCGCAGGAAATCTTCGCATCTATTGGATGCCTATCGCGTGCAATCGCTAAAATTGTAACGACCGCGAAAACAATTTCGGCGGAAACTCCGTCCGCACAAACAAACGCGGGGGCGGTCGTGCAGGGGTTTCGCGGAGCGTTGCTGGTAGCCACGGCTTTCGTCGGAACCATGCCGATGTTTGCGGCAGCGGACCCCTTATTTCAAAAACCGCAAAAGCCCTCCGCTTATACGTTCGAACTGGGCGCGCGGTATTGGTACGGCCAAGGAGAGACCGCCAAAGATCTCTTCAACATCGCGGGCACGTCCATGGTGTCGCGGCTTACCTATGCCGATTTCCGTACGCATTCCGGTGAGATATTCGGCCGCATGGATCACACCAGCAGCCTGTTCTGGAAAGGATATGCTGGCACCGGCGCCATCCAGGGCGGCAACCTCAATGACGAGGATTTTCCGCCCCTGACATCGCCCTATTCAAGCACGACGAGCGAAATGCGGAAGGGCACCTTGTCCTATGCCAGCATCGACGGCGGCTTCAATGTCATCAAGGGCGGCGACTTCAGAGTCGGTCTGTTCGGCGGCTATCATTTTCTGACCGAGAAGTTGGATGCTTATGGCTGCACGCAGCTTGCGACCAATCCCTCGATCTGCGCCGGCTCGGTGCCGACATACGTCGCGGTCATTACTCAGGATAACACTTGGCATTCGCTGCGGCTCGGCATGGATGCCGAGCTTGAACTGTTCAACCGCCTGAGGCTTAGTCTCGATGCGGCATGGCTGCCTTATGTCTCGTTGAACGGCACGGATTCCCATTGGCTGCGCATCGGCACCAGCGCGGGCAGTTTCACCGGCGCGATCCCCGAAGACGGAACGGGCACTGGATGGCAGCTTGAAGCGGCGCTTTCGTACAAACTGACGGACAAGGCCAATATCGGCGTCGGCGGCCGTTATTGGCGGATGGAGACCGAGGGTCATACCCACTTCGAGGGGCGCGTGGTCGCTACCAACAGCGCGCCGCAACCGGTCAACTGGAAGACCGAGCACGTCGGCGTTTTTGTGCAGGCGAGCTTCAAGTTCGGTCCCTATTCCTCCAGCGGTTTCTGACGAGGCGGCATCGCATTGCCGCCCGCGGATAGAGGCGCTAGACCTTCCGCATGAGCGCCCCGCCTGCCAACCGTCTTGCGCTGACCATCGCCCAACTCAATCCCATCGTCGGCGACGTTGCCGGCAATGCGGAAAAGGTGCGCAGCGCGCGCGCGCGCGCGGCGGCTGACGGCTCCGATCTCGTCGTATTTCCCGAGCTGTTCATCGCCGGCTACCCGCCGGAGGATTTGGTCCTGAAGCCGGCATTCCAGGCCGCCTGCCGGGCTGCGGTTGAAAGTCTTGCGCGGGAGACGGCGGACGGCGGCCCTGCGCTTATCCTAGGAACGCCCTGGGCCGACGACGGCAAACTTTACAATGCTGTTGCTTTTCTGGATGGCGGCTTCATTTCCGCGCTGAGGTTCAAGGTCGACCTGCCGAACTACGGCGTGTTCGATGAAAAGCGGGTGTTCGTGCCCGGGCCGCTGCCGGGGCCGGTGAACTTTCGTGGCGTCAGGCTCGGGATTCCGATCTGTGAAGACATCTGGCGCGAGGAAGTGGTCGAGTGCCTCGCGGAAACCGGCGCCGAACTTCTCGTTGTGCCGAACGGATCGCCCTATTGGGGCGCCAAGGATGAAGTCAGGTTGAACATCACGGTGGCGCGGGTCAGCGAGCACGGCTTACCGCTGATCTATGTCAATCAAATCGGTGGTCAGGACGAACTGGTGTTCGACGGCGCTTCTTTCGCCCTGCATGCCGATCGTTCCTTGGCGTTTCAGTTGCCGGCGTTTCGCGAGACAGTCGTGACGGTGCATTGGGCGCGGGCAGGGGATACCTGGCGCTGCGAGCAGGGACCCATCGCTCCGCTCGCGGAAGGGGACCGGGCAGATTACGCCGCCTGCATGTTGGGCCTGCGCGATTATGTCAACAAGAACCGCTTCAAGGGCGTGGTGCTTGGTCTCTCCGGCGGTATTGATTCCGCGCTCTGCGCGGCGCTGGCGGTTGATGCATTGGGGGCCGAGCGCGTCCGCTGCGTGATGCTGCCCTACCGTTTCACCTCGCAAGAATCGCTGGATGACGCGGCGGCGGTCGCCAAGGCGCTGGGCGTGCAATACGACATCATGCCGATCGAGCCGGCGATCACCGGGCTGGAAAAGACGCTTGCGCCGCTGCTCTCCGGCCGCCCGCGCGACGTCACGGAAGAAAACTTGCAGGCGCGCGCACGCGGAACGCTTCTTATGGCCATATCCAACAAGCTCGGCCTGATGGTGGTCACCACCGGCAACAAGTCGGAGATGTCGGTCGGCTACGCCACGCTCTATGGCGACATGAATGGCGGGTTCAATCCCATCAAGGATCTCTACAAAACCCAGGTCTATCGCCTTTCGCGCCTGCGCAACTCCTGGAAGCCGGAGGATGCGTTCGGCCCGGATGGGCTAGTGATCCCGGAAAACATCCTGGTGCGCCCGCCGACGGCGGAATTGCGCGAGGGGCAAAGGGATCAGGACACGCTGCCGCCCTACGACGTGCTCGATCAAGTCCTCTATCGCCTGATCGAGCTGGAGGAACCGGTGGCCGTCATCATCGAAGCGGGCTTCGATCGGGAAACCGTCTTGAAGGTGGAGCGGATGGTGAATATTGCGGAATACAAGCGCCGTCAGGCTGCGCCCGGCGTCAAGGTGACATTGAAGAATTTCGGCCGCGACCGCCGTTATCCGATCACCAACCGATTCCAGGATGATGGGCGCACGCCGCCCAAGCCCGATCCGTCGCTGCTGAAGCCGGGCGCGACGGCGAAAAACGACGCCTTCGATTTTTGACGGGCGGCTGTGGTCGCTGCGAAACGTCAGCGCACCGGATAGAACGTCGGGCCGACGGCGCGCACTTTGCGTTTTTCCTGGCTGGCGGCGGTGCTGTCGCTCGACGTGCTTTCCGCGGGTGAAGCGGGAGTTGCGGCAGCCGCGCTTGCGGGCGGCTTGCTCGCGCCCGGTTTACCCGCGGGCAGCTTGGGCTGCGAGAGCTGCTTCGCGCGCTCTTCCGTCACGACGATATCGCCGTATTCCAGCGTGTTGTCGTCATACTGCTTGAGCGCATCCGCCCAGGACTGGCCGGCTCGTTTGCAACTGCACGACTTGTTGACTTCCTGACGGTAGCGGAAAGCGGTCGGCAGATCAGTGTAGGCTTGGCCGCTGATCGACGTCGCTTGGGTCATTTCCTCGCCGGGATTGCGGTAGGAATAGAGCCGTACTTCGGCGGCCGGGCACATGCGCTGGCAGGTCTGTTCGTCCTCGGCGAACCTGCTGGGCGACGTCGAATAGGAAATCGGGAAATAGTAGCCGTCGCAGGTGCGCACGCACACGGTGCGGAAGGTCGAGGACTGGAAGGGCCCTGACGAACTCAGGATGGAGCCGGGGCCGAACAGCGAGTCAAAAAATCCGCTCGGCTGGGTCGACGCGGAACGGTATTGCGGCCCGCAGTCGTTCTGTCCAAGCGACATCAGCAGCGACCGGCGCTGGCCTTCCCGGTCAGCGGTGCTGCCTTGCAACTGCTCAAGACTGCGCAGGATGGTGTCGAGATTGGCGCGCATGTCCTGAATTTGGCGGTTCACCTCGCCGCATTGCGCGGGCTGGCCGCTGAACAGGGAGAAGAATCCCGAGCCCTGACATCCCATACGGCGGGATTGAGCGATGATGCGGTCCAGCTCGAACTGCTGCTTATTGGAGGCATCTTCATAACGTCTGATCTGTTCCGCGCGGGCAGGGTCGCCCGCGCCGCGATCGAGCGAGGCGAGCTGTGCTTCGAGCCGCAGACAGACTTGGCTTTTTCCCGGCGCGCTCGGCGGCGCAGGGTAGCCCTGAGCCGACGCGGGAAGCGCCGAGCCCATGAGCATGAGAGCCGCGCCCGGCCCGAGAAGCCATTTTAACGCCGATGTCATTCGCAAAAGCCGTCCGCTTTTTTGCCCATGAAGCCCAAGATGGTGGCGAAATCACGAATCGCCGCCAAGGGCGTCCGGACCCCTGGCAGATAGTGTATCGCCAAAATGCTCGCGGGGCGAGACGACCCGAGCGGCCGGCGGCCTCGTTATTCCGCGTCGGGCTGATTCTCGGGGCGGGCTTTGTCGAAGGCGGGCAGGGCGAGGCACGCCGCATCCACCGCGACGATCTTGGGAAATGCGTCGAGCGGGACCTTCAAGCGCCGCGCGTTATACACCTGCGGCACGAGGCATATGTCGGCGAGGCCGGGCTGTGCACCGAAGGCGTAGGGGCCGGGCTTGATCATTTTCTCGATGGCGTCGAACCCGGTCAGCACCCAGTGATGATACCAGGCATCGATGGCGGCCTGCTCCTGGCCGAGATTGCGTTTGAGATATTGCAGCGTGCCCAAATTGTTCAGCGGATGGATGTCGCAAGCGATGATCTGGGAAACCGCGCGCACATGAGCGCGCTCGATCGGGTCGGCCGGCAACAGTGGCGGCTGCGGATAGGTCTCGTTGAGGTAGCCGATGATCGCCAGGGACTGGATCAGCGTCTCGCCGCTGGACAGCACCAGGGAAGGCACCCGCATCTGCGGATTGACCGCCCGATATTCCGCGCTCCGATGACGGCCGCCATCCTTTTGCAGATGGATGGGGACCATCTCGTAGGAAAGATTTTTCAGGTTGAGCGCGATGCGCACGCGATACGCCGCCGATGAGCGGAAATACGAATAAAGCTTCACGTCAAATCCCCCTGGCATTTCAGGACAGTATTATTGCCCTGCTTCCCGTAGACCATGACGCAAGTTTTACCGCCGGGCAACCACTGGCCCGTTGCTCAATAAACAAGCCGCAGCGATCAATTTTTCGGATGGCCGGGAAAAGAAGCGGGTCCGGTGGCGGAAAGCATCACGATCGTACCGACCAGCATGCACAGAAACATGATCTTCATCGCGCGACTCCATGAATCTGTTTGGGGTGACAACGCCATGCCCACGGCGGAGGTTCCGCTCAGGCGGGCATTCGCAACGTCGCGAGCATTTCCCCGCAGGCGTCCGCGCATTTTGTGCAAGCGTCCGCGCAGACGCGGCAATGTTTGTGTTTTTCCGCATGGCGGCCGCATTCGGCGGCACAGGCGCGGCAGAAAGCGATGCAGGTGGTGAGCTGAGCTTCCAGCGGCTGCCTATTTCCTGCCTTATTTGCGCGCGCGACCACGCTGCCGGTGGCGGCGCACACCGCCGCGCAATCCAGATTGAGGCGGATGCAGGCGATCAACGCTTCAACATGCTTTTCGGAAAGACATGCGTCGGCGCAGGCGGTGCATGTCTCGACGCAAAGCGAGCAGGCGTCGATGCAGGCGCTGATAGCATCGGAATGGGCCGGATGCTCGGGATGCGAGCGGAACATAGCGCGGACGACGGACATGCTGCGGTTCCCTTTTTTGTTGCTCCCCGAAACGGTTAGGGAACAATCGGGGGAAGGGTTGGTTCCGCCAAATCCGTAAGTTCCGCGGGTTCCATCACGCCGCGGCAAAATCGAATCAGTATGACGTGAGCCGCCGGAGCGCCTTTATCTCAGCGCGAGCACTCGATGGCGACGAATTCCTCGCAGGCTCCGCCGCGGCATCCGCCGGATGCGCCGGTCGGCACCGCTCCGGTGATCTCTTCGCGATCGACTTTGCGGTAGGAGACAGCCTGGTTGAATTCGCGGGAGCGGCAATAGGCGGTGGCGACCGTGGCCCCGCATGGTGCGCCGCTGGCGAGACAACGGTCGGCGCTCTGACCATTCCCGTTGTTGGAGATGATGAACATGCGCCTTTCCGCTTGCGCGGAAGCCGCAATGACAATCGCGGCGCCGAAGGCGAGGACGGCGAGGATGGACCGCATGGGGGAGCTCTCTGGCGGACGTAGTGCCGCAACTGAGAAGAATGGAAGCAAAGCATTAACAGGTCGTTAACCGAATCCGGGTGGTTCGGATCGGCTTCCGGCTGCGCCCCTTGGCGGGAGACGGCGAGAAAAGGTCCACTTTGCAGGCTCTTGACGGCGGCGGCGGGCTTGACCATTCTCCGCCGGATGAACGGCCATTTCCTCCAGATCGGCATTTGCCGGGAGATTATTAGCTAGCTCACAGCTGGCTGAGGCCGCCTTTTCTCTCGCCCCTCGAAGAAAACGGATGCCCCGGCCAGCAGGCCAGGGGAGTCTTTTGGCGCGGTTTTCGCTGGAAATCGAGCCGGAGCGTCCCAGCTTCGACAGGGTGCCATGGAATTGAAGCTTTACGACACGCTGACGCGCCAGAAGCGGCCTTTCGCGCCGATCGATCCCGCGCGCGTGCGCATGTATGTCTGCGGCCCGACGGTCTACGACTTCGCGCATATCGGCAACGCGCGGCCCGTCATCGTCTTCGACGTGCTGTTCCGGTTGCTGCGGCATCTCTACGGGCCGGAGCACGTCACCTATGTGCGCAACATCACGGACGTGGACGACAAGATCAACGCGCGGGCGGCGGAACGCGGCATTTCCATCCGCGATCTCACCGAGCAGACCTACGCCGACTTCAAGCAGGATGTCGCTGCGCTCGGCTGCCTGCCGCCCACGGTGGAGCCGCGCGCGACCGAGCATATCGAAGAGATGAAGACTCTCATCGAGCGATTGGTGAAGTCCGGTCACGCCTATGCCGCCGAAGAGCATGTGCTATTCAGCGTGCCATCGATGAAGGATTACGGCGAACTTTCGAAGCGGCCGCTGAAGGAGATGATCGCCGGCGCGCGGGTCGAGGTGGCGCCCTATAAGCGCGATCCGATGGATTTTGTTTTGTGGAAGCCCTCGAAGGAAGGCGAGCCGGCCTGGCCTTCGCCCGCGGGCATCAAGACGCCGGGGCGTCCAGGCTGGCACATCGAATGCTCGGCGATGTCATGGAAGCATCTCGGCGAGACCTTCGACATCCACGGCGGCGGCATCGATCTTGTGTTTCCGCATCACGAGAACGAGATCGCGCAATCGCGCTGCGCGTTTCATACGAAGGTGATGGCGAATACTTGGATGCACAACGGATTCCTGCAAGTCGAAGGCGAGAAGATGTCGAAGAGTCTCGGCAACTTCGTGACGATTAGGGAGCTATTGACGGGTTGGAACGGAATTGGTTGGCCGGGAGAAGTTATCCGTCTCGCGATGCTTATGACGCACTATCGGCAACCAATTGATTTTAATGAAAGGGCATTAGAGCAAGCTCAACTCGCACTAAGGTACTTTAAGACCTTTGGTTCAGAGCCCTTTGGCATGAAGCCATCCGATGAATTTATGGCGGCAATGCGCGATGATTTGAATACGCCTCTTGCGATTGCGGAACTTCACCGACTGCTAAAGGCGGCACGCGAGGGTACGTATGAGCTTGCCAGCAGGATGACGGAGCCAAATGCGCGAATGGATATATCGACGTTCGCGCCCGGTAGGCAGCTGTGGGCAGGCCTAGAATTGCTTGGCATCGACATCAATAAATACGATCCAGATTGGCGCCAGAAGGAAATAAGTCCGGAACTTGCCGCGGAACAGGCTGCAAGAATCGAAAGTCTGGTCAACGCGCGCAACGCCGCGCGCAATGCGAAGAACTTTGCTGAAGCTGACCGCATCCGCGATGAGCTTGCTGCCATGGGCGTTGTACTGAAGGATTCCAAGGACGGCACTACTTGGGAGATAGCGCGATGAGTGGATTGCCCATCACCGGCGGTTGCCAATGCGGCGCTGTGCGTTTTCGCGTAGCGCGTTTCGGGCGCGCCTCTATCTGTCACTGCCGGATGTGCCAGAAAGCCTTTGGCGGTTTTTTCGGTCCGCTCGTCACCGCATACGAACTTGAATGGACGCGCGGTGGACCAAAGTATTTTGCGAGTTCCGACAAGGTCCGGCGTGGCTTCTGCGCCATGTGCGGCACGCCTCTGACTTATGAATATGGTGGCCCGTCTGAAGTCGCCATCGGCGCGCTCGACAATCCCGAACTTGCGCCACCCACGATCCAGGTCAATCCAGACGACAAGCTCGCATTCTTCGATGGACTTTGTGCGCTGCCGACCCGAAAGCCCGATGAAGATCCGAAGGCTGAAGCGTTCAAGGCGTCACTGACGAGTTTGCAGCACCCAGACCATGACACGACCGAATGGCCTGGCAGCGAAAGAGGCGCGCGATGATGGCCGTGGCGCATCCGAAGCTGGCGCTGCGTCCGCTTTTACCGGCGGATGCGCCGATGCTGGCTGAGATTTTCCGCGCCGCCATCGAGGAACTGACGGCGGATGACTATACGGAGGCGCAGCGGGAGGCATGGGCTTCCGCCGCCGCCGATGAGACCGATTTCGCCGCGCGGCTCGGCAATCAGCTCACGCTGATCGGCACGCTGGACGGCTCGCCGCTCGGCTTCATCTCTCTTGCCGGCTCCGAGCGGATCGACATGCTCTACGTGCATCCGGCCGCGGCGGGGCAGGGCATCGGCGCCATGCTGTTCGACGCGGTGGAAAAGCTCGCCCGGTCGCGCGGTGCGTCCCGCTTGACCGTGGATGCGAGCGACAACGCCAGCGGTTTTTTCCAGCATCGCGGCTTCGTCGCGCAGCAGCGCAATACCGTATTGCGTGGCGACGAATGGCTGGCCAACACCACCATGGAAAAGAAACTCACTGCCAAGGAGAGCGCATCATGAAACGTCCGGATACGCCGTTCCCGCGCCACTGGCTCTACTATATCGTCCTCAAGTTCGTGGTGATTGCTGCCGCGCTCCTGCTGGCGTTTTATATCTATACGAGGTTTGTCTGATCATGCCGCGCGAGCGCCTCGATATTATGCTGCGCAGTGGTGCGCATCTTTCTGCTCCCTCCCCCCTTGTGGGGGAGGGTTGGGGAGGGGGGTACGTCGTGCGCTCTAAGTTTGCAGCCCCCCCCCTCCCGGCACAGCTTCGCTGTGCCGACCTCCCCCACAAGGGGGGAGGTAACAAGAGGGTGCGGCCTCGATGAGCAAAGAACGGCTCTATCTCTTCGACACCACGCTGCGCGACGGCGCACAGACGAATGGCGTCGATTTCACGCTGCATGACAAGCTCGCCGTTTCGGCCATGCTCGACGGGCTCGGCATTGACTACATCGAGGGCGGCTATCCCGGCGCCAATCCGACCGACACCCAATTTTTCGCGGAAGACCGCAAGCTCGCGGCGACCTTCACCGCCTTCGGCATGACAAGGCGGCCGGGCCGTTCCACGTCGAACGATCCCGGCTTGGCTGCTTTGTTGGAAGCGAAGGCCGACGCCATCTGCTTCGTCGCAAAATCCTGGGACTACCACGTGCGCGTGGCACTGGAGACCACGGAAGAAGAGAACCTTGCCTCCATCCGCGACAGCGTGCGCGCCGCCAAGGCCAAGGGCCGCGAGGTCTTGCTCGACTGCGAGCATTTCTTCGACGGCTACAAGGCCAATCCGAAATATGCGCTGGCCTGCGCCAAGGCGGCCTATGACGAAGGCGCGCGCTGGGTGGTGCTGTGCGACACCAATGGCGGCGCGCTGCCGCACGAGGTGGAGGCGATCGTCGGCGAGGTGGTCAAGCATATCCCCGGCGACCACGTCGGCATTCATGCCCACAACGATACCGAACAGGCGGTGGCGAACTCGCTGGCAGCGGTGCGCGCGGGCGCGCGCCAGATCCAGGGCACGCTCAACGGGCTGGGCGAGCGTTGCGGTAACGCCAACCTCGTCTCCATCATCCCGACTCTGAAGTTGAAGCCGCATTACGCGGAGCGGTTCGAGATCGGCGTGTCGGAAGAAAAGCTCAAGGGCCTTACCCACGCCTCGCGCGCGCTCGACGAGATACTCAACCGTGCACCGAACCGCCATGCGCCCTATGTCGGTGAAAGCGCCTTCGCCACCAAGGCTGGCATCCATGCGTCAGCCATCCTCAAGGATCCGGCGACCTACGAGCATGTGGAGCCGGCAACCGTGGGCAACCGTCGCAAGCTGATGGTCTCGGACCAGGGCGGGCGATCGAACATTCTGGCCGAGTTGGAGCGCATCGGCATCAAGGCCGACAAGGACGATCCGCGTATCGGGCGGCTATTGGACGAAGTGAAGGCGCGCGAGGCCATCGGCTATGCCTATGAGGCGGCGGAGGCATCGTTCGAACTACTGGCGCGACGCATCCTCGGCAGCGTGCCTGATTTTTTCACCGTCGAGCAGTTCGACGTCAATGTGGAGCACCGGATCAACGCCGTCGGCGAGCACGTCGCGGTGTCGATGGCGGTGGCCAAGGTGAAGATCGGCGGCGAGACGCTGATCTCCGCGGGCGAGGGTAACGGCCCGGTGAATGCGCTCGACGTGGCGTTGCGCAAGGACCTCGGAAAATATCAGCGCTATATCGAAGGGCTGGAGCTTACCGATTATCGCGTCCGTATCCTCAATGCCGGCACTGAGGCCGTAACGCGCGTCTTGATCGAAAGCCAGGATGAGAACGGCGACCGCTGGACCACCGTGGGCGTCTCGCCCAACATCATCGACGCCTCGTTCCAGGCGCTGATGGATTCCATCGTCTACAAGCTGATCAAGAGCGGCGCGCCGGCGTAGTCATCGTCATTCCGGGACGGCGCAAAGCGCCGGGCCCGGAATCCAGATGCCCATTCGGAGCGTACCTCTGGATTCCAGGTTCGCTCGCGCCCCGGAATGACGAAAGTTAGATTGCCTCACATCCGCTCCGGCTCGACCGTCTTCATGGTCTTCTCCGGCTCGGGGACCGGCGCCAGCGCTTCGCGCAGCCGCGGCAGAATGTCCGCGACCTTGTCGACAACGAGGAGCTTGACCGCGAGGCTGGGGCGGATGAACTCCAGGGCTTCCATGTGTTCGAGCAGGGAGCAGAGCGGATCCCAAAAATCTTCGATACTGGCGGCGAGGATCGGCTTCTTGTGCTGACCGAGTTGCGCCCACGTCAATTGCTCGACAAGCTCCTCAAGGGTGCCGGCGCCGCCCGGCAATGCGACGAAGGCGTCGGACCGCTCGAACATGAGCCGTTTGCGCTCGTGCATATCCTTGGTGATGATGAGGTTCTGCGCCCCCGGCAGCACGCCTTCCCGGTTGATCAGGAAGTCCGGGATGATGCCAGTCACCTTGCCGCCGTGTTGCAGCACCGACTTGGCCAATTCCCCCATCAGCCCGACCGAGCCGCCGCCATAGACAAGCTCGATGTTGTTTTGCGCGAGAAGTTTCCCGAATTCGCGCGCCGCCTCGACGAACGCCGGATTCTTGCCGGGTCCGGAGCCGCAATAGACGCAGATGGTTCGAAGAGTGCTCATGGTTCGGGATGTGGCATCGGCGTTGGGGGAGCGTCAAGGCGGCGTCTTGCAACGCAAAGCGGCCAAATAGGGTTCCCGGCGGCATGGGAAGGCCGCGCCCTGGCGCTATCCCCCGTGAACCTTGGCAGGGAATCCCCTATATGAAGGGGAACGGTCTGCCCCCTGCGCGGACCCGCGCATGGACCAAGGCATGAGTGACGTTCAAGTTCGATCCGTCCGGTCGCTGAAACGCGACGTCTCCGCCGAGAGGATGGGGTCGCTGCTTCAAGCCCTGCGCCGGTTATGGCCCTATATCTGGCCGTCCGACCGGCCCGATCTGAAGATGCGGGTCACGCTGGCCATGGCGCTGCTGCTGTTGGCCAAGCTCACCACCATCGCCGTGCCCTTCACCTTCAAATGGGCGACCGACGCCTTGACCGGGCAGGGCAGCGCGCCGGTTGCTCCGTCATGGTGGGGCTGGGCCCTGGTCGCGCCGGCGACCTTGACCGTCGCCTATGGCGGCATGCGCATCCTGATGGCGCTCATCACGCAGGCGCGCGACGGCATGTTCGCCAAAGTGGCGATGAACGCGGTGCGCCGCCTTGCCCTGATGACGTTCAAGCACATGCATCTGCTGTCGCTGCGCTTCCATCTCGAGCGCAAGACCGGCGGGCTGACGCGCGTGCTGGAGCGCGGCCGCAACGGCATCGAGACCATCGTGCGCATGGTGATCCTGCAAGCGGCGCCGACCATCGTCGAATTTGCGATGATCATCGGCGTGCTGCTGTATGTGTTCGATTGGCGCTACGTGGTCGTCGTCGTGACCACGATTGTCTTCTACATGGTCTATACCTATTACGCGACCGAGTGGCGCATCGGAATCCGCCGCAGGATGAACGATAGCGATACCGACGCCAACACCAAAGCGATCGACTCGCTGCTCAACTATGAGACGGTGAAATATTTCAGCGCCGAGGAGCGCGAGGCCAAACGCTACGACAAGTCGATGGAGCGTTACGAGGTGGCGAGCGTGAATTCCTACGTCTCGCTCGCGGTGCTCAATGCCGGCCAAGCCACCATCTTCGCCATCGGCCTTACGCTCGCGATGGTCTTGTGCGTGCGCGGCGTCCAGAACGGCACCAACACCGTCGGCGACTTCGTGATGATCAACGCGATGATGATCCAGCTCTACCAGCCGCTCAATTTCATGGGCATGGTCTATCGCGAGATCAAGCAGGCGATCATCGACATTGAGACCATGTTCTCGATTCTCGGGCGCCCGCCGGAAATCAACGACCGGCCGGACGCGCAGCCGCTGGCGGTGACCAAGGGCACGATCCGTTTCGACAATGTGGTCTTTGCCTACGATCCCGAGCGCACGATCCTCAAGGGACTCAGCTTCGAGGTGCCGGCCGGCCGCACGGTGGCCATTGTCGGGCCGTCCGGTGCGGGCAAGTCCACCATCTCGCGCCTCTTGTTCCGCTTCTACGAGATCACGGACGGACGCATTCTCATCGACGGCCAGGATATCCGCGACGTGACGCAGAAATCCTTGCGCGAAGCAATCGGCATGGTCCCGCAGGATACGGTGCTGTTCAACGACACCATCCGCTACAACATCCGCTATGGCCGCTGGGAAGCGAGCGACGCCGAGGTGGAGGAAGCCGCGCGCCTGGCGCAGATCGACGGCTTCATCCGCCTGGCGCCCAAGGGCTATGATACGGAAGTAGGCGAGCGTGGATTGAAACTATCCGGAGGCGAGAAGCAGCGCGTCGCCATCGCACGGACCATCCTCAAGGGGCCACCAATCCTCGTTCTCGACGAAGCCACCTCCGCGCTCGACAGCCATACCGAGAAGGACATCCAGGACGCGCTCGATCGCGTATCGCGCAACCGCACCACGCTGGTCATCGCGCACCGGCTTTCGACCATTGTCGGCGCCGACGAGATCATCGTGCTGGACAAGGGAATCATCGTCGAGCGCGGGACGCATCAGCAGCTTCTGGCGGCGGACGGCCTCTATGCCAGCATGTGGAACCGTCAGCGCGAAGCCGAAGAAGCGCGCGAGAAGCTCGCGCGCGTCGAGGAAGAAGAGGGCGGTGAAAATCGCAACCCGCCCGAGAACGATCGGTTGGCGCCAGCCGCCGCCGCGGAATAATTGAAAAGAGAAGGCACTGAATTCCTATGTCCATCGCCGCTTCCATCCGCTCGCAACTCGTCCCCATTCATCGTGAAGGCTATCCTTTCATCGGGGTCTTCGCGCTTGTCAGCCTTGTGCTGTTCTGGCTCTGGCCGCCGCTCGGTTGGATCGGAACGGCTTTGACCGTTTGGTGCGCATTGTTTTTCCGCGATCCGCCGCGGGTCATTCCCGTTCGCGATGGACTTGTGGTCGCGCCGGCCGATGGCCGTATCAGCCTGATCATGGAAGCGCTGCCGCCGAAGGAGCTTGGCCTCGGCGACGCGCCCTTGCCGCGGCTTTCGATTTTCATGAGCGTCTTCGATTGCCACATCAACCGAAGCCCGATCCCCGGCCGCATCGAGCGCATCGTCTATCGCGCCGGGGCCTTTCTGAACGCGGATCTGGACAAGGCGAGCGAGGACAACGAGCGCAATTCGTTCATCATCACGGCGCCGGGCATGCGCATCGGGGTCGTGCAGATTGCCGGGCTCGTGGCCCGCCGCATCGTGCCTTTTGTGAAGGAAGGCGACACAATGGCCGCCGGGCAGCGGATTGGAATGATTCGCTTCGGCTCGCGGGTTGACGTCTATCTGCCCGCGGGCGGCAAATTCCTCGCGGCTGTCGGTCAGAACTCCGTCGCCGGTGAGACGGTGCTCGCGGACCTGCGTCTCAACGAGAATGGCCGCAGCTTCCGCATCGATTGACCGTTTAACCACGCTTCGCCATCCGGTGGCGGCGCAGGCCCGGAAAGGTTATATTGGCGTCATGGCATTCACACCCTTCGAGCCTGATCGTCCCGAGGCCAAACGCCGCCGCTTCGGCCCGATTCCCGTTCGCATCCTGCTGCCGAACCTGGTGACTCTGCTCGCGCTCTGCGTTGGGCTGACCGGCATCCGGCTTGCCTTCGAAGGCAAGCTTGAGCTGGCGCTCTACGCCATCGTATTCGCGGCCGCGCTCGACGGCGTCGATGGTCGCTTGGCACGCCTGATCAAGGGACAATCGAAATTCGGAGCGGAGCTGGACAGTCTCGCCGACTTCATGAATTTCGGCTGTGCTCCCGCGTTGTTCCTCTATCTGTGGGGCCTGCATCATCTCGGCAATGTCGGCTGGATCGCCGCGATGGTCTTCGCGATCTGCGCGGCGTTGCGGCTCGCGCGTTTCAACGTGATGATCGACGATCCGAACAAGCCCGCCTGGGCTGGAAACTTCTTCACCGGCGTGCCGGCCCCAGCGGGAGCGCTGGTGGTGCTGCTGCCGATCTATCTGAACCTGCTTGGCTGGTTCCATGCGCCGGCGACGCTGACGTTGGTTTACACGGTAGCCATCGCGGCGCTGATGGTGTCGCGCATTCCGGTGTTCTCCGGCAAGAAAGTCGGCAAAAGAGTCTCGCCTGAAATCGTGCTGCCGATCTTCGTCGTGATCGTCATATTTCTCGCGCTTCTCATCAGCTATCCGTGGGAGGTGCTGAGCATCGGCACGCTGCTCTATCTGGCGGCCCTGCCGCTGGGCTGGCTTTCCTATCGCGACTACGAGCGCAAAGCCGCGAGCGAAGAGACATCAACGGCGAAGGCCGTCGCGGACGGCGCACCCTCGCCCGGCGAGGCGCGGCCGTCGCCTGTGGGAGGCGACTCGCCCCCGGATCGCGACCGTCCCACTCGGCTCAATTGATCCTACTTCGCCGGATTGCGCTCTAGCGCTCCAGCTACACCAACTCGCGATTGGCCATCTCGCCTTCGAAACGGCGGGCGGTGTTCTGCTTCATTTGCACCAACTGCTTACGGTTGTGGTCCTCGATCACCAGCGAGTCCTGCTCGAAGACCCACCGGCGGCTCATGTAGAAATTTCCCGGGCATCCCCCTTCGGGCGCGATGGCACCCTCGGTCGCGCCGGCGGGAGCGGTGAATGTCATGGCGCAGGCGCCGCCGCTGGCGGAAACGATCCGCCAGCGTCCCGCCATATCGACAGGGGGAGAGGCGGCGACAGAGGCTGACGATGGGCCGGGGCGAGCCGGCGAGGAGGAGAAAAGGTCGCTGGAGGCCAATCCGCCGCAGCCCGCAAGCGCCAAGCCGGCCAGAAGGGCCACACCGCGCGTGGCCAAAAAAAGTTGGGTAGGCCATCAATGCTCCATTTTGCCTGTCACATCGGCAGCATAACTAGTTCCGTAGCGTCTTCCACGCCTCGATGCTTTCCGGCCGTTTCAAAGGCGCCCAGCGCGCCCGGCCGGGCACCCCCAAAGTCACAGCCCGTTACCGGTAACCCTCCCTTAAGCGCACAGGGGCTAGGGTCTTTCGGGTGGCGCAGAAGGCGCCTCCTCGCGTTTGGTTGGGGGGTTCCATGGATATCGCAACGACGCTCGGTCTTCTTGCCGGGGCGGTCGTCCTGTGCGCGCTCATCCTCATGGGCGGCGACCTGCGGATGTTCGCGGACCTGCACGCTGCCATCGTGATCTTCGGTGGCGCCTTCGCCGCGACCCTGATCCGCTTCCCGCTGGCGTCGATCTTCCACGGTCTTCCGATCGGCGCGAAATATGCCTTTTCTCTGCGCCGTACCACCCAGCGCGAGCTGGTCGACGAGATTGCCGGATTGGCGGAAGTCGCGCGCAAGCAGGGCCCCATCGGACTGGAAAAGGTCGAGGTCGAAGATCCGTTCCTGGCGAAGGGTATCCGCTTCGTCGCCGACGGCTACGATGCCGATTTCATTCGCGACAATCTCGAACGCGACCGCGACAACTTCATCACGCATCTCGATGAGGGGCAGAAAATCTATCGCGCCATCGGCGACTGCGCGCCCGCATTCGGCATGATCGGCACCTTGATCGGCATGGTGCAGATGTTCGCCAACATGACCGACCCCTCCAAGCTCGGGCCGTACATGGCCGTGGCGCTGCTCGCGACGTTCTATGGCGCGGCGGTGGCCAACCTGTTTTGCCTGCCGATCGCCGACAAACTGCAACTGAAGCTGCATGACGAAGACATCAACCGCACGCTCATCATCGACGGCATTTTGATGATCCGCGACGCCAAGAGCCCGACCTTGGTGCGGGAAATGCTGCTTGCCTATCTGCCGGAACGCCATCGTCACGATGAGGAAGCGGAACCGGAGGCGGCGGCCGCCTAGCGTCTCTCCGGCGCTTCCGTCAGCATGGACTTGAGGGCATGGCCAAGAAGAAAGCAGGGGCGCACGCGGCAGGAGGTCACGGCTGGTTCGTGACTTTCGCGGACCTCATGGGCCTGCTTGTCGCCTTCTTCGTGATGCTGGTCGCGTTTTCCACCCAGGACCAAGCCAAGCTTCAGGTTGTCGCCGGTTCGATGCGCGATGCCTTCGGCGTGCAGGACAGGGTGCGCTATTCCGGCATCATCGAGGTGCTTGGGCTCCCGACCAGGCCGAAGCTGAAGAACGCGGCGAATATTCCCGCCGAGGAAGCGTCAGCAACGCCGAGCCCCGACGAACACGACCGCCAGCGCAATTACGGAGCAAAATTCAAGGAAGACCGGTCCTTCGCCATGGCATCGGCATCGTTGCGCCAAGCGATGCAGGAGATGCCGGAAATCAGCGAAGTGTCGAAGAACATCATGGTGGAGGAGACCAAGGAGGGCTTGAACATCGAGATTGTCGATCAGGACGGCCGCTCGATGTTCGCCGAAGGGTCGAAAGAGCCAAACGACCGCACGCGCAAGCTTATCCAGAAACTGGCCGGACCGCTGAAATTGATGCCCTTCCGCATTTCCGTCATCGGCCATACCTCGGCGAGCCGCGTGCCGCCGAAGCCCGGCTATGGCCCTTGGGACCTATCGGCTGACCGCGCCAACGCCGTGCGGCAGGTTTTGCAGCAGGAGGGTGTGCCGTCCGCGCATGTGTTCATGGTGGCAGGCAAGGCCGACACCCAGCCGTTGTTTCCGGATGACCCCTATATTGCGGCTAATCGACGGGTCACGATCACATTGATGCGGGAAGAACCGCCTCTACCCCCGGGATTCACGCCCTGAAAGCGGCCTGCGGAAATTCATCTGTGTTTTCAGGCTCATCCACCCTGGTTTACCCCGTGGTACTGACGATAGGCCGATGATATAACGCCGCTCCCATCGCTGTAGCTTCGCGGCGAAGCTCGAAAAATCTATGGAAAAGACTGAACAGATGACGCCGACAGCGGCAGCGGTTGATTCCGAAGAACATCCCCGCAAAACCAGTTTTTGGAAGCTTACGCTCGGAAGTCTCGGTGTCGTCTATGGCGATATCGGGACGAGCCCGCTCTATGCGTTCCGCGAAGCATTGCACGCCGCCGCCGGGGATGGAGTCGTCACCCGGGAAATGGTCCTTGGGGTGCTCTCGCTTATTCTCTGGTCGCTCATCCTCGTCGTCACGCTCAAGTACGTGCTGGTGCTCTTGCGCGCGGACAATAACGGCGAGGGCGGCATACTTTCGCTAACGGCCTTGGCCTTTCGCGCCTTGGGCCGGCGCGCCCCCGCGGTGCTCATGCTCGGTATCGTTGGCGCTTCGATGTTTTATGGCTCGTCGCTGATCACGCCGGCACTGTCGGTGCTATCCGCGGTGGAGGGCCTCCAGGTCGCCACGCCGGCATTCGAGCCTTTTATTCTGCCGCTGACCTTTTTCATCCTGACCTGTCTCTTCGCCGTGCAGTCCCATGGCACGGGCAAGGTTTCAGCTTTGTTTGGACCGATCACGGCAGTGTGGTTCCTGGTCGTGGCGGTGATTGGCGGCATGCATATCGCCGATGATCCGACCGTGCTTGCGGCCATCAATCCGGTTCACGGGTTCACGTTCCTTGCGGGCCATGGGACGATTGGTCTGGTGACGCTCGGCGCCGTGTTTCTTGCTGTCACGGGCAGCGAAGCTCTTTACGCCGATCTCGGCCATTTTGGCCGGAAGCCCATTCAAGCCGCCTGGATCTTTGTGGTCTTGCCGGCGCTGGTCATCAACTACTTCGGACAAGGCGCGCTGGTGCTGTCAAATCCGGCCGCCGTAGCAAATCCGTTCTACCGGCTCGTGCCGGAGTCGATGCTGTTGCCGCTGGTGGCGCTCGCGACGGCGGCCACGATCATCGCCAGCCAGGCGGTTATTACTGGCGCCTATTCGCTCACCCAGCAGGCAATCCAGCTTGGCTTGCTGCCGCGCTTCGAAATCCGCCACACGTCGGAAGCGCATTACGGGCAGATCTACATTCCGCGGATCAATTTCCTGTTGTTTATCGGTGTCATGCTGCTGGTAGGGCTGTTCCGCACATCGAGCGAGCTAGCCGCAGCTTACACCCTAGCCGTGGCAGCGACGGTGTGGGTCGCAAGCCCGCTTGGCTTGGTCGTGATCTGGAAGCTGTGGCAGTGGCCATTGTGGGCCGCGGGGCTGTTGATGATGCCCTTCATCCTCATCGACAGCGCATTCCTCCTGGCTTCCATGATGAAGCTGCTGGAAGGTGCATGGGTCCCTGTGCTCTTCGGCGGACTGGTCGTGCTTGTGATGATCACTTGGCGGCGCGGCACGGCCATTCTGGCGCAAAAGACGCGCCGCACGGAAATTCCGCTCGATACGCTGATCCGAAGCTTTGAAAAGAAGCCGCCGCACATCGTGCCTGGGACGGCTGTGTTTCTGACCAGCGACCCGGAATTTGCGCCGACCGCGCTCCTGCACAATCTCAAGCACAACAAGGTGCTGCACGAGCACAATGTGATTCTGACGGTGGTCATCGCCGACACGCCGCGCGTGGCACTCAGGGACCGGGTGACCATCACGCCGATCTCGCCCTTGTTCAGGCGCGTGGCGCTGCGGTTCGGCTACGTGGAATCTCCGAACGTGCCGAAGGCGCTCGCCATTGCCCGCAAGCACGGCTGGTACTTCGACATCATGTCGACGTCGTTCTTCCTGTCGCGGCGATCGCTGAAGCCGGCCGCGCATTCCGGAATGCCCCGCTGGCAAGACCGGCTTTTCATTGCTCTCGCCCGGTCGGCGAGCGACGCGACGGAGTTCTTCCACATTCCGACCGGGCGGGTGGTCGAAGTGGGCACCCAGGTCACGATCTAGTTAGGCTCCAACTGGCTCTTGTCAGGTAAGTAATTGATTTTACTATAAAATTATACTGTTTGTCGGTGTGAGTGTTGCTGCCTTTGCATATCTGAGGGGGCGGCTGGACATGCGTCGTCAGTATCCAGTTGGGCGAAGAAGGCCTACATAGCTGCCGCGCCATGTTGCGGCGCAGCAAAGGAGCAGGCGTTTTCCGCCTGACCGCATTTCAATGTCCGACATTATTGTGACCCCCTTCGGGGGTGAGACGCCGACCGCCGGCGGCGGCAACGCGCGCCATAAAACCAAGTTCTGGGCACTCACACTCGGCAGCATCGGCGTCGTTTACGGCGACATCGGCACCAGCCCGCTCTACGCGATGCGCGAGTCGGTGCTCGCCGCCGTCGGAACGGGCAACCCCGCGACCGAGGAGGCCGTTCTTGGAATCCTGTCGCTCATCATCTGGGCGCTGATCGTCGTCGTCACGCTGAAATACGTCGTGATCCTTCTACGCGCCGACAACAACGGCGAAGGCGGAACGCTGGCGTTGATGGCGTTGGGCCATCGTGCTCTGGAGCGCGGCGGGGGGATTGTCGTTCTGCTCGGTATCATCAGCGCGGCATTGTTTTACGGCGATGCCATTATCACGCCCGCGCTCTCGGTCCTGTCCGCGGTTGAAGGCCTGAAGGTAATCACGCCGGCATTCGAGCCCTATGTCGTTTCGATCGCGTTTGTCATCCTCGTCGGTTTGTTTTCGGTGCAATCGCACGGCACGGCGCGGGTGGCCGCCTATTTCGGGCCCATCACGCTCGTCTGGTTCGTCGCGCTGGCGATCGCGGGCATCTGGCACATTTCACAAAATCTTTCCGTCCTGCAGGCTTTCAATCCGGTGCACGGGCTCACGTTCCTCATGGGCCATGGCCTGATTGGACTTCTGACTCTTGGCGCGGTGTTTCTTGTCGTGACGGGATCGGAGGCGCTCTATGCCGACCTTGGGCATTTTGGCCGGGGTCCGATCCGCACGGCCTGGCTATCCGTTGCCCTTCCAGCACTCACCATCAATTATCTCGGCCAGGGCGCGCTCGTGCTCGCAAATCCGAAAGCCATCGAGAATCCGTTCTTCCTTCTCTATCCGGAATGGGCGATCCTGCCGATGGTGGGGCTCGCGACGGCTGCAACTGTAATTGCGAGCCAGGCGGTAATCACCGGCGCCTATTCTATCACCAGTCAGGCGGTGCAGCTCGGATTGCTCCCGCGTCTCGAAATCCGGCACACGTCGGAAGCGCAATTCGGGCAAATCTACATGCCGCGCGTCAATGCGCTACTGTTGCTCGGCGTTGCGCTGCTCGTCGTTCTCTTCGCTTCATCGAGTGCGCTCGCGTCGGCCTATGGCATTGCCGTCACGGGCACCATGGTTGTCACGTCGATGTTAGCCTTTGTCGTGATCTGGAAGGTTTGGCGATGGTCGCCGTTTGCCGCGGCGATCCTGATTGCGCCGTTCTTGTTCATCGACTTGACGTTCCTGTCCGCCAATCTGCTCAAAGTGTTTGAGGGCGGTTGGGTGCCGTTGGCGCTCGGCGCCGTGTTGATCCTCATCATGTATACGTGGCGCCGCGGCAGCCGGCTTCTGTTCCAGAAGACGCGGCGACTCGAAACCCCGCTCGTCGATCTCGTGAAGATGTTGGAGAAAAAGCCTCCGCAACGTGTGCCGGGCACGGCGGTATTCCTGACCAGCGATCCGGAAAGCGCACCGACGGCGCTGCTGCATAGCCTCAAGCACTACAAGGTGCTGCATGAAAAGAACGTCATCCTGACGGTGGAGACATCGCATCTGCCACGAGTGCCGGAGGACGAGCGCGTTGTCATCGAGCCCGTCGGGGAGACCTTTTCCCGCATTAAGCTCCACTTCGGCTTCATGGAAACGCCGAATGTTCCGAAGGCGCTCGCCATCGCACGCAAGCTGGGATGGACCTTCGACATCATGTCGACGTCGTTCTTCCTGTCGCGGCGGACATTGCGGCCTGCCGCGCAATCCGGGATGCCACGCTGGCAGGACCGGCTATTCATCGGCCTCGCGCGCACGGCGAACGATGCCACCGACTATTTCCAAATTCCGACGGGACGCGTGGTGGAAGTCGGCACCCAGGTCACTATTTGATCCGGGATCAATAGCCGCCGAAAAGCAATCCGGGATAAAGCGGATACCGGAACAGGACAACGAAGACGAGCCAGATCGTCAATGTGGTCGCGGCGGAGGCCAATGCACTGTCGCGAATGCTGCGGCCGCCATGGATCACCATGTAGAGCAAAATGTAGATCGGCGTGGCGATGATGAATCCCACCAGGAAGAGCGCCGCGAGATAGGCCAATATCCACAAGATCGACAGCGCAATCCGGCTGACGGGCACATCCTCATCGCCGTCCATTTTCCATTCGACGATCTTGTCCGCGGTGACCAGGCGGCGCAGCCAGCGGCCGAACGGGGTCTCAAACTGCGAAGCGACGTCGATCAGCGCCAGCACGATCGTGCCCCATGCTACGAGCACCGGCATACCGCCCGCGAGCGCCGGATACGTCCTTGCCCACAGCAGGAACCCAATACTAAGCGCGAGAACGAACATGGCTGCCCAAAATTCCCGCTGGCGGACAGGGAGAGTCATGCGGCGGGCTCCGGCAGGCGTGGGCGGCGGAGCATCTGCACGGCAGGCCACGCGAGGCAGGCGATGGTCAGCAGGAACAGGACCAGCGAGGTCGTGCGCGAGAAGAAGATCGTCCAGTCGCCGTCCGCCATGTTGAGGGATTGATGATAGCTGCGCTCGGCGAGCTCGCCGAGGACAAGAGCAATCACCAGCGTGATGCGGGGGAAACTGAACTTCATCATCACATAACCCAGTATCCCGAAGGCCACGGCCATCATGACGTCGCCGATGCTGTTCTGGAGCGCATAGACGCCCACGAGTGACACCGCGATCACCGCGGGCGCCACGATGTGCACGTCCACCAGGGTGATCATGGCAAGCGGCCGGGTCACCAGCAGCGTGATGATGGTCGCGATGATGCACGAGGCCGAGAGCGCGATGATGAGGCTGAACACGACGCCTTCGTGCTTGATCAGCAGCATCGGCCCCGGCTCGATTCCCAGCAGCACCAGCACGCCCAGGAACACCGCCATCTCGGCCGAGCCGGGAACGCCGAACGCGAGCGTTGGAATGAGCGAACCACCGTCCTTGGAATTGTTGGCGGCCTCCGGGCCGATGACGCCTTCGATATTGCCCTTGCCGAAGGTTTCGGGACTCTTCGAGATCTGCATCGCCGCGGTATAGGAAAGGAAGGCCGCGACGGTGCCGCCAAGGCCGGGGATGGCGCCGATGATCGTTCCAATCGCCGAGCCTTGCAGCAATGTTTTCCAGTGCGTGAAACAGGCCCACACGCCCTCCATCACGCCGGTGACGCGGGTCGCGGTGGCATCCTTGGAGATCGTGCCGCCACTGGCCGAGAGCGCGATCATCTCGGTGATTGCGAACAAGCCGGTCAGCGCCGGGACGAGAGAAATCCCGTCCCATAGGTACTCGGACCCTCCGGTAAATCTGACGGTCCCGCTCACCCCGCTGTAGCCCACGAACGACAGCATCAACCCGATCCCGCCCGCGATCAGTCCCCGCAGAAACTGCCCGCCCGTCGCCAATGCCACCGCAGCGAGGCCCATGAGAGCGAGCATGAAGAATTCCGGCGGGCCAAACAGCAGCACGACCTGCTTGAGGAGAGGAATGATGGCCACAAGCACGACGACGCCGATCAGGCCGCCGAGCGTCGAGGCCGCCGCCGCCGCCCCGATGGCAGCTCCCGCCTTGCCCTGTTGAGCCATGGGGTAGCCGTCGAAACAGGTCGCCGCGTTGGGCGCTCCGCCGGGCGTGTTGATGAGAATCGAGGTGATGGAACCGCCGGCCGAAACCGCGCCCATGATGCCGCCCATGAGCATCATCGCGTTGCTGGCATCCATGCCCATCGTCAGCGGCATGAGCAGCGCGATGGCGGTGGTGCCTCCGATTCCGGGGACAACGCCAAAGATCAGACCGACGACGACGCCCGCAAAAAGAAAGAGCGCGCCGGAAAGCGTGAACATGACATGAAGGGCCGCCAACGTACTTTCAAGCATGGTTCTTCAGCCGTGGCGGCCCTTCCCCGTTTCCCCTGGACAGTGCTTGTTTGTATTCTATTTCTTGCTGAGCGCAGCCTTGTATTTGGAATACAGCGCAAGCGTACTATCAGCGCTGGCCTTGGCCTTGTCGGCAGGCAGAGGCGCGAAGCCTTCCGTCTCCGCGTGGGCTTGAGCTTCCGGGCTGGCGACCGCCTTCATGAAGCTGTCCGACAAGAGCTTCACAGTCTCGGCCGGCATGCCCGGGGGGCCAACCACAAAGCGCTCCACACCCAATCCGGTGAGGCCAGGGTAGCCTAGTTCGCCGATGGTTTTTACGCCCGGAATGGTGCTCTTCTTTTCGGTTGAGAAGACGGCGCGCATGTCACCCGACTGAATGAATTGCTTCAGCGTTGCCACGGGCGCCACGGTTGCCTCGCCGTCGCCGCGGATCACGGCGACGATGTAGTCGTTGGTGCCCTTGTATCCGGTGAGATGCTGAATGGGGAATTTGAGCTCTTGACCGAAGATCTCCGACGCCGCGTATGCCGTCGAGCCGAAATCGGTGCTCGGGATCTTGAGCGGCCGGCCAAGCTTCTGGATATCCTCGATCGTTTTGATACTCGACTTCGCCGAGACGGCCAGGATGTATTCCTCAGTCGCAAGCCGGGCGATCCAGGTGAATTTATTGATGTCGTACTCGACCGCGTCGCCGCTGATGGCTGGAATGGCGGCACCCGGCATATTGGCGATGGCGAGCGTGTAACCGTCGGGCTTGGCGCGATAGACCGTCGCCAGACCCTTGCCGCCGCCCGCGCCGGGGACGTTCTTTGGCACGACCTCGACCTTGTTCGGCAATATCTTTTCCATAACCGGGGAGACGATCCGGACGGTGCGGTCGAATCCGCCGCCGGGGCCGAACGGGATGATGAACTCGATATTTTTTTCGGGAAACCCGGCGGCCGCAGCCGGCATGGCGAGTCCCGCCGTGATTCCTATTGCGGTCGCGAGCGCAAGCTTGAACATGAAATCCTCCCTGCTGCACGATATTTCATCGACCCAGCATTACGTAACTGGGGCTTATTGCGGCTTGCAATGCCGAACTCGTTCCTTACGCGTTGCGATTACCAAGTTTAAACGCTCCGCGACACAAGTTCTAAAGGGACGGATGCGACTCATCCGCGCTCCCCCATATGGTTTGCGGTGCAGCATCCTCAACCCAGCAGGGGCTTTCCTGGCTCTCGGAAATATATTTCCGGCCTCTGCTAAAAGGTAGAATATTGCTTCCATAGCTCGCGCGGCGACGCCAGGGTCGCGCAGCGCCTCTGGACGCCTCCGATCACACGTCCTAATTGACTGCCGCAAAGGGTCACTGCCACCCGGAAGGAAGCCTGCCATGTCCGACATGACGCCGCTGAAAGTGCGGGATCTCACGCCTGAAGAGGTCGCCCGTGGTTTGCGGGAGGGCAAGATGCTTCTGGTGGATGTGCGCGAACCGAACGAGACTGCGATTGAGAGCTATCCTGACGCGGCTCACATCCCGCTTTCGGCCTTTGACCCCACCGCAATTCCCGATCCGGCCGGCAAGGAGGTGGTGTTTGCCTGCCGCTCCGGAAAACGCTCGGTGACCGCCTCGCTGGCGGCGCAGGAGAGGGGATACGCCTACGACGCGCATCTGGCCGGCGGGATCATCGCCTGGAAGGCTGCCGGCTTGCCGACCAAGTCGTGAAGAAGGTGAAGATGATGCGGTTGTCCGCTCGTATCGCGCTGGCGCTTATCGCGACGCTGGCGTTTGCCGTTTCCGCCGATGCGCAGACGAAGAAGCGGGTGGTCAACGTCTACAATTGGACCGACTACATCGCCCCAGACGTGCTCAAGGATTTCACCAACGAAACCGGGATCGAGGTGGTCTACGACACCTTCGATTCCAACGACACGCTGGAAACAAAGCTGCTTGCCGGAAAATCCGGCTACGACGTGGTCGTGCCGACCGCCAATTTCCTGCAACAGCAGATCAAGGCGGGCGTGTTCCAAAAGCTGGACAAGCCGAAGCTGCCCAATCTCGTGCACGCCTGGCCGGAGATCGCGCGGCGGCTCGCGGCCTACGATCCCGGCAATCAATACGCCGTCAATTACATGTGGGGGACGACCGGCATCGGCTACAACGTGAAGAAGGCGAAAGAAAATCTCGGGCCCGATACGCGGATCGATAGCTGGGACTTCGTGTTCAAGCCGGAGAACATCGCCAAGTTCAAGGATTGCGGCGTCTACCTGCTGGATTCTTCCGACGACATCCTGCCCGCGGCGCTGAAATATCTCGGCCTCGACCCGAAGTCCTCGAAACCTGAGGATCTGGAAAAGGCGGCGGCTCTGGTGATGAAAATCCGCCCCTATGTGCGCAAGTTCCATTCATCGGAATATCTCAACGCACTCGCGTCTGGAGAGATATGTTTCGTTGTGGGATTTTCCGGCGACATCAAGCAGGCGCAGAACCGGGCGGCGGAAGCCAAGGCGGGCGTCGAGGTAGGCTACGCCATTCCGAAGGAGGGCGCGCAACTGTGGTTCGACAATCTGGCCATCCCGAAGGACGCCCCGCATCCGGAAGAAGCGCATGCCTTCCTCAATTATCTGATGAAGCCCGAGGTGGCGGCCAAGAACACGAATTTCATTTCCTATGCCAACGGCAATCTGGCCAGCCAGAAATTCATCGACAAGAAGATTTTGGAAGACCGGTCGGTCTACCCGGATCAGGCGACGATGGAGGGGCTTTTTACCATCGTCGGTCATGACGCGCAGACCAGGCGGCTGATGAACCGCCTATGGACGCGGATCAAGACAGGACGCTGAAAGCCGCCGCCAGCGGGCTTACCGCCAGCGCCGGTGCAGCCAGAGCCATTGGTCGGGATACTCGCGTATCCAGCCCTCGATGATAGAGGTGATAATCTGCATCGTGGCGGCGATGTCGATCTGGCCTTGCGCATCTCGCACCGGATCGATGGCCTCGGTAAGTTCCAGCCGGAAACGGTTTCCCGGCAGGCGGATCACGCGCGTTCCGTGGATGGGACAGTCGATGAGCCGGGCCAGACGGGCGATAAGCGGGTTTGCCTTGGTGCGCCGCCCGAAAAAGGTGACGTCGACGCCACGCGTATAATACTGATCCACCAACATGCCCGCATGGGCGCCTTCCGCCATCGCTTCGGCGATCTTCACCGGCGCATCGAGAGTGGTGGGAATAAGTCTTCCCATGCGCGAGGAGCGTACTTCCAGCACCAAGCGGCGGACATCGGGGATGTTCGGCGGGCGGAACAGGACGGCGCTATCAAGACCAAAACTCGCAGCCGCGAGGGCCGGCAATTCCCAATTGGCCAGATGCGCTGCGAACAGCAGGGCGGGCTTTCCATCGTCTCGCAGGCGGATGAAGAGCTGCTTACTCTCTTCGGAAAATTCGATGCGGCTCAGGTCTTGCTGCGCGAGGCCAACCGGCCAGAGATGATCGAGATGGATGAATTCGCCGCCGAGGCGGCCCAGGTTCTCCCATACGCTGCCAAGCACGCGCTCGACCTCCGCGGGCGGCCATTGCGGGAAAGCCGCCGTCAGATTGGCGCGGCCGATCCGGTGTTCAGGCAGCCAAGGCCCGACCCGCCGCATGAAGCGGCCGGCGAAATCGACGGTGCGTTCCGGGTTTGCGCGCCGGATCGCCCGCAACAAAAGAACAGTCAGCCGTCCGAGAACAGCATAGAAGATTTTTTTGGCCCGCCGGGCCGCGCGCCGGGCGGAATGTCTGAGCGCTGTTTGCATCAGCCCGCCGCTGCCTTCAGAAATTCACGATCACCTTGCCGAACACCTTGCGGCCTTCGATGCGGGCAAGCCCGCGTTCGACGTCATCAAGACCCACTTCGGTGTCGATCACCGGCAGCAATCCATCGGCCATTTTGTTCAAGCTGTCGCGGATATTGCGCATGGACGCGCCGAACGACCCAAAGATTTTGTATTGCTGCTGGAAGAGCTGCATCAGGTTGATCGTGGTTGATGGCCCGGAGGTGGACCCGCAGGTGACCAGCCGGCCGCCACGCTTGAGCGAGAGCAGAGAGCCGGGGAAAGTCTCCGCCCCCACATGCTCAAACACCACGTCGACGCCTTTCTTTGCCGTGATCTTGCGTACGACGCCCTCAAATCGGTCCGTGCGGTAATTAATGACGTGATCGGCGCCGATGGCTTTAGCTTTTTCGGCCTTCTCGTCATCGCCGACGGTGGTGATGACAGTGCAGCCGATAGCCTTCGCCATCTTGATGGCAACCGTGCCGATGCCGGAGCCGCCGGCATGGACGAGGATGGTTTCGCCCGGTTGCAGCTTCGCATTGTCGAACAGCATGTGTTCGACGGTCGAGAAGGCAATGGGCGCGCAGGCGGCATCCCGCATGCTCACGCCTTTCGGAACCGGGATAACCAAGCGTGCGGGCAAATTGAGCAGTTCCCGGGCGAAGCCGTCCACATGAAAGCCCATGATGCCGGAGACGTTCTCGCAAAGATTGTCGCGCCCCTCGCGGCAGGCCTTGCATGTGCCGCAGGTAAGCGCGCCATACATGACGACAGGATCGCCCGGACGAAATCCCGCTACGTCGCTGCCGACAGCGGCGATTTCACCGGCGGCTTCGGCGCCGACGACCAGCGGCAGCTTCCGCTTCGCGAAAGCCATGCCGCGAAAGCCCCATAAATCGAGATGATTGAGCGCGACGGCCTTGACGCGGATTTGCACCTCGCCAGGGCCGGGCGGCGGGGGAGGGGGAAGGTCCGCGAGCTCAAGCTTGCGGTCGCCGATCAGGATGAGCGCGCGCATTCGTCAGGCGGGCTCGCGCGCCATGACAAGCGAGACGTTCTGGCCGCCAAACCCAAATGAGTTGGAGATGGCGTGCCGCACGCGCGCGTCGCGGGCGACATTGGGCACAACGTCGAGCGGAATGGCGGGGTCTGGCACATGGTAGTTGATCGTGGGCGGAATCCGCTGGTGCTCGAGGGTCAGCAGCGTGAAAACCGCCTCGACCGCACCAGCCGCGGACAGAGTATGGCCGACCATAGATTTATTCGACGAAATCGGAATCTGCTTCGCCCGCTCGCCGAACACGCCTATCGCGCCAAGACATTCCATCTTGTCATTCTCGGAAGTGCCGGTGCCGTGCGGGTTGATGTAATCGATGTCTTCCGGCACCAGACCCGCGTCAGCCAATGCGTTGCGGATGCAGCCGATGATCGGCTTGCCGTCCGGGCTGGAACGGGTGCGGTGAAATGCGTCGGCCATCTCGCCGCAACCTTCCATGACTCCCAGGATTTTGGCGCCGCGCGCCTGCGCGGAATCGAGGCTTTCCAGGACCAGCGCGCCCGCCCCCTCGGCCATGACAAACCCGTCGCGGTTCTTGGAGAACGGCTTTGCCGCCGCGGACGGAGGCTCGTTTTGAGTTGAAAGAGCCGAGAGGAGAGAAAAACGGATCAGGCTTTCGGCATTGATCGAGCCGTCGCTTGCGACACACAAGGCCGCGTCGGTTTCCCCGCGCCGGATCGCCTCGATGCCAAGCTGAATGGCGCTCGCGCCGGACGCGCAAGCAGTGGACAGGGAGATCGGCGAGCCTTTAGTGCCGAACTTTTCCGCCAGATGATCGGCGACGGAACCGAATAGAAAACGCCGATGATAACCGGCAAAGCGCTCGGCACCGCTGGCACGCAGCAGTTCGTCGTAGGTCACCGCCTCCTGGTTTGAGCCGGAGGCAAGTTCGCGCCGCTGCGGCCATTCAATCTCGACCGGCGGCATGGCAAGGAAAAGCGGTCCGGGAAAGCTGCCGCGAGAGCCGATGGCGGCCTGATCCACGGCTTCCTCAGCAGCTCTATCCGCGAGAAGTTCTGAAAGCCCGGGAGCGGAAAAAGGCTCCACGGGCAGGAAATCCACGGTGCCGGCCACCTTGGTCTTGAGATTGTCCGTGGGAAAACGCGTGATTGCGCGAATGCCGGAAGTGCCAGCGGTAAGACGCGCCCAGTTGTCGCCCTTACCCTCACCAAGCGACGTGATGACGCCCGCGCCGGTAACGACGACGATGGGCCGTCCGGCTTTGTCCCGTTTCGATCCCATTCGCGCCTCCTTCAGCCTGCCGTATCCACGAGCGCCAGGCCCTCGCCCCGCCAGTGTCCGACCCCGGTGACGACGGCTTGGGTGAGGGGCCCTTCCAAAGGACGCTCGACTCCCGAGTTGTCGCCGGGCGGAAAGAGATTAGCACGGCTTACCGCCATGGCGGCGAGCGCAACGTTCATGATGAATTGCGGCTCCATGCCGTGGCCAAGATGTGTCCCGGTGGCCCGCACGGCGGCTTCCGGATGCTCGGCAAGAAATTCGCGTTCTTCATTCGTAATAGGCTCGACGCCGGTGGCGCCGGAAATCACGGCATATTTGCCCGGCTGGAGCCGCTGCGTCACCTCTTGCCACAGGCGGCGCAAAGCGGAGGTTACGCTACCCGGCTGGCGCTTGGAACGATCGGACAGGACAGCGGAAAGGCGGGCTATCGGCTTGGCGCCGCGGGCCTCCGCATGCGCGCGAGATTCCAGCACCAGGAACGCGCCAAGCGATCCCAGCGCGAAACCTCCCTTGGGTCCGCGTTCCCACACCGGAGCAAAGCGGTCCTTCAGATTGCAGCCGCCGAATTCATACAGCATCAGAAGGTCTTTGCGCTCACCGTTATGAGCACCGCCAACCAGAGCGATCTCGCTCTGACCGGCCACGATGCGCGAATGAGCTATCCTCACGGCGTCCATGCCCGCCGCTTCTTCACCCATAAAAGTCCGGGAGGAGCCGGTCACGCCATGGACAATCGAGATGTTGCCGGCGAGGAGGTTGGAGAGCTGGGCGAGGAAAAGCGTCGGCCGCAGGTCGTTCATCAGTCTTTCGTTGAGGAACGCACCCGGCGCCGCGGCTTTGGTGATGCCGGTCAATATGCCCGTATCCACGGCAAGATCGCGTTCACCGCCGCCCGCGGCGACGATCATATCCGTATGCGCCAGCAGGTCGGGGTTGCCTTTGACCCCCGCCGATTCAAGCGCGAGCCCGGCGGCATAGGTGCCTATGCGCTGCCATGGCTCCATTTGCCGCTGGTCGCCCTTCTTCGGGATCTGCTTATCGAGATCCAGCGGAGCCAGGGGGTGAACGATGTAGGGAGCGAAGCTTGACGTGTCTGCGCTAGGCCTGCCCGCGGCCAACGCATCCCAGTGCGCCTGCGGTCCTTCACCAAGACAAGAGACGATGCCGATGCCGGTGATCAACGCCTCGCGGCGAGCTTCAGCCATCGGCTATGGCTCCCATTGGAAATTCAAGGCGCTTGGCCTCGGCCTTCATATGAACGAGAAGCTCCGGAGCGGGAAAGGGTACGACCCGAAAGGTAATCTCCGCGTCGCACATTGTCTTGCCGTCGACCGTCACGGCGGCTTTGGCCATCGCGAAGCCTGAGCCCTCATGCTCAATCTTCGCGGAAATGGATAGTTGCTGTCCGGGCGTGATGAACGTGCGCAACTTTGCTTCCTTGAAAGCGGCGAGAAACGGCATTCGTTCGAACCGTGTCAGCGCGATAATAAGCCAGCCCGAGGTTTGCGCCATCGTTTCGAGAAGCAAGACACCAGGCATCAACGGATAACCTGGGAAATGACCTTGAAAGATGGTGCTCGTCAGCGGAACTGTTGCCTCGGTGCGGATGGTCCGTTTCTGGGTATCCAGTTCGACAATCCGGTCGAGGAGCTGGAAATAATCGAGCTGCATCAGATTGGTTCACGCGCCCTTGGCGGCGACCAACTCGTCGATACGCGCGCAGAGGTTCTTCATGACGAAGTACTGTTCGGTCGTCGCCTTGCCGTCATTCACTTCCTGAGTCCACTGCTCGAGCGGAAGCTTGATGCCAAATGCCTTGTCGATGGCAAAGGCGATATCCAGGAAGTCCAGGCTGTCGATGCCCAAATCGTTAATGGCATGGCTTTCCGGGCTAATCGTGTCGGCGGGGATATCGCATGTTTCGGCGATAATCCTGGCCACGGTGTCAAAGGTCGATGACATGGTAAATCTCTGATGGGAAAGTAGTTTTTGGAAGCCTTCGGAACCTTGTCCACCCGGTCCTGGACACGTCCGGCCAGCCGATTCCCCGTGCGAGGTCGTGTGTGCCGTATAGCGAAGAGGCGCAGGGAGTTCAATGCCAAGCGTTGCTAATGTGCCGCAGGCGGGCCCAAATCGCGTCCGGACCCTTCACCGTCACGCCCGCGACCGCTAAAAAGAGTGGCTGGCTAGCAGGGGGTGTCCACCTTAAGGACGCGCGGGGCTGAATCGACGGCATGGACCGCCGTGGTAACCTTCGCCTCAACAATTCCCCCTTCCTGCCGGTAATCGGGACCAATTGCCCAGTACGGGCGCTATAGTCCTGAAAATAGTGGGGGGCGTAAGTCGTGAGTAAATCCATTAGTTGCGTGCTTGCAGCGTGTCTTATGTTTGTTTGTGCGGAGGCGTCAGCGGGTGCCCTGAAGGCAAAAAAGCCCGTGAAAAAAATGCCGGTGCACCAATCCGGGATCGCTTCGACCTATAATCAAAAAGGTACGCGCAGTGCGAGCGGGGAAATCATCAACCCCAAAAGCCTCATTGCCGCGCATAAATCGTTGCGCTTTGGCACCAAGGTCCGCGTGACGAACCGCAAGAACGGCAAGACCGTCGTGGTGCGGATTATCGACCGGGGTCCATTTATCCGCGGCCGCGTCATCGATCTCTCGCCGGCCGCGGCGCGCGCCCTTGGCTTTTCCGGTCTTGCGCCGGTGACCCTGGCGATCTTGGAAAGCAAGGCCTGATAGGCTTGCGCGCTTTACCGGCCGTGCGCGACCGCGCCTAGCTCGGCGCAGTTGCGCCGGCCGGACAGCGCACAGTCCTGATTTTTCTGCAGCATGGCCATCGTCTCGGCCAGCCAAATGCCTGCCAATGTCAGCATCAGGATGAAGGCAAAAGCGACCGCGTTGATGACCATCCGGCGCGGGTAGTTATCCCCGCCGTCGCGGCGTTCATATTCCGATAGATCGCCAACCGCTGTCTTTTCATCCCCCGGGTCCCGCCAGGAGCCAAGCTGCCGGCCCTTTCCTTTGGGCAGGGAAGGACGCGGCACAAACCGAAGAATGCGCCCCTTGGATTCGCTCTGTTGGTGGTCGGCGGGCACGTCGCGGTTCCGGCTGCCTTATTCAACTCTTTCGCGGGCAGGTTAGCACGATTTGACCCCCGGGAGGCATGGGCCGGTCCGCCTATAGGCCAATACCACGCGGGCCGGGCAGGCAGTCCACTGCGCCGCAGGGGCTTACGATTGGTTAACGTAATCAGGTTTATATCGTCGCATGCAAACAAGTCATTGAGGGCTACTATGACAGCGCGTGGTCCGGCTGATGAATCGCGGCGCTGGTCTGGCCCGATGGATAATCTCGACGACAGCGAGCGGCGCTCGCTTGTCGATTCCATGTTGCCCAATGGCCGCCCGCGGACGGAAATCGCCGAGGCCTTGCGCAATAACTGGTTCGAGATGTGGTACCAGCCGAAAATCGATCTGAAGCGGAAATGCCTTGCCGGCGCCGAAGCCTTGGCGCGCATCCGCCACCCCGCGCTGGGGGTTCTTCTTCCGGGGAGTTTTCTGCCTGCCGCCGATGACGAAAGCATCGCGATGCTCACCGAGCATGCACTGCTCTCGACGCTGCGCAATTGGTCGACGTTTGATGCCGCCGGGTTCAATCTGCATCTCGCCATCAACGTGCCGGTCAGCGTCCTCCTCAAGCTCCCCATTCCCGCCCTGGTTCGCGAGAACCGCCCCAAAGCGGATCATTGGCCGGGCATCATTCTTGAGGTAACGGAAGATCAGATCGTGCGCGATATCGCACAGGCGCGCGAGATCGCCACGCAGTTGCGCGTCAGCGGCATCACCATCGCCATCGACGATTTCGGCGCCGGCTATTCTTCGTTTTCGAGCTTGCGCGATCTTCCCTTCGCCGAAATCAAGCTCGACGACAGCTTCGTGAAGAATTGCGCGACCGATGCCACCAACGCCGCGATCTGCCAGACGGCCATCGACCTTGCGCACCGCTTCGGCAGTGCGGCGGTGGCGGAAGGCATCGAAAGCGCCGCCGACCTACAGGCGCTCATCGTGATGGGCTGCGATTTCGGGCAGGGGGTGCTAATTGCGCCGCCGATGCCGCAGGAGCGTTTCCTCGCCCTTCTGCGGCAACGCTTGAACAAGCCGCCGCAGCCTGCGAGCGCCGCGCCGCAACCGGCCGTGCAAGAGCGTCCGGTCGGCAACGTGGCCTGAACGGCCTTCGTTCCTAAGCTGCCGCTCCAGCTTCGGCCGTGCGCGCGTCACGCACCTCGCGTACCAGCGAGATGACGATAAAGATCGCCGACGTGATCAGCAGTCCCACGCAAATCGCATCGCTGAGAAAGATGCCGTGATCCCCTCCGGACAGGAGCAGGGAGCGGCGGTAGTTGGACTCGACGATGGGCCCCATCACGACGCCAAGAATGGCCGGCAGGAAGGGGAACTTCATGAGGACCATGAGGTAGCCAACAAGCCCGGTGAACAGCACGATGCCAAGGTCGATGATGCTGCTGTTGATGGTGAAGATTCCGGACAGCACCAGGGCGAAGATGAAGGCGGCCAAATACGGCCTCGGCCGATTCACGAGCCAGATGCAGAGCGGCAGGATCATAACGCCGACCACAAGCTGCGCCATCGTGGCCACGAAAGAGCCCATGTAGAGGCCGAGGACCACATCCACGTTCTTCTCGAACAGCCGGGGTCCGGGGAGAAGCCCATGAATCAGCAGGCCGCCGAGCAGCACGGCGGCGGAGTTCGATCCCGGAATGCCGAAACTCAACAGCGGAATAAGCGAGGTGCTGGCGACCGTGTTGTTGGACGCTTCCGGCGCGGCGATGCCTTCGGGCGACCCGCGGCCGAATTCGTGTCTGTAGCGGGACCAACGCTTGGCCTCGTTGTAAGAGAGGAAAGCCGCGATCGAGCCGCCGCCTCCCGGCATCAGCCCCTCGAAGGTCCCCACGACGCAACCGATCCCTTGCGCCTTCCCGATCTTACGCATCATTTTGAAATTAGGGAGCTTGAGGCGCACCGTCTCACGCGTGCTGGTTTCAAGGCCCTTCGACCCCGACTGACGCATCAACTCGCTCACGGCGAAGAGCCCCACCATGATCAAGATCGGCTTGATGCCGGCCAGCAGCTCCGGCATCCCGAAGGTGAATCGGCTGACGCCGGAAATCGGGTCGGTGCCGACCGTGGCCACCATGACGCCCGCGACGGCCGCGATCATTCCCTTCAGCAACGAGCCGCCCGACAACGAAGCAATAATGCTGAGGCCGAGAATGCCCAACCCGAAGTAGGACATGGGCGTGAACCATAGCGCGATGCGAGCGAGAGGCTCGGTGAGCAGCACCAGCAAGGTCAGGCCAAATAAACTGCCCACAACGCCCGACCAAAGCGAGATTCCCAGCGCCTCTCCGGCGCGGCCCTGCCGCTTCATCTCGTAGCCGTCGATCACCGTGGCGGCGGCGGAGTTGGTGCCGGGCGTGCGGATAAGAATGGCCGGGATCGATCCGCCATACTCGGCGCCGATATAGGTCGCCGCCAGGAGCACGATTGCGTTGACCGGATTCATTGTGAAGGTGAAGGGGAGGATCAGCGCCATGGTGATCGAGGCGGAGATTCCCGGCAGGGCGCCGCCGATGATGCCCCACACCAGCCCCATCATCGCGAACAGCGCGATCGGCGTCGTCACGAGCATTCTGAAGGCTTCGATCAGTTGATCCATGACGCGGCCGGGTTCCTAGAAAAACATGCTGGTCGGCTGCTCGACGCCAAGAAACCAGACGAAGAGCAGCCAAAATCCGACGGCGCCGGCTATCGCGGTGACCGCCAAGCTCCACGACGGCTGCATGCCCTCGTAGATCGCGATGGCCGCGATCAGCAGCGCGATAGCGGGAAGATAGCCGACCAGCGGCGCGATCAGGGCATATCCAGCCGCAATGGCGAGAAGGCCGAGGGCACGCGGGAGTGTCGAGTGATATTCGCCATTCTCGGCGGCAGGGCTATCGCCGGCCGTGGTCTTGGAGCGAGAGACCAGCAGGCTGCGCAAGATCAGCAGCACGCCCAGACCCGCCAGCAGGACGGAAAGGATCAGCGGCAGGCCATCAGCGCCGACGCCGTCTTCCAGTCTGCTATGCAAGATCTGGCGTGTGCCGAGGTAATAGGCCCCGGCGACGGCGAGAATGACGCCGCCGCTGAGGATATCTTTTTTCATGGGTCAGGGATTCCCGACCATGTGCCGATGACGGGCAAGCCGCCCAGCGCTCACTTCAACGCTCCAGCGTCTTTCAGGAAGCTCTCCGACGAATTGCCGAAGTCCGCGATGAACTTCTTGTATTCGTTGTGCGGGATGAAGTCCGCCACAAGGCTTTCCGCCCCGAAGACCTTCTTGTATTCCGCGTCGGCAAGGAGCTGCGGGACCGCCTTTTCCCAAGCCGCCACCACGTCCGCCGGCAAGCCCTTGGGCCCTGCCAAGCCACGGAACTTCGACAGCACCACGTCGTAGCCGGACTCCTTGACCGTTGGGACTTGCGGGAAGCCATCCAGCCGCTTGGCGTTGAAGGTGGCGAGCAGGCGCACCTTGTTGCCTTCGAGCTGCGCCCGGATTTCCTGGATCTCGCCGACGCCGATCTCAAGCGTGCCGTTGAGCACGTTGATCATCAGATCGCCGCCGCCTTCGTGGGAAACGATGGCGGCTTGTACGCCTGCCGCACCCTTCAGCTTCTCAGCCGCCTGCCGCTCAAGCGAGGCAGGATTGGCGACGCCCCAGCGTCCGCCCTTTTCCTTCGCGTGAGCCATGGCGTCTTTCAGCGTTTTGAACGGCGCTTCAGTGCGTGTGTAAATGACTTCCGCGTCGGTGAAGAAATTCACGAGCGGGTCAAGGTCCTTATACGTGTGCTGCGGCTTGCTCATGATTGATGTGAAGATGTAGGTCGGTGTCGTCGCATAGAAGATGCTGCCATCCGGCTTACTGGTGGCCAGCTTCGATATGGCGCGCGCACCGCTGCCGCCTTGCACGTTCTCGACCACGAAATTGGCGTTGATGTATTTACCTAGATGCTTGGTCATTTCCCGCAGGAAGACGTCGCTGCCGCCGCCGGGGCTGGAGTGGGTGACGAGCGTCACGACCTTATGGGGGTAGGCGGCGGGTTCGGAATTTGCCCGGTCGGGGGCCAGTGCGGCGACTGCAACTAGGACGACCGACGCGGCTATCACCTTGGTTAGCATTGAGTTTCCTCCCAAATTATATGCCCCGGTCTTTTTTGTATTATGGGGTCAGCCTTTTTTAGCACCCTGCCTGGGCAAGCGGAAAGCTTTTCGCAGGTATCCACCGGCCGGTTCAGCGACTTGCGGTCGCATGAGGCCCCCAGACATCGCCGCAGTTGATGTGCTGTTTACTATGCCAGGCGAAGTGCGTGGCGGACGACGCTGGATGACAGGGTCCGTAAAATTCGACGGTTCCAACAAACGCGCCGTCAAATAGGTAAATGTACGGTGGCCGCGGGACCAAACATTGGATGCGGCTGCGATGAGAGTCTTCGTTCTTCCCCTGGTGGCCCTTGGCGTCCTGGCCGGCGGCTACAGCGACGAGCCGAGCGAAGGCCAAATGAAGAGAGCTTTTGAGCATTCGCTGGCGGCCCAGGTCCGCAATGCAGTGGAATTCGTATCCGAGGCCGGCGGCCCGGAGGCTGTGGAGAAAATTCGAGAAGTCGGCAGCGACCGTTTCACCGTCCGCACGTTCCGTAAACTCGATTGCGCGCGCGTGGCTGGCAATGGCGGCTATGTCTGCGGCTTCGCGGTCAACATCGAGCTCATGAACGGCAACTTGGAGCGGCAGATGAACGGCCGCTTTGCTCCGAGCTCTAGCGGACTGGCGTTCGCGGAAGAAGTTTGAACGGGCGTCGTCTCCTGCGGCGCACAATAAAGGGCCCGGTTGCAGAACCGGGCCCTTTTGCATTCAAGCGATGGTCAGATCATCGGCACGCAACCTGACGAAGCTTGCCAGTAGAGGTACGCACGTAGCAGGGCTCACGCGGCGCGGTCGCGCCTCCAATGATTCCGCCGGCGGCCGCACCAATGAGGCCCCCGGCTACCGCCGCTCCAGCCGATTTGCCAGCAACGCCGCCAATAGCTGCGCCGGCAACGCCGCCGACCAGCGCGCCGGTCAGCGCGCGTTCCTCTTGCACTGTCTGACACCCGCCAAGGGCAAGCGCCGCGACGCCGATAATAAGGATTTTTCGCATTTGATGTCTCCCGTCGTCGGGCAGGGGACGGGTCCGATATTCGCCCCTATGCTCGAACCAACGTGTAAACCGGCGTTTCCGGGCTTTGTTCCAAACCGGAGTATCGCCGCGGCAAAATGGCAGGGGACGTGGGGCTATTTCGCCCCATTCGCGGCGGCATGAACGCCATGGACTTTGGTTTTGTGCGTGCCGCCACGGCGTTTTTCCAAGTGTTCGAGCGTGGTGTCCGCCTGTATCCGGCATTCCTCATGCAGTGCTTCAAGCTCGTCGTCGGATAGGTCCTCGATCGTCGCAAAATGGTTGGGCACGCCCTTCATGGTTAGAATGAGCTCTGCAAGCTTCAGTTGTATGGCCAAGGTATCGCGGTTCTGGGTGTTCTGAATCAGGAAGACCATCAGGAAGGTCACGATGGTGGTGCCGGTATTGATGACGAGCTGCCAAGTGTCGCTGTATTGGAAAAGGGGGCCGGTAACAGCCCAAACCACCACCACTAAAACCGCCAAAAGGAAGGTGATCGGCCGGCCGGCGATCCGCGCAACCGTCTGCGCAAAAGAGCCAAACCATTCATGCATCCCGGCCTGGGTTGCGGCAGCGTTTTTGCCGCGGCGAGCTTTCTTATGCGGCATAGAAACCTCCAGAAAAAATTGCTGCTTGCCGTCCATCCGCCGCTTGCCGTCCATCCGCCGCGGCAACGAAAATAAATAATTCCATTCCTCCAACGCATTGAGCCCGCTTGCGTTCCGGCTTGAGCCCAGGGAACTGGTTGAGTAATCGGACGTTCATCCCTCGCGCCGCGAGCGCTCGCCTCTGCGACGGTCCGCACCAAACCCACGGGGAGACCAATATGAAATCGATGGAAGACCTGTTTCATGCCGTATTGCAGGACGTCTACTTCGCCGAGAAGCAGTTGCTGAAGGCTCTGCCGAAGATGGCGAAGAAGGCCTCCAATGAAAAACTCGCAAATGCTTTCCTGAAGCATCGCGACCAGACGGAAGGGCAGATCGAGCGCCTGGACAAGGCCTTCGAAATGATCGGCAAGAAGGCCAAAGGCAAGAAGTGCGAAGCCATCCTGGGCATCATCGCGGAAGGCGAAGAGGTCATCGAGGAGGCGGAGGACGATGAGGTGCTGGACGCCGGCCTGATTGCCGCGGCGCAGGCGGCCGAGCATTACGAAATCGCCCGCTACGGCACGCTGTGCGCCTGGGCCAAGCAGCTTGGGAAGCCGCAGCTCGCGCGTCTGCTGCATCTGACGTTGGAAGAAGAAAGACAGACCGACGAGCTTTTGACGAAGCTCGCCGAGACGTCGGTCAATGAAGCGGCCATGTCCGCCTAAGCAGCGCAGAGACGTGAAGTGACAATAAGGTCCGGCGGTAACGCCGGGCCTTATTTGCGTGTGCGGCCGGTGAGCAGCGCCTGTTTCAGCCGCCCGATGTCTTTCCAGGGATCATTACGTAGCCGCGACAGCCGCTGCGGCAGATTGAGCACCGAGTAGCGATCGGCGGAAGGCAGTGACCCCAGTTCCTCCCAGGCGATCGGCGTCGATACCGGCGCTCCGGCGCGGGCGCGGGTGGAGTAGGGCGCCACCGCCGTGGCCTCGCGGCTGTTGCGCAGGTAGTCGATGAAGATGCGATTGCCGCGCGCGGACTTCTTGATGGTCGCCGTGTAGCGGTCGGGGGCGTCCGCCGCCATCTGCTCGGCGATGGCGCGGCAGAAATCCTTGGCCTCGTCCCAGGGCGTATAGCGGATCGGCAGGACGACATGCAGACCCTTGCCGCCGGACGTTTTGAGGAAGCTCTTTAGCCCAAGCGCGGCGAGCCGCGCCCGCACATCGCGCGCCGCCGCGACGATGTCCTTCCAGACGATGCCGGGGCCAGGATCAAGGTCGAACACCAGACGGTCGGCTTCCTCCAGATGGTCGATGGTGGTGCCGCGCGTGTGAACTTCCAGCACGCCGGCTTGCACCAGCGCGATAAGGCCTTCGAGATCGTCGATCGAAATGCTTTCATCGCCGTCGGGTTCCGCGACCAGATGCAGGCGTTTCTTATCCACCCCCGCGGACGCATGTTTCTGGAAAAAGCATTCAGCCGTGGCGCCTTCCGGGCAGCGCACCAAAGCCAGCACGCGGCCGACCACATGCGGGGCCATCCACTTCCAGACGCGGGTGTAATATTCCGCCAGGTCCTGCTTGGTGATCCCGGCGTCTTCCCAATACACGCGGTCCGGATGCGTGAGCTTGAAGGGAAGTTCCTTCGTCTTCTTCGCCGGGCTCGCGAGTGCCGAGGCCACTGCCTTTTGACTGCTTTTTGCTGCCGGCATCGTTGCCAACTCCCGCACCACGTCCTTCGCGGACTTGTCTTCCCGGAGGCCCTGGAACGAAGCCTGCCTTACCCGGTCGCCATGGGTCCAGCCGCGAAAATCCACTTCCGCGACCAGGCGCGGCTCCACCCATTTTGCATTCCGTACGCGGGTCTCTTCCTTGGGTGTCGCGCCAAACGGCGGCTTGTCGGTACGCAACGGCTGAAGCCGCGTCCAAAGATCCCGCGCGACCTTGTGAGTGTATCCGGTGCCGACACGGCCGGCATAGTGCAGGCGGCCACCCCGGTAATATCCCAGGATCAACGCGCCGATGGCGCGAGGGTCCACGGTGGAGGGAGCGTAGCCCGCGACCACAAGCTCCTGACGGTCGGAGCATTTTGTCTTCACCCAATCGCCTCCGCGTCCGGAATGATAGGGCGCGTTGCGGCGCTTGGAGACGATGCCTTCCAATTTCATTTGGCAGGCATGTTTGAGCAGCATCGGCCCTGGCTCGGTGAAATTCTCGCTCAGTCGCACCGGCGCGGTCTTTGATCTGGGTAAAAATTTTCGCAGGGCCTCCTTACGCGCCTCCAGCGGCGCGGGCGTGAGGTCGTAGCCATCGAGATAGAGCAGGTCGAAAGCGTAGTAGATCAAGTTCTCGCCGCGTCCCTCCTTCAAGTCCTGCTGGAGCTGGGAGAAGCTCGAAACGCCCTCGCTTCCCTCCGATACGATCTCGCCGTCGATGATGGCCTGGCCGACGGCGAGGTCACGCAATGCGTTCGCAACGGTCGCGAATTTCGCCGACCAATCCAGCGCCTGTCGGGTGAGCAGCTTGACGTCGCCGTTATCGATCCGGGCCTGGATGCGATAGCCGTCGAACTTGATCTCGTGGATCCAGTCCGGTCCCTCCGGCGCCTTGCCGCTTAGGAGCGCGAGGCAAGGCGGTATGAACGCCGGCATCGGCGCCGGGCGCGCGCCCGGAACCGGCTCCGCGTCGGCCTTCGTTCTCTTGCGCTTTGCCGATTTCACCGGACTCTTGCTTTTGCGGGCGCGCGCCGCCGGCCGGGATTGGGCTGATTTCACCTGGCGCTTTGGCCGTGCCTTGACGGCCTTTTTCAGTTGCGCGGCATTTTCCTTGACCGGCTTGTTGCTATGCCAGACGGCGCCGTCCGTCCCGGCGATCTCTTCCATGCTTCTGCCGGTTGCTGCGGACAGCGGCTCCTCTTCCAAGATATCGGGGTCATTCGGCTCGCGCGCTTCTTCGTCATGAGCCTTTATGAGCAGCCAATTCTCCCGCTTTTCGCCCGGCCTCTTGGGCATGCGTACGAGATGCCAGCGGCCGTGCAGTTTCTTGCCGTCGAGGCGGAAGGTGAGATGGCCTTTCTTGTAACCTTTGTGCGGATCGCCTTCCGGTTCCCAACGGCCGCGATCCCAAATCATCACCGTCCCGCCGCCATACTGACCTTGCGGAATGGTGCCTTCGAAGTCGTTGTACTCGATGGGATGATCTTCGACATGGACCGCGAGTCTCTTCTCGCCGGGGACAAGGCTCGGCCCGCGCGTCACCGCCCAGCTCTTCATAATCCCGTCTTGTTCAAGCCGCAGGTCGTAGTGCAAGCGCCTTGCGGCGTGTTTTTGGATCACAAAACTATTGCCGCCGCGCCGGGCTGCCTTGCCGCGCGGTTCGGGCGTGAGATCGAAATCGCGCTTGGTCCGGTAAGTCTGAAGAACTCCCATTGGTAATGATCTACGTTGTGGTCGGCCGCCCGCATCGGCGATTAAATAAATGCGAAATTGCAACGTAATAGCCGATGCCGAGGTTCCTCGCCGCCCTCTCCTTGGAGGAACCATTGTTCTCCGCGTGAGTTTATTTTCAACGGAGAGATGTTCAACTGCAAGGGAGAAGTCCAATGCTGGGTTGGGCGGTTACCTTTCTCATCGTCGCGTTGGTTGCGGCGGTACTTGGCTTTGGTGGAATCGCAGGCGTGGCTGTGGAAGCCGCGAAGCTGATTTTCTTCGTGGCCATCATCCTTTTTGCGATCTCGGCGGTTGTCGCCTTGTTCCGTGGGCGATCACCCACAGTCCCGTAATCCGCGCCGGCTGAGTTTCTTTCCCGACGCGGATGTTGCGTAGGCCCGTCGCTATTCGCGGCGGGCCTTTATTATTGCTGAGGGGCTGCCGGAAGGGGCGGCTTCACCTGCGCTCGTTGCTGCTGAGGATGGCGCGCGTCGTCCGATCCGGGCCGAAATCGTCAGGGCTGTCGATCGACATCAACTCGGCGAGACGGGTACGCGCGCGGTTGACGCGGCTCTTGATGGTGCCAACCGCGCATTCGCAGATATTGGCCGCCTCCTCATAGGAAAATCCTGAGGCTCCCACCAGCACGAGCGCCTCGCGCTGGTCCGGCGGCAGCTTGGCAAGCGCAGTGCGGAATTCTTCGAATTCCACGCGGCCATACTGCTCAGGATGCGATTTCAAGGTTTCGGCATAGCTGCCGTCGCCATCCTCGACCTCACGCCGGCGTTTCCGGTATTCAGAACGGAAATGGTTGCGCAGGATGGTAAAAAGCCAAGCCGACATGTTGGTGCCGGGCTGGAAGGAATTGATGTTGGCCAGCGCCCGCAGCAACGTCTCTTGCACCAGGTCATCCGCCCGGTCGACGTTCCCGCACAACGAAATAGCAAATGCACGCAGGCTTGGAACCGCTGCGAGCACAGCGTCACGGACTGAGGCGTCCAGGGCCATTACCGCGAGTCCTTATCGTCCGGCTTATCGAGGCGGTTCAACAGGTCGGCGAAACGGTCCGGCACTCCTTGGTTGACGACATCGTCATAGAGCGCACGAAGCTGCTGGCCGATTTTTGCTTGAATATCGCGGCCCAGCTTTGCGTCGGATTTTCCTGGCGTGGTTCCAGTGTCCATCGGCGGTTGGGGCCTAGATGATTTAGCGTCTTTCATTAAACTCCCTCGCCGCGATCCCTCACCGGGGTCGGTCCGCGGTCCCCCCGCGTCATTAGAACGGAATGCCCCAGCCCACGATTAGTTCCAAGCCTATGGAACTTTTTTCGCCCTGGCTAATTCTCTTGGCATAGCCTGCTATTATGCTCCTTTGAGGGGGCCTACAGGGGTTCAAACCGGGAGGGTTTCCGTGTCCACGTCTCAAGCCGTAGCCCAGCATTTACCGTATCTGCGCCGTTATGCCCGGGCATTGACCGGGAGCCAAAGCTCGGGCGATGCCTATGTGGCCACCACCCTTGAAGCGCTGATCGAGGATCCTTCCGTCCTGGAAAAGGGAGCCTCGACCCGGGTCGCCCTCTATCGGCTCTTCACCAAAATATGGAATTCCGTGGCTGTGAACGGGGCGGTGGAGCCCGGGGCCAAGGAGATGCCGGTGGAGCAGCGCCTCGCCAACATCACCCCCAAACCCCGCCAAGCCTTTCTCCTGGTAGCCCTGGAAGGGCTTTCGGAAGACGATGCGGCCAAGGTTCTCGACGTCGACGTGCCTACCCTGCGGCGCCTGGTGGAGGAATCCGGCCGCGAGCTCGCGGCGGAAATCGCCACCGACGTGCTGATCATCGAGGACGAAACCTTCATCGCCATGGATCTGGAAGGCCTGGTGGAAAGCCTGGGCCATCGCGTGCTTGGCGTGGCGCGCACGCATTCCGAAGCCATTGCCCTGGCCAAGGGCCGGCGTCCCGGACTCATTCTCGCGGATATCCAGCTCGCGGACGGAAGTTCGGGCCTCGACGCCGTGAATGAACTGCTGCGGCTGTTCGAAGTGCCCGTCATTTTCATCACCGCCTATCCGGAGAGGTTCCTCACCGGCGAACGGCCTGAGCCGGCGTTCCTGATCGCAAAGCCGTTCCAGCCGGCGACGGTTTCGGCGGTGCTGAGCCAGGCCTTGTTCTTCGAGCGCAAGGCCAAACGGCGCGAGCATCGCGCGACGGCCTGAGCTTATTTCCGGCGCGACATCGCGTATCCGAGGAGCATCGCTTCCACGAGCGTGGCGATTTGCAGTTCCGGCGGTATGCGTTCGAGGCCAGCTTTCGACTCGTCGGCGAAGAAAGACTTTCGCCCCGTCATCCACAGCACCGCGACGGAGAGTATCGCCGCGACTGCGTAGAAAGCGGCAATCATCAGATGAGCGTAAAGAGCGCCGAACTCGAATTCCAGCGCCACCGTCACCGCGACGGTGGCTTGGTAGAGGCTGGCGAGCGCGGCAATGGCGACAAAAAGCCACGCCGCTGCACGGCGCATCAATCGGCCGACAATTCGATTGACCGCTGTCGCGGTGATATCGGCCAGGGTCATCGTGTGCCTCGCCTAATCGCGTCGGCCAACGAGGCCAAGCACGTAACCCACTGCCGCGGCGACCGCGAGGGCGGCAAACGGGCGCTGCTCCAGTTCGTTCCAGATCTTCTTCAATGCATCTGTTCCAGCTTGTGTCGCTTCATCTGCGATGGAATGAGAAGCGGTCTGCGCGCTGTCGCGCACCTGCTCTGCAATCCGGCCGAGCGCTTGCGTGACGAACTCGCTGATGTTGCCGGAGGCGCCCGAAACTTCCGACTTTGCTTTCGAGTTTAAGCGTCGCAGGCGTGTTTCGAGATCTTGCATGAGCTCTTCAATGGCGACGATATCGTCCGAGGAACGATTGGTTTTTCTGCTCATGATGATAGCCCTTCATACGACGACGGCAAGGCAACGATGAGCGGCCTGAAAAGTTCCTGCAACGCAGCATTCGAGCGAGCTAAGCGCCTGGGCCAGAACCTGCTCGGTTATGAAACCGCCGACGAAAGTGCTGGCGTCACCGCCTATGCGACACCACATATAGACGTTTGCGTTTCATCGCCTGTTCGGATTTCTAAATGCCGCGTTATCTAAACGAAGCAATGCCCACTCGCCGCCAGGACCAAAGCACGTCTGGTCCGCGCGCGGTTAAATCGACGGCCACCAAGGAGCGGCTCGAAGCCGCCTTGGCTGACGCCCATATCTATGTTTTCAGCCAAGACGCCGATCTCCGATATACCTGGGTATGCTGTCCATCGTCCGAAAACGGGGGCTTGGTGGGCAAGACGGACGAGGAACTGTTGCCGCCGCGAGAGCGCGAGGCCGTCGTAGAAATCAAGCGGAAGGTTTTGCGGACGGGAATACCGGCCGATTGTGAAGTTTCCTACGCTCTTCCCAAGGGACAAGCTTTGTTCGCCTTGCACATCCATCCCTCGCTCGGGCCGAACGGAGAAGTTGCGGGAATTATCACCACCGCGAGCGACATATCCCGCATCCGATTATTTCAAAGCGGGCAGCAGCAGTCGAGCAAGGAGCTGTCGAGTACGTTACAGCGATACGAAACCGCGTTGCGCGGTTCTAACGTCACTGTCTACACGCAGGATCAGGACTTGCGTTACACGTCCATCAGCAGCCCAATGTTTGGCCGCACGATCGACGAAATCATCGGGCTTACCGACGAGGAGATACTACCGCCGGACAGCCGGGCCGCGGTGATCTCGCTGAAGCGGGCCGCGCTCGAAACCGGCAGCCCGCAGGACAGCGAAGTCAGCATCAAGACGGCGTCAGGCGAGCGCTGGCACGATCTTCACATCGAGCCGTTGCGCGACATCACCGGCGCGATTGTCGGTTTGAGCTGCGCGGCCGTCGATATCACCGAGCGCAAGGAAGGGGAGGGGCATCTTCGTCTTCTGATGCGGGAGCTGACGCACCGTTCGAAAAATCTGCTCGCGGTCATTCAGGCGATGGCGCGGCAGACCGCGCGGCATGTGGGATCCATCGATGCCTTTCTAAATCAGTTTGGGGCACGGCTACAGGCGCTGGCGACCTCCCATGACCTGCTGGTGCAGGAAAGCTGGTATGGCGTGTCGCTTTTCGAACTGGTGCGTTCGCAGCTCGGCCATTACCTCGATCGTGTCGGCGCGCAGGTCTCGTTGGAGGGGCCCACTGTGGTTCTAAAACCGGAGGCGGCGCAGAGCCTAGGGCTGGCGCTGCACGAGTTGGCGACCAACGCGGCCAAATACGGCGCGCTTTCGGTGCCCGCCGGCCATGTGTCGATTAAATGGAGGCGTTTGCCCGCGACCGAAGGCCATGGCGTTGAGATCTGGTGGTCGGAAGAACGCGGACCCAAGGTCAAGGCGCCGAAACAGCGCGGATTTGGCAGCATGGTGATCGAGCACAATCTCACCCGCGCGCTGGATGCGGAAGTGAACATGACCTTTTCCCCGGAAGGATTGCGCTGCCGGATCGTTATTCCGGTCACGCAGCTTTCGGTCGGCCGGTAGGCCTATCCGATCTGAGCCGGAACTTACCCCCAGCGCCTACGTTGATTCAGCGAAACGCTATTCCTTCCGCGCCATCTTGACCGGTGCTGTCGCCGGCAATTTGGAGGGGGTCCCGATGCGCAGCCTCTTTCGATACGTAGCCGGTGGGGCAGGAGTGCTTCTTGGCGCGGCCTACGTGGCCGCTCTGAGTGAGGCTGATCTGAGCGTCTTTCGGCCGTTTGCCTTTGAAACGCAGTCCGACGCAGGAATGACGGTGGTCAATCGCGCGGGCAAGGCCGACAGGCTGTCCGCCCGCCGAGAGGGTGATCGCAATAACGTCATCGCGACGGTTGAGGTCATTGGGGCGCAAGATACCGCCGTCGTGTATCGCAGCCGCGATGGCCGGATTCTTTTCCAGACCGACCCGCTGGCCAATGCAACCGTAGTCACCAAGGGTATCACGCTGCCCGAGGTCACTATCCGCAATGTTTCGCGGCCGGCGCCGCAGCAGATTCCGCGAGCCATCGACACTGTGCCGGCATCACCGCAAAATCCCCCTTCCACCACGGCGCACGAGCCAAAGATCCTGGAAGGTTGCGACCCGGCTTTTAGCCCGTTGACGGCAGCGGCACGCGCAAACTTCAGCGGCCGTTGCCTGGCCGCGCTTACGCCGCCGACCAGGCTGGCGGCGGCTCTTCACTAAAAACAGAATCAACAGCGCGCCAGTTGAACGTGAAATCACGCTCCACTGGCCGCGCTTTCGGCGAGCTTGGTTTAAAGTTTGCCCAGCAAAACCAAGATCAGCAAAATGACGAGAACCGTACCGACGAGGCCGGACGGCCCATAACCCCAGCCGCTGCTGTGCGGCCATGTCGGAATGACGCCCAAAAGAATGAGGATCAGGATGACGACGAGTATTGTCCCGAGCGACATGCTAAATGCTCCCAAATCCTGAAATCGGCTTAGATGGTGCGATAAGCGTCAAACCTCCGCTAAGTTCCTCACAATTTCGCCTTCGTATTGCCTCAGCGGGGGAGGGCTAGAGGAACAAATCCTTCCCCTAAGCGTTTTCATGGGTCGCGCGAGATTGATCAAGGAGGTTGCGATGAACCAATCAATGAAAGCACTTATTGCTTCGACGGTCATTGCCGGTGCAATGGCGGCAGGCCCCACATTCGCCCAGCAGCCGGCGAAAGTCGGCGCATTGAGCTGCGATATTTCCGGCGGCATTGGCATGATCGTGGCATCCAAGAAGCAGGTAACGTGCCTATTCACGCCTTCTGCCGGAGGCCCGAAGGAAGTCTATACCGGATCGATCAACAAATTTGGCCTGGATATCGGCGCCACGACCGGCGGCCAAATGGTCTGGGCGGTTTTCGCCCCGACCAGCAAAAAGGTCGCCGCCTTGGCCGGCACTTACACCGGCGCAAGCGCCGAGGCCACTGTCGGTGCGGGATTGGGAGCCAACGTTCTTGTTGGCGGATCTGATCGTACCGTGAGCTTGCAACCAATTTCGGTGCAGGGTCAGACGGGACTTAACCTGGCCGCCGGCGTAAGCGCTCTCGAGTTGCGGCCTGCTCGATAAGAAAACCGGACACTGCGGTGCCGGAACGGCCGCCTCAGGGCGGCCGTTTTGCTGAGGATACCGCATTCGCAAGCGGAACCATTGCTTCGACCGAAGGTTAGTCAAACAGCCTTCCCCGGAGCAAAGAAGATGAGCCTGATTGTCGTGTCCAACCGCGTCGCCCGTCCTGCGGCTGACGAACCCGTTGAGGGTGGGTTGGCTGCGGCGCTGTTGCCTGCCGTGCAAACAAGCGGCGCGATCTGGGTCGGCTCCAGCCAACGGCTTCAAGACGGCGAAAAGGAAACTTTCGCCAAAATCGAATCCTTCGGCGCGGGAGCGATCGCGACCGTCGACTTGCCGAAGGCGCATTATTGCGGATTTTACGAGGGTTTCGCCAACTCCGGTCTCTGGCCGATCCTTCACTCGCGCACCGACCTGCTTCGCACCAAGAGCGAGGACTACGTCTCCTATCGCGAGATCAATGCCTTCATGGCGCGCGCGCTAATGCGCTTTGGACGGCAGGATGCGGCTTTCTGGATCCACGACTACCACTTCATGACGCTGGGTCATGAATTACGCCGCCTCGGCGTGGAGCAACCCATCGGTTTCTTCCTGCATACGCCGTTTCCCGCCAGGACGATATTTTCCAGCCTTCCCCACCATCGCGGATTAATCCGAGCGATGCTGGCGTTTGATCTGATCGGCTTCCAAACCGAAGATGATCGGTTGAACTTCGCCGAGTACCTGGAGCGCGAGCTTGGGTTGAACGGAACCGGCCAAACTTACACTGTCGGCCGCCGCATGGTGCGCCTCGCGACCTTTCCGATCGGCATCGATGCCAAGGATTTCGCCGAGCGTGCTGCCAAAGCTTCGGGGCGCGCGGAGATTTCCCGTCTGCGTTCCAGTTTGCAGGGTGCGAAACTCGCCATCGGCGTCGACCGTGTCGACTATTCCAAAGGGCTGGCCAATCGCTTCCAGGCGTTCGACCGCATGTTGCAGGCGCGGCCTGGCCTCAAACGCGAGGTGGCGTTGCTGCAGATCGCGGTGCCTTCGCGCGTGCAGATCGATACCTATCGTCGGCTGCAAGGGGAGCTGGCGGGGCTCGTCAGCGAGATTAACGGCCGTCATGGCGAAGTGGACTGGCTGCCGATCCGCTATCTGAACAAGGGATTCTCCCAGGCCAAGCTGGCGGGCTTCTACCGCACGGCGCAGGTCGGCCTCGTCACATCGCTTCACGACGGCATGAATTTGGTCGCGAAGGAATATGTTGCCGCGCAGGATCCGCTCGATCCCGGCGTGTTGGTCCTGTCCAAGTTCGCCGGCGCGGCCAAGCAACTGGACGCTGCGCTGCTGGTCAATCCCTACGACATCGATGGTCTAGCGCAATCCATTTCCGATGCCTTTGCGATGCCCGCCGGAGAGCGGCGTGAGCGCTGGGTGTCGATGATGCAGACAATCGAGTCTTCTTCACTGGATCTGTGGTTTTCGGACTTCGTCGACGCGCTGACGGTTCCAGCCGCGCCGCAGGAACTGGTGCCGCCCGAACCGGCGGAGGTGCTTCCCTTCCGGTCTCCCCGCGGCGAGATGCTAACCGCGCACTAGGTCACAGCCTCGTGATGCTGTTAGCCTATTGAATCTCCTTATCATTGCTGGTCGCGGTATCCGCTCCCACGAGAGGAACCTGCAATTCCCGCGGGGCGTTACTATCTGCCAAAGCATGCAGGAGGAGAGGACATGGCTCAGGCTCGCTACTTTGTCGTGCAGCACGCCGATACATGGCTGATCAAATTCGATGATGAGGAATATGGGCCTTACAATACGCAGGCCGAGGCCATGCTGTTTGCCATCGATGCCGCCCATAAGCTTGGCGAACACGGAGAAGACGCGCAGGTGTGCCTCATGGGCGAAAACGGTCACTTTCGTCCCGAGTGGACCTATGGCGAGAATCCGTACCCGCCCAGGGCCTAGCTGCATTTTTCGCGGAACATCGAGCCGCGCTGTTGGTTTTGATAACAGACGCGGCTTTCCCCTCGGCCGCGTCAATGCGCCGGACGGCCTTCATACCCTCCCTCCCCCCGACGGAGAGCCGTCCGGCGTCCCTCTCTTCCGACAAGGAAAATCAATCTTGCGAGTAGGCGTTCGTGGTGAGCAGGGAAATTTCCGCGAGGCCGGAATCGAGCCTTGTGTGCTGGACGGTGATCGGCATGTCGGATTCAAAAACCGACGAATAGTCGGTGTGGAGCGGAGGGCCGGTCAGCGTTGCGAGGTGGACGGCTCAGCTCCCAGTCCGGTCTAAAATCCTCAACCTGTTGCCGCTTGCGGGCCTTCGCCATTTTTCACCAGCCGCTCGAGCCAACGCCGCACGTCGCTCGGCGCTTCGAAACGTTCGGCGACTCCGGGAACCATCCGCCCGACTGAAATGGCGATACCGTCGAATTCCGGCATCACCGCGAAGGCCGCTTCGTCCGTCTTGTCGTCCCCGACAAAGATGGGGCGTCTGCCGGAGAACGGCGGATGCGACATCAGATCCCGCAGCGCCGTGCCTTTGTTGAAGCCCACTTTCTTGATCTCAATCACCGCCTTCCCGCCCAGGAGTTCGACCGAGTTCGGCGGGAGGTCAGCACAGATGGTTGCCACCGCATCTTCAATCGCGCGCTGCTTATCGGGGGCAAGGCGGTAGTGGAGCGCCACCGAATACTCTTTATCTTCTACGATGATGCCTTCGCTGATACGGGCGATGTCCGCGAAGCGGCGCCTGATCTCTTTCTGGAGCCGCGGCGGCTGGGCGCCATTCACATGGCCATTGGGCTCTGGCCTGATTTCAGCGCCGTGTCCGCCGACGGCGGACAACTGGAGAGGTGAGAAGATGAGGTCGATATCGCTCAGGGAGCGGCCGCTCACCAACGCTAGCGCGCCACCGGTGTAGTCCTGAAGCTTTGCCAGTGTCTTGCGCAGCGAGGATGGTACGCGGACGTCATGCGGCGTGAGGGCGATATCAAGCAGGGTGCCATCAATGTCGAGAAGGAGCGCCACTTTACGTACATCGACAGAGTCAAGTTTCACGAGCTTTCCCGATATATGGCTTTGTTCCAAAACCGGCTGGAGCCGATGCGGTAATAGAAAGGCAAATCTTGAACAAGATACGGCGAGATGGAAGGAAACTGTCTGAATCTCGCCGTGAATTGCTCCTGCGCGTCGGACGCAGGAAAGGCTCGCACCGCCAAATCTTGGGCGCGGCCGCTCTCCTAAACAACGCCTCACCAGGCCGGTAGTTTCCGGCTTTCGACACAATTCCCGAGCGGCATTTTTAGTCGTCAGAAAAAATCCTTAAATTACAACAACTTAAATGCGAATACGCGACCTGCTGCGCGTGCTGGCCGAGGCCCTGCCTTTGTCTCGAACGGGGAGTGCGCGGCGACGGTGGCGGTCGTTATCGAAAGTGCCAGGCCACCGAGACGGAAATCGGCAGGAAAAGGGTCAAGCGCCTCAAGCCTCACGGCATCAATGCGGTGCTGCCGCATGGCCACCGCTCGTCAGGGACGCGGAAGAGCTGCTGGGTGCCGCGCCTTGCAGGGAGCCATAGACGCGCCGGAAACTTTGCCATATATCGCGGCTGGAACCACCTCCCACAATGGCGAAGTTGTTTCGGGATGGGCTCCTTTGGCGCACTCAAAAAACTGCGCGTTTTGGGGAATAGTTCAATGGTAGAACAGCGGACTCTGACTCCGTTAATCTAGGTTCGAATCCTAGTTCCCCAGCCATTTCTCGCGGCTTGCATGGCCACGGCCAACAGCGTGCGGTTGCGCCCTGAGCCCCGGCTCCCTACACTTGCGCGATTTTTATCAACATCGCCGCGCTGTCGAGCCACCAGAGGGGGCTTCGGCGCGGAGGAAGGCTTTTGATGGATGACGGGGCCCGGGAAACCGGCGGCCTCGACCGTGCCCGTGATCCGGCACCGCGACGGCGGCGCCGGTGGGGCCGGCGGCCACCTTACCGCCCGCCAGATCAGCAGGCAGCGGACGCCGATCGCCCGCGTTCGAGCGCGACCTATGCCGCGCTCGATCTCGGCACCAATAACTGCCGGCTCCTGGTGGCTCGGCCGACCGGCGACGGTTTTCGCGTGGTCGACGCCTTTTCGCGCATCATCCGCCTGGGCGAAGGCATGTCGGCGTCCGGACGCCTGAGCGACGCGGCGATCGCCCGCGCCGTGGACGCGCTTTCCGTTTGCCGCGACAAGATGAAGAACCGGGCGGTCACGCGGGCGCGTTTGATTGCGACCGAGGCTTGCCGGAGCGCGGTGAATGGTGAAAATTTTCGCACCCGCATCGCGAGCGAAGTGGGCCTGGAGCTGGAAATCGTCGACCGCGAAACCGAGGCGACGCTGGCGGCGAGCGGCTGCACGCCGTTGCTCGATCCGCGCGCCAAAGGCGCGATGCTGTTCGACATCGGTGGAGGGTCCTCCGAGCTGGTCCGGCTTGGTCCATCGCGTTCGAGCCGCCGCGGTCCGCCGCTGCCGGACATCTTGGGTTGGATTTCCGTTCCCATCGGTGTCGTGACTCTGGCGGAGCGCCACGGCGGTGTCGCCGTCACCCGCGAGAGTTACGAGTCCATGGTGTCGGAAGTGGCGGGGTTCATCACGCGCTTCGCCGATGACTATCACCTGCGCGGATTGGACGAGGTGCATTTGCTCGGAACCTCAGGGACCGTCACCACGATCGCCGGCGTCCACCTGGGGCTCAAGCGGTATGACCGGCGTTACATTGACGGCTGCTGGATGAGCGACGCGCAGATTTCCACGGTGATCGAGCAGCTCCTCGCGATGAGCTATGAGGAGCGCGTCGCCAACGCCTGCATCGGAGCCGAACGGGCCGATCTTGTCCTGGCCGGCTGCGCGATCCTTGAAGCCATCCGCCGCGCCTTTCCGTGCGAGCGTGTGCGGGTGGCCGACCGGGGCCTGCGCGAGGGCATGCTGGTGCAGATGATGCGCGCCGACGGCGTCTGGGGCCGGGTGGAGGACAGCGCAACATGACGAAGTCCGATACCGGCGGAAGCGGCCGCGCGCTCAAGGTAAGAGTAAAGCGCGCGAGGGGGCGCTCGCTCTCTTCCAAGCTTTGGCTGGAACGCCAGCTCAACGATCCTTATGTGGCGCGCGCCAAACGGGAAGGCTATCGCTCACGGGCGGCCTACAAGCTCGCGGAATTGGATGACAAGCATCATTTCCTAAAGCCGGGCGCAAAGGTGATCGATCTCGGCGCGGCGCCCGGCGGCTGGAGCCAGATCGCGGCAAAGCGCATCAAAGCCGGGGAGGGCAAGGGGCGTGTCGTCGCGATCGATATTTTGGATATGGAGGCGATCCCCGGCGTCGAGTTCCTGCATCTCGATTTTCTCGATCCCGCCGCGCCGGAGCAGTTGCGCCATTTGCTGGGCGGTCCCGCGGATGTTGTGCTCTCCGACATGGCCGCCAATGCGACCGGCCACCGGCAGACCGATCATCTCAAAATCATGGCGCTGGTCGAGGCCGCGGCTGCCTTTGCAAAGGAAGTGCTGAAGCCGGGCGGCGTCTTTGTCGCCAAGGTGATCCAGGGCGGGACGGAAGCATCGCTGCTGGCCGATCTGAAGCGGGATTTCGCCAGCGTCAAACATATCAAGCCGGCCGCGAGCCGCGCGGATTCGGCGGAGCTTTATCTGTTGGCCAGCGGCTTTCGCGCGAAAGGAGGGTGACGATCATGACGCTCAGGCTCCTCATTGGTAACAAGAACTATTCCTCCTGGTCGTTCCGTCCGTGGATAGCCATGAAGACCGCCGGCATTCCGTTCGAGGAAACAGTGATCTCCCTGGATAATTCGGAATTCAGGCCGCGCGTCGCGGAACTCTCTCCCGCCGGCATGGTCCCCGTGCTGGCCGATGGCGATGTGCGCGTATGGGAATCTCTCGCGATACTCGAATATCTCGCTGAGAAATTTCCCGAGGCGCGGCTGTGGCCCGCCGATACAGCCGCGCGGGCGCATGCCCGCACCGTAGCGGCCGAGATGCATGCGGGATTTGCGCCGCTGCGCCGGCATTGCCCGATGAACATCGCGCGCCAGCCGAAGGTTCGCGAGCTGACGCCCGAAGTCGAGGACAATGTGAGGCGCATTGATGCCCTATGGAGCGACTGCCGTGCGCGCTACTGCAAGGGAGGGCTATTCCTGCTTGGTGCTTTCGGCGCCGCCGATGCGATGTATGCGCCGGTGGTGTCACGCTTCCACACCTACGGCATTAAAGTCTCCCCCGCTGCCCGCGCCTATATGGAATCAGTGATGGCATTGCCCGCGTGGTCTGAATGGGCTGCGGCCGCGCGCCAGGAGCCTTGGGTATTGCCGCGCTGCGAGGTCGATTGGCCGAATGTGTTGAAAGGTTAATGGCAAGTCCTGGATGTCCGCTTGAGTTTCCTAGTGGCGAAAACCTTTCCAGTAGGCTAAATCAGCGCTGCTTCTTCGCGCCCAGCGAGGAACGAAGCGTGCGCTACCACATTTCTTAAGCGGCTGAGCTATTCGATGCGAGGCCGCGCTTCGATCGAGCCGGGGGACCGGCGAAAGGAAGGCATCTATGCATATTCTGTTTGTTGTTGGCCGGGTCCTGCTCGTTCTGATCTTCATCTATTCCGGTGCTGGAAAGCTCCTGGATCTTGCTGGTACCGCCGCGTACATCGCGCCGGTGGTGAAGGTGCCGGACGCCCTGTCGGGCTTCGCCACCCAGCTTCAAGACATGACCGGCATGACAGTGCCGCAACTTTTGGCGATCCTAGTGGGTGTTGTTGAACTGGTTGCGGGCCTGTTGATTGCTTTCAACATCGGCACGCGGGCCGCGGCCGCCATTTTGGCTCTCTTCACGCTCGTGACCATTTTCTATTTCCATGATTTCTGGAGCATGGCCGGCGCGGCGCGGGACACAAACCTCATCCATGCCTTGAAGAATCTCTCGATGACGGGCGGTTTGTTGATCTTCGTCGTCTTGGGATCTTGGCGGCCGATGCCAAGCAACCGGCCGTAGGGCGCGGCGCGCCTCCTACTGACTTTTCAAACTGAAAAGGAAAAGGGCGGCCGAAAGGCCGCCCTAAGTTTGATACGCCACGCGGGAGGAACCCCTGTACGGTCGGCCCCAAGCCGCGGGCCGCGTGAGCTAAGTCATAAAAGATTCATATGTGATTCGTGGCTGCGCGTCACCCTTGAATTGGACGGCAAGTTCAACTTCGGGTCCAGGTTACCACCTTCACGTCTTTTTCCGCGTCGAGCACGCGGGCAGGGCCGGGCTTCAGTCCCCGCCGCCGCAGCACTTCTTCCGGCGTCAGCGCGGGAACTTCAGGAAAAACCGGCCGCCCGCCAGGCAAACTGACGTGGTCGGCGCGCGTCAGATGGAAGACGTCGTAGCTATCGAGAAACATCCCGAAAATATCGGTCCCCCCGATGACCGCGAGAACGCCGCCGGGAATGCCGAGGGTGCGCCAGGCTTCCTCGAACGAGGCGCCAGCCGGGTTCCATAATACCGCCTTTGGATTATCGGGATGCGGCGCGACGCCGGCGATCCGGCGGGTGACGATCAGGCGCGGGCGATCGACGCTCTCGGGGCCGCCTTCATGGGAATGACGGCCATGGACGACTGCGTCGGCGCGGGCGAGCGAGCCGTGGAAGAAGCGCTGATCGCCTTCGATCTTTAGGGCGGGAGGCATCTCGCCGCTCGCATCGGCGAGCATGCCGTCGGCGGAGACGATGGCATATCCTTCAATGCGGGACGGGCGCGCTGCGGCCATGACATGAGGGTAAAACAAAAGCGCCAGGGCGAGGATACCCTGGCGCTATAATTTTTCGGATCGCTTCGGCGTCAGCCGAGCGGTTTATTCGCCGATGGTGCGAATGACGCTGCCCATGGGCCGCGCGCTGACGACATTGCCGCCGAACTCTTTCATGATGGCTTCGTCGTATTCCGGCAGCGTATTCACCGGATCCTTGGCCTTCACCTGCACGACCTTGTAGCCGCCGGCCTTGATCTGGGCCAGCATATCGGCGGCAGCTCCGGCGGTGGGCCGCTGGAAGTCGTGTAACAGCACGATGCCTTTGCCGTGCTTCTTCAGCTTGTCCATCACGGATTTCACGACCTGCTCGGGCTTTTTCATCTTGAAGTCGAACGAGTCCATATCCGTTGACCAGATGCCGACGTTGCGCGTGCCGAGATAGGCGACGAGCTCCGGCGGATGACGTAGCGCTGGGAAGCGGAAGAACGGAGATGCTGGCTGGCCGAGCGCAGCGCGCACCGCGCTGAAGCCCTTTTCGATTTCAGCCTTCGCGTCTTCAGTGGACAGTTTTGACAAATCGAGATGCGACCAGGTGTGCGAGCCGATCGTATGGCCGCCCGCGGCGACCTGCTTGAGGATTTCAGGATGCCACATCGAATGCTTGCCGATGGGGAAGAACAGCGCCTTGGTGCACTGGTTGGCCAGGGCGGCAATGATCGCGGGGGTGTTGTGCGGCCACGGGCCGTCGTCGAAGGTAAGAACCACTTCACCCGGGCGCAGGAAGTCGTATTGCTTGAAATGCTCGAAGCCGAAGCCGGGCCCGCCGGTGGTGTCGATCTCGACCACGCGGCTGACACCCAGCGCATTGGGATTGGAGCAGGTCGTAGGAGCGGCAGTTGTCGTCGCTCCCGGGAGAGGAGCCGCCTCGGCTGGGGCGGGTCCGCCCGGCGAGGAAGGCATGGGGCCCAGGATCCGCTGGGCGTGAGCAACGCCAAGCGTCGCCAAAGACACCGAGATAGCAAAAACGAAACCCCCGAGACGCATTTTTACCCTCCAATTCCGCGATACGCGGAGCCTATTCGAGAATCAGCCGGACCGGCAGTTCACGCCGCCCATGTGCGATTTGCCGCCATCTTGCCACGAAGGCAACCACCCCGCGAGTCCGGCGAACCGCGGCTGCTGACGGACTGCTGGTTAACCTTAGCAGGGCCGAAATTCGCGCCTCTGCCGGGGTGTCCCGCGACCGTTTGGCACGGAGATTATGGCATTAGCGGGGTCAACTTGCGGAAGGCCCGAGTTCCTTGGCGATCGCAGTCACCACGCGGGCATCGGCCGGTTCGATTTCGGATGAGAAGGCCGCGGCAATGCGGCCGTCGCGGCTCACGAGATACTTGTGAAAGTTCCAGCGCGGCGTATCGAGCGGCCGTTCCGCGGCGGCCCATCGGTAGAACGGGTGCGCGGCAGGGCCTTTTACCTCGGCCTTTGCCGTGAGCGGGAAGGTGACGCCATATTTCTGATGCGCGGTGTGATCGATCTCTGCCGCACCGCCCGGCTCCTGCCCGCCGAAATCGTTGGATGGCACTCCGATAATAAGCAGACCGTCATCGCGGAACCGCGACCAAATCTGCTGCAAGCCCTCATATTGAGGCGTGTAGCCGCAAAGCGACGCGGTGTTCACCACCAGGATCGGCTTGCCGGAATGGTCGGCGAGACGGATGTCGCCGCCTTCAAGCCGCTTGAAGGAAAAAGCATAGGCGGTGGGTCTGCTCACGGCGGGCGATTCACTTTGCGCGAAGGCCGGCGTGGCGAAGGCGCCGGCGAGAAAGCTCAGGATCTGTCTGCGATCATGCGGCATCATCACCTCAGGATTTGACCGGCGTCCCCATGAAATCGCGCTTGGCGAGATCGAGCCCGGCATGGCGCAGCAAGTCATAAGCCGTGGCGCAGTGGAAATAGAAGTTCGGCATCGAGTGATTGAGCAGAAGCACTTGGCCCATGAAGGTGCGCTCGCCGCTGGAACCCTTGATCTTGATTTCCTTGTTCTCGCTGCCGTCGATCTGGGACGGCTTCAGGCTCTTGAGAAAATCCACCACCTTGGCGATGCGGGCCTTCAATTCCGGAATTGTCGTTTCGGTATTGGGCAGGTCCGGCATTTCCACGCCGGCCAGATAGCCGCTGACGCGGGCGGCGTGCTTGGAGGCTTCCTGCACCTGGCGGCCCATCGGATACATGTCGGGATAGAAGCGCATGTTCAGCAGCACCGAGGGATCGATCTTTTTCGCCTCGGCATAGGCGGCGGCCTTGTCCAAGATGCCGGAAAGGGCAGTCAAATGCTGGATGAAAATCGGCACGGACACGGAATACATCGAAACAGGCATGAACAGCGGTCCTTTGATGGCGACGGAGGCCGCTGAAGATGAGCCTTTTTCCGTTGCGCCTCAAGCGCCGCGGCCGCCGGACTGGTCGCTGCCCAATTCGCTTTCCTTGCTGATCTCGGTTTCCGTCCGGCTCGGGAGCGGACGTTTGCCATCGGGGCGCTGTTTGCGCGGTGTGCCGTCGTCCTCATCAGTGATGTAAGGGCCGTTCTCCGGCTCCACGGTCGGCGTGCCGTCGCCGATGCTGAGTCGGTCTTTGCCCATGAATGACCTCCTTCTGAAAGCAATTCTCTCGCGAAGGGTCAGGTTCCGGACCGGGCTTCGCCCGCCGCGGGACTCTCCAATTTTGTGACTATATTCCGCATATTTGAGTTGATATGCGCGGCCGAAGCTAAGCGGCCGTTCGAAAGCCGGGGATAAGTCTACGGTTTGCGGTTGGCGACCAGCGGCAGTTCCGGTTCCACTAGTAGATGTTTCAATTCGAGCAGTTCGCGGAGCGTCCCAATAGCTTCGCACGAGGAGATAATTAGGCAGCAAATTATTGAGCAAGCCGGGCACCCGCCTTGATCATCGTCAATAAGGGGGCCGGTTCGCCCTGCTGGCATCAAACCTAAGATTGTCGGAACTCGCGTCACCACCCCGGCGTTTCATCAACGCCCCCATCCGGGGGCCGTCGGATTAGAGGGAATTCATGCCGTCGTTGCGCCTTTTCCCGTCATTCGAAAAGCCGGTGGACCGGCAGCGCTATCTCAATGTGCAGCCGCAGCGCCGCGGTTATGGCGGCATCGTGGCCGTGCTGGCTTTCGCCGGCCTATGCGGATTTTTGCTGGCGCTTCCGGATAGGTCGCTGCCTCCTCAGGCGCCGGCGCCTTCTGCCAAACCGGTGGAAAAAGTGGCAGCCGTGACAGCCGACGACTCGGCGAAGCCGACCATGCTCTGCAATGACAAACCGACGGCCCGGCGCGCCTGCGCTGATGCAAAGGCGGCAAGAGAAGCCCGGCTAGCGCAGGCGCTTGCCCGTGCCGATACGGCTGCACGGCGCTCGTCACCGGCCGATGCACGCGCGCGCAAGGTCGCGGTCGCGGCCAGCAATGCAAACGCGGAAGCCGCCCCCGCCGAGGGAGAACAGCCGGCCGCCATCGCGCCCCGGCAGAAACCGAAAGTACCGCGCGCGGATGATGCGCCTGTCGAGCGGCTGGTGCATGTCTACGACCATGTCGCGCCCGACGGCACCCGCGTGCCTGTCTATCGGCGCGGGAATGGCGGTTATGAATTCGGCGCCGTGGCGGATGGCGAATACCGGCAATCGCGCCGCGCCGAGCTTGGCCAGCCGCGCTCTCCGAGTTTCTTCGGCTTGCAATAGCCTCCACTTTACACAGGCGCGGTTCTTTCGGTGGCCGGCTTCGCGGCTGCTTTATCGGCTTTCTCGTTCCATGCTAGATTCCCGCCGTGCTTGACTGAAGTCCGGAGGAACTGATGCGATTTCGAGTGCTGTTGTGCGCCTTGCTGGCGGTCGTTGCCCTGTGCCGGCCATCCCCGAGCTTCGCCGAGACGGTTGCGGAATTCTATAAGGGCAAGATCATCAAGGTGATCATCGGCTATGCGCCCGGCGGCGGCTTCGACGCTTATGCGCGGCTGCTCGCGGAACATCTGCCGAAGCACCTCCCCGGCGCGCCCGCGGCGGTGGTGCAGAGCATGCCCGGCGCCGCTTCGGTGAAGGCGGCCAACTACATCTACAGCATCGGCCCGCAGGACGGCACGCTGATCGGCATTCCCAATCACGCGCTGCCGTTGAATGCGTTTGTCTGGCGCGAGGTAGGCGACGGCATGGACGTCACCAAGTTCCACTGGATCGGCCGGCTCGACGCCATCGACGTGGTCAACGTGGCTTGGCACACCTCCGGCATCAAAAACATTGAGGACGCGAAAAAGCGTCCGCTCTCGACCGCCGGAACCTCGCCCACCGGCACCTCGGTGATGATGCCGACCGCGATGAACAAGCTCATCGGCACCCAGTTCAAGGTGGTGCAGGGCTACAAGGGCACCGCGGAGCAATACCTTGCCATGGAGAAGGGTGAGACCGACGGCATGGGCAACGCCATCTGGTCGCAGCTCAAGCGCTCGCATCCGCATTGGCTGGCGGAGAAGAAGCTCGTGCCGCTCTACCAGGACGGCTACAAGCGCGCCCCCGGGCTGGAGGATGTGCCGACCGCGAGCGAGCTGGCCAAGAATGAGGAGGACCGCAAGGTGCTGCGCCTGCTCGGCAGCACGGCGGAGGTGGGGCGCTCATTCTATATCGGCCCGCAGGTGCCGGCCGACCGCGTGGCCGCCTTGCGCAAGGCCTTCATGGACATGACCAAAGACCCGGCGTTCAAGGCCGACGCCGAGAAGCTCAACATCGTGCTCAATCCCATGTCGGGCGAGGACCTGCAGAAGATGATCGTCGAGCTTGGTCTTTATCCGCCCGAATTGCTGGAGCGCACGCGGCAGCTGGTGGCGCAGTAAAAGCGCTCAAGCCGACGCGTGTCGCGACGGCGCCTGTTACGGGCAGGGATGCCGCCGGCCATCATAGCCCAGATAGGTCATGCTCACCGGATCGTAGGATCGGTAGCGTTGGGCGCAATAGGCGATGGCATCGGCCGAGGCCCGCGGCACCACAATCACCGGCGCGTCGCAATATCTCTGCGAGACCCGAACCCATGCGCCATCCGCGCGTTGCAGATAGCAGCCGCTGCTCCACCAATAATAATCGCCGTGGCGGCGTTGACCTTCCGACGCGATGATGGCGCCGGCGGCCGCGCCGATGACGGCGCCTACCGCAGCGCCGCTCCCGCGGCCGGTAGCCGCGCCGCCGATGATCGCTCCCGCCGCGCCGCCCAGCAGCGCGCCGCCGAGCGCGTCCTGCGCCACCGCCGTATCTTGCACCGGCATGGCGACGGCGGCCGTCAGCAGGACGGCGGCTGCAAATTTACGGAACATGTGCGTTCTCCTTAATTCGCATAGGAGCGTACTTCAGCAAATCTCGCAGTCCCGGCATTGAGGCAGATCAACCCGCGCGGGGCGGCGCTTATTTCTTCTCGATGGAGACGCCGCCGGGGCCGACATTGAGCTGGATGCCTTTCGGCTCCTTGCGCTCCTGGTAGAGCTGATAGCCGAGCACCGCACTGGTGACGGCGAGCACGGCGACGAGGACGTAGATGAGATTAAGTTTCTGCGGCGGCATGGGCGTCGCTTCCTCGGCTGTTGCGGGCCGGCACGTTACCACAGCCCAAGCGTGTAGCCGCTCGCTTTCCCGGGAATGAGGGATGGAACCGGCCTGCGTCATCGCTCGACTTGACGGGGCGGCGGGCCCTGCGGTTAGTAAGGCCTCCATACTATCTCTTTTGGTGACGCGACGGGCCTGCGGTGCCGCTGACAATATGCATCCGGCCGCCGCCGCGCGGACACGTTCGGAGGAAAGCTACGTGAAGAATCTCAGACGCATTTCGGCGATTGGCATCCTGGTCGCAGGTTTGGCGACAGCGCCCGCCCAGGCGCAGACGGCGGCCGAATTCTACAAAGGCAAGACCATCCGCATGCTGGTCCCGGCCGCGGTCGGCGACAGCTACGACACCGAAGGGCGCCTGATCGGGCGCTTTCTCTCGAAACACATTCCCGGCAATCCGACCATCGTGGCGGAAAACATGCCCGGCGCCTCGGGGCGCAACGTGGCCAGCTACCTCTACAACGTCGCGCCAAAGGATGGTTCGGTGATCGCGCTGGTGCAGCAAAGCGTCGTGCTGGCGCAGGCGATGCGGCAGACCGGAATCAATTTCGACGCCGCCAAGTTCAACTGGATCGGCACGCCGTCGGCTCCCATCAGCGTCCTCGCCGTATGGCACACCGCCGGCGTCAAGACGTTCGAGGAAACCAAGACCAAGGAAATCACGATCGGCTCGACCAGCACCGCCGGCAACAACTTCGTCTATCCGAAGCTGATGAAGGAGCTGGTCGGCGCGAAATTCAAGATCATCACCGGCTATCCCGGCGGCGCGCCGATCGATCTCGCCATGGAGCGCGGCGAAGTGCAGGGCAGGGGCTCCAACCCCTGGAACAACTACAAGCTCGCGCATCCGTCGTGGATTTCGGAAGGCAAGCTCATTCCCCTGGTGCAGATGAGCCGCAACAAGCACCCGGAGCTGCCCAACGTTCCGCGCCTGATCGATCTCGCGCCGAATGAGAACGCCAAGAAGATCTTCGAACTGATGTCGGAGGGCTCGGACATCGGGCGGCCGATGGTGACCGCGCCGGGCGTGCCGGCGGACCGGGTCAAGGCTCTGCGTGAAGCCTTCGCGAAGACGATGGAGGATCCCGAGTTCAAGGCAGCGGCGGCCAAGCTCGACGTGGACATCGAACCCACGCTGGGCGAGGACCTGCAGCGCCTTGCCGAGAAAATGCTCACCGCGCCGCCAAGCATCATCGACCAGCTCAACGCGGCGGTGTTGAAGGGGGAGTGAGCTGTGCGCCTGCTTCCGCTCGTCCCGCGTAAGCGGGGACCCAGATAGTCCATTCGGTGATGCTGGATTCCCGCTTTCGCGGGAATGAGCGGAGGGTGGTGCGCGCATCGTTTCATCCCGCTCCCGATTCAAGTTTCAAACAGCCAAGCCTCTCTTCGTCATTCCGGAAGCCTCGCGCAGCGAGGCTGTCCGGAATCCAGACGCAAGCGTCGCGTCTGCCTCTGGATTCCGGGTTCGCGCTTCGCGCGCCCCGGAATGACGCGATGAGCCAACGCTCCGCCGCCCGTATTTTTTGGTAAGGCGCCGGGTGCGCCTGTATTTCATCCCCCTCAAACCGAGGGAGCGGAGCGCCGAGCGGCGCATCAACAAATCCGCGCCAGCGCAAACAAGTGTACGCAGTTTGCGCCACTCATCTGCACCTTGAGGCGCGGTGCGCGTCTGGCGAGACGCGCACGCCTCCCGGCGCTCCACCGCGGTCTTTTTCACCTCCGGTCCGCGCTCGCCGGGAGCATTTCTGCTAGCCGGCTGCGAGCTCCTCGCGCCCAGGTCCTAGTGCCCGGGGGTCGGAGTTCGGAGGCGCCCGAGCGCGTGCTTGCGAGGCACACCCGCGGGAACCGCACCCCGCTCCACCAAATAGACGCCTCTAGATGGCGCCCTCGAGCGAGCAAGGCCTAGGAATTTAGTCATAGAAGGGAGAGGAAGTCAAGGGCGGGCCGATCACGGTAGGCTATCCGCTGTTCTTTGCGAGGGAGTCGGAGGACAGGGCGATGGTGAGTGCATGCACCCACGCCGGCGCGATCCGCGACGTGACGCCGAGCGCCAAGGGCTGCGAGGAGTGTCTCAAGACCGGCGACCGGTGGGTGCATCTGCGGCTGTGCCGCGCCTGCGGCCATGTCGGATGCTGCGACTCCTCGCCGAACCGTCACGCCACCGCGCATTTCCATAAGACCAAGCACCCGATCATCGAGGGCTACGATCCGCCGGAAGGCTGGGGCTGGTGCTACGTGGACGAAGCCTTCATCGAACTCGATCACCCGACCAAACAGGTGGGGCCGATCAAGCGGTGGGTGTGAGCCTCTCGCCTGTCATTGCCGGGCTCGACCCGGCCATCTCGCTTAGGGACGCGCTTCCCATCCTAAGCGGGATCACCGGGACAAGCCCGGTGATGACAACGGAGAGTCAATGTAACCAATCGCTTGACATATGTAACCTGATTAGTTACATTCGACCATGATCCGGAGCTACTTACACAAAGGCCTTAAAGACCTTTTTGAAAAAGGCACGACGGCGCGGATCCAAAAACCGCTGCATGGGCGATGCCTGCGGCGGCTCGATGCGCTGGACCGTGCTGCGTATCCGCAGGATATGAATGCGCAGGGTTTCGACTTTCATGCCCTGCACGGCAAGCCGCAGCGTTACACGGTGCATGTCAGCGGGCCGTGGTGCATCACGTTCGAGTTTGAGGATGGCGATGCCTGGCGAGAGTCGATTTCGAGCAATACCACTGAAGCGTAGAGCGTTCGGCCGGAATGGGCCGGCCGATTAGGAGGAAAGAATGACGAAAAAAAATGGTGAGCTTGCCGCCCTGCGGCCTGATCCTGACCGCGTGCCGACGCACCCCGGCGCCATCCTGCGCGAGGACGTACTTCCCGCGATCGGCGAGCGGGTGACGGCGGTGGCGAAGAAGCTCGGCGTCACGCGCCAGCATTTGCATCGTGTTTTGGCGGAGAAGGCGCCGGTGTCGCCGGAGATGGCGGTGCGGCTCGGCAAGTTCTGCGGCAACGGCCCGGGCCTGTGGCTGCGGATGCAGCAGGCCTACGATCTCTGGCATGCCGAGCGGGCGCTGAAGAAAGTGGTTGCGAAGATACCGACCGCGAAGGCAAGGGCGGCGTGACCTATCCTTGTCATGGCCGGGCTTGACCCGGCCATCCCGCTTATGGACGCACATTGCCAACTTAAGCGGGATCACCGGGACAAGCCCGGTGATGACAGAGTAACGGGTTGGGCGGAGTGAAACCCATCATCTCTTGCCGAAATATTGCGATGGGTTTCGCAAGGCTCAACCCATCCTACGGGCTACGACGGCTCACCCGACCGCCACGCCACCGCGCATTTCCATAAGACCAAGCACCCGATCATCGAGGGCTACGATCCGCCGGAAGGCTGGGGCTGGTGCTACGTGGACGAAGCCTTCATCGAACTCGATCACCCGACCAAGCAGGTGGGGCCGATCAAGCGGTGGGTGTGAGGCGACAAGATCGTTTGTCAGAATCGCCGTCAGAATCACTTTTCAAAAATCGAGGGAATTCAATCCATTAGGATAGTAGGCGCTATAGGGATTGAACCTGCGGCCCCCACGTCCCGAACGTGGGGTGGAGGGGTTGGTAGCGGGGACGCGATTTGAACCAGCGACCTCCGGATTATTTGGTTTGATGATCAATCGAAAAGATTTCGCTTCACCCAGGCCATTATGCTTTCGGCGTCGGTTGGTAGCGGGTCCTGCAGCAGCCGCTCGTTCCAGTCGATCTGCGGCATGGGGCGCGCAGGCGCAGGAGTTCCCAACACCAGCAAGCGGCCGGCCACGCGCGCCCAGCCGCTCATGCTGTCGATTGCGTCGAGCCGTTCGGCAAAGACCCGCCCGCTGACAAATCCGGCGAGAGTGTCATTGCCTGGGCTGAACGACAGCACCTTCCATTGCTCGATCACCGAAGCATCGGCCAGGTCGCGGGCAGAGGGTTGAACGGGCGGCAGCGGCACAGCTATATATACGATATATCGTATAGAAATTGCAACTTTGATTAGCTCTGGCTCCTGTGGAGCCGCGCAACCCCTTGTATATTATACTATAAATCGTATAGCGCCGAATTGAATTGAACGCCATCCCTCGGGAATGACCCGGGGGGATATTCAGGCACGGCGAATCCTGGCGCGCAATGTGCGCCGGCTGCGCCAGTTGCGTGACCTCAGTCAGGAAGAATTGGCCGACGCCGCCGAGGTGCGCCAAGCGCAGGTGAGCGAAATCGAATCCGGCAAAAGTAATGTCACGCTGGACAAGCTTGGGCGTCTTGCGGCGGCGCTGGACGTGAAGCTGGCTGATTTATTTGATGAGGGAAGGCGGGGTTAGGCAGGCACGAAGGATGCGTGACGGCACCTTCGGGGCGGTCACGCAAGACTTCGCCGTGAGTTGCGCCGATCCGAGGCGCATGCTCCTTCGGTAACGGTAGTTAGTAGTTGCTGCGTGATTTACTCAACAATCATGGCTGGACTAGCGCGCTAGGATGGGGGCTCGTCGCCTTCCATCCAGGCGTCGATGACGCGGTATCTTTTAATGCGGCCTTCAGCGTCTTTGTCAGCGTAGTATTTTATATAAATTCGGTTATCGGCGCGGCGGACGTACCGGTCTAAGCTACTTGAGATGACAGACGGTGTGCGTGGCGTTGCATCGCGAATTATTGAAATTGGAACTGTCTTCCCTAACTCGACATCGAATACTCGTCCATTCTTTGTGTTGGCGCTGTACATAGCAACGCTGACGAGCTTTATATCGGGTCGTTCTGAATGAACTGTAGAATTCACATATTCCTTTGTGCGTGAGTTGAAATTACTAATGGTGACTGGCCCGTGATAGATATGAATCGCCTGGGCGCCATAGCCAATTACATTGTGAGCCTGCCTTATGGCGGGTTCAATAGCATCGGCGAGCGCGTCAACGTCGCCGCCGCGTTTTTCATCGAGAAGGCGCAAACCCTCTGTTGTGGGGTTGTGTTTTTCTCCGACTACGGTGTTGATCGTCTGTTTTATAAGATCATATGCGAAGGCTCCCACGATTCCCGAAGCTGCCGCGCCGCCGAGCCAACCGAAAGCAGTGCCAATTAATTCTGGATCAATAGAAAATCCAAAAATTGCATCGAAGCTTCCTGCACGGGGAGGTCGCAATAACACTTGCACGCCGCGAGAAAATGGCACGCGCTTCCGAATGTGCCCTTCTGCAAGATAGTGACCAATGAGCACAAGGCTCCGAGCAATTCCCTCGATTGCTTGACCACCTTCATATGCTGGAATCTGATGTTGGTCAGCTACATCGCCGGTGAATTTAACAATGATCTCATCCATGCAATACCTGAGTAATAGATGGAGGTTGAATTTCAGAGTTGTGGAAACTGTAGAGGCGCTTCCTTGAGGTTGTAAATAGCCATAAAAAAGGGCGGCCTTTCGGCCGCCTTTTGAAGTCATGGATGGCCGGGTCAAGCCCGGCCATGACGCTGTGATCGTTACGTCATCCTTCGAGGCTCGCCTGCGGCGAGCACCTCAGGATGACAAGGGGATCACGAACACCCCGTCGTCGATCCGCACGTATCGCACTTCATGCAGGTGCCGTTGCGCACCAGTGTGAAGTTGCCGCATTCGCCGCAGCTTTCGCCTTCGTAGCCCTTGGCCTTGGCTTCCGCGCGCTTCTCGAAGACGTGCGCGCGGGCGTCTTGTTCCAGCGCTTGCGTCGGCGAGAGTTTGGCAGCGGGTTCGGCTTTCAGCGCGGTGGCGCCGGAGATTTCCCCGCGACCCGTTCCTGACCGGAGTGCCATCACGTTAGACCCCCCTCCCTGGCCCTCCCCCACAAGGGGGGAGGGAACAGAGGAAGCAAGGGAGGAGGGAGAAGAAGAGCCGCGTGCTTCGGTGCCAGAGCCGCCGCCGCCGGCGATGACGCCGAGGCGATCGGTGCGCGAGCGCGTCAGGCCCTTGGAGACGTAGTTCGCGGCGTTGGGCCTGCCGTCCTTGCCTTCCTCCACGCCCTTGCCGAGCGCGTCGAACTGCGTCTCCGACGGATCGACATGGCCGAGGTCGAAGCGCGACAGGTACGAGATCGCCAGCTCGCGGAAGACGTAATCCAGGATCGAGGTGGCGTATTTGATCGTGTCGTTGCCCTGCACCGGGCCCGCGGGCTCGAAGCGGGTGAAGGTGAAGGCGTCGACATATTCCTCCAGCGGCACGCCGTATTGCAGGCCGAGCGACACCGCGATGGCGAAGTTGTTGATGAAGGAGCGCAGCGCCGCGCCTTCCTTGTGCATGTCGATGAAGATCTCGCCGATGCGGCCGTCCTCATATTCGCCGGTGCGCAGATAAACCTTGTGGCCGCCGACCACGGCTTTCTGGGTGTAGCCCTTGCGCCGGTCGGGCAGCTTCTCGCGCTCGCGCATGACGATGATGCGCTCGACCACCTTCTCCACCATCTTCTCGGCCAGCGCCGCGGTGCGCGCGGCATTCGGCTTCTCGATGAAGGCGGCGATTTCGTCGTCTTCCTCCTCCTCATCGGCGATGAGCTGGGAGTTGAGCGGCTGGCTCAGTTTCGAGCCGTCGCGGTAGAGCGCGTTGGCTTTCAGCCCGAGCTTCCAGGAGAGCAGGTAGGCGGACTTGCAATCCTCGACGCCGGCCTCGTTCGGCATGTTGATGGTCTTGGAGATGGCGCCGGAGATGAAGGGCTGCGCCGCCGCCATCATGCGGATGTGGCTTTCCACCGAGAGATAGCGCTTGCCGGTGCGGCCGCATGGGTTGGCGCAGTCGAACACCGGATAGTGCTCGGCCTTGAGGTGCGGCGCGCCTTCCACCGTCATCGCGCCGCAGACATGGATGTTGGCGGCGTCGATCTCGCGCTTGGTGAAGCCCATATGCGCGAGCAGGTCGAAGGAGGGCGAGGCGATGATTTCCGCCGGCACGCCGAGCTGGTCGCGCAGCAGGTCCTCGCCCAAGGTCCATTTGTTGAAGGCGAACTTGATGTCGAAGGCGGTGGGCAGCGCGGCCTCTACCTTGGCGATGGCTTCGTCGGTGAAGCCCTTGGCGCGCAGCGTGGTGTGATTGACGCCCGGCGCCTGGCCGAGGCTGCCGTGGCCGAGCGCATAGACCTCGATCTCCGCGATCTGGTCGCCGGAATAGCCGAGCACGCGCAAGGCTTCCGGCACGGCGCGGTTGATGATCTTGAAATAGCCGCCGCCGGCGAGCTTCTTGAACTTCACCAGCGCGAAGTCGGGCTCGATGCCGGTCGTGTCGCAATCCATCACGAGGCCGATCGTGCCGGTGGGCGCGATGACGCTGGTCTGCGCGTTGCGGTAGCCGTGCTCTTCGCCGAGCTTCAACGCGCGATCCCAGGCGCGGCGGGCATGCTCGATCATCTTCTGCTCGGGGCAGGATTTGTGGTCGAGCGGAACCGGCGGGGTCGCGACTTTCTCATAGCCCGTGCGCTCGCCATGCGCCGCGCGGCGATGGTTGCGGATCACGCGCAGCATGTGCTCGCGGTTCTTCTTGTAGCCGGGGAAGGGGCCGAGCTTTTGCGCCATTTCCGCCGAGGTCGCATAGGACACGCCGGTCATGATGGACGTCAGCGCGCCAGAGATCGCGCGGCCGGCGTTGGAGTCGTAGGGGATGCCCGACGACATCAACAGGCCGCCGAGGTTGGCATAGCCCAGCCCGAGCGTGCGGAACTCATACGAGAGCTGCGCGATTTCCTTCGACGGGAACTGCGCCATCAACACGGAGACTTCCAGCACGACGGTCCACAGCCGCGTGGCGTGCTCGTAATTCTCCACGTTGAACTTGCCGGTCTTCGGATCGCGGAAGGTCAGCAGGTTCATCGACGCCAGATTGCAGGCAGTGTCGTCGAGGAACATGTATTCCGAGCACGGATTGCTGGCGCGAATCGGCCCGGACGCCGGGCAGGTGTGCCAGTCGTTCACCGTGGTGTGGAATTGCAGGCCGGGATCGGCGCAGGCCCAGGCGGCGAAGCCGATCTTCTCCCACAGATCGCGCGCCTTCACGGTCTTGGCGATCTTGCCGCCGCGGGTGCGCTGGGTGAGGTCCCAGCTGGCGTCGGACTCGACGGCCTTGAGGAACTCGTCGGTGACGCGCACCGAGTTGTTGGAGTTCTGGCCGGAGACGGTGAGATAGGCCTCGGAATCCCAGTCGGTGTCGTAGACCGGGAAATCCATGTCCTTGTAGCCCTGCTTGGCGAACTGGATCACCCGCTGGATGGAATTGTCGGGCACGTTGTTGCGCCGCGCGGCCTTGATCTCCCGCCGCAGCACGGGATTTTTCTCGGGATCGAAGCAGTCGTCACCCGAGCCTTCGCAATTCACGCAGGCCTTCAGGATCGCTTTGAGGTGCTTCTGGTTGATCTTGGAGCCGGTGACCAGCGCCGCGACCTTCTGCTCTTCCTTCACCTTCCAGTCGATGAACTGTTCGATGTCGGGATGGTCGGTGTCGACGATCACCATCTTGGCCGCGCGGCGCGTGGTGCCGCCCGACTTGATCGCGCCCGCGGCGCGGTCGCCGATCTTGAGGAAGCTCATCAGGCCGGACGAGCGTCCGCCGCCGGATAGCTTCTCGCCTTCGCCGCGCAGGCGGGAGAAGTTCGAGCCGGTGCCGGAGCCGTATTTGAACAGGCGCGCCTCCCGCACCCACAGATCCATGATGCCGCCCTCGTTGACGAGGTCATCGCTCACCGACTGGATGAAGCAGGCATGCGGCTGCGGATGCTCGTAGGCGGTCTTGGATTTGGTCAGCTTGCCGGTCTGGAAATCGACGTAATAGTGGCCCTGGCTCGGGCCATCGATGCCATAGGCCCAATGCAGGCCGGTGTTGAACCATTGCGGCGAATTGGGAGCCGCGATCTGTAGCGCCAGCATGGCGCGCAGCTCATCGAAGAAAGCCTGCGCGTCGGCGTCGCTGTCGAAATAGCCGCCCTTCCAGCCCCAATAGGCCCAGGTGCCGGCGAGACGATCGAAAACCTGCTTGGCGGAGGTCTCGCCGATCACGCGCTCGTTCTCGGGAAGCTCGGCCAGCGCGTCGGTGTCGGCGACCGAGCGCCAGAGGAAGGAGGGGACGGTCTCTTCCTCGACCTTCTTCAGACAAGCGGGGACACCGGCCTTGCGGAAGTATTTTTGCGCCAGAACATCGGACGCCACCTGCGACCAGAAGGCCGGGACCTCGACGTCATCCGCCCGGAAGACGACGGAGCCGTCCGGGTTGCGGATTTCGCTCGTGGTCAGCCGGAATTCGATCTCCGCGTAGGGAGACTGGCCTTCCTTGGTGTAGCGCCGCTCGATTCGCATCGTTTTCTTGCCCCATTTTCTGGGCCGGTCGCCTGGCTCACAATACTCCGTGAGACAACGCGCCGACACCTCTTCTGCCGACGTGGGCACACGCCCGCCGCCGTCCCGGTTTGGCCCGGTTCTCTCGGTCTAACGCTCCCCTCGACGGTTTAGTGCCGCTTCCGGCTCCAGAACCGCTAGTTGCGGCGGCTTTCCGTCCGCTTCGCCCATGACGGTGCGATGCTGCGCCAGAGGCTTTTGGCCCGGCGGAGCGAGGTCGCACTACCCTTTGGGAGAGCGTCCGGAGGGACTAGAAACACCCGCCGCCGAACCCCTGAAAGCTAGGCCGACTCCACCGCGCCCGTCAAGAACTAGTACGGGAGTCTGAATCAAACGCTAAATGTGGGGATTGGTGGGGAAAGAATCGAGTGCGACGCGGCAAGTGTCGGAGATTCAGGGAGGATTCGAAAGAGCAATTTTCGACCACCCTGTGATCTATCCGCGTTAATCACATTGGCTTGACGAAAAAAGGTAACGAGCCACTTCCACTAGGTAGTTGTCTTTGCTGTTTTTGCGATGGGTTTCGGAGGGGCTGCACGCAAGGGTAGCGAAAACAGCCTTCGGAAGGCATCCAAAATTTCCGAATCCGAGCCATCGCTGAGTCGATTCCCAGAGGGCGCCAACCTGACGCAGGAAAACCGCTTTCCGGATTGAAATTTCCTGTCGCGGACGCCGGTGGGCTATGCGAAGCACTGGCGCATGAAAATCATGAGCGCGCTTGCAGTGAAGGAAGTGGTGGAGCCTGCGGCCAGGGGTTTCGCCGGCCAAAACGGCCACGAGCTCGATATGTTTTTCGGCCCCGTGGGAGCGCTACAGGCCAAGATCGCCGCCGGAGAGACGGCAGACGTTACGATTCTCACCGCGCCGGTGCTGGAAGCCTTGCAGAAAGCGGGCATGCTCGCGGGCCGCTGGGATTTGGGTATGGTCGGGGTCGGCGTCGCCATGCGCGAAGGAGCGCCGCGGCCGGACCTCTCGACTCCGGAGGCCTTCAAGAAAACTCTTCTGGCGGCGCGCTCGATCGCTCTGACCGACCCCGGCGTAGGCGGCACTGCGGGGATTTATGTGGCCAAGCTGATCGAGCAGCTCGGGCTTGCGGACGCCTTGAAGCCCAAGACGCGGCTGCAGAAGAACGGGTTCTATGTGGCGGAAGCGGTCGCCAGCGGCGAGGCCGAACTCGGCATGACGCAAATGAGCGAGATCGTGGCGGTCAAGGGAGCAGCGGTGGCCGGGCCGCTACCGCCGCCGCTGCAAGTCGTGACCACCTATTCCGCAGGTATTTTCACCGGCAGCGCGCGGCAGGATTCGGCGCGCGCGCTCCTTCGGCTCCTGGTGAGCCCAGCGTTGGACGCGCGGTGGAAAGAGTGCGGCTTTGAAATTCCCGAACGCGCCGAGAGCAAATAGTCAGGATTCCGGCTTTTGCGCGGTCTTATGGCGCAAACGCAGAAACCGCCCCAGTTCTAGCGTCATAAACGCGACATTAAACATTGTGGCAATCAGCCCCCTTTCCCGGGACTTTTCTGCCATAATGCCCGACTAGGGGACGGGCGGTGATAAACGACTTATGTATTGAGTTCCCGAGAACCGCGCGGCGCTGGCCGCGTTGGAGTCTCATTTTAATTGCCGTCGTTGCATCCGGCGCTATGCACGAACTTCACCACGCCGTCGCGTGGTTCACTCCCATCACCCCGATAGTGCATTCTGAAATTTCTATAGTGCGAACCTTGGGTGTCGGTCCAAGTAATCTTCCCGTGGATGAAGATTGCTGCCGCGCCAGCGAGGACGCGCTGTTTTTCATCTTGAGTAATTGGTCGCCCAGCGCGGGCGACAAATACATTCTCCCCATTCGGCGGAATGGAAACTCTGGCTATGTCGGTGGTCTGAACTCGGCAGGGGTCAGAGTTGGGCGACAAGACGATAAGCCTCCTATCAATCTTCACATTGTCGGCTTGGACAGCGCCGTTGTTTTTGACGACGACGTTTGCGGCAATGGGGTTTGCAAACCAAGTATTGAGGTTGCTAATCTCCGCGCTCTGCGCAAAAACGTTAGCGCGGAATTGAGTTTTCGCCCGGTCATCGGCACCGATAAAAACGCTGAGGCTCTGCTGGGCTATGTCAACAGACTTCTTAGTAGCCTCAGCTTGATCTTTGGCGGCGATAGCGGCGTTAGTGGCGGCCTGGATGGACATTTTCATATCGCCGGCTTGTTCTTGGGCATAGTGAACCAGCGCCCAAGTCGCTCTATTAAGCCCATAGGTCGCAACGGCAACACCGACGGTGGCCACAGCAAGAACGACGGTGGCAGCAGCAAGCCAAAAGGTGAACCTCTCGAGCGGCTCCCACGGCTTCGCCGAGACACCTTCCGATATGCCAACATTTTCATGTTTGCTGCTTTGATTGGAACTGTCATTCACCTCGTTGGCTGGATGATGGTGATCGACGGGAGTTTGGTCTGGGGAACTGCCGTCCTCATTTTGGGCGCTTATCTCGTCTTTGGCGGCCCGCTTAGCTTTAGCTTTAGCTGGCTTCCCCTTGCGGGGGTGTGGCGGTGGGCTATCGGTTTCGTCGTCCACGGCAATCGTCCTTAAATATCCTCCAGTGTGACGGCTTCCACGCCAATTGCAACGAGGGCCGCCAAAAACCACGCCGTTGGATACGGCCCCCCTGGCCAGCTTGTTAGCGATGCTGGCCTTGGTTTTCTTGAACCCGTGTTTTTCATCCGGTCGGCTAAATCGCCATAGGTGAGGCCCGCTCGCGGCTTGGATGCCTATGAGGCCCGCAAGGCAGTTGCGCTCCCGTCAGATGGCTTGTGGCGTTTGCGGCGGCGGCCGCCGCGGGAAGGCCGCCGGATAATCCTCGATCAAGAACTGGATCAGCTTCTCGCGCATCTCGCAGCGCAAGTCCCAGGCCGCTGAGGTCGAATTGGCGCTGACGAGAACCCGTACCTCCATCGAAGCTTCCTTCGAGTCGGTGACCTCGACCTTGAGCATCTTGCGGTTCCAGAGCGGCGACTGCACCGCGATCTCCTTGGCTTTCTCGCGGATGCGCTCCACCGGCGTGCCGTAATCGACATAGAGCAGGACGCTGCCGACGATTTCGGAGCCTTCCCGCGTCCAGTTCTGGAACGGCTTCTCGATGAAATAGGTCAGCGGCACGATCATGCAGCGCAGGTCCCACAGCCGCACGACGACATAAGTAGATGTGATTTCCTCGATACGGCCCCACTCGTTCTCGACCACCACCGCGTCATCGAGGCGAATAGGCTGCGTTATGGCGAGCTGCACGCCGGCAAGGAGGTTGGTTAGTACCGGCCGCGCGGCAAGGCCGATGACGAGACCTGCCACGCCAGCGGAGGCGAAGAGGCTGACGCCGTATTGGCGCACCGGCTCGAATGTCATCAGCGCGGCGCCGGCCGTGATCAGGATCAGCAAGGCGTCGAGCGTCCGCAGCAGAATGCGCACTTGGGTGAGATGCTTGCGGGCGAGAAGGTTGTCCTCCACGTCCATGCGGAAACGCATGAGGTAGATGCTCGCCGCCGTGTTGACCGCTGTGATGATGGCCCATCCGACTAATATGATCACGGTCAGCAGCAGCAGCCGCGCGATGATGCCGCGCGAATCCGGATCAAGCGGCGCGGCGGGCAGGGCGGCGACCAGCGCCATGACGATGAAAGCCAGCCGCGTGGGGCCCTGGATGCCGGTCAGCACCGAGCGCGCATAGGGACGATGGCCGAAGAATCTTTCCAGCAGTTGCGTCACGAGCCCATGCAAGGCTACCGACAGGGCGACCGCCAGGGTCAGAATGATGACCGCGACGACGGTGTCCGGCGCCCAGTCAAGCGCCAGCCTGATGCGCTCGAACGCGTCCCTCATCTGTTCCAACATTCGGGCTCCTCAAGAAGGAATTCCGCTACGGCCTTATATGTGGCCCTGCGCTGAAATATAGGCCAAGGACGTGCAATGCACCGGGCCTCCTCGTCAATAACCCCCGCCGCGCGCAATCGTTGCTTCCATGGCGTCCTGCTTGACGATGGCGCAAATGAAAAGGGCCGGCGCGAAGCCGGCCCTTAACGCCCCCCGAACCAAACAGATCAGTTCGGTCCGCCGAAACGATAGTTCACGCCGGCCCGGATCACCTTCACCGTGCTCTGGCGCACGAAATCCTGCGCGTTGGAGTCCGCGGTCAGTGTCGACGTGCCGACTTTGTTGTCGAGCAGGTAGGTCAGGCCTTCGAGGCGGAAGGACAAATTGGGCGTGTAGGCCCAATCCATGCCGCTGCCGACCACCGCGCCGTTGGAGTCGAAGCTCACGCTTGATGTGACTCCGGCCTCGCGCACGTCGAGCTTCGACTGGGCATAGCCCCAGCCGGCAGTGACGTAATAGAGCTTTTGGTCGGCTGCGATGCCGACGCGGCCGCGCACGCTCGCGAGCGCGGTCGTCTTCAAGGTCTGCCTGTCGCCCTCGAGATCGGTGCGGTCGTCTTCCATCCCGCCCCAGGTCCCGTCGGCCTCGATGCCGTAGACGAGGGCGCCGTTTTGCCAGTTGAATCCGATCTGGCCGCCGCCGGCGAAGCCGCGCGGATCGATATCGAACGCGCCGTGATTGCCGTCTTCGTCATAGCCGCCGATGATGCGCGACAGGCCATAGCCGCCGTGGGCGCCAAGATAGAGCCCGGTCCAGTTCGCCGCCGGCGCAGCCAGGCGCGCCGCCGAAGCATTGAAGCGATAGTTGGCGGCCACGCGGGCTACGTGGATGCCGTCGAGCTTGACGAAATCCCGCGCGCTGGAGTCGCCGGTCAAGGCCGGAATACCGACGTCCTTATTGATCGCGTAATAGAGGTACTCGCCGCGCAGGCTCCAGTTCGGAGCCAGCGCGAATTCCGCGCCGACGCCCGAGACGAGGCCGAAGCCGTTGACATCGACACTTGCGGGATTCGGCACGTCACCCACGACCGTGAATTCCGAGCGGACATAGGCGAGGCCGATGGTGCCGAAGATCAGAGCGTTGTCGATCGTCGCGCCGGTGCGGATGCGGGCGCTGGTGAGGAGCTTGGTCTCCATCCGCTGCTGGTCGCCCTCATTGTCGGTGCGGCTGGACTCGATGCTGCCCCAGGAGCCGTCGATTTCCACGCCGTAGACGAGGCGTCCGGCCTGCCAAAGATAACCGGCCTGCGCGCCGCCGAGAAATCCGCCACTGCTGAAATCAATGGGGCCGAAGTCGTTGGTGTCGTCGTAGGTTCCGCGCGACATCGCCCATCCGCCGCCGGCGTGGCCGCCGAGATAGAAGCCGGTCCAGTCAACGGCCGTCAGCGCGGGGGCCGCCGCACGGGCTTTCACCGGCAATTTGGAAGGAATGTCGGCCGCCGAGGCGGCGAAAGCCGTCAGCACCACCGTGCCGCCCGCAGCAAGACGAATAAGCGCAGCTTTCCGTGTCCCCGGCATTCCCGTCCCCTGAGTCGAATTCGATCCCAGGCTATTTAGACCGGAGATTCTGCCTATTCCTTACTCTATTCGGCGGCTATCCGTCGTGACTTTTCTGCAACACACGAGGGAATCGATCCTTACCGGTATAGAGACGATTAAAGCGGAAGATGCCTTCGGCGGCGCTGGACAGTATCAGGGGGCGGTGGCATGTACGCAGCTCACTTCCCAGCGCGCCGGCAAGACAGAGCCCAGCTTCCATGAAACGATTTCTGTTGCTCTTTTTTACCTGGTGGAACGGCGCGACGCTGGGCACGCTGTTGTGGACTTGGCGCTATGGCGAGCTGGTGGGCGAGGACGAATCCGGCAACCGTTATTACCGTACCAAGGGCGGCGTCATCGATCCGATGCTGCGCTTCGAACGGCGCTGGGTGATCTACAACGGCTACGCGGAAGCCTCCGCGATCCCGCCGGCCTGGCACGGTTGGATGCATCACATCGTCAACGTTCCCCCGACGCAGGAAACCTACCAGCCGCGCGAGTGGGAAAAGCCGCACCAGCCAAACCTGACCGGAACCCCCGCCGCCTACCGGCCTCCCGGCTCGACACTGGCTCCCGGCCATCGGCCGCGCGCGACCGGCGACTACAAGGCCTGGGTGCCGGGCGAATAGTTTCGACAAGCGCCCAATTCGCCCGCGCGTGACGCCCTTTCCCCGCCGCATTCCCCGTGTTAACCCGGCGCACCGCGCGTGGTGCGCGGTGATTGCCTGCATGGCCCGACCGAATAGTTTTCCCCTCTCGTTGTTCGCCGTCACGGGCGCTCTGCTCGCCGCCACTCCGGCGGCGGCGCAGTTCGGCTCCATCTTCGGCAACGATCCGCCGCGCCCGCCGCAGAGCGTTCCCGGACGCGCTCCAGTGGAGACCTGGGGGCCGCCGCCCGGCGTCTCCGCTCCTCCGCCGCTGCCATCGCCCCAGCAGCGTCCGCAAGGCGGCGTGCAATCACAACCGCTGCCGCCGCCCGGATCGGCTTCCGCGCCGAACGCCCCGGTACAGCCGCCATCCGCCGGGACTCCGCTCATCCAGCGCCAGCCGCGCGGCGCGCAACAGCAGCCGGTGGACGCAGGGTCGCAGCCGGGCGACGAGGTGATCGCCGAACCGCCGGCCAACAAGGTGCCGAATCCGACCGGCGTGTTCGCCGGGCTCGACAAGATCACCGGCCGCATCACCAGCTTCGATGTCGCGATCGGCGAGACGGTGCAGTTCGGCGCGCTGCAAGTGACGCCGCGCGCCTGCTATACGCGCCCGCCGACCGAGACGCCGCACACCGACGCCTTCATCGAAGTGGACGAGGTGACGCTGCAAGGCGAAATCCGCCGCATCTACACGGGCTGGATGTTCGCCGCGAGCCCCGGCCTGCATGCGGTCGAGCATCCGATCTATGACATCTGGCTCACGGATTGTAAGGGCGGCGTGGTCGCCGAGGCGGCGCCGGAAGCGGCGACGCAGCAGCGGCCACGCAACCAGCCGCAGCAGCAATCGCCGCAGCAACAACAGCAGCAGCAGCAGCAGCGCCGCCCGGCCGCGCCGCGGTAGGCGTCAGGTTTCGCCGGCGGCGTAGCGCAGCGCCTCGGCCCCGGAGAGCGGACGGTCGAACGGCAGCGCCGCGAAATCCGCTTCCCCGATCAGCGCGGCTTCAAGCTGCTTGTGATATTGCCGCCGCGGTATCTCCATCGCGCCGAATGTTTTCAGATGATCGGTGACGAATTGCGTGTCGAGCAGCGAGAAGCCGCCGGCGCGCAGCCGCGCGACCAGGTGCACGAGCGCGACCTTCGAGGCGTCGCGGGTGTAGTGGAACATGCTCTCGCCGAAAAATGCGCGGGCAAGGCTCACGCCGTAAAGACCGCCGGCCAGCGTGTCGCCGTCATAGACTTCGATGCTATGGCAATGGCCGCGTTCATGCAGCTTCCTGTAGAGATTGCGGATGCGGCTGTTGATCCAGGTGCGGCCGCGGCCGGGCTTGGGCGCGGCGCAGCCTTCCATCACCGCCTCGAAATCGCGATTGACGGCGACGGTGTAGCGGTCGGAGCGCACGGTGCGGGCCAAGCGGCCGGGCACATGGAAGCGGTCGAGCGGGATGACGCCGCGCTCCTCCGGCTCGATCCAATAAAGCGCGTTGTCCTCGGCGCTCTCCGCCATCGGGAAAATGCCGCAGGCATAAGCCTTCAGCAGCACTTCCGGGGTGATCTCGACGACGGCGCCGTCGCGGCTGGCCATGCGGCTCTCCGAACCTGGTGACTCTTAATTTACGACGTCCGCCCGCGATTGCGAAAGTAAAACGGTCCCGCTGCCCACGTTAACCCGGCGCTAGGCATGTAATCCTTAAATTGCCGAAAGGTTGAAAACAAAACCCCGGCCGCGCGTTCACCGGCAGACGGCAAACGCGGGGAGGCTGACATGGGACAAGCGCAACCGATGCGGAAGAGCGCAAGAATATTATTGGTCGAGGACGAGGCGCTCATCAGCGACATGGTCGCGGATGCCCTCGAGCAGCAGGGATTCACCGTCCATGTTGTAGCCAACGCCGCCGACGCGCTGCGTCACATCGAGTCGGGAGCGGGGGTGGATGCGCTGTTTACCGACGTGCATCTGCCGGGCGGCATGGACGGTTCGGAACTGGCAACCCGGGTGCGTAGGCTGAGGCCGGATATGCCGATTGTCTATGCCTCGGGGCGGTGGAGTCCGGACGACCAGTCGCGGCTCGTGTCGCGCTCGGTGTTCCTGGCCAAGCCCTACGACCCGCGCGACGCCGGCAACCTGCTGATGCGGCTGTGCGCCACGCATTGACGTGGGGAGAAGCGTTAGTCTTCCATCCCGCCGCTGGCGAGGAACTGCTCCAGCCAGTGGATATGATAGTCGCCATCGATGATGGCGGGCTCGCGCACGAGCGCCCGGAACAGCGGCAGCGTGGTCTCGATGCCGTCCACCACCAATTCATCAAGCGCGCGCTTGAGCCGCATCAGGCATTCGGGCCGCGTCTTGCCGTGCACGATGAGCTTGCCCACGAGCGAGTCGTAATGCGACGGGATCGTGTAGCCCTGATAGACGGCTGAATCGATCCGCACCCCGAGCCCGCCGGGCGCGTGATAATGCAGAATCTTTCCCGGCGAGGGACGAAATGAAATCGGGTTCTCCGCATTGATGCGGCATTCGATGGAATGGCCGTGGAATTTCACGTCCTTCTGGGCCAGCGGGAGATCGCCGCCCGCGGCGACGCGGATTTGTTCCAGGATCAAATCGATGTCGGTGATCATCTCGGTCACCGGATGCTCGACCTGAATGCGGGTATTCATTTCGATGAAATAGAAATTGCCGTCCTCGTAGAGGAATTCCACCGTCCCGACGCCGAGATATTTCAGCTCGCGCATGGCGGCGGCGACGGTCTCGCCGATTTTGTCGCGCGCCGCGACATTGAGCGCAGGCGAGGGACTTTCCTCGAGCACTTTCTGATGGCGGCGCTGGAGGGAGCAGTCGCGCTCGCCGAGATGAATGGCATTACCGCGGCCGTCACCCAGCACCTGGATTTCGATGTGGCGGGGCTTTTGCAGATATTTTTCCAGATAGACCGCGTCATCACCGAAAGCGGCCGCGGCTTCGGAGCGCGCGGTGGCCAGCGCGTTGGAGAGCTCGGATTCAGTGTGGGCGACCTTCATGCCGCGCCCGCCGCCGCCCGCCGCCGCCTTGACCAGGATCGGGAAGCCGATCTCGCGCGCGATGGCGAGCGCCTCGCTGTCGGATTTCACGCCGCCTTCGGAACCGGGCACCACCGGAATGCCGAGGCGCTTAGCGGTGCGCTTGGCCTCGATCTTGTCGCCCATGAGCCGGATATGCTCGGGCTTGGGGCCGATGAAGTGCACCTTGTGCTCTTCGAGAATCCCGGCGAAGCGCGCATTCTCGGACAGGAAGCCGTAGCCCGGATGCACGGCATCGGCGCCGGTGATCTCGCAGGCGGCCAGCAAGGCAGGGATGTTCAGGTAGCTGTCCTTCGCCGGCGGCGGCCCGATGCAGACGCTTTCATCGGCGAGCCGCACATGCATGGCATCGGCGTCGGCGGTGGAATGTACCGCCACCGTGGCGACGCCGAGCTCCTTGCAGGCGCGCAGCACGCGCAGCGCAATCTCGCCGCGGTTCGCGATCAGGATTTTGTCGAACATTTCTCTTCTCTCCCTCTCCCCGCGGGCGGGGAGAGGGTCGGGGTGAGGGGGCGTTTCGGCGTCCCGAGCCTATTGAGATACCCCCTCACCCGACTTTCTCGCTCTGCTCGAAAGTCGACCTCTCCCCGCGCGCGGGGAGAGGTGAAGGAGCTGTCGCGCGACGCCTCCATTTACTCAATGATCATCAAAGGCTCGCCGAATTCCACCGGCTGGCCATCCTCGATCAGGATCTGGATCACGGTGCCGGAGCGCGGCGCCGGAATCTGATTCATGGTCTTCATCGCCTCAATAATGAGCAGCGTCTGACCGGTGATCACCTGGCTGCCGACATCCACGAACGGCCGTCCGCCCGGCTCCGCCGCCAGATAGGCGGTGCCGACCATGGGCGAGGCGACCAAGCCGGGATGCTTGGCCGGATCGGGCGCGGCCGGGGACGTGATGCCCGCGGGCGCCGTGGTCAGAATGGGCGCGGCGGGCAGGGCAGGCGCGGCTACGGCGGCAACCTGAATGTTGCGCGCAACACGCACGCGCAAGCCAGCGCTTTCAATTTCGATCTCGCTCAGTCCGGTCTCTTCCAGCAGCGCGGAGAGCTCACGGATGAGATCCTTGTCCACGGCGGACTTTTGCTTTGGTTTTTCCTGCGGAGTGCGTACCACAACTAGCTCTTTTTCTTGGAGTCGCTCAGAGCGGCGAGCCCTGCGATCGCGAGCGCGTAGCCTTCGATTCCAAAGCCGCAGATGCTGGCCTTTGAAGCCATGGCGACGAAGGAATGATGACGAAAACTTTCACGCGCGTGAATGTTGGTAATATGCACTTCGATGACCGGCGCATTCGCAGCCAGCAGCGCGTCGTGGATGGATATGGAGGTATGGGTATATCCGCCGGCGTTGATGATGATGCCCGCCGCTTTCTTGGCGCGGGCCTCATGAATCCAATCGATCAGTTCGCCTTCCCGGTTGGATTGCCGGAACTCGACGGCGAAACCATGCTTCTGCGCCGCCTTGCGGCAGAGCGCCTCCACATCCTTCAGCGTCGCACGGCCATACTTCTCCGGCTCGCGCGTGCCGAGCAGGTTCAGATTCGGGCCGTTGAGGACGTAGATGGTCTTCGCCATGATGGATTAGAAGCAGATTCGCGGGCCGCGTGGATGGGAATAGTGCGTGCGAGGATCCGCGTTTATAAATGCCAACGCGGGCAAGGGGAAGCCGGAGCGGAACGAACCGGGTTCATTTGCAAAGAAGGTAAATTCAGCCCCGGCCCCTGGCATAATGAATAACAAAGAACCGCCGGCGGCGGTCAGCAAATAGCCTTGCCGCAGCGGGTGGTGTTGATCTTTTCCTTCAGCGCCTCGAGGCCGACGGCGCCCACCAGGACGTCCGAACCGATGACATAACTCGGTGTCCCGCTCATCCCGAGCGCGTCCGCGAGCTTGTAGCTTTCCTCCAGGGTCGACTTGATCTCGTCGCTCGTCATGTCCTTTTCCAAGCGGCTCATGTCGAGGCCGGCTTCCTTGGCGGCGGCGAGCGCCTGGGCGCGGCCGATCTGACCGCGCTGCGAGAAAAGCTTCTGATGGAAGTCGAGGTATTTCTTGCCGGTCTTGTCCTGCATGCGCACGGCGACCGCGACGCGTGCCGCCTCCATGGATGCTTCGCCCAGCACGGGGAATTCCTTCAGCACAACCCTGAGCTTGGTATCGCTCTTGAGCAGTTCCAGCATGTCGCTCAAGGCGCGTTTGCAGTAGCCGCAATTGTAGTCGAAGAACTCGACCATCGTGACGTCGCCTTGCGAGTTGCCGAGCACGACCTGGCGGCTGGAACTGAACAAGGCCTGGGCATTGCTCTTTACCGCCGTTTTGTGCTTCTCGGCTTCGGCCAAGGTCTGGCGCTTTTGCAGTTCGGTGAAGGCTTCCTGCAACACCTCGGGATTGGCGATCAGATAGTTCTTGATGATCTTCTCGATCTCGGCCCGCTGCGCGGGAGGCACGCTTTGCGCGCGCGACGGCTGGGCCGAGGAAAATGCGAGAAGCACCACGGCCGCCGCGGCGGCAAGCAAGCGTAGCTTAGAGGTCATCGTCGTTCTTCCTCGCATCATTCCGTCTTGCTGCCCTTCGGGGGCTTGGAGCTCGCAATATCGTCAGCCTTCACCCAGCCAGGCGTCCCCACCGGGAAGCGGGTTTTAGCACGGGTCGCGAGATCGCGCGCGGTCCGCATGTCGCCACGCGCAGCCGCGGCCTGCGCCGAGGCGAGGTCTGCCTGGGCGAGATCGCCCTTCCTGCCGTAAGCCATGGCGAGCTGAGTATAGCCCTCCGGCACTTCCGGTTCACGGGCCAAGGCTGAGCGCAAAAGGTTAACGGCCTCTTCGGCCAGCTTTGGATCATTGGCCGCGATCAGCGCCTGGCCGAGCATCACCTGGATCAGCGCCGGATTCGGCGCCAGCTGGACCGCGCGGCGCAGGGGCGCAATGGCGGTGGAGGCCTGGCCGGATTCCAGCAAAGCCTGGCCTTTCAGCTCATAAAAATATGCATTGTTCGGCTGCGTCTGGATCAGGCTGTCAATTTGCGCGATGGCGGCGCGCAGATCGGAATGGCGGTAGGCCGAGATCGCGCGCGCGTAGCGCGCGGGCAGGCTGGTATCCGATCCCGGATAACGCCGCGCCACGGTATCCGGCCGCTCGGTGAATCCAGAGAGTTTGGCGCGCATCAAGTCGTGCCGCAACTGAAGCTCGGGCGAATCCTTTTTGTTCCAATACGGGCTCGCCTGCGCAAGCTCCCCCAGGGCCGCGACGCGTTCTTTCGGCATGGGATGCGACTGCACATAAGGATCGGCGAAGCGGGCCGAGAACAGCATTTGGTCGGCCAAACGGCTGAACGTGTCGTACATGCCCTTTGGCGATTGGGCGGTTGCGGTGAGATATTTCACGCCGGCGCGGTCGGCCTGCTCCTCGTGCGCGCGCTGGTAAGAGAGCAAGGAACGCCGGATCATTTCCTGGGGAGCGGTTGCGGCCGCCATCCCGGCATTGCGGGTACTGGCGCTGCCGGACTGGGACGCCGCAATCATGGCTCCCGCACCAAGAATAGTTGCAATGATCGACTGCGTCGTGGCGTTGGCCAATTGCTCGCGCATCTTGGACAGATGGCCGCCGGAGATGTGCCCCGTCTCATGGGCGAGAACGCCAATGACCTCGTTGGGTACCTGTGCCTCCGTCAGCGCGCCGGTATTGATGAAGATGCGGCGGCCATCGGCGACGAAAGCATTGAACGAGCGGTCATTGATGATGACCACGCGGATGTTTTGCTGGGAAAGCCCCGCCGTGCGCAGGATGGGCTGACTATATTCGCGCAACAACTGCTCGATTTCCGCGTCGCGTACGATTGGAAGACTGAGCGCCGGATCGCGCTGGGCATGGGCCGGCAGTGATGCGGCCATGATAGCGGCGGCAGCCAGGAGCGCGGTTGCGCGCGAAGCTGGCGTCGTGCCCCTCCGCTTGATAGGTCTCTCGGCCAGGTTCATCGGGCCATCATCTCGATTTTCGGCTGTCACGGGCGCACGCTAGGGGTGTGAAACAAGCCGGTCAACCAATGTTGGAGTATGGCAAAGGTCATGATTACGTGCCGCTGGAAGGGAAGCCGCCGATTAAGGCGATAGCGGGGCGACGGAACCGCGCGACCGCATGGATGACAAGCTGAACATGCTGGACAAAGCTAAACGGCTGATTTCGCCTTCGCAGCGAAGCGACGTGCCGCCGTTCATGGTGATGGACGTGATGGCGGCCGCGGCGCGGATCGAGGTGGCCGGCGGGCGCGTGGTCCACATGGAAGTGGGCCAGCCGGCGGCGCCCGCGCCCTCGACCGCCATCGCGGCGGCGCGCGCGGCGCTCGGCGGACGGCTCGCCTATACCGAGGCGCTCGGCATTCCCTCGCTGCGCAAACGGATCGCGAAGCATTATGAAGAGCAATATGGGCTCGCGCTCGATCCGGCCCGCGTCATCGTCACCACCGGATCGTCGGGCGGATTCATCCTGGCCTTCCTGGCGCTGTTCGAGCATGGCGACCGCGTCGCGCTCGCCTGTCCTGGCTATCCGCCATACCGCCACATCCTGACCGCGCTCGGCTGCGAGCCGGTGCTGATCGAGACCTCGGCGCAGACTCGCTGGTCGATCGAGCCGTCCGCGCTGATAGCCGAGCATCGCCGCCGTCCGCTGAAAGGCTTGTTGGTGGCGAGCCCGGCCAACCCCACGGGCACGATGATGGACGCACCGGCGCTGGCGGCTTTGATCGCGGCGGCGGAGGGGGAGGGCATCCGCGTCATCTCCGACGAGATTTATCACGGGCTGGATTACGCATTTAAGGCCGAGACGGCGGTGAAGCTCTCGCCGAATGCGGTGGTGATCAATTCCTTCTCCAAATATTTCTGCATGACCGGCTGGCGCGTGGGTTGGATGGTCGCGCCGGAGCCGCTGGTGCGCCCAATCGAGCGGCTACAGCAGAATCTCGCCATCTCCGTGCCCACGATCTCGCAAGTCGCGGCGGAATCGGCGTTCGATGGGCGCGAGGAGATGGAGGCGGTGAAGCACGGTTATGAAGAGAACCGGCGTTTCTTGTTGGAAGGGTTGCCGAAGACCGGCCTCGACACTTTTCTGCCGGTGGACGGCGCCTTCTATCTCTATGCCGACGTGTCGCGCTTCACCAACGACAGCTACGATTTCGCCAAGCGCCTGCTGAACGAAGCGGGCGTGGCGGCGACGCCGGGCGTGGATTTCGATCCGCTGCGCGGGACGCAATTTTTGCGCTTCTGCTACGCGGGATCGGTGGCGGATATGCAAGAGGCGGTGGAGCGGATCGGGGGGTGGTTGAAATAGTTACCGCAGCGCGGCGGCGATATTGCCGCCGTCCACGGTGGTGACGTCGCCGGTGGTCTTCAGCGCCAGCGCCTGGGCGAGGAAGGCTTGCGCCACATCCTCGGCGGTGACTTCGCGGTTGAGCAGGTTACCGCTCATGTAATCCTTCTCGCTCACGCCGCGCGACTTGGACCGCTCCTTGATGAAATCGTCCGTGAGCAGCCCGGAACGGATGCGGTCGGCGTTCACCGCGCCAGCGCGGATGCCATCGGCGCCATAGTCGAGCGCGTATTGACGCATGAGGAAGAAGGTGGCGGCCTTGGGCAGGCCGTAGGGGCCGAAATTGGGGCCGGGGTTCACCGCCTGCTTGGAGACGTTGAACAACAGGCAGCCGCCGGTATTCTGCGCGAGCATGATGCGCACGGCGTTCTGCGCCACGCGCTGGTGGCCGTAGAAATTCAGTTCGAAGCTTTTATGCAGCACGGCTTCGTCAACTTCGCCGATGCGGCCCTGCCAGGCGGCCCCTGCGTTGGACACGACGATGTCGACGCCGCCGAAGTGCTCGACCACGCGATCGAAGGCGGCGCGCACGGAGGCCGGATCGGTGACGTCGCAAGCAACGGCGAGCGCCGCGCCGCCGATGATCTTGGCTTGTGCCTGCGCCGCCTTGTCGTCGAGGTCGAGCAGCGCGACCTCCGCGCCGGCAGCCGCGAAAGCGCGCGCGGTGGCGGAACCGATCGCGCCGCCCGCGCCGGTGACGACAGCCACTTGTCCGGCCAGCGGCAATTCCTTCGCCGAGCCGAGCTTGGCCTGTTCCAGCGACCAGTATTCGCAATCGAACATGTCGGCTTCGCTGATCGACTCGAAACGGCCGATGGCTTCCGCGTCGGTGATGCCTTCGACGGCGGCTTCCGCCAGATCGGCGGCGATGTGAGCGTCTTTCTTGGAGCGGCCAAGTCCGAACAATCCGAGCCCCGGCACCAGCGCGACGCGGGGCAGGGGATCAAGCATCTTCTTGCTGCCGCCGCAGCGCGCGTTGTTGCGCTCGAAATACGCGCGATAGTTGGCGATAAATTTCTCCACCGCCTCTTTCACCGCGCGGGAAAAATCCTCCGTCTTGCCGTCTTCCGGCGCGGCGACGACCAGCGGCCAGTTCTTGGTGCGGATGGTGTGATCGGGCGTGATCACGCCGGCCTGGCTATAGCGGCGAACCTCCGCGCCATTGACGAAATTGAGGATGGCGTCGCTGGTGCGGAACTCGAGAACGAGACGCCGCCACGCGCCTTCGATCTTGTCGTCTTTCAGGCTCGCGGCCCCGCGCACGATGGGCGCGATCTCGGCCAGCGCCGCCGTGCGCTGCGGGAGTTGCGCGGTGGCGAACACCGCCTTGCGCCCGCGCTTGAGGCGGTCCTCCGCGAGCGTGACCATCTCGATCATGCGCTCATAGGCTTCGCGCGCGTCGGCGCCGAAAGTGAAGATGCCGTGCTTGTGCAGGATCAAGCCTTCGACCTTGGGCGCTGCGTCGTAAACTTCCGCTGCTTTCTTGGCGAGACCGAAGCCCGGCATGATGTAAGGCACGACGGCCATTCGGCCATTGTAGACTTCGGCGCAAAGCTCCGGGCCGTTCGGTTGGTCGATCAGGCTCAGCACGGCCGTGGAATGCGTATGGTCGACGAACTTGTGCGGCACGAAGGCATGCAGCAGCGTTTCCACGGACGGATTGGGCGCCATGGGATCGAGCAGGTTTGCGCGCTGGACGCGCACCATGTCCTCGTCGGACAGTGCATCGAGAGCGCGCAGCTTTTGCAGCTGAGCGAGGCGCACCGCGGGCAGCCCCGCGGGTTCGATGGTGCCCATGTCCCAGCCGGAGCCTTTGACGCAAAGCACGTCGACGTCCTCGCCCATGAGGTCGGGCATGCGCGTCTTTACGGAAGTATTGCCGCCGCCATGCAGAACCAGCTTGGGATCGCGGCCAAGCAGGCGCGTGGTGTAGACGCGCAACGCGAGATCGCGGCTGACGCCCTTCTTGGCGTAGCTCTCAACTGCGGCTTCCGCGTCGCGATCAACCCACGCACTCTTCATCCGTCAACTCCCATCGGCGGACAGCACCGTTCTGCGTTCACCGGCGCAATTATATAGTGGCTTGCGCGGCAAATGCTCGGCCGCCGGCTATTCCTTGCCCATGATGCGTTTCGCCCACCAGCCGGTCTTGCGCGGCTTGCCGGCTTCGTCGCCGCCCGCCGGTTCGGCAGCGCTGGCGTCGGGCGCGGGAGATGAAGCCTCCTGACGCGGCGCGGGGGAGAAGCCCTGGCCGGCCGTGAAGGTCGGTGCCGGCTCGCGCACGGTGGAGCGCCGCCTCGGTTGCTCGGGCTCGAAGCTCGCAGCCGGTACTGGCTGCGGCGTCACGGGACGCGGCGGCGGTTCGCTGACCGGCGGCTGGTTGATCTCGCGACCGACTGCGCTGGGTTCAATCCGCGGCGGCCGCGTCTCCTCCGCGATGTCATGTCCACTGGCGTAAGGCTGGCGGCCGCCATTTTGATTGCCGTTGCCGTGAGCCGCGTCGCCATGTCCCTCGCGGTCGCGCCGGTTGCGCCGCCCGCCGCGCCGTCCGCGCCGCCTTCGCCGCGCTTCGCCTTCGGCACCGCCGCGCGGCTGGCCGTTTTCCGGCGAGCCCGGCATGCCGTTCTGTTCCGCCGGGATGCGCTCGGGTTGGGTCTCGCCTTCATCGCTTATTTCGTGCGGAGCGTGCCCGGGTTCGTACGGCTGCACCGGCCGTTCGCCGCCAATGGCCTGGCGGGGTTGATCGTGCGCCTCGCCGCCGCCACCGCCGCGGCCTCTGCGCCGCCGCCGTCGCTTGCGCCGCAAGCCGCCAGCTTCTTCGCCGCCGGCTTCGGAACGGCTTTCAACCGTTCCAGCTTCACCCTCCCGGTCGGCCTCGCTCTCGCCTTCGCTCTCGGCCTCCGCCGCTTCCTCGAACTCGGCGTCTTCCTCATCTTCCGACATCGGAATAAGAGGCATCGGCTGCGATGCGAGCAGCGCCTTCGCCGCCTCCACCGTATGCACCTGTTCGCCGCGATCGATGACGAATGATATCTGGCCGGAGACGCTCGGATCAGCCGTGACTGTCAGCGTTACGCGGAAGCGCTCTTCCAGGCTGCGCAGATGCGCGCGCTTGTGGTTGAGCACGTAGATGGCAACTTCGCTCCGCGTGCGGACGATGAGGTTATGCGTCGCGCTCTTGATGAGCGTTTCCTCCAGCGATCGCAGGAGTTGGAGTGCCACCGAGGCGACCGAGCGCACATGGCCGGTGCCGCCGCAAGTAGGGCACTTCTCCGTGGAGCTTTCCAGCACGCTGGTGCGGATGCGCTGGCGCGACATCTCCAGCAGGCCGAAATGGGAGATGCCGCCGACCTGGATGCGGGCGCGGTCGTGCTTGAGGCATTCCTTCAGGCGGCGCTCGACAGCGCGGTTGTTGCGTTTCTCCTCCATGTCGATGAAGTCGATGACGATCAGGCCCGCCAGATCGCGCATGCGCAATTGCCGCGCGACTTCCTCGGCGGCCTCGAGGTTGGTCTTGAGCGCGGTGTCCTCGATGTGATGCTCGCGCGTGGCGCGGCCGGAGTTCACGTCGATGGCGACCAGCGCCTCGGCCTGGTTGATGACGATGTAGCCGCCGGAACGTAGCTGCACCGTCGGCGAGAACATCGCGTCGAGCTGGCTCTCGATGCCGTAGCGGGTAAAGAGCGGCTGAATATCCTTATAGGGTTTCACGTTCTTCGCATGGCTGGGCATCAGCATGCGCATGAAATCCTTGGCGTCCTTGTAAGCCTCGTCGCTGGAGACGATAACCTCGTCGATATCCTTGTTGTAGAGATCGCGGATCGACCGTTTGACCAGCGAGCCTTCCTCATAGACGAGCTTGGGCGCCGTGGACTTCAAGGTGAGATCGCGGACGGTCTCCCACATCCGCAGCAGATATTCGAAGTCGCGCTTGACTTCCGTCTTGGTGCGGCTCGCGCCCGCGGTGCGCAGGATCACGCCCATGCCTTCCGGCACTTCCAAATCCTGCGCGATTTCCTTGAGCTTCTTGCGATCGGTGGAATCGGTGATCTTGCGGCTGATGCCGCCGCCGCGCGCGGTATTCGGCATCAGCACCGAATAGCGGCCAGCGAGGGAGAGATAGGTCGTGAGCGCCGCGCCCTTGGTGCCGCGCTCTTCCTTGACCACCTGCACCAGCATCACCTGCCGGCGCTTGATCACTTCCTGGATCTTGTACTGCCGCCGCCCGCGCGGCATGCGCTCGGGCACTTCCTCCATGGCGTCCGCGCCGCCCACGGATTCCACCGCGGGCTCTTCGCTTTCGCCGTGCTCGCCGCCGGCCTGGTGGATGTTGTCGCCACCGTTACCCGCGTCGCCGCCAGCATCATGGCTATGGACCTCCTCGGCTTCCGAGGACTCGGCCTGCTGGATCATGCCGATGGGTTCCGCCGGCGTCAGCTCCGCCGAGGCGAGATGCTCGGGCGTGGAGGTTTCGTCGCCCGCGGGCATCGCCTCGATATTTGAAGGAGAGGCAGCTTCTTCGAACTGCGCGTCCAAAATCTGTTCGCTTGATGGAGCGGCTTCGCCCTCATGGGAAGGCGCAGAGGCCTCGCCTTCGACCGGCTCGCTCCGTCGGGTGTCCTGCCGCTGACGCGCGCCGCGATGACGCCCGTGCCGCCGGCCGGCGCGATTGTCGGCCTCGGCGTCGGCGGCGCGCGCCTCGCGCTCTTCCTCGTCGATCAGCGCCTGCCGGTCCGCGACCGGGATCTGGTAGTAGTCGGGATGGATTTCGCTGAAGGCGAGGAAGCCGTGGCGGTTGCCGCCATAGTCCACGAAAGCCGCTTGCAGCGACGGCTCAACCCGGGTCACCTTGGCGAGATAGATATTGCCGCGAAGCTGTTTACGGGTGGCGGACTCGAAGTCGAATTCCTCGACCCGGTTGCCGCGCAGAACGACCACCCGGGTTTCCTCCGGATGGGTCGCGTCGATGAGCATTTTGTTTGCCATTGATTCTTCTCATGGTGGCATGTCGGCTCGCCGGCGCCCGTGAAGGGCGGCGCGAAGCGCGGTTTGCCTGATTTTCGGTGAAAGCGATGGGGGCAACGACAAATGAAGAAAGCGCGCCAGCCGGAGCAGCTTCGCAGGCAAACGTAGTTTGTCCGCGTCGGTGATGAAGCCGGATTTTGCAGCGCGTGTCGGCCATGATGTCGGGCCCGTAGCGGACGGCAGCGCGCGAGCGCGGCCGTGGTTTCTCGTCGCTGACGGCCGGCGGCGGGAAAAGCCTCAAGCGAGGTCGCCACACCGCCGCGCGCGGCTTTCGCCGAGCGCATGATCCGATTGTTCAACAAGGGCATCAGCGAAGGACCAGATCGGCCCGCTGCGTCCATTGGTTCGCTCTTCCCAGTAAGTAAGAGCGACCCCGGCTGGACGTGCCGGATGCCCGAACGCGGCACAACCGGAACTTGATAAACCATCAGCGGAACATTCTTACGGCCGCTGGTCACCGATAGCAAGCGCGCTGTCACATTCCGGCACCAGCATAAACGGGGCGGCTGACGGGGTTAAGTTCCGATTCACCACGGCCTCCTATTGGAGTAGAGAAAGGGGCTTGGAGGGCCGAGATTCGTGTCTATCCGGGCGACAAGCCTTGTTTCGCTCCTGCTTGGCGCGGCGGTGCTGACGGGTTTCGGCCCGGCGGTGCCCGGTGGCGGTATGGTTATGGCGGCACCCGCAGCCGCGTTCCCGGTGGCCACCGATTTCCGAATCGGCGGGGACGACACCCAAACCCGCTTTGTCATCGATCTCAGCCAGAAGATCGATTTGCGGGCCTTCACCTTGGCCGATCCTTATCGGGTGGTTATCGACCTGCCGCAGGTCGCCTTCCAGCTCAAGCCGAAGGCGGGGGAGAGCGGCCGCGGGCTGATCAAGGCCTTCCGTTTCGGGCTGGTGATGCAGGGCGGTTCGCGCATCGTGCTCGACGTCAGCAAACCGGTGCGGGTCGAAAAGGCTTTCGTGCTCGATGCGGCCGACAGCCAGCCGGCCAGGCTGGTTCTCGATCTGGCGGCGGTCGACCGCGAGACCTTCATGCGGACACTCGCGCTCGACAACAAGACATCGCGCCCGCCAACCAAGCGGCATGAGCTGGATACCGGCCCGAAGAACAGCGCCGATCCACGGCCGCTCATCGTGCTCGACCCCGGCCATGGCGGCATCGACAACGGCACGCGGGCGGCGAGCGGGGAGAATGAAAAATCCATCGTGCTCGATTTCTCGCTCATGCTGCGGGACAAGATCGAGAAAGTCGGCAAATACCGCGTGGTGATGACGCGAACCGACGACATGTTCGTGCCGCTGGCGGAACGGGTGCGGCTGGCCCGATCGCGGCAGGCCGCGCTTTTTATTTCAATCCATGCCGATGCGCTCGGCCGGGGCGACGGCGACGCCCAGGGCGCGACGGTCTACACGCTGTCGGAGACAGCTTCGGACTCGGAAGCTGCCCGCCTGGCCGACGCGGAGAACCGGGCCGACGTCATCGCCGGGATGGACCTCTCCAGCGAGCCCAACGACGTGGCCGACATCCTGATCGATCTGGCGCAACGGGAAACCAAAACGTTCTCGGCGCAATTCGCCCGCACCCTGGTCTCCGAGATGAAGACCGTCGTTCGCCTGCACAAGAATCCGCTCAAGGCGGCGGGATTCCGGGTGCTGCGGGCGGCGGACGTGCCGTCCGTGCTGGTCGAGCTTGGCTATGTGTCGAACCGCCAGGACCTGAAACAGTTAACCTCCGAAACGTGGCGCGCGCGCACGGCAGATTCGATCGTCCAGGCTGTGGATACCTATTTCAGCACCAGGGTGGCCGGCGCCCCTGGCCGGCCGGACCCGAATTGAGACAGGCAGCGATGGGCTATCAGCCTCAGTTTCAACATAAAACGGCGCGACGACAGCGCTTGCGGCCGGGCCCGGGTATCCGGGTATTTGCCGGCCGGGCGAGGGCTTTTTTAGAAAATCAAAATCCCGCTGGTTTAGAACGGGATAGGGCGGAACTTCGGCAATGAAGCTGACACTTCGTTTCTTTGGCTTTTTGTTCACGGCGGGAACCATCCTGTTCCTCATCGGCGTCGCCGCCGCCGCCGGGATGATGTGGCATTTTTCCAAGGATCTGCCCGACTATTCCCAGTTGCAGGATTACGAGCCGCCGGTGATGACCCGCGTGCATGCGTCGGACGGCGCGCTGGTGGCGGAATACGCCACCCAGCGCCGGCTCTACATTCCCATCCAGGCGGTGCCGAAGCTGGTGATCAACGCCTTCCTCGCCGCCGAGGACAAGAATTTCTACGATCACGGCGGTCTCGACTTCGCCGGTATCGCGCGCGCGGGGATGATCTATTTCCAGAACTACGGCAGCAATCGCCGGCCGCAAGGCGCTTCGACCATCACCCAGCAGGTCGCCAAGAACTTCCTGTTGACCAACGAGGTGTCGTTCGAACGCAAGATCAAGGAGGCGCTGCTGTCGCTCAAGATCGAGCGCGCCTATTCCAAGGACAAGATTCTCGAACTCTATCTCAACGAAATCTATCTCGGCCTTGGCGCCTATGGCATCGCGGCGGCATCGCTGATCTATTTCGACAAGTCGGTGCATGAACTGACTTTGCAGGAAGCCGCCTATCTCGCGGCGCTGCCCAAAGCCCCGACCAGCCTCAATCCTTACCGGCAGCGCGACCGCGCCATCGAGCGGCGCAACTACGTGCTCGATCGCATGATCGAGATCGGTTACGTGAATCCGAAAGATGGCGAGGCGGCCAAGAAGACGCCGCTGGACATCACCGCCCGGCCCACCGGCGCGCACATCTTCGCCGCCGAATATTTTGCCGAGGAAGTGCGCCGCGAAATCTACGAGCGCTACGGCGAGAAGAAACTCTACGAAGGCGGGCTGTCGGTCCGCACGACGCTGGATCCCAAGTTCCAGGTTCTCGCGCGCAAGTCGCTGGTCGACGGCCTCGTGCAACACGACGAGGGCCAAGGCTGGCGCGGCCCGGTGACGAAGATCGACCTTGCCGGCGATTGGGGCGTCGCGCTGGCGGATGTGCGCGCGCTGGCCGACGTCGCGCCCTGGCGGCTGGCGGTGGTGCTGGAAACGAGCGACCAGGCGGCCCGCATCGGTTTCCAGCCGCCGCGCGAGCCGACCGGCGCCGTGACCAAGGAGCGCCAGATCGGTCTCGTGTCGCTTGAAGGCGTGAAATGGGCGAAAGCAGCCTCAGGCCCGACCCGCGGGCGGGTGCCGGCAAAAGTCTCGCAGGTTCTTGATCCGGGCGACGTGGTCTATGTCGATCCGATCGCCGACAAGGACGGCAAGGTCAAGGAAGGTCAATACCGGCTGCGGCAGGTGCCGGAGATTTCCGGCGCGATCCTGGCCATGGACCCGCTGACCGGCCGCGTGCTCGCCATGGTGGGCGGCTTCTCCTATGACCAAAGCCAGTTCAATCGCGCCACGCAGGCGTTGCGTCAGCCGGGCTCCTCATTCAAGCCGTTCGTCTATGCCACGGCGCTCGACAACGGCTACACGCCGTCGTCCGTCGTGTTGGATGCGCCGCTGGAGATCGACCAGGGCCCGGGCCTGGAAACCTGGAAGCCGGAAAACTACGAAGGCAAGTTCTACGGGCCATCCACCTTACGTTTCGGCATCGAACATTCGCGCAACGTGATGACCGTGCGGCTGGCGCAGGACGTGGGCATGCCGCTGATCGCGGACTATGCCAAGCGCTTCGGCGTCTATGACGATCTGCCGCCGTATCTCTCCTTTGCGCTGGGCGCCGGCGAAACTACGCTGCTGCGCATGGTCAGCGCCTATTCGATGTTCGACAACGGCGGAAAGCGCGTGAAGCCGACGCTGGTCGATCGTATCCAGGATCGTTACGGCCACACCATCTTCCGCCATGACGAGCGGGAATGCCGCGGCTGCGACGCCGACAAATGGCGCGAGCAGCCGGAGCCGACGCTGATCGACCGGCGCGAGCAGGTGCTCGATCCGATGACGGCCTATCAGATCACCTCCATGATGGAAGGCGCCGTGCAACGCGGCACCGGCACCGCCTTGCGCGAGGTCGGCAAGCCGATCGCCGGCAAGACAGGCACGACCAACGATGCGAAGGATGTTTGGTTCATCGGCTTCTCGCCCGATCTCGCCGTTGGCGTCTATCTCGGCTACGACAAGCCGCGCTCGATCGGCCATGGCGCGACAGGCGGCGGGCTGGCCGCGCCGATCGTGAGGAACTTCATGAAGGTGGCGCTCGCCAACAAGCCGCCGGTGCCCTTCCGCGTCCCCTCGGGGATCAAGCTCATTCGCGTGGATGCACGCAGCGGCACCCGCGTCGGACCTGGCGACGGCGGCAGAGCGATCCTGGAAGCCTTCAAGCCCGGCACCGCGCCGCCGGACGGTTATGCCTACACGGATTATGAGGGCGACAGCCGCAACCGCGGCTGGTCGGTTTCCCCCGATGACGACCGCGCCGTCCGCCGCGGCACGGGCGGGCTTTACTAGCTCTCAGTCGGCGCGTCTGACCGCGTCAACACCGCGGGCCAATCTCAGCAAAGTGCGAGCCGCGCTGGGGTAGGGACAGCGCGGCTCGCGAGAGGCCGGTGGGCAATGGGGGCACCGCTTAGCCGACCTCAACTCGGGCTTTTAAGCGCCTTTTCCAACGCATCCATCATGCGTGACAGCCACGCGCGCGTTTGTTTCTCATCGATAAAGCCGCGATTGGCGTAGTCCGCGATGCGGTGCCAATCGAGGCGCGGAGCGGCAAGCACGGCGCGTCCCTCCCGCAGCACGCTACGATGCCAGTCGAGCGTGGCGCGGCTGAGGTCTTGCACCGCCGCCTGTTCGTCGGTCAGCCCGGCGAGATCGGCGTCGGCGAAGTTGGCGGCAAGAAAGCCGTCGAGCACGTCGGGATTGCCTTGCGCGTTGGTCATGACGGAAGCCTCGTGCTGGTGCGGTTAGGTTGGAAACGAGGTGAGCAGGAAGCAGTTTCCGCCGCCGGTCGCCCGGACGACGGTGCGGAACGTATTGCGGTTCGCGATGTTGGCAAGGTTCGGCGGCTGCACGGCCCGGCGTCCAACCGGTGCGGCGGTAGGGCCGAAATTATCCGCCCGCGTCGCACCAGGATTCGCGCCGGCAGCCCATTGGTTGATAGCGGCTGCCACGCCGGCAAGCGCATTGGTAATGGCAGCATGAGCAACCGGCAGACTGGTGTAGGTACTCGCCGCATTCAGATTAGGCTCATTCGTCAGGCGATTCACGAGTTGTTGGTCAGTCAAGCCGACATGCCGCGCGATCGTGTGTCCGCCGGCATTTTCCTGGGTGGTCAGCCAGTTCGCCGGAAACGGACCCACCGGTATGCATTGCGCCGATGCGGGTTGGGCGAAGGCGATGCAGCCGGCGGCGGCGATCGAAGCGAGGAAGGCGATGGATTTCGAGAGCTTCATGACACACTCCAAATTGGATGCGTTGAGATGAGGGATGGTTGGAGGAAGGCCTGTGGGCCTTCCTCCCGTGCGGCCGCGTGGAATGCGCGGCCGGTGGCTGTGCGGATCAGGTGAGGCCCGGCTGAATGGTCCAGTTGTTCCCGGAATCGAGCGTTGCCGTCATCTGATAGACGTTGGCCGGGAACTGAACCTCGGCGTCGTTGACCATGGTCTGGATATCCAGCACTTGGCCTTGCTCGAAGTCGCCGAAGCTCACCCAATATTCCGGGTGCGGCGTGAACAGCGCCGACATGTTCGGTTCGGCGGGGACGACATGGGTGCCATAGCCCGACATGCCGACGCCGTACATCGCCTTGCCCTTGGGGATGGTGTTGTCGCTGTCGATGGTGAGCGAGCCGGAAGCGCCGCCGGTCGCCACCGGTCCGAACTGGAATGCGCCGCCCACGTCGGTGAAGCCGATCTTGTTGTCGTTGGTCAGGTCGGCCTGAACCACCTGGTTGGCGACAAAGGAGATGCCGGGCTTCAGGATGCCCTGTTCCGACCACACGAAGTAATAGTCGATGGTCCAGGTGAAATCGACATCGACGCCGTTGGCGACGGGTTTCGCGAACCAGGCCAGGGTGAAGACGCCGGGCTGGTTGGTATCGATGCCCTGCTGATAGCACAGGAAATCGTGCTGGCTGTTGCTGCGGTTCTTGAAGCGCAGCGTGTAGGGTTGGGGAGCTGCAGTTGGCATGACGTTTTGTCCTGAGGTTATGGTTGATCTGGACGACCGAGGTCGCCGCTCCCGCCGCCGCACCGCGCCCTTCATTCGCCGGACACAGCACTCGCATCGCCAAAGAACGGCTCGGGCGGGGCGAAAGCGTTCCCTTTTGGAGGTAGCCAGGGGTGGCCTGTGGCGTTGGAAACCGACCCCGTCACCGTTGCCCGCGCCGGAGGCGCGATCCGGCGAAGCGCGGCAAAAGGCTGATGAGTGGCGTCTGCCGCGGATGAAATGCGTCCGTGGAGCGATTCACGTTAACGCGACCTAAGATAGAAATCTTTGTTGACACAACCTTATGGCCATGTTCTAAATGGAACGCTTTCGCACAGTAAAAATCTTAGATAATCGGCAGTGTATGTGCATAAGCAAAGTAACAAATAGTAAACATATAGTAATATATGCGTTATGCGGATCGGTTACGCGCGTGTTTCAACCAGTGATCAATCGATAAACTTACAAATCGACGCATTATCGCGATTTGGCTGCGCGGAAATATTTGCCGACGAAGGACTATCTGGTTCACTGCGGGAAAGGCCCGGTCTGGGGCAAACGTTGGCCCGCCTGCGGCCCGGCGATGATCTGGTGATCTGGAAGCTCGACCGGCTTGGCCGTTCGCTGACCGACCTGATCGACGTGGTTTCCCGCCTGGAGCAGCGCGGGGTGGGCCTGATTTCCGTTTCCGAAGCCATCCAGACAGGCTCGCCGGGCGGCGTACTCGTGTTCCACATCATGGCGGCATTGGCGGAATTCGAACGGGCGCTGATCTCCGAGCGTACCAAGGCCGGCATGATGTCGGCGCGGGCGCGCGGGAGGCACGTCGGCCGCCCAAGCAAGCTCGATGAGAAGCAGATTGCTTTCGCCGCGCGCCAAGTCCACGGCGGCCGGGCGACCATTGGCCGGACGGCCGCCCGCCTGGGCGTCAGCCGGGCGACGATCTATCGCGCTCTGAAAAAGATTCCCGCGTCGAGCGGGCGTTGCGAAGAACAGGTTGCGGGCTCCATCGGTCGTGGCTAAATCCTTCAATGCGGCGCAGCAAGCCATGCCGGCGTGACGTCGTGGCCAGGGAGCACATCGGATGCGGGCTGAAATTCAGACCACCGTCGAGGACATCAAGCGGTCGATCGGGCTGCTGAGGAGGCATCTTTGACTTCGACAAGTCGAAGATGCGGCTCGCCGAGCTGAACAAGCAGGCCGAAGATCCCAATTTTTGGAACGACACGGCGCGCGCCCAAAGGGTGATGCGCGAGCGCACCACGCTTGAGAATCAGCTGGATTCCATCGCCCGCGTCGAGCGCGAACTCGACGATCATGTCACCATGATCGAGCTTGGCGAGCAGGAAAACGATCAGAAGGTCATTGCCGAGGCGGAAGCTGCTCTCAAAGCACTGAAGGCTGACGTTGCTCGACTTGAGCTGGAGGCTCTGCTCTCGGGCGAAGCCGATGCCAACGACAGCTATCTCGAAGTTCACGCGGGCGCTGGAGGCACCGAGAGCCAGGACTGGGCCAACATGCTGCTGCGCATGTATACGCGCTGGGCCGAGCAGCACGGCCATAAGGTCGAGTATCTCGAAGAGACGCCGGGCGAAGAGGCCGGCATCAAGTCGGCGACGGTGCAGATCAAGGGCCACAACGCCTTTGGCTGGCTCAAGAGCGAGGACGGCGTGCATCGCCTGGTGCGCATCTCGCCCTTCGATTCCAATGCGCGGCGCCACACCTCGTTTGCCAGCGTCAAGGTCTATCCGGTGATCGACGACCGCATCATCATCGACATCAACGAGTCCGATGTGAAGGTCGACACCATGCGCGCCAGCGGCGCCGGCGGGCAGCATGTCAACAAGACCGACTCCGCGGTGCGTCTTACCCATATCCCGACCAACACCATCGTGTTCTGCCAGAACGATCGCTCGCAGCACCGCAATCGAGCGCAGGCCTGGGACATGTTGCGCGCGAAATTATTCGAACGGGAATTGAAGAAGCGCGAGGAGAAGGCCGCCGCCGACCAGGCGGCCAAGACCGACATCGGCTGGGGCCACCAGATCCGTTCCTATGTGTTGCAGCCGTATCAGATGGTGAAGGACCTACGCACCGGCGTGCAGACCTCGAACACCGCGGGCGTGCTGGACGGCGATCTCGACCAATTCATGCAGGCAACGCTGGCGCAGAAAGCGTTCGGCACAGGGCCGGAAAAAGTAGAGGACGTGGAGTGAGCATGTCCCGGCTTGAACGGATGCAGGCCAATCCGGTGGGCGATTGGACAATAAGCGACGTCGAGGCAGTCTGCCGGGAATATGGTTTACGTTGCAGCCCGCCCACGGGCGGCGGCTCGCATTACAAGGTGTCGCATCCGTTGCGACGTGATATTCTCACGATCCCAAGCCGGAGACCCGTTAAACCCATCTACGTTCGTAAACTCGTCCGTTTCATCGAAGCTGTACGTCAAGGAAAACCGGATGCAGAATCTTGATTACCCGGTGCTTATCGAGCCGCTGACGGCGGAGGATGGCGGTGGATTCATTGCCACCGTACCGGACCTTCCCGGCTGTACTTCAGACGGCGAAACCCCGGAAGACGCGCTTACCAACGTGCGCGATGCGATCGCCGCATGGATCGAGGAAGCCCAGGCGCTCGGACGGCCAATACCAAAACCGTCACAAAGACACGTGGCCGCCGAATAATTTTGGGAACATTATAAAGTGCCGCCCAGCCTGATGCCGGCGCGCAGGAATTTCTGCGGATCGACCGCATCGCCCTCTATGCGCGTCTCGTAGTGCAAATGCGGCCCGGTGGAGCGGCCGGTGGAACCGAGCCGGCCGATGGTCTGCCCAATGCGAACCTGCTGGCCGACGGTCACCTCGATGTTCGATAGATGGGCGTAGCGGGTGGCAAAGCCGTTGCCGTGGTCGATCTCCACCAGCTTGCCGTAGCCGCCGTTCCAGCCCGCTTGCGTCACCTTGCCTGCCGCCGTGGCGCGGATCGGGTCACCGCTGTTGCCGCGGAAATCGAGGCCGGTGTGCATGGCGGGCGAATTCAGGAACGGATCGATCCGCATGCCGTAGCCGGAGCTGGTGTCGATCTCCCCCATCACCGGCTTGCGCACCGGCACGGTCACCAGCGTGCGGCTAAGCTCGTCCACATGCGCGCGGGCGAGATTGATGCGGTAGAGCTGGCGCTCGAAGGCGCCCGCATCGGTGCGCGGGCGAAGCGGCACGAACGGCCCGCCGGTTCCGCCGGTTCCGCCGCTGGCTACGACCGACGGGCTCTTGCCGGCATTGACGCCGAGATCGGCGAGAACGCCGCGCATGCGGCGCGCCTTGGCATCGTAGCTCTCCTCCAAGGAGGCGAGCATCGAGACTTGGTTGGTGTCCACGCGGTCGAGCGACGCCTGCACGCGCGACAGAGCGGATTCGAGACCGACCGTCTTGGTCGTGCCTGTGACGTTCGCCGTTCCCACTGGAGCGCGGGATTCCAGCCGTGCTTCCCGGTCGGGCGGCGCGGTGAAGATCACGGTATCGCTGATCGGCGATGGTTTCAGTGGGACGGACGCCGGGATATCTACAGCGGGGCTGCGCGGTCCGGGCTTGATCGAGCCCGTGACGGCCGGGTCCGCGACTGCGCTAAGGGATGAAGCGCGCTGTTCCAGCGCCGACTGGCGGCGAATGATCTGATCGAGCTTCTGCTCGAATTGTTCCTGATCGAGAAGCTGTCGGCTGGTGATGCGGTCGATCTGCGCGCGCAAATCCGCGACGCGGTCCTCATAGGCAAACTGCATTTCCGCCTGGCGGCCGATGAGGCGCGTAAGCACATCTTCCCGGAAGGCGAAGTATGTGGCCGTGCCGATCGTCCACACCGCCATGATGACGAGAGTGCCGACGGCAATCCAGAACGCGATGGGACCCAGCCGAACTTGGCGGCCGGCATGACCGAGCACGTAATCGCGCGCCGTCCGCGCGTGACGGTGAACCGCGGTCTGCGCCCTGGGCTGGTAGTGAGCGGGATAGCTCTCGTGATGATAACGATGATCGTACGACCCGGCCCGATACGGCATAGACACTCCCACGCCGGTCCGCGGATGCTGCCGGCAACTGCTGCGCCGATTTCATCCTCTCGTGGTTAATTTTCCGGAAACGCATTTCAGATACGCCGTCGAAATGGTAAATTTCACAAGGCCTTCGCCGCCTCGAGTACCTCCTCGGCATGGCTTTCAACCGGCACTTTAGGCCAAATACGCGCGATCCGGCCCTTCCGGTCGATCAGGAAAGTGGTGCGAATGACGCCCATGAACGTGCGTCCGTACATGGATTTCTCGCCCCAGACGCCATAGGCCGTGAGCATGTCGTGTGTTTCGTCCGAGGCCAACGGGATGGAGAGCTTGTGTTTGGTCTTGAATTTATCCTGCGCTTTCACCGGATCGGCGGAGACGCCAAGGACGGCGGTGTTCGCGGCTTCGAACGCGCGGCGCAGGGACGAAAAGGCCTGGGCTTCCCGCGTGCAGCCGGGCGTATCCGCCTTGGGATAGAAAAAGAGGACAAGGTTTTGACCAGCGAAGTCGGACAAAGAAACACTGCCGCCGCCGTCACGCGGCAGCGAGAAGGCCGGCGCCTTCGCGCCGGAGGTCAGAGCGGGCGGCATGCGCCTTCCTTTCGTCGCTTTCGAGGGATCAATGTGCTTGGCATGATACGGGGAACGGGCCGGGAAAGGGACCGTGATTTTTGTGTGAAACCCCAACCAGCGCAGACGAATCACCTCGCCGGCGATATCGCGACGGCTATCATCATGGGCGAGAGGGCGCCCGGGTAGGGCATGGCGGACAAACACACCAGTCCGGGCATCGCGGCGCTTCGAAAGCTGGAAGCCACCCTGCATCTGCAGTGGCACGCGCACAAGGCAAAGGGTAGCCGCGCGCCCAGGCCAATGCTGATCGAGCTTTGGCGCCGAATTCGCCCGATATTCAAGAAGCCGCTGGTGCGCCGGTCTTTGATCGGCCTTGGCGCGGCTTTTGGCGTCTTCGTCATGGTCTTCATCGGTCTGTGGTGGCGGCTGGCGAGCGGCCCCATCGAGGTCGATCTGGCGACCCCCTGGCTTACCGCCGCGATCGAGGAAAATTTTGGCGGCAAGCACAAGGTCACGGTAGGGGGCACACAGATTGAGCGCGACGAGGCGGGACGCATCCGTCTTCGTCTGCGCGACATCGTCGTGCGTGATGCGGACGGAGCGATCGCGGCGAGCGCACCGAAAGCCGAAGTCGGGTTTTCCGGATCGAACCTGCTCATAGGGAAAGTCCGCGCCGAGCGTCTCAGCCTGGTGGGCGCCGAGATGTCGGTTCGGATCGAGCCCGGCGGCAACGTCACCGTTTTCGCCGGCGCCGACCAGCACCCGATCGCAACCGCTTCCACGACCGCCAAGCAGCCGGCGGAGACGGTCCGCGCGCCCGAGACGCCGGAAAACCCCGGCGAACCGGGTCCGTCCACGGCATCGCCGAAAAACATCATCGAAAACCTGACCGCGCTGTTGGCGTGGATCGACAGCCTCGGCGCCAGCGGTCTCGACGGCCACGATCTCGCGGAACTGGGACTCAAAAATGGAAATCTCGTGGTGGATGATCAGCGCAACGGCAGGCGCTGGAGCTTCGAGAACATCAACCTGAGCCTCACCCGGCCAAAGGGCGGTGGCGTCGTCTTCACGGTGGAATCCGAGAGCGAGGACCGTCCCTGGTCGCTCGCGGCCGCGGTAGCGCCGAGCCGGTCGGACCGGCGGGTGTTCAACCTGGAGGCGCGGCGCGTATCGGCCAAGGATTTGCTGCTGGTGATGCGCCTGGGCGACGACCCCATGCTGGCTGAAATACCGATTTCGGCCAGCCTGCGCGCGGAGATCGGCAACGATGGCACAACGCAGGTTCTGCAAGGAAGGATCATCGTTGATGAGGGCTCGCTGCGGGACCCGGACGATCAATCCACGATCCTGCGGATCGATCGCGCCGAGTTCAATCTCGATTGGGATGCCTCCCGCCGTCTGCTGACCGTTCCGTTCCAAGTCATTTCCGGCGGAAACCGGATCACCCTCTTCGCCCAGGCTCAACCGCCGCGGGTTGAAGGCGGCCTTTGGACGGTAGGGATGACCGGAGGCACCGTCGTCCTCGGCGCGGCTCAGAAGGGCGAAAGCCCGCTGATCTTCAGCCGCATCGCGGTGCGCGCGCGCATCGATCCCGTGCAGCAGCGGCTGACGATCGAGCAGGGCGATCTCGCCAACGTAGAGACGGGTGTCGCGCTGACGGGAAGCCTGGATTTTTCAAGCGCCGATCCGCGGCTGGCGATTGGAGTGGCCGGCACCCGCATGAAGCTGTCGACGATGAAGCAGCTTTGGCCCTCCTTCATCAATCCCGGGGTGCGGCAATGGGTGGAGGATCATACCACGGGCGGCACTGTCGAGCGCGTGGTGATCGCCACCAATGCTCCGCTTGCGACGTTGAGGCGCGGCGGGCCGCCTGTGCCGGACGACGGGCTGCTGGTGGAAATCCAAACGCGCGACACCCTGATCAAGCCGATCGAGAGCCTGCCGGAAATCCGCGATGCCGACCTCAACGTGCGCATCACCGGCCAAAGCGCGACAGTCAAAGTGGGGCGTGGAAATGTCGAATTGCCGTCCGGCCGCAAGCTGACCTTGGTCAATGGGATATTCGAGGTGCCGAAGATCGAGGGCGCGGAGCCGGCCTCGCGCACGCGCTTCCGGGTCGAGGGTCCCGTTCCCGCCGCCGCCGAGTTGCTCATGATGGAGCGATTACGGGACTTCGCCGGGCTGCCGTTTGAACCGGGCGCGGCGCGGGGAACGCTGGCGGCGCAGGTGGCGCTGGCCTTCCCGGTCAAGCCCGACCTGCCGCAGGGCTCCTCCACTTTTTCAGTAACCGCCGACATTGCCAACTTTGCCGCCGACAAGATGTTCATGGGGCAGAAAGTCGAAGCGCAGACGCTGCGCATCAACGCCAACAACCAGGGCTATCAGGTCAAGGGCGACGTGAAGATCGCGGGCGCGCCCGCCGTCCTGGAATATCGCAAAGGAAAATCGGACGCCGATCCGGAGGTTCGCATCCAGGCCATTCTCGATGACGCAACGCGCGCGAAGCTGGGTTTGGACGCGGGCGGCGCGATTGCCGGGCCGGTTCCTTTCAAGCTCAACGGCCAAGTGGCCTCCGGTGACCGGGAGAGCCGCTTCAACGTCGAACTCGATCTGACGCCGGCGCGCATCGATAACCTGCTGCCTGGATGGGCGAAGCCCGCCGGCAAAGCCTCGCGCGCGAATTTCGTCGTCGTCAACAAGGCGTCATCGACGCGGCTTGAAGAGGTGGCGATCGAAGGCTCCGGCACGCAGGTGAAAGGCACCGTCGAACTCGATGGTTCGGGCGACATCGTTTCCGCGAATTTCCCGGTCTTCAGCTTGTCGGACGGCGATAAGATTACATTCAAGGCGGATCGCGCCGCCGACGGCACCCTGCGGGTGGCGATGCGCGGCGAAATCTACGACGGCAGAGGTTTCGTCAAGACGTCCGTGGCTGGGTCGCGGCCCGAAACCAAAAGCAAACAGCCGACTGATCTCGATCTCGACGTGAAGCTCGGCACCGTCCTCGGCTTCAACGGCGAAACATTGCGCGGGCTGGAGCTCAAGATGTCACGCCGCGGCGGCCAGATCCGCAGCTTCGGCATGAATGCCAAGCTCGGGCGCGACACGCCGCTGATCGGCGACTTGCGCAGCCGCACGACAGGCCGCCAGGTGATTTATTTCGAAACCAAGGATGCCGGGGCGCTGTTCCGTTTCACGGACACTTACGCGAAAATGGTCGGCGGCCAGATGTGGGTGGCGATGGATTCACCGACCGCCAATCCCGCGCCGCAGGAAGGTCTCCTGAGCATCAGCGATTTCGCGATCCGCGGCGAGGCGGCGCTCGACCGCATCGTCTCAGGCGCGCCTAGCGCCCCGCGGGACGGCGTGAAATTCAATCGCATGCGCGCCGAATTCACCCGCATGCCCGGACGCCTGGAAATCCGCGATGGCGTGGTGCAGGGAGTTGTCGGCGCGACCATCGACGGCCACCTCAACTATGACGCCGACGAAGTTCACCTGCGCGGCTCGTTCGTGCCGCTGTATCAGTTGAACAATGTTTTCGGGCAGTTGCCGATCGTCGGCTTTTTCCTCGGCGGCAGCAACGAAGGGCTGTTGGGCGTGACTTACGAGGTGGTGGGTCCGCCCAATGCGCCGCGCCTCAACGTCAATCCGCTGTCGGCGGTGGCTCCCGGCATACTCCGCAAATTCTTCGAGTTCCGGAGCAACGAGCGCGGCTTCGAGGCCATTCGCTGACGTTCACGCCGGCTTGGCCAGAACGTGGCGCTTCTTCCCCAGCGAAAGCTTGATGACGCCCTCGGGAGTTAAATCCTTCGGCGTCAGCTTCATCTTCTCGTCGGTCACGTTGGCGTCGTTCACCTTCAGCCCGCCGCTCTTGATCTGACGCCGCGCTTCGCTGGTGGAAGCGACAAGGCCCGCCTTGGCGAAGGCGGCAAGGACGCCGATGCCTTGCTCCAGTTCCTGGCGAGATATCTCGAATGTGGGAAGAGATGTGGCGAGGCCGCCGGTCTCGAAGGTTGTGTGCGCGGTGCGTCCCGCCTCTTCCGCCGCCGCGCGGCCATGCAGCAGCGCGGTCGCTTCGGTGGCGAGAATTTTCTTGGCTTCGTTGATGTCCTGGCCTTGCAGCGCGGCAAGGCGTCCGATCTCGGTCAGCGGCAACTCGGTGAACAGCTTCAGCAGCCGCACGACGTCGCCGTCTTCGGTATTGCGCCAGAACTGCCAGTAGTCGTAAGGGCGCGTCATGTCGGCGTTGAGCCACACCGCGCCGCTTTCCGTCTTACCCATCTTCGCGCCCGAGGACGTGGTCAGCAGCGGCGTGGTGAGGGCGAACAGTTGAACGTCGAGCATGCGGCGTCCGAGCTCGATGCCGTTGACGATATTGCCCCATTGATCCGAGCCGCCCATTTGCAGGACACAGCCGTGGCGCTTGTGCAACTCGACGAAATCGTAGGCCTGCAAGATCATGTAATTGAATTCGAGGAAGGTGAGCGGCTGCTCGCGGTCGAGCCGCAGCTTCACGGAATCGAAGGTGAGCATGCGGTTGATGGTGAAATGCCGCCCGACCTCGCGCAGCAGCGGAATGTAATGCAGCCGGTCGAGCCACTCCGCGTTGTTGGTCATCATCGCGCCGGCATTGAAATCGAGGAAGCGCGCGAACACCGTGCGGATCGAGGCGATGTTGGAGTCGATCTGCGCGTCCGTGAGCAATGAGCGGCTGGTGTCCTTGCCTGAAGGGTCGCCGATCTTGCTGGTGCCGCCGCCCATGAGCGCGATGGGCTTGTGGCCGGTCTTCTGTAGCCAGCGCAGCATCATGATCGAAAGGAGATTGCCGATGTGCAGGCTCGGCGCGGTGGCGTCGAAGCCGACATAGGCCGTGATGGGGCCGGCGGCGGCGCGCGCATCAAGGGCTTCGGCGTCGGAAACCTGGTGCAGGAATCCCCGGCTCGCCAGCACGTTGAGGAAGTCGGACTTGTAGGCGGTCATTGATATATCTTATCGCTCTATGTGGCCGGTGGTGTAACAGGTCCGGCGACCGATTCAACTGGACCCCTGGCTATGACCGTCCTGACCGCGATTGGGCTGATGAGCGGCACGTCTCTCGACGGCGTGGATGTGGCGCTGATCGAGACCAATGGCGAACGCATCGCGCGCCTGGGCCCGACCGGCTACCGGCCCTACGAGGAAGCGGAACGGGACCTGCTGCGCCAGGCATTGGCGGAAGGCGTGGCGCTCACGGATCGCCGGCAGCGGCCGGGAATTTTGGCCGAGGCCGACGCCTTTGTGACCAAGGTGCACGGCGACGTGGTGGAAACCTTCCTGCGGGATAACGGCATCAAGCGCGGCGATATGGCGGGGGTTGGGTTCCATGGACAGACCGTGCTGCACAAGCCGCAGGCCAAACTCACGGTGCAGATCGGCGACGGCGCGGCGCTGGCGGCGCGGCTGGGGATACCGGTCGCACATGATTTCCGCGCCGCGGACGTGGCGGCGGGAGGGCAGGGCGCGCCGATCGTGCCGGTCTTTCATCGCGCCATCGCGTGCGATCTCGACCGGCCGGGACCCGTGGCGGTGCTGAACATCGGCGGTGTGGCGAACGTCACCTATGTGGAGAAAGGAAAAGACCCGGTCGCCTGCGACACGGGACCAGGCAATGCGCTGATCGACGACTTCATGCGCGCCCGCACGGGCAAGCCGCTCGACCGCGACGGCGACCAGGCGGCGAAAGGGCGCGTCGATGAAAATTTCGTCGCGCAGGTGCTGGAGCATCCGTTCTTCGCCCAGCCGTTTCCGAAATCGCTCGACCGCAACGATTTTTCCTTCGCGCATATCGGCCTGCCGGATTTTTCCGTGGTGGATGGCGCAGCGACGCTCTCCGCGCTGACGGCGGCAGCGGTGGCGCGCGTGGTGCCGCATCTGCCGAATCCGCCGCGCTCATGGATCGTGGCCGGCGGCGGCGGGCATAATCCGACATTGGTGCGGATGCTGCGCGAGCGGCTCGCGCCGGCATCGGTGGAAACGGCGAATGCGGTGGGCTGGTCGGTCGATGCGCTGGAAGCGCAAGCGTTCGCGTATCTAGCGGTGCGGACGCTGAAGAAGCTGCCGATCACGTTTCCCACGACGACCGGCGCGGCACGCCCGATGGCGGGTGGTGTGGTGGCGAGGCCGTGATGCTGTTTTCTTCCCTCTCCCCTTGCGGGAGAGGGTGGCTCGGCCGGAGGCCGAGCCGGGTGAGGGGGCATGGCAAGCCGTAAATTCAATCGCCGAAACGTGCCGCTCCGTCTAAGAAATGCGGCTGTTCATATGCGCGTTGATGCGACAGATGCTGAACGAAAGCTGTGGTTGTTGCTGCGTGACCGGCGATTGGCTGGGTTCAAGTTTCGACGCCAGGTGCCCATCGGGCCATACATCGCAGACTTTGCTTCATTTCCCGCTCGTCTTGTTGTGGAGGTTGACGGTGGCCAACACGCGGATTTGGCTGGTGACGCGGAGCGCGACCGATGGTTCATCGGTGAGAAATTTCAAATAGCGCGCTATTGGAACAACGACGTGTTGCAAAATCCGGAAGGCGTTCTAACCGACCTACTATCGCGATTGAACAACAAGTAGCCCCCTCACCCGGTCCTCGCCACGCCTTTGCTCCTTCGGAGCTACGGCGGGCTCGGCCCACCCTCTCCCGCGAGGGGAGAGGGGAAGAAGAGCCTACGCCGCGCTGGGCTTGCGGCCGGTGCTGCCGAGGCGCTTGTCGAGATAGGCGGCGACGGCGGTCATCAACGGCTCGATCTTGCCGTCGAAGAAATGATTGGCGCCCGGCACGACCTTCTGGTCGATCACGATGCCCTTTTGCGTCTTCAGCTTGTCGACCAGCGCCGTGACGTCCTTGTGCGGAACGACCGCGTCCTTGTCGCCGTGAATGATGAGTCCGGATGACGGGCAGGGTGCCAGGAACGTGAAATCGTAGAGGTTGGCCGGCGGCGCGATGGAGATGAAACCTTCTATCTCCGGGCGACGCATGAGAAGCTGCATGCCGATCCAGGCGCCGAAGGACGAGCCGGCGATCCAGCAGCTACGCGCTTCCGGGTTGATGGTCTGCGCCCAGTCCAGCGCGGCGGCGGAATCGGACAACTCGCCGGTGCCGTGATCGAAGCTGCCTTGGCTGCGCCCGACGCCGCGGAAATTGAAACGCAGGACGGAAAAGTGGCGGTGCGCGAAGGCGTAGTAGAGCTGATAGGTGATCTGATGGTTCATCGTGCCGCCGAACTGCGGGTGCGGATGCAACACGATGGCGATCGGGGCATTTTTCTGCCGGGAGGGATGATAGCGCCCCTCAATCCGTCCGGCTGGGCCGGTGAAAATTACTTCAGGCATAGATGCGAACCTCGTGCTTTCGGCAATGCGCGCTTGACCGCGGCAAAGGCCACCCGTAACTGTTTGGAACCATTCTAATTTTTGGAGCGCGACCGCGGACAATCGCGGCACCTGGCGCCGCCAAGGCCGTTTTTTAGCACGGCCGAAGGGGCAAAAAGCAAGCTTTATCAGGGGGCGATTGGCCCTCAGTTGGATTATAATCGCGTGATGTCCGAGCGTACCTACCTCGACTGGAATGCCACCGCTCCTCTGCGGCCGCAGGCGCGCGCCGCCATGACGGCGGCGCTGGAGGCGGGCAACCCATCGTCGGTCCATAGCGAGGGCCGCGCGGCGCGGCGGATCATCGAAGAGGCGCGGGAAAAGGTCGCATCTCTCGTGGGGGCGGACCCGAAGCTGGTCACCTTCACCTCCGGCGGCACCGAGGCGAACATGCTGGCGCTCACGCCCGATGTTCACACGGCGGAGCAGAGCGGCCCGCGTGCTCGCCTCCTGGTATCCGCCATCGAGCATGCGTCCGTGCGGATGGGAGGGCGTTTCGCGCCGGAGTTGCTGGAAGAGGTGCCGGTCACCGCTCAGGGCGTGATCGATCTCCATGCCCTGACCGCCCGGCTGGCCGCCTGCGCCGCGAAGGGCGAGCGGGTGCTGGTTTCAGTGATGCTGGCGAATAACGAGACCGGCATTGTTCAACCGATTTCCCAAGCCGCTGCCATCGCCCATGAAGCGGGTGCAATCCTGCATGTGGACGCTGTCCAGGGGGCCGGACGGATTCCCTGCGATATCAAAGCGCTTGGGGCCGATCTTCTCACCATTTCTGCGCATAAGCTGGGCGGGCCGAAAGGCGCCGGTGCGCTGATCCGGCGGGACGAAAGGCTGCACCTGCCGGCCCTGATCAAAGGCGGCGGGCAGGAGCGCGGCCTGCGCGGAGGCACCGAAAACGTGGCGGCCATCGCCGGGTTTGGAGCGGCGGCGGAAGCGTCGGCCCGCGATCTGGCGGCGGAGGCTATCCGGATGGCCGGCCTGCGCGACCGGTTGGAAGCTGGCCTCAAGGCCGCTACTCCCGCCGTCATCATCTTCGGTGCGGATACCGGGCGTGTCCCCAACACCACGCTTTTTGGGCTGCCGGGAGCCAAGGCGGAAACCGCCGTGATCGCGCTCGATCTCGAAGGCGTCGCGGTTTCCTCGGGGGCCGCCTGTTCGTCTGGAAAAGTTCAATCATCCCATGTACTTGCAGCCATGGGCGTTTCGCCCGAGTTGGCGCGGGGCGGGATACGGGTCAGCCTGGGCTGGAGCACGGTCGAATCCGACGTCGATAGCCTTTTGAACGCTTGGATTAAGGTCGCAAGGGCATTACTTAGAGAGACACGGGGTATGGCTGCCTAACGGCATCGCAAAAGGGTGAACATCCGGGCGCGAGAACCGACCATAACCGACAATATCCAACCCGCGGTCCTTGAAACCGTGAGCGGAGGGAATGAATGCCGGCAGTACAAGAGACCGTCGAGCAGGTCCGTCGCATCGACGTTGACCAGTATAAGTACGGTTTCGTCACCGATATCGAATCCGACAAGGCTCCCAAGGGGCTGACCGAGGATACGGTCCGCTTCATCTCGGCCAAGAAGGGCGAGCCTGAGTGGATGCTGGAATGGCGGATGGAGGCGTTCCGCCGCTGGCTCACCATGCGCGAGCCGAAATGGGCGCGCGTGGACTACGGCCCGATCGATTATCAGGACCTCTACTATTACTCCGCGCCGAAGAAGAATCCGCTCGCATCGCTCGACGAAGTCGATCCGGAAATCCTCAGGACCTATGAGAAGCTCGGCATTCCGTTGCGCGAGCAGGAAATCCTTGCCGGCGTCGAACGCCCGGACGGCACGCGCTCGCGCGTGGCGGTGGACGCGGTGTTCGATTCCGTCTCGGTGGCCACGACGTTCCAGGAGGAACTGGCCAAGGCCGGCGTGCTCTTCATGCCGATCTCCGAGGCTTTGAAGAAGCATCCGGAACTGGTGCGCAAATATCTCGGCACCGTGGTGCCGATCACCGACAACTTCTTTGCCACGCTCAACGCGGCAGTGTTCTCCGACGGCTCATTCGTCTATGTGCCGCCCGGCGTGCGCTGCCCAATGGAGCTTTCGACCTATTTCCGCATCAACGAGCGCAATACCGGCCAGTTCGAGCGCACGCTGATCATCGCCGATGCCGGCTCCTACGTGAGCTACCTGGAAGGCTGCACCGCGCCGTCGCGCGACGAGAACCAGCTTCACGCCGCGGTGGTCGAACTGGTCGCGCTCGACGACGCCGAGATCAAGTATTCCACCATCCAGAACTGGTATCCCGGCGACAAGGAAGGCAAGGGCGGCGTCTACAACTTCGTCACCAAACGCGGCGAATGCCGCGGCAAGAACTCGAAGATTTCCTGGACCCAGCTTGAAACCGGCTCCGCCATCACCTGGAAATATCCAAGCTGCATCCTGCGCGGCGACAATTCGCGCGGCGAGTTCTATTCCATCGCGATCTCCAACGGCCGCCAGCAGGTGGATAGCGGCACCAAGATGTGGCACTTCGGCAAGAACACCACGAGCCGCATCATCTCCAAGGGCATCGCGGCGGGGCGTTCCAACAACACCTATCGCGGTCTGGTCACCACGAGCCGCGGTGCGACCGGCGCGCGCAACTTCACCAACTGCGACTCGCTGCTGATCGGCGACAAGTGCGGCGCACACACCATCCCGTATATCGAGGCGAAGAATTCCAAGGCGGTGCTGGAGCACGAGGCGACCACCTCGAAGATCTCCGAGGAAGTGCTGTTCTATTGCCGCCAGCGCGGCCTTTCCGCCGAGGAGGCGGTGGCGCTGGTGGTCAACGGCTTCGTCAAGGACGTGCTGCAGCAATTGCCGATGGAATTCGCCGTGGAGGCGCAGAAGCTGATCTCGATCTCGCTTGAAGGATCGGTCGGCTGATCGTGGGTACTGCGATGAACAAATTCTGGTTCAAACCGAAGACCTATGGCTATGGCGTCACCCCGAGCACGTGGGAGGGATGGGCCACCGTGGCGGCCTATATCCTCGCCGTAGCCGCGAGCATGTCGCTGCTGTTAAGCCCAGAGAGAAATGTTGGGACATGGATCTTGTGGGTGGCGGTTGTGGCCGCACTCACCACCGCCATGGTTTGGGTCAGCGCGAACAAAACCGAAGGGTCCTGGCGTTGGCGCTGGGGCAACGAGAATTCAAGGAAAGCAAGTTGATGCCTCTGCTCGAAATCAAGAACCTGCATGCCGAGGTGGACGGCAAGAAGATTTTGAATGGCCTCGACCTCTCGATCGGCAAAGGTCAGGTCCATGCCATCATGGGGCCGAACGGCTCGGGCAAATCGACGCTTGCCTACGTGCTCGCCGGCAAGCCCGGCTACACGGTGACGCAAGGCCAGGTGCTGCTCGACGGGCAGGACCTGCTGTCGATGCAGCCGGACGAGCGCGCAGCCAAGGGCGTATTCCTGGCCTTCCAGTATCCGATGGAAATCCCCGGCGTCGCCTCCATGACCTTCCTGCGCACCGCGCTCAATGCCCAGCGCAGGCATCGCGGAGAGCCCGAGCTTTCCACGCCGGAATTCATGAAGAAGGTGCGCGAGACGGCGGGCAAGCTCGGCATCGATCCCGAGATGCTGCGCCGCGCGGTGAATGTCGGGTTTTCCGGCGGCGAGAAGAAGCGCAACGAAATCTTGCAGATGTCGATGCTGGAGCCGCGGCTGGCCGTTCTAGACGAGACGGATTCCGGTCTCGACATCGATGCGCTACGGATCGTGTCGGAAGGCGTCAACCGCCTGCGTTCGCCGGAGCGGTCGATGATCGTCATCACCCACTATCAGCGGCTGCTCGATTATATCGTGCCCGACGTCGTGCATGTGCTGTCCAAGGGCCGCGTGGTGAAAACCGGCGGCAAGGACCTGGCGCTCGAGCTCGAAGCGCGCGGCTATGCGCAATATCAGGACGAGGCGGTCGCCTGATGCGTAGTTGTTTGTCATTCCGGGGCGCGCCAAAGGCGCGAACCCGGAATCCAGATGCAAATACGGAACATGTGTCTGGATTCCGGGTTCGCCGCTTCGCGGCGCCCCGGAATGACGAAAGAAAATGCGTGCCATGAACGCTGAAATAAAACCCATGAAGACCGCGGCCGAGCTGGCGCTGGCGCAGACCTTCTCGTCGCTCAAGGACACGTTGCCAGGGCGAGGCGAGGTCGCGGAACTGCGCGAGACGGCGTTCCGGCGGTTCGACGCGAGCGGTCTGCCTCACCGGCGCGTCGAGGAATGGAAATACACCGACCTGCGCGCGCTGATGCGGGAAGCGAAGCCATTGGCTCCCCCGCCCGACGGGGCGGCGAAGGCGCGCGCCAAGACCGCCGGCAAGCTGGTCGGCGACGTGGAATGCCGCCGTATCGTCTTCGTCAACGGCGCTTTCGTTCCGGAGCTTTCCGATCTCGCCGGGCTCGAGCGGGGCTTGACCATCCGCTCGATGGCGCAGGCGCTGGTCGCGGGCGATCCGCTCCTGATGCAATATCTCGGCAAGGTCGTCGGCGTCGATGATATGGCGGTCGCGCTGAATACCGCCCTGATGGGCGACGGCGCGCTGATCCATGTTGCAGCGGGGGCCGCGGTGGACCGGCCGCTTCATCTAATTTTCGTTGCGCCGGACAAGCCGGCATCCATGTTCGTCCGCTCGCTGGTCGTGGTCGAGAATGGCGCGCGCGCCATGTTGATCGAAAGTCATGAGGGCGATGCTGACACTGACTATCAGATGAACGCGGCGCTTGAGCTGGTCGTGCGCGACAAAGCTCATGTGGATCACGTCAAGCTGGTTGGAGACGGGGCCAAGGCGTTGCATGTGTCTTCGCTCATGGCTGCCGTGGGCGCGCACGCGCGATTTAATGCCTTCACTTTCACCACCGGCGGGGCGGTGGTGCGCAACCAGACATTCCTGCTGCTGGCCGGAGAAGAGACGGTGGCGGGCGTGCGCGGCGTGAACCTGCTCAAGGGCCGCCAGCACGCGGACAACACGTTGGTCCTGGATCACACGCTCGTCGGTTGCCAGAGCCGTGAATTGTTCAAGTCGGTGCTGGATGGCGAAAGCCACGGCATATTCCAGGGCAAGATCATCGTGCGCCCCGGCGCGCAGAAGACAGACGCCCGGATGATGACTCAGGCGCTGCTGCTGTCGGAGCGTGCCGAAGCGGCCAATAAGCCGGAGCTGGAGATTTTCGCCGACGACGTGCAATGCGGCCATGGCGCGACGGCGGGCGCGCTCGACCAGAACCTGCTGTTTTACCTGCGGGCGCGCGGCATTCCGCAAAAAGAGGCCGAGGCGCTGCTCATTCAATCCTTTGTCGGCGAAGCGATCGAAGGCATCGAACACGCGGGCCTGCGCGAAGTGCTGATGGAGGCGGTCGCGGCGTGGCTGAAGGCGCGGGAATGATCGGAAAGACCAAAGCGCATCAGATACCTCTCCCCGCGTGCGGGGAGAGGTCGGCGTGCGTAGCACGCCGGGTGAGGGAGCCTTTCGACAGTTTTGGCGCTGGGAAACGCCCCCTCACCCCGACCCTCTCCCCGCACGCGGGGAGAGGGAGAGAGAGACTGCGGCCATGACTCATCCGGCGGTGACCAACGGCTCCTATGACCTGGATCGCATTCGCGGGGATTTTCCGATCCTGGCGATGCAGGTCTATGGCAAGCCGCTGGTCTATCTCGACAATGCCGCCTCGGCGCAGAAGCCAAGGGCGGTGCTTGACCGCATGTACAAGGTTTACACGTCCGAATACGCCAACGTGCATCGCGGGCTGCATTATCTCGCCAATGCGGCGACGGAAGATTACGAAGGCGCGCGCGAGAAGGTACGCGGCTTCCTTAATGCCAGCCGGAAGGAAGAGATCATCTTCACCCGCAACGCCACGGAGGCGATCAATCTGGTCGCCGCCACTTTCGGGCGCGAACGCATCAAGGCGGGCGACGAGATCGTGCTCTCCATCATGGAGCACCATTCCAACATCGTGCCCTGGCATTTCCTGCGCGAGCGGCATGGCGCGGTGATCCGCTGGGCGCCGGTGGACGAAGACGGCAACTTCCTGCTCGACGAGTTCGAGAAGCTGCTCGGCCCGCGCACCAAGATGGTGGCGATCACGCAAATGTCGAACGCGCTCGGCACCATCGTTCCGGTCAAGGACGTGGTGAAGCTGGCGCATGCGCGCGGCATCCCGGTGCTGGTGGATGGCAGCCAAGCAGCGGTGCATCTCGACGTGGACGTGGCGGATATCGGCTGCGATTTCTACGTCTTCACCGGGCATAAGCTGTATGGGCCGACCGGCATCGGCGCGCTTTACGGCAAGTACGAGCACCTCGCCGCCATGCCGCCGTTCAACGGCGGCGGCGAGATGATCCGCGAGGTGTTCGAGGATCGCGTTACCTATGGCGATCCGCCGCATAAATTCGAAGCCGGCACGCCCGCCATCGTGCAGGCGGTCGGGCTCGGGGCAGCCATCGACTACGTCGATTCCGTCGGCAAGGCGCGTATTCGCGCCCACGAGAACATGCTGCTGAGCTATGCCCAGGACCGGCTGCGGGAGATCAATTCGCTCCGCATCATCGGCACGGCGAAGGATAAGGGCGCCATCATCTCCTTCGAGATGAAGGGCGCGCATCCGCATGACGTGGCGACGGTGATCGACCGTGCCGGAGTGGCCGTGCGCGCCGGGACCCATTGCACCATGCCGCTCTTGGCGCGGTTCGGCGTCAGCGCCACCTGCCGGGCATCCTTCGCGCTCTACAACACCAAGGCCGAAGTGGACAGCCTTGCGAACGCCTTGATCAAGGCGCAGGATTTCTTCGCATGAGCGACGAAACAAAGAACGTGGAAGCCGCATCGACAGCGCCTTTGGCGCCCGGCAGCGAATCTGCGCTCGGCGAACAGGCCTCGGCGCTGCCGCAAGAGGAACTGTCGCGCCTGACGGACGGCGTCGTGACCGCGCTGAAGACGGTCTATGACCCGGAAATCCCCGCTGACGTTTACGAGATCGGGCTGATCTACAAGATCGACATCGCTGGCGACCGCGCGGTGACCGTGGATATGACGCTCACCACGCCCAATTGTCCTTCGGCGCAGGAGTTGCCGAAGATGGTGGAGAATGCGGTCGCGAGCGTGCCGGGCGTCGGCGAGGTCAAGGTCAATATTGTGTGGGAGCCGCCTTGGGACCCGAGCCGGATGTCGGACGAAGCGCGGCTTGTCCTCAACATGTGGTAGCGTTGTCTTAAGAGAGTAAGGACTTACATATCAGGCAGTCGCGCCAGCGATCGCTTGGAGAGAGGGAAAACCGATGGCTACGATGCGGCCGAGACCTCAGGTGATGCGGCTCACGGATGCTGCGGCCACACGCATCAAGGAAGTGATGGCGAAGGCGGAAGGCTCGATCACGGGCGTGCGCGTCGGCGTGAAGAACGGCGGCTGCGCCGGCATGGCCTATACGATGGAATATGCGACGCAGGCCGGCCCGCATGACGAGGTGGTCGAGGACAAGGGCGTGCGCATCCTGATCGATCCCAAGGCGGTGATGTTCCTGCTCGGAACCGAGATGGACTTCAAGACCGACAAGCTCGCCACGCAGTTCGTCTTCAACAATCCGAACCAGACCTCCGCCTGCGGCTGCGGGGAGTCGGTGCAATTGACGCCGGCGACGGTAGAAGGCGGCGCGCAGTCCTGACTGCCTGTCGGATTATGGATCCCGGCTCGCGCCGCGCAAGCGCGCGGCTTGGCCGGGACAACACGTCGGCTTACGCCACTTGGCTCTCGTCGGCTGCGACTTCCGGGTCGGCCTCGCTGATGACGCGGTTGCGGCCGTTGCGCTTGGCGGCATAGAGGCAGGCGTCCGCGCGCCCGATCAGCGATTGCGCGGTATCCCCGGCGCGCAGGCTGGCAACCCCAATGGATATGGTGATGCGGCCAAGCTGCTCATGGGTCGAACGTTTCATCAGTTGCTTGGTCATCACCGCGCGGCGGATGTGATCGGCGACCGTGGTGGCGGAACGCAGCACCGTGTTCGGCAGCACGACGGCGAATTCCTCGCCGCCATAGCGAGCGGCGATATCCTGGCCCTTGACGTTATTTTTCACCGACATGGCGACGAGCCGCAGCACCTGGTCGCCGGTCTGGTGACCGAAGCTGTCGTTGAAATTCTTGAAATGATCGATGTCCGTCATCATCAACGACAGCGGCTCGCGCTTGACGAAGGCTTCGGATATTGTCTTCTCCAGCGCCTGATCGAAATATTTGCGGTTGGCAAGCGTGGTCAGCGGATCGGTGAGGCTTTCGTGGCGGACCGTTTCGAGATTTTCCTGTAGCTGGTTGATCTCCTGCTTCGAGGCCGACAACCGCGCTTCAAGCGCCTGGTTGGTATGCTCCATTTCCTTGGCGGTCTGCACCAGGCTCTCGACGATGGCGCGCAGGCCCTCGCGGTCCTTGGCCGAACCCAGTTGCTCGGTCATGCCGGCGAGGCTTTCGGTATAGCTGTTCGCCGAGCCGGCGGCGGCCTCAATCATGGCCATGACCTGCTCGATCTCGTCGCGCACCTGCGAGCCGACCTGGTCGAGGCGCTGGCTCACGCGGGTGGGGGAGAAAAAGTTTTCGTAGATCTGGTCGAGGTCGGCCTCGGTGACTTGGCCTTTGCTCTCCAGGATATCGTTGATGCTTTGATTGAGCTGCGGGTTGTAGCCCGTGGCGTAGCTGTACCAGATTTCGTAATTGCGCGGCGACGCCGCCTGCCGCAGCGCCCTGATCTGGCCGAGAGCGACCTTCGCGAACGCAATGGTGCGTTCGTGTTCATCCACCACTTGCCCGGTCATAGGCTCCCCACTCCATCGCCAGCATGGGAGCCGACGGTCGAGACTGCCAGACGCCACCCCGTGTTTATAAGGGTGACATGTTGCATAAATTGTATTGCCAGGGGGTGAATGGCCGGTAAACGCAGCGCGTGTTATTTTTTATGCTTTCGCGCGGATGGGCCGCAGGAGGAAGGCGGGGAGGTGGGAGCTGTCGCTGCTCTGTTCCGCCCGGTCGTGTTGGAGTTCTGGCCGGGGGCGTGAGGGCTCCGCCCGCTCACGTTGTGGCTCCGGGCGGGGACGCGGCCTGGTTTCCTCCAGGTGTGCGACCGTGGCCTGCGGCTTCTTCGGCTCTCTGCCTCGGCGGTGTTGGCCGCTCCGGCCGCGATGCCTTTCATCGCCGGCATCTGTAGCGTCGGCGGTTCGGGCCGGTTCGCCCGACCAGGGGATGGTCTGTCCTGTGAGCTTCTCAATCGCGGCCACGGACTTCTTATCGATGGGCGCCACAATGGTGATCGCGGTGCCGGTTTTGCCCGCGCGGCCGGTGCGGCCGATGCGGTGGACGTAGTCGTCGGCATGATGCGGCACATCGAAGTTGAACACATGGCTTACTTCGGGGATATCGAGCCCACGCGCGGCGACGTCGGAGGCGATCAGCAGCTTAGCTTCGCCCTTGCGGAACTGCTCGAGCGCGGCGGTACGCGCGGATTGATCCAGATCGCCGTGCAGCGCCACCGCGTTGAAGCCGTGGGTCACCAGCGAGCGGTGAAGCAGGGCGACCTCGCGCTTGCGGTTGCAGAAGATGATGGCGTTCTTGAAATTCTCCGCCGAACGGATCAGGCGCCGCAACGTATCGCGCTTCTCATGCGGCTCTCGGCCGGTGGCCACCAGCAATTGCGTGATGGTCGCCGCCGTTGTTGCGGGGCGAGACACCTCGACGCGAACGGGATTGTGCAGGAAGGTGTCGGCGATGCGCTGGATTTCCGGCGGCATGGTAGCGGTGAAGAACAGCGTCTGGCGGGTGAAAGGCACCAGCTTGCCGATGCGCTCGATGTCCGGAATGAAGCCCATGTCGAGCATGCGGTCGGCTTCGTCGATCACCAGCAGCTCCACGCCGCTCAGCAAAAGTCCTCCGCGCCCGGCATGATCCAGCAGACGGCCAGGCGTGGCGATCAATACATCGACCCCGCGCGTGAGCTTGGTGTCCTGGTTGTCGAACGACACGCCGCCGATCAGCAACGCGACATTGAGCTTATGATTGGCGCCGTATTTGATGAAGTGGTCCTGCACCTGCGCGGCGAGCTCGCGCGTCGGCTCCAGGATCAGCGTACGGGGCATCCGCGCCCGTGCGCGTCCCTTCTCAAGCAAATTCAGCATCGGCCAGACGAAGGCCGCAGTCTTGCCGGTGCCGGTCTGGGCAATGCCCAGGACGTCGCGGCGGGCAAGGACGTGGGGAATGGCTTGTTCTTGGATCGGCGTCGGCGCCGGGTAGCCAGCCGTGGCAATGGCGGCAAGTACCTTGTCGGACAAGCCGAGTTGAGTAAACGGCATACAACCTCGAGTCGGGACCGCTCGGACCCGCGCCGGAAGAACGACGAACTGCAATGCGGGGGACGGCGGTCGAATCTATTATTCGATCGTTCGGGGCGAAGATAAGCACGCACGACCTAAAGTCAATGCTGCCGCACTGCAATAAGTGGCATTAATCCTTAATGTTTTTCAAGAATCCGTCATAAGGAAGGGCTCTTTTCGCGGGTCTCCGCACGCCATTCCTGACCCACGCTCGCGTTGGTTGGGAACACCAATGACTTGATCACGACCGCCACCGAGCCTGTGCTTTCCATCATGGCGCCGATGTCGATGAAGTCGAAGTCTTTGAGTTCCAGCCCGTCGATGGACACGATCGGATTGGGAAGCCGCATCTCCTCCCGTAGATGGATCCCGAGCAGGCCGCCCACATCGCCATCGCCGGCGAGCACCACCGGATGACCTTTCGCCAGCACGGGGGCGAGACCATCGACCACGCCGCGGCAAAGCGCGTCGAGCCGCTGGAAGGTGGCGGAGCCGCGCCAGGGAACGAAGACCGCCACGGGCGTCCGGCCGTTGGCCAAATCCAGCTGGCGCAGCGCCGCGCTGACCGCGGTGGATACAGCCTTTGGGTCGATGGTCTCTTCGAAGGGCAGGCTTGGCGCAATGACCGGCACGTTGCGCAGCGGCAATAGCTCCAGCGGGGAAACGAAGATCGTGCTGCCGCTCACCTGGGTCGTATACTGCGAAGCGCCGATGACGGTGGCGCGAATGCCCTGATCGGGAGTCTCGATACGGGGTCCCCAGGCTTCCACGCGCGTGCGGATTTCGGCGGCCAGCAGCGCGCCGAGATCGCCGAAGGAATTGCTTTCGCGTCCGTAGATGAACTCGGACACGCCGCCGGAGAACGTCACCTCGTCGACCTTGCCACGATAGGCGAGGGGATCGAGCCGCAGCAGTTGCGAGCCGCCCTCGGAAGGAGAGCCGCCGCGCATGGCTTCAAACAAACGGTCGGCCATGTGCGCTGCCAGCTCGCGCGCGACCTGCGGCGGCAGCTTGTCTCCAAGCTTGAGGTCCAACCCTAGCCCCGACGCAAAGCGGCGCCCGGCTTCCTCCAGGCGAACGATCGTGCCGGCATCATCGACGCAGATAAGCCGCGCGCCGACATCGATCGCCGTCAGCGCCACAACCTTGCCTTCGGCGCAGACCGCGATCTTGGAGGTGCCGCCACCGATATCGACATTCATCACCGTGGAATTGTCGCGGATCGAGCGCGCGGCCGCGCCGGAGCCAAAGGCGGCCATCACCGTTTCCAGATTGTCGCCGGCACTGACGGCGACGAGCTTGCCCGCTTGCCCGGCAAACAGCTCTCCGATCTTGCGCGCATTGCGGCGGCGAACCGCGACGCCGGTGAGGATCAGCGCCCCGGCATCGATCTCGTCGGGATTCACATTGGCGTCGCTGTACTGCTGCTGGATGAAAGTACCAAGCGCTTCCGCGTCGATCTCCTCGCCGGAGGTGTAGGGCGTCAGCAGGATATCCGATTGATAAAATGTCTCGCGCTGGGTGACGACATAGCGGCTGTCGAGCCGTTCCAGCACGATGCGCGAGAACACGAGATGCGAAGTGGACGAGCCGATATCGACGCCGACGCTGAGGATGCAGATTTCGTCGTCACCCTCCAGCGTGCGCCCCAGGCTGGAAAAGTAAACTCGTCCGCTTTCCGTTTCTTCGACTGGCATCCCGCTGTCTCTTTAATGTCATGCCCGGCACACAGGGCCGGGCATGAGGTTCGTTGCATAGGGAATCGAAACTATTCCGTCGGCAGCGGGCCCTTATAGTTCTTGTCGTAGTATTCCGGCCGCATACGGCTTTCGATGCCTTCCCGCTTCAGCTTCTGCTCGTATTCGTCGCGGATATACGGATCCTCCATCCAATAAGGGATGGCGGTGCCGCCCTCGGGAATGTCGCGGCCGGTATAGTCGGTGTGCTTTTCGCCGGGCGGGCCAGGTTCCCGGCCGGGATTGAACGGGCCGAACCAGGCGGTGAGCCGCAGCGGATCTTTCGACGCGCCGAAATGCTGGTGATACCAGCGCGCGCCGCCCGGAGCGGCTGTCACCATGCCGCCGAATTCATAGTCGACGCGCCGGACCTCGTCACCCTTGCCGTCTTTCCAGGGCGTGACGCCGTTCCGTTCCGGCCAAGTGTAGGTATAACCTTTTCCCTTCAGGCAGATCAGGATCGCAGCGGAAGTATGCGCGTGCGCCTTGGAATAGCGGCCGTTCTCGTGCTGGCCGATCCAGTAATAGAACTGGTTATTGGTCATGAACGGCTCGACGCGCCGCCAGCCCGGCGACCGCCGATTGTCGAGCGGCAGGTCGCAGTTGATCACGTCGGGGACGAAGTTGGTGCGGCGCATGGCAAGGCCGCGCACCGGATCGGGCTCCACGTCGTCCTTGTATTTGTAGAAATCGTCGGCACCGCTGAAGCGGTCGGTGAACTTGAACGGGTTGTTGAACACCGCTTCGACGTTGTTGATCATGTTCAACACGTTCGGCGCCGTGGTGCCGGCCAGCAGCAGCGCCGGGCTCGAGCTGGCATTGACGATGCGGTGAGTGGCATTCATCGGGATCGAGAACATCGAACCCTTCTGCCATTCGAAAGTGTGGCGCTTGGTGTCGCCTTCCAGCCAGACTTCCGTGCTGCCGCGGCCTTCGAGAACCAGGAAGATCTCCTCGTACATATGCTTTTCGGGGTTGAGCGCACCGGCGCCCGGCACCTCGACCACGTAGCAACCCCATTTGCCTTCGGTGCCGTACAGCTGAACGTAGGTGCCGCGGCCGCCCGTGCGTTTCCACGGTTGCAGCGGCAGGTCTTGCGTGCGCTGGCAACCGAGGCCGCGGAAGATCGGAATGCCTTCCGACTCCATGAACAGATCGTAGGGCGTTTTCGGTCGGCCGAAATCGCCGAAGCCGGCCTTTTTGCCGCCGGCCGGTTCATGCCAATGGGACTTGTCGGTGACTTCGTGCATGGCAAACTCGCTTCCTCTCGACTGGCCTGGAAGCGCCGTCGGGCGCCCGCCAGGGATGGGCAACTTTACCCCCCTCCTTGCCCGAATGCTTCAGTCAGTCAAGCGCTTCGGCGCATGGGACAATGGCTTGCCATGCGGCAGCGCGGCACAGGGCCGGGGAGGCGCGGTTTTGCCAGTCCGATCGGCCAATATTCCAGCCTTTCCGGCCTTCGTCCCTTCTCGCCGGGCGACCGGCGCCGCTAAGCGTGTCCTCTCGGGGAGAGCGCATCGATGCGGACGCAAGTGGGGATCGTGGGCGCGGGGCCGGCGGGGCTGATGCTGTCGCATCTGCTGCACCGCGCCGGCATCGACTCTATCGTGCTGGAGGCTCGCAGCCGCGCCTATGTCGAGCAGCGCGTGCGCGCAGGGGTGCTGGAGCAATGGGCCGCCGACCTCTTGATAGAAACCGGAGTGGGCGAGCGGATGCAGCGCGAAGGGCTGTTTCACGACGGCATCTTCCTCTGCTTCGGCGGCGAATTGCATCATCTCGATTTCCGCAAGCTGGTGGGCAAAGGGATCGCCGTCTATGGCCAGCAGGAGATCGTCAAAGACCTCATCGCCCGGCGGCTGGCGGATGGCGGGCAAATCTTGTTCGACGTTGACGATGTGCGGCTGCATGATGCCGACGGCGCGCAGCCGAAGATCCGGTTTCGCCATGAGAGCGAGGAGAGAGAAATCTCCTGCGACTTCATCGGCGGGTGCGACGGCTTTCACGGCGTCAGCCGGTCGAGTTTTCCAAGCGGCGCGCTGACTCCTTATGAGCGCGACTACCCCTTCGCGTGGCTCGGCATCCTGGCCGAAGCGCCGCCGCCGGAGCGGGAGCTGATCTATGCTTTTCACGCGCGCGGCTTCGCGCTGTGCAGCATGCGCACTCCGACGGTTTCTCGCCTCTATCTGCAATGCGAACCCGACGAAGACATCGCCGGCTGGCCGGATCAGCGCATCTGGGAGGAGTTACATCTCCGCCTCGACGGCACGCGCGCGCTGACGGAAGGAAGGATATTCCAGAAGGGCATCACGCCCATGCGCAGCTTCGTGGTCGAACCGATGCAGCATGGGCGATTATTTTTGGCGGGGGATGCCGCCCATATCGTGCCGCCGACCGGCGCCAAGGGCATGAACCTCGCGCTGGCGGATGTGCTGGTGCTCTCGCGCGCCATGGCGGCCTTCTACAAGGACGGACGCTTCGATTTGCTCGACGGCTATTCGGAAACGTGCCTCAGGCGCGTGTGGAAGGCGCAGCGTTTTTCCGTTTGGATGACGCAGCTTCTGCACCGTTTTGATTTCGAGCAGGACTTTGACTACCGCCGGCAACTTTCCGAGCTGGACTATGTGGCGACGTCGCAGGCGGCGGCGACATCGCTCGCGGAGAATTATGTCGGGCTGCCGATTGAGTAGCTGTACCCCTCTCCCGCAAGGGGGAGAGGGAAAATCAAACGTCCAGCAATTCTTCCTTTGCAAACTCCGCCTTCTCCTGGATGAAGGCGAAACGGGATTCCGCTTTGGTCCCCATCAGGCGCTCGACGCAATCCGCCGTGTCCTCGCGATCCTCCGCCAGCAGCATCACGCGCAGGAGCGTGCGCTTGCGCGGGTCCATGGTGGTTTCCTTGAGCTGGGCCGCCATCATCTCGCCGAGGCCCTTGAAGCGGCCGACCTCCACCTTGGCATTGGCGTTGAATTCCTTTTTCAGCAGTTCCGCCTTGTGGGCGTCGTTGCGCGCATAAACGGTCTTGGCGCCGTGGGTTAGGCGGTAGAGCGGCGGCACGGCCAGGTAGAGACGGCCGCCGTCGATCAGCTTCGGCATTTCCCGATAGAAGAAGGTGATGAGCAGCGAAGCGATGTGCGCGCCGTCCACATCGGCGTCGGTCATCACGATCACCTTGCCGTAGCGCAAATCCTCGTCGCGGTAATGCACGCCGGTGCCGCAGCCGAGCGCCTGCACGAGATCGGCAAGCTGCTGGTTCTGCGCGAGCTTGTCCTTGCCGGCGGAAGCGACGTTGAGGATTTTTCCGCGCAGCGGCATGACGGCCTGGCTCGCGCGGTCGCGCGCCTGCTTGGCCGAACCGCCGGCGCTGTCGCCTTCGACGATGAAAATCTCCGAGCCCTCGGCGGCGGTGTTGGTGCAGTCGGCGAGCTTTCCGGGCAGGCGCAGCTTGCGCACGGCGGTCTTGCGCGAAATCTCTTTTTCCTGGCGGCGGCGGATGCGCTCGTCCGCGCGCTCGATGACGAAATCGAGCAGCTTATTGGCCTGGAGGGGATTGCCGGCGAGCCAGTGGTCGAACGGATCGCGGATGCCTTGCTCGACCAGCCGCGTTGCTTCCGCGGTGGCGAGCCGGTCTTTGGTTTGGCCCTGGAATTCCGGCTCGCGGATGAATACCGAGAGCATGCATGCCGCGCCCGCCATCACGTCGTCGCTGGTGACGCTGGCCGCGCGCTTGCCCTGGCCGATGCGCTCGGCGTGGTCCTTCAGGCCCTTGGTCAGCGCGCTCTTGAGACCGGATTCATGCGTGCCGCCGTCGCCGGTCGGGATCGTGTTGCAATAGGATGAGACGAAGCCGTCGGCGTCCGCCGTCCAGGCGACCGCCCATTCCACCGCGCCATGGCTGCCGGTCTTGCCAGCCTTGCCGGTGAAGATGTCGGGATGCACCAGCGTGTCGTTGTGGATGGCGGCGCCGAGAAAGTCCTTCAACCCGTCGGGGAAGTGGAACGTCTCCTGCTCGGGCACGTCGTCCACGCCACGCAGCAGCTCCTTGGCGCAGGTCCAGCGGATTTCCACGCCGCCGTAAAGATAGGCCTTCGAGCGCGCCATCTTGAAGATGCGCTGCGGCTTGAACGCCACCTTGGCGCCGAAGATCTGCGGGTCGGGCCGGAAGCGTATCGTCGTGCCGCGGCGGTTAGGCGCGCGGCCAAGATTTTCCAGCTTGCTCTTGGGCAGGCCGCGCTCGAATACTTGGCGATAAAGCGTCTGCCCGCGCGCAACTTCGACTTCCAGTCGCTCCGACAGCGCGTTGACGACGGAGACGCCGACGCCGTGCAGGCCGCCGGAAGTCTCGTAGACTTCGGAGTCGAATTTGCCACCCGCGTGCAGCGTGCACATGATGATCTCAAGGGCGGATTTTTTCGGGAATTTCGGATGCGGATCGACCGGAATGCCGCGGCCGTTGTCGATCACCGTGACAAATCCGTCCGCTTCCATTTCCACGCTGATGAAAGTCGCATGGCCGGCGAGCGCCTCGTCCATGGCGTTGTCGATCACCTCGGCGAAGAGATGATGCAACGCCTTCTCGTCGGTGCCGCCGATATACATGCCGGGACGGCGGCGCACCGGCTCCAGGCCTTCCAGCACCTCGATATGCTTCGCGGTATAGCCGGCTTCGGCGCTGCTGGATTTGGTCGCAGGCGCGCTGCGCGCGGATGCTCGCCGTGCGGCGGGCTCCGACTCGAACAGGTCGCGGGTTTTGGCTTTGATTTTGGCTGCTTTGGCTTTGGCCATGGCGATACGTCGAAGGGGGACAAGAGGCGAATCGTCCGGTGACTATGCCACGATAGAGACCGAACAGTGACCGGGGCCTTTGCGAGGTTTTTCGCGGTATCAGGGCCGGGAAATGCTCCGGGCCCGCGGCCTGTTTCCTGCAACCAATCCAGTCTTCGGCAGTTAGCCTATGCTCCGCTTTATGGCGCGGGATGGCATGGCCGGGCCACATTCCGGGGAGGCGTTTGTGGAATTCATCAGATCCCTCGGCGGCCGCCGTTTCCCCCTTGTCATCACCGATCCGAAGCCGCTCGATACCGTCGGAGGGATTTGGGCGCCCGCCGCCCAGATTTCCGTGATCGGCATCTTCTTTCTCCTATCGATCGTCGCCATCGACTATGGACGGCCGATCCTGCTGCCGGTCGTGTCCGCTTTCGTCGTCGGTACGATGCTGGGCCCGCTGTCCACCCTGGCCGCCAGGGCCGGCATTCCGTCCATCGTCTCGGCGGTCGTGTTGTGGCTGCTCGTCATCGCCGTCTTCTACGGGCTGATCGTGCTGCTGTCCGCGCCGATCGTGGATTGGGTAGGCAAGGCGCCGCAGCTTGGGCAAATCATCAAGGACCGGCTGCAAGTGCTGGACCGTCCCATCGCGTCCTTGCAGTCTCTGCGCAACGCGGTGTTTCCGAACGCGGACGGGAAAGAAGCTTCTCTTAGCCTGATTGCCATCCTGCAGCCGGCGGTGACGGTGATCACGCCGGCGATTGGACAAATGATTATCTTTTTCGGCACGCTGTTTTTCTTCCTGCTCGGACGCGCTCAGCTTCGTCAGGTGCTGATCGCCTTTTTCGAGGAGCGGGAATCCAGGCTGCGCATGTTGCGCATCCTCAACGATATCGAACAGAACCTGACCAGCTATTTGAGCGTCGTTACCGTGATCAATTTCTGTGTCGGCATTGCCGCAGGGCTGATTGCCGCCGCCGTGGGGTTGCCCAATCCCATTGTCTGGGGCGTCCTCGGCTTTATTCTCAACTTCGTGCCTTATCTCGGGGCGCTGATGATGGAAGCCATTTTGTTCGCCGTCGGCCTTGTGACATTTCCCACCCTCGGCCATGCGCTGGCCGCACCCGTGCTCTATCTGGCCTTCACGACGCTGGAAGGCCATTTCATCACCCCCGCGATCATGGGAAAGCGGTTGCTGCTTAATCCTCTTACGGTTTTCCTGGCGCTGGTTTTCTGGACCTGGCTTTGGGGCCCGATCGGCGCTTTTTTGGCGGTCCCGATCGTTATTGTTGTACTGGTGGCGATCCACCACCTCTTCCCCAAGGAAGCCGCCGTTCTGCCCGGCTGAGGAATTAATCACACCGCGATGCTCGCCCTGGCGCGTTCGGTGCGTCCGGGTTAGACAAGGCGCGCCTTAATAACGAGCAAACAAATGACCTTTGCCAATTTTGTCCACGACGTCATCGGTTTTGTGCGTGAGCATCAGGCCTGGGGACCGCCAATCGTTTTGGCGCTGGCTTTCGGGGAATCGTTGGCCTTCATTTCACTGTTGTTGCCTGCCTGGCTGGCGTTGATTGGTATCGGCGGATTGGTGGGCAGCAGCGGCATCAGCTTCTGGCCGATCCTGCTTGCCGCCGCGGTTGGCGCCGCGTTGGGAGACTGGCTGTCCTACTGGATCGGGATCAAGGTCGGCCCAGCGGTCGCGCATGTTTGGCCCTTGTCGCGGCACCCCGATTTGATCCCGCGCGGCGAACGTTTCCTGGAAAAATGGGGCATAGCCGCTATCTTCATCGGCCGTTTCTTTGGGCCGCTGCGCGCCTCGGTGCCGTTGGTCGCCGGTATTTTCCACATGCCCTATTGGCAATTCCAATTCGCCAATTTTTCCTCCGCGGTCGTCTGGGCGGCGGTTTTGCTCCAGCTCGGCGACGCAACCTCTAAGGTTTTCAAGCTTTTATGGGGCTAACTTCCCGGCCCGCGAGGAATAAAACTCGCAAAACGGTGTTCAGTACGACAGTGGAATGATGCTTTTCCGGCATCGGACCCGGAAATCGCGTCCTTCCCACTCAGGCTCACAGAGCCACACCCAGGGAGGGTTTGCATGACCGAACTGACACGCCGTTCCATGCTTGCCGGCGCCGCTGTTGCTGGTGCGGGCGCCGTGACATCCCTAGCCCCAACATCACCAACCTTCGCCGCCGCTCCACCGGTAGCAAAGCAAGCGGCAGGCTACTACCGCTACAAGGTCGGCACTTACGAAATCACTGTCGTCACCGACGGCGCGACGACGTCTCCTTTGGCCGACAACTTCGTCGTCAACATGAAAAAGGACGACGTCAACGGCGCGCTTGCCGCCGCTTACATGGATAAGGATAAGATCACGATCCCGTACTCTCCAATCGTGGTGAACACCGGCGCAAAGCTGATCGTCATGGATACCGGCACTGGCGAAGCGAATCTTGAGAGAAGCAGGGGCGCGGGAGGCCAGTTTCACGGCAATCTCAAGGCTGCCGGTATCGACCGTAATGCGATCGATGTCGTGGTGATTTCCCACTTCCATGGCGATCACATCAATGGGCTGCTCACACCGGATAACAAGCCCGCCTTCGCCAACGCTGAAGTCATGGTGCCGTCGGCGGAGTGGAAGTTCTGGATGGACGATGGCGAAATGAGCCGCGCCTCGGCCGGCCGCATGGCTGATCAGTTCAAGAATGCCCGCCGGGTGTTCGATGCGCTCGCCCGCAAGGTGACTCAATACGAAGCGGGCAAGCAAGTCGCGCCCGGCATCACAGCGGTGGTGACCCCGGACCACACCCCGGGGCACACCTCCTACGTCGTCGCGTCAGGATCGGGCAAATTGTACGTTCAGGCGGACGTCACCAACGTGCCGCAGTTGTTCGTGCGCAATCCTGGCTGGCATGCTTTCTTCGATCAGGATGCCAAGATGGCGGAAGAGACGCGCCGTAAGGTCTACGACATGCTCGTGGCCGAGAAGATGATGGTGCAGGGCTTCCACTATCCGTTCCCGGCGGTTGCCTACATCGAGAAGACAAGCGCGGGCTATCGTGAGGTTCCCGTTCCTTGGAACCCAACCATCTGATACGGCCGTTGAATGAATGAAGGCCGCCCACCGGGCGGCCTTCTTTTTTGCGCGGACGCTCGCGTTAGCGGCTGTTCTTCTTCAGCCACTCCTGCATCGAGGCGATCTCGCTTTCCTGCGCCTTGATGATGTCCTCGGCGAGCTTCTTCACCTGCGGGTCCTTGCCGAAGGCGACCACGGTCTTGGCCATGTCGATCGCGCCCTGATGGTGCGGGATCATGCCCTTGATGAAGTCGACATCGGCATTGCCGGTGAAGGTGATGTCCATGCCTTCATGCATCTTCTTGTTGACGCCATGGAAGGCGAGGCTGGACGGGCTGGCGTCGCCTTTGGGGGTGCTGGCGCCATGCCCGCCGGCGCTGCCGCCGTGCATGTTGCCCATTCCCTGACCCATTCCCTGACCCATGCCTTGTGCATGCATGGACCCTTGCATCATGCCGTGACCGCCCTGCGCCTGGGCGTGCATTTGCATGCCCTCGCCATGGTTCTGGGTTTGGGCGAATGCCGCGACGGAAGCGAGCGCAAGCCCGCCAGCAACGGCCGCCAAAATGATCTTCTTCTTCGTCATGTCTTTTCTCCAAGTGTTTCGGTTGCGGCGCGCACTATCGAAGCGTCACGCCGTTCACATGTTCAGTGAATGATCAGGCTTGGAGACGGGGAGGCGGGTCGGAAGGATCAAGCTCCGCGGACACGATGGCGTGGGCAGCAGCGGGGCCGAGCTGCTGGAGCGGAGAGGAAATGTTGACTGGGGCGCCGATAAGGATCGGCGCTACCGCGACGAAACAGCCATTTGAGTAGCAAATAGAATGCGCAGCCCGCTGATGAAGGCCCTGGTCGGCCGCCTGCATGCCGTGATGGCTGGCATGTTGGGCATGGGCGTCTTGGGCGGACTGAAGAGCGGCCGGCTGATGATGCGCTTGTGGCGCTTTTTGTTGAGCAAAGGCCATCACCGGGCCGTGCGCCAAGCTCATGAAGCCGAACAGCACGGCGATGACGATCCGGAAGCTTGGGCCGAAAGCCCTGAGCGGTCGCATACCTGACATGTAGACAGCAGCCAGGGCCGCCGCCAATTAACTTTTGGCAATCCCGGGTTAACCTTGACCCTATGCCGGGACAGGGATAAGAGCGCGCCCATGATGTCGTTCGCCCATATGCTGTTTTACCGCCGCCGGGCCACATTGGCTCCGGCGCGCGATCGCATGTGATCGACATCGCGCCGCCGGATGAGGCTCCGCGGCGCTTCTTTCCCCATCTCCCGCGGTTCCCGAATCCGGTACGGTAGCTCGCTGCCGTGGATTGTGTATGTGATGGGTGAGGGAAGGTGGAGACTGCGCCATGGCTAAGAAAGCGATGATCGGGGTGCTTGGGGCCTCCGGCTATACCGGCTCGGAGCTGGTGCGGCTGTTGTTGCGCCACCCGCGGGCGGAGATCGCGCTGCTCACCGCCGACCGGCGGGCGGGCATGGACATGCGCGACGTGTTTCCGCAGTTCTCCCCTTATTCGCTGCCGAAGCTGGTGGCCGTCGATGGCATCGACTGGCCGGCGGCGGGGCTCGATCTTGTCTTCTGCGCATTGCCGCATGGCACGACACAGCAGGTGATCAAGAAGCTGCTGGCTGCGGCGCCGAATACGAAGGTCGTCGACTTATCGGCGGACTTCCGGCTGGCCAACCCGGAAAGCTATGCGCGCTGGTATGGCCACCCGCATCAGGCGCCTGAGTTGCAGGACGAAGCGGTCTATGGATTGAGCGAGCACTACCGGCGCGACATCAAGAAGGCGCGGCTGGTGGCCAACCCAGGCTGCTACACAACATGCGCGCAGCTTCCGCTCATTCCGCTGCTGGAGAGCAAGGCGATCGAGACGGACGACATCGTCATCGACGCGAAATCAGGAATGACCGGTGCGGGCAGGGCGGCGAAGGAGAACATGCTGTTCTCCGAGGTGTCGGAAGGTTTCCACGCCTATGGCGTCGGCAATCATCGCCACATGGCGGAACTCGACCAGGAATTTTCCAAGGCCGCGGGCCGCGAGGTGGTCGTGACATTCACGCCGCATCTCGTGCCGATGAACCGCGGCATCCTTTCTACGATCTATGTGCGCGGGCGGCGCGGCCGCACGGCGCCCGACCTGCATGGCGTCCTCGCCAATGCCTACGGCAAGGAACCGTTCGTCCATGTGCTGCCGTTCGGCGAGACGCCGCAGACGCGGCATGTGCGCGGCTCCAACATGACCTTCATCGGCGTGGCGGCGGACCGGATCGCGGGGCGCGCGATCATCGTCGCCGCGCTCGACAATCTGGTGAAGGGCGCGTCTGGTCAGGCGGTGCAGAACATGAACCTGATGCTGGGCTATGCCGAGACCCTGGGGCTCGAGCAGGTGGCGCTGTTTCCGTGAGCGATCTGTCGATTATCCTGTTAGGGCGGCGGTGATGACGTAAATGCCGACGGCGACGACGATCCCGGCAAAGGTAAAAGAAAGCGCGCGTTTGTAGCCGGCAAGATGGCGGCCGAGACGAATGCCGCCAAGCCCGCCGATCGCGCCGCCGAGCACGAAGAAAGCGGCAATGCGCCAATCCACCAGACCGGAAAACGTATAGCTGGCCGCGGTCGTGGCGCCGAAGGCGGTCACCGAGACCAGCGATGAGCCGATTGCGTTGAGCAGCGGCATGGCGGTCGCGCCGATCAGGCCAGGCACGATCAAAAATCCGCCACCGATGCCGAAGAAGCCCGAGAGCGCGCCGACGACAAGGCCAGTGCCGATGAGCATCGGCAGCAAACGGCTCATGCTCTCTCGATCAAGCCGCACATCCGGCGTGCCGGCCGATTGGCGCGGCCGCAGCATGAGCAGGCCGACGATCACCATCAACAGGCCAAATAAGACAAGCAGATGTCCGCCGTCGGTTAGTTTGCCGAGTTGCGCTCCAGCCGCCGCGCCAGCAACTCCGGCGGCGGCGAAGACGAGGGCGCAGGGCCATTTTACCGTCTGCGCACGTGTGTGCCCGATGAGATTGATTGCCGCGCTAGCAGCAACAGCGGCCGCGCTGGTGCCGATGGCGATATGGATTGAATCCACCCCCACCACATAGATGAGAAGCGGCACGGCCAGGATCGATCCGCCGCCGCCGACGAGGCCGAGCGTGAAGCCGACGAGGCCTCCCGAAACGATCGACAGAAGATCCTGCACGCCGAGCATTCGCCCTCCGAGGTCAAACGCGGATGGTCAACGATCAGCGCGCCGCGCATACCGTTGCGTTGCGGCGGTTCCACGGCATCAATGCCAGGACCTTCGCCATGCCGCAGAAGCCCGTGACGCCGGCAAAGATCAGGCCCGCGCCGACAAAGGCAGAAAGGGCGTAGAAGGCTGGCGAGACGAACGCGCCGAGCGCCACGCCGAGACACACAAGGCTGCCCGCCGCGATTTGCACCTGCCGCATGATCTCGATTGGCTGACGCCGATCCTGCACGACCGGCAGGCCTGCTTTCTTCCAGGCTTGGAGACCGCCCTCGATCAGATAGGCCTCGCAGCCCGGCGCGGCCGCGGCAAGACGCTGCGCATTGGCCTGAGTGCGCGCGCCGGAACGGCAATGAAAGATAACCAGCTTGTCGCCGGGCGACACCGGGCGTTCCGTGTCGAGGCGGCTTAGGGCGTGATGTCGCGCCCCGGGGATATTCTCGCGCGCGTATTCGTCGGCCTCGCGGATATCCACCAGCGCGGCGCCGGCGCGGACGAGTTCTGCGGCCCGTTCTGGCGTGATCGCTTTCAACGCACTCATACGCTGTTTCCTTTTCTCATGTTGGCCCGAACCGGTCACGGGCAATAGATGTTCTTCAGAAGCGTAAGCACGCGCCGGGCGTTCGGGTCGGCGACGCGGTAATAGACGGATTGCGCCTCCCGCCGCGCTGCCACCAAGCCTTCCTCGCGCATGCGGGCGAGGTGTTGCGACAGGGCGGACTGGCTGAGCCCGACCACCGCCGCGAGATTGCCGACCGACATCTCCCGCTCCGCCACGAGGCGGCACAGGATCATGAGGCGGTTTTCGTTGGCGAGAAGCTTCAGCATCTGCGCGGCTTCCGACGCCCTGCGCTCAAGTTCCGCCATGGCGCGATTTTGGCTTGCGCCCGCCGTGGAAGCTCGCATGATTCCATCTCCGTATATTAGCACTTGCTAAGTTAGTGATTGCTAATATATAAGTCAACATCAAAGACAGGGCCTATGAGGAGAGCGCCATGACCTTGACCAGGATTCCGAAGGTTCGCGCGTTTTTCGACGAGCCGACGAACACGGTGAGCTATCTGGTGTGGGACGCCGATAGCGGGGAGGGCGCCGTCATCGACCCGGTGCTGGACTTCGATCAGGACAGCGGCAAAGCATCGGTGACGTCGGCCAGCGCTATTCTCGCCGCCGCCGACAAGGCGGGCATCAAGATCGCTTGGGTGCTGGAAACGCACGCGCATGCCGACCATCTGTCGGGCGCGCCTTATATCAAGCTCAAGACCGGCGCCAAGGTCGGTATCGGCGAGCACATCCGCGATGTGCAGCGCATCTTCCGGCCGGTTTTCAATGCGACCGACGTGTCGGGAGACGGTTCGGAATTCGACCACCTGTTCAAGGACGGCGAGCGCTTTCGGATCGGCGGCCTCGAAGGAGAGGTGATCCATACGCCGGGCCACACCCCGGCCTGTGTGTCGTACCGGATCGGTGATGTGGTTTTCGTCGGCGACACGTTGTTCATGCCCGACTATGGCACCGCGCGCGCCGACTTTCCCGGTGGCGACGCCGGCACGCTTTACTGCTCGATCAGGCGACTATTCGCCCTGCCGCCGGAGACAAGGCTGTTCTTGTGTCACGACTACAAGGCGCCGGGCCGCGACAACTATGCCTGGGAGACCACGGTTGCAGAGGAACGGGCGCGCAATGTGCATGTCCATGACGGCGTCACCGAGGACGAATTCGTCGCCATGCGGCGCGCGCGCGACGCGACATTGGCGGCTCCGCATCTGCTCCTTCCGTCCATTCAGGTGAATATCCGCGCCGGTAAATTGCCGCCTCCCGACGCGAACGGCGTACGCTATCTGAAGTTGCCGGTGAGGCTTGTGTCCTAAGACAGCCTGGCATGTATTTCTCATGCGGCAGGATGCGCGGCGGAGCTAGTGCGCTAATATTTTCGATAGGAAAGCTACCGCGCGTTCGCTGCGCGGCTTGCCGAAGAAATCGGCGGTCGGCGCGTCCTCGATGATTTCGCCGCGGTCCATGAACACCACGCGCTTAGCCACCTGACGGGCAAAGCCCATCTCATGAGTGACCACCATCATGGTCATCCCCTCTTTCGCCAGGGCCACCATCACGTCGAGCACTTCCTTGATCATTTCCGGGTCGAGCGCGGAGGTGGGCTCGTCGAACAGCATGGCGATCGGGTCCATCGCCAGAGCCCGGGCGATAGCCACGCGCTGCTGCTGGCCGCCCGAAAGCTCGCCGGGATATTTGTCGGCATGCGCGGTCAAGCCGACGCGCTCAAGCAATTTTTTTCCCTTGGCGATGCTTTCCTCCTTGCCGCGGCCGAGCACCTTCACCTGAGCCAAGGTGAGGTTGCGGATGACGGTCAGGTGCGGGAACAGCTCGAAATGCTGGAACACCATGCCGATGCGCGCGCGCAGCTTGGGCAGGTTGGTCTGCGGGTCGCTCACCGAAATGCCGGCGACGGTGACCTTGCCCTCCTGGAAAGGCTCCAACCCGTTGACGCATTTGATCAGCGTCGATTTGCCCGAGCCGGAAGGGCCGCAGACGACAACCACTTCACCCTTGTCCACGCGGGTCGAGCAGTTCTTCAGCACCTGCACGGGGCCGTACCACTTGCTGACGTTTTCGATCTCGATCATCAGGGTTCCGTTCAGCGAATGATGGCGATGCGGTGCTGCAGCCGGCGCACGCAGTGGGAGGCGGCAAGCGAAATGAGGAAATAGATCAGCGCCGCGAACAGATACATCTCCACCAGCCGGCCGTCGCGTTGCGCGATCTTCGATGCCGCGCCGAGGAAATCCGTGATCGAGAGCACATAAACAAGCGACGTGTCCTGAAACAGGATGATGGTCTGCGTCAGCAGCACCGGCACCATGTTACGGAAGGCCTGCGGCAATACGATGTATGCCATCGTGGTTCGATAGGGCATGCCGAGCGCCTGAGCGGCGGCCATCTGGCCGCGCGGGATCGACTGGATACCGGCGCGCATGATCTCGGAGAAGAACGCGGCCTCGAACAGCGAGAAGGTGATGAGCGAGGAGACGAACGCGCCGACGCGGATGGGCGACGACGCGCCGGTGATCCACTGCCCGATATAGGGCACGAGGAAATAGAACCAGAAAATCATCAACAGAAGCGGCACGGAGCGCATCAAATTGACGTAGCCGGCTGCGAACAGCGACAGCGGTGCGATGCCCGACAGCCGCATCATCGCAAGCAGCGTGCCCCAGATAATGCCCAAGAAGGTGGCCATCGTGGTCAGCGTCAGCGTGAAGGTCATGCCGTCGAGGAAGAGGTACGGCAGCGAGCGTATGATGACGTCGAAGTCGAAGTTGCTAAACATTGCGCAACCTCAGCCTGCCGCGTTTGGGAGCCTTGCTGCCAAGGTAGCCGGGAATCGCCACGCCGCGCTCGAGCATGCGCATTCCCGTCGTGATGACGATGTTGATAAAAATGTAGATGATGGTCGCGGCCGTGAACGCCTCGAACACCTGGAAGGAGAATTCCTGCATGGCGCGTGCGCGGGCGGTAAGCTCAAGCAAGCCGATGGTGAGCGCGACGGAGCTGTTCTTGATCGTGTTGAGGAATTCCGACGTCAGCGGCGGCAGGACGATCCGGTAGGCCATCGGCAGCAGCACGTAGCGGTAGGTCTGCGGCAGCGTAAGGCCGAGCGCCAGGCCGGCAAAGCGCTGGCCGCGCGGCAGGCTCAGGATGCCGGCGCGAACCTGCTCCGCCACCCGCGAGGAACTGTAAAGGCCGAGTGCGACAACGGCGGTATAGAAGGATGCATTGTGCTGTTGCTTGAGCCAGATGCCGATGGATTGCGGCACGACCTCGGGCAGGACGAAGTACCAGAGGAACATCTGCACGAGGAGCGGGATGTTCCGGAAAAGCTCCACATAGGCATTGCCGAACCCGACCAGCCATTTGTTGGGCGCGGTGCGCGCGACGCCGATCAGCGAGCCGAAAACAAGCGCGATGATCCAGGCGGAAAAGGCGGTGGCCAGCGTCCACCACGTTCCAAGGAGCAATAGCTGAAAATAGGTGTTGGAACCGTCCGGCGAGACTTGCCAGAAAATGCCCCAGTTCCAGTGGTAGTTCACAGCAGTGCCCCGCTGCGCCCCCAAAAGGCGGCTCGGCTTTGCGATACCCCACGCCGCCACCCGGGGGTGGCGGCGCGAGTCAGCCCGTGTTCAGGCGCTTATTTGTACGCGGCCGGATCGCCGCTGTCGGTGGGATTCGCCACCACTTTCTTGAACGGCGCGCCCATGGGCAGGTTCAGGTTCACGCCCTTCGGCGGGATCGGCTTGAGGAACCACTTGTCATAGATGCCGTTGATCTCGCCGCTCTTGTAGATGCGGGTCATCTCGGCATCGACCACCTTCTTGAACGGCGCATCGCCGCGCTGGAGCATGATGCCATAGGGCTCCACCGACAGCGCATCGGCGGAAATGACATAGTCCCCGGGTGATTTGGAGGTGGCGACGAAGCTGTAGAGCAGGATGTCGTCCATCACGAAGGCGGCGGCGCGGTCCGTTTCCACCATCAGGAAGGCTTCGGCGTGATCCTTGGCGGGCAGGATATTGAGGTTGAGATTCTTCGCCGCCCCGATTTCCGTGATCTGCTTGATGTTGGTTGTGCCGGAGGTCGAGGTGATGGTCTTGCCCTTGAGGTCATCGACCGTCTTCAAGTTCGCGGACTTCTTCGACACGAAGCGGTTGGCCGTGACGAAATGGGTGATCGTGAAGCCGACTTGGTTCTGGCGCTCGATATTGTTGGTGGTCGAGCCGCATTCGAGATCGACGGTGCCGTTGGCGATCAGCGGAATGCGCGTGGCGGATGTCACTGGGTTGAGCTTGACGTCAAGCTTCGGGAGTTTCAGTTCTTTTTTCACCGCGTCGGCGATCTTGTAGCAAAGGTCCATGGCATATCCGACGACCTGCTGCTTATCGTCGTAGTAGGAGAAGGGCACCGACGACTCGCGGTGACCGATCGTGATCGAACCGGAGTCTTTGATCTTTTTCAGTGTCCCCGTGAGTTCCTGCGCGACGCTCGGCTCGGCCGCGAGGCTGAGCACCGCGATCGCGGGTACGATAAACATGCGGTACATTGCTTCCTCCTGCGTTGATATGAACGCGATTATGTATCCCGGCGTTATTCGGCGGAACCGGGTGGATGTGAGACTTTAGCATAGTTTTGCGGGCTGTTGCGGGTGACTTTGCCTAAGTCCTCGCCCAAGGATGCGCCCCTAAGCCGCATGAATTTTAAGCGGCGGCGGGCGTCAGTCCCGCACCTTGACGTAGGAGCCCGGCGCGTCCTCGATCGGCTTCAGCTTTCCGCCGCCCGGCTGGCGCGCTTTGGTTTCCGCTGGCTCGTGCGCTCTGAGCCACGTCAGCCAATCCGGCCACCAGGAGCCGGGATGCTCCTTGGACTTGGCGAGCCATTTGTCGACATCGGAGCCCGCGGGCTTCGCGCCGGTCCAATACTGATATTTCTTCTGGCCCGGCGGATTGACGACGCCCGCGATATGGCCGGAGCCGGAGAGCACGAATTTCACCGGCCCGCCGAAATATTTGCTGCCGAGGAAAACCGATTTAGCCGGCGCGATGTGATCCTCGCGCGTGGCAAGATTGTAGATGGGGACTTTTATCTTGCTCAAATCGAGCTTCTTGCCGCCGATCACCAGCTTGCCGCGCGCGAGATTGTTTTCGAGGTAGCAGTTGCGCAAATAGAACGAATGGTTCGCCGCCGGCATGCGGGTGGCGTCGGAGTTCCAGTAGAGCAGGTCGAAGGCGGCCGGCCGTTTGCCGCGCAGATAGTTGTTGACGATGTAAGGCCAGAGCAGGTCGTTCGAACGCATCAGATTGAAGGTCGATGCCATCTCGCGGCCTTCGAGATAGCCGTGCTTTGCCATGCGTTCTTCCAGCGCCTTGAGTTGCTCGGCATCGACAAAGACCTTGAGATCGCCGGCCTGGGTGAAATCGACCTGCGCCGCGAACAAGGTGGCCGACAGCATGCGGTTGTCGCGCTTCGCCGCCATGTAGGCGAGCGTCGCGGCCAGCAGGGTGCCGCCGACGCAATAGCCGATGCCGTGGACCTTGCTTTCGCCGGTCGCTTGCTTGATGGCGTCGAGGGCGGCGAGGGGGCCTTCGCGCATGTAGTCGTCGAAGCTCTTCGCGGCGAGACGTGCGTCGGGATTCACCCATGAAACAACGAAAACGGTGAGGCCCTGATCGACACACCACTTGATGAAGGATTTTTCCGGCGTCAGGTCGAGAATGTAGAACTTGTTGATCCAGGGCGGCACGATCAGCACCGGCACCTTCAGCACGGTCTTGGTTGAAGGCGCGTATTGGATGAGCTGCATCAAGTCGTTTTGAAAGATGACTTTGCCCGGCGTCAGCGCCAGATTGCGGCCAAGCGCGAAGGCGGAAGGATCGGACTGGCGGATTTTCAATTCGCCGTGCCCGGCCTGGATGTCCTCCGCCAGCATATGCATGCCGCGCACGAGATTTTCCGCGTTGGACGCCAAGGTCTCACGCAACAGCTCCGGATTGGTCAGGACGAAATTCGACGGCGAGATCGCATTGGCGATCTGCCGCATATAGAACTCCGCCTTCTGTTTGGTGTGCGGGTCGAGGTTGTCCGCGCCCTTCACCAATTGATCGGCCCAGGTGGAGGTCAGCAGGTAGGCCTGCTTGAGGAAATCGAAGAACTGGTTCGAGGACCATTCCGGATCGGCGAATCTTTTATCCCGAGGGTTCGGCTGCGCCACCGGCGGCGCGGGCTCGCCGGTCAGCCGCTTCACCGCGTTGCCCCAAAGCTCGAGATAGGCGTTGCCCAGCTTCGATTGCAGTTCGAGCGCGCGCTGGGGGTCGGAGAGCCAGTAGTCCGCGACCTGTCCCAGGGTTCCGACGACTTCGCTGAGGTCCTGTGCGAGGTCGCCCTTGACCCGGCCTTCCTCGCGCGGCTTGAGATAGGCTGCCAGCGCCTTGCCGCCTTGCTCGATCAGTTGGGCGACGTTGCGGGAAAAAAGCTCGACGTCGAAGCTCGGGCCCTGCGCCGTCTTTTCCTGCGCCTTCTTCTTATGGGAAACGTTGTCATCCATGGTCATTCGGCGGTCATCGTGCGGCTGGTGGCAACGGCCCGGCGGCAGCCATCCTACAAGCATTTGGCCGATATATAGACCGTTCGGGCCGACCCCTGGCGAGCGATCTACCAATCACATATAACATGCTGATTCCGCTTGTCTTGTGGCATTGCAACAGCGCGCGCGCCAGAACCCGAACGACCGGCGCCGGGGGCTGTTAACTACCGTTCCGTCGTCTGTAACAACTGCCGATGGCGCGGGCGCGAAGCCATGATAAAAAGCGCAAGAGAGAGCAGGCGGCCCAAGAATTGACTTGGAGCGGCTGTACCGGCGAAGGGCTCGTGCCGCGCCGAGGAGCATAGGTCTTATGGAAGAATTTCACCGCGTCCGCCGTCTGCCCCCTTACGTTTTCGAGGTCGTCAACCGCGCCAAGGCGGCTGCCCGCAACGCCGGCGCCGACATCGTCGATCTCGGCATGGGCAACCCGGACCTGCCGGCGCCCGCCCATGTCCTCGAGAAGCTGAAGGAAACCATCGGCAAGCCGCGCACCGACCGCTATTCGGCGTCGAAGGGCATCGCCGGCCTGCGGCGCGCCCAGGCGGCCTATTACGCGCGCCGCTTCGGGGTGAAGCTCAATCCCGATACCCAGGTTGTCGCCACGCTCGGCTCCAAGGAAGGTTTTGCCAACGTGGCGCAGGCAATCACCGCGCCGGGCGATGTCGTGCTCGTGCCGAACCCGAGCTATCCGATCCATGCTTTCGGCTTCCTGATGGCGGGCGGCGTGATCCGCTCGGTGCCGTCGGAGCCGACGCCGGATTTTTTCCGTGCCATGGAAAGGGCCATTGACCACTCGACCCCCAAGCCGATCGCGGCGGTGGTCTGCTATCCCGCGAATCCGACGGCCTACGTGGCGGATTTGGATTTCTACAAGGACCTCGTGCCCTTCGCGAAGAAGCACGAGATCATGCTGCTGTCCGACTTGGCCTATGCGGAAGTCTATTTCGACGACAATCCGCCGCCCTCGCTGCTGCAAGTAAACGGTGCGATGGATATCGCCGTCGAATTCACCTCCATGTCGAAAACCTATTCCATGCCCGGCTGGCGCATGGGCTTCGCGGTCGGCAACGAGCGCATCATCGCGGCGCTGGCGCGGGTGAAATCCTATCTCGACTACGGCGCGTTTACGCCGATCCAGGTGGCGGCTGCTGCCGCGCTTAATGGCCCGGACGATTGCATCCGCGAGATGCGGGACACCTACCGCCGCCGCCGCGACGTGCTGGTGGACTCCTTCGGCCGCGCCGGATGGCCGATCACGCCGCCGAGCGCGTCGATGTTCGCCTGGACGCCGATCCCGGAACCGTTCCAGTCGCTCGGCAGCATCGAATTCTCCAAGCTGCTGGTGGAAAAGGCCGAGGTCGCGGTGTCGCCCGGCATCGGCTTTGGCGAATACGGCGAAGGCTATGTCCGTATCGCGCTGGTGGAGAACGAGCAGCGTATCCGCCAAGGCGCCCGCAATATCCGGCGTTTCCTTGAATCCGGGGTGGAAAAGTTGCACAACGTCGTCCCTCTCGCCACGCGGCGCTGACGCCGCCCGTCATTAGGGTCGGCATATGGTCGCGCCTCTCAAGGTAGGTCTCGCGGGTTTGGGCACGGTCGGTTCGGCCGTGGCCGCCATGCTTGCGCGCTCGCGCGACGAGCTGGCCGAGCGCGCCGGCCGGCCGATCGAGCTGGTGGCCTATGCCAGCAAGGACCCTCCCCGGGACAGCACGCTCGACCTTTCCAAGGCGCGCAAGGTCGCCGATCCGGTGGCGCTGGCGCGGGATCCCGGCATCGATGTCTTTGTGGAACTGATGGGCGGGGAGGGCGATCCGGCCAAGAGCGCGGTGGAAGCCGCGCTCGGCGCGGGCCGGCCAGTCGTCACCGCCAATAAAGCATTGCTGGCGAAGCACGGCGTGGCGCTGGCGCGGCTGGCGGAAAAGCATGGAGCCGCGCTCTATTTCGAAGCGGCGGTGGCCGGCGGCATTCCCATCGTCAAAACCTTGCGCGAGGGGCTGGGCGGCAGCCGCATCAACCGCGTCTACGGCATCCTCAACGGCACCTGCAATTACATCCTCACGCGCATGCACCAGGAGAGATTATCTTTCGCGGACTGCCTGAAGGAAGCGCAACGGCTGGGCTATGCCGAAGCGAATCCAACCTTCGACATCGGCGGCTTCGATACCGCGCATAAGCTTGCGATCCTGACCAGCCTTGCCTTCGGCACCGAAGTCGATGCCGAGGCGGTGCATGTGGAAGGCATTGAATCGATTTCACTGGCCGATCTCGACGCCGCGCATGAGCTCGGTTATCGCGTGAAGCTGCTGGGCGTCGCGCAGCGCACTGAAGCCGGCATCGAGCAGCGCGTGCATCCCACCATGGTGCGGCAGGGCAGCGTGATCGGCGAAGTCAACGGCGTGACCAACGCGGTGGCCATTGACGCGGATACCATGGAACTGACCTTGATTGGGCCTGGCGCGGGCGGCAACGCGACCTCCGCTTCCGTGGTGGCCGACATTGTTGATCTTGCCGCGGGTCGCCGGTTGCCTGCCTTCGGTCGTCCGGCCGCCCGATTGGCCAAGCCGCAGCGCGCGCCCATGCAGCGTCACGAGGGCGGCTATTACATCCGTCTTGCGGCCGTGGACCGGCCGGGCACGGTGGCCGCTATCGCCAGCCGTCTGGCCGAAGAGAATATTTCGCTGGAATCCATCGTGCAGCGCCACCGCGGCGTGCATGGCGGGGAAGACCCGGCCAGCTCGTCCGGGCCGGTGCCGGTTATCCTTATCACCTATGCCACCACCGAGGCGGCGGTGCGCAAGGCGCTGGCCGCGGTGGAGGCTGCCGGCGCGATTGCCGAGCCTCCCCAATTGATCCGCATTGAAAAAAACCGTTGACTGCCGATTGGCACCTGGGGAGCAGTTCTAAATGGCATCGATTACCGTCCAATCAAACTTGCTGCTGGAGCGCATCCTGTCGCTCGAGATCGTGCGGGTGACCGAGCGCGCGGCGGTTTCGTCGGCGCGGCTGCGCGGGCGGGGCAACGAAAAGGCCGCCGATCAGGCGGCGGTCGATGCCATGCGGCGCGAGCTCAACAAGCTTCCGATAGACGGCACGGTTGTCATCGGAGAAGGTGAGCTCGACGAGGCGCCGATGCTGTTCATCGGCGAGAAGGTCGGCAACAAGAGCGGGCCGAAGGTCGACATCGCCGTCGATCCGCTGGAAGGCACCACGCTCTGCGCCAAGAACATGTCGGGCGCCATCGCGACCCTGGCGATGGCCGAGGAAGGCACGCTGCTGCATGCCCCCGATGTGTACATGGAAAAGATCGCGATCGGTCCCGGCTATCCCAAGGGCGTGATCGATCTCGATGCTCCCGCCGATGAGAACATCCTGAGCCTCGCGAAGGCCAAGGGCGTCAGGCCGGAAGCCATCACCGCCATTCTTCTAGACCGGCCGCGCCATGCCGATCTCATCAAGGCGGTGCGCAAGACCGGCGCTTCGGTGACGCTGATCAGCGATGGGGACGTGGCCGGCGTCATTCACACGGCGGAGGCGAAAACGGGCATCGACATCTATCTCGGCATCGGAGGCGCGCCCGAGGGCGTGCTGGCCGCTGCGGCGCTACGCTGCATCGGTGGCCAGATGCAATGCCGGCTCGTGCTCGATACCGAGGAGCGGCGCGAGCGATCCTTGAAGATGGGCATCAAGGACCCAAAGAAGAAATACCAGATCGAGGACATGGTACGGGGCGACTGCCTGTTCGCCGCCACGGGCATTACCGATGGCGCCATGCTGCGCGGAGTGAAGTTCGGTAGGAACGTCATCGAGACCGAAACCGTGGTGATGCGCTCGGTAACCGGCACTGTGCGGCGGATCATGGCCGAGCACCGGCAGTTCGAGAAGTTCCATTTAGATTGAACCGGCGCCCGCTGAATCGGGTAGAGTTGTTTCGGGCTGCGGCCCGGAATGACCGATGAATATAGCCTTTCCCAAACGTCTCTTTCTCGGGGTCGAACGCTCGATTTGCGGGCGCGCCTGGCGCGACCGCCTCGATGATCGCGGCACGACGCGCGCGCTTGCCATCGCGCAGCGGCATGGCTTATCTGAATTGCTGGCGCGCATCCTTGCCGGCCGCAACGTCGAGCCGGAGGATGTGGAGGCTTTCCTCGACCCGACGGTGAAGCGGCTGATGCCCGATCCGCATGTGCTCACCGCCATGCAGGCCGCCGCCGAGCGGATTGCCGATGCCGTGCAGCGCGGCGAGAGCGTCGCGATCTTCGGCGATTACGACGTGGACGGCGCGACGTCATCGGCGCTCCTGGCCTGCTTCCTGCGCGCGGGCGGGCTTGAGCCCATGATCCATATTCCCGACCGTATCTTTGAAGGTTATGGGCCGAATGTCGAAGCGATCCGCTCGTTGGCCGAACGCGGCGCGAAGCTGCTGATCACGGTCGACTGCGGCACCACCAGCATGGAGCCGCTGGCGGAAGCCGGCCGGCTTGGTCTGGACGTGGTGGTCATCGATCATCACCAGGCCGACGAGGAATTGCCGCGCGCCGTCGCGGTGGTGAATCCCAACCGGCGCGACGATCTTTCCGGTCTTGGTCATCTGGCCGCCGTGGGCGTGACTTTTCTCACCATCGTCGCCGTCAATCGTGTGCTGCGCCAGCGCGGCTTCTGGTCGGAGGCGCGGCCCGAGCCCGATCTGCTGGATCATCTGCATTTCGTCGCGCTGGGAACGGTCGCCGATGTAGTGCCGCTGAAAGGGCTCAACCGCGCCTTTGTCGCCAAGGGTCTCATAGCGTTGCGCCGCCGCGAGCACGTGGGCTCCACCGCGTTGATGGATGCGGCGCGGCTGTCCGGCCCGCCGGAGCCATTCCATCTCGGGTTTCTGCTCGGTCCGCGCATCAACGCGGGCGGGCGCATCGGGCGCGCCGATCTCGGCGTGCGGCTCTTGATGGAAGACGATCCGGTGGAGGCCGCCCGCATGGCCGCCGAGCTCGACCGGCTCAACAAGGAACGGCAGGTTATCGAGCAGCAGACATTGGCGGAGGCGGAAGCCGAGGCCATGGCGGCGCTGGGCATTGAGGAAAAGGGCGCGGTGGTGGTCACCGCCGCCGAAGGCTGGCACCCCGGCGTGGTCGGGCTGGTCGCCGCCCGGCTGAAGGAGCGCTACGGACGCCCGGCTTTCGCCATCGCCATCGATCCCGCCGGCATCGGCACGGGGTCGGGGCGTTCCATCACAGGCGTCGACCTCGGCCAGACCGTGCGGCGCGCGGTCGCCGAAGGGCTGCTCATGAAAGGTGGCGGACATGCCATGGCGGCGGGCGTGACGCTGAGGAAGGACGCGCTCGCGCCGTTCCGCGCCTATCTCGAGGAAACCCTCGGCGCGGCGGTCGCGGCCGCGCGCCGCGAGGACGTGCTCTCGGTGGATGCCGCGCTTACCGCGTCGGCGGTGAATGTCGAAACGGTTGCCACCATGGCCCGCGCCGGTCCTTTCGGCGCCGGCAATCCGGAGCCGATAATCGCGCTCCCGCGCCACACCGTCGTCTATGCCGACCCGGTGGGCCAAAACCACGTGCGCGTGAGGCTGAAGGGCGGCGATGGCGGCTTCGTCAACGCCATCGCGTTTCGCGCCGCCGGACAGAAATTGGGCAACGGCCTGATGCAGAATAGAGGCCGCGCCATCCATGCCGCGGGATGCCTGGCAGTGGATCGCTGGCAGGGCGAGGAGCGCGTACAGTTGCGCCTGCTTGACATCGCGCAGGCCGACGGCTTTCCGCCGTAATCCGATGCGACGAAGTCCGGCCCTGGGACGTTGGAGTTCCGAATGACCACTCGCCGGGACGTGCTTCAGGCCGGCGCCGCGGCGGCGGCGATCGTGGCGGCGGCCCGGCTCGGCGGCCTTGGCCGCGCGTTGGCGCAGCAAAAACTAACCGAATCCGATCTGCTGAGATTTACCCGCGTCGGCAACGTCACGCTGCTGCACATTTCCGACCTGCATGCACAGCTCATGCCGGTCCATCTGCGCGAGCCTTCGGTGAATGTGGGTTTCGGCGAGGCGCGTGGGCAGTCGCCGCACGTCACCGGCAAGGATTTTCTCAAGCACCATGGCATCGCGGCGAAGTCGGCGGCGGCTTATGCGCTGACCTCGGAAGATTTTGTGGCCCTGGCGAAAAGTTACGGCCGTATCGGCGGGCTCGACCGCCTGGCGACGGCGGTGAAATCGGTGCGCGCGGAACGCGGACAGGACCGGGTGCTGCTGCTCGACAGCGGCAATACCTTCCAGGGCTCTTTCACCAGCTATCAGACAAAAGGGCAGGACGTCGCCAATTGCATGAAGCTGTTGAGGCCCGATGCCATGACGGGGCATTGGGAGTTCACCTACGGCGAAGCGCGGCTGAACGAGCTGACCGCCAGCCTGGGTTATCCGTTGCTGGCGTTCAACGTGCGCGATATCGAGCATGGCAAGCCGGTATTGCCCGCCTACAAGATTTTCGAGAAGGGCGGCGTGCGGGTTGCCGTGCTCGGCCATGCCTATCCGCACACCGCCTTCATGCATCCGCGCTCCGTGCTGCCGGCATGGAATTTCTCGCTCCGGGAGGATGACGTCCGCGCCAACATCGACAAGGCGAAGCGCGAAGGGGCGTCCCTGGTAGTGCTGCTCTCGCAGAACGGATTTGACGCCGACCGCAAGCTTGCAAGCCGCGTTCCCGGCATCGACGTAATCCTGACGGGGCAGACCGACGCTCTGCCGGAGCCCATGCTGGTGGACAAGACGCTGCTCATCGCGTCGGGCAGCCACGGGAAATTCCTCTCGCGTCTCGATCTCGATGTGCGCGCCGAGGGCGTGCGCGATTACCGTTACAAGCTGATCCCGCTGTTCGCCGATGCGATCACGCCGGACCCGGCCATGACGGCGGCGGTCGATCAGGCGCGCGGCCGCTTTCTGGGCGATCTATTGCGGGCCGTTGGCCGCAGCGACGCGCTGCTCTACCGGCGCGGCACGTTCCACAGCACCTTCGACGATCTGATCGGGGCTTCGCTTTTGGCGGAGCGGGACGCGCAGATCGCGCTGTCGCCCGGCTACCGGTGGGGAACGACGGTGTTGCCCGGGGCGCCGATCACGGTGGAGGACATCCACAACGTCACCTCGATCACCCATCCGGAGGTCTACCGGACGAGCCTGTCGGGTCACCGCATCAAAGAGCTCCTGGAAGACGTGGCGGACGGCCTTTGCAACCCTGATGCCTACCAGCGGCGCGGGCAGGACATGCTCCGCTGTGCCGGGCTGCGCTACACCTTGGATGTCGGCAAGCCGCATGGCAGCCGGATCTCCGCGTTGCAATTGAGGAACGGGAAAGCTGTCGAAGCGGGGAAGAACTACATGGCCGCCGGCTGGGGCGCGGTGGCCGAGCGCGCGGAAGGCCCGCCGGTTTGGGACCTGGTGGAGAGGCACGTCGCCCGTGTGAAGACGGTGCGGACAAGACCGCAGTCCGACGTGAAAGTGGTCGGCGTCTGATAGCGGCCGAGCCTAGCGTCCGCGCAGCGTTTCGCTTATGAAACGGCCATGACCAAGCTCAACCTTTCCCTGGCGGTCGGGCCCTATGACCGCACCCGCGCGCTGATCGACGGCACTGTCCAGATCGACGGCGTCAATCCCTATTGCATGACGCTGTCGCCGGAGGAGATTTTCTTCCGCGCCTTCCGCCATGCGGAATTCGACATCTGCGAACTGTCGCTGTCGAGCTTCACGGTGAAGACCGCGCAAGGCAACTGCCCCTATGTGGGCGTGCCCGCCTTCGTCTCCCGCATGTTCCGCCACACGTCGATCTATGTGCGCAAGGACCGCATCAAGAAGCCGGAAGATTTGAAGGGAAAGAAAGTCGGCGTGCCGGAATACCAACTGACTGCTTGCGTCTGGGCGCGCGCGATCCTGGAAGAGGATTTCGGCGTCAAGCCGTCGGATATTTCCTGGGTGCGCGGCCCGATCGAGGACGCCTCACGCCCGGAGAAGATTTCCATCAAGCTACCGAAGGACGTGCACCTGGAAGACGCACCCGCAGGCATGACGATCTCGCAACTGCTGGCGGAAGGAAAGATCGACGGCTTCATCGCCCCGCGCGCGCCCGCTTTCGATCTGCGCGAGCACCCCAATGTCGGCTGGCTGTTTTCCGATCCGACGGCTGCGGCCAAGGATTATTACAAGCGGACGGGCATATTCCCCATCATGCATCTGCTCGGCGTGCGCCGGGAACTGGTGGAGCAGCACACCTGGCTGCCGGCGGCGTTGCTGAAGGCGTTTGAAGGGGCGAAGGCCGCCGCGCTCGGGCTCATCAACGATACCTCGGCGACCAAGGTGACCTTGCCGTTCGTGGAGGAAAACCTCAAAGCGGCGCGCGAGTTGATGGGCGAAGATTTCTGGCCCTATGGCGTCGCGCCCAACCGCAAGACGCTGGAGACTTTCCTGCGCCGTCACCACGCCGAGGGGCTCTCATCGCGCCTGGTTTCGGTGGACGAGATGTTCCATCCCTCGACCTACGAGAGCTTCAAGATTTAGGAAGCGAAAGCAGCCGTCCTTTGTCATGCCCGGCCTTGTGCCGAGCATCTCGCTTAGGGAAGGCAGTGCATTCCTCATCCGGATGGCCAGGACAAGCCCGGCCATGACGAGGAAATCGGATTCAATTTTCAAAAAAACCCTGCAAGCTGCACTTCCGTGATGTGCCAGAAGCGGACTTGATACTTCTCTGGGACGTATGTTCCAGATTTTGTACCCGGTGCGCAGAGCCAGGGGTGCTCATGCAGAGTCTTGAATGGCTTCACACGACGTTTCCTGCCCGCATCACAATGAACACAAAACACCAGAAGATTGGTCCAAGTATTGCCAGGCCCAGCTGCGTGTGTAGGGACCGCCAATAGGCCGCTCGCCGGGATTCGTCTTCTCTACGGATTTGATTGCCGTCCTTTACCCCGTCCCACAACCAGTACAATGCGAACGCGATGACTAGTACAATGGACATGGCAAGGCCTGGGGACGGCATTTCTTGGACAATAGGAATCTGTAGCCCTACCCAAAGCAAAACTAAGCCGACCAGCGACCGGAGAAATATTCGCTTTAGCCCCCAACTGAAATGACCCCACCAAGTTGGCGTAAGCCGGTTGCGGTCCTTTGCGTACTGATGGCGAACGAATGTTGCGTCCCAAACAAATCCAATCACTGCGTACGCCACGGCACCCAAAATGAGTGCGGCTCCAATGAGGAAGTTCGATGCTTCGTCGGCTTTGGTAAGGGGAATAGTGCCGGCCAGCACACCGCATGTGAGCGCGACGGATAGTCCCAGGAAGAGGTTAAATACGGTGCCTGCATCGTACGGACGCTTAATACCAACTTCGCGGAAAAAGTAGATTCCAAGAAGCACAAATACATGCTTCCAGTGCGTGTATAGCGCCTCGGGCCAGCCGATGTAGCGGTGCAGCTGTGCGATCCACGCTTTGATGAATGGCTCGATCGGCCAGACGAGCCAGCCCAGCAGTCTTTCATAGTATTCAAGCAGGAGCCCGAGTACGGAACCGAAACCTGACGTAAAGCCGAGTTCGATAAGGCGGAGTATAGAAAGTGCACCGAGAATACGACCCAGCCTTCCCGAGAAACCTCTCGGCCACATCGACCGTCTGAAAAATTCGCCCACACCCGACCAAAACTCGCCGCTCGTCATCTGGGCATCCCCACGCGCCGCCGATTGAAGGGTCACGGTTCGAGCCGGAGCATTCGACACCTCATAAGGGCGGCCCGTTGGCGACCGCTCAACTCTTGGCGGCCGGCCGCAGCCTCACATGGATGTTCTTCTCCTGGGTGAAGCTCAGCATTTCCTCGAAGCATTCCTCGCGGCCGATGCCCGACTGCTTATAGCCGCCGAACGGCGCGCCGAGGAAATGCCGGCCTATTTCGTTGATCCAGACATAGCCGGCCTGCACCTCCATGGCGGTGCGGTGCGCGGTGGACAAGTCGTTGGTCCAGATCGAGGCGGAAAGGCCGTATTCCACCGCATTGACCTCGTCGAGCATCTTGGCCTCGTCGCTCCATTTCAGCACGGAGAGGACGGGCCCGAAGATTTCCTCGCGCGCGATCTTCATGGCGGGCGTGATGCCGGCGAAGACGGTGGCCTCGATGAAGAAGCCGTTGGCGAGCGCGGGGTCGTCCGGCCGCTTGCCGCCGGCCACCAGCTGCGCGCCCTCGCTCTTGGCGGATTCGATGTAGCTCATCACCCGGTCGAACTGCGCCTTGCTGATGACCGCGCCCATGGTGGTCGCGGGATCGGTGGGAATGCCGGGCTTAAAGGCTTTAATTCGCTCCTTGATGCGGGCGACCACGGCGTCGTGGATTTTCTCGTGCAGGAAGGCGCGGCTGGTGGAGCCGCAGGATTGCCCGCACCAGGCAAAGTTCATCCCGCGGATGGCCGCGCTCGCCACTTCGTCCGGATCGGAATCGGCATAGGCGATCAGCGCATTCTTGCCGCCGAGCTCCAGCATCACCGGCTTCACCGTGTCGGCGGCGGCTTTCATCACCGCGCGGCCGGTGGGCACGCTGCCGATCAGGGCGACCTTCGCGACATCGGGATGGCCGGCGAGGCGTGCGCCGGCGTCGCGCCCGCCCGGCACCACGTTGAACACGCCGGGCGGCAGCAGGCCGCCGATGAGTTCCGCCAGGCGAAGCGAGGACAGCGGCGCCTGGTCCGGCGGCTTCACCACCACCGTGTTGCCGGCAGCGAGCGGAGCTGCGGTCTTTCCGGCGCAGAACATGAAGGGGTGATTGAACGGAATGATGCGGCCGACCACGCCGAGCGGCTCGCGCACGGAGAAATTCACCGCGTCGGGGCCCATGGGAATGGAGCTGCCCTTCATCTCGGTGACGAAGCCCGCGAAGAAATCCACCTGCGCGGCGGCGGCTGCGGCGTCGCCCAATAATTCGCTTACCGGATTGCCGCAGTCGGCGGCGTCCAGCATCGCCAGCTCATGCGCATTCTGCCGCAACAGATCGGCGATACGGCGGAGGATCTTCGCGCGCTCGAACGGCAGCACGCGGCGCCATTCGGCAAACCCGGCTTTCGCGGCGGCAACGGCCGCGTCTACGTCAGCGGCGGAGCCATCGGCCACCTTGCCGAGCGATTGGGCCGTGGCGGGATTGAACGTTTCCGCGTAGCGGCCCGACTTCGGCTCATGCCATGCGCCCCCGTAATAGATGCTGCGATGCTCGGGCAGCACGACGGCTTGAGACGACAGGTTTTTAGGCGAGACTGCTGATGTCATGGTTCCTTCAACGTGACCGGATGGGATCGATGTGCCCGAGCCGGCTGATCAAGCTGTTGACGCCGATGGCGAGCACGAACAGGACGATAAGAGACGCATACATGCGGGGCATGTCGAACAGGGAGTAGGCCTGGATGATGAGGAAGCCAATGCCGAAATTCGACAGCTTGGTTTCCGCCAACAGCGTCCCGATGAGCGCGATGCCGAGCCCAAGACGCACGCCGTTGATGATGGCGTGGCGCATGGCCGGGAGATAAATCTTGGTCGCGGTCTGCCACGCATTGGCGCGGAAGCTCTTGCCCACGCGGATCAATACCCTGTCGATCTGGCGCACGCCGGCGGCGGCGCTGAGCGCGACCGGGAAAAAGCAGGAAATGGCGCCCATCGCCACCTTCGACCCCGGCCCGAGGCCGAACCACATGATCATGAGCGGGAAGAAGATGATCTTCGGCGTCGGCCCGAGATAATAGAGGATGGGTTCAAAGGCTCTGCTCAGGAAACGATTGGCGCCGAGCGCGAGACCGACCAGCAATCCCGAAACCCCGCCAAACAGAAGCGCCAGAGCGATCTCGCGCGCCGTGCGGCCGAGATGGCAGTAGAATTCCGGCATCCACAATTCCCAGCGGAATGGAATCGGGCCGAGAGAAAAATCCGCCTGGCAGATCATCGGGCGGGTGGTGAGAAGGTTGAACAGCGCCTTCACGATGGCGATCAGCGACGGCACCACGTCCTTGTAAAGCCAGCCGGACATCGCGACGAGTTCCCACGTCAGCAGGATCGTCGCAATAATGGCGATGCGCAGCAGCGTGACCGCGCCGAAACGCGGAATGCTCCAAGTGGAAAACTGGCTCAGGCGCCCGGTATCAGCCATTTCTCTGCCTTTTCCAACGTCATGAAGAACAGCACGCTGACAAGAACAACAAAGCAGATTGCCGCGTAAGTGGCGGGCAGGTCGTAGCGTTCTGCAAGATCATTGATGAGCTGGCCGAGACCGCCGAAATTGATCAGGAACTCCACGCCGACGACATTGATCAGCGCGAAGATCAGGCCGAGGCGGATGCCGACGAAGATGGTGGGCAGGGCAGCCGGAAATAAAATCTTCCAGAACAGCTGCCGCTCCGTCAGCTTGAAGCTGCGGCCGACATTGATCAGCACGCGGCGCGTGCCGGAAAGCCCTTCGACCGTTTTCAGGATCACCGGCGGGAGACCGGCGACGAAGCCCATCATGACAATGGTGGTCGCGCTGCGCCCGAAGATCACCATGAACAACGGATACATCAGCACCGTGGGCGCTGAGGCGAGCGCCGCCACCCAGTCCTCGGTCGCCTGCCGCAGCAGATGCACCCGGTGGAGCAGGGCGCCGATGGCGATCCCGACCACGGTCACCAATATGCCGGCGGCCAGGCATTCTCCCGCGGTCTGTAGAAAGCGGCGCGGGATTTCCTCCTCGAGAATGACGCGTTCGAAGCTCACGGCGATCTGCGAGGGCATCGGCACGACAAAGCGGTTGATCACGCCGATGCGGATCAATGCCTCGACCAATAGGATTGTCGCGGCCAAGGCGCCAAAGCCGACGACAGCCGGCCCGTACTTCTGCCAGGCGAAGTCGCTTTTAGCCGCCATGGCTGCCGGTTCCCGGGTGAAGCGCGCGCGCCTCGGCTTCCTGCAAGCCGCGGCTGGCCTCCTCGCGCAGGTCGGCCCAAATCTGCGCGACGTAGCGGCCGAAGGCTTCGCTGCCGACCACATCCGAGGTGCGCGGGCGCGGCAGGTCGATCGGGACGATGCGTTTCACCTTGCCCGGCCGGTAGGTCATCACCAGGATGCGGTCGGACATCTGCACCGCTTCCGTGATGTTGTGGGTGATGAGCAGCATCGTCTGCTTCAACTGCTGCTGGATATGCAGCACCTTGTCGCCGAGTAATAGCCGCGTCTGCTCGTCGAGCGCGGCGAAGGGCTCATCCATCAGCAGGATTTTCGGTTCGGAAGCGAGCGTGCGCGCCATCGAGACGCGCTGGCGCATGCCGCCGGAAAGCTCGGCCGGGTAGCGGTTCTCGAAACCATTGAGGCCGACCAGCCCGACGAAATGCCGGGCGCGTTCAAGCCGCGCCGCCTTCGGCATGCCGGCAAGCTCAAGCGGAAAGGCGACGTTGTCGATCACAGTGCGCCAGGGGAAGGTGGACTCCTCCTGGAACACCATGCCGATCGAGGGATGCGGCCCGGACACCCGTTCGCCGGCCACCGTGATGCGGCCATCATATCCCCCGATCAGGCCGCCGATGGCATTGAACAAGGTCGATTTGCCGCAGCCGGAAGGGCCGATCACCGACAGGAACTCGCCCCGCGCGACGGTGAAAGAGACATGATCGACCGCGGTCACCACACTGTCAGGCGTATGAAAACGCATGACCATGTCGTCGACGACCAAGGTGGCCTGGTCGGTTTCTGGTTTCGGGACACCGCCAATACGCGGCATCGGCGAGACGGCTGGCATTAAACACCCCCCACAAATGCAACCCAGGGCCGGGACCCAAGGCGGCGGGAGGGTAGCGGGGTTTCCGTCCGAGGTCGATAATTTCTGAAGGCGGATTACGCCGTTATCCCTGGCGCAGGCGGGCCAGAACCTTGAGGCCCGGATAGCCATCGGCCGGGGTGAGGCCGGCCTTCTGCTGGAAGGCCCGCACCGCCTGCATGGTGTCGGGGCCTACGCGGCCGTCGGTGCCCTTGGTATCGAAGCCGAGCTTGGTCAGCCGCTGCTGGATTTCCTGCAACTCAGCCAGGGTCAGCCGCCGCTCGCCGCCCGGGAACTGCTGCTGGAAATCCGGCCCGCCCCGGATCAGGTCGCCCAGGTGCAAGAGCGCGAGGGTGTAGGAATCCGAGGGATTGTATGACCGGAAGGCGAAGTAATTTTGTCCGATCAGGAAGGCGGGGCCACCCCGCTCCGGCAGCCAGAGGCGGACCTCATCCGCCGGCCGCGCGAAGGGTTTGCCATCGGCCCGCGCCACCCCAAGGCCTTGCCACTTCGCGTAGGAGCGTTTGGTTTTCTTGTCCGCAAGCTGCCGATTGAAGTTGCCCGGCAGCCGCACCTCGCAACCCCAAATTTCCCCGCGCTGATACTTGCCGCGCTTGGCGATATAGCTGGCGGTTCCGGCCAGCGCGTCTTCCGGCTGGAATGGGGAAATGCGCCCGTCCTTGTTGTAATCGATGCCGACGTTGAGCCAGACCTCCGGCATCCATTGGGTGTGGCCCATGGCGCCCGCCCAGGAGCCGATCATTTGCGAAGGCTCGGCCCAGCCGCGCTCGATGATGACAAGCGCATTGAGCAGTTCCTGCTCCCAATATTTCCGCCGGCGCGGCTCCCCCCAGGCCAGCGCGGCCAAGGCGGGGAGCACCGGGCGCATATATCGCGGATTGTCCACCACGTCGCCGAAGGAGGACTCCATGCCCCAGAGGCCGAGCATGAGAAAACGATCGACGCCGTAATCGGCTTCGATGCGCTTGAGCAGCGCCTCTTGTTCTTCCGCCCGCTTCTTTCCGGTGATCACTCGGTGATCGGAGCAGCGGCGGTTGATGTATTGCCACAGGGACTCGGTGAATTCCGGCTGCGCGCGGTCGAGGGCATAGACCGACGTGTCGGGCTTCAGGCCCGTCATCACCCGCGCATAGGTCTTCTCGGAAACGCCGCGGGCAAGCGCGCGGGAGCGGAATGCCGAGACCCACCGCTCGAAGGAGATGCTGGAGGATTGCGCGGCGACCGGCCCGCCGAGGGCCAGGAATGAAACGGCGCCGAGCGCGCCGCCGATCCAGATACGGCGTGTGACATGCGTGTCGAACATCCCGCCATGTTAACCCGGGAGTCCTGCGGACAAATTAACAGCCGTTCATCTGCGCCCGTGCGGATAAAGAAAAACCCTCCGCGACGGTGCGCCGCGGAGGGGGTACACAAACGCTATTTTCAAGTGGGATTAGTAGTCCACCTTGGCATTGCCGCTGGCGCCGACCGTACCGGAGCCCGAGGTCTTGGCCTTAGCCTTGTTCTTCTTCAACTTTGCCTTCGCGTCGAGATCGGCATCCGCATTCGCGCCCGCGCCGACCGTCGCGCCGCCACTCTTGATGCTCGTGCTGGTGTTGGCATTGGTGGAGCTGGAAGCACCGCCACTGATCATGCCGGAACCCGCGGATGCCCCGCCGGAGCCGGAGGCGCCTGCGCCAACGCCGAGATTCACCTGCGCAACCGCCACCGACGTGCCGAGGGCAAGCATCGACGCCAGTACCAGGGTTTTCATATGTTGCATGTCTAACTCCTCCGCTTTTGTGAATTTGGCCGCAATGCAGGCGGCAGGACACTCGGCCGTTCAGACCGAGGCCGCGCGCCTTCTTGAATAAAACTCTCGCGAGATTGATCGGTTCCGGAACCGCAAAGCGGGAAAATAATTTCCGCCACTCGGAACAAAATCAGCCGGGGCGGATGTTACATCCGGTTATATTTCGCGCGCGCCGAGACGCGCTCGTTGCGTTTAGAGAGACGCGGTGATCGGCGCACCAGCTTTGTGCTGGCCTGGATGCTGCTGGTTTGCGCCACGTCCTCGTCGCCGACTTTCCGGCTTTCTTCAATCCGCATGCCGCGGCCGCCGATCAGCCGCTCATACGCAAACACCAGAGTCATATAAGGGTTGACCAGAACCCATCCATCCTTGGTCGGCACCTGCATGTCGAAATGCAGGTGATAGCTGGTGCCGCCTTCGCGGCCGGAATAATTGCCGACTTTGCCGATGGTCTCTCCTTCGCGGACGGCACGGCCGCTGAGAAAGCCGTCCTCATCGATCAGTTTCGGATTCATGTGCAGATAGCGAAAGCGCAGATGGGTGCCGGGCGCGTTGGCGACAACGATCAGGCCCTCCTGGCCCGAGGTGCGCAAGACGAGACCGTCATGCGCGGCGACCACGCGATGCTGATTGCGGTCACAATGGCCGGAATCCTGACTGGATAGCTGGCAATCGACCGGCACGATATCCTGGCCTTGATGGCCGATTCCGGAAGGACATTGCCCGACAAGGAAGCCGCGCGATTCACAAAAATTGTCGCGCCACGGATAGCGGCTGGGCGCGGCGTTTGGCGCGGCCACATTGGCGACCTTGTCACCGGATGGGCAACGGAAGGGCGCGCCGTAACGTTTGATCGTGCGCGAACTTACCTCCGCGCAGTCGCCCATGTTCATGAATACCTGCGAATAAGTATGCGCGGGCGCGTCGGCCAGCGGGAATCTGATTTTCGCATAGACCGTAGGGTCCGCGTGCCCCCCGCGCTGGCGTGCGCCGGTGCCGGAAATGAGATGTCCCGGCGGATAATAAGCGAAAACCGTCGAATCCTTATCCGGGCGTCCGTCGATCGGCGAAGCGGCTGTTGGCGGGGCCGGCTGGGGCTTTCCTCCCGCGACGGTGAGCGCCTTGAGGAAGCGGACCGCTATCGTGTGCGCGTCGTTGCAAGAAAGCTTTTTGTGATGCGAGCGGCCGTCGAAGCATTCGATCGAGACGCTGTAGAGCACGCCATGGCGCTCGAAGAGATAGCGCATGTAGCTTTCGGCATAGAGACGGCGGATGCCGGGGAAGTCGTCCTGCAAACCGTTAGTCGGCTTTTCCTCGCCGCCCACCCGCTCACCGAGTTCATACAGCAGGGCCATGCCGCTGATGTGAATCTCGACATCGCGGCTGGCACCCACTTTGATGCCGGCCGGCGCGGAAACGATGAAGGCCGCGTCATAGCCGGCCGGTCCCGCCAGGAAAAATTTTGATGGGCGGATTCCGGAAGGATATTCCGCGCCGCGCTCATTCTTGCCGCGCAGATAGACTTCGAGATTGAGTGGCAACAACACCGGCACCGGGCTGGCGGCAATGTTTGGGAAATCCTTGCCGGTCGCGTCGTTCAAGCGCGCAAGCGCTTTGAGCGTGGAGGCGGGGGAGGGCGCCCGCAGCGCCTCGACCTTGTCCAGCTCGGCGAGCGCCGTGTCCCACTTCACGGCAAGAAATGAGATCCGGGGAACCTCGATGTCCTGCGCGGCCGCACCGCCAGCGGCCGCAAACAGCAGGAGGCTGGCGATCAATTTTGCCCGCAAAGAAGCCCCCGCGGCTGTTTCGAGTCGATTCGGCCTAACGCTACCTAGCTCCGCCGCGCTGCGCCATCCCCCGGCAGATGCCTGAGGATAGCTCAGTCCTTCGCACGCTCGACGTAGCTGCCGTCGGCGGTCATCACGACGATGCGCGTGCCGGGGGTGATATGGGTGGGCACCATGGTGCGCGCGCCGTTGGACAGCTTCGCGGGCTTGAAGGAGCCCGAGGCGGTCTGCCCCTTCATGCTCGGCTCGGTTTCCACCACCTCGAGCGTGACGCGTGGCGGCAGCTCGATGGCGACCGCCATGCCTTCGTAGATGCTCAATTTCACCGGCATGTTTTCTTGCAGATAAACGGACTGGTCGCCGATGATGTCGGCGGCCACGATAACCTGTTCGAAGTTTTCGTTGTTCATGAAGTGGAAGCCGTCGCCATCCTGATAAAGATAGTTGAATTCGTGATCCTCGACATGGGCGCGCTCCACCTGTTCGGTGGTCTTGTACCGCTGCTGCGTCTTTACGCCGTCGCTCAGCCGGCGCATGTCAACCTGGGTTGTGGGAGTGCCCTTGCCGGGGTGAAAGTTTTCCGCGTGGAGCACGACATAGAGCCTTCCGTCGATTTCGACGATATTCCCCTTACGGAGCGAACTGGCGATGACTTTCACGGAGATTCCTCAATGGCTGTGGCTGCTGGACCGCCTCTTTCGGGGGCAGGCGCCCGGCGGTGATTTCGGGTGGCAACATACTCATCTTGCAGCCCGGCGCCAGCCATTCCGGCATTTTTGCCGCCAATCGAGGAACATCGCCGGATGACCGGCCCTTCGCCCTGGTGGAACCCCGAAATCCATGCCGACCGGCGTCCCTTCCTGCTGGCGCGGGGGCGGATCGCGGCGCGGCTGCGCCACTGGTTCGCGGAGGAGGATTTTGTCGAAGTCGAGACGGGGGCTTTGCAGCGGTCCCCGGGTAACGAGACCCATCTGCACGCCTTCTCGACCGAGCTTCGCGGCCCGGATGGCAAAGGGGCGAAGGTCTATCTGCGCACCTCGCCGGAATTCGCCTGCAAGAAACTGCTGGCCGCCGGCGAGCGGCGCATTTTCGATTTCGCCCGGGTTTTTCGCAACCGCGAGCGCGGTGTGCTGCACGCGCCCGAATTCACGTTGCTTGAATGGTATCGGGCCGAGGAGCCGTACGAAAAATTGATGGCGGATTGCGCGGCGATGTTGGCTGCGGCGGCGGAGGCTGCGGGAACGGCGCGCTTCTCCTTCCGTGACCGCTCCACGGACCCGTTTCTTCCGCCGGAACGCATCACGGTCGCGGAAGCTTTTCATCGTCACGCCGGCATCGATCTTTTGGCTACGTTGGCGGGGCAGGAAGGCGATCGTGACGGCCTTGCGGCGGCGGCGCGATCCGCAGGCGTGCGCGTGGCGGAGGATGACACATGGGGGGATGTCTTCAGCCGGCTGCTGGTTGAGCGCGTCGAACCGAAGCTCGGCTTGGGCCGCGCGGCGATCCTCGACGAGTATCCCGCCGTGCAATCGGCGCTGGCGCGGCCGAAGCTGGGCGATCCGCGCGTGGCGGAACGCTTCGAGCTCTATGCCTGCGGGGTGGAATTGGCCAACGGCTTCGGCGAGCTCAACGATCCCGTCGAGCAGCGCCGCCGCCTGCGGCAAGAGATGGCGGAGAAAGAGCGCGTGTATGGCGAAAGCTATCCGCTGGACGAGGATTTCCTCCAGGCGCTCGGCGCGATGCCGCCCGCCAGCGGGATTGCGCTCGGATTCGACCGCCTGGTGATGCTGGCGGCCGGGGCTTCCCATATTGAACAGGTGATGTGGACCCCCATACCCAATGGATCGATGCCATGAAGCCGATTGAACGAACGCTGCATACCGCGGCGGCATTGAAAGAAAGCAGCTTGATCTCCGCCGATCAGGTTGCTGGCGTCGAGCGGGTGACAGCACGCTATGCGCTTGCGCTGACACCTGCGATGGCTGGTTTGATCGATCCGGCGGACGCGAACGATCCGATCGCGCGGCAATTCATTCCCGATCCGCGCGAGCTTGACGCTCAGCCGGAGGAGAACGCCGATCCGATCGGCGATGACGCCCATAGCCCGGTCGAAGGCATCGTGCATCGTTATCCCGATCGCGTGCTGCTGAAGCTGGTGCATGTCTGCGCGGTCTATTGCCGATTCTGCTTCCGCCGCGAGAAGGTCGGCCCAGGGCAGGGGCGTGCTCTTTCGCCTGCGGCGCTTGAGCGGGCGCTGGACTACATCCGCGCCCATGATGAAATCTGGGAGGTCGTGCTGACCGGCGGAGACCCGCTGGTGCTGTCGCCGCGCCGGCTGAAGGATGTGGTGAAGCGACTGGCCGCGATCGAGCATCTCAAGATTCATCGCGTGCATACGCGGGTGCCTATCGTCGCGCCGGAAAGGGTGACCCCCGCGCTGGTGCGCGCGCTGAAGTCGCCCGGCAAGGCGGCTTATGTCGTGGTCCACGTCAACCATCCGCGCGAACTCACCCCGCAAGCGCGCGCCGCCTGCGGACGCTTTATCGATGCCGGTATTCCGGTCCTTAGCCAGTCCGTCCTGCTGCGCGGCGTTAATGATGACGCAGAAACGCTCGGCGAATTGATGCGCGCGCTCGTGGAGTCGCGGATCAAGCCTTACTATCTGCATCACGGCGACCTCGCGCCGGGAACCGCGCATCTGCGCACCACGATCGAACAAGGCCGGGAGCTGATGCGCGCGTTGCGCGGGCGCTATTCCGGCCTGTGCCAGCCCAGCTACGTGCTGGATATTCCCGGCGGCCACGGCAAATCGCCGATCGGGCCAAGCTACGTGCGGGCGTTCGATGACGGCGCGGGGCTTCCGCGATATGAGATCGAGGATTTCCACGGCGCGCGCCACCAATATCCGCCCGGATCGCGCTAGGCGAGACCTCTTGCAAGACCCACCGCGCCAACTTATTTGTCTCGCCGTTCGAGATTTCGCCTGATCTTGCTAACTGCCCGTGGGGCTCTCCCAAGACAACGCTGAATTCGGACATGAGGCGGCGCGATGGTCGCGCCGCCGGACAAACGCCGATGTGCGTTGCAAAGGAGCAAGTGAAATGGCCGTAGGTACTGTTAAGTTTTTCAACACGCAAAAAGGATTCGGCTTCATCAAGCCGGCCGACGGCGGACCCGACGTGTTCGTTCACGTTTCCGCGGTCGAGCGCGCCGGAATGCGTGGCCTCGTTGAAGGTCAGCGCGTCAGCTATGATCTGGTGACGGAGCGCGGCAAGACGGCGGCTTCCAATCTACAGGAAGCATAAGCCAACGCTTCAAGTCGAAGAGAAAAAGCCCGGCGCTCTTTAATGGCGTCGGGCTTTTTCCTTATCCGGTCAGAGTGACGAAGCTACTCACGTCACCTTGAGATTTTCGGCCGACTGCTTGCCGCGATTTTCGACAATCTCGTACTCGACGACTTGCCCTTCGTTCAGGGTGCTGAGGCCGGCGCGCTCCACAGCCGAAATATGTACGAATACGTCGCGACCACCGCCGCCCTGCGGCTGGATAAAACCGTATCCTTTGGTCGGATTGAACCACTTCACAGTGCCTCGAGCCATCATCGATCTCCAAGTAGTAGAACCTTGCGGCCACGCTCGCGGTCGCATCGCAGCCAGTTCGCGGCCACATCCAAGAATAGCGCAGATAAACAGGATGCGCCATCGCGAATGTGGCTTTCCTCGCCCGGGCTGCAAGGGCCAAGGGGCTACTTTTGGCGGTGGGGCCGGAGGGTCACAAATAGGTGAAGTGCTGGCGCGCCCAAGGGGAATCGAACCCCTGTTTTCGCCGTGAAAGGGCGACGTCCTGGACCGCTAGACGATGGGCGCAGCAGGCGCGTCCCGACCGATCCGGGCCATTGGCCAGCCCGGGGAGGACGCGCGGCGCGAGGTATAAAGACGTTGCGCCGCAGCGGCAAGCGTCCAGCGTGTCACCATTTGCCGGTATTGGGCATGGACACCCAGGGTTCGCGCGGGGGTAGCGGATCGCCCTTTTGCAGCAGCTCGATGGAGTGCTTATCGGGCGAGCGGACAAAGGCCATGACCCCATCCCGTGGCGGCCGGTTGAGGGTGACCCCGGCTTTCATCAACCGCTCGCATAGCGCGTAAATGTCATCGACCTCGTAAGCCAGGTGGCCGAAAAAGCGTGCCTCCCCATAGTCCTCGGTGTCCCAATTGTACGTGAGCTCGATGACCGGGGCCTCGCGGCCGTGAACCCGCTTGCTCTCGGCGACCAGGGCGTCGTCGCCCGGAGCCGCCAGGAAGACGAGGGTGAAGCGCCCCTTGTCGTCCACCCGGCGGCGAACCTCCTTCAGGCCAAGCTTGTTGCAAAAGAAATCAAGCGCTTCGTCCAGATTGCGCACGCGCAGCATGGTGTGCAGATATCGCATCGTCCGTCCTCTTCCAGCCATTGTGAGAGCTTTGGTCCTCCCGACGAAAGTTGCATCCTATAGAAATGCTGGCTCCCGATCTTCAAACCGCTATCGACCGGCTCGCGGGACTGATCGACGACGCTGAGGTCGTCGTTCCTTTCACGGGCGCGGGCATCTCAACCGAATGTGGGATTCCCGACTTTCGTTCGCCCGGCGGGTTGTGGACCCGGAACCAACCCATCCCATTCGACGCCTTCCTGTCCAGCCAGGATATGCGCAACGAAGCCTGGCGGCGGCGCTTCGCCTTGGAGGAGCATTTTTCCGCAGCGCGGCCGGGCCGCGGCCATCTCGCGCTCGCCTCTCTTCATCGTACCGGCAAAGTACCTGGGGTGATAACGCAGAACATCGACAATTTGCACCAAGCCTCAGGAATTCCGAGCGAATGCGTCATCGAGCTCCATGGGAATACTACTTACGCCATATGTCTCGATTGTGCCACGCGGTACGAGCTTGCCTGGGTGCGCGAAAGATTTGAACCGACAGGTGAAGCACCGTGCTGTTCGCACTGTGGCGGCTACATAAAATCCGCCACCGTCTCCTTCGGCCAAGCCATGCCGGAAGCAGCGATGCGCCGCGCGGAAGAGCTGACGCTCTCATGCAACCTCTTTCTCACGATTGGCTCCTCTCTGGTTGTGTGGCCGGCTGCGGGCTTCCCACTGATGGCGAAACGCAACGGTGCGGCACTCGTCATTATCAATCGCGAGCCTACCGACTTCGATGCTCTTGCGGATTTAGTCATTCGCGAGGATATTGGAGGCGCACTCGCTCCTTTCATCAGCCACTGAATTCTCTTTATCTCCACCGATGTTCACAGGCCCGCACGGCGACGCATTTTATTCTTTTACATCTGCCGCTCGGTGTTATCTTCGCAATAGAGATTCGTTGAAGCGCCCGGAAGAGGCGCCATAGCGGCGGCGTACGGCGTCATGTCGTCGGACGGGATTGAATCAAAAGTGCCCGGGCGAAACATCGGGCTGGGACCGGAAACGGTCGGCGGCATCGACGAACAAACGTCGGAGAGCCTCATCGAGGTTTCCGGCGTCATCAAATGGTTTGACGTCTCAAAAGGATTTGGCTTCATCGTGCCGGATAACGGCATGGCGGACGTGCTGCTGCACGTCACCTGCCTGAGACGCGACGGTTTCCAGACGGCCTATGAAGGCGCCCGTGTCGTGGTGGAAGTTCTGCCGCGGCCGAAGGGGCTCCAGGCCTTCCGCATCCTGTCCATGGACGAGTCGACCGCGATCCATCCGGCGCAGATGCCGCCGCCGCGCACCCATGTTACGGTGACGCCCACGAGCAGTCTCGAACGGGCGCAGGTGAAATGGTTCAACCGTTTGCGTGGCTTCGGCTTTTTGACCCGAGGCGAGGGCACTCCGGATATCTTCGTGCATATGGAAACGCTTCGCCGCTTCGGCCTTGCCGAGCTGCGGCCCGGGCAATTCGTCCTCGTGCGCTTTGGGCCTGGACCCAAGGGCCTGATGGCGGCGGAGGTGCGGCCCGAAACGGGACCGCACGGGCTCGCTTCCCACTGACGTCCCGGCTTGCTTCGCCGGCGCGGTATTTTCCCATGCTCGCTTCCTCTTTACGGATGGCCGTCATGGCCTTCGTGGTTTCCTTCGTCACCGCCGCGCCGGATCTGGCCTATGCAGCCGGCCAGCAGACGATCGAGATCGTCACCAAGAAAGGCGTGCATGTTTTCGCTGTCGAGCTTGCGGAGAATGATGAGGAGCGCGCCCGCGGGCTGATGTTCCGCACGACGCTGCCGGAAGGGCGCGGGATGCTGTTCGACTTCCACCGCGAACAGGAGGTCTCCTTCTGGATGAAGGACACACCGCTGCCGCTCGATATCATTTTCATCCGCGGCGACGGCACGATCCGGCGGATCGCCGCCAATACGACACCTTATTCTTTAGACTCGATTCCGTCCGGCGGGCCGGTGCGGGCGGTCCTGGAAGTGATTGGCGGGACCGCCAAGAAGCTCGGCATCGCGCCGGGGGACAAGGTGGCGGGGCCGATATTCCGCTGAGACTGATAACTAGCTGACTCAGCGCGACAGCGGCGCCGTCTCACCCTGCGGCGTGTCGCTGATCGGCGCCCTGGTGGCGTGGTTCATGCCTTCGAGGGCGGCAAGCCGCTGATCCAACGCCTGAAAAGAACTTGTGAGGAGCTGAATCAGTTCTTTTTCGGCCGGCGAAAGACCCGGCTTTGCGCCGAGCTTCTTGAGGCCGTTGAGAGCTTCGTTCGGGTTTTGTGGCATTGCGTGGCTCGCGTTGATTGTTGCCGGGAGTCAACGCGTTACACCCGGCCGCGTTCCCGCTTCGGCCCGGCGGGCATGCTTGCTGCGCCAAGATGAAGCGTGTATCGAGTTTCCGCGACGGACCGCCGCCGCCTGGCGGGGCATAGCGCAGCCTGGTAGCGCATCTGCTTTGGGAGCAGAGGGTCGCAGGTTCAAATCCTGCTGCCCCGACCAGCCTTCGCTCGTTGAGCTTCGGCTT